>Ga0222423_1000004_pt1 | contig 767293 bp, 610 predicted proteins | sample 3A0metagenome_FD_182472 | JGI IMG/M metagenome (GOLD analysis project Ga0222423, IMG submission 182472) | Enriched microbial communities from leaf-cutter ant dump, University of Wisconsin, Madison, United States - 3A0 (version 2) | ecosystem: Environmental > Terrestrial > Nest > Insects nest >...
TGTAAACCCTTATTTTCATTCGGTTTTTACAAATTTCGCTAAACACCGGTTTTATCCGAAGAGCAAAACTGCCTGCTCAGCGAGGGCGCGAACTATAGGCACCCCACCGATCCATTGCAAGCTTTTTCTGAGAGGATTTTTACTTTAGTTGCGATTTAGACCACTCGCCAATCAGAACGAATATTTTTTAGACAACTTCAAACAAATGATATTTTTTCTTACCCAATTTCACCAAATAAAAGCGATTGAAAAATGACTTTTCTGACGAGAAAGAAATTGCGGATTGCATATTGTCATCAATGGATTTTGCCTCGCCATTAATGAAAACCGCATTGCGAACCAAGGCATCTTTTACCTGTTTACCTGAAGCAGCCATTTCGACATCAGCCAGGATTTGAGTCAACGGAACATCGCTAATGTCAGTACGAATCAATTTTGATGAAGGAAGACCGTCTTGTTGCAACTGTTCAAAGTCAGTTTCACTCAAGCCTGCAAGATCATCACTAAACAAGGCTTGCGTAATACGCTGCGCGCCCAATAAACCTTCTTCACCATGAACGAGGCGGGTCATTTCTTCTGCGAGGATTCTCTGTGCTTCTGGCTTGGCAGCACGCGCAATATCCTCCGCTTCAATAGCGGCAATTTGCGAAACACTTAAGAAGGTGAAATAACGCAAGAATTTATAAACATCTGCATCTGCCGTATTCAACCAGAATTGATAGAAAGCGTAAGGCGATGTCTTGGATGCATCCAGCCACACAGTGCCGGTTTCTGTTTTACCAAATTTTGTGCCGTCAGCCTTGGTCACCAAGGGCATAGTTAAACCAAATACATGACCGCCATGCATGCGGCGAGTCAAATCAATACCGCCGGTGATATTTCCCCATTGATCGCTGCCACCAATTTGCAAAGTACATTGATTGCGTTGATATAACTCGGCGAAGTCATAGGACTGCAACAGCATGTAAGTAAATTCAGTAAAGGATATACCCTCGCCTTCGCGCTCAATACGTTGCTTTACTGACTCCTTATTGATCATGTTGTTAACAGAAAAATGTTTACCTACATCGCGAAGGAAACTGAGCACATCAATCTTGCCGACCCAATCCAGATTATTTACAACCTCAGCCGAGGTTGCATTTGAGTTGAAATCAATGAAACGCGATACCTGGGTACGCAGCTTGTCAACCCAGGTTGCCACTACATCAGGCGTATTAAGTTTCCGCTCTTGCGCCTTGAAACTTGGATCCCCGATCAAACCGGTCGCACCACCAACAAGAGCAATCGGCTTATGACCAGCGAGCTGGAAACGCTTCAACATTAACAAGGGAACAAGACTACCAATATGCAAACTGTCAGCGGTGGGATCAAAACCACAATAAAGGGTACGACTTGCAGAATTGAGATGTTCAGCTAAAGTATCGCCACCAGTTGTTTGTGCGATTAAACCGCGATCCTGTAATTCCTGTAGGAAATTAGTGTCAATTGTCGTCATAAATCACCGATAAACAGTTCTTAGAACCAAAAAAGCAGAGCACCATACCGGATGTTGTGCAGAAATCACACCCCATACATAAACAAGTTACAAAATATGAATTTTAAGGGTGTCTTTAGAAATTTTTTCTGCTATAAATATCTGTCTGGTAACGAACATATGTCGAGTTAGCCTTATAATTATGCATCCAATAATAAAAACCTCTAAGAAAGTGCTCAGCACAGTTTTAGAACAAATCCCGCGCGGCCACCTGGTTGCGGCGAGTTCATTGGTGGCGAGCCTGACAGTCATTTTGGCTTTAAACTCGACCAGCCCGAGCCAACAAGAATCTATTGATAGCCCGGCACAAGACCAGGACATTGTTATAGATTCAAATATTGAGCAAAGCAGTACCAACCTTCTTTTAGTTGCAAACCAGACTCCTACTGCTGACACTACCGATACCGTCGCATTCGATGATTTAGGCAGCAATATTTTCCAGACAGAAACCGCTGTAATTACCCCCAAACCAGAAGCAAAATCAAGCAAACCGGCAATGCGAGAGCTCACCATTAAATCAGGTGATAATTTGTCCAGTGTTTTTGGTCGCATGGGACTTACGGATCGTGACATTTACGAACTGTTTGATGGTAATAAAAACGCTAGAGATTTACGCAGTATCGCTCCAGGACAAAAATTTGAATTCCTGGTGGATAACCAAGGCAAGTTGCAAGAACTCAAATATTATAAAAACAACCTGGATTCATTGAAATTTACCCGTAATGAAACTGGTTTTACCAGCCAGCAAATTTCCTTAACACCTGAAGTAAAACGCAGCTTCCGCCAAGGCATCATTAATAGTTCGTTGTTCCTCGCAGGCAAACAAGCAGGACTCCCTGCCAACCTCACCATGGAGCTTGCCAATATTTTTGGTTATGACGTCGACTTTGCACTCGATATCCAAAAAGGCGACCAATTTAAGGTGATGTTTGAAGAACAATATTTGAACGGCAAGAAAATTGGTACTGGTGCAATTTTGTCTGCCGAATTTACCAACGCTGGAAAAACTTACCGCGCAGTACGTTATACAAATAAAGAAGGTTTAACCCGTTATTACGCTCCCGATGGTAAAGGTTTAAACAAAGCCTTCTTGCGTATGCCGGTTGAATTCGCTCGTATTAGCTCAGGTTTTAGCCTGGGTCGCCTGCATCCAGTGTTGAATACCATTCGGGCACACAAGGGTACAGACTATGCCGCTGCGACAGGCACGCCCATTTTAGCAACGGGTGATGGCAAAATTACCTTTGCGGGCCGCCAGGGTGGCTTTGGTAACTGTATCGTTATCCAACATGGCCAAGGTTATGAGACCTTGTATGGTCACATGAGCCGATTTGGAAAAGGAATTTCTACTGGCACCCGTGTTTCCCAGGGTCAGGTTATTGGTTACGTGGGCATGACAGGATTGGCTTCAGGCCCTCATGTACACTATGAATTCCATGTTAATGGCCAGGTTCGCAATCCGGTTACTGTAGAGCTGCCAAAATCCGTTGGTATTGCTGCCAACGAAAAAGAGCGCTTTAACGCTACTACCCAAACCCTGGTTGCGCAATTGCAAAGCCTTGAACACAACAGCAACCTGGCTTTGGGTGAGAGCCAAACCAAGTCTAATTAATGGCCACTGAGTATTATGTTGGCCTAATGTCCGGTACCAGCGCTGATGCAGTTGATGTGGCGCTGGTAGATTTTGCAAACAATATCAAACTCGCTGCAACCCACTCTGTCGCTTTACCTTCCGATCTTCGTCAGCAAATCCACGCCCTGGCAAATCCAACTGATAATGAAATCGACCAATTGGGCCAGTTGGATCGCCAACTAGGTGAATTATTTGCAGATGTGATCAGCCAGACATTAAAAAAATCCGGCATTCATCATAGCCAGGTAATTGCAATTGGCAGCCATGGCCAGACAATTCGCCATCGTCCACCCGGCACCTTGCCCCACCCATTCACATTGCAAATTGGCGATCCCAACGTTATTGCCGAACGCACTGGAATTACGACTGTCGCTGATTTTCGTCGTCGCGATATGGCCGCTGGTGGCCAGGGCGCACCTTTGGTCCCCGCATTTCATCGAGCGTTTTTTCATAGCGAAACAATTGATCGCGTGGTGGTTAATATTGGTGGAATGGCGAATATTGCCTGGCTACCAAAAGGCGGCGACACATTAGGTTTTGATACGGGTCCGGGCAATGTCCTGATGGATGCCTGGATATTAAAAAACCTGAATAAACCTTATGATGGCAATGGAAGCTGGGCTGCGTCAGGCGTTGTCGATGAAGATTTGCTCCAAAGCCTTTTAGCGCATCCTTTTTTTGTCCAAGTCCCGCCCAAAAGCACAGGGCGGGAAGCATTTAACTTGGCATGGCTTGATACCCAAGTGAGCCAACTCCAAGCTCAACCGCAAGATGTTCAAGCTACCTTATTAGCGCTCACGGCACATACGATTGCGCATGACATAAATCAGCTAATAACCACGGAATGCGAAGTTTTTGTCTGCGGTGGTGGAGCTTACAACCTTAAGCTCATGGCAGAGCTTTCGCAAAAGATGCCCAAGGCTAAAGTCACCAGCACGTCAACCTTAGGCATAGCACCGGAATGGATTGAAGCCATGGCATTTGCGTGGCTTGCACGGCAAACCATGAATCGCCAACACGGCAACTTATGTGCCGTGACAGGAGCAAAACGTGAAGTGATTTTGGGGGGAGTTTATTTCGCCTGATCAGGTGAAAATTAAATTGAGAAGGAAGAACCGCAACCACAGGTGCTGGATGCATTAGGGTTTTGAATAACAAACTTCGACCCCTGCAAACCCTCTTCGTAATCTACCTTGGCACCCACGAGATAGGGATAACTCATAGCGTCGACTACGACTTTAACACCGTCTTTTTCAACAATCGAATCATCTTCAGCGACGGCTTCATCGAATGTAAAACCATATTGGAAGCCTGAGCAACCACCGCCCGTTACATAAACACGCAATTTAAGGTCAGGATTATCCTCTTCTTCAACAAGGCTTTTAACCTTGGCGATAGCGCTGTCGGTAACATAAACAACTTGCGGGACAAAAATTTCTGCGGTGGCCATGTACAACTCCAAAGACGAATACTGCGAGGGCAATTATCCCTTTACCCGACTAATTTAGTCAACTATTAACACTGCCATGGGAAATACTCTCCACGACATCTTTAGCAGCAGCTTGCTGCTTTACAGTTGAATGCATTTGCCCGATTAATTGGGCACCCTTCACCATTTCAATAGACTGATAGTAGATTGACCCTTCAACAACAGCTTTAGCGGCCAACTCAAGGTGTTTGCTGGAATAAATATTTCCACGCACGTGGCCATTGATAATCGCATTGGAGGCGTGGATCTCGCCTTCGACAACACCGGTTTCCGTCAATATCAGTTTGGCTGGCTTGCCTTCTTCGGTGTAGATATTGCCTTTGAGCGTACCTTCAAGATAAAAATCACCACTGAAATGGATGTCACCTGAAACTTTGGTCGCGGCACACAGTAGTGAATGATGACTGGCAAAAGCTTTTTTCTTTTTTGAGATAAGCATTGTAATTCTCGATAGTAATTTGACTCTATTTAGGTTTGAACGAAGATAGCGGCCAATCCAGTTCAGCAGTCACCACTGGCGGTGCGTTTTTATCCATCGTTTTAACAACGAGTTCAACTGTTTGCGGCGTAAAATCGACCGGCAACGTCATATCACCTTCAAAAGCCTGGAAATATTTAAAACTTAAAGGAATACTTGGAGCCGTGACTTGTGATGACACATGGTAAAGCGACAACTGTAAGCTTTTACCGTCTTGCATGCCGATAATCCTGAATTCCAGCGAACCGGCAAAATCAGTCTCTTTGGTAGATAGCTTTTGGACAGTCAGGCTGTAGCTAAAATGATTGGTTTCTTTGAGTGGAAGGACAGTAAAAACCCCGAAACTTATGCCCAGCGGATTAGTTTTCGCATTGGGTGAGAGTAAATCTTTATAGGCTTTTAAATCCCGCTCTGAGGCATTTAGTTGGGCTTTTTGGGTTATGACCAATTGGCGTAAATCTTCCATAGACTGACGATCGACTTCAGCGCTGGTACGCAATTGGGTTAATTGTTGCAAAAGTGCCGCATTCGCCTGTTCTTGTTGTGCGCCCTGCCTGTCCTCTTGGTTTTTGTATTTTTCGTTAGTGAGATAAACACCCAGGAAATAACTGGCCGGCAAGCAAGCCGCAAATACCAATATAAGTAAAACCCAGTGCATCGCACTGGCAAGCGGGCTATGGGGAATAACCCGCATAGGTGTAACTTTGCTACCTTTTACCGCCACGCTATCACCTTATCAAGAGGAACTATCTTATAAATATAAAAGGGCGATAAATCGCCCTTTTTTGACCACATAGACTGCGTTTATGGCAGAAGCGCAACTACATTCAAACCGGCTGTCTCCTCAAAACCAAACATAATATTCATGTTTTGGATTGCCTGGCCTGATGCACCTTTGGTCAGGTTGTCGATAATCGACAAGACCACAATCGTATCGCGATTTTGCGGACGCAATACCGATATACGGCACATATTGGAGCCTTTCACCGTACGAGTTTGCGGCAATACACCCGCTGGCAATACATCGACAAAAGGTTCATTGGCATAACGTTTTTCGTAGAGGGCTTGCAGGTCTGGCAAGTTCTCAACATTTAATGCAGTTGCATAGAGCGTCGCGTGGATACCGCGGATCATCGGCAACAGATGCGGAACAAAGGTTAGACCAACCGGAGCAACGCCTGCTGGCTGTATGTCGCGCAGACCTTGCTCTATTTCTGGCAAATGACGATGGCCCGCTACACCATAGGCTTTGAAACTATCCATCACCTCGGTCAGCAAATTATCGATTTTACCCTGACGCCCTGCTCCGCTCGCACCACTTGCGGCGTTGGCAATAAGACGTGTTGGATCAACCAGATTATTTTCCAATAAAGGCAAAAAGCCCAATTGGGTCGCCGTTGGATAACAGCCCGGGCAAGCAATCAGCTTGGCCGTTTTGATCGCCTCACGATTCACTTCCGGCAAGCCATAGACCGCTTGGGAAACCAACTCCGGCGCACCGTGTGGCTGGTTATACCATTTCTCCCAAAGCGGGACGTCACGGATACGGAAATCGGCAGACAAATCGATAATACGGGTTTTGGTCGCCATCAACGCAGGCATCATATTTTGCGCTACGCCATGGGGAGTGGCGAAGAAAACGACATCCAGTTCGCCCAATACAGCAACATCCGGCTCGGTAAACGCCAAATCGATGTGACCGCGCAAGCTCGGGTACATATCCGCCACTTTTACGCCAGCTTCAGCGCGGGAAGTAATCACCGTCACCTCAACCTGTGGATGATTGACCAATAACCGAAGCAATTCGACCCCGGTATAACCCGTACCGCCAACAATACCTGCCTTAATCACGTGTAACCCCTTATTTAGCTAATCATTTCTTCATTTGCTTAATCATTTACAGGTGGGCTATGTTAGCCACCCAAAATAGCGCTCTATGATAAGAGCCTTGGCTGCAAATCGAAAGCGATAATATGACCCAAATGAATCCGCGCAATATATTAAGCTCACTGAAAAATCGCTGGCATAGGACAAGTGAACATTGGCGCGATCAATTATCCGGTTTGGATGCCCTGCCCCAGCTCACTGTGCTCGGCCTGTTAACGGGGATTTTGGCGGGCATTGTGATCGTCATCTTTCGCCTGCTGGTCGAAATTCCTTTGCATTTCATGTTACCCGGCAACACTGAAAACTTCGAAGGCTTGGACAATATCTGGCATTTTGCGCTGCCAGCGATAGGAGCAGCGATTTTTGGATTAGTGCTACAGATAATCGACAAAAAGCACCACTCCGCCAGCATCAGCCATGTGCTTGATCGCATCCACAATCATCAGGCACGAATGCCAGTTGGCAACTTTATCAATCAATTGCTGGGTGGCGCCTGGTGTTTGATAACCGGTCAATCCGTAGGGCGCGAGGGACCAGCGGTACACTTGGGAGCCAGTAGCGGAAGCCTCTTGGGACAATGGCTGAATCTACCGAGCAACAGCTTGCGTACGCTGGCAGGTTGTGGAGTCGCAGCGGCCATAGCCGCCTGTTTTAATACGCCGATGGCAGGTGTTATTTTTGCGATGGAAGTTGTTGTGATGGAATACAGCACCGCCGGATTTATTCCCGTGATTCTCGCTGCGGTTGCCGGAACCGTGATCAACCAGTCCGTGTTTGGTTTTTCAACCGTTTTCCATCCCCCACAAGTTGCATTAAACAGCCTGTTTGAGCTTCCATTTATGGTTATAGCAGGTTTTATTATCGCCATGTTTGCCGCACTTTTTATTGAGCTTCAGGCCCTCGCGTGCAAGCTCACGCTTAATAAGCCTATCGCATTGCGTTTTGCTACAGCGGGTTTGATTGCAGGTTGCGCATCGCTTTTTACACCGCAAATTATGGGTGTGGGTTATGACACTATCGATAGTGCCCTGGCTGGAAATATGGAGTTCTGGCTGCTGTTTTCGATCCTAACCGCAAAACTTTTTGTTACCAGTATTAGCCTGGGTGTGGGCCTGCCGGGAGGCGTCATAGGTCCATTGTTGTTTATGGGCGCTTGTGCAGGTGGCGCCATTGGAATCATCGCCAATACCCTGATGCCCCAGACCGCAAGCGCCACAGGCTTCTACGTGTTGCTAGGTATGGGAGCCATGATGGGTGCCGTGTTGAATGCACCGCTCGCCGCCATGATGGCAATTTTAGAGTTGACGTATAACCCAAACATCATTTTCCCCAGCATGCTGGTCGTTGTTGTGGCCTGCTTAACAACACGCTGGGTATTTGGATGCGAGGGCCTATTCCAGACCATACTGGCAATACAAGGAAAAAAGAGCAGTTTCGCCGTGCACGAACAATTGCTCAGCAGTACAGGTGCGCGCCGTTTGTTAGACCGCCATATTAAAATCAGCCCGACAACCGTTAACCTTGAGCAGGCGAAAGCGTTATTGGTAAATCATCCCCACTGGATTTTATTGCTTGAACAACAACTGCTGTTACATCCTACAGATTTGGCTAATTATCTGGGTGACAATGAGTTTGCTGCTGATACACTGCTCGACCTGTTAGCTATTCCAGCGCGCCGGGTAAATGCTGTCGAGCTTGAAGATCATACCAATCTCTACCAGGCGTTGATCACCATGAACCATGCACAGGTAAATGCAGCGTTTATTAAAAATCCGCGTCATGCTGGCGCTGGTGTATTGACTCGCGAGCGCATCGATAATTTTTATACGTTACAACATTAACAGATGTTCCTATGATATTTCTCTGGCTAAAAGCATTTCACATCATTGCCGTCATCACCTGGTTTGCGGCGCTCTTTTATTTGCCGCGGTTATTTGTTTATCACACCATGAGTGACGATGACATCAGCCGTGAGCGTTTCAAAATCATGGAACGTAAATTACTGCGCGGCATTGCAAATCCATCCATGATCGCCGTCTTTATATTGGGTGGCTGGATGAGTTACCTGAATTGGAATTATTACTCACACGCAACCTGGTATTGGTGCAAATTAAGCCTGGTTACGCTGGTCACTGTTTATCATCATGCTTGCGTTGCTTACTTCAAACAATTACGTGATGACAAATGCACCAAAAGCCATAGATTCTTTCGCGTATTTAATGAGTTACCGGTATTTTTGTTAATTGGGATTGTGATTTTGGTGGTAGTGAGACCGTTTTAACCATGCAAATTATTTTGCTGCGCCATGGCAAACCGGACATAAGCAAGCAATTAATCCAGGCGAATAAATTTAACGAATGGATTGTGGCTTATAATGACGCAAGCCTTTGTAAAAACTCTTCACCGAGTCATGAAGTTATTGCAATGAGCGCACGAGCAAATGCCGTAGTGTGTAGCAACCTTCCCCGCTCGATTGATTCAGCCCGGTGTCTTGGATTGCAACCAACTATTACCGATTGGATTTTTCGTGAAATGGAAATGCCACACTGGTCATTTCCATCGCCAGCACTATCGCCAAATATCTGGGCGGTTTTATTTCGCTTGTGTTGGTTTGCCGGTTTAACAGCAAATGCAGAATCATTTAAAGACGCGCAAGCAAGAGCAGAACATGCTGCAAGCCAGCTGATAAAAATTGCACATGAACATCACCGGGTTATCTTCATTGGTCACGGCTTGTTAAATCGGTTTATTGCAAAAACATTATTGAAGCGCGGCTGGGTTGGCACTAAAAATCCCGGCAAACAATATTGGGATTATGGCATTTATACTTATGCGACAACATAGACCACTTTACGCCATTACCGATTCGCAATTAATGCCAGGTGAAAAACTTTTTCGCGATGTAGAGGCTGCATTACAAGGCGGATGCAGGTTTGTGCAATATCGCGACAAATCCAATGATCTTGCACTGCGTTTATTCGAAGCGACAAGATTACTAACCTTATGTGATCACTATAACGCCCGGTTAGTTATCAACGATGATGTAAAACTCGCACACCAAATTCACGCGCATGGCGTACATTTGGGCCAAGGTGATGGTGACGTACGAGAAGCGCGCGCATTATTGGGAGATGCAACCATTATTGGTGTAACTTGTCATGATTCATTAGCCTTGGCCGAACAAGCCATCGCAGATGGTGCAAATTATATTGCGTTCGGACGTTTTTTCTCATCGCATACAAAACCGGATGCACGCCCTGCACCACTTTCTTTATTGAGCGAAGCAAGAGAAAAATTTCCTCGTATAATGATCGCTGCCATCGGCGGAATTAATCTGGACAATGCTCAAGATGTTTTAACGGCGGGCGCAGATTTAATTGCCGTTTGCCACTGTTTGTTTTCGGCAAGCGATGTAGAAGCGCAGGCAAGACTATTTTCTGCCACATCCCCTCTCCCTTTGGGCGAGGGTTAGGGTGAGGGCTCTCTTAGCAGAATTAAGTTGAGAGCTCAAATTTTTATCTCAATAAATTTATTAGCGAACTATTTCTATGACTCGTTCCGAAGAATTATTCTCACAAGCACAACACTATATTCCTGGCGGCGTTAACTCACCCGTTCGCGCTTTTCGCGCTGTCGGCGGAACTCCGGTTTTTTTTGAGCGCGCACAGGGTGCCTATGCGTGGGATGCCGATGGCAAACGCTACATTGATTATGTGCAATCCTGGGGTCCAATGGTGCTTGGTCATGCACATCCTGACGTCATCAATGCCGTTATCGAAACCGCAAAATTTGGCTTAAGTTTTGGCGCTCCTACAGAACGGGAAACAAGCTTGGCGGAAAAATTATGTTCGCTAATCCCCAATATGGATATGGTGCGCTTTGTAAGCTCTGGCACCGAAGCCACCATGAGCGCAATTCGTCTGGCGCGTGCATTTACCCAGCGCGATAAAATTATTAAATTTGAAGGCTGTTACCATGGCCATTCGGATTCTTTATTAATTAAAGCCGGCTCTGGTGCCTTGACGATGGGTGTGCCAAGTTCGCCCGGTGTACCCGCCGTTTTAGCAAATCACACAGTCACCCTGAATTACAACGACGCACAACAAGTGCGCGATTATTTCGCACAACATGGTAGCGAAGTGGCGTGCATTATCGTTGAGCCGGTTGTGGGAAATATGAATTGTGTTCCGCCCATTCCAGGATTTTTAGAAACCTTGCGCGATGTTTGCGATCAATCTGGCGCATTATTAATTTTCGACGAAGTAATGACTGGCTTTCGTGTCAGCCGTACGGGAGCGCAAGGTCATTACAATATCAAAGCAGACATTATTACCCTCGGCAAAGTCATTGGTGGCGGAATGCCTGTGGGCGCTTTCGGTGGGCGCCGCGATGTGATGCAAATGATCGCGCCCTCTGGCCCTGTTTACCAGGCAGGAACATTGTCTGGCAATCCGGTTGCCATGGCTGCCGGGCTCAAAACATTGGAATTATTAGCGCAACCGGATTTCTACCAAAACCTGAGTGCACGTACAACACAGCTAGTTGAAGGGTTGCAAAAATTAGCGGATGAAGCTGGCATTCCTTTTACCACAAATCATGTTGGCAGTATGTTTGGCTTTTTCTTCACCAGTGAGAAAAAAATTACCAATTTCAAACAAGTAATGGCTTGCGATATTCCTCGCTTTAATAAATTTTTTCACGGCATGCTAAAGCGCGGTGTTTATTTGGCGCCGGCATCTTATGAAGCCGGATTTATGTCAGGCGCTCACACGGATGAGGATATTGCCAATACCTTGCAGGCGGCAAAAGAAACATTCGCGGAACTTATCGCTGGATAAACTAAGAATATAAATTTGTAAGAAGCTTTATGAATACAAACAACCATAATAAATGCTATTTTACAGAATAGATTTATCATGGTTGTAATAAAAAATTTTCAAATTACCAATTAACATATCTGTAGTAAAACTGCCAAACACCCGTAAAAACGTTTTTTCAAATTTTTAACATTAAATATTCAAAAACGTATATAAGCAAAAAAATTACCATTTCAAAATATTGCTATCCACACCCTTCGATTTACATCCATTTTTTTTATTATCTCTTACACTTGTAATGTCTGGCCGAAAAGTATTTCGGCAGAAAATTTACCTGGACTGTTGTGTTTAAGACGTGGGGGATACCATGTTTAAGAAAAAAGAAGCCACTCGCTTAGGTGAGATTCTCGTTAGCAAAGGACTCATCACGCCCGAGCAATTAGCAATTGCTACCCATGAACAAACTAAAAGAAATCGTTTATTAAACGTAACCGATTCGAAGGCACCGAAAGGTGTAATGATCGGGGAGATTTTAGTTGAATTTGGATTTATCGATCAGCTCGATTTAAAGCGCGGGTTGAATTGGCAGCAGCGATTACGCCACGTGTCCATTGCAATGGCGCTCTGCGCGCCTTTCATGGTCTTCGCGCCCACAAGCGCAAGCGCGCAAACCACATCGTCATCATCAAGTTCTTCATCGCAGACTGCACAATCTGTAACTATCCAGGCCGAAAACTATGACAGTATGTTGGGTGTGTTGAACCAAGCCACCGATGATGTTGGTGGGGGTAAGAATATCTATAACTTCAACACTGGCGATTGGATGTCATTTTCCAATTCGGCGATTAGCGTACCCGCAACCGGGACTTACACCATCACTTATCGTGTCGCCGCCACCAACGGTGCGTCCAGTTTTGTATTGAAAGAGATCAGCGATGATTCAACACTGGATACCGTGACGGTTCCCAATACTGGCGGCTGGCAAACCTGGGTAGATGTCAAACGTACCGTAACCTTAACCAAAGGTATCCATTCGTTTAAGCTCGTTTCGCTGGGCGGCAACATTAATATGAATTGGTTCAGGATCGATAACGTGAGCCCGGCATCTGCAGCAGCAGCGAGCCCATCCTCTGAAACGTCGTACTCTTCATCACCATCAACGCAAAACGCACAATCTGTAACAATCCAGGCTGAAAATTATGCCAGTATGTTGGGTGTGTTGAACCAAGCCACTGATGATGTTGGCGGCGGTCAAAATATTTATAATTTTAATACCGGCGATTGGATGTCATTTTCCAATTCAGCGATTAGCGTACCCGCAACTGGGACTTACACCATCACTTATCGTGTCGCCGCTACCAATGGTGCATCCAGTTTTGTATTGAAAGAGATCAGCGATGATTCAACGCTGGATACCGTGACAGTCCCCAATACTGGCGGCTGGCAAACCTGGGTAGATGTTAAACGTATCGTAACCTTAACCAAAGGTATCCATTCGTTTAAACTCGTTTCGCTGGGCGGCAACATTAATATGAATTGGTTCAGGATCGATAATGTGAGCCTGGCTTCGGCAGTATCCAGTAGTAGTTCTTCCGCGAGTGGCGGCCTTCCCCTGACGATTCAAACTGAAAATTATGCGAGCATGACGGGCGTTTGGAATCAAACTACGGATGACGTCGGTGGAGGGCAAAATGTTGTTAACGTCACGCCCAATGATTGGATGAGTTATACAAACACGCCTGTTAACATCCCGGAAACCGGTTCTTATAAATTTACTTATCGTATAGCGACAACGAATGGAAGCTCATCTTTTCAGCTAAAAGAAGCCAGTAGTGATGCAACCCTCGATACAGTGGCTTTACCTAACACCGGTGGTTGGCAAACCTGGGTCGATGTAACCCGGACCGTTACCCTGACCAAAGGTGTCCATACGTTCAAACTTTTGTCGCTGGCAGGAAATTTCAATATTAACTGGTTCAGGATTGAAGCCGCGCCAGCATCCGCCCAGACCTCCTCGGCATCGTCTGCGGTAAAATCTTCAACGGCAAGCAGTAATGCAGTAAGTTCGGCGGCCTCATCGGTAAAATCCAGTACCGCTAACGTGAGTACCAGCTCAACACCATCGACCTCCACAACCTCATCCGCCAGCAGTTCTCCCAATCAAGTTGCCGGGCCGGTAGCGCTGAGCTGGGTTGCTCCGGTCCAACGTGAAAATGGCACTACGCTTGATATTACGGAGTTGGGTGGTTATGAAATTCGTTACAAAAAGGAAAGCGACAGCGACTATACCTATGTAACGATTAAGGACGCCTGGACTGATAAATACAGCTTTAACTGGTTGGAAGGGTCTTATGTTTTCCAAATTGCCGCCTTTGATAAAAATGGCAACTACAGTAGTTTTGCGGATATCCAACCGAAATAGATCGGGAAAATTACGCCCGCTTTTTTACCCTGAACCCAAATTCCAGGCAAAAAAAGAGCGGGCTTTTCGGCCCGCCAAGCGTGCAACCCCGTTAGGGATTCTTGAACTCGGGTAATAACCCGGTAATACGGCAGGTTGCAATCACAACCTTGAAAAATTCTGTGCTAAATGATTGGAATAACCTACAAACCAGTCGCTCTCCTGCGAAGTCTTCTGTCTCTTATTCTTTTAAACTGTTTGCGCAACCATTTTTATATTAAAAAAACGAGCCATCGAAAGCTCCTTGCTCCTATGCTCGCTAAACACAACAATCATCCTAACTGCAGTGTGCATACTGACCCAAGAAAAAGTAGTCATTGCAAGGGAAAAGCTTCCTAATCACACATAGCCAACAAAGATCGCATAAACACAATGATTGCGCTAACAGAACAATAGCAAAAAAATCCGCCATTGCCAAATCTAAATAGCGTTTTTTACACTTTCCGGCAATTTTTTCCGACCAAAGGTTATTGATTAGAAGAAGTCTACATCGCTTGAGAATATTTCATCTGCCAATTCTGTTACCGGTTGACGGTTAGCTGAATCCAGCCGATTTTGGATTGCCGTTTGTCCCCGACGCATGACCTCAAGCTGTGCCAGCGCAGCGGCCAAATGATTCCTTATATCGTTTTGCTGTGGATCAATCGGCTGGAGCGCGGTCAGCTCGGCCTCCATGACTTCAATTGCCCCGGAAATAAGATGATGTTGCGCAACCAATTCCAGGTGAAAGTCAAGGGCACCCACTTTTCCCTCTGTGGTACCCAAAATCCATGGCACCGTATCTTTAATACGCCCGTAGCGCTCAGGATCCTCCTCGGGCATGTTCTTGATAAGCAGCGAAACCCGTTTGAAGTTGCAAAAAGTGCGGCTCCCAAAATCGCAAAACCGGCCTTCATTGTGAATGGCGACAAACATGTCTTTTTCGAGCGGCGATAATTCATATTTATTGTGCGAATAAAACAATGGGCCCGCTTCGGTAACAAACATTACCGACGTTTCCAATCCAAATTCCGCCAGGGTTTGGAACAAGCCTTCGGCCAATTTATCAAAGCTGTCCATGGCATAAGTGCGCTCGGCAAAACGCACTGAACGCCCTAAATCTGCACTGCTATTCATGGCTTCAAAAGCGAGCACCTGTGCGCCTTCCGCCTTTTCATCCAGCGCTTTTTTTTCATGATAAAGCTGGGTGCTGCGTGCAATCCTGACGCTTAAAAATTCTGCATCGCAGGGCTTAACAATGTAATCATCCGCACCGACCTTGAAGCCGGTAATTTTTTCTTGCAAGCTGGATTTTGATGAGAGAAAAATAACGGGAATATCGCGCAGTAGCGGATCTGCTTTTAAGGCTATACAAACTTCAAAGCCATTTTTAAGCGGCATTTCTATATCGAGGAAAATAATATCCGGCGTCCATTCACTCGCCAGTTTTAAACCTATGTCGCCATCGTAGGCGGCAACAACATCATAAGTGTCTTGCAGACTTGCCGCTAAAAAAGCCTGCCATGCTTTATCGTCATCCACGATCAATACTTTGCGACGCGCTGTCATACTCCCTACTCCTGCATCAAACCTTGGTCAGTAGAGTGTAGTAGCTTCCAGGTAGGCCGCTAGAAAATTACTCGCAAATTAGTGAATGCCGATTAGATTTATTTGGTGTTATTAAACCGCTGCAACTGATCTGGTTTGTCGGTAAAAACGCCATCGACACCCAGGCGCCATAACCACTCCCAATCCTCTTCATGATTGACGGTATAAACCCAATTTTTAAGGCCGCGTTTACGGGCATCTGCCAATAATTCTGGCGTGATAAAACTCAAATGCGTATTAAATGCATACGCCTGGAGCGGCTCGCAGCATTGCGCGTAATCAAGGGGAATTCCCTCGATAAGCGCAGCGCGCTTTACTTGGGGCATAAGTTGGAGGGACTGGTAAAGCTGGTGGTGGTCAAAGCTCGACACTATGTAATGTTCAAAACCCAATTGATGATCCTGCGCAAAGATTTCAAGCTGCTGCTTGAGCACGGCAACACAGTTAGCACCTTTGATTTCGATGTTGAGCATGGCGCGATCTCCCACCAGCGCCAACACATCGCGCAAAGTCGGTAATAATTCGCCATTTTCCAGGGTTTGCTGGCGCAGATAGGCTAAGGGTAAATCCGTAATGATTCCCTGGCCCGATATCACTCGCCCCAAGCGGCGATCGTGCGTAACCAATAATTCGCCTTCAACCTGGTAGATATCAATTTCAATTGCATCTACACCTGCATCCAGGGCGCGGGAAATAGCCGCCAAACTATTCTCCGGCAATGCCTGGTTATTCATCAAAGGGCCACCACGATGGGCAATACAGGTTAGCTGGGACATAAGTTTTCCGTAAATTCACAACATATTCAGGCTAAAGGTTTTATACTGGGCATTCATTTCGCGCTTGTCGTTTATTCAACGATAATTTTTCGTTTAAAGAAGTATGGCAGCGCTGCAAGACTTCAGCAATTGTCGTTCAATTCCGTAGATTTAGAGAGAAGATTTTCCCGTGTTATCCCTATATACCCTTGATGAAAAAATCATGAGCGAAAACATGGCAACAAAACTGCTACTTGTTGGCGTTTGTATTGTGGTGTTTTACCTGGCAACAAAATTACTCAATAAAATCGTGCACGATGTCAGCATCCGCAAAGCATTTGGCGATTCAAGAGTGCCTTATATCATCAAGCTAATGAATATTGGCATGGTGTTTTGTTGCATCGTCGTTGTTTGTTTATTATTTGGCCTTGGCTATAGCGAAGTATCGGTTTTCCTTTCATCTATTTTTGCCGTGGTTGGCGTTGGCCTGTTTGCGCAGTGGTCAATTCTCAGCAATGTCACTGCGAGCATGATTATCTTTTTCGGCTTTCCCTATCGCATTGGTGATCGCATTAAAATTGCCGATAAGGATGAAGACATTAGTGGAGTTATTGAAGAAATCAGCATGTTCCATATTATTTTGCGACGCGATGACGGCAATATGATTACCTATCCAAACTCCATGCTGCTGCAAAAAGCGGTTCTTAAAATTGAACACACATCTATGACTCATGCCGAACAAGAGCCGGAAAAAATTGATGCGGAAAAACCATCCACTGATTATTTAAAAAAAATAAAACGGGTTCGCGATTAAACGAATAAAGGCAACGATAAAAGGCGAGTATTTAGCTCGCCTTTTATCGTTAGCATACTCATCTTGTCCATCACGGCTTAACCAGCAAGCTTGCAAACTCAGCCGATACTGCCTGCATAGGAATTTTATAGCGGGCAAATGCAGAATCTATATCTTTAAATTGACCCTGCCCGTCGAACATATCGTCCTCAATATCAAGGGGAGGATTGGTTGACATGTTGTACATGCGTAAACCTTGTGTAACTAATTTCATCGCCAGGGTTCCCTGGAAGCCGCCGTGGCCGCCATAACACATAATGCTTACAGGTTTGCGCGCCCATTCCTTGTATAAAAAATCCAGCGCATTTTTTAACACAGCGGGGTAACCCCAATTGTATTGTGGAAAAACCAACACAAAACCCTGGTAGCTGTTAATTATTTTGCTCCAGGCTTTGGTGTGTTCGTGCTGGTAATTGCCGTGCGCCGGAATATCGGGCTCATCCAAAAAAGGTAAATCAATATCAGCGAGATCAATTAATTCGAGTTCCAGATTATCATGCTGCATGGATTTCATAACCCACTCTGCAACCGTGCGACACACGCGTGTCGGGCGTGTGCTGCCAACGATAATCCCGATTCTTGGTTTTATGAGTTCGCCCATAGTATTACCTTATATTTTTCACACGAATTAAAGCACCGACACAATTGCCTTGCTTACGTAATCCATTTTCTCAAGGGTCAAACCTGCGACACTGATACGGCTTGTATCGGTCATGTAAATACTGAAATCATTTTTAAGTTTATGGACTTGCTCAACGCTCAAACCCAAAAATGAAAACATGCCGCGCTCATTGGCAATAAAACTGAAATCGCGTTGCGATTGCAATTGATTTAAGGATTTCACTAATTGCACACGTAAGCCCGCAATGCGTTCGCGCATCACTGTCAATTCATCGCTCCATAATTTGGTGAGTTCATTGCTGTGCAAAATAATATCGACCAAGGCCGCGCCATGCGCGGGTGGCATGGAATACATTGCACGTGCAACGCTCAACAAATTGCTAAGGCCCGCGTTGGCTTGCTGTTCATCAGCAAAGACAAAACTTAATGCTGCGGTACGCTCGCGATACAAACCAAAATTTTTGGAGAAAGACGTCGCAACAATTACTTCCGGCAAACGCGCTGAAAGCATACGCAAACCGTAGGTATCTTCTTCAAGGCCTTCACCGAAACCTTGATAAGCCATATCGACAAACGGAATTAATCCATTGGTTTCACACAAATCTGCAATTTCATCCCATTGCGCGTGTGTTAAATCCGCACCGCTCGGATTGTGGCAACAAGCGTGCAATAGAACTAAATCGCCACGCGGAACTTGTTTCAAGGTTTCCATCATGGCTGCGAAATTAATGCTGTGGGATGCGTAATCGTAGTAAGGATATTCACGCAGTTTTAAACCGGCACTGCCCAGCAAAGGAATATGATTCGCCCAGGTTGGGATACTCACCCACAAACTTGCACCAGGTTTGGCGCGCTGGATTAATTCGGCTGCAACGCGAAGCGCACCACAACCACCTGGTGTTTGAACTGTGCGCACGCGATTCGCTTCAACCGCAGGATGGCCTTCTCCAAACACAAGTTTGGTCGACACTTCGTTTGCACCCGGATAACCTGCGGGCGGCGTATAAGCTTTACTGGTTTCTTGTTTGAAACGAATTTTTTCTGCTTCCGCAACAGCCGCCATAATTGGCGTTACACCTGCATCATTCTTATAAACGCCGACACCTAAATCGACTTTAAGCGGATTGGTATCTTTCGCGTAGGCAATACTTAAACCGAGGATTGGATCAGCAGGTAATAAAGGAAGAGTTTCAAACATGATAGCATCCGATATGAGTGGCGTTGGGAGGGAGGGATTATACACTCGCGTTGGAATTTTTCAGCTTCACCTATCAATAAAAATTTGATTTATAATCACCAGGATATTGAAGCCACTCATAATAAGATTTCTGTTTTGCCAAAACCCTATTTAAGGATCAACCGGAAATAATGCGCACCCTTCTAGTGTTTATTTTTTTAACGCTTTCTATTCCTACCCACGCCCAACTTGTGAAATCTACACAGCAGGATGAAATACTGGATTCACAAGTGAATTCGTTGGTTTTTTTATTGCAGGATATTTACTCGCAAGAATATAAACCCTATCGAGCGGTATTTGATATTCCTGAAAACAGGAAAGTCGTTGTCTTTAGTATTGAGAGTTATTATTTAGGAAACAATAGCTACCAATTTTTAGCTGTCTTTAGAAAATCCCAGCGGCAGGAAACTGAAACGAGCACGCCTTACGGGCCCATAACCTATAAACTTCTGGGATATTTGCAAATTGGCGCCCATCATATGGGCAGCATGAATCTTGATGCCATGTCTTATGAAAATAACGTACTTAGAATTCCGCTAACACCAGATAGATTTTCGCTAACCGTCATCAACTCTGAAATAATCAACAAAGCATTACATTCAGTGACGATAAAAATAAACGAACACTCATTAAAAATTGTGGATATGGATTAATGACCAAGACCTACAAGGCGGTAACTGTTATCAGGAATTACGCGCTTCCAAATAAGCCCTGCGCGCGAGTGCCAGCGCGCCGGTGATTCCGGCGTCGCCACCTAGTGCGGTTGGAATTATATAGCGATCCATATCATTCAAGGCGACGTCGTGGGCGTAGCCGCTGAGCATCTTCTTAAGGTTTGCACGAATTTTTGGATAGAGAAAATCGCGGACCATAACGCCGCCGCCAAAAATAATTTTTTCCGGTGCATACATCCAGGTCAGGTTGACACACATCACTGCCAGATAATGCGCTTCCAAATCCCACGCACAATGTTCCGGCGGTAAATTTTTGGGATGGGTTTTCCAACGCTTGCCAATTGCGGTGCCAGAGGCCAAACCTTCCAGGCAATTGCCGTGGAATGAACAACCGCCGGGAAAATCCTTATCGTCATCGGCCTGCGGAATCATCATATGCCCAACTTCAGGATGGCTGATTCCCTGCATTAACTTACCGCCCGCAAAAATACCCGCACCTATGCCCGTACCAACCGTCACATAGACAAAGTTTTCGCAATCGACAGCGGCACCTTCAGTAAACTCGCCCAGCGCGGAGCTATTGACGTCAGTTTCTATCTCCACCAAAACATTGAGCGCATCTTTGAAATAACCGATCAGATTGATATTGGACCAGCCCGGTCGCGGGGTTTTAGTGATGTAACCATAGGTTGGCGAGCGGCGATTCAGGTCGAGCGGGCCGAAGGAAACGATCCCCAAGGCTGCCAATTGGCCGAACTGCGACGGAGTTTCAAGGAAAAATGTCTTGGCGGCAGCAAGGGTTTCTTCTGCCGTGGTAGTAGGAATGTCCAAACGGGCCTTAATAAACCCGCGAGAGTCCGCCAGCACACAAATAAACTTGGTTCCACCCGCCTCCAAGCCACCAAATAGCGGTTGTGTATTGTTTTGCGACTGACTCATAACTACACCTCATTCAACTAGCTTGCCTAGAGTGTAGAACATTGAGCCAAAACCACCGTTTTAAAACATGTACAATTTACGGCTACGCCTGGGTATAAATACCCAAACAAGCATATTGGGCTTTTTTGATCACGATTAATTGAGTAAACGGTAACCACATGATTGATGTATTTGAGCAGGAAGCAATGGGTGAGTATCAACGCTCACTTGCCAGTATTGGCAAATTAAAATCACCTCTACCGCCGTTAAAAAGATCTTATTTACACTTTGATAAGGTCATTGCCAAATCCATTGAAGAATCTCCCACCAAACCAGCGTGCAAGGCGGGTTGCTTTTACTGTTGTTATTACAAGGTTGAAGTCAAAGCCCATGAGATGCTGTTGATCCATGACCATATGCAAAAGAATCTTGCGCAAGAATTGAAAACTGAAATATTAAACAGTGCAAAAGCCAACGCAGATTTAATTCGCACACTCACCCCCAAAGAACATTTAGCGACCAATATTAAATGCCCTTTTTTAGTGGCAAACCAATGCAGCATTTACGATGTGCGCCCGTTCAGGTGCAGAAGTTTCCATGCAGTAAAAGTCGATGCCTGTGAAGCGTCTTACGCAAACCCGAGCGATTTCAGTATCGCTACCGAATTAATTGAGGATGTTTCCCATTTTAGCGATGCCTTATCGCAAGGATTTGAAGCTGCCGTGATGGATTCAGGTTTGGATCATCGCACTTACGATTTAAATACCGCATTGCTGGAAGTGTTTGCGGATGACGCGATTGAAAAACGTTACAAGCGTGGCAAGAAAGCGTTTAAGAATGCAATTGAAGTGATCGATGAGGCAGAGTAAACAGGTTTGCAAATCCTATTAACCACTTAATTTCTCCGCAGAGAATCCAGTACACCCTTATCGTCACCCTCGTAGAGGATCCACCGGGCTGGCGTTTCAGTGTCTTTTTGGTATTTTTTAATATTTAAAAGTCACTGAAACGCCAGCCCGGTGGATGCCCTACGGGCATGACGACCATGACGACAGAGCACTTACAAATTATTTAATAAACAACGAAACTACACCCATCAAACTCACACTCAATAAACTGATTCCAAGCACGCGATAAAAAATTTTAGGATCGCCATCAACAACTTTTTGGTGGAAGCGCAAACCAATCAAATGACCGACGGTTGCACAAGGCAATAACCAAAGATGATGGATTAATTGCAAATCTACACCTGCAATCAGGAAGGCAATCATCTTGATAACAACCAGGATAAACCAAAGCACAAATAAGGTATCGCGCAGCTGGTATTTTGGTACATGGGTGCCAAACACAGAAATAATCAACGGCGCTCCAATCAAGGACGTACCGCTAATATAAGCACCCAATATTAAAAAAAGTTTATCCAGCAGCGGATTTGTGCTTTTAAAAGGCTTATTCAAAATATAGGTCACAGCGTAAACCGACACGATTGAAAAAATAATTCCTGTCATGACACTCGCGGGAATTGTCAGCAAACCTGCCACACCAATTAATTTTGGTACGATCATTATCTTCATGGACTTTTTTAAATAAGCCCAATCAATTGTGCCGCCTTCAAGGTGTTCATTCAGGCCAGCCAATTTTTGCTGGCGATGTTTGCGGTAGTTTTGCCAAACCGTAATTGATGAGAAAAATAATAAATGCACAGCGATGATGGGCAAATAAACAAGCGGGCGATTATCAATCAACAACAAAAATGGCAGGGACATCACAGCGCCGCCAAAACCCAAACCCGAGCGCACAAATCCGCTCCATACAAACACTAAACCTATCAATACATATTGATAAATATGTAACTCGGACATACATACTCTCTTGCGTAATTGTTGTGCAATTAGGTAGCGCCAATTGTGATTAGATAATCATGCGATGCACGCATCACCTGAATTGCACAAAGAATGTGGATGCTACGCGAGAACACGAACAGAGTGAAGTTTGGCGAGTCAATGATTCGATTCTGTTTAGAGATGCATCAACCGGGCACATAAAACCCACAGATTTTTACTGACCCAGACCGTTATATCCATTACACACACGAAGGAATATTTTATGAGCAACCGTATATCTCGCCTTTTGGCCGCTATGACCTGCGCAGCATCACTGAGTGTGTATGCTACCGAAGATGCTAACCATCCGCGCGGTGGCGATAGGTCGCACCAACCGCCGCAAGCTGCACTGGATGCCTGTAAAAATTCGACTGAAAGTGCCACTTGCCAATTTACCGCGCCAAACAACGAAAATGTTTCTGGCACCTGCAAAGCGCCGCGCAACAGCGAAGATAAATCAACCCTGGTTTGCCGTCCTGATCACAAAGATTGGAAGCCCAAAGACGGAGCCGATAAAGACCACGCAAATCACTAATCTGTAGCGCGTCAAAAGCTTGCGATGCCAGGCGTCGCAAGCCTTCCCTTTTTAAGTTATTGCTATATATTGCCAGGCTCCTTCAGCTGTACGCTTCGGTAACTGGTGTGACCTCATCTTCCCAAACCCCATCCGCTAACCTGCTCGCCCAAACCCTGCAAGAGTGGAAAACCCTCGCCGTCCTTGGTGGGCCAATTTTAGTGGCACAGCTCGCGCAAATGGCCAATGGCGTTATAGATACCATGATGGCCGGCCACGCCAGCGCCCGCGATTTGGCGGCGGTGGGAATTGGAACGGGGATTTGGGGGCCGGTTTTGTTATTTTTTATCGGCGTACTCAGCGCTTTGCAGCCTCTGGTTTCGGGGCATCGCGGAGCGGAAAATCACGCGCGCATCATGCCGGTAACCTGGCAGGGTTTATATATCGCCTTTGTCGGCGCGATTTTAATGGCAGCCATTCTTACCCACGTGCGCCCTATTTTTGTACTGCTGCAACTGGATGCAGAAACGACGGATATCGCCCAGGGTTATCTTGACGCCCTCGCCTGGGGAATTCCCGCCGTGCTATTGATCAATGCGCTCCGCGGCCTGACTGATGGCATGGGTCATACCCGAATCATCATGGTGTTTTGTTTGATCAGCACCATTTTGAATTTACCCTTTAATTATCTTTTTATTTTTGGCTTTTCAATTGGCGATTGGCATGTGGCGGCCATGGGTGGTGTCGGCTGCGGCTGGGCGACGGCAGCGTCCAATTGGATCGCTGTCATTGCATTGCTGGTGTATTTGAATCGCAATAAGGATTATCGCAATTTCCATTTGATTGGCGATTGGGCAAAACCCGATTGGGCTGAAATCAAACATATTTTGCAGCTGGGTTTGCCGATTGGTTTGGCCATGTTTGTAGAAGTCAGCATGTTTTGCGCGATTGCATTATTTTTATCGCCATTGGGACCCAATGTCATTGCAGGCCATCAAGTCGTGCTCAATGCCGTGTCATTATTTTTTATGGTGCCACTCAGTCTGGGCATGGCCATCACCTTGCGCGTGAGCTTTTTGATTGGCGCGGAAGAACATTTTAAAGCGCGCTTGCTTGCTCGCAGTGCAATTTTGCTCGGATTGGGAATTGCCTGTATCAACGCACCGATTTTATTTTTTGGCCGCGAATTCATCACCACGCTCTACACAACCGATATTGAAGTACGCACCGTTGCCGTCCAACTCTTTGCACTTGCCGCGATCTTCCAGATTGCGGACATCACCCAGGTCACCATGATCAATGTCTTGCGCGGCTATAAAGACACCAAAATCCCCATGTTCATTATGTTGTTTTCATTTTGGTGTGTGTGTTTGCCGCTCGGCTATGTTTTGACTTTCAAAGATTGGTTGCATGAACCTATGGGCGCTGCCGGCTTTTGGGCAGCCTTGATTGCCGGATTATTCTGCGCGGCCTTGTTGCTGAGCATCAGGGTATTAGGATTTAAAGCGAAATAATCAACGGTGATTGTTGTGCCACTGGGTTAACCAACACACAGACTTATTTCCTTGATTTTATGAGTATTGACGCGTCCTATCATATTGCTTCATTTTTGAATTTGAGTGCATGGCAGTAAGTTATGATGCTTCTTTAATTGACCCACCTATCAAAAACTGATCCATCTATCAAAACAACGCGTCAAAACAACGCATCAAAAACTTATGCCCGAAGCCCTATCCCAAACGCTTGCGCCCGACGCAACGCAATCCCAAACTCGCGATGCACGCTACGCAAGCCCGGTGCTTACGGCTTTACGTTCAGCCACCAAAACCCGTCACGCCATTTTGGACAGGTCCATGCCGCTGTCAGACCCGGAGGCAACCTGGGCTCATTATGTAGCTCACCTGCAAATGCTCGCCGCCTGGCTTGAGCCGCTGGAACAATGGTTGTCGACATTTAATGATGGCCCCCAGGGAAAACAGGCGCCGGCGTTTATTCGTTATACCGACATAATCCGCGCCGACCTCGGCGAAACATATATGCCGGCAGACAAACTGTGTCACAATGCCGCCCAACATGCTCAACCGGACGATGCAGCCTATCGCTGGGGAGTTTGTTACGTTATCGAAGGCTCACAATTGGGCGGCGAATTTCTGTATAAACGTTTATCGACTCGCCTCGCACCCCACCCCTTAAAATATTTACAGTGCAAACAAGCAGGAAGATGGCCTGAATTCTTACAGGCGATGGCCACGGAGGTTATCAGTCCAGGACAAATTAACAGCGCTTGCGAAGGTGCCGTTAACGCATTTGATGCCTTATTACTGCAGCTCCAGGCACGAGAAAATATTTTATGAATACCCAACCGCCGTCATTAGCCACTACGCTCGCCAACTGCGCAAGCGAACCCATACATATACCGGGCTCCATACAACCCCACGGCGTGTTGCTGGTATTCAATACCGATCTGGAGTTGAACGGCTGGAGCGCTAATGCAAACGAACTGCTGGGTTTGGATTTCCAGCTCAACCTGCCCGCCAAATCCCTGGGCTTTGACAGCGAGCTTTATGACGCCCTGGACGATATCATTAACGGAATTGAACAAGGCGAAGCCGCGCCCATGGCGTTGGAGACTTCGTTTAACAACCTGATTTTCGATGTCGTTATCCACATGCATTTGCATCGCGTGATGATTGAGTTTGAACGCCGTGAATTACCGTCCGATGAAGTGGCAAGCTTTGCACTCAAAGCCCATCGCGGCATAGATCGCTTGAAACGCCAGAAATCAATCACCACACTCCTGCAAATGGCAGTGGAAGAAATCCAGAAAATCACCGGCTTTGACCGCGTGATGGCCTACATTTTTCGCCATGACAACAGCGGCGATATTGTTGCCGAAAAATGCATTCCAGAGCTTGACCCCTATTTGGGACGACGCTATCCCGCCAGCGATATCCCCGAGCAAGCCCGTCGCCTCTATACATTAAACACGCTTCGATTGATTGCAGACGTTGGTTACGAACCCGTCCCCCTGATTGGCGGCGCGGATACTACTCCAGTCGATATGAGTTTTTGTGTACTGCGCAGTGTGTCGCCAATCCATATTGAATATTTGCGCAACATGGGTGTTGGCGCCTCCATGAGCGTTTCCATCATTATCAACGGAAAATTATGGGGCATGCTCGCCTGTCACCATATGTCAGCATTACAAGTTCCTTACTCCATTCGCATGGCATGCGATGTACTGGCGCAAATTATTGCAGCGACTGTCTCAAGCATCCAGGGATACGAGCGTGCGGAAGCAACGCAACAGGCAACCAATGTTCGCTCGGCATTAATGGAAACCTTAATGGATGAAGACGATGTATTGCGAGCGCTGGGTACCCATGCGGAAGCCCTTAAAGCAACCTTGAATGCAAGTGCACTCGTTATCGCACAACATGGAAAAATCCTGGTCTTTGGCGATATTTCCAACACGCTTGCATCTGACATCCTGGATCTTTTACCTACTGAGGGTGATGACCTCATATTGTGGCAATCCCGAAAAGAATGGCCGCCACTTTTGCAGCAGCGGATCAATAAATGGGTAGGGTTATTGGCATTGCGTTTCGACCCTGTCACCAACGGGTGGATTTTGGCATTCCGCATGGAACAAATCGAAACGATCAACTGGGGTGGAAAACCTGAAAAAGAAATCCAACCGGGTCCCTTGGGCCCACGCTTAACACCGCGCGGCTCATTTGAAGAATGGAAAGAAATTGTGCGCGATAGCGCAGAACCCTGGGATGACACACAACTCGATTCAGCGCGCGAATTACTCAGCGCCATGTTACGCACAAGCAATCTTCGCCACGTAGAAACAGATCGCGCACGTACACAACTCATGGCCATCCTCGGTCACGATTTGCGCGATCCATTGAACAATATTAATTTGGCCGCGCATTTCCTGGAGCAGGATGGCGGTGAAAATAAAATGGGCACCATCATCCGCAATTCCAGCACCCGTATGCAGCGCTTGGTTGAACAAGTGCTGGATATGAGTCGATTGGGAACAGGAATTGGCTTAGCGTTAAAACCACAAAATACTGATGTAATTGCAGTGATCAATGATTTACTTAACGAAGCAAAGTTGGGTTACCCGGGTATAGATTATTTGACGACAATGCCTGAGTCCCTGATGTGGCAAGTGGACCCCGATCGCCTTGCGCAAGCCCTTGGAAACTTGCTCAGCAACGCCCGCCATCACTGCATACCAAATTCACCGGTAACTGTGTTGTTATCTGCACAGGATAAAGATTTGGTTATTGAAGTATGCAACGAAGCTAACGAAATTGATCCTGACGTGGTTGCACATCTTTTCTCTCCATTTAAAAAATCCTCATCAACAAAAGGCCGCACCGGTTTAGGGCTTGGACTCTATATCACCAATGAAATTATTAATGGTCACGGCGGCCAATTAAGTTATCACTACCGCGCACCTCATGTGGTTTTCCGCATGGTGATACCTGCGCACAACTAAAAATTACCTGCAATCTTATGGCTAAAATCGAATTCTCAAAAGCTGAAAAAGACTTGATTACCCGTAAAGTACAACTGTATTTTCGAGAGGAACTGGACCAACAACTGGGACAGTTTGACGCAGAGTTTTTAATTGATTTTTTTGCCGAAGAAATTGGAGCGTATTTTTATAACCGCGGCGTGCGCGACGCCCAATCAATTATTGAGGCGAAAGTTGCGGATATTTCGGATGCGCTTTATGAGATTGAGAAGCCTACGGATTTTGTGCGTTAGTTTTTGAGTTGATGTTTTAAGTTTTGCTTTTGCTTTTGCTTTTGCTTTTGCTTTCAATTATCCCATGCGAGCGGCCTGAGCACTGGAAGAAAATTAATGGCAAACGCACAGGACGTGCGTTTGAGTGACGTCGCGACATGGATGTCGCGTCGGCACGACGTTAATTTTCTGAAGCGCGGAAGGAAAAGAGCGAGCCGGGTGCCCTTCCTTTTGGTTACTTTTCGTTGGGCAAGCAACGAAAAGTGACTCGCCAGCAGGCGAAACAAATCCCGAACAAAAAACCACCCCCAGTCCAATGAACAAAAACTCTCCAGAAATAAAACTACCCCCCCAAAATCCCCAACCCATGCAAAACCCTCCCACACAACTCATGAGGAGTACGGGAAATAAGCTCTTCCGGGATTTCAAATTTCTTCGTCAAGCGCAAATAATTTTCAAACCCGTATGAAACCATATAAGGATGCATACCGGTATTGATTGCAGCAACGTAATCCTTATTTTCATCACCACACACACTTGCCCGAGCAGGGTTTACCCCAAACTGCTCACGCACCGCACGAAAATGTAGTGTCTTTTTTTCTTCCAGCGGCACATGCACTAAAAAATCAAAATCGCCAAGGTTGATATCATGCCGCGCAAATAATTGCCGCAGGGTTTCCAAAGGCTCATTGGTAATATTGCGCGTGACCATACCCACAATAACATCCGGCGCAGCCATTAAGGTGCGGATAAATTCAGGAATTCCCGCATAAAGCGCGGCATCGTTACGATAAACATCGGTAAGCGTTTCAACGATTTGTTTGCGATTATGCTTGGTAATATTTTTTCGCAAGTTGGAAGGAAATTGTTTAAGACCACCCAAATATTTAAAAATATTGTGGCGCTTTTGAAAGCTTTCCTCATCCCCCAAATCCATTCCGTGATGTACAAAAGCTTTTTCAATTGCATTATAAGCGTCAATGGTCGTGCCATCGGCATCCAGAATAACCAGTTGTTTGTTGCTATAACTCATCTAGCCCAAGACCTTATCCACCCATCAAATATTTCCAGTATAAGAAGGAATTATGACAATTTGGAAAAGGCCGGAATCATGCCAATTATTGCCTGGCAGCGTCAGCAAGAATCTTCGGAAAATCGGCAATACTATCCAACACCCAATCCGGTTTTACCGTGGATGCGTCGAAATAAGCCTGGCGAAATTTTCCGGTTTTTACCAGGCATCCCCGCATTCCTACCAACTGTGCACCACCGACGTCGCTGTCGATATCATCGCCAACCATAATGGTTTCGGCAGCCGTCACGCCCACAGAATCCAATACTCGCTGGAAAAAATCGGCATTGGGTTTACCCATGACCCGCGCATTTTTACTGCACACATATTCAAGGCCAGCAATAAAAAAACCTATATCCGCTTTCAAACCCGTTTGGGTTTGCCAGAAACGATTTTTATGCAGCGCAATTAATTCAGCACCGCTGTGCATCACATTAAACAGTCGATTGATCAATGCCAGATCCCAACGCTCGCCAATATCACCCAGCACTACAAAATCCGGTGCGGCTTCATCCCATTCAAACTCGGCAAAATCAGGTTTGATAGCTTCAGCAACTACCGGCCAAATCCGCACAGGGCGATTTAATTTTTGCTGGATAACCTGCAATTCCAAACGCGCGCCAACCGGTGCACTAATCAGCTCATCCGGCTCAAGCTTAAAACCGAGCGATGCCATTTGCGCGAGCAATTCCCCATGGGATTTAGTGGTGGTATTGGTGAGAAAACGCAAGATAAAACCTTGCTGACGCAGCTGGGTAATCGCATCGACCGCGCCGGGAATTTCCTGGTTACCGACGTATAAAGTGCCATCAAGATCGAGCAGGATTAATTTGTGATGAGTTGCCATACCTCTCTCCTTCGTTGTAAATCCACAATACCTCATTGAACACTATAGACTCACTCCAACGCGCTAAAATTCCAGAGGCGATCTTTATCAATAAGCTTAAGCATAATGTTCTTTTAACGCTGCAATAAGCACGCTAACTTTGTGCGAGCGCTGCACGGCAGATGGAAAAACGGCATAAATCCCGCCGCCAGGCAACGACCATTCCGGCAAAAGACGGATCAATCGCCCCGCTGCAAGATCTTCCTCAACAGAAAAATCGGGGTAAATCATAAACCCCGCATTTGCCAAAACAGCAGCCCTAACCGCCGCTGCGGTATTCGCCATGATGCTCGCGTTTAGCTTTACCGATTCAGTTGCAAACCCCTGTCGCACAAAATTCCGGTTCAACACATTGGGCAATACCGAGAGCGCGACAAAAGGATATTGCTCCAAGTCCTTGGGCGACTGCGGTAAACCGCCATTGGGGAACATCATTGGCGGCGCCACGACCCACTCTTCAAAATGCGCAATCAATGCTGCCTTGTGCGTTGAATCCGTGAGTCGACCGATGCGGATCGCTACATCAATTCCCTCTGCGACCATATCCACACGGTGATCGCTGGAGACAATTTCGATCCGCAACTCAGGATTTTCTCGCGTCAGCCGCGCCGCCAGAGGCGCAATGACTGCTGCGCCATAATCCACAGTTGCAGAAATCTTTAATTTGCCGCGCAACTGTTTTGTGTTGCTGCTTGCCATTGAAATGGCTGCTTCAGTGTCCTGCAGGATTTTCTGGCACGCCTCATAAAACAAGGTGCCTGCTTCAGTGAGATGCAAACGGCGCGTGGTGCGCACCAGCAAATTGCTGCCAATTTCCATCTCCAACTTTTGCATATGGCTGCTCACCATGGTCTTCGCCAATCCCAAACGCTTGGCTGCTGCGGTAATCGAACCGGTTTCCACCACCGCCGCAAATACCACCAACCGGTTCAGATTGATATCAAATAGTTTACTCATTGGATGATTGTCCACTTTAAACGAACAAAGAATGAAATTTTAGCCATCTTATCAGAACAATAATTCAGGACGATACTGACCTTACTGACGCGATTGACGCAACCAAAAGCAATCATCAGCCAACCTAAACATTCATCTCAACGAGGACTAGATCATGAAAATTGCAATCGTCGGCGCTACCGGTTTTATCGGCCAACATATTTTTAACGAGGCAGTATCACGTCGACACAATGTGACCGCATTAGTGCGTAACCCGGCCAAAGTGACATCAGCGACTGGTGTCACCGCTAAACCTCTGGATTTGAAAGACTCAAAGGCTTTCACCGCTGCCTTAGCTGGTCAGGACGCAGTCGTACTAAGCCTGCATTATGAAGGAGAAGATTTGCATAGCATTATCAACGCGGTAAAAGCATCCGGCATTAAACACGCACTTTTTGTCGGCGGTGCAGGCAGCCTTGAAGTTGCTCCTGGAATACAAATGCTGGATACACCTGAATTCCCCGAACTGTGGAAATCAAGTGCAACCGCCGCAAGAAATTTATTAATCACCTTGCGCGGCGAAAAAGAATTGAATTGGGTTTACGTTTCACCATCGGCATTAATTGAGCCCGGCGAACGCACCGGAAAATTCCGTTTAGGTCGCGAGCAACTGTTGGTAAATGAAAAAGGCGAAAGCCGAATTTCAAACCAGGATTTTGCCATCGCCGTTATCGATGAATTAGAAAATCCAACTCACAACCAACAACGTTTTACGGTGGGTTATTAATTCGAAGCTTTAAATTGAATAGGAGTTAAGTAGGGAGTCGTCATCCCCGCAGGGGATCCAATGACTTTACAAACCGAAAGGCGCTGGATCCCCTGCGGGGATGACGACTCTCAAATAAATTTACCTCACTTAAATCAATATAACTTTTCTTAGGGAATTAATAAGTCATGGACAAAACCTTCGTAGAATTATTTGGCTTCGATCACCCCGCCGCACGATTAAGCGAAGCCGTAGTTATCGTGATCGACATGCAACGCGAATATTTGGATGGCTCGGTACCCCTACCCGATTTACAAAAAACCTTAACAGGTGCGGCAAACTTATTGCGCATCGCACGCAAAAACAAAACACCAGTCATTCACGTAGTTAACCAAGGCCCCAAAGGTAATTTATTATTTAATAATGAAGGCCCCTACTACTCAGAGTTGCCAGAAGTTGCAGCAATTGACGGCGAAGTCACCGCCATCAAACATCTACCGAATTCTTTTGCAGGAACCAACTTGCACGAATTAATTACCGCTACTGGCCGCAAACAATTAATTATCGCTGGCTGCACCACTCACGTTTGCGTTTCTGCCACCGCACGCGCCGCATTAGATTTAGGTTATCAATCAACTGTTATTGCCGATGCAACCACCAGCCGCGATTTGTTTGATCACAAAGGTAATAAAATTCCCCGCAGAAGTCGTCAAACAAGTTGCGCTTGCAGAATTGCGCGATGCTTTCGCTGTCATAGTCGAAGATGCTGGCGAGCTTAAAGTTTGAGTGAACGAAGATGAATTACCCACACAAGCGTATTCTGTGTGACTTAACAATCCAGGGGGAGTGCATTACTATTAACGCGCTCGTTTTTCTGGCCAAACATTACAATCAATATAAAGGAATTTTTACATGTACAAGCTTATCCTGAACATCCTTGGCACATGCGTTTTATCTTTAGCTATACCCGCATTTGCACAATTACCCGTTACCGCAAACGCCGACCACAAGGCAATGCTCGCAAGCAAAGACCCAAAACTCGCCGCCAATAAAAAACTGGTTTACGATTTTTGGCGCGAAGTATTTGAAGGTGGACATATGGAATTAGCGCCAAAATATATGGCCGAATCCTATATCCAACACAACCCCAACGTCGCAACAGGCCGCAAAGCCTTTATCGATTTTTTTAGCCAATTCAAAAAGCCACAAACCATCGCCGATAAAATCACCGAGCCGCTGGTATCAATTACCGCCGAAGGTGATTTGGTCACACTCGCATTTGTAAAAGAAGAAAAAGACCCCAAAGACCCAACCAAAACTTATACGACAACATGGTTTGATATGTTCCGTATTGAGAACGGGAAAATTGCGGAGCATTGGGATTGTATGATGAAGGTGAATTGATGATGAAACTGAACTTCAGAGCAATCTGAAGTTCAATTTAAAGATGATTAAACCTTATTGAGAACCTTAGTAATATCTGTAACGCGAGGATCGTGAAATACACTTTGTTTAAACATAAAAATATGGCTATTACTGTGTTTTGAAAATCGGCTTAATTCAGCAACAACCTCAAAAGGAATTAATGCAGCATAAAGTATTTCAAGATCTTGTGAGTACATGACAGCGGCAAGAAAATCAAAAGGGCGCAGATTAAGATTGCGGATAGCACTCAGCTGAGTCGATTTGTTGTGAGATGTAAGTCGACGCCCTTTAATTTGATATCTCGTACCATCCATGCTGCAAGCGTCATATCCAGCTTGAGATTGCAGCTCAATAGACAATCCTAATGCTTTTGCTATAAGAGACTCTGTGTAATCGCCTATAGGATTATTTGAGCCACGAACAATATTGCGATTTTTTAATTCAGCCATTAATGAGCAATATGCACTTAATAATTGTTTATTATCAAATCCGACCCAATCCATAATACCTTCCCCAAATCTTTATATGTTTATCATTTGAACGCCGACATAATTTGTAATCACGAAACCTCCCTCGCCCTCTTCAACACCACTGCCAACACCTCCCGCGAAACCTCCTCATCATCCAACGCCCGAGCAATTGTCTGCGCTCCTACTAACATCGAAAGTGTCACCAATGCATTTTCACGCGCTTTTTTCTTGTTGGCGGCGGGAATTATTTCCATCAAAGCCGCAACCAACCTCATGGCGGATTGTGTAAAAACACTGCGCACGGTTTTATTTTGGCGAGCAGATTCAGCACCGAGCGCGGCCATAAGGCAGCCTGCGCCAGGGTGGTCGCGATGCCCAATTGAAAGATAATTTTTTAGGAAGGCGACATAAGGTGAATCTTTTGATTCCAATCGACGGGCTTCGCCTGCTTGTAATAATTCATCCACAGCGCGTTCACACGCTTGTGCCATTAAATCTTCTTTGGAATCAAAGTGGCCATAAAAACCGCCATGGGTTAAGCCGGCAGCTTTCATTAAATCGGCTACGCCTATGCCATCAAAACCTTTTTCGCGAAAAAGTTTGGCGGCAGTAGCGATAATTTTTTCACGATTTTCCGCCGCTTGCTCTCTGCTGACTCTCATAGCTACCTTTACCCACACCGAAATAGTGATTGACAGTATACATGATGAGCATCATATAATTTTATAAATGATGATCATAATTTAAATTTACAAGAGGCCACGCTATGAACCAACGCATTGTCATTACCGGTATGGGAATAGCCTCGCCTTTGGGTTGCGGGGTAGAAACTGTTTGGAAAAGATTACTTGCAAGCCGATCTGGAATTCGGCGGTTACCCGATGATATAGCTGCAGATTTACCTACCAAAGTCGCAGGCCTTGTTCCTGATATTCAGGAGGATAATGAAGGCGGACTTGACCCCGATCAGGTTGCTTCTCCAAAAGACCAACGCAAAATGGACAGGTTTATTTTGCTCGCCTTGGCTGCTGCCGATGAAGCTTTACAGCAAGCCAATTGGTATCCGCAATCGGAAGAAGAAAAAATTCGCACCGCAACCGTTATAGCATCTGGCGTTGGCGGTTTTCCTGCGATTGCTGACGCTGTACGCACAGTTGATACTCGCGGCATTCGCAAATTGTCGCCGTTTACAATTCCCTCGTTCCTCGTCAATTTGGCGGCGGGACATGCCTCCATCAAATATGGCTTCAAGGGCCCGATTGGTGCGCCTGTAACCGCTTGCGCGGCTGGCGTGCAAGCGATTGGCGATGCAGTGCGGATGATTCGCGCAGGCGAAGCAGATATTGCACTTTGCGGTGGAGCCGAAGCGACTATCCACACAGTGAGCCTCGGTGGATTTGCCGCAGCGCGTGCGCTTTCAACCAACTTTAATGATTCGCCAGAACGAGCATCCCGCCCGTTTGATCGCGACCGCGATGGTTTTGTGATGGGTGAAGGTGCAGGTTTGCTAGTGGTAGAAAGCCTGGAGCACGCTTTGGCGCGCGGAGCAAAACCCGTCGCAGAAATTATCGGTTATGGCACCAGCGCTGATGCTTACCATTTAACATCTGGCGCAGAAGATGGCGATGGAGCCAAGCGTGCCATGAGTGCGGCTTTGCATCAGGCAAAACTGGTACCGGCAGATATACAACATCTCAATGCCCATGCCACCTCTACACAAGTTGGCGATATAGGCGAGCTTGCGGCCATCAAAGGAATCTTTGGGGAAAACAGCAGCTTGGCGGTGACCTCTACCAAGTCTGCAACAGGCCATTTATTGGGCGCAGCGGGCGGTATTGAAGCAATTTTTACAGCCTTGACATTGCGCGACCAAATTGTTCCTCCCACCTTGAACCTGGAAAATCCTGACGAAGCCGCGACCGGAATAGATATAGTGTCAGGAGCAGCACGCACCTTGGCAATTGAACATGCACTTTCCAACGGCTTTGGTTTCGGCGGTGTAAACGCGAGTATTTTGCTGAAACGTTGGATTGAATAAATGCATTCTAAAAATCTTCGTTCGCATTTACTGTTGGTTTTACGTAAGTATCCATCTTAAGAGCCTCGTCATCCCCGCGAAGGCGGAGATCCAGCCCTTAATTGCTGCCCCATAACCGACTGGATCCCCGCCTTCGCGGGGATGACGATGAATGCCGATACCCAATAAAATTGAGGCTCCTTATCATATTGATTGTGCAGAAATCGAAGGATTTAAGAAAACGGAGGCTTAAGGTTATACTGCCCGGCCTTTTCGCCCGTTTTTTTAGCTGCTTTGAGGAGCAATCATGTCGAAGTTTTGGAGTCAGGTGGTACGCGAGCTGGAACCCTATGTTCCCGGTGAGCAGCCGCAAATAGAAGGTTTAATCAAGCTTAATACCAACGAGAGCCCCTACCCGCCCTCGCCAGAAGTAATCAAGCTGATGACCCATGACGCCATTGATCGCTTGCGCCTTTATCCCGACCCAAATTCAAAAAAACTGAAAAATACCATCGCCAATTATTACAGCGTTACTGCCGAGCAAGTATTCGTGGGCAATGGTAGCGATGAAGTCCTGGCCATACTTTTTATGGCATTTTTCCAACAAAGCAAACCCTTGTTGTTCCCTGATATTAGCTACAGTTTTTATCCGGTCTATTGCAAATTATTCGGCATCGAATCTAATACAGTTCCATTGCGCGATGATTTCACCATTAACTTTGATGATTACACCAGCGATAACGGCGGCATCATTTTCCCAAACCCAAATGCCCCCACAGCAATTGGAAAACCGCTCGCCGATATCGAAAAACTGTTGCAAAAAAATACCGAAACGGTCGTCGTGGTTGATGAAGCCTATATAGACTTTGGTGGTGAAACGGCGATTAGCCTTGTTGATAAATATCCAAATTTGTTAGTAGTACAAACCCTGTCAAAATCGCGTTCACTGGCGGGAATGCGTGTTGGTTTTGCAGTGGGAAATAAAGAGTTGATTACTGCGCTTGATCGCGTAAAAAATTCTTTTAACTCCTATCCACTTGATCGTCTGGCAGAAGCGGCAACCATTGCCGCCTTTGAAGATGATACTTATTTTAAAGCCTGCCGCGATAAAATTATCGCTACTCGGGAATGGACAGTAAACCAGCTGGAAGCCTTGGGTTTTAGCGTATTGCCATCGCAAGCCAATTTTGTCTTTGCAAAACCTGCAAGTAATAACGCGGCAGAACTTGCGCAAAAATTGCGTGAGCAAAAAATTCTGGTTCGCTATTTTGGCGCGCCGCGGATCAATGAATTTCTGCGGATTACAATTGGCACCGATGAACAAATGCAACGTATGATTGATGTATTAAAAAGCGTTTAATTTTGCCAAACCCTGAAAACAAAAACGCCTGATTGAATCAGGCGTTTTTGTTTTAGGTATTCATTCGACATGATTAACTTTGGGGCTTGCCCTGGATAGTAAAATATTTATCCATTCCCGCCCATTGCAACATTTGCCATACATCTTTGTTGCAATGACACAATTTTATATCGCCGCGTTCAGAACCTTTTTGCTCTTTAAACAACAGCAACATACCTAAACCCGTCAAGGTTAATGTCGGTGCCTCTGTTAAATTAAATTCGAATTGCCCAACGCCGGTTTTATCGGTTTCCTCAATCAAACGACGCCATTCACTGCGCAGGTTTTGATCCAGGCTACCAAATATATTAATCCGTAAACCGTGACCACTATTAATCGGTAGCCAATCAATAGCAGAACCGCTCATGCTTATGATTGCGTTGGGTATATCAGAACTGGCTGCGACGGAATTATTGGCTTCAATAATGGCTTTCTTAAGAACAGGACCAGGAGTTACAGGTACAGTTTTGGAACGAGGTTTTACAGGAGCGGCATGAGGCTTTGCCACTTTTGGCGGTAACCCGGCCGGATCGGGATAATCGCCAGTCACCAGGTCGTCCCAGGTGCTGGGCTGCTTTTGAGTGCTTAATACATCATCGATCAAATGCCCACGGGCCTTCTTGGCTTGCGATTCTTCATCGTTTGCCCGATCAATTTTTTCTTCGCCCAGAAAGGGCACCTTACGCCTCATTTGGCGCCTCCAACCTTAACTATCGTTATAAACTATGAAACTGCCAGCTTATTCCAATGTAGAAGCTACTTGGGCTTGGTTCAAGTATAGATAGGATTTATAAATTTTATATAGATTGTTTTTTGACCAAGTGTTTCCCTATGTAACCGAATCACAGTTCTTTGCTTTTTATTACAGACACAGTTATCGTTTTTGTTTATGATGAGGAAAAGCTATATATACTGCGGCGCCACGCGTTGCAGCAGGAAGATGGAAGTAAGGCCCTCGGATATTTACGCCTTGAAGATGAGTTTGCAGGGCAGCTAGGCCGCCAATCGTTGTCCAGGCCGGGCAATGGATTGAGTAGCAGCATTCCCCGCCTGGGGAACTCAACGCTCGCGGCTATCACTATTTATGTATTAAGTGATAAGAGTATTTCCGGAAACTTCCGGTTACTTAAAAATCACCCCTAGTGGGCAGCTATGCAGAACAAAAACAATGCCGTGGAATTGATTAAAAAGTTCCAGCAACTTTTTACAAATTTAAATCACAAAGAAATCGCCGAGCGGTTGGTAAAGCTCGTTATTGCGAAAGCCGTTATTAGCCGCGCCGTTTTGGTTGTGGAGCGCGATAGCCATCTCTACGTTGAAGCCATTGCCTCCCAGCAAAACTCTGATTTATTGATTAGTGGAGTGACCACGTCACTCAATCGTTTGAATTACCTTCCCCATCAACATATCCATCAAGTATTTGACTCAGGCAAAGCCCAGGCCCTGGATACCGACCAAATCCAATCCCTGGGCGCCATGTTCACCAAAAAAGGCTGTAACGCCTGTTATCTCCACCCTATTTTGGAAAAAGATAAAACCATCGCCGTGTTTTACATGGAAGCCGAGCATGGTTTAACGCAGCTGATTAAAGCCGTTAACGAACTGGATTCGGTGTGGACATTCAGCTCGCTGCTGGTTCGCCAGGTTATTGATATGTGGCATCACGAGGAGCAATCAGAACGCTTCCGTTTGGCCGAGCAGGCATTATGGGCGAGTGAAACCTATCTCAACGCTATTTTGCGTTTCTCACCTGCATTGATTTCGGTAAAAGATTTAGATGGCAATGTCGTACTCGCCTCTGAACACTTTAAACAAATGGCGAATATCGATGAGACAGGGTTTGTTGGCAAAAATGTGTTTGATGTTTACCCAAAAGATGTTGCGCAATCCATTTGCGATATAGATACAGCCGCAAAAACCAAGCAGCAAACTTACGAAGTCGAATTGGATTTAATGCACAAAGACGGCAGCATGCACACCTATTTAATGGTGAAGTTTCCGTTACGCAGTAAAGATAATCGCGTATTTGGTGTATGTACTATTGGCACCGATATTTCTGAACGCAAACTCGCCGAAAATGCATTGCGCGAGCAGCAATCGCGTTTGAATTACATGGCCTTCCACGATTCATTGACTGGCCTGCCCAATCGCTCGCTTTTTTATGATCGCATTTATCACGGCCTTGCACGTGCGCGCCGCGGCAATTCCAAAGTTGCCTTGATGCTGCTCGACATCGACCGCTTTAAAAATATCAATGACAGCCTTGGCCATGACGCGGGCGACTTGATGTTAAAAGCAATTTCCACTCGCCTCAACGAAGGCGTGCGCGATATGGATACAGTCGCACGTTTAGGTGGCGATGAATTTGTGGTGGTACTGGAAGGTGTCCACGATATCGAAGATGTGATGTTCGTTGCCAATAAATTATTAGTGACACTGGCACGACCAATGGAAATTAGTGGTCACGAAATTACCTCGACCGTCAGTATTGGTGTGAGTGTTTTCCCCGAAGATGGTGAAGACACTGATGAGTTACTCAAGCATGCCGACATCGCCATGTACAAAGCCAAAGAAGCGGGCAAAAACAATTGCCAGTTCTATACCAAAGGTATGAATGCTACTGCCGTTAATTATTTATTGCTGGAAAATGATTTGCGTCGCGCATTGGAATTAAACCAATTTACCTTGCATTATCAACCGCAAATTGATTTGAAAACCGGCGAACTCATGGGTGTTGAAGCATTGGTTCGCTGGCAACATCCGGATCGCGGCCTGGTTTCTCCCGCGCATTTTATTCCGCTCGCTGAAGAAACAGGTTTGATTGTTCCCATCGGCGAATGGGTATTGCGTGAAGCCTGTCGCCAACAAAAAATTTGGCTGGACGCAGGAAAAAGGGTCGGAAAAATCGCCGTGAATTTGTCACCGCGCCAATTCCGCCAAAAGAATTTCCCCGGAAAAGTTGAAGCCATTTTGCGCGAGACACAACTGGCTCCCGAATATCTGGAACTGGAAATTACCGAAAGTTGCGCGATGGAGCATGCAGGCGAAACTATCAATCAACTGAACCAGCTCAATCAAATGGGTATGTATTTAGCGATTGACGATTTTGGTACCGGTTATTCTTCGCTTGCGTATTTACAGCGATTCCCCATCCAGAAATTAAAAATTGATCGCAGCTTTGTGAATGATATCCACGACGATATGAACGATGCCGCCATCACCAAAACTATTATTGGTTTAGCGCACAGCATGCAATTGCGAGTGGTTGCTGAAGGTGTTGAAACTGAACACCAGGCTGAATGGTTACGCCAACGCGGTTGCGACCAGGCACAGGGATTCCTCTACGCAAAACCCATGTCACCCAAACAATTTGAAAGCCATTTCCACGGCGGCCGCTTCTGTTTTGATGGCACTGTAGTTCCATTGGAAAACTACAAGATGGGCGCTTAATCTGCAGCATTATATTTATTTGGGAGCCGTCAACCCAGCCAGTGTCCCACTCGCAGGGATTGCGGCTCCCAAGAAATAAAACCCAAATAACATTTCAAAAAAATATTGGGAATTTAACCTTTACCTTTCGTTTTATTATTATTCGGACGCGCGTTTTCTTCGATAAACGCGATGATCATATCAGCGATATTTTTCCTGGTCGCCGCTTCAATTCCCTCCAGGCCCGGCGATGAATTAACTTCCATTACCAAGGGGCCGCGGCTCGAGCGGAGCAAATCCACACCGGCAACTTGCAAGCCCATTGTCTGCGCAGCTTTGATCGCAGTAGCTCGTTCTTCCGGTGTAAGTTTTGTCACTTTTGCACTTCCGCCACGATGCAGGTTAGAGCGGAACTCACCTTCCTGGGCAGTGCGCTGCATGGACGCAACAACTTTGCCGCCCACAACAAAACAGCGCACATCGCTGCCGTTGGCTTCTTTAATAAACTCTTGCACCAGGAACTCTGCGCGCAGTTCACGGAAGGCTTCAATCACACTCTCCGCTGCCTTTGAGGTTTCCGCCAGAACGATGCCGCGCCCCTGGGTCCCTTCGCATAACTTAAGCACCAGGGGTGCACCGCCAACCAATTTGATCAGTTCTTTGGTGTCGTGCACGTTGTAGGCAAAGCTGGTTTTTGGCAAACCAATGCCTTTGCGCGATAGCAGTTGAAGTGCGCGCAACTTATCGCGCGAACGCCCGAGCGCCACAGATTCAGTCAGGCAGTACACTCCCATCATTTCAAACTGGCGGATAACCGCCAAACCATAATGGGTAACCGAGGCGCCAATACGCGGAATTACCGCATCGAAACCTTCCAGCTTTTCGCCCATATACCAAATCGCGGGGCTGGCTGAGGTAATGTCCATGTAACATTTCAGGATGTCGATAACACGCACTTCGTGACCGCGGGCAATACAGGCCTCCACCAACCGCTTGGTGGAATACAGGTGACGGTTACGCGACAAAATAGCTATTTTCATAAGAGACCTAAAGGGAGAACTGAATCGACGTAATTATCATTGGATTCATTCGAGAACAGGCCGGGATTTATCCCCGCCCAATAAAAATGATTTGCCGCTGTCCACCACAAAACGCCGCTTCAGCGCACTGCGGCCCAGCAACATGCGGAACATCATAGTTTCACGGTCGGTGAGCGTCAGTTCGATGAGCCTCATTTCACCTTGCACCACCATGGTGGTTTCAATCACCGGGCGCATTTCAGCGTGACCACCCGAATCTGTTACGCGGCGAACATCTTTAACTGGCGCCTCGCACTCAATCACCTGCCCTAGCGATGCCTGTAAGGGATGCACGCCAAACCGAACCCAGGGCTTACCATCGCGCTCAAAAGACTCAACATAAAACGCGTGGAGCGCACTGGTTTTGGCTCCGGTATCAACCTTGGCCTTGATGTATGGAATGGCAAGATCGGGTAAAGCAATCCATTCACGCCAACCGATGATTGTTTTTTGGGCTTCAATTTGTCCATCTATCACTGTTAAAAACCTCGCCGGTTTATACCCTGATTAACGGCATTATAGAGCTGTAATGCCCGATTAATCCCAAGAAGTACTAAAAGAAAAAAACTAGGGCATTTTTTAATATTTTTCTTTTTTTTTAATTTGGCCTATGGTAAATAGCGCGGGTCAAATTTATCCACACCAACCTGTTACCTGGAGCATTCACATGTCTGTTGATGTAGACACTCAAGATTCGGATTTAATTGGCGATGCAAGTATGGAAGGCGAGGAGGATGTAGCGCCCAAGCTCACCGGCAAAGAAGCCAGCCAGCATACCCTCGAAATGCGCCGAAAATTAGAAGACCGTCTGGAACGCAAGCGCATTAAAGACCAACTCGGTTACGATGATATTTCAGATCTCGATTTTTAACATTTTCAGGCTTCAGTAATAGTATCCATACTGAAGCCTTTTTACCCTTCCCCACAAATTGATTCTCCCCCGATTTAATCCACTTTATGGAAGTTGCATTTTCAGACCATTTGTCTAGTATTCAACCATACAAATAGTGCAAAGGCTTAATATGTTGGCTAAGTGGCGTTTAGAAATAATACTGAGTTCGCTGGTATTGTTGACGATATTAGCCATAGTGTCTGAAAAGACTATTCTCCAAGCCTCTATGGTTATCACACCACAAAGCGGCTATTTCATTGAAGTTTACGATGATAAACGCAGTGGCGGAGACAGCCAGGCGGAAATGGTTAATCCGCAAAACTTCCAATGGCGCTGCACCCTCAGAAATAAATTTACCTATCCTTACTGCGGCTTTGAAATCTTTCTCGATCCCAAGCGCGAGCACGGCCTGGACCTGAGTCATTACAATAAAATCCGGTTGTGGCTGGATTACCAAGGCCCCAATAAAACCTTGCGGGTTTATTTGCGCAATTTTGATCCGCTTTATAGTTCAGTCGATATTGAGCCAAGCACAAAGTACAACCAGCTTGAGTTTTCAACTGACTTGTTGAAAAACCAAATGCTTGAGTTTTCCCTGAAAGATTTTTTTGTCGCTGACTGGTGGCTGGTTGAATATAAAATCCCACCCCAATTAAGGCATCCGCAATTTGACAATATTACGTTGATTGAAGTCCAAACCGGTTCGGTAGATCCAATTGGTGAACATAATTTTCGGTTAAAAAAAGTTGAATTAATTGGCCAAAGGCTCACCACAGAAAAATGGTATTTGATGATCATGTTAGTGTGGCTGGGCATTATTGTGCTTTTCCTCGCCTATCGAATTGCATCGCTCAACAGCCAGGTTCATTCGCAGAAAAAACGTGAAGCGGAATTGTTAGAAATTAACTCTCTGCTGGATTTACGCAGCAAACAATTGGAAGAAAAAAGTAAAACGGATTCGTTAACCGGTGCATTTAACCGTGAAGGTATTGAAGAAGCGATTCGTATCGGCTTGTGGGAGTGGCGCAGCCAGAAAAAACCCTTATCGCTAATCATGATGGATATCGATCATTTCAAAAAAATTAACGATGAATATGGTCACGCCGTTGGGGATCATGTGCTCTCAACACTATCAAATATTGTGAAGCAACATATCAGGGTTAATGATTTATTTGCGCGTTGGGGCGGCGAGGAATTTGTGCTGGTTTGCCGCAACACGAAAATTGAGCAAGCCCGTTTAATCGCAGAAAAAACTCGCGAGCTTATCGCTACCTATAACTTCAACCATGATGTAAAAGTGACTGCAAGTTTTGGTGTAGCAACACTCAATGCCAACGAAACCCTGGAACAGCTATTTAATAACGCCGACAAAGCGCTTTACCAAGCCAAGCATGAAGGGCGGAATAAAGTTGTCGTGGTTGAAGATGTTTAAAGCAATCTGTTAACTAAATAAAAATGCCAGCTTGCTGGCATTTTTATTTGTGACAAAAGATATCGCTTAATTAAAACCTGTAATTAACACCCAAGGCAATCACATTACCGACGTCGGTATCTGCGTAAGACACATCACCACTGAATTGTTCAGTGAAAAATTTACGCGTGCGAACCAGGTAATTCGTACCCAGGTCATCATCACTGATTTCAGCACCTATGCTGAAAGTGTTATCAAGGTAATAATCGCCGCCAATTAACTTGTAGGTGCCCCAGCTTGTGTCTGCCAAAGCAGCTTCAACATTAATATAATGACCATTACCTATAGCGGTTACATATTTTGCATCAATATTTGCATGGTAACCTTCATCACTATCCCAATCGGTTGTTACACGCAAACCATCAATGGGAGTAAGACCTAGTGTAGTGAGGGCGTGACTATCGGAATCACCCTCATAGCGCTGATGAATTCCTTCTACTTTGATGTAAAGAAAATTTTCGGGAATATAGACTTCAACACCGCCGGAATAAATTTTACTATCCGGTAAGTAACCATGCCCATAATTACGCGCAGCGGTTAAAAAGACATTGCTATTTTTACCAAGATAAGCAGCTTCCGCCAAAGGTAAATTATCTGTTTTTACCAGATTAAAATAATATTTTCCGTTGATGTCATAGCTATTCACACTGCTATTCATTTGATGCGCATCCCAACGCACAGCATCAGCACCCACTTCTGCCCGATAAGCATCTGCAATAGCAAAGCTTGATGTTGCGATAACAGTAGCGGCAAAAATTAATTTTAATTTCATACATAATTCCTTAAAAGATCAAATAGACCAGCCAAACCCACATATCGTTTGGCTTTAAACGCGAAGGGAGGTTAACAAGTTTTACTGAATGTAAAATGAATGGATGTTTACTTTACAGCCTTTTACTTTGCGGATTTTTCATACAGCTAGGCATCACAAAAACAACTAAATATTTTTTGGTCTTCCAGTCGTAACGCCGAAAGCGCCCCACCCCAAACACAACCCGTATCAAGAGCAAATATATTTGGCGTATTGGCCTTACCTTCAAGGGCCGCCCAATGGCCAAAAACAATCCTGTCGTTTACCGTTTTACGCTCGGGAAATGAAAACCAGGGCGAAAAACCAAGCGGCGCTGCCGCCATATTTTCTTTTGTTTCCAGTTCAAGCATTCCTTCACTGGAACAAAAACGCATGCGTGTAAAATAATTAGTGATCAATCGCAAACGATCCATACCAATTAATTTATTTTTCCAACGATTGGGTTGGTTGCCATACATGCTGCTCAAAAATTCATGGCAATAACGGCTTTGTAAAACAGCTTCAACTTCCCGGGCATGGGCTTGGGCCTGATGCAAATTCCATATCGGTGGAATACCTGCATGAACCATGGTAAAACCCAATTTTTCGTCCGTGTGCAATAACTTTCCCTGAATCAACCAATCGATAAGCTGTTGACGATCTGAAGCATTTAATAAAGCATCCAAGGTGTCATTTGGACTTTTTTTGCGCAATCCATAAGAGACCGCTAAAAAGTGTAAATCATGGTTACCTAAAACGAATTCAACTGAATGGCGAATGGAATATAAAAAACGCAGGGTTGCCAACGAATCGGGGCCGCGATTAATTAAATCACCCACCAACCACAATTTATCCCGCTCAGGATCAAATGCAATTTTTTCCAACAAACGCTGGAGAGATTCGTAGCATCCTTGAATATCACCAATTGCATAAGTAGCCATAATTACAAAACCTTTTATGAATTATCGGGCATTATTCATAATGTTTCTGTGCGGTAACACCCATAAGGATTTTTAGTCATCAATTTATTCAGCGAAATATCATTAATATTTTATCTGTAATTGATAAGGAAATATTTTATCTAAAAAAAACATCGTGCGGTTAATGTATAGCGTGTGGCGGAACCAACGCAAAGGTTGGAATTTCTGCCTCAAAGGTTTCACCATTTTCGGCGCGCATCTGGTAAGTTCCCTCCATCATTCCCGTTTCTGTTTCGAGCACTACGCCGCTGGTATAGGTATAACTGCTACCGGGGGTGATGTGAGGTTGTTCGCCAATAACGCCAATACCCTGAACTTCCTGCAAATGATCTTTAGCATCACGAATTAACCAATGGCGACTGATTAATTGTGCTGTTTCATCACCCTCATTGGTAATAGTAATGGTATAGGAATAGACATAACGCTGCTTTGGCAAGGTTTGATCAGCCATGTAACTGGTTTTTACGCTGACATGAATTTTATGTGTCATAGATGTATCAACTTTTAATTCAATGGCTTGTTAACTTCACAGGCTCTCACCCAAGAGCCTGTTTTTGTGAGGCCGTTAATGTATCCAGTAAATTACTTGTGGCCACATACTCAGGCAAACTAATTTCTTCTGCGCGCGCTGAGGTATCTATAGGTAATTGTTCAATAACATCCGGTGCCAGTAATTGTTTTAATGCGTTGCGCAAAGTTTTGCGACGCTGCTGAAACGCAACATTGACCAAATTTTCCAGCGTCTTGATGTTCGTCGCTTTGTAAGGTAATTCTTTATAGGGCACCAGGCGCACAATAGCTGAATCCACTTTTGGTGGCGGATCAAATGAGGTGGGTGGAACTTCAAATAAATTTTCTACCTCACAATAATATTGCACCATGATTCCCAAGCGCCCGTAAGCGCTATCGCCCGCTTGCGCTGCCATGCGTTTCACCACTTCTTTTTGCAGCATGAAATGCATGTCGCGAACTTGCGTTGAGTAACTCAACAAATGAAAAATAAGCGGCGTTGAAATGTTGTAGGGTAAATTCCCAACAATACGCAATGGCTGGTTATTGTTAACGAGCTGTGCAAAATCGAATTGCAAAGCATCCGCCTGGAACAATTGAAAGTTTGGATGCTTTTCAAATTTTACTTTTAACCATGGCACTAAATCGCGATCCAGTTCGATTACGCTTAAGTTGTCGCAACTGTCAGCCAATAGCTGGGTAATAGCACCTTTGCCCGGACCAATTTCTACAATGACGTCGTCTTTGTGTGGGTGAACAGCACGAACTATATCGCGAATAATACCGTGATCTATTAAGAAGTTTTGACCAAAGCGCTTACGGGCTTTGTGTTGTCCCTGGCTATTAAGAGACATGTCGCTGGAAAATTTCTTGCTCATTATTTGTTGCTCAGATTATTACTGCGCTTGTTTTCGCGCTGCTACCATGTCTAATGCGTAATGCAATGCCGTGCGTAAACTGCCTAAATCGGCTTTGCCTGTTCCGGCCAAATCCAGCGCAGTGCCGTGATCAACCGAGGTGCGAATAATTGGCAAGCCCAAGGTCACATTCACTGCCTGTCCAAAACCTTTGTATTTCAACACTGGCAGCCCCTGGTCATGGTACATCGCCAATACAGCGTCCGCGTGATCCAGGTATTTGGGCGTAAATAAAGTATCCGCTGGCAAAGGACCTATTAAATGAATTCCCTGCGCACGTAATTTATCCAGGGTTGGTTCGATAATCTCAATTTCTTCGCGTCCCAAATGGCCACCCTCGCCCGCGTGCGGATTTAAACCACACACGTAAATTTGTGGATTAGCGATGCCAAATTGTTGTTGTAAATCGCGATGCAAAATTGTAATAACCTGAATCAATTCTTTTTCATTGATTGCAGAAGCAACATCTTTTAGCGGCAGATGGGTTGTTGCCAAAGCGACGCGCAAACCTTTGGTCGCCAACATCATGACCACTTTTTCAGTGGCTGTTTTATCAGCGAGATATTCTGTGTGACCACTGAATGCGATACCCGCATCGTTAATAACACTTTTATGTACCGGGCCAGTGACCAGCGCTGCAAAATCGCCAGCGACACAACCTTCAATAGCAGCATCAAGTGTTTTTAAAATGTAATCCGCATTTTGCACATTTAATTTACCTGCTGTAACAGGCGCAGCAAGGGAAACTGGTAGCACGGCTAGTTCGGTAGGTGCTGATGGGCGAGGAGCATCTACAAGATCGACAATACGAATTTGTAACGGTAGACCTAGTTTGTGCGCGCGCTCTTGTAAAAGTACAGGATCGGCAATCGCAACTATTTCATGTGATTGCGCAGTTTGCGCCAGGGTCACGACTAAATCGGGGCCGATACCTGCGGGCTCACCCGGTGTTAAGGCAATACGGAAACATGCATCCATTTATTCACCTACAAATTCACTATTGAATTACCATAAAATCAAAACGCGGCCTCAACAAGGTTATCATTAAACAAACACGTGTCTGTTAATAAAACTTGTCTAGCCGCGTTTCAATTATTATTTAATTACTTCACTTAATTTCGACGTAAGCATCTTCACGGATTTGTGTTAACCACAATTGGAATTCTTCATCGAAGCGACGTGAACGAATAACGTTTTGCGCCTGGTTGCGCTTCATTTGTTCACTCATATCTTCTTTGCGACGCTCCAAAACCTGCAAGATATGCCAACCAAATTGACTCTTGAATGGGCGGCTAATTTTTCCAACAGGTGTATTTGCCATGGTGTCTTCAAAAGCAGCAACGAACATACCGGGAGTTGACCAACCCAAATCACCGCCACTTAACATTGAGCCCGTATCTTCAGAGTTTTCTTTGGCTAATTTTGCAAAGTCTTCGCCTTTTTCAATGCGGTCTTTCAACGCCAGTAATTTTTCACGCGCCTGGTTGTCATCCACAATTTCAGAAGTCTTGATCAAAATATGACGCGCATGGGTTTGTTCGATCAGCTGCTGCCCGCCACCACGCTGTTCAATATTTTTCAAGATATGGAAGCCAGCGCCACTGCGGAAAGGTGCAGTGATTTCACCGGTTTTTAATCCTGCTAACTGATTGCCAAACAGCTCCGGCAATTGCGCCAATTTACGCCAGCCGATATCACCACCTTGCAGTGCGGCCTGGTCGTTGGAGTTAGCGATAGCCATTTGCGCGAAGTCAGCGCCTGCCAATAATTTTTCATGGATTTCTTTAGCTTTTTTCTCGGCAGCTGCAATAGTATCGGCGTCAGCTGAGCTAGGTACGGCAATTAAAATATGGCCAATGTGATAATCAGGAGAAGTTGCAAATTTGCCATCGCTGGACGCCAGGAAATTATCAACTTCTTGCGGAGTAATTTTGATGCGGCTGTTTACCACGCCTTGCTGTAAATGATTGATGGTGAGTTCATCTCTGACTTGCGCACGCAAGCCCGCCATGGTCAGCCCCTGGCTTTTTAAATCCGCAGCAAATTGCGCTTCATTCATTTTGCTTTTTTCACGAATGCGGGCAATCGCCTGGTCAATTTCATCATCTTCCACTTTAATTTCGTAACGCACGGCCAAACCAAGCTCAATGCGTTCAACAATCAGCTGCTCAAGCACTTGTTTACGTAATACAGATTCCTCCGGCAGCTGGGAGTATTGACCTTTCAAGCGCGACAATACTGCTTGCAAACGATCATTCAATTCACTTTCCAGCACTACATCTTCATCGACAATCGCCACTACACGATCAAGCCCAACGGCTTTAGCGGCCATCGCCTGCGGAACGATCAATGCTTGCGGCCCTATCAACAAAAGCGCAGCAACGAACAGGCTACAATATTTTTTAGTCAATCTTGTTTGCATAATGTCTTCACTTGTTATCTAGCGTAAATTTTTTTCGCGGTCTTTAAAACCTGTGACGGTTCGTTCCAGCAAATTACTCAATTGTTTATCCATACTACCCAATCCCTTAAGCTCCAATTCAACCATGAGGCCGGGTTCGAAATCTTTATTGGTTAGGTGATCCAGAAAGCCCGGTGTGGTGTAGTCAACGCGCAACCAGCGACGCCACACTACCCTGACACGGTAGCAACAATCGTTGTATTCGAGCCCCGCGAAAGTATCTAGTTCCACATCATGCGTAAAATCGTGGTTATTGCGCGCGATGATACTCCAGCGGCTGTTAATCGGCAGGATTATTGAAGTATCCAACTGATTCATAGACTGGATAGGTACAGGTATAGGCTGTGATGGGCTCGCAATAACCGGCTTTAAGGTATAGCGATAATTAATGTTGGCGATGCGATACGAATCGTCCATGTAATGGATGCCAGCATTCGCGCTATCCAGATGATCGTTATGCTGGTCGTAAGCGGCATCTGCGCTCACATGCAGGCGAGCACTCACCTGGCCGCTGACCTGGGCCGCCCAGTCGGATGAAGAGCGACGACTTTCTTCCAGCACCGCAGGTGTGGCCGTATCTTTGTTGTAAACCAGGACTTCGCGGTCATGGTTGTAAAAAATTTGGCCAATGCTCATGCGCAATCGCTCAACGCCAGTATTTTTGGACGAGAAGGCGGTAGATACCGCAAGCGACAACTGGTTTGCATCATCCAACCGGTCCCCGCCCGCGAAGCGCGTGGTACGGAACAGTTGGTTGTAGTTAAACGTCAAGTCACCTGTGTCAAAATTGACGTAGCTTTTGTTAGGGGTGAGGTTATAAAGCGAATCCTGGTTTCTATAGGCGCTGTAAAAATAAAAAGCCCTTGGCTCCAGGGTTTGCAGGTAATCTCCGCCAAACACATTGGCATCGCGCTCAAAATAAAGCCCGGCATCAATACTGGCTTGCGGTGTAATAAAACGTGGCGATGAATCAGCGCCTGCTACCAAACTTTTCTCGTCCAACTGATAAGCAAGTCCCTTCACGGCAATACGCGGTTTTACGAAACCCCATGAATAGGATTTGTCCCACATCAAACTGTAGTCAGTGTTGATACGCTCGCCGTAGATAGTATTGGCCAAAGCATTTTCGTACTCTTCCGGCTTGTCATACGCGCTTGAAAAATAACGGTTTTGGACGAAGTTTACGTATTCGTTGTTGAGCTTTAATACCCAATCATTAATTTGGTAATTGCCATCAATGTGGACACGAGGTAGCTCGCGGTAGGGAAGCTGCGTCGTAGTCAGCAAGCGGTATTCATCGACTTTGACACCGCTAAACCAGTGTTCGGAACGGTAGTCAGCTGATGCCGTCTGGCGAATATAGGCCTGGCGGTTTGAATCTACCGAGGTGCTATACATATCGCGCAAATAATCTTTATCGCTCAGGTCCGCATAATTAATGCTGGTCGACCAATCCTGTCCCTGGCCACCTTGCTGCTCAAGCTTGGCGTACCAGCGATCGCGGCCACGGTATGGATAAGCTTCTGCCTCTGTCATTAAACCCAGGGCAATTTGGCTCTCTGCATAACTACTATAACCACCGTGGTCATTGTTGATGAGACTGCCGCTGATTTCGGTTTTGAAGTATTGCGTCAGGTTGCGCAATTCCGGTTCCAGCATGAAACCACGACTGGACATATAGTGCGAGGTAATGGTGGCATCTGTATCAGGGGCGATATTCCAGTAAAAAGGCACCGCGAGTTCAAAGCCGTTGCGACTACTGTAACCCGGGGTAGGAATCAAAAAGCCCGTCAAACGCTCGGTGCCCACCGGGAATCGCACATAGGGCAAATAGATTACGGGAATGTCTTTGATATTAAGCCGCATATTTTCAGCGGTACCGTAATGCTCGTCAGGATGCAGGGTTATATCCGAGCCGCGGATTGACCACACATTATCGCCCGGCTCACAGCTGCTGATCATACTTTGGTCGAGATTAATAACATTGTCGCCAAAGCGCTGGAGATGCTGGGCGACGCCGTGGACGCGGCTTTCATAAAGCACAAAACGGGCATTATCAAAATGGGCTTCGCCGCTATCCAGATTTACAGTGGCTTCGTCCGCACGAACCATCACGTCCGGATCACGTACCTGGATTCCACCCGTTAATTTTGCTTGCTGGCTTTCTTTATCGTAAGACGCGCTATCCGTTGTAATAGAGCGATTGCCCTGGGTGATGGAAACATTGCCCTTGAACTCCAGGTGTGTTTGACCTGTACTCAACTGCTCATCGGCATGACTATGTATGGGCGCATCTTGCGGCTGCAGATCGGCATCACTATCCGTGCGTTCCGGTGCAACATAAGCGCCTTTACAGCACGCGTTAGGCAAGGTTTGCTTTTGCGCTTCGGTTAAGTTTTCAAGCGGCACCCAATCCAGGTGACGGCTATCCTCAAACTCTTTTGCCAGTTTGGCGCTGGAAGCTTCCGCCGCATATACCGGGCTTGTGCAAAGCAGGCCCAATACAGGCACCGCGGCCACAAACCCTGCGGCACGCAAACTTATCACTATCTGCTTTAAAGGAAATCTTGGGGCTAAAGCCATTAACAACTGTCTCTTGGGCGAGGGTTCCGGAGTATCACAGCAAAGATGCTGAAGATCACGCAAAAAATTGCCGCGATTCTACTGCAATCAGTCGTGGCAGGGAATGAATTCGCCGCGATTCTCTCTAAAACAACGTGCAATAGTTTTTTACAACAGGTTTAGCCGCCAGCGATGGACCTGGAGTAGAATCACATCCACCCATGAAACATAACAACAAAAGTCCATTTGGAGCCTCCATGCCCACGGCCCTGACACCTCACGATCGCGAACAACAACTTGGCTTATGGACAGCTGAAATACTTGGTTGCAATCCTGGCTCCATCCAACTCAAACCGATTGCGAATGATGCCGGTTTTCGTCGCTACTTCCGTTTTGATACTCCATCCCAATGGTTAGCAGTGGATGCCCCTCCGCAAACGGAAGACAGTCGGCAGTTTGTCGCACTGGCCCGCTACCTCGGTGAACACCATGTCCACACACCGCGAATTTTGGCTGCGGATGAAGAACGCGGCTTTTTGTTAGTTGAAGATTTTGGCGATGAACTTTTGTATCGCCAATTATCCCCAGCGAATGCTGCGCACCATTATCGACAAACGTTTACCAGCTTATTGGGCTTGCAGGCGTGTCCGGACAAAATCGCCCTTATCCCACGCTATGACCGCGCACTGCTGAGGCGCGAACTGAATATTTTTAGCGAATGGTTTGTCGGCAAGCTGCTGGGTTATCAGCTCAATGAAAGCGAGCGAGCACTGCTGGATGAGCTATTTTTGATGTTGGAAAATGCCGCCCTTGAGCAGCCGCAAACGCTGGTTCATCGCGATTTTCATTCACGCAACCTTATCGTCCGCGCGGATGGCAACCTCGGGGTCATCGACTTTCAGGGAGCACTGTGGGGCGCTTGCACTTATGACCCGGTTTCCCTCTTGCGCGATTGCTACCTTCGTTGGCCAGCTGAACTTGTTAAAGGATTGGCATTGGAATATCGCCAGGTCGCCGTCGAAGCCAATGTGTTGGATGACGAGGTCAGCGAAGCACAATATTTACGCTGGTTCGACTGGATGGGTTTGCAGCGCCACATTAAAGTCCTGGGGATTTTTGCCCGCCTTAATTTGCGCGATAACAAACCGCATTACCTTAACGACCTGCCCTTGGTGATTCGGTATACATTGGAAGTTGCGCAAACTTATCCGGAACTAGAAGTTTTTGCTGATTGGTTTCGCAGTCATTTATTACCCTTGGCAAAACAACAATCCTGGTATCGCGATTATCGCCATGCAGGTGACCAATGACACGCAAAGCCATGATTTTAGCTGCCGGTCTTGGCCAACGTATGCGCCCATTAACGGATACACTTCCAAAACCCATGCTATCCGTCGCGGGAAAACCTCTCTTGCAATATCACCTGGAAAATCTGGCAGCGGCTGGAATAACATACGTTGTTATTAACCTCGCCTACCTTGGCGATAAAATCCGCGAATTTGTCGGTAATGGTGAAAAGTTTGGTTTGAGCGTGATTTATTCACAGGAACCTGAACCGCTTGAAACCGCCGGTGCTCTTTTGAATGCATTACATTTGCTGGGCGACGAGCCATTCCTGCTAGTGAATGGCGATGTATGGACTGACTATGATTTGTCGAAACTAGTTGGTTATAGCTTGCAGACCGATGAAGATGCACACCTGGTTTTAGTATCCAACCCGGACTTTCATCCCGCAGGGGATTTTTCTCCCAATGCTGGCGGACACCTGGAAAACAATCCCGCATTGGAAAAATTTACCTTCGCAGGCATTAGCCTGATCCACCCTCGCCTGATTGAGGGCTATCCCAATAAGCGCTTGAAGTTCCCACTGGGCGAGGTATTGCGCTTTGGCATTGAACAACATCGTATCAGCGCTGAAATTTACCATGGCGCCTGGAGTGACGTAGGAACCCCCGAGCGACTTGCGCAACTGGATCGCCAACTCTGCAAAAACAATAGTTAACACAAGATCTTAGATCAGAAAGCTAAGCCAAATTAAATAATTGGGCTATAGTGTAATAACATATTTGCAGAGTAATCAGGCGATAGTCGCGAGCGATGACAAAACTCCAACCCATCAAGCAACTCATTGAACAGCTCAATGTGCCTGTCCAGGATTTGGCGCAACTGAGCTTTTGTGATGGCAGCCGGGAAGCAAGTGTCAAAGCCTGGGTTCGGTCGTTGCCCCTCACACAAATACAATTCGTTAGCGGCTTGCTCTACCAGGCACTTCCCGACGTTGGACGCTATCAAACGGCACCTGCGAATCGCATCCAGATTTTGGAAATCCTGCGCAACCCAACCTTGCAGTCGATTGAAGGCTTAACCCAAAGCTTCCTCCACCAACCGCTGATATTGCCCGGTCCGGCAGTAAAAACCGCCACTGTTGCGCAGGCCTTGCAAAAGCATATGATCAATGGCTACCTCGTTGCCATTCGCGATCTTTGCAGCCAACCGGCCGCCAACAATACCGAATTACTTACACTGGCTATCCACCGCGCAATCACCGGGCTGAGCTTGTTGTTGTTGCGATATTATCAACTCTACGTACCTATCTCCGGCCAGCTTTGGACAGAACTGCATTCGCTCTATCAACTCGCGTTACATGTTGGCGTTACTGAAAACGCTGTTGTGGATGATTATCCCCATCTACAAAACTGCCGCACCATTACGCTTGCGTATGTGCGTGCACTTTTACTTGCCTGCTCACGCCCAAACCAATTGCGACAGGAAGAAATTGCATCCACTTTTGAAGCATTAAATGATTTAAGCGCGCTGGGTGAATTGCAGGATACGCAAATTGGCAACCACGATAATTTATTTGCGGTGGCTTTAAATTCAAACCGCCCACCGCAATATCGCTCGCGTTTTAACGCCGATGAAAATCTTTTATTGCTGGAATTAAATACCGTCAATATTTGCAGGAAGTTAACCGACATCAATACGTCGACGAATGCAGAATCATCTGAAAATTCCGGCTTGCGCAACGAATTGAACTTAACGTCCTCATTAACGCTGCATTTAATCCAGGCATGGAATTTATTGGCGCAACGAAATTTCGAACGCCAGCAAAGCCAGGGCACATTAGATGTCGCCGTAGGTTTAACGAACATTCATTACCACATTGCCGGTGAAGTTATTTTCACGCATTTTTTAAACAGGACAACCGGCTTTCAATCTAGCGATAGCATCAATTCAATTTTCCAAAAACGCGGTGTCCAATTAAAAGATACTGACAAACGCAAATCAAAAGATGACCCATGGGATGATGCTTTTGATATCACGGGAACTTCGCTCGCAGGCAAAACCGTAGCAACGGGTGGTATTGAATCTGCGATTAAAAAACAGGAAGAAACCGCGTTCAAAAATGCGCACCCCATTTATCATGTTCCATTAATCGATAGCAGCCCCGGTGGTTATTGCATTGAATGGCGCAATGAAATTCCCAACCAGGTTAAAGCGGGCGAACTCCTCGGCTTGCGCGATCCGCTGCGCAACCGTTGGAGCCTCGGCGTAGTGAGATGGGCAAACCAAACCAAAGGTGCAACCCAACTCGGGATTCAAATTCTGGCCGCCCATGTCACGCCAGTTGGCCTCGCCATTATCCATAAAACGGGCGATTCATCCGAATACTTGCGCGCGTTGGAAATTCCGCCGCTAAAAGCCATTAACCAACCCGCCACATTAATTACCAACGCGATATCATTTCGCGAGTACAGCAAGGTACGTATCTACCAGCGTAAAAATAATGAATCGGAAGGTGAACAAAATAATATTCAATTAACACGGCGTTTATTTGCGACGGGGTCTTTCAGCCAATTTACCTATCGCGAACTGGCAACCGCAAAACCCAAAGAAACCGCCAAAAAAGATGATTTTGATTCGATCTGGGATTCATAGGACGAATGCAAATTAGACCAGGGACAAACCGGTCTAATCCAGTAGTTTTGAATGTCCAAACCCGGAAAACCAGTCACATAAACTTGATAAATGAAGGACAAAGTTAACTGGGTCGCATAAATCAACGACAAGCTTGAGCAAATAACAGATTTAAGTAAGATAGCCCTTTAATCCGGGCTAAATTAATTCAAGCCATTCAGCAATTCATTACCGATATTTGGCGCACCAGTTGTACCAAACGGTTAATAGATACCGCGCTTAGCGGTTAAAGGATCGCGCAGAAAGCACAATATGACTTCCATAGATACTATTCGCCTGATTATTCTTAACAATTCCCGCGCCGAGGCAGAGCGACTTATCAGCATGTTGCATAACGCTGGCCGTCCCAGTCGTGCACAGCATGTTGATAGCGAAGAAGCACTTGTTAAATTATTGCAAGAACAAACCTGGGATTTATTGATTGGTAATGACAACACCACCAATCCTACCCCGCAAATTGCCCTCAAACATATTCGTCGCCTGAACAAAGATGTCCCGGTTATTTTGCTGCACGAGGACGAAGAACCTTTCGCGCAAGTTGAAGGTATGAAAATGGGGGCAGCTGATGTCGTCAATCTCGATGACGACCAGCATTTATTGCTCGTGATCCAACGCGAAATGACTAACCGTCTGGATCGCCAGGCGCGCCGCTCTGCTGATCGCCGGTTTCGTGAAGCGGAACGCCGCAGCCAGCAATTACTGGACTCATCGCGCGATGCCATCGCCTATGTGCAAGACGGCCTTTATCTTTACGCCAACGAATCCTATGCGGAATTGTTTGGTTTCGAAAATCGCGAGGATATTGAAGCACTTCCCATCATGGATATGGTGGCTGATAACGAGCAAAACAAACTCAAGAATTTTCTCAAAGAGTTTTCACTTAAAGGCGAAGATGTCGGCCCAAGCCAACTCTCCTTTGGCGGCGTTATGCAAGACGGCACGGCGGCAGATATTAATTTGGAAGTGTCGCATGTTACTTATGATGAAGAACCCTGCATTCAATTTTTAGCGCGTGCAACACGTCATGAAACCTCAGTGAATAATGAAGAACTGCAAGCGCAAATCAACCAAATCAAATCGCAAGATTTGGTGACCGGACTCTACAATCGCCAACATATGATTCAAACCATTGAACATACGATTGACCATATTGGCGACCAACAATCCCTGAGCTTGTTATACATAGAACTGGATGGTTTTAACGAACGCGTTTCGGCAGCATTTGGCGTTGCAGGTTCGGATTTGGTATTAGGCGATATTTCGACTGTCCTGCGCGAAAAAGTGAACACTACCGATATACTTGCACGCTTTGGTGATAGCACTTTCACGCTGCTCATTCCAAATATCAAAGCAGATGCTGCGGTAAATCGTGCGACGCAATTGTGCAAAACGATTGAGCAACACATTATTGAAGTTGACGGAAAAACCTTGCAACTGACTTGCAGTATTGGTATTTCCATTATCAATGAAACATCTACCAACGCAGGGACTGTGATCGAACAAGCGCGCTCCGCCATGGAAAAAGTCAGCGCAGCAAACGGCAACAATGCCAGCCTGTTTGAACCTGAAGTCGTTATTACGGATGGCACGCGCGATATTGCGGCAGAAATACAGCATGCATTGGATAACGATAGATTTCGCTTGCTGTTCCAACCGATTATTAGTTTGCGCGGTTCAGAAGAAGAATATTACGAAGTTTATTTACGCATGATCAATGACGCGGGTGTAGAAATTGAACCCGATGATTTCCTGGAAGCTGCGAACAAAATTAACCTCAGCATTAAAATAGATCGCTGGGTTATTTTGGAATCTATCAAAATGCTGTCACAGCATCGCGCCAAAGGTAATAAAACCAAATTGATTGTTAATTTGGGCCGCCAATCATTGTGTGATGAAACCTTGCTGCCCTGGCTCGCCGTTGCATTTAAAGCGGCAAAGTTAGCGCCTGAAACAATTACCTTCCAGGCAAACGAAGTCGATGTCACCAATCATTTAACGGCAGCTAAAAGTTTTGCTGAAGGTTTGCACAAAATGAAAACGCAAATGTCGATCACCAATTTTGGTTGTTCATTAAATCCATTCAATGCACTTAAGCATGTCGCCGCAGGAATGATTAAAATTGATGGATCATTTACCAGCGATATCCAGCACAAAAATGAAAGCTCTGCAGCGCTGATTGAATTAATTGAAAAGCTCCATGCGGAAAACAAAATCACTATCGTTCCTTTTGTAGAAAATGCCAGTGTGCTTTCCACACTATGGCAAGCGGGTGCGCATTATATCCAGGGGCATTATTTGCAGGAGCCAACACAAGGGCTGAATTACGATTTCAATATGGAATCCTAATGTCCAGTTAGTCTTAATTATCAACCATTTTGTAACCCGCTACATTTTATCGACCAATTCCTCTGATCGATAAAATGTAGCGGGTTTTTCTGCTCCCTGTTTCTCTCATCCAACCCCGATAATCCTGGCATCAATCTGATAACTATTTTATCTCTCTCTTGCATTGGCCTTTATCTTCTTCTCACCTTGCCAAAAAACACCCATTTTCTTAAGTGATTTATCGAACAGATAAACTCGTTGCCCCCAGGTATTCTGGGAACCAAGATGAGCGTATTTAGTTCCTAAATCGCCATCTTCGATAAATTGTTTAAGCCAGTCATACGACGGTTTAAACAAAAAATTTTTAAGGAGAAACTCATGAAACTTAAAAAATCTACAGCTCTGTTTGGTGTTTTGGCACTCTCAACGCTTTCAAGTTCATTCACATTTGCTGATGACGAAGGCTGGTATCTTGGTGGAAACCTTGGGCAATCCAGAGGTCGCATTGATGAGCAAACGATTGTAAATGATGTCATCCCGGCGCCCACTGCCCATACATTCACAAACGATAACACCATCGACAGAGGCTACAAACTCTATGGTGGTTATCAATTTGGTCCTCATTTTGCGTTGGAAGGTGGTTATTTCGATTTGGGCGAATTCCAGTTTAACCATTCAGTATTGCCTACTGGAACACTGGATAGCAATATGAAGGTACGAGGCATTAACTTGGACATGGTAGGTTACCTGCCCTTCACCGATAAATTCTCAGCCTTTGCTCGCCTTGGTGCAAATTACGCACTGACGCAAGATACATTCACCTCAACGGCACCTAATGTGCTCGGTGGAAAATTAAGTGATCGCGATGTTCTTCCCAAAGCGGGCGTAGGTTTGGAATACAAATTTACCGAAGCATGGGCATTGCGTGCTGAAGCTGAACGCTATCGCGTCAGCAACGGAATTGATGGCAAAAACAATATCGACTTATATTCAGTCGGAATGGTTTATCGTTTTGGCGCGCACAAAAAACCTGTCGTCGCTAAACCAATGCCAGCGCCAGTAACACCGCCGCCAGCTCCACGTTTTGAAAAAGTCACTATTGGTGCTACCGAATTATTTAAATTTGATAGCGCTGAAGTTACTCCGGCACAACCAGAACTTGAAAAGCTTACGACTACATTAAAAAGTAGTTCAGAGCCTGCAAAAGTGAATATTGTTGGTCACACTGATCGCATAGGTTCAGAAGCATACAATCAACATTTGTCTGAACAACGTGCGGAAGCCGTGAAAAACTATATGGTTGATAAAGGTGTTCCAGCAGATCGTTTAGTGACTGAAGGCAAAGGCGAGAAAGAGCCGATTGTTCAGTGTAACGAGAAAAACCGCGAAAAATTGATTGAGTGTTTGCAACCAAATCGTCGCGTACAAATTGATAATGTAGAAGTACAGCAAGAAGTTAAGCCTTAACATCTAGCGGTTGAACTAGCTACTTATCAAAAAAATGAGCGCTATATGCGCTCATTTTTTCTTACAACAATTTATCGCGCTCCCTAAAGCCTAGCAGATACAAAATCCCATCCAATCCAAGTGTTGAAATTGAATGTTCTGCGGATGCTTTTACCAGGGGTTTCGCACGGAAAGCAACGCCCAAACCAGCAACACTTAACATAGGTAAATCGTTAGCACCATCGCCAACGGCAATCACTTGCTCAAGTGCAATCCCTTCTTGTTGCGCAAGCATTGCAAGTAATTCTGCTTTACGCTGGCCGTCAACCACAGTGCCAATAACATTGCCCGTCACTTTGCCATCAACAATATCCAGCTCGTTAGCGTACACGTAATCAATGCCGAGTTTATTTTGTAAATAGCGTCCAAAATAATTGAAACCGCCGGATAAAATTGCGGTTTTGTAGCCCAACTTTTTAAGCGATGAAATTAATTTTTCTGCGCCTTCGTTCAAACGCAAATTTGCGGCAATACCTGCAAGCACGTGCTCATCCAAACCTTTAAGCAACGCCATACGCGCTGCAAAACTTTGTTTAAAATCCAGCTCGCCGCGCATTGCAGCTTCAGTAATCTCCGATACCTGATCACCTACACCCGCAGCCTTTGCAAGCTCATCAATAACTTCCGCATCAATTAAGGTGGAATCCATATCGAAACAAACCAGGCGACGGTTACGGCGATAAACCGTATCGCGCTGGAAAGCGATATCCATATTTAAACGCGCCGATAAATCCATAAAATCTGCACGCAAAGCGGCCATATTATTTGGCGTTCCACGGACGGAAAACTCTATGCAAGCGCTCGAATGATTTTCGGCTTCGCCCTTAATCACATCCAAACCAACACGCCCGGAAAGACGGCTGATGCTATCAATATTTAAACCGTGGAGTGAGGTAATTGCCGTTAGTTCGGCAATCTGTGCAGCCGAAACCTGGCGAGCCAGCAAGGTGACTATGTGACGCGTCTTGCCCTGCTGTTCAACCCAGTGCGCATAGTTTTCATGACTGATGGTTTGGAATCGCACCTGGATTCCCAATGGCGCAGTACATTTTTCAATCTCGTTTTCCAATTGCGCGCGCGTATCGCCGCCCAATTGGATCTCAACCAAAATCCCCAGCGCAAGGGTATCATGGATAACGGCTTGGCCAATGTCGAGCACATTGGCGTTGTGCGCTGCCAGGACTTTGGTGATTGCGCGCGTAACACCCGGTTTATCTACACCCGATGCATTGATCAATAAAATACTGTTCACTGATGACTCCACAGCCGTATCTCCGGAGAGGCGTTTGCAACTTAAGGAAAGCGATTGGTTTAATGCGCGGCATTCTAGCCTAAGTCGCCTGTGAGCACCTACTGTAATCGCGTCCAAAACTGTTTGTTAGAAACCTTATCGGAACCGCCAAAGCAGCTAAATACCTGCACTCAAGCGCTATAGAAAGAAGGGTAATTAGGCTAGAATGTCGACCCATTAACATCGCCCGCCAACAGGGCGATTAAAAATCATGGACTGGTTCCAATAACACCGATTATTTGCATAGACATTACTTGAGAGTTACATGCCACTGTTCAGCAATTACCGCACATATCCCCAGCTTAGTTTATGCAGCGTCCTCTTACTGGTATTGGGATTGATGGGGGCCATCTTTTATCTCTATAACGCTGACCAGAACCAGCAAGCCAATGTCGAACGCTATGGACAAATCCTGGCAGCCAGCACCGCACGCCAGGCGGTGGACGCAACACTCAATCAGGATATGGTAAGCCTGCAGGCGATTTTGCAGGAGGTGGGGCAATACCCTAACGTCATTGGCGCAACTTTGCGTAATGTCGATAACAAGCTCCTCGTGCAAAGCGGTTATCGCCCAAACCAGGCAGTCACTGGCAAACGTTACAATTTCACCGCGCCCGTTGCGCTGCATAATAATGTCGCCGGTTATTTGGAAGTAACCCTTGAAGTACCGCGCCGCACTGCCCATGACGAATTCTTTTTAATCTGCTGGGCCGCTGCCGTAACGGGTTGCCTGTTAATCATCTGGTGGTCCATCCACCGCCGCTGGTGGAGCGCCCTGCGCGATAAAATTCCCAGCGCCGATAAAATTGTTACCGCTGTAGTCGATAAAATCCCCACCATCGCTGAAGCGGAATTTCCCGCCGAGCCGGAACCCGTTCCCGTTGTTCCCAAAAAAGTATCCGTGCGCTTAAGCCTGCACATCGTTAATCTCAGCAAGCTTTACCAGCAACTCAACAATGAAGGTTTTAATGTAGTTGTCCGTCGCTTTGAAAAACAATTGCAAAGCTTGCTCAGCCTTTATAACGGCCAGCGCCAATTGTTGTCAGACGATACCTTGCTCATTGATTTTTCTGGCGAAGAGTTCCACGAATGCAGTTTTCGCGCAGTATGCTGCGCGCAAATTCTCCTCAACATGGCAGCGCGCAATCCAAGCCCGAGATTGCAACTTGCTGCCGCGATCCAACCATTACCTGCACCGCCAGAATCAGCGGGATGTGCATTGGTAAAAGAATTTTTGGTTCAGCATAGCAATACGCTAAAGCCAAATAAAAATGACATTCTGGTAAATGGTAGCTTGCTGGATACCATGTTGCAGCACCACGCTGAATTTGATCTCAATACCGGCAAGCTGCTCCAGATCAAAGCGCCTTACAGTGAATATGTCAGCAAACAGGAAGAACAATTACTACTGCGGCAATAATCACCCATTTTTAATATCTGCAACAAATCTGTAACACGTCTATCATCCGCCTGTCATTTTTTAGTCATAGCCTTGTAGGAAATCCAGCCTGCAAGGTGCGACTTCATGCTCAACATCGAACAATCTGTCACTGATAAATTCCCCGGTTTTGCCGACCAAACACCACTGATTCGCAACTCAACCTTATCGATATTGCGCAAACTCACGCGCGAGCAGGAAATCAATAATTTCCTGCGCGAAAACCAGGGCGTTACTGGAATCGATTTTATCGACAGGATTTTTGATTATTTTAATTTCAGCTACAGCATTTCCCAACGCGACCGCGACAATATTCCCTCCCAGGGTCGTTTAATTATTATTGCCAACCACCCCATTGGTTCCCTTGATGGATTAGCACTTATACGCCTGGTTAGCGAAGTGCGTAGCGATGTAAAAATTGTTGCCAATGATATGTTAATGGCCTTTGAACCCTTGCACGAATTATTACTGCCACTCGACAATATGACGCGCGGAGCCTACAAACAAAGCTATAAAAATATCTTGCAAGCGCTGACGGATGAACAAGCCATTATTATTTTTCCTGCCGGTGAAGTTTCCCGCGCAAGCGCACAAGGTATTCGCGATGGCAAATGGCAAGCAGGCTTTTTACATTTCGCCCGCAAAGCAAAAGCACCTATCCTGCCCATTTTTGTCTCTGCAAAAAATTCGTGGTTGTTTTACACCACCTCAATGATCTTCAAACCATTGGCAACAGCTTTGCTCGCCCACGAAATGTTTAACAAGCGTTCGGCAGAAATTAAATTTCGCGTTGGCGAAGCAATTCCACATCATTCATTGGAATCCAACCAACTCGCGGATAAAGCCCTTATCAAGCGTCTGAAAAAACATCTTTATAAAATTGGTAAAGGTAAAAAATCCATTTTTGTTACCGAAAAAACCATCGCGCATCCGGAGGACAGTAGCGCGATAAAAAAGGAATTAAAAAGCGCGCAATTAATTGGTAACACGCGCGACAATCACAAAATATTTTTATGTACTTATGAGCAACATCCAACAGTGCTGCGTGAAATTGGCCGCTTGCGCGAACATACTTTCCGCAAAGTCGGCGAAGGTACCGGCAGTCGCCGTGACTTGGATAAATACGATCATTATTATCGCCATTTGGTGCTATGGGATGAAGATAAACTCACCATCGCCGGCGCTTATCGTTTGGGTGAAGTTAATCAAATCCTAAACAAAAAAGGCGTAAAGGGTTTGTATACCGCCGATTTATTTGATTACCAATCTTCGGCAATACCTTACCTTGAACAGGCACTGGAATTGGGCCGCAGTTTTGTACATCCACATTATTGGGGCAAAGCAAGCCTTGATTATTTGTGGCAAGGTTTAGGTGCCTATTTGCAACATCATCCGGAAATTCGCTACGTGCTTGGGCCGGTCAGCATGAGTGCACAATATCCAAAACATTTGCGTGATGCATTGGTATTTTATTACCAACGCTATTACAGCCCGGCAGATTCCCATTTATCTGAAACACTGGCAGATGGCAAACATCCACACGAAACCGATGAAGACGAATTGATTTATTTGCAAAAACAATTTGCCGGATTAAATCGTGAACAGGGCTTTGATCTCTTGCAAGAAAAATTCGCCACCCAAGGTCACAAAATGCCAGTGTTGTTTAAACAATATGCTGCACTATATGAAGAAGGCGGTTATCAATTACTCGCATTCTCGGTGGATTCCGAATTCGGTAATTGTGTGGACGGCTTATTTATGGCCGACCTGACCTTGATGAAAGCAGCGAAGCGCGCGCGTTATCTTGCAGCGTCCAACGATGCGGCATAAAGCGACGCGAAACGCCGCCACAGAATTACTGTCATAAGTCACTTCGTGGTAAGCTCGCATCTATCAAAAACGATACGAGTTTACCCATGCATATTCATATCCTCGGCGTGTGTGGCACCTTCATGGGCAGCCTCGCGCAACTCGCTAAAGATCTCGGCCATCGCGTAACAGGCAGCGACACCAACGTATACCCTCCCATGAGCACGCAGCTCGAACAAGCCGGCATAGAATTAATGCAGGGTTTTGATCCGGCACATTTACAGCCAGCGCCCGATTTAGTCGTCATAGGTAACGCTATGAGCCGCGGCAATCCGGCAGTGGAATATGTACTCAACCAAGGCATTGCATACACTTCTGGCCCGCAATGGTTACGCGATTACGTATTACCGGGCAAATGGGTATTAGCCGTTGCAGGTACCCACGGCAAAACAACCACCAGCTCCATGCTTGCCTGGATTTTGGAATATGCCGGCATGGCGCCCGGCTATTTAATTGGTGGGGTTACTAAAAATTTTCCAACCTCTGCACGCTTGGGTAATACACCTTTTTTTGTCGTAGAAGCTGATGAATATGACAGCGCTTTTTTTGATAAACGTTCCAAATTTGTTCACTACAACGCGCGTACAGTAATCCTTAATAATCTGGAATTTGATCACGCCGATATTTTCCCTGACCTGGCGGCAATTCAAAAACAATTCCACCATTTAATTCGCACAGTCCCCAATAATGGTTTGTTAATTTCACCAACCAACGATAAAGCACTTGCTGAAGTTATCGCACAAGGCTGCTGGACACCGCAGCAGCAATTTGGATTTGTAACAGATGAAAGCGCAAGCGAATGGCAGGCAAAATTAATTGCCAGTGACGGTAGTCAATTTGCGGTATTGCACCATGGAGAAGAAGTCGCGCAAATAAATTGGGCGCAAACCGGCATCCACAATGTTAATAATGGATTAGCCGCAATAATTGCAGCGCGACACGTTGGTGTTACACCCGAACACGCTGCAAGAGCACTGGAACAATTCGCTGGAGTTAAACGCCGCATGGAATGCCTTGCGGATATACATAGCGTAAAAGTTTACGATGATTTTGCACATCATCCCACCGCCATAAAAACCACACTCGCCGGTTTGCGTGCAAAAGTGGGGGAAGAAAAAATTATCGCCATTATCGAACCGCGCTCAAACACCATGCGCATGGGCGTCCATAAAAACGCGCTCAGCCAAAGTTGCACCGACGCTGACGATGTACTCTGGTATCAACCAGCGAACGTCGATTGGGCAATGGATGAGGTCGTTAACAAGAGTCCAGTACCCGCAAAACTACTACGCAACCTGGATGAATTAATCCATTGCGCAATTTCACTTTGCGAAAAAAATACTCACATAGTGATTATGAGCAATGGTGGCTTTGGCGGTGTACATCAGAAGCTAATTGAACAATTAAAGAAACACGCATTGTAATTTATAGCAGCCCAGTTCTTGCAATAAAGATTGAGCCTCACTTTTCCTTGCATCGCCAAAGAAAAGTAAGCCAAAGAAAGGTGGCCCAGCGAATTTCTAATCCTATGCTTCTCAGTCGCTAACAAACCGTTGCTCTACCAACTTGCGATGCTCGGAAAATTCATATGGGAGAAATATGCCATGCTACAAATGATTAAAAATACTCAGGTATCACTGTAGGAAATTTACAATGAAACAACGCAGCATCACCCTCGCCATTACCGGAGCATCTGGTGCGCAATATGGTTTGCGTTTATTGCAATGCTTGTTGGCAGCTAACTGCAAAGTTTATTTATTGCTATCAAGCGCCGCTGAAGTTGTCATTCGCACAGAAACAGATTTGGATTTACCTGAAACCTTTGAGCAGCAACAGGAATTTTTAAGCGAAATATTTTCCGCAGATGAAGATCAACTCCAACTGCTTGCAAAAGACGATTGGTTTTCACCCGTAGCATCAGGTTCAAGTTCACCAAGCTCCATGGTCATTTGCCCTGCAAGTGGCGGCACGCTTTCAGCAATTGCATACGGAGCCAGTAATAATTTAATTGAGCGCGCTGCCGATGTCGCATTAAAAGAGCGTCGCCAACTCATTTTGGTGCCGCGTGAAGCGCCTTACTCTCAAATTCATTTGGAAAATATGCTAAAGCTTACTCAAATGGGCGCAATGATTATTCCTGCGAGTCCCGGTTTTTATATGCAACCGCAAACTATCAATGAATTAATTGATTTTATTGTGGCGCGCATTCTTGACCAACTTGAAATTGAACAAGAGTTAATGCCACGCTGGGGTGAAAATTAAATGACCTTACCCAAAAAAGTTCGTATTGTTGAAGTCGGTCCGCGCGATGGTTTGCAAAACGAAAAGCAATCCATCGCTACAGCAACGAAAATCCAATTGATAGAAATGTTGGTGGATGCAGGTTTAACTTATATCGAAGCCGGTAGCTTTGTTAATCCTAAATGGGTTCCGCAAATGGCGGATAGCGCAGAGGTTTTTTCTGGAATAACACGAAAACCGAATGTAACTTACGCAGCACTTGTACCGAATGTTCAAGGTTACGAACGCGCGATTGCAGCAAACGCAAATGAAGTCGCGATTTTTGCTGCTGCATCTGAAGCCTTCAGCCAAAAAAATATTAACTGCTCAATTGCTGAAAGTATCCAGCGTTTTGAAACATTAATTGATGCAGCAAAATTACGAAAAATACCCGTGCGCGGTTACATCTCTTGCGTAGCAGGTTGCCCCTATTCTGGAGAAGTCGATCCAACGCGAGTAGCATCTATCGCCCATGATTTATTGACGATGGGCTGCTATGAAATTTCCCTCGGCGATACCATTGGTGTTGGAACAGCAGAACAAACCAAACGATTAATCGAAACTGTAGCTCAAAAAATTCCTCTCGATAAAATTGCTGTGCACATGCATGACACTTATGGCCAAGCGCTCACCAACATTTATGCATCCTTGGAAATAGGCATTAGTGTAATCGATAGTTCCATTGCAGGTTTGGGCGGCTGTCCTTATGCTGCAGGCGCTTCAGGCAATGTCGCAACCGAAGATTTGGTATATTTACTCAATGGTTTAAACATCGATCATGGTACTGATCTACCGAAATTAATTGAAGCTGGTAATTTTATTAGCAGCATCTTGAATAAACCAAATCAATCCAAAGCAGCACAAGCATTTAATAATAAATGCCTTAAATAACTAACGACTGATTATGAACGAAAAAGATTTAGCATCCGAACTGGTATTGGAAACAGCAAAAATTCACTGGCACGAACTTCAGCGTTTTTTTGCCAGCGGCAATGCAATTGCAGTCGATGAATCACTCGATTTAATCCATGTCGCTACAGAAATAACCAACGATAATGCAACGCAAATCAAAGCCTGGATGGATGCTGGCCTTGTCGATGCAGTGAAAGATTCGCAAGCACAAGAATGGTATGAAAAAAATGCAATTGTCTGGGCGCTAGTTATAAAACCATGGGTTTTAGTTCAACACAAGAAAGATTCTATTTAAAAATTAATATAGAACGCTGTAAAAAAATGAGATGGTAATTTATGAGTAATAAACGTGTACTAATTATTGACGACGAGCCTGATATTCGTGAGCTTGTGGAAATTACATTAGGACGTATGCATCTGGATACAGATTGCGCTGAAAACATTACCCGCGCAAAACAATTATTGCAGCAACAATCCTATGATTTATGTTTGACCGATATGCATTTGCCTGACGGAAAAGGATTGGATCTGGTCGAGTTTATCCAACAAAATTTCCCACGCTTACCCGTTGCTGTTATTACCGCACACGGAAGCATAGATACTGCCATTGAATCTATGAAAGCTGGCGCATTTGATTTTATTTCAAAGCCAGTAGATTTAAATGTATTACGCAAACTCGTCAATACAGCAATTCAATCCAGCCAACTACCTACAACCAAATTACCAACCGAAAGTTTTATTATTGGCCAATCAAAAGCCATCCAGGATTTAACTCGCAGCATACAAAAACTGGCGCGCTCACAAGCACCGATTTATATCAGCGGTGAATCAGGTTCAGGTAAAGAATTGGTAGCCCGCTCCATCCATGAACTTGGCCCTCGCGCTGCAAAACCATTCATTGCAGTTAACTGCGGTGCAATTCCGCGAGAGCTTATGGAGAGCGAATTTTTCGGCCATAAAAAAGGCAGTTTCACAGGTGCGCATCAGGACAAACTAGGTTTATTTCAGGCAGCAGAAGGCGGTACTTTATTTTTCGATGAAGTCGCGGATTTACCTCTCGATATGCAAGTCAAACTTTTGCGAGCGATCCAGGAAAAATCAATTCGTCCGATAGGCTCCGCAGAAGAATTAATAACGGATGTCCGCATACTTTGCGCAACTCATAAATCATTAGAAACAGAAGTAAAGGAAGAGCGTTTTCGACAAGATTTATTTTATCGTTTAAACGTAATCCAACTCAGTGTTGCGCCATTACGCCATCGCCGCGAAGACATACCTTTGCTTGCAAAATATTTATTAGACAAAATTTCCCATGAAATGCAATTGCCAGCCCCAAAACTTTCTGCAGATGCATTACAAACCCTCAATGACTATCCATTTCCCGGGAATGTACGCGAGCTTGAAAATATCCTGGAGCGCGCGTTTACCTTATGTGAAAACGATGTCATTGATACAGATGACCTACAGCTACAAACAAATTCAAACATATCAAATATTATTACAAAAAATGATGGCGACAATAACAGACACATTACTCCATCGATAGATAAAAATAATCGAATTGATTATCCAGCACGTTGCGCTGAATATCCCTCACTAGACGATTATTTATTAGATGTCGAAAAAGAAATCTTGTGCAACGCACTGGAAAAAGTACGCTGGAATAAAACACTAGCCGCAAAAAAACTGGGCATTACTTTTCGCTCGTTGCGTTACCGATTGCAAAAACTTGGGTTGGATGATGAGTGATTAGCTAAAAAAAATCCCGCCGAAGCGGGAGTTTTTTTACCAACATTTGTCTGTTGTATCTCCAGAGGGATTTCCACCAAACGCCTGCTTTTTACCCGACTGATCCAACGTAAACGATTGGCAATCAATATCTTTTTGTTGCGGAGATCCTGTTAAAGGCACAGCCGTCAGTTTATAACTAGTTGCCGTCATGCCGTTGTCCACAGTGATTTTATAATAAGTAGATTGAACTCCATCAGTTGTTTTCAATTTATCAGACACAGCACATGTGTAGTCTGGTGAGCCAATAAAGGTGCTATTTGAAGTAAAACAACGCTGCATCCTTACAGCAATATCATTAAGGTTTACTTTGGCATCTGCACGATGAGACTTACGCACTGAGGCCATATAGGAGGGAATAGCTACAGCGGTAATTATTGCCACAATACATACTGCAACCATCAGCTCGATAAAAGTAAAACCTTTTATTTTTTCCACAATATTATCCTCAATTTTTAACGAACTTGTCGCCACGAGATCCTACCTAAGCCATCCGCTGTAATAGCGGGATCATTCAGTATTGTTGCTTCACAATCACCTTTGATATTACATTCATTCAATACAGTACCCTTATCACTCTTCAATTTTGTTAAATCGCCTGGCAAAAAATAATCAAGAAAATTACCATTATTCGGCAACAATTGTTTGTTATTGCCGAATACATCACCAATACCCACTAGTTCCATCAACCAACCCGAGCCACCAAAACTACACAAATCTGAATTGGGTACAACCGTTGAAAATAGCAAACGATCGTAAAGCAACAAGGGCTTGGTGATGATTCTTTCCCCAACAGGAAAATCCAGGTACCAACCTTTCTTATGCACCCAATCTACAATAGGTACATTATTACCATTATCATCCACATGACGAGTTGGAGGAGAAACGCTAGTGTCCGTAGTCATATTTTTCTGTTGCAAGACATCCGTTCTGACAGAATACGTCAATTTAGTATTTTGGTCTGCAATACCATAGAAACTTTGTTGCAGTGTTGTTGCAGCAACATCTGTATCTTCAATATATTTACCAGTGCCAAAATAAACCATAGTGGCATTATCCAATTTGGCGTTTTTACCCAGCGTTGGAGCTCCAAATATCGGCTGTGCCTTATTTGAAGCGTCTTTAGCAATAAATAATGGTGAACCACTAAAGCTTACTGTCCAGCTAGATGTAGAAGTCGAACTCACATCAAAGCGCCACATATTTCCCAAAAGATCGCCAGCATATACATAATTTACCGCACCAGTAGCAGGATTTTGGATTGCGACTGGCGCTGAAAGTCCATTACCAGAAGTGGAAGTCACTATGGCTTTACTGAAGGAGCTATCAAAAGGTTTTTCGATATCTACAACAAACAACTCACCCTTTCCACCCTTACTGTTGTATCCATTACCAAAAATAGCCTTCCAACGACCGGCAACCGGAGCAATAATAGGTTTCCCCATCACATTACCAATATCATTTTTATAGACGCCGGAATCATCAGTATTAATCTCAAAAAGCACATTATCTTTAGTGAAACTCTCTGGATTAGTAACATCTAAAGCAAAAACACCCGCTGCACCTGCTCCCAGCGTCCCAATTAAAATTGTCTTCCAGGATCCATTAATATAGGCATCTCCAACGGAAATAGGTCCATCAACTGTATAGGTATGTGCGGTAGAAATACCATAATAAGGGGATGCAATAGTTGGCAACTTGTTATAAATCATGGTAGGAACATAAGCGAATAATTCATCGCCCGTTTGCGCGTCAATCGCATGTAACATACCGTCATTAGCCCCAACATAAACAACATCTTTACGTTTAGCTTTGACGTTAGAAACATAATCCGCATAGGACGCGCTACCATAAACTGCATCCAAGGCCTCAAAGCCCGAACTTTCAGCGCCGGAGTATATCGGCGTTGAGTTAACAATATCTCCCATCAATTGGTTCTTGTCGTTATACGCAATAGTTTTATTACCATTCTCATCTACTGAATAGGTAGTGACCTTTCTGGACCTATAACTTGTAACGTCGCTACCTCTTACCCAATTAATGACATTTGGACCAGTAGTGCTGCCTCCCAGTGCGGATTGCTGGTCGCTGGTATATTTGGTGCTCCAATTAGTAGTATCAAAAACAATACCTGCGCCACTTGAAGAAGAAAAGATCTTGCGCCCCGTTACCGAATTGAGATGCTCTAAGGTGCTCCATTCTGTTTTATAACCTTTGGTCGGATCTGAATCTAATGACAATGACCTCAGATCGCCATACCATCCTTTACTATAAAAACGTGCTTGGTAAATTCGGGTACCTGTGTCCAACTTAGTGGAGTTGGTAGACACACCTGAACCCGAAGCTACCTGATCAACAGCTCCCGCCACAATATCATTTAAACGCTTCTCCAATAACGATGGATTTTTCATCATAAAATAACCATCGGGAATGCCATCTGGAGTGTTAGTACCATCCAGATTTTTCGTATCCCATTCTGCTGGATCAGGTTTATTATCTGCATTAGAGTTGATAGGGTCATTCAAAAAACTACCCCATTTTGCAGCATAGTAAAGTGGAGTATTTACTGTGGTTATGGTCGCTCCGGTGGGCGTAAAGTTTTTACTATGCGTATAAATATTTGATCCGTTGTCTTGAGGCAATGGATCCGACCAAGCGGGCAATGGAGTAATGTTTGAACCCAATGCGTTATACCAACTCAAACTACCTAATACTGAATTATGACCAAAGTTATGAGGAGCATTCCCTGTACGCTGTACGTATTCAGTATCCTGCAAACCATCCTTAACAGTAGTACCAGATACTATGCCAGATACTATATAAGACATTTTCATGCCGCCAGTTCCTGTTTGCCAATATGGTAAAGTATTGGTTATTTTAATTTGGTTCGAATTTACCTTTGTGTCTTTACAAACAGTTGGCCCAACACAAAACTCAATTCGTTGCACCGCATCCAAATCGTAATCCGACCCCCAGGGCTGATCTTCCCAGTAAAATAGATAACTACCTTTTATAGGCTGTTGAGTTGAATCATTATTGAGATATACAAGATTCTCTACGACCACACCAACCAAAGCGCAGGGCGTACCTGCAGCACTACTTGTGTTAATACAAACGGGAGAGAAGGAAAATATCTTTTTATTGGGATCTGAATCAGGTCCCATTGGGATAGACAGACTAGGTAAACCCTCCGACAATTCTACCGCATAGGTGCTAATAGTTTGGTTGCCAGGATAACCAGAAAGTGCTCTCAGATCGTTAGTGTGAGCCCAAAACGCCAAACCAGCTACATCGTATGATCCCATAGAAGTTGGGTTCTCAGGGCACTTACCAAAAAGCTGTGACATTTTTACACTGGTTGGCTTACATTGATCATTCAGGGTCGGCTTGGGATTGGTAAGATTACTATTTACGCCATAGAAAACCGTGTTATAGACTGAACCAAATTCTGCCTGACCTATCGCATCTGTTTTTGTATCAAGTGTTGAGCGCGATAAGCTGCTATTGATTGTTGCAAGATAAGTAGTAGTTAAATCATCGCCATCGTACGAATTAGGACCGCTCGAAATAATAATAATGGAACAGCGAGAACACCAGGAGCTCGCTGGAACTGGATCATCCCATGCAGTCTCACTAGTAAACCCTGTATCAACTGAAGCAAATGAGTTTGTTGGACTCGCTTTACCAACCAAATAACGTAAAGTTTCCGCATAAATTTCGCCAATAGGGTTTCCCCAATCATTCGTATTGCTATAACTGTTTCCGGTAGCTGTTGCAGTGTATGAGTAACCCGCAATTCTCATGGCATCAATAGTTTTGATTAGGCCGGTTGCCGTAGTGGAGGTCATAATATTTGAGTTAAATACACCATTAGCCTCAGAGAATTCGTTGATGTTATCGGCTCCCGAATATGTATTGCCTGCCAATTTGGATGCTTTTTTTCGAAGAACACCTCCACTATTATTTTTACCCCAAGTCCCAGAGACAAGACCAAATTTAACTTTTCCATAAAACTTTTGTAACAGGCCTATCGGCTTATATGAACCTGATTCATAAGATTTACAACGGTTTAATTCAGTGGCTGCGCTTGAATCAATATAGGTATTGGTGGCCCCATCTTTCGTAGGTTCGCAGACACTTACTTTGGCCACCAACTCATCTTGCATGTCTGTTGTAGATTTAGGAGATGTGACCTGTGTTGTAGTAACACCTCGCCATTGACATTGCTGGATTTCCGTGTGATCCCATTGCGCCCAAGCACCCTTTGCTACTCGAATTACGGGATAACCTGTCGTTGAAGAGTCTGTTGACACATTACAGAAACTCATCACAGTTTGATCATCGTACGGAGTATAATCACTGACCTTGCTAGCAGGTTTTGCGCCAGCTGCAGGAATATCGGTAAATACTTTGGCGAACGCGTGACTGTCTTTAGGTATAAACGCACGCTCAAGCACAGTAGTTGCAGCTTTACCGTTCAATGCAGCAGTATCAACTGTACGCTTACCGCCGTATAACACTTTACGCAAAATATCTATACGCGTCATGGAAGCCCAATTTAGGAAGTTCCCACTCCAACGCCCTTTGCCAGCCGCTTTGTTAGCTACACACTTGTGATCTGTAGTTGCCGAGTAAGGCACAAACTTTCGGTCAGAAATTGTTGCGCTTGATTTGTCATATTCATAACACCAATCAGGGTCAAAATATCCTGCATAGCTAAAATCATTTCGATAAGTAAGATCACTCATCGTCAACTTACCGCCACTTAAATTAGAATAATCGGGATAAGCCTTATAAAATAATTCCTGATCGCGGGACATCGCAAACATAATAGTTGGCTGAGCATTTTGTCCGACAAACAACGGGGTTTGAGATAAAGTTAGTGCATTAGCGCTATAGATGACTGAAAAACTGAACAAAAAAGTCGCCAAAACGATAACTATCTTAGGTACATAAAATAAACGAAGCAATGACAAGAATTTCGCTTTCATACCTATCTCCAAACTTTTCACATTTAATAAATAAGATCGATCATTAAAAAATTTAATAACATTCATTTCTACTACCTACTTATTTAGTTAAATGTCGAAAAGTAGATTGCAGAACAACTTGCGAATCCTCAGTACCACCGTAACCCAAACTGGTCACACGATAAGTAACCATAATGTTTCCTGGTGCCGCTGCAGCACCAAACTCAACAGATCCGCCGGTGTCAGACGTCACCACAGATTTTGTAGTTATTTTTTCAATAACATATCGCGGCTTTTTACTCACAGACAAATTCACGTTTGCTTCAACTGAATTATTGCTCCAAGCCGTAATATTCCATTTCAACACAGGCGTAACAGTATTTTGATCAGTAAAACACCCATTGACACCAGTGTAAGTGCCACAATTAGATGTCTCTGTATCAATCAAACCTTCTGCAAAACGTAGCGCCGCTTCAGCAGCTTGAAATGCCATATTCCGATCACGCATGTTGCTAGTCATTAACTCCTGCATATTGCTTCCACGAATCGCAGACAAACCAATAATGGTTAATAACAACATCATAATCAGCCCAATAATTAACACCACGCCCTTTTGCCGCGAATAAAAGCAAAATCCATACGTCATATTTTGTTTCATAAATATGTCCTCACACCTAAACCTTAAGGCAATTTGCTACGAATGCCGACAGTGGTATTAAATATTTGGCGAAGGCGTTTGTCGGAAGCAGTTTTTGTAGTACCAGCAAATGTATATTTTTGTTTTTCAGCTACAACATTATCCTCTGCACTTTGCACCAAAATTTGTACTTTCACACTTAATACTTTGGACCATTGAGCTGTAGTCATTACATCAGATGAATAATAATCATCAGGTATTCCATCTGGTGTTGCACTGTTATCCACACCATAAGTGAGCCTCATACTTTCAACACCATCAAGCAATTCAGTGTCAGTACCCATAATATTTTGAAACAAAGTTGGGCGTCCCGAAGTTCCTTTAGCAATAAAATAGATGACGCGATTCATTTTCAATATTTCGGAGCCAGCTTGGTAGGTATTGGTGGGATCCGATGGCTCCCCCCCCCAAGTCAACGTTTGATTACCTGGCCCTAAGTGAGCAATACTCAACACACTTGCTGCGGTAATGCCTGTAATTTGAAATACGGTAGCTTTAGCACAATCTGCCTCAACAACTACATCGCTTACACATAACCCATTAAATCGACTAGAACCATTACTACAAGCAGCCGTTTCAGTCGTTTTAAGTTCACTGTACAACGTAGTATCCGTACTATCTGCAGAGGTAACCGCACCGGACATCAAAGCACCTCTAATCACAAGCATATCTGTACCAACAATAGGTGCGTGGGTAATGCCACTATCAGCTGCTGAGGGCATTGAACTGCTACTGGAAGTGACACGATAACCCCGAATAAAAGTCAGCCAATCATTTTTAAAATTACCTGGATTGTTTAATACATTAACTGCAGTGCCATCCTTACTTGAGCAGCCTAAAAAACCCGCCATGCGAATGTCCCGGGAAATAAACTCAACTGCTAGACGACCACTTTCCTGGACTCTTGAAATCGCCTGTTGCGAGCTAAAAGCCGCTTTACTACTAAAAAATACCTGGATGATCCCCGTCATGAGGATAATTCCTAGAGTAATTGCAATCATTAATTCAATCAGAGAAAAACCTTGAAGGTACTTTTTCATGTGCAATCATCCTAAATACGAGTTGAAAAAGTAAACGTTGAGGTATCTTCGGATGCTTCACTCGCACTTTTAACTTCATCCCACTGAATACCTATAACGCAATCACCACTAACATTACATTTAATTTTACCCTTAGCATTAGGTATCGCATTCGAAAGATTAGTAAGCCACTCCTTCATATCCTTCTGAGCCAAGGTAGCCCCAGATGGCATTGGTGAACTGTAATCAAGATCATAATCAGAAAAATATCGACGATTAAGGCGTATACGATCAATCATGTCATAAGCGAATATATTGGCTTGTGAGCGTGTATATGCACTTTGATTAAATTGTAAGGAACGCACTTGCAATGAAGCCATAACCAATAATCCTGTTGCAAGCAACAATACCGTTACCAATACCTCAATTAATCCTGCGCCGTTTTGACACCTTAAAATTTTTTGCATCATGCAACACCTAAATACAAGAGGGAGAATTCGCAGTAAGCATACCTGACGGAAAGATTGTTATAACTCTATCTCCAGAACACTTGAGCACTTTCATTGTGATTGTTGCAGTACCCGTGTCTGTATTAGCTAAGCTACCTAGTCCCGTATAACGGAAAAATTGTCGTCCTACAGGCGCAGCTGTGATCGTAGTTCTTTCCTTATCAAGCTTTTCCCACCTACGTAAAATAGCTGCTGTATTTGCAACAAGCGGAGGCTTAGTAGTTTCACTTGTTGCTGTGTCAACCACAGCTAACCAACCGTTAAGCCAATCGGTACCACAATCTGAGGCATTTGGACCGTCTGTATCTGCTGGACATAAGGTTACAGCTCTTCCTCTTTTTAGCGCTTCTGTTCTTGTAAAATTAAGCGCAGCGATCATTTCATCAGTCATCGCACGTGATTTATTACTAGCAATTTGCTTTTGAAAATTAGGTAAAGCCAAGAAGGTCAATATACCCAATACGCTTATCGCTATAATTAACTCAATTAGCGTAAAAGCTTTCTGCTTCTTAAACATGAATTCACTCACTTTTAAAACCTCTTTTTAAACCCTAGACGAACCACGATCTAGCGATTATATTAACCCAACCTTAACACAGGTAGCTTTTGACCGTATCTGTCGCCTGATATGCGGTCATCAGGGATGAATGAGCGGCTTCGTTGCCGCTGAAATCAACATGCATGTTCCATGGAGGGACATTATGCGGGCTTTTGGCTTTACCCTTATTGATCTACTTACCACTCTCTCAATTACCTCAATTCTTCTCGCTGTTGGTATGCCAAATTTATCCGGGCAAATCCAGCGTATGCGCATCAGTACTGCAACTCAAAGTTTATTAGAGGCAATTGATCTCACTCGTACAGCGGCTGTATCTGCTAATAAGCGAGCCACTATTACTAACCAGGCGCTCTGGGAAAATGGTTGGAAAGTTTTTATCGACAAAAATAATAATGGGATACACGATGCTAACGAAGTCATTTTGCAACAACATGAAAAATTAAATGGTGTGAAAGTTATTGCCAATACGCCGATTAAACATTACGTTTCTTACATAGGAACAGGTGAAAGCAGGAATGCGAGTGGAACAGCGGCAGGAGGATTTCAGGCTGGTACCTTTAAAGTTTGTCCGATAGGAAAAGGTAAGGGCTACGAATTAATTTTGGCGAGGGGCGGAAGAGTAAGGCAACATGAAATAAGCGAACAAGATTGTGCAGCGATGTAAAAGAAGCTGGTTTAAAACCAGCTTTTTTATTATTGGCGCAAGGCTTTCGGCAAAGAAAAACTGATTGTTTCCGGCGTTCCGTCCATTTCTTGCGGAATAGTTGCACCACATGCCTGAAGTTTTTCGATTACTTGCTTTACCAATATTTCAGGTGCCGATGCGCCTGCAGTGATTCCAATTGAACTCTTCGCTTTTATCCAACCAGGATTAATATCATCGGGGCCATCAATTAAATAGGCTTCTGTGCCGCAGCGCTCTGCCAATTCACGCAGGCGATTTGAATTGGATGAATTGGGTGAGCCCACAACTAACACCAGATCACATTCAAGCGCTAATTGACGTACAGCGTCCTGGCGATTGGTTGTTGCATAACAAATATCGTCTTTGCGAGGCCCTTGAATGTTTGGGAATTTTTTTCGCAGCGCGTCGATAACTTTTGCAGTGTCATCCATAGATAAAGTTGTTTGCGTAACATAAGCGAGCGCATCTGGATTTTTTACAACCAGGGCTTCAACATCCGCTTCGTCTTCGACCAAATAAATTTCGCCGCCGTTGCTATTGTTGTATTGCCCCATTGTACCTTCAACTTCGGGATGACCTTCGTGGCCAATCAAAATACATTCGCGGCCCTGGCGGCTATAACGGGTCACTTCAATATGGACTTTCGTCACTAAAGGGCAGGTTGCATCAAAAATTTGCAAGCCGCGGCTTTCAGCTTCTTTACGCACAGCCTGCGACACGCCATGCGCGCTGAAAATCAAAATCACATCATCGGGAACCTGATCAACTTCTTCAACAAAAATTGCACCGCGCTCACGTAACGAATCCACCACAAATTTGTTATGGACAACTTCATGGCGCACATAGATAGGCGCACCAAAAACATCAAGCGCACGATTGACAATATCAATGGCGCGATCAACTCCTGCACAAAATCCGCGTGGATTGGCGAGTTTTATTTCTGTCATGTATTTACCTTTTGTAGATAAAACTTTAAAAGCCCCTCACCCCAACCCTCTCGGCAACTGCTTCTGCGTGGCTCTACTGCCTGCGTCCATGCAGTCATCCCAAGGGAGAGGGAACAGGCTTAAGACTTTAATCTTTGCGCACTTTAACGTCCCTCTCCCGCTGGGAGAGGGTTGGGGGTGAGGGCTTAGTGAACCTGAGCAGGTTCAATTTTTAAAATAGCAACTTCGAAAACAATATCGCGGCCCGCAAGTGGATGATTAAAATCTACGGTGACCACATCATCATTAAAACGCTTTACTACACCGGGTAATTCTGTTTTTTGTGCGTCGGCAAATGACAACACCAAACCTTCCTCCAACTCCAAACCGGCATCAAATTGGCTGCGTGGAATTTCCTGGATATTGTTTGGATTGCGTTGACCAAAACCGTGTTCGGGTTTAATCACAACTGTTTTACGATCACCTTCTTGCAAGCCAAAAATGGCTTTTTCAAAACCTTGCAATAAATTTCCATCACCCACAGTAAAGGTTGCAGGATCACGTTCAAAATTCGAATCAATTAATTCGCCATCCGGTAGGCGCAATGCAAAATGCAGAGTAACGCGAGTACCTGGACCTAAAGCTAAATTACGCATGAATATTTTTCTCTTTTCTGAATAACATTTGGGCAACTAAAATAAAAGCACCTAAAGTAATCGCAGAATCGGCCACGTTAAACGCCGGCCAAAAAAGTTCCTGATAGTGCACCACTATAAAATCGACGACATATCCTAAATGGATGCGGTCATATAAATTTCCAAGGGCACCACCCAAAATTAAAGCAAGTGCAAAACTTTCGACTTTATTAACGACAGCAGTGCGCGCAATCCAGACAACCAAAGCAACACTGATAACGATTGCCAACGCTGCAAAAAACCAGCGCTGCCAACCGCCCTGCGCTGCTAAAAAACTGAATGCCGCACCCTTGTTATGCAATAAAGTGAAGTTAAAAAATGATGTAAATACGACAGGCTCGCCATAAGCAAGATATGCAGTTACGCACACCTTACTTGCTTGATCCAACAGCACCACCGCTGCAGCGATGAAATACCAAATCCAGGCCTGCCGAGAAATAGTGACTGGCATCAGGCAAAACTTCTCGCTTCACCTTTGCCGTCCACGTTCTCCACACAACGCAAGCAAATGGTTGGGTGCGCTGCATTGGCACCAACATCTGCTCGATGATGCCAGCAACGTTCACATTTCGCATGTTCAGATTTTTTCACTGCCACAAACAAACCTGCAACATCTGTTGTTTCTGCATGTTGTTTTTCAGCAGCAGGACGAACTTCTGCGGTTGATGTGATCAATACAAAACGTAATTCGTTCGCAAGTTTTTGCAATTCATTCAGTAAAGAATCTTCACAATACAAAATAACTTCCGCACCCAATGAGCCACCGATTTCACCAGCAGTACGTTTTGCTTCGAGCACTTTGTTAACCGCGACTTTTACCTGCGATACCAAATCCCAGTATGTGTCATCGAAGGAGTCTGTAGGAGTTGCTGGCAACTTGTACCATTCTGCAGTAAACACATATTGGTCGCGTTCACCGGCGATTTCTTTCCAGATTTCGTCGGCAGTAAAACTCAAAATAGGTGCAATCCAGCGCACCATCGCTTCAATCACATGTTGCAATGCAGTTTGTGCAGAGCGACGTGCGAGTGAATCACCTTTAGTGGTGTACTGGCGATCTTTAATAATATCGAGATAAAAACCACCCAACTCCACAACGCAGAAGTTATGCAATTTTTGGTAAATCAAATGCAGGTGATAATTATCGTAAGCGTCGATAATTTCCTGTTGCAATTCAGCAGTGCGACCGACAATCCAGCGATCCAACTGCAACATATTTTCCATCGGCAATGCATCTGTAGCCGGATTAAAACCGGTGAGGTTCGACAAAATAAAACGCGCAGTGTTGCGAATACGGCGATAAGAATCTGCCGTGCGCTTTAGAATTTCGTCAGACACACTCATCTCGGTGCTGAAATCTGTTGCGGCAACCCACAAACGCAAAACATCCGCGCCTAAATCGTTCATCACTTTTTGCGGAGGGATTACGTTGCCGATGGATTTCGACATTTTGCGACCTTGCGCATCCACTACGAAACCATGGGTCAACACTGTTTTGTAGGGAGGAACGCCGTTCATTGCCATGGAGGTTTTCAATGATGACTGGAACCAACCGCGATGTTGGTCTGAACCTTCCAAATATAAATCTGCGGGGAAACGCAAACCTGCACGCTGCTCCAATACTGCGTAATGAGTTACACCGGAATCAAACCAGACGTCCAGGGTATCAGTCACTTTGGTGTAATTTTCTGCATCTGCACCGAGCAATTCTTTTGCATCCAAATCGAACCAAGCATCCATTCCGTTTTGTTCAACTTTTTTCGCAATGGCTTCAATTAATGTTGCAGTTTGTGGATGCAATTCTTGCGTTTCTTTGTGCACAAACAATGCAATAGGAACACCCCAGGTACGTTGGCGGGAAATACACCAGTCAGGAGAGGTTGCGAGCATCGCATCGATACGCGCTTTACCCCAATCAGGAACCCAATTCACGCCATCAACCGCTTGTGCAACCTGATCGCGCAAATTATTTTTGCTCATGCTCACAAACCATTGTGGCGTCGCACGGAAAATCAGTGGCGTTTTGGTTCTCCAGCAATGGGGGAAGCTGTGGGTAATTTTACCTTGGGCAAGCAATGCATTTTTTTCGATTAATAAATTGATAACTTTTTCATCAACTTTATAAACATGGTCGCCCGCGAAGATTTCTACATTGGGACGATAGTAGCCGTTGTCGTCGATGTAATTAAGCGTACCGATTCCATATTTTACACCGACATTAAAGTCGTCTGCACCGTGATCAGGCGCGGTGTGTACGAAGCCAGTACCCGCGTCAGTGGTAACGTGCTCGCCCAATAAAATAGGAACCTGGCGATTGTAAAATGGATGTTGCAACAACAAACCTTCAAGTGCAGCACCTTTTACGCGACCAACAATTTTATGTTCACCAACCTGCGCGCGACCCAGCACATTGGTAACCAAGGCTTCGGCAACTAATAAACGTGAATCGTCGAGCTGCACCAATACATAATCGACTTCTGCGTTTGCAGAAACAGCCTGGTTTGCAGGAAGTGTCCATGGTGTCGTTGTCCAAATCACCAATGCAATTTGGCCGTTGCCACTTAAGTCTTCGATTTTATTTTCAACAGCCGCTTGATCGACAAACGCAAATTTCACATCAATGGAGAAAGATGTTTTGTCCTGGTATTCCACTTCGGCTTCTGCCAAGGCAGAACCGCCAACCACACTCCAGTAAACCGGTTTGAAACCCTTATGGAGATGGCCGTTTTCTGCGATTTTTCCTAAAGCGCGAATGATGTCGGCTTCGAATTTGTAATCCATGGTGAGGTAAGGTTTTTCCCAATCACCTAAAACGCCCATGCGAATAAAATCGGTGCGCTGGCCATCAACTTGTTTGGCTGCATATTCGCGACACTTTTGGCGAAACATTTTTACATCCACTTTATCGCCCGCTTTGCCAATTTTTTTCTCAACATTGTGTTCGATTGGCAAACCGTGACAGTCCCAACCGGGAACATAAGGTGAATCAAAACCGCTCAGGGTTTTGCTTTTGACAATAATATCTTTCAGGATTTTGTTAACAGCGTGACCGATATGGATATCACCGTTCGCATAGGGTGGGCCGTCGTGCAAAATAAATTGCTCACGGCCTACACGTGCAGCGCGGATTTTTTGATAAAGATTATTCACTTGCCATTGTTTAAGCATATCCGGCTCGCGTTGGGCGAGGTTCGCTTTCATGGCGAAATCGGTGTTGGGTAAATTCAATGTTGCTTTGTAATCTGTCATGGCTTCAACTTGTTAACAAAATAATTAAAAAAGTGAAAATTCACACCGGTCATCAACGATATACATTTGCATATTCGTCATCCCCGCAGGGAATCCAGTGACTTTAATTTTTTAAGAAGACGCTGGATCCCCTGCGGGGATGACGACTCCCAAGGTAAAAAATGCTTTTGCTTCGTTGATGTCTGTTTGCAATTGCGCTTTTAATTCATCCAGCGAGGAAAATTTTTTCTCATCGCGCAGTTTGTGATGGAATTCAACATCAATCACTTCGCCATAAATCGTGCGCGAAAAATTAAATAAATGAACTTCCAATAAAGGTTTTTTCAAGCCATTTACTGTTGGGCGAACGCCTATGTTGGCAACACCCTGCACTTTTGTACCATCGGTAAATACCGCGGTAACGGCAAATACACCATGGAGTGGCGAGCGATAGCGGCGCAATTCAACATTGGCGGTAGGTACACCTAATTGTCGACCTAATTGTTTACCGTAAACGACGCGACCATAAACACCATAGGGTTTGCCCAGCAATTTTTCGGCTTCAACAAAATCGCCCGCTTCCAATAAACGACGGATGCGCGTGCTGCTAATACGGTCACCATCCATTTCCAATGTATGGGTATCGCTGACCTCAAAACCAAATTCCTTGCCTTTGGTTTGCAGTAGATGGTAATCGCCTTTGCGATCACAACCGAAACGGAAATCGTCACCGACCACTAAATGTTTTATCGCTAAACCTTGCACTAAAACCCGCTCGATAAATTGCTCAGCGGAAAGACTACGCAAGGTTTGGTTGAAGTTTAAACACAAGACTTTATCAACGCCCGCCGCCCACAAAGCTTCCAACTTTTCACGCATACGCATCAAGCGCGCGGGAGCTTTATCGCCGGAGAAAAACTCATGAGGTTGAGGCTCAAAGACGATGGCAACCGCAGGTAGGCCTTGTTCACGGGCAACTTTTTTCAGCTGCTGCAAAATTGCCTGGTGACCGAGATGGACACCATCAAATGAGCCAATCGTCGCCACGCAGCCTTTATGCTCGGGGCGAAGGTTGTGTAATCCGCGAATAAATTCTCGTTGCGCTAGCTGCACGGGTTGCCGTTACCTAATTCTGTTCAATTAATTGCCGCTGGAATAGCTTGAATTACAGCGGGCGAGAAGTATACAGGAGCCACGCGCGCTGCTGCTAATGTGGCGCGCGAAAATCTTTGGGGCGGAAACCCGCGATGCCTAAACCCATGAGATAAACCAAGCCACCGCCGATGCAGAGTACCGCCAAATAGAGAATACGCTCCAGGATTCCCCACTCTGCCCAATTGTGTAAATAATGAGTTCCCACCAGCAAAGTCACCACCATTAAAGCGTTGGCCAAACCATAGCGCAGCCAGGTTTTTGTCCAGCCTGCCGCAGGAATGTAAACCTCACGCTTACGCAAGCCGCGATACAGCAAGGTAACGTTTATATAGGCCGCAAGTGCTGTAGAAAGCGCTAGTCCCACATGTCCAATTTGCCAATAGAAATTTAGCGGAACAACAATCAATACCTTAAGAATCATACCGGTGACTATGGCGATCATGCCGATTTTAACCGGGGTTTTGATGTCCTGGCGGGCAAAATAACCCGGTGCCAGCACTTTGATCAGCATAAAAGCCAGCAATCCCAATGCGTAGGTTTGCAGACTGTAGGAGGACATAAGCGCGTCTTCAGGATTAAATTTACCATGCTGGAACAGCGTAAAAATAACGGGTTTCGCAAGTATAACTAACGCAAGCGTGGCAGGCAGCGCAATCAGAAGGATAAACCGCACCGCCCAATCCAGGGTTTTACTGAAGTCTTCGGCCGAGTCCGTTGCATGCAAGCGCGCCAGGTTTGGCATGATAACAGTGCTGATCGCCACGGCAAAAATGCCTAGCGGCAATTCCACCAGCCTATCGGAATAATAAAGCCAGGTGATGCTACCTTCCGGCAACCAGGAGGCGGCAATAGAATCAAACAAGGTATTAATCTGGGCGATGGATACCCCAAAAATCGCTGGCGCCATAAGCGCCAGGATGCGCTTCACACCGGGATCATTCCAATCCATTTTGGGCGCGGGCAAAAGATGCAAGCGCTTGAGGTGTGGCGCCTGGAAGGCGATTGATAAAACCCCTGCGAGCAATACACTCCACGCAAGCGCAAAAGTCACCGACCCCATAATAGGCGCTATGACCAGCATGGCAAAAATGGATACTATATTGAGCAAAACCGGGGTAAAAGCAGAGATAGCAAAACGATCATAACTGTTGAGGATTGCGCCCATAAATCCGCTAAGCGAAATCAGCATCAAATAAGGGAACATGATGCGGATGAGCGCGACGTAATGCTCAAACTTTCCCGGCTCATCCATAAAACCCGAGGCAAATACTGCCCCCAAAACTGGCGCACCCACAACTCCAAGCACAGTAACCAAAATCAATACCGAACCCAGGCACCCTGCTACGCGGTCAATCAAATGCTTAAGGACTTCTTGCGAACCTTTTGCGCGGTATTCGGATAACACCGGGATAAAAGCCTGGGAAAACGCTCCTTCAGAAAAAAGGCGACGAAAGAAATTGGGGATGCGGAAAGCGGCATTAAATGCATCAGCATCAGCGCCTGCGCCTAAAAAATACGCCTGCAGTTGATCGCGCGCCAAACCGGTGATGCGCGACATCATTGTCATGGAACCAGTGATTAAACTGGATCGCAGCATATTGGTTTTGCGCGTTTTAACGTGCGGTTGGACTGGTGGCTCAACAGGCGGTAAAGCAGACTCGGACACAAAAAATCCCTTAGCAATAGGCGTAAAAGCGCGCATTATCCCCTGTCCGCGAAAGAAGATATAGCGGTTTACTCACGCTGATTGCGAGTTAACATCCTTGTTTGTGCGGGAAAATCGTTAGAAGGAATATTCAAGGCCAATGGAGCTGGTATCCAGATCGAAGTCACCGACATCATTACGGCGAACATCCACACGCAGATTGAGTGAATCGTTTAGGGCATATTTAGCACCGATACCGTAAATCAGACCCTGATCAGAAAAGCTGTGTTTTTCCTGCAAGCTGCCTGCCACCTCAGAGAAACCACCGGACATGGTGCTTTTGTAATCCACAGAGGACACCCCCACTACGCCCATCACTGAAAAACGGTTAGTAAAACTGTGGCTGAAGACGCCCGTAAGGGAAACACCTTTGGCATCAACAGTTTGGATATAGTTAGGCGCAACAATGAAAACAATGTCGGGCTTGATTTTGAAGCGATCTGTTGCGCTGCCAAAATCGGTATAAGCTAACTCGGCAGCAAACCAATCATTAAATTGGAAGCCGGCATGCAATCCGTAACTGGTATCGGAATCCTTAAATGTTTGGCCGGGTACAAATATGGAATCCTTTCCAGGACCATCGCCGGAAAATCCGGTCGCACCCACATCAATACCTGCATAAAACCGACCGGCATCAGCTGCCAGCAGTTGTTGTGAACCGAGCGCTAACAGGATGCTTGCGCCAAGAATTTTCAATGATTTCATTTTTTTCATGGTTATTCCCTGGTTAATCGTTAAAACACCTGCCCTTTTAGTAGCAGCTTATCGCACACCAATACTTGTGGGATGAAATCAGTATAGGAATGCCAAGCCCTTGAAAATAGGCGATATTTGCACGCAATTGTTAAAGACTGTAACCCATCGCGCCAAAATTCCATTGACAAGGAATGCGCGCGCATATACTGTACATAAAAACAGTATAACCACGAGGTAATATTATGTCGGTAGTTGCCGTATGGCTTTGTGATCGGGATGGCAGTATGTTTGAAGACAGAAAACTTGCAGAAGAACACGACAAGTATTTAGAACTTGCCGCCAATATCACCCAATTAATTGAAGAGAATATTCCCGGTATTGATGAGCAACACAGCGAAGCCATTGGCCTGCTGTTGGCGCAGCGCCGTGAATTATTAGCGAAAGCCTGCAAAGGCAAACCTGACGAATTATTACAGCCTTTCACCTACGAAAAGCCTGTCACCCTGAATGCCAGTGTTGCTGCCAAGGAATAACTCAAGAACTCCCAGGGAAGAAAGTCGTAAGGAACCTTTGTTAAACGACAGAGCCGGTAGCAATATTTGTTAGTGCTTAATAATTACCTCCACAGTATTTATTAAGCGCCGTCGGATTATCCACGTAATCCGGCGCAAAACATCCAAAGTCCGACACCACTCGCCACTTTGGATGCCTTGGGTAATCCACAATACCCAATCCACTTTTCATCCAATAGTATTTATGGCCATAGGTGCTATTGGATGAACCCTTTTCGCCACTGCATTTGCCTCAACGGGTGCGGTGGTTTTTTATTGTCGTATTACAAAAAACGCTCCGCGTGATCTGGCGAAGCTAAAAGGCACACGTCGTATTTCCCAAATATTTTATAGCGGTTTAATGCAACGCGATCATAAAACCAATCGCGAAAAAATTTGGGGAAAATATTTAATACGCGCAATAAATTCCATGGAAATGGTAATTGCCCCACGATTGCCAAAAATGAATCTGATTTTTCCAATGCGCGATTCCCTTGTACCAATAACATGGTTTCAAATTCATCGGTTGGATAATTAAACCATTTCAAAATCGCCTGGCCTTCTTCTGACTGCACAGCGCACAATTTAAATTTTTTGTGCGTATCAAACCGGATAATAAAACGGCTCCAGCCGTTGCAGAGTTTGCATACACCATCAAACATAATGATTTGGTCATCAGGCTTTACAAAGGGCGGATACGCATTTTCCATTTTTATTTACCTGAACTATCGATCAAATTACATCAGCATTTCGATCAATCCACCACAAAATCGCAAGCGGTGGAATCATTACGAACAGCGCAATCAAATCAATCCAAACATGTAACCAGAGATTCGCCTGCAGTGAAATCAGCATATCCTGGGGCGCCCATAAGAGTAAGCCAATAATCATCCACATCCATATGAATGCTGTGCGTTGTTTATTGCCGATGTAAGTTAATATGCCCATAAAAATCGCGAGATTTTGTATAGTCGCGCCAAATAAACTTATCCACCAAACCTGCAATGCCCGGGCATTATTCGATAGTTCGCCAAAGCGCATTAAAATGGCGTGATGATAATTATCAAACACACTGAGATTGGAAAACCACGCCAGTAAAATACCGCAGGCAAAATGCCCGACGGTGATGAGGTACATCCAGTAGATTATCCATGGCCTTAGTGAATTCATTTAATGGATTAATCCTCTATCAAAACAACCCAAATTAATTCCGCGTTGCCCGACGCGCACTTGCAGCGACCAACAACATTGCGCACCCCAGACCTGCGAATGCCCAATGCAAACTGGATGCGTGTGCTACAAAACCGATGAGCGCAGGCCCCGCTAAAATTCCTGCATAACCAATAGTGGTGACGGCGCTGATTGCCAAACCGGCGGGCATATCCTGTTGGCGACCGGCAGCAGTAAACAGTATAGGTACAATATTTGAGGCACCAATTCCAATCAGTACAAAACCTGATAGTGCAATCATGGGTGTTGGTGAAAATACCGCAACAAAAAATCCGGTTGCAGCACAGAGTCCGCCAATAAACAGCACGCGCGCGCCACCAAAACGCCGTACAACTTTATCACCGGTTAAACGTCCGGCAGTCATGGCTACCGAAAATGCGGCGTAGCCTAATCCGCCTTTCGCCGCCGATAAGCCATCGGCAGTTAATAGAAGCGCACTCCAATCCAGCATGGCACCTTCGGCCAAAAACACGATAAAACACAGGATGCCAATAAAAATAACAACGCCGTGCGGCAATGCAAACAGCGGTGCATCTCGTTCTGAGGCTTCGGGCGTACGCAGTAAATTCGGGTTGGCGATAGCGATTGCTCCACCCACCAAAACGGCAACTATCACACTCGACCACAATGTATTTAAGCCACTCCACAATAAAAATGTCATCACACCTGCGCCAACAAAACCACCGACACTGAATAAACCGTGAAAGCCGGACATCAACGAACCGCCCTGGTTTTTCTCAACGATAACAGCCTGGATATTCATAGAAACATCCAGCGTTCCTATGGCGGCGCCAAATAAAAATAAGCTAATTGCGAGCAATAAAGGGCTGGGAACTACGGCGAGTATTGGAAGGATAAAACAGGTCATTGCACCCGATAATAAAATCACTAATCGACAACCAAAGCGCGCAGCCAGGATGCCCGTCAGCGGCATAGCTGTCATTGAACCCACGCCCAGGCACAAAAGCAACGCCCCCAATTCTGCCTGCTCAATTCCCATGCGTGCTTTTGCGTAGGGCACGAGCGGCGCCCAGGCAGACATGGCCATACCAGCGGCTAAAAATGCGAGGCGAGTTGATACTCGCTGTTTAAAATCAGTTGTGGTCATAAAACTTTTTTACTCAGGATAGGTTTCGAACACGAGAACAAGGAGTCCAGCAAAATGCTCAGCTGGACAGGATAAGTAAGGTGGATGAAAAAAAGCGCACATATATAAACAATCGCATACCGAGATGCAAAATCAGGAACGGAAAAGATATGCAAAGGGATATAAAAGAAATTGAGCAGGAACGTAAAAATACAGGCGGGATTAAACGAAAAATGAAATTAACGATAAGTTAAAAAAATACGCAAAAAAAACCGGAGGACACTTTCGTGTCCTCCAAATAAACGCCATATACGCTACAGGGATTTTAAGAATTTAACCAAGGCATCTTTGTCGCTTTGGCTCTTGGCAACATAAGCTTTGCGTGCATTAGCCGCTTCGCCGTCGTGCCACAGGATTGCTTCATTGAGCGTTTTTGCGCGGCCATCATGCATATAGGCTTCGCGACCGCCGCCTGCAACATCGGCAGTAAAGCCGATTCCCCACAGTGGAGCTGTACGCCATTCAGCGCCGGTAGCTTCGCTTTCACCAAGGTTATCCGCCAAACCTGGACCCATGTCATGCAACAACAGGTCTGTGTATGGATGGATAGTTTGGCTGCGAACTTCCGCGAAAGGAGCGTAAGCACTGGTTTTGAGGGTTTCTTTGTGACAGGCGTTACAGCCTGCTTCGCCAAATACGGCCTCGCCACGCAGGGCTTGGGAATCTTCCAGATTACGACGCGCCGGTACACCCAGGGTTGCGATGTAACGCACCATTAAATCGAGGTCCGCGTTAGAAATCTCATTACCGGTTTGGCAATCAGACTGGCCGGCACCACAATCGAGTTTGGGGAATACGGTGGTAGTTACACCCATCTCGATATTCAATGCCGAAGCAATTTGATGTTTCAGGGAAGAGCTTGCACCTTTCCAACCAAAACGGCCCAAACGGGTTTGGCCAGTCACAGGATCAACCACGCGTTGCACTCGGCCACTGATACCTGCGCCGTTATTAGCATTGGCGATGGCAATAATGTCGGCTTCGGGCACGGCATCCAGCAAACCTAAACCAACAAATGCAGGGCTGTTACGCACTGAGAAGAAATCAGGCGCAGTGCCGCTGACAAAATTGTATTTTGGTTTGGTCAAGGTGTTGGTGCTGCCATCTGCATAGTTAGGCGCTTGTACAAAACCAATCAATTGGGTTTGCGCTTCGCCAACACCAGAGCCACCTGTCGTACTGAATGGCTGTAAAGAGGTGCCATAAAGAGCGTGGGCTGCGCCAGCGGCGTTGCTGCCAATCTTGATTGCCTGGTTGTTGATGGTGACGCCTATGCCTCTGGGGATAGAACGACCATTGTTAAAGTGACAACCTACGCAGCTGGTGTTGTAGAAACGCGGGCCCACTTTGCCTTGCATAGCAACAAAGGGCTCGTTGGTTTGAACATCAGCAGTGTTGTTAGGATTTTGTGGAATCTCACTGTGAACACCGGTTTGCATGTCGGTATGTACCAAACGACGACCCAGCATAAACAACTCGGCGTTACCACCTGCTTTCATTTGGGCAAGGTTGCCGCCACCCATGTTGGTCGCTTCTTGTTTAAATGCTTGCCATGGCTCATTTGAGTAGTTGTACGGCAATGTTGTACGACCGCCCGACCACGCATTAAGTGGTAACGGGAATGAGTCATAGACGGTTGGGCACGTTGGCTCATCGTTAGATGCAGGATTACAAACGATGATGTTGCCGTTGCCGTCGGTATCCAAAGTAGGTTTACCAACCCATGGCACTATACCGTTTGGTTGATCGCCTTTACCGCCACCGACTTGATACAACAAGGCTGTACCGTAATAGTTGTTGCGGCTGCCTGCCGGATGGATATCCGGAGCTGACAGGAATTGCGCGATTTCCATTTCAATACGGTCGCCAATTCTCAACGGACGTTGTGGCAAGTTGTTAGTGCGCTTCCAATAATCCCGCAACACCGGGTTATTTTGGGTAAGCGATAATTTGAAGTGATTTTTCTCGCCTGGCACTTCGGTCACACCGGTGTTATCCATATACAAGGCAACTGTACCGCCGCCCATATAGAAGAAACGTGTTCCGGTACTTTCCATGGGGATTTGGCTATACATGTCGACATCAATGTAGGTACCGCCTTTGGCGATATAGTCTTTGATGACCACTGTAACGGTACGATCCAACCAATAGTGCGGCAAGTAATGGTCATAACCACTGCCTTGCTCCATCGCTCTCAAGAAGCCGGTCTCATCGGTAAATGCTGGTGTTGGCTCCCTTCTTACTTCACGGGCGTGACGGTCACGGCTGCGATCTGAAAAGGTTGTCTCAATACGATCAGCAAACTCCACAACCGACTCAGGCTCAAGCGCTGTTGTATTGTTGTAGAGCGGGATGATATTGCCTAAAGCCACCGAACTTGCAGCAGATGATGCGCTGCTGGTCGTAGTCGTGCTGCTAACAGAGGACTTACTGCTGCTGGTAGCCGGAGTGCTGCTCGCTGCAGAAGAAGGTGTGCTGCTTGTGGTTCCACCAGAGCCATATACTTTCAATTCAAAGATTGAATAACCCCATTGGTTGCCCGTGCTGCGCGCTGTTCCGTAAATACGTACATAACGATAGCTGCCGCTCACAGCGTTGGTGTCTGTGCGGTTACCAAATGCGCCGCCAGTGCGGGTTGCAAGGGTTGTCCAATTGGTATTGTCATTAGAGCCTTGTACTTGATAGTTCGCCGCATTGGCAGCTTCCCAATCAATCACAACACTGGACAGGATTTTCGCTGAACCCAAATCGATGCTGATCCATGAAGGATCGGTATTGATCGCAGATTCCCAGCGGGTGCCACCATCGCCATCGACAGCATTACCAGCCGCCTGGAGAGCAGTGCTTGCCGTTGCTGGACGCCCCTGGGCCAAATTGGTAGTTGATGGAGCACTGGAAGCGACTGACGATGGAGCACTCGATGAGCTTGTCGCTACTGCACCACCATAAACTTTCAATGACCAGATTGAATAGCCGTATTGGCTGGTACGGGCTGTACCGTAAATACGTACATAACGATAATTGCCGGTCACCGCAACTGTATCAGTACGGTTACCAAAAACACCGCCCGTTTTGGTAGAGAGCGTCACCCAGGTTGTCCCGTTGGTAGAGCCCTGGACTTGATAAGTCGCCGCGTTTGCCGCTTCCCAATCAATCACAACACTCGTCAAAGCATATTGGTTAGCCAGATCGACACTGATCCAGGATGGATCTGTATTCATCGCAGATTCCCAACGCGTACCACCATTTCCATCCACAGCATTTGCTGCAGGTTGAATCGCAGTACTCGCAGCAACCGTTTTATTCAACGCAAGATCAGTTTGCGCATAAAGCTGACCGCTGCCAAATAACAGCAATGTGCACATACAATAAAAACAACGCATAGCGTAAATTTTGAACATGGAGACCTCCATTCGCCGCGCAGATTTGAGCCATCAAATAATTATTAGCGTGCACCCGCCCAGTTCCGTTGGAAGATATGCAGTAATGACATCAAATTGGAAGCACAGGTTATTAATGGGTTAATTGTTGATAGAAGCGCTCAGATAACAAGGGCTTGCAGAGCGCAATCAAATTATTATTGTTAGATAAATAGTTAACGCACGCCGATAAAAACCAGCGCGAACTTATAGTTACACAATCTATAGGGACAGCCCTCCCACTAAACCGCAAGCGACATACATGGGAAAAATGACATAAGTGGGAACGACGAAACGAACCGTACTAGTTTTATTAGAACTTGCCAGTTATGCCTGTTTGGCGCACAAAACTTCTTTTGTGTTTATAAATCTTCCAGAAAAAAATTTCTCCCCTATACTCAAACCATAAATAAAAAAACGCGAATGCTGGCAATACCCATAAAAAGCATAAGCGGGGCCAAGCCAAGTCAGGGAGTGTTCATCATGTTTGCGACTGCGATTATTCGACATCGGCTCCTTGCTGTCGGCATCAGCTGTATTTGTTCTTCAGTGAGCGCTGCGATAGATGAATCCAACCCGCTGTTGGAGCTTCCGCTTGAAGATCTGATGAAAATCAAAGTAGTTTCCACCACTCGCACCGCCCTCAATGTTTGGAAGGCTCCCGCCACCGTAAACTTGTATAACGCGCAAGATATCCGCGAAATGGGTTTCAAAACCTTGTATGACTTGCTCAACACTGTTGCAGGCGTACAAACCTACAACTCATCGGTTGGCCGACAAAGAGCCTGGTTTCGGGGAGCACAAAGCGAATTCAACAGCAAAATTGCACTGTTTATCGATGGAGTTCCTTATCGCAACCTGCGCGGCGGCTTTCCAATGGATATGGCGCTGCCGATTGATACCGTCAAAAGTGTAGAGATCGTACGTGGGCCAGGCTCTACCCTCTATGGCACCAATGCCTTGTCAGGATCAATCTACATCCTCACTTATAGCCCTGGCGAATCAGGTGATCACACGCAGGTAAAAGCTGAAGCGGGTAACAGCAATAGCTATGGCGCCGTGATACAACATTCACAGACCGCAGGAAGCGGAGGTTTTTCTGTTGAAGTACGCGATTGGAAAAGCGATGGTTACGCTAGCGACCGGGATCGAGCCGGATTCTCCCTGCAAGGACTATTGACTCCGCAAGAGCTTCAGTCAGCACAGGCAAAGGCCTCTTTCCTGGATGACAAACTAATCATTTCTGCATCCACAAGCCGCTTTGGTTTCCAAACACCCTACAAAGGCGTTTTCCACCCTAAAGATATTGCGGATTACGATACCCAATTCAGCCTTCACTATCGGGATAACCTGAATGAAAACCTGGATCTTGATGTCCTGAGCTATTACAAACACATCAAATCCAACGAAAGCGAAACCAATACCCTCTTTTATGACAACGGCAGGGTCCAATCCCTGACCCGTGAATTTTCCCAGGAGGAAACTGGCCTCACCGGCTTGCAGCCTTACGCGAGCTGGAACATCAATCCCTACAACCAATTACTGGTAGGTGCCGATGTGCAATATGAGCGCGTGCTATCCAATATGGATTTCCCCACAACAATCAACTACGCAGAAGATGGAACACAAATTGGCGCACCCGCCACCTCTGTTGTAGCCTGGAGTGGCCGAACGATTTCTACCCGGCGCGTTGCGCTCTACGCGCAACACACATTAAATTTTAACGAAGGCGCTACCAGCTTAACGACCGGATGGCGACACGATTCAGTGGAGCGGCTTGATCCTGAAAACAGTATCCGCATCGGCCTGACACAAGACTTCAATCCCAACTGGTTTGGCAAATTGCTTTACGGCACGGCTTTCCGTGAACCCAGTTTTGTCGAATACCTGCGCATAGATGAAGGCAGCACACCTCCCAAAGCCGAGAACATGAAAACAGCGGAACTGCAATTGGGATATCGCACCGATAAACAGCTCAGCACCCTCACCTTGTTTTCAAATCGCTACGACAATTACATAGAAAGGGATAACACAGGAGCCATCGGAACCGAAAATTTCCGCAATACCGGCCAGCGGTTAATGAGAGGCGCTGAATTTGAAAGTCGCATAAGCCTCAGCAACCAGTTAAAAGTCTTTTTCAATGTGGATTATTTGCATACCAGCGATGAGGAATTGCATATCGCCCTGCCCTTCCTCGCGCATTACCACGCATCGGCAGGCTTCAATTACTGGCAGCCATTTTTCAACGGGAAACTTAGCAGCAACCTGTACGTGCGCAACAGCGGCGCGCGGGAGGATTTCGATTCATCCATTATGGTGACCCCGGGCGGCCATACGCGCCCAGGCGATTACAGCGATGGTTATTATGTATTTAATGCAGATGTGCAATATCACATGCAGTACACATCAGACAGTGAATTGACACTTGCACTTAGCATCAAAAATCTTTTGGATGAACAATATTACGACAGGAACCTTCCGCTGACAGGATTCCGCGGGGTATACCAGGATAAGCGTTACACCTCGTGGGATTCACAAGCACCGGCTCGGACGATTTCATTGACCCTGGACTATCGCTGGAAATAATAGTCTCCAGGTTTTGTTGCGAGATTTTTTTACACACCAAAACCTGAAGCACCGCGATAACGCGTGAAAATTATGGCAACTTATTTGAAATAACTAATTTTGCTCTTAAGTTGTGAGGAATAACCGGCCAGTTTCCTGCTGGATTTCTCCACCTCAGTGATAGATGAAACCGTTAATTCGGTAACCTGGCTGATATTGGTAATATTGCGGTGTATTTCTTCCGCCACCATCGTCTGCTCTTCAGTTGCCGTCGCAATCTGGATATTTTTTCCGTTAATCTCTGACACAGTTTCCTTAATATTCAGCAAAATTTTCTGGGTTTGGTTGGCATAACCCACAGTCTCTTGCGAATTATTCCGACTTTTTTCCATCACACTGACAGCGTTGGAAACGCCTTGCTGCAAGCGATTAATCATCGCCTGGATTTCCTGCGTTGACGAATGAGTCCTGCTTGCAAGCGTGCGCACTTCATCTGCGACAACCGCAAAACCACGACCTTGCTCACCGGCACGTGCGGCTTCAATTGCCGCGTTTAATGCAAGCAAATTGGTTTGCTCTGCAATGCTGCGAATCACTTCCAAAATTTTTCCAATTTCGTCACTATCGTTTTCCAATTTTGAAATAACACCGGCAGCCTTGGTGACATCTTCTGCCAAAGAGAGAATTGATTGCAGCGAAGCCGCAACAATTGCAGAACCATCATTAACCTCTTTTTCTGCCGCCAAACTATTTTCTGCCGCGCCCTGGGCGTTGCGTGCAACCTCTGCAATAGTTGCCGACATTTCGTGCATGGCAGTCGCAACCTGTTCAGTTTGCTGTTGCTGATTGTAAAGCTCATGCATGGTTTTTTCGCTACTGGCAAGCAATGAATCGGCGGTAACACTTAAATTGCCGCCCACATCGTTAACATCATTAATAACGTGGCGTAACTGGCCAGACATTTTGTTGATTTCCCTGACGATGCTGCCATCGCGCGCCGATTCATCGTTAATTTTCAGCGACAAATTACCATCTGCAATTTTTTTAATACTGCGCGAAAGCTCCAGGGGTTCTGCACCCAAATGTGAAAGCTGCGAAATAATTGCTGAACCAATAATGAAACTTGCAATACTAGCCACAATGGCAACAACAACCCCAATAACATTTAACAACGAAATACTTTCGTATTGCCCCGTCGAATATTTGTATTCTTGCGAAACAATATCTAACTGCAGCTCAACCAGTTCGTTGATCTTGTTGCTTATCGGATCAATGGATTTATAGAGCGGGCCGTCATAAGCATCCAATTCACCGGGAATGGAACCTTGTTTGGACTGTAAAAAAGTGAGTAGCTGTTTAAGGCTTTCATCGGCAACAATAAATAATTGATTGGCCTCCCTTATCAGTTTTAATTCCGCCGGGCTTGTATTTGTCGCCGTATATTTTTTCCATTTTTCCTCGATCAGCCGCTGCGCAGTCAAAAGCTCTTTGGATGCATTTTCTGCACTGACTAACCCGGCATTGGTTTTGTTGGTTAAATCAATAATGGAAACCGCATAGGCATCAGCAATTACTTTTAGGTCGCGCAAAGGGATAACACGATCTTCATAAATAGTCTGGATGCTGGCGTGCTGCTTTTTAAATCCATTCCAACTAAAAGCGCTAATCACCAAAAGGGATAAGGAGAGTGTCGATAAAATCAGGATCAGTTTGTGGGAAATTTTCATATCAAAAAGGCTACTTCTGAGGGTTAAAATCAGAATAAGTCTAGATCCAAATGAGCCGAAATCAATTAAGAATTTATCCATCTGACAGTTTTAAAAAAACAAAACCGGGTTTTTACACCCGGTTTCATGTTCTTACCTTAGAGGTAAGCATGCAGCAAAAAACAACACTTTAATGAGGTTATTTTTTCGTTTTATCCACCTCTTTTAATGGGGCTCCCGTATATTGGTTGAAGCGGGTTTTTTGATTGGGAGCCTGGAAGCTATTTAACATGGCTTGCGCGCCACCACCGTTTGCCCGATACCATAAGGGCAAGGATTTAAACGAAAATACCTCATCAAAATCCATCGCCACCGATCCGGCATCCATAGGTTCAGTACCCAAACGATTTTTAAACCATTTCATCCATTCAGCGGAGGCAGGCGCAGGTGAACAAATATTTTGGCCGTTTGGATCAGGTTTCCCATTATCACCGCACAGCTGGAAACCTGGTGGAGCTTTTTGTGAGAACGAAGGTAATAGGAAGGAATCCATACGGTGTGCGGCTACATTCCACTGCGCTGTACTATGGCAACTCATGCAGGATGAATCCGGCGCATTGATTTCGACTTTACCATTGACTGCAATATTATTACGCGCGCCATCATTAGGGCCGGATAAGCGGCCACCCCAGCCGAGTGTTTGGGTGGAATATTTTGGCGCATTTGGATTAATCCAGTTCTCGATCAATGCTTGCCCGGGCTGGGTTGCCTGAGGGTCATTCCCCCATTGCGCACCAAGTGGAATCATTTTGTCCCAACCATCGCCCGCTACCGAGCTGTCATATACCAGGGTGGTGAATACCCAACCGGTAGTGGGGGATGATTTGGAATCCTTAACAATAATATCGAATTGGGCTACGTAACCTGGCCAAACTTGCGGTGGCTGGTTGTTTCCCGATTGATCAATAAATAACGACCATTGCGGCGCACCTTTCAATGCATCCCACCAATCCGTTTTTTGATTTGGATCGGTAGACGCAAACACCGCCGCCTTCACAATCACCGCCCCTTCTTCAAATTGGGCGTTTTGGGTCTTGATATCCGGCTTCATTGCCGAAGCTCCCCACAATTTAAACAGACTGTAGGCTGCCCGTTGATCGTAATAGGTTAAAACATGGGTATTGAAGGTCGCACGCAAACCAGTATCCGGAAATATGGCAGGGCCAAATTCACCCGCCGCATAAGTACCACGGATCGCTTCACGCTGGCTCCCCAACCAGGGTTCGTTATACCAACCCGCTTTGCCTGCATCCCAGGTTGGATAATCCAGAATTAAATTTTTCGCGTTTTTGCTGACATAGTCGCGCAAGGCATAGGCGTATGCGCGGGCATTTTCCGTGTTAATGGCTTGCCCTTTGATGGCAGCCTGCCAGGGCGGCGCAACCAAAGGCGGTAAGGCGCTTTGCGGCCAATCATGGCTGGTCTTGAATAGTGGACCGGAATACTGCTGCGGTGTTGGCACATTGCCATTGTTATCCTGGAATGGCTTGGCAGTACCAGCGGTAACAGCTGCCGTCAATTGGGGCCGGTGCGCTGGCTCATCAGCAAAACTGATGTTGCTCATTGCCACGCCCAAGCAAATCGATACTCCAAATACAACGTTGAAATGTTTCATGAGAATATCCTTTTAACGCGATTATTGTGATTAACATAAATTGCCGTGCTATTCGTTTGCAAAACTCAAAGCACAACGTTTTTAAATCGTTGTTAACGATTTAATTTTTTTGCCAGATCTGTGCAAAGCTGCACGTAGCGAAGGTAAATTGATAATGGCCGACAACTGTCATCGGTATTAAAGGAATCTAATTGAAAATAGCTTCAAGGAAATAATAGTGTTGGAAAAAATAATAGTATTGGAAGAAACAACAAATAATGAAACGCAAGGTAAATATGAACTCATGTTTGATATCCTTTCAGGCAATATTGTTATTAAATTCATCTGCAGAAAATCAATAATTCAAGCATCGATGTACATCACCATGATTGTAGATTCGGCACCTAAAACCACAAAACATCTACTCACACAATATGAAGCACACTATTTATTTTTTATAAAAAGATATGTGGACGCAATTACATTGCATTACATCATTTCAAAATATTGCATAAACATAGTTTCAACCGTAAAACTACAGCATATGCAATCTGCCATATGTATAAATTACAACGAATAAGGAAAAGGCTTTCGACAAAGCTTATGAGGGTAGCGAAGTCACTATTGAAGCAATGCAACACCGACTCGAAACAAATTCGGTGATATTGTTATCATGAAAAAAAACGATCCACTTCCTGTTTACACTTCAATTTGACAGACCATTCAAGTTCGTCATCCACGTTAAACATACAGGATCGTTTTTTTAGCTGGAAAAAAGATGGAGCTACTTTCGCAATCCATTGCTCATGCACCTTATTAATTATTTAGCACGTTTATTTTTTCTCATTTATTTCGCTCACATTAAAGCCCCAGCTCACGCAAGATCACCTCTTTTAGCTCCTGAGCTTCCAGGCTGGACATTTTTCTGGGATGCGGGATATTAACTTCATGGATTGCCTGTATTTTGGTAGGGCGTGGAGACAACACCATAATGCGATCTGCCAGATGAACGGCTTCTTCCACATCGTGAGTGATGAGCAATACGGTATGGCGCTCTTTTTCCAGGATACGCAACAACTCCATACGCATATGCAGGTTCATTAATGCATCAAGGGCAGAAAAAGGTTCATCCATGTAAAGGATTTCAGGCTTCATGGCAAGTGCGCGTGCAATTTCAACGCGCTTTAACATGCCGCCAGAAAGTTCGTGCGGATAATTTTTTTCAAAATTCTTTAATCCCACCATAGATATATAGTGATCCGCAGTTTCTTTTTTTTCTGCTTCACTCATATCGTTGAGACCAAAAATCATATTCTGCTGAACGTTCATCCACGGAAATACAGAACCGTGTTGTGAAATCAAAATACCTTTGGAGTTTGGCCCTTCTCGCACAATGCCATCGATTTTAATTACACCTTCATCAGGCAACTCGAAACCACAGATCATTTTCATTAACGTCGATTTACCGCAACCCGATGGACCCACGATTGCAAGAAATTCTCCATCACGGACACTTAGGCTCAAGTTGGATACAACTTCGAGTATACCTTTGGATGTTGGAAAACTTTTCTTGATATTATCGACAACAATCTTATCCACCATAACGCCACCTTACTGATTTTCTTTTTTCTAAAAAGCGAGTTGTTTTATCAAGCAGCAAGCCAATCACACCAATAATGATCATACTGGCGATTACCAGATCATAACGGTTGCCAGCGTTGCGGGAATCCATAATTAAATAGCCCAGGCCTGAACGTAACGCGATCATTTCCGCAGCTACCACCACCAGCCATGCCACACCTAATGTGATGCGCATGCCCACAATAATTTCCGGAAATACAGCTGGGATAATGACGTGCCGATAGAGTTTTGCACGCGATACCCCGAAATTTTCTGCTGCACGTAAATAACGTTTTTCGATAGTGTGCACACCGGATGCGGTCTGCACTATCATCGGGAAAACCGACGCTATGAAAATCAAAAAAATGGGCGATGCGTTACCCACACCAAACCAAAGAATTGCCAGCGGAATCCAGGCGATGGGTGAGATGGGACGAAGAATTTGAAAAAGTGGATTGAGTGTGGTGTAAGCAGCATCCACACGCCCGATCCAAAGCCCCACAGGAATAGCAATGGTAATGGCGCAAAAGAATCCAATACCCACTCGCATCAATGAAGAGCTGATATGTTCCCAAAGCGTACCGTCTTTAACGAGTTCTAATGCACCAAGGACCACTTGCAGCGGTGTTGGAAAAATTGCACTTTTGGTTTGAAGTACGGTAATCCACCATATAGCAATCAATATACTTAGCACTATTAATGGGGCAAGGATTTTCCCCACCCTTTTATCGAAAAAACTTTTTTTCTTTATTGTCATTCATTCACCTTTTATTGTTCGTTTCACATTTATTTTTTTGAGCAGCTAATATTAATGCGCAAATAAATACCTCAGTCGCCATACCAACCTGCGCCATCCAATCGTAGGTTCGGGATCGACACTAACCGTTAATTGCTGATTAGTATGAGCAGAACATTGGAATTGATAATCCAACGCTTTTTTGAACGGCATTGTAAAACTTTGGCCAGGCATGATCAGGGTTGGCCCGAAAAGTTGCGGTACCCTGTCAAGATTTTTCATCACCAAAATATCCTGAACTCCCAACACCAATTGAATTTTAGAGGGGAGTATTTCGACCATGTTACCCGTCGCTCGTTTCTCCCAGGTTCCTTCAGGAATTTCATACACCAATTCGCGCGATTTCACGTTGATAGGTGCCAGCATTGCCCAACCCATGATTGCGATTAGCAATAATGTTACAAAACCAGGCAGACGGAATATCCAGAAGCGTTTCAGCAACATTGTCAGCGAGAAAGCACGATAAATATTGTGGTTTGAATTATCGGCTTCATTGATTGAGCAGCACCCTGACATCAGGAATAAGATCATCAACCAATTGGCCGAAAGGACTAAGTGCCCTCAATTTTCCGGCGCGATCAATCAGATAAACAAAGGTTGAGTGATCTATATTACCTACACCTGATTTATCTGCTTTCGCATTGGTCGCCACGGCACCGTATTCTTTTTGCACCGCAACTAACTGCTCAGATGTACCCGTAACACCAACAAACGATGAATCGAAATGAGCCAGGTAGTTTTTTAATTGTTCCGTATTATCTCGCTCAGGATCTACCGTCACAAATACAACCTGGAAATTTTTACCGCTATCGCCCAACTGCTTTTTTACCTTGGCAAGATCGCTCATGGTAACAGGGCAAATGTGCGGACATGAGGTGAACCCAAACACCAAAGCCACCACTTTACCGCGATAATCGCTCAATCCCAGCTCCTTACCATTCGAAGCCGGCAACTTGAAATCAGGTGCCATTCTGGCCGGTGAGAACTCACCGGATTTTAATTCACCTGCACTAACACTGATTGCAGGTAACAGAATTAAAAGCACAGTTATGACAATTCGATGCATGTCGATCTACTCCAATATCAGCGTATAAAAGATCGAAAAATTACAAAAGAATCGAAGTCGGTGTAAGCGATTTCACGAAACTCATATCGGCATACTGTTCGAAAGGAACTGGCCTTTTCAAAGTGCCAGCATCAATGGAGAGTTGCATTAATTCATCGAATTCAGCCTGGATCATGCGCAGGTCACCATAGGTCACGCGATCACCGGGGTTATCCATGACGTATTGCAAAAGATCAGGATCCTGGTTGAAATATTTTTTGGTGGATGCAATGGCAACGGCTTTTTTGCGATTTTCGCGTTGCTGATCCATCCATACGCCCGAGGCTTGAACGTAATTAACCAGCTCTTGCACTACTGGACGATTTGTTTGTATTAATTCTTCACGTACTGCTAATACACAGCATATGTAATTAGGCCATTCATCGCGCGTCATACGTAATGGAGTAGCGTAACCAGGAATTTGAGCAACAGCCCCAAAGGGTTCACCCGTGCAATACGCATCAACTGCTTTTGCATAGAGAGCTGCAGGCATATCTGGCGGAGGCATTTCTATAATTTGAACATCTTTTAAATCCATACCTTCTTCCGCTAACATTTTTCGCAAGAACAGCACATCGACTGCAAACCGACTTGGAACTGCAATTCGCTTGCCCGCCAGATCTTTAAAACGTTGATAACCAGAGTCCGTGCGCACCATGATCACAGCACCCGAACGATGCCCCAGTGAAACGACTTTTACGGGAATTTTGCTGTCATTCAAATCCATAACCATGGGCGCCAGAATATAGGCAGCCTGGATTCGGCCAGCCATTAGCGATTCTTTAAGCTCAGGAAAACCACTGTACTTACTATATTCAAACTGGAATGCGTTGCTTGATTTACCGGTCGCATTGCTCGCATCTTTTGCAGCGCAGGCAACCGGTAATGTCAGGTTACATGTCACGGGTAAACCGCCAACGACCAATGAATCAATTTTGGATTCCGTTTTGGAACACGACGATAATGTGAGAGGTAATGCCGCAGCTGCCGTTGCGCCGGCAGCAATTTTGAGCAGATGACGGCGAGTGAGATCTTGAGTCAAAAAATTCATGTGTGGTGCTCCAACAATAGGGTGTAGCTATTTTAGTTATGTTCTTCAGACGGCGGCGATTAAGACATTGCGCTACTGATAACGCGTCTTAACTATTCCAAACTCACAAATGGTGAATCTATTACTGTCGTTGTTTTTTATTTTGCATCACGCTTTTTAAATGAAACATTTCTTCCAAGCAATTTCTTTATCATCAATTTAGGCTATGGAATTCAGGAACTTTAAAGAGCCACTGCAATACAAAAACTGCTACTCATTGCAATGAGTAGCAGCTTTTGATTGCAGAGCAATTTATTTAATTGCCAGGCTACCTTGCATCATGGCGATATGGCCGGGAGCGGAGCAAAAGAACGTGTAAGTTTCACCCGGGCTTAATTTACTTACCGGAAATTTTACGGAGGTTTTCTCGCCACCGCCGATAATAGGGGTTGATGCAATAATTCGCGCATCGCCTGTTTTCAAATAATTATTATTTATGCCTGCGGCAATCCCGTCGGTCGCAATTGGTTGGGCATCAGCAGATTTACTGAGCACCCAGTTATGCCCCATGGTCGCTTTAGGCAGCTTGCCGGAGTGCACCAAATTTACGGTGAACTCTTTACAGGTTTTGCTAACAGCAATTGATTTGGTATCAAATTGCATTGCGTCATTTGCAGTGACGGTCGTACTGCAATCGTCTGCAAAAGCGGTAGTCGCAACAGTGCTTAAAAATAATGACGACGCAAAATATTTAATTTTCATGGTGAATCTCCTTACCTGGTTGTGGGGTTACATTTATCTAAAGCTTGCTCAAAGTATCTAAAACCTGCTCAAATATTTATCCGCTTGATGCATGAGATCAGAAATAACTGCCTCAGCACTTTTTATACTTTTCACATTGCTGCATCCCTGTCCACAATAAAGAGCCATTGCTGCTAAATCGCCAACAGCTCCTTTTAACGGTGAATCAGTAGAGAATGGATATATGGGCGCGCCGTCTTGTTCACCGATGGGTTTGTCAGGAACATGTTTATATTGTTGCGCTGCTGAAATGGAATTTTTTAATACTCGAACGGCTGCTTGCATTGGCCAATTGCGATAAAAGTCGTAGCAATGCGTGGTGCTGCCCGCATCGGCGGCAAGAACCTGGTGTTTGTGAAAATCATGTGCATTCGATTCGGTTGTTGCTAAAAAAAGTGTTCCGCAACTGATTCCCTGCGCACCTAAAGCTAATGCGGCAACCAATCCTTCACCGGTAGAAATTCCACCTGAAGCCACCACAGGAACTTTACCCAAAGCTGCGATTTCCGGTAACAACCCGAATAAGGATGTTTCGCCCCGCACATGTCCGCCCGCTTCAAAACCTTGCGCAATTAAAACCTGTGCTCCGGCTTCAAGTGCATTTTCTGCATCACGCAAGCTGCCTATTTGATGAATAACTCGAATGTCGTTATCGACACATTTTTTAATAAGTTCTTTATCAACATCCCAAAACAACACAATATTTTTAATGTTTAACGAAATGCATTCCGCTATTTGACGCGATAAAAGTGTTGGGTCTGTTGCAGCAGGAATTAAATTTACCCCAAAAGGTTTATCGCAAAGTGAGCGATAAAGATTAATTTCCTTGCGAATCATTTCGGGAGGTTCACGTACCATTCCAAGGCAGCCGAAACCGCCAGCGTTACTCACTGCGGCGGCCAGGAGATGTCGAGAAACACCACCCATGCCGGCACAAAGAATTGGATACTTACACCCTAAAATATCGGTTAATGCTGTATATAGCCTGGGGTGATACATATTTTTCCCGATAAAAATCAATTAATTCCAGATAATTTCGTCGCCGTTTAAACGGGCAGAAATGATGATATCCAATTCGGCCAATTTAATTTTTGGTTTGAGTTCGGCTGCGTTAATTGCGCGCTGTCGCAATGAAAACCTATCGACATAAATCTGGATTGGGCTATTCAAAAGGTCATCGAAACTGGAGGCTTCCGCAGATTTAATAGCGGGCGCAATTTCGTTGTGGAGTAAAAGAATGGAAACCGCATTACCTTCTTTGGCAAGCTTGGCTATAAGTGAAAAGTAGTCAATTTTATTTGAGATCGTTGGTTGGGTCCTTACAAAAAAATATCGCGACACCAATTTGCTCCTGAATAATATGTTGAAACAACAATAAGGGAATTGCGAAGTAAAGGAGAAAGCCAGCGAAGATTTCACAATGGGCTGAAGTTCACATCAAATGCATGTTATCGAGTGAGATAACTATTGAATAATGAAATTAAATGCACTTTAATATCAAAAATTTTGGTATTAAATGATGGATATTGAATTAGCAAGAACCTTTCTAGACATAATGCGCTCGGGCAGCCTCATCGCCACCGCCGAGCGTTTGCATGTGACGCAGACCACTGTGACTGCGCGCGTTAAAAGCCTGGAATCACAATTAGGTTGCCAATTATTTGTGCGTAATCGAGCAGGCGCCATCTTAACTATGGAGGGAGAACGATTTGTGGATTACGCAACGCAAATCGTTCAGTTATGGGAAAAGGCAAAATGTGATCTCATATTACCAGAAGAAAAAACGAGTTCCATTACGATTGGCGGTGAACTGTCTTTGTGGAATCCGCTGCTATTAAATTGGATTTCAGATCTTCGATCCTCACATGAATCCTTTGTCGTTCAAGTTGAAACCGGTGAGGCAAACTCGCTGATAAGTCGCGTTAATCATGGCGTGTTGGATATAGCAGTCGTATATCGCCCTGAATATCTTCCCGGATTAAAAATTGAATTATTACTGGAAGAAAAATTAATTATGGTTGCCGGGGCAACATCGCCCGATCCTTACATCTACGTAAATTGGGGACCGACATATGAGGGACAACATGACTCAGCTTTCCCGGGAAAACGTCGTGCGAGTTTATCCATTGATTTCGGATTACTAGCACTCGAATATTTACTTGCCCATTCAGGGAGCGGTTATTTTCGTGCACGCGTAGTACAACGTTATATTGAAGAAAAAAAGCTTTATCCCGTCGCTAATGCTCCGGAATTTACCTATCCCATATACGCTATTTATCGCGATAACGATAATTCAGAAACTATTCGTCAAGCTATTGAAAGTTTACGCTCCGTTGTAAATCAGGCGATAGTCTGGCGGTAGCCGTGGCTTTGAGTTGTTCATCTGCGTATATCCAGCAAACTATCGCTACACCATAAACCTGAATAACCGCCAGCCTGCTGCTTGACCGAAATCAAATATTCCTGTAATTTCAGTAAATACTGAAATTACAGGAATTTCGAGATGACCAAAAACCTCACACCCATGATTCAGTCTTGCGTCATGCACTTTGGTGAAATGGGTAGCCGCTGGGGAATCAACCGTACGGTTGGGCAAATGTACGCGCTGATAGTGTTGAACAAAGAACCCTTTTGCGCGGATGACCTTGCTGAAGCCCTGGGATTTTCGCGCTCCAACATTAGTATGGGAATCAAGGAGTTACTGTCATGGGAGCTTATCAAGCTACAACACCTACCTGGTGAACGGCGCGAGTTTTATTCCGCGCCAGGTGATGTTTGGGATATCGCCAAAACCTTGATTGAACAACGCCGCAAACGCGAAATTGACCCGACCCTGTCAACCTTGCGTAATTTACTGATTGAAAGTCCGGCAAACGATGAAGAGGAATACGCCCAGCAACGCATGCGCGACATGCATGAGTTGATTGAGATGCTCACCTTATGGACCAGCGAAATCCAGCGACTGGATTCCGCTAAGTTAGGCAAACTACTGAAGTTAGGTAGCAACATAGGTAAGGTGTTGGACATGAAAGATAAGCTGCTAGGCCGTTAAGTAATACCTTACGTATTTTGCAGTACAAGCTTCGCATCACCGAGGTAATTCCCATGATGGACACGTTGATTCTTTCGCGCATACAGTTCGCTGCGAATATTTCTTTCCATATTTTATTTCCTACCATCACCATCGCGCTCTGCTGGTTTTTATTATTTTTTAAAATCCAATACAACCGCACCAACGATGAAGTCTGGATGCGCATTTATCGCTTCTGGGTAAAAATTTTTGCGCTGACATTTGCGCTCGGTGTTGTAAGCGGTATCACCATGAGTTTTCAATTCGGCACCAATTGGCCGGGTTACATGAAAACAGTCGGTAATATTGCGGGGCCACTACTGGGTTATGAAGTCCTTACAGCATTTTTCCTTGAAGCAACGTTCCTTGGCATTATGTTGTTTGGTATTAATCGCGTTTCAAATCGCATACACACCCTCGCGACTTTTTTGGTGGCATTTGGCACCACCATGTCAGCCTTCTGGATTATTGCACTCAATTCCTGGATGCAAACACCACAAGGTTTTGAAATGCGCGATGGTGTTGCACATCCGGTTGATTGGCTTGCGATTATTTTTAACCCCTCCATGCCCTATCGCTTGGCACACATGCTAACTGCATCAGGCATTACCGCCGGATTTTTAATTGCGGGAATTTCTGCTTATCGTATTTTACATGGTGACCACAAACCCGCACCGCGTCGAGCATTAAAAGCCGCTGTATTTGCAATTTCATTTTTAGTTCCGTTACAAGTCTTTTTGGGTGACATGCATGGATTGAATACATTGCATCATCAACCTGCAAAAATTGCAGCCATGGAGGCGTTGTGGCATTCGGAGCCCACGGAAAGTGTACCCTTAGTGTTATTCGCACTACCTAACGAAGCAGCTAAAAAAAATAACTTTGCAATTGAAGTTCCTCACGCAGGCAGCTTGATTTTAACCCACACTTATAATGGAACCTTTAAAGGGCTCGATGAATTTCCAAATGCACATCCACCAGTCAAACCGCTATTTTTTGGTTTCAGAATTATGGTGGGAATGGGCATGCTAATGCTGCTGGTTTCATGGACAGGCGCGTGGCAATACTGGCGCAAAAAAGAATTATCACCGCTCATGTTAAAAGTTTTTTTAGCAATGACGTTTGCAGGCTGGATTGCAACCTTATCAGGCTGGTATGTCACTGAAATTGGTCGACAACCTTATTTGGTCACCGGTATTTTAAAAACCGCCGATGCAGTTACCCAATTACCTGCACACAATGTAGGAACATCCTTAACACTTTATTTACTGCTCTATGCATTTTTATTAACCGCTTACATCCGCACATTATTCGTGATGGCTCGCAAAGCAATTCTGGTTGATCAACCGGAAAATATTAAAAGCCTGCAAGAAAAAATTCACGATAAAGAAAACGCGCCTTTATAAACCGGAGGACTTTGCGATGACATCAACATTATTAACAGGCGAAGCCTATTGGTTACCGGTTATTTTTATTGGGCTAATGGGCTTGGCATTTTTTTTGTACGCAATCCTGGATGGTTATGATTTGGGCGTGGGAATTTTATTACCCGCTGATTCCGACCCTCAACGGGATATGATGATCGCATCCATTGGCCCTTTTTGGGACGCTAACGAAACCTGGTTGGTACTCGGTGCAGGCATTTTATTAATTGCGTTTCCACAAGCGCACAGTTTGGTTTTATATAATTTATATTTGCCCATTGCAGCCATGCTAATTGGATTAATTTTACGCGGTGTTTCTTTTGACTTTCGCGCAAAAGCGCCCGAAGACCATAAGGCTGTTTGGGATAACACATTTAAAGCCGGATCAATTATTGCCACACTGTCGCAAGGTTACATGCTCGGCAGTTATGTCATGGGATTTGAACACAGCATAGCTGCCTATTTATTCTCTGCGTTAAGCGCAATTTGTGTGACTGCTGGTTACAGTTTTATTGGTGCGGCCTGGCTAGTGTTTAAAACGGAGGGCGAATTACAAATTCGCGCCGCGCGCTGGGCACGAGTTTGCGGTTGGTTGACCGCCATAGGAATTGCAGCCGTATCCATTGTCAATCCGTTAATCAGCCACGCCATTTTTGACAAATGGTTTGGTAGTGCCATGGTTATTTTATTGTTATTTATTCCGATACTTTGCGCAGTATTATTTTTTATCGTTGATCGTTACCTTGCGCATTTTCCTCACGATAAAGATTTCGGCTCATGGATTCCAATTGTCTGTATCGCCATGATTTTTTTATTGTGTTTTATCGGCTTGGCCTACAGCTTTTTTCCGTTTGTCGTACCTAATACCCTGGATATCTGGCAATCAGCAAGTGCGCCCGAATCACTGCGTTTTATTTTGTACGGTGTGGCTATTGTACTGCCGACGATTATTGGCTACACCATTTACTCCTATTCGGTTTTTTCCGGCAAAGCAACGCAGTTACGTTATTATTAATTTTAAAAGATTTACAAAAAACTCATGAAGGCAACATAAAAAAAGCCCGCGTTTTGGTGGAAAAACGAGGGCTTTTTATTAAGCAAAATTTCAACTCAATACCAGATTATCACGATGAATCAATTCTTTATCATCCTGGTAACCTAAAATACTGACGATTTGGCTACTGGGCTTACCGATAATTTTACGCGCTTCATCAGCATGATAATTTACCAGGCCGCGCGCAATTTCATGGCCATCAGCATCGGCACACACAACCATGTCTCCGCGCGTGAAATCACCGCGCACTTCTTTAACACCCACAGGTAATAAACTTTTACCAAGCTCACGTACAACACGCACGGCACCATCATCCAAAACCAACGTGCCACGCGTTTGCAATTGACCCGATAACCAACGCTTGCGCGCCGCTTGCGGCTGCTGGTCTGCCCATAAAAAAGTCCCGATATTTTCACCGGCAGCAATTTTTAATAACGCCTCTTCAATACGGCCACCCACAATCACTGTATCCGCACCGGAGCGTGCAGCCACTCGTGCAGCACGCACTTTAGTAATCATTCCGCCACGCCCCAAGGCGCCGCTGGTGCCACCAGCCATCTGCTCAAGACGCGTGTCGTCAGCGGCAATTTCGCTGAGCAATTGTGCATCCGGATTTGAACGGGGATCGCTGTCATACATGCCTTTTTGATCGGTGAGAATCACCAATAAATCAGCCTCAATTAAATTTGCCACCAATGCACCGAGGGTATCGTTATCACCAAAACGGATTTCATCGGTCACTACTGTGTCGTTCTCATTAATCACCGGAACAACATTTAAACCAACCAAGGCTTTCAACGTGGAACGCGCATTCAAATAACGTTGGCGCGAAGAGAAATCATCGTGATCGAGCAACACTTGCGCCGTCAGCAAACCATAACGCTGGAATTCCACTTCATAAGTTTGGATCAAGCTCATTTGTCCAACTGCCGCTGCCGCCTGGAGCTGATGGATTTCAGTGGGGCGGGAATCCCAACCTAAACGACGCATTCCCGCTGCAACCGCACCGGAAGATACTAATACCAATTCAATGCCCTGCAAGCGCAACTTGGCCATCTGCGCCACCCAGCCGGCAATCGCTTTGGCATCAAGGCCACGCCCGTCATTCGTCAGCAAAGCGCTACCAATTTTGACCACCCAGCGTTTGGCTTGGGGAATTAATTCTCTTTTACTCATAAAATTTTTGTTTACTCAACGGCAACTGCTAAGAGACACAACCTGTGGATATGACCAAATCACGAATTATTACATATCCCCGAACTTAATAGCTAAACAAAGCTATCGCAGAAACATGCACCAATACAACGCATATCACCGCACGCTATATTCCGAGCCAATAAGGCATAAAGTTATATCTCAAAAAATTACAATTTGAACTTAAGAACCATTTAACCAGTTATTATCTTTAAAAAAATCCCGCTGAAAATAACTTCAGCGGGATTTTTCGATAAGACTATTATTGGAACCTTCCCGGGTTTTATTAACCCACGCGACTAATTTAGAAAACCCATAGACTGCACAAAGGTACATTTCAGGGCGCATTGGAACTGAATAGCGGGCATCTGAATGAATCACAACATATACCACATTGATGTAAACCAATAATATATACATACTTACTACTGACTTTTGATCGTTGAAATTTTTATCACGAAATACAAACAGCAATCCCGCAATCGCCAATCCAAATAGCCAAAAATGCAATTGCTTCATAATAACCAAGGATACAAGCGCAATTCTTGATTTATCATAAAGAGAAGAATCGACAGGAAAAACATAAATATCGCCGTTACCGAACAAAATATTCCAACCCCATAGCTCTATCGGCTTTTGAATCAAATACCAATCTAGATAATAAGCAGGATCTTTAAAAATCCGATGTGATAATTGACGATAGAAAGCTGAATGGTCATTTTTATATTCAGCCATTTCTTGATCACCTGGATTTAATACTTTCGACGCGGGATCAAGTACAGTTGCATTGGAATACCAAATTCGGTGATACTCAGGATGAGATCCAATCACCAGATTTTCAAATACGCGCTGACCACTGGACGGACGCCCCTCCGGTACATTAACCACACCTCTAACAATCCAACCTGCAACAAAAAATACAAAAACAATTAATAAAGCTGATACCTGCTTTATTGCTAATGATTTTTTTTCTTTATCACAGGCAAGTATGTGGAACAACGAAATTAGGAAAGGTGCCCACAAAACAACCGGATTAACAAGGTAACTCATTCCGAAGCTACATCCGGCTATAACCCAAAATATTATTTGCTCTTTTCTCAAGGCTATTTGATAAAAATAAAGAGAAGCAATCAACCAAAATGTAAATAAAGTTTCCGATAGAAAATTGCCACCAAGACTATTTAAATGTGGGCTCAATATTATAAAAACTGAAGCTATAACAGCTGCTTTGATTGATAAAAATTGACGTCCAAAAAGATAAGAAAAAAATACTGTAAACCCACCTAATACTGCCTGTAAAAACAATACTATTGGATAGAAATCAATTTGAATTATGTCTGCAAGTTTAAAACAGAATGCTAGAAATAATGGATAACCTGGAGCCCAATACGAATCTGCAACAGGAATACCTTTTCTATCAAATGAAAATACACCAGACTCAAGAAGGTTTTTAGCATAAAAATAATAGGAGATAGCATCCCCACGTATAGGCGTGGGGATATCTAACATCAACACATACAACCAACGCATCGCAAAACCCAATAATAAAAGCGCGAATGCTATGTACAGTTCCTTACGTTTATTTTTATCAACTTCCTGCACTACAAACTCCTGGATAAATCAAATTAATAACCTACATACTCAACTTCAACATCATAATCATCTTCGTTGAAGTCATCGTCTTCGCCGCGCGCCAGGCGGGCTTCGCGCATGGCTAAACGCAATTCTTCGATGCGTTCGCGGGCTTCGGCAGCCATTTGGTTTTGTAATTCGGCTTCACGCTCACGGGCTTCGGGATTTTCTGTTTCTTCTTCCCAAATTGCCTCAAGGTGATCCATGATACGACCAGATAAAGCTGCCGTACCATCGCGATGCAATGCAGAAATCCGGAATACCGGACCTTTCCAGTCCAGTTCATCAATAACAGCCTGGCAACGTGCTTCAGCGTCCTCCGGATCAAGCAAATCTACTTTATTTAACAATAACCAGCGATCACGAGTTGCCAGGGTCGGGCTAAATTTTTGCAACTCGTTGGCGATAACACGCACATTTTCCGCTGGATTGGAACCATCTGGTGGAACCATATCTACCGCGTGCAAGAGCAAACGGCAGCGGGTCAAATGCTTGAGGAAACGCACTCCCAAACCTGCACCTTCAGACGCGCCTTCAATAAGACCAGGAATATCGGCAATGACAAAACTGCGATACTGCTGGACTTTTACTACCCCTAAATTAGGAATCAGGGTCGTGAACGGATAATCAGCTACTTTGGGTTTGGCCGAGCTAACCGCACGAATAAAGCTGGATTTACCTGCATTCGGCAAACCGAGCATGCCTACGTCGGCTAATACTTTAAGTTCGAGCTTGAGATTGCGAGATTCACCTTCAGTGCCAGGTGACGTTTTGCGCGGAGTACGGTTAGTACTGGATTTAAAACGCGTATTGCCCAATCCGTGGAAGCCACCCTGGGCAACTTTTAATTTTTGGCCATGCTCGGTGAGATCACCAAAAACCTCTTCGGTATCGGTATCAATCACCGTAGTTCCTACGGGCACTGGCAAACACAAATCCGCGCCTTTAGCGCCGGTGCAATCTTTACTGCCGCCTTTCTCGCCATTTTCAGCGCGATATTTCGGCTGGAAGCGATAATCGATCAAGGTATTCAGGTTTTCGTCAGCGACCAGATAAACACAACCACCGTCGCCGCCATCACCGCCGTCCGGGCCGCCTTTGGAGATAAACTTTTCCCGGCGGAAACTCATCATGCCATTGCCGCCATTGCCAGCTTCAACGTGGATTGGGGCTTCATCAACAAACTTCACAATATTCTCCGGGAAAAAATTTAACTTAAGGTTTAGCCTATAACTAGGCCACCGTCATCCCCGCAGGGGATCCAGCGACGTTGACTTACAACAAAAAGACACTGGATTCCCTATGGGAATGACGAGTAAAACTCAATAAAAAAGCCCTATCGTTTAAGGACAGGGCTTTTTATTTTTTTAAGATGCCCGCTGCAAGCAGCAAGCCTGGCTGATCTAGGACGTCAATTACTGAGCAACAGGAACGATGCTTACGTATTGACGACCAAAAGCGCCTTTAACTTCAAATTTAACATGACCATCAGCCTTGGCGAACAAGGTGTGATCTTTACCGAGACCAACATTCACGCCAGCGTGAAATTTGGTGCCGCGTTGACGAACGATAATGCTACCTGCTGGAATCAATTCGCCACCGAATACTTTAACGCCAAGGCGTTTCGCTTCTGAATCGCGACCGTTGCGGGTACTACCGCCAGCTTTCTTGTGAGCCATTTTCTAAACTCCTAATAAATTGAGGGTATTAACCGTTGATACCGGTGATTTTAACTTCGGTGAACCATTGACGGTGACCTTGACGCTTCATGTGGTGCTTACGACGACGGAATTTGATGATCTTCACTTTGTCAGCACGGCCATGGGCAACTACTTCGGCAGTAACAGTAGCGCCAGCTACTACGGGAGCACCAATCTTGATGTCTTCACCGTTTGCAACAAGGTATACCTTGTCAAAACTTACTGTGCCGCCAGTAGCGAATTCGATTTTTTCGAGTTTAAGGGTTTCGCCCACAACTACGCGATGTTGTTTGCCACCGCTTTCAAAAATTGCATAAACACTCATTTCATTGCTCCAAATAAAAACTCGGACGACACGAAGTAGCTTAGCGATATGCTTGGGCGTTTGTGACTAGCGTCGTATACCTGTTTTCAGGGACGCGGATTGTATGCTGAATAGCCAAGACTGGCAAGTTGAAAATACTGCTACCACCAATAAAACCCCCAAGTTCTAGTCAACCCGACTCTCAGATCCACAAAATTCAGCTAAGATGCATTGCCGTACGCATGTATAGCGGCTCGACTGTGTATTAGCACTATTGGATACAATAAACTGAAATCAGGAATTTTCATCATGATCAAATCATTGGCTCGTATGACAGGGCTTCTAACAATTATTGGCGTTCTTACCAGCACAAACATCGCCCTGGCAAAGCCCACATTAAAAGATTATGGCACGCTGCCTGAAATTCAAACCATCGCAATATCACCCAGTGGTGACCTGGTTGCCTTTCGCAGGGTAACGGACGAATTCGATAGAGTGTCCGTTATCTCCATTTCCTCACATAAACAACTGGCCGCAATCAATGTTAAAGCCATACAGCCTGGAAGCCTATATTTCCTAAACGAAGGGCAATTGGTGTTGATCGGTTCTGAATATAAAAAGTTAGAAGACATCGTCGACAGCTTCAATGTCAGTACAGCGTTCCTCTATAACCTGAACGACAAATCAATTCGACAATTACTCATCCCCGGGGAGGAACCGGTTTTAAAAGGACAAAGTGGACTTGGAAGCCTGATAGGCCTATCTCCAGATGGGCAATATGCTTATATGCCCGCATATAGTTTTACAACACAGCTCGGCCCGGATGTCACTCTGAAATTTGATAAAGCAGATTATTCATTACTCAAAGTTAACCTGAAGGAAAAAAAACCAGCCATTATTTTCAGTAAAGGCACTTACCTAACCTATGATTTTTTTGTGGATGACAAAGGCAATGTGTTAGCTCAATTAAGTTACGACCAAAAGAGCAACATTCATCGCGTTCGTGTTCGCAAAAATAATGAATGGGTAGATATTTTTAAAGAAACCGTAGAGATACGAGAGAAGAATTTTGTAGGCGTAACGCCAGATTTCAAATCGTTGGTGGTATTGGATACTAATGAAAAAACGGGTCGAGTGGCTTATTACACCATGTCACTTGCCGATGGCACTTTGTCCGAACCGCTGTTTGGACGCGACGATGCCGATATTGAAGGAACGATTAAAAGCTTTCAGCGGGTAATTTATGGAGTGCGCTACGCAGGTTTTCATCCAAGCTACCAATTTTTTGACCCGAAACTCAACGAGCGCATGAAAGACATCGCGGCTAAGTTTCCAGAGCAATCAGTTTATTTGAGCGACTTCAGTGAAGACTGGAAACATCTCGTCGTGTATGTAGCGGGCTCAAATTCACCCAGTGAATATTATTTATTTTCAGAAGGCAAAGAGCCTCAATTTTTAACATCGTCGCGCCCACAAATCAAAGTTGAGGACCTAAACCCCATTGGCAAGGTCACTTTTACGGCGCGCGATGGTTTAAAAATTCCCGCCCTGCTAACGATTCCTAAAGATAAAGTCAGCGCAATGAAAAATTTGCCCACTATTATCATGCCGCATGGAGGCCCCGAATCGCATGACACTATCGACTTCGACTATGAAGCCCAAGCCTTTGCTGATGCCGGTTATCTGGTTATCCAGCCACAATTTCGCGGCTCCGACGGATTTGGTTTGAAATATATTCAGGCTGGGTATGGCGAGTGGGGCAAAAAAATGCAAGATGACATTTCTGATGCCGCAAGCTTTGCTGTCAAAAAAGGTATCACAGATCCGAATCGAGTTTGCATTGTGGGTAGTAGTTATGGTGGTTACGCCGCTTTAGCGGGTGGCGCCTTTACACCTGACCTATATAAATGCGTTGTCGCAGTTGCAGGTGTTAGCAACCTAAAATCCATGTTGAGCTGGGAAAAAATGGAGCGAGGAAGTAAGAGTTCGACTGTTAGCTATTGGAAGAGACAATTTGCCAATGGGGAAATAGACAATGACGCCCTGGCCACCATTTCACCTGAAAATTTTGCAAAGAATTTCACTGCACCCGTATTACTGATTCACGGCAAACATGACCAAACAGTGCCCATCGAACAGTCAGAGCAGATGAATTCAGCACTTAAAGCAGCAAAAAAACAAGTTACCTATATCGAATTAAAAAACGAGAATCACTATCTTCAGGAAAGCGATACAAGATTAAAAACACTCGAAGAAATGATCAAATTTGTAAATTTGCATATAGGGCAAAAATAAACCTACGAACTACTCCGCCGACCAAAACAAAGTTCGACGGAGTAAATTTCGATTACTGTAGCGATCTAGCAGTATTCGAATATAAAGCATCAGGATTAGTGAAGGGCCGGGTCATCTACATTATTTTGTGAACTATCCTCACTGTCCCACCAGTGATTGCTGAGCCATTCGACCTGGGTTGGATCAGCGGCTTTTAACAATAGCTCACCAGCCGCCAATTCATAAGGCAAAAGAGTGTCTTTAATGGTTTCCCACATACTGTGAGCATCGTTGGACGCGTACACTCTCACGGTATTGATCCGGTCACCGAGCATCTGCTCAGCCGTTAATTCAAGCGCCACCCAGTCCTCCACCTGGTGATATAACCCCTGGCTTAGCGCCGATGTCGGATTATCGTCTTCAAGCTCAAAGAGATATTCCTGAGGTTTGTGCAAATAGCTTTGTGAAGTGGATAAATAGGATTCTGATGAGTTTTTCATAGCAGTTTCTCCAAAGATATTTATACCCAGCAAGCAGTACAGCCTCTATAATCGCCACCTTATTAATTTTCGTCGCACTTTAAGTATAGGCCGCAGCTACAGAAACGCGTCTGTACGCCAAGCCGCTAACAGTAATAGCCAGAACCTTGTAAAGAGAGCCCCAATGCAAGAGCAATACAGCCCCGCCGATGTTGAAGCAGAAGCCCAGCAGTACTGGGAAGCCCATGAAAGTTTCAAAGTGGTTGAAGACCGCAGCAAAGAAAAATTCTACTGCCTCGCCATGTTCCCCTATCCAAGCGGAAAGCTACATATGGGACACGTGCGCAATTACACCATCACGGACGTAATTGCACGCTATCAACGTATGCAAGGCAAAAATGTATTGCACCCTATGGGGTGGGACGCTTTTGGACTTCCCGCCGAGAATGCAGCGCTCAAGCACAACACCGCGCCTGCTGCCTGGACCTACTCCAATACCGATCATATGCGCAGCCAATTAAAGCAGCTCGGCTTTGGTTTCGATTGGTCGCGCGAAGTTACCACTTGCAAGCCCGAATACTACAAATGGGAACAATGGTTCTTCACCCGTTTGTACGAGAAAGGTTTGGTTTACAAGAAAATGGCGACCGTTAACTGGGATCCGGTTGACCACACCGTACTCGCCAACGAACAAGTGATCGATGGCCGCGGCTGGCGCTCAGGCGCTTTGGTTGAGCGTAAAGAGATTCCGCAATGGTTTATTAAAATCACCGATTACGCTGAAGAGTTGATCGATGATTTGGACAAACTTCCCAACTGGCCCGAACAAGTAAAAACCATGCAGCGCAACTGGATCGGCAAAAGTCGCGGTCTGGATATGCGTTTTGACCTTGCAAATCCGGTGGGCGAATTTACCGGTTTTGATGTTTACACCACTCGCCCCGATACCATCATGGGGGTGACTTATGTGAGCCTTGCTGCGGAACATCCGATTGCAAAAATTCTGGCCGAAACAAATCCGGCGCTCGCACAATTCATCGCCGACTGCAAAGTGCAATCTGTGGCAGAAGCCGATATGGCGACCATGGAGAAGCGCGGCATGGATACCGGCATCAAAGCATTACACCCTATCACTGGCGAACCAGTAGCGGTGTGGGTCGCCAACTATGTATTGATGGATTACGGCTCAGGCGCGGTTATGGCTGTACCGGCGCACGACCAACGCGATTACGAATTTGCCCAGAAATACAACATTGGCTTGGTACAAGTTATCGCCCCGGCCAACGGCGAAGAAATCGATCTAACCAAAGCTGCCTTTACTGAAAAAGGTGTGCTGGTAAATTCCGGTGAATACGATGGTTTGGACTTCAATGCCGCCTTCGACGCTATCGCCAGCACGTTGGAAATGGCTGAAAAAGGCAAGGTAAAAACCAATTATCGCCTGCGCGATTGGGGTGTTTCCCGCCAACGTTATTGGGGCGCTCCAATCCCCATGTTCAACTTGCCGGAAGGCGGTGAAATTCCAGTTCCTGCGCACAAGCTTCCTGTATTGCTGCCGGAAGATGTGGTGATGAACGGCGTTCACTCGCCCATCAAAGCTGACCTTGAATGGAAAAAAGATACCCTTGATGGCAAAGCCGTTGAGCGCGAAACCGATACCTTCGATACCTTTATGGAATCCAGCTGGTACTACGCGCGCTACACCTGCCCCAATTTTGAAGGCGGCATGCTGGACAAAGAGGCCGCAGATTACTGGTTGCCGGTAGACCAATATGTTGGCGGTATTGAACACGCCATCCTTCACCTTTTATATGCTCGCTTCTTCCACAAATTGATGCGCGATGAAGGCCTGGTTTCTTGCGATGAACCCTTTGAACGCCTGCTCTGCCAAGGCATGGTGTTGAAAGACGGCACCAAGATGAGCAAATCCAAAGGCAACACCGTTGATCCAGAAGAGTTGATCAACCAATACGGTGCTGACACTGTTCGCCTGTTCTCTATGTTCGCAGCACCGCCAGAGCAAAGCATGGAATGGAGCGACTCTGGTGTTGATGGCGCGAGCCGCTTCCTGCGCAAATTGTGGCGCATGGTTGAAGGCCACTTAAATGCAGGTACACCGGGCGTATTAGATGTTGCAAACTTGCCGCAAGCACAGAAAGATTTGCGTCGCAAAACTCACGAGACAATTCAAAAAGTCAGCGATGACTTTGGCCGCCGCCAAACATTTAATACTGCAATCGCCGCGACTATGGAATTGTTAAATGAAGTTAGCAAATTGTCTGATCGTGCAAATCCACAAGGCTTAGCCGTTGAGCGCGAAGCATTAGAAGCAGCAATTTTGTTGCTCGCTCCAATTGTCCCGCACATTACTCACGCGTTGTGGAAAGCCTTGGGAAACAATGATATTCCATTGAACACAGCTTGGCCGAAACTCGATGAAAGTGCGCTGACTCGCTCAACTGTTGAAGTGGTTGTACAAGTCAACGGTAAAGTCCGCGGCAAATTGGACGCACCTATTGATGCACCAAAAGAAGTCTTGGAGCCTTTGGCTTTAGCACAAGAAAATGTCCAGAAATTTTTGGAAGGCGTTACCGTACGCAAAGTTATCGTAGTGCCCAATAAGCTTGTCAGTATTGTGGCGAATTAATAGGGCCCTCACCCTAACCCTCTCCCAATGGGAGAGGGAATTTATGTAAGTGCTATTTGGCAACGGGAAACTTATGAAAAAAATTATCGCACTGGCATTCATTGCATTTGGTCTTTCCGCATGTGGCTGGCACATACGCGGCTCAGTTGAATTACCAAAACAATTATCCAATCTTTATATTTCTGCAACGGATAGCAAAGGTGCGTTAATTACTGATTTACGCGAGCTGCTGAAAACCAATCGAATTAAATTGGTCGACAATCCTGCTGACGCAAATTATTCATTAGATATCCTGGAAGAAACAAAAGATCGCCATACCGCTGGTGTTGGTGGTGACGAAGTTACCAGTGCCTATGAGATTACGCTTAAAGCGAACTATGAAATTCGCCTGAAAAATAATAATCAAGTCACCAAAAGCACAGCAATTAGTGTTCGTAACTTTAATTACAATACCGCTGCGATCAATAGCGCAACCCAGGAAGAACTTTTATTGGACCAGGAAATGCGCCGCGATCTTGCGCAACAAATTCTGCGTCGCTTAAGTGCAACAGTTGCCAATCCACCAAGCGATATTCAAAAAAATAAAACACAAAAAATAAACGAACCTCAATCGAACGAGCCTCGCAATGGCAAAACTGCGCCCTGAACAATTGGGCAGCGCGCTCACCAAAGCCTTAGCGCCCATTTATATTGTCACGGGTGAAGAGCCCTTATTAATCCAGGAGAGCTGCGATGCCATTCGCGCAGCTGCGCGCAAAGCGGGTTTTGTTGAGCGCGATTTATATCACGCCGATAACCATTTTGATTGGAGCCAGGTATTAGCATCAGCAAATAGCATGTCGTTATTTGCTGACAAAAAAATCATTGAGGTTCGCATCCCCAGCGGCAAACCTGGCGACAAGGGTGGTAAGGTTTTACAAGAGTACGCACAATCACCCTCGCCCGATAATTTGTTACTAGTGATCACCGAAAAAGTTGACAGTGCCACACAAAAATCAAAATGGTTTAGTGCGTTGGAAGCCCAGGGCGTACATATCCAGCACTGGCCGGTCACCACAGAAAATTTACCCCATTGGATTGGCGCACGACTAAAACAAGCAGGCCTGCAAGCCGACAGCAATGCTATTGATTTACTCGCATCGCGAATTGAAGGCAACCTGCTTGCCGCCGTACAAGAGATTGAAAAATTAAAACTACTTGTGCCGGGTAATGTCATTAACATGGAGCTTATGGCGAGCGTTGTAGCCGATAGTGCACGTTACGATGTATTCGGCCTTTCTGATAAAGCATTGCACGGTGATGCACGTGGCGCTGTAAAAACATTGCATGGATTAAAATCTGAAGGTACTGAAGCTATTGCAGTATTGTGGGCACTCACGCGGGATATTCGCAGCCTGGTGCAAATATCGCAGATGACCAGCCAGGGCAAAAATTTCGATTGGGCCGCGAAACAATCCGGTGTATGGGATAAAAAGCAACCGCTCTTTCGCAGCGCGCTGCAACGCTTGAAACCAGCTCATCTCCAACAATTGCTACGCAAGGCCAATGGCATCGACAAAGCCGTTAAAGGCATGCGCGATGCAGAGCCCTGGGATGAATTGTTGGATTTGGTGCTTAACCTGGCCGGCGTGCAAAGCTTGCATCCAAACAATGAAAAACTAAACTTAAAAATATAAAAAGCTTAAAATATAAAAAACTTACTATATAAAAAGTTTAAAAATGTAAAACTATTACAAACATAATAAGCTTGAAAATATAATTAGAAAAACCCCAAAAAATTTATACAAAATCACCATGGATGGTGAAAAATAAACAACAGCCTGCTAAAAATCCTCTGCTAAATTTCAACAACCTGACATTGATTACAACTTTGAGGAATAATTATGGGACGGCAATACGCTCTTTCCACAGTACTGCGTTGTGTAGCAACCGCTGCGTTAATCTTCGCAAGTGTTTTTAGTTTCGCTACTGAAGATTTAACACCATCCGGCACCAATCCCACACCACGTGTAAAAGAATTTCCATGGATGTCGATCGACACCTGGAACAAAATGTATGCAGACGATATAAAAGTCGCTGATGAAGGCGGTGTAGATTTATTATTTGTAGGAGACTCTATCACCGCTGGCTGGAACCAGGAAATATTCCATAAAAATTTCGCACAATATCATCCTGCTAATTTTGGTATAGGTGGCGATCACACTGGCAATGTATTATGGCGACTGAAAAACGGGCACGCCGAAAAATTAAAACCCAAAGTAGTTGTGCTGTTAATCGGCGTGAATAATTTTGGTCATCTCAACGAAACACCCAAACAAGTTGCCGATGGCATTAAGGCATGCGTGAGCTATCTTCGCAAGATTTATCCCAACGCAAAAATTTTAGTCAATGGTGTTTTTCCGTTTGAAGAACAAGCAAGCAGCCCGAAACGGGCCATGGTGAAAGAAACCAATGCCATAGCAGCCAAGCTTAACGATAACAAGCATATTTTTGTTAAAGATTACGGCTCCATTTTCCTGCAACCCGACGGCAATATTTCGAAAGAAGTCATGGGTGATTTTTTGCATCCTACAGCAAAAGGCTACCAGATTTGGGTTGACGCCATGCTTCCCGATATTCAACAACTGATGAAATAAGGAGCACCTCATATGCGTAACTTTTTTTCATTGCCAGCAATTTTTGCAGCATTTTGTTTTAATTTGACTTGTGCAGCCGCGCAAGCACAGGAGTCAACCGTGAACGCAATTGCAGCGACCGATAACCAAATCACGACCATGGGTCGCATCGTTAAAAATGCTGATGGCAGCGCCCAATTTTCGTATCCCGGTGTAAGCTTTTTTATTAATTTTGAAGGTAAAAAATTATCATTGGATGCGTCGAGCAGCGGCGGCCAAAATTATATTGAAGTGATTGTCGATGGTGGCGAGCCCAAGCTCATTAAACTAACCGCACAACAAGAACATGTGCATTTAGTGCAAAGCGAATCTATCCAGCAACACAAGGTTGAAATCCTCCATCGCTCAGAAACCTGGCACGGTATAGTAACGTTTAAAAAATTTACTACCGATGGCAAATTTACAGCGGCTTCGGTTTTGCCAACACGAAAAATACTGGTGCTGGGCGATTCGGTAACTTGTAGTGAAGCAATTGATCGCGTTGATGGTGGTAAAAAAAATACGAGTTGGTGGAACCCGCGTTTGTCTTACGGAATGCTCACAGCCAAAGCATTGAATGCGCAAGTCAATTTGGTATGTATGGGTGGACGAGGATTGGTTCGCAGCTGGAATGGGAAAACCGATGAAAATAATCTCCCCGATTTTTATCAATATGCGATTCCGACCGACAAAAATCCAATCAAATGGGATCACACACAATATGATCCTGATTTAATTATCAGCGCTATAGGCACCAACGATTTCAGTTCAGGAATCCCTGATCGCGAAGTTTATGTAAACACCTATGCCAAACTTTTGCTGACCTTGCTTGCCAACCATAAGCATGCACAAATTGCACTAATGGAAGGCTCAATTCTGGATGGCGATAAAAAAGCGGCTTTGGTTGATTATCTTCATGAAGTTGTAAAGCGCGTGGATGACAAGCGTGTGCATATCGTCAAATCAACTCATTATCCTGGCGATAAAACGGATGCTCATCCGACTAAAGAGCAACATGCGTTAATGGCGAAGGATTTGGTTCAGCAGGTTAAGGCGATTATGAAGTGGTGACGGCCCCCTCACCCTAGCCCTCTCCCAAGGGGAGAGGGAATTGAGCAGTACTAAAGAATATTTATTCAAATAATATTTGCTCTTCTTCCTTTGAAAAGAAGACAACAAGACAGCGCTAAAGAATTGTTTGATGGCACTATAATTCCCTCTCCCCTTGGGAGAGGGCTAGGGTGAGGGAGGCCTTTAAGCTTTTTCCACACCCAATGGCTTAAACATCAAAATCAATTTCGGCAAGAGCGTAAGCGTCCCAATAATTGCAGTAAACATTGCAAAAGACGTTAACACACCAAAATAAATCGATGGGATAAATTGCGACAGCGCGAGAATCGAAAAGCCAATTACAATAGTCGCAGACGAATAAAACATCGCACGTCCAATCGAAGCATGCGAACGATGCATGGATTCAATGTAATTGCCGCACTGTGCAAACTCTTCCTTAAAACGATAAATATATTGGATTGCCTGATCCACGCCAACACCTACTACAATCGCAGCAATTGTAGTCGTCATCATATCCAATGGAATTTTGGCCAAGCCCATTCCACCCAGCACAATACCTGCCGCAAGAATATTCGGGAAAATCGCAATCAGGGCGATACTGATTGAGCGGAACAAAACCAACATCATCAATACAATAGAAATAAATACCACGAAGATGGTTTTGATTTGCGATTCAAACAAGCTCGCCAACATATTGTTGTAGAGCGTTAGCATGCCGGTAAAATGGATTTGCTCAGGTTGCAATTTCACATCACTAATCGCATGCTGCCTAATGCGTTCCACCAATTCTGCACGACGTAAATTCGGCGTGGTTTCTTTTACACGCAAGGTAATACGCGCCTGTTGCTTTTCATCGGACAAATAAGGGGAAATCAAAATATCCTGGATATCTTTGGACAAGGCGCTGCGCATTACACCCAGCTCAAAATCATTTAACCTGCCGCCATTAATATCTTTTGCAACCTGATAAGTAATAGCAAGTGATTGCACTTTGCCAACTTCAGGCAAACTTTCTAAATAATCGTGCAATTGTTTAATTTGATCCATGCCGCCAGTGCTAAACCAATAGCTATTGACCGGTTTGGGCTTTGGTTCACTCCCCTCCACATTTTCTGCAAAAGGATCATCAGAGTTTGCAGTGTTAGTTGCTTTATTATCATCGGTAGATTCTGCAAATGGATCGTCTTCAGGCGCAGCATTATTTGTTGTAGCAGAATCAGCAGCAACTTTTGGCGCGTCTAAAATAATATCCAGCGTTGCAGTGCCGCCTAATTGTTTATCGATGACAGAAAGCCCTTTATAAATTTCACTGTCTGAATGGAAGTAATCAATAAAGCGATTTTCCACTTCCAATTTACTTAAACCAAATATAGCTACCAGTGAAAGCAACACAGTCACAGCGATAACACTGCCACCATGAAACTCAGCGATACGCGAAAAAGGTAAGGTTAATTTTGCCGACTTATCACCGCTATCTTTAGGTTCGCCTTTCGGCAATACCATCAACCCCGCAGGCACAACAACAAAAGATAAAATAAACGCAACACTTAAACCGATTGTCATCATCCAGCCAAAATCAATTACCGGGCGAATGCCGCTCATCACTAATGACATGAACGCAACGATGGTGGTAAGTGCGGAGAATAAACAAGGTTCAACCATGGCTCTCGCGGTGGCCATTACCAAATCAGCTTGTTCCCAATCCGGATGCTGCGCGTGGATCTCGCGATAACGCACCACCACGTAAATGGTAAATGCGAAAGCCATAATTAATAAGAGCGCAACAAAGTTGGATGAAATAACGGTTAACCGCCAATCAATCCAGCTCAACCAACCCAACATAAAAGTAACTGATAGCAAGCAAGTTGCCAGCGGTAAAATAATAAAGCGCCATTGGCGGAAAATAAGTGCGAGCACCAGAATAATAAAGACAACAAGGACAGCACCGAAAACCACCAAATCACTTTTAATGTAAGTGAGCATATCGGAGGTGATCATGGTGACGCCGCCTAAAAATATTTCCGCACTGCCACGATATTTTTCAGCGATTTGACGCACAGTTTCAACACGTGCGCTATCAGTTGCCGCCGCTGCAGTGCGTATTTTCAAATATTCTGCGCTAACGTCTTTTAATTCTTTTTGCTCTTCAGATGTCAATGATTCTGCATCGCGTTTTGCACGCAATGCATCGCGCTTGCGCACCAATTCGATTGCGTGATTATCAACATTCAGGTTCATCAGGAGCGCTGTTGTTTTGCCATCAGGACTTAACAACATGTTGCGATAAATCGGACTGGTCAAAAATTCTTGCTTGGCTTGTGCACGGTCAACACCAGGAGTGAGCAATGTGCGTGTTGATTCTTTTTGCTCTGCGAGCGAACGCATGGGACTGTAAATCAAGGGAACATCAATCATCGAATTAACGCTTTGTACACCTTGCACTTTGGCAAGATCATCGCGCAGGTTTTTCAGTGTATTGATTGATTCATCGGAAAACATTTCTGCTTTGGGTGAATAGGTCACCACCAAAAAATCACCGCGCTGGTAGCGCTGGTTGATTTCGCGAAAGTAATCAATGGTGGTGTCGTGTTCGAGAGTCAGTGAATCGGCGGAGGCATCCAGTTTGAAATTGGGCATTCCGATCAATGCCACAATCGTCAATACAACAAGCCCAGCCAATATGACGACGGGGCGCTTAATAATGGTGGCGAGATAGAGCGAAGCAATTTTGTTTTGCACATTATCTAAGGTATTTGACATGAGGGGAAAAACCTTTTCAATTATCTTGCAGATGCTTGCGGCAAACCTGCGAGCGACAGCAGCGCAGATACATCAAACATCACAGAACCAGCAAGGCTGGAGGACAGGAAAAACTGGTCGCTATTATGAGGGAGCAGGCTTCCGATGAAAATCTTTATTCCCCGAAGGGATGCAAAGGGTGACAATTATCAGTTCAATAGATGAACGGGGTATTAACAGCCCCTCACCCCCAGCCCTCTCCCACCGGGAGAGGGAGTAACAGCAGCGCTAAAGATCCAGATCATTACAAGTGACACTTTCAGCCCCTCTCCCATGGGGAGAGGGGACTTGATCGTGCTAATTTCACGCTCGCACTTTTAGCTCCCTCGCCCTATGGGAAAGGGTCGGGGTGAGGGGCTTTCGTATGACCATCAATATGCCCCAAAGGTTTATCCGGCCAGAGTAAATCGCGCACACGAACCTTAAGCTCTTTGGCTTCCGGGAAACCATTGTCACGCTTGCGCTCCCAGATAAGTTCACCATTAAGCCAGACTTCAAATACACCGCCCGTTCCCGGTTTAAGGGTAACTTCGTGTAAATCACCATCAAAGGTTGAAAGCAATTCCTGGGCGAGCCACGCGGAGCGAAGCATCCAGCGACACTGGTTACAGTAATGAATAATCACTTTATTCGTTGAAATTGATGATTCTGGCGACAAGTCATTCGAAATGGTCATAAACAAACCTAATTTGAGTTGTTACAATCGCGCTATTATAAATCGCTAATTAATGGAAACCATCAATGCTTAAACTTCATTTCAAGGACAACCGCCAACCCGCAGTTTGGGTGACGGAGAAGTCATATTGCATTGGTTCGGCAAGCGACAATCAATTAGTCATTCACGACCAAAGCGTTGATGCCCTCCACGCCAAGCTGTTCGTAGAAGACGATAAATATGTCCTCAAAGACAACAATAGCTCCACCGGTTGTTTTATTAATGGCCAACGTGTTACCCAAAAAGAAATCCTGCCTGGCGATATAGTCCGTTTTGGCAATACTGAATTGATCGTGCTCGATCCCCGTAAACTTCATGAAGATGACTCCCTGCAAGGCGCTCCATGGCGTTTGGTTTCTGATAGCAGTTGGTTGCCGGGAAAAACATTCATTATTCCTGTCGAACGCCCCGTTGTTATCGGGCGAACGGAAAACTGCGACATTACCATTCCTGGCACTCACCTCTCTCGTCGCCATACTGAACTGCGAATCCAGGGATCGCATTTACTAGTGAAAGATTTAGGGTCATCCAACGGAACATTTTTGAACGATAAACAAATCACTGAAGCAACCGCCCAAAATGGTGATCGTCTGCGCCTCGATGTCTACACTTTTCGCCTGGTTGCTCCCGATGTGGATGGCCACAAAACCCGGGTTCGGGCATCTATAGATTCCATCAGTAAACCGGTAGAACGCAAACAGGCCAGCAGTGAACCCAAACGCTGGAAAACTCGCCCAACCTCCCCCGGCAATCGCACCGAACCAACTTACGAGGAATCTTCGTCAAAGCACTGGAAATGGGTGTTGATAGGTGTTGCCGTGATTGTTTTAGCCATGATTGCAGGCAAACTCTTGTGGTAGAATCCGCACCGCCTATTTTTTATTAAAGCGTTTTTTATTAAAAGCGCACATGACAACCTCCCATCAGGAACACCAATATGAGTTTTGAAAAAATACCAGCGGGCAAAGGTCTGCCAGATGATTTTAACGTTGTTATCGAAATTCCGTTAAACAGTGGAATCAAATATGAAATCGATAAAGACGCTGATGCGCTTTTCGTTGATCGTTTGGTAAGCACCTCAATGCATTATCCAGCAAACTACGGCTACATCCCGCAAACCCTGTGTGGTGACGGTGATGCTGCTGACGTACTGGTACTCTTCCCGGAACCAGTACAAGCGGGTTCAGTCATTCGCTGCCGCCCCATTGGTGTATTGAACATGACCGATGAAGCCGGTGAAGATGCAAAAATCCTTGCGGTTCCGCACGATAAATTGACCAAGCTCTACAGCCACGTAAAAACCCTGCAAGATTTGCCAGAAGTATTGCTCGCGCAAATCTGCCATTTCTTTGAACACTACAAGGATTTGGAAAAAGGCAAATGGGTAAAAGTTGACGGTTGGGGCGATTTGGATGCAGCGCGCAAAGAAATTAACGACGCAGCAGAGCGTTACAAAGCGGCACAATAACCAGCAACAAATAACGGCCGCCTGACGCGGCCGTTATGTTTTATCGCTAAGCTATACATGAAAAAAAGTTACACCAAAAAAATTGAGAGACTATAAATTAAAATAAGGGCGCAAAGGAAACGCACCCCAAATAAACAAATAGACATGTGCACTATCAACCCAATCCAATACAACATTGGTGCGCATAACACTCAAATTAAGCGGGCGAAACAACATGACAACCACCACCAAGAACCCTCTATTGTGGGTGCCTTCCGGCTACTTCACTATGGCTCTTACTTACAACATTCTCACAGCAGCCTGTGTGATTATGTTTAGCAATTTAGGCATGGATAACGCGCAAGCGGCAGGGTATGCCAGCGCACTGGGTTTGGCTTATACATTTAAGCCTGCGTTTGCTGCATTTTTGGAAATGTATAAAACCAAAAAATTCTTTGTGTTGTTGACACAAATTTTACAAGGGGTTGGTTTTATCGGTATCGCCCTGGTTCTTGATTTGCCCAATTATTTTTTTCCTATGATGATACTTTTTTGGGTTATCTCATTCATAGGTTCGGTGCAAGACATCACCAGCGATGGTGTCTACGTAACATCACTCAACCACAAGCAACAAGCAACTTATTGCGGCATACAAAGCTTTAGCTGGAACCTTGGCAAACTTGCCATCACCGGCGGTATTGTGATCCTTACCGGCTTATTACATCAGTATGTCTTTAAGCACGATCCACTTGTGAATGGCCCTGACTGGATTGATTCCTGGCAAGCTGCATTTGTCGTTTTGGGTATTGTTATGCTGGTCATGGCCGCCTGGCATTACAAACATATGCCCGATGGTGCGAAATCTGAACATGCACCATCAACCGCTGTACAGGCATTGGAAATGCTGCTGGATGCGTTTGTGACATTCTTCCAGAAAAAAAGCATATGGTTGATGATTGGTTTCGCCTTCCTGTTCCGCCTGAGCTACGGATTCCTGCTCGCGCCCAGCGCCTTGTTTATGAAAGACTCTGTGGCTAACGGCGGTTTGGCAATGTCCAACCAGGAATTGGGGCTGATCTATTCAGTGTTTGGCTTAATCGCAAACATCATAGGTTCTTTCCTTGGTGGCCTCTATGTAGCGCGACGTGGATTGGAAACAGCATTGTTTCCGTTGTGTATTTGTATCAACGTACCCAATATCACCTTCCTGCTCCTGGCGATTTTCCATCCGCAAAGCTATTTCCTGATTGCCAGCGGTGTAGTTGTTGAACAATTTTTCTTTGGTATAGGCTCTGTTGGCTTCATGATTTACCTCATGCAACAACTGGCTCCCGGTAAATATGCGACCACGCACTATGCATTTGGTACAGCCTTAATGGCTTTGTGCATGATTTTAACCGGTATGATTAGTGGTTACCTGCAACAATTGATGGGCTATATCCACTATTTCATTTTCGTAATGATTGCGACGATTCCATCATTCCTCATTTGTTGGTACGCCCCCTTCCATCACAAAGATAATGGATAAGACAACAAAAACGGCCGCTACCATGCGGCCGTTTTTGTTTTTATGTACATCTCGCCCCAAAACATTTCCTGCCCTGCCCACGATTATTCGCAACCACACAACCTTCCCTAGCCTCACCACTTTATGTCTAAACAAAGTGGTGCCTTTACCGAAAGTAACGCTTACAAGCTCTCTTCTCACCAGCTTATGCAATTTGCGCAAACTGGTGCGCAAACAAACCTGTGCAATACAACTATGGCATGGCGAACTATTTCATGTTCGCTTCATCGAGTCTTCTAATAACCAATAAAGGTACTCATAATGTCAAAAATCACATGTGTTATCCGTTGGTCGCTTTTACTTGCGGCAAGTCTTTTTACAGCAAGCCTCAGCGCCAAGCCTTACAAGGCAGCTGAAATTTACTCCAACCAAACCTATCACTATGGCCGCTATGAAGTGCGGATGAAAGTTGCCAAAGGCAGCGGTGTGCTCTCAACGTTTTTCACTTATAAAAACGGCTCTGAGGTTGGTAATACCTTCTGGGAAGAAATAGACGTTGAAGTCTTCGGCAAGAACAATGCAACCCAATGGCAAAGTAACGTCATCATCGGCTCCAACCGCCCGACAACCAAAACGGAAGGTCTTCACACAGCGTCTTCTTCACTTGGCGACGGCTACCACACCTACGTATTGGAGTGGACACCCAATTACATCGCCTGGTTTGTTGATGGCGGCGAGGTTCGTCGCATTACCGGCGGGCAATTTGTGACTAGCCTGACCAGTAACCAGGATATCCGCTTCAACATTTGGGCCGCGAATATTGCTGAATGGGTAGGCGCTTTTGATCCAAATGTTTTGCCGGTTTATCAATTTGTTAATTACATTGAATACAAACCTTACAACGCATCCACCAATAGTTTCACCACCACTGGCAGCTGGCGCGATGACTTTAACAGCTTCGATACAAGCCGTTGGAACAAAGCCAACTGGACCTTTGATGAAAACTATGCCGATTTTGACCCTAATAATGCCGTTGTTAAAGACGGAACCCTGGTGCTTGCGCTAACTCGTGAAGGCGCAACCGGTTTTAACGGCACAGTTCCCGTTGATAACGGTACAACCCCGCCAGTCAGTGTCTTTATCGAAGCAGAAAGTTTTAATGAAGTTGGCGGCAGCGTGACTGTCGCAGGTGGCGTTGTGGGGTACATAGATGCAGGTGAATGGTTCAAATACACCAACGTAAACATTCCTGCGAGCGGCACTTACAAAGTTGAATATCGCGTTGCATCTGCCCTAAATACTGCGCAATTTACCTTGGATAAAAATGGTGTTGGACTCGGCACTATTAACGTTCCCAATACCGGCGACTGGGGTAATTACACCGTAATTTCCCACAATGTTAATTTAACGGCTGGCGTACAAAACCTGGCGATTTACGCTAACGCCGGTGGATTTAATATCGACTGGATTAAACTGACAAAAATTTAATGTACAACTAAAAATATTATCCTGCGATCTTTGGGCGACACTCGTGTGTCGCCCTTTTTTATTCCCGAGCGTTTCAATCAATGTACTGTATTTTGCTTGCGATAATCCGCCGCTGACATGCCGGTATAACGTTTAAAAAAACGATGGAAAGATGACTTACTGTTGAAGCCGGATTCCAACAAAATATCCAGAATCGTCGTATCCGCAAATTTTGGATCTACCAGCATTTCTTTGACTTTATTTACGCGATAGGAATTCACAAATTCAAAAAAGTTGGTATCGAAATGTTTGTTGATGATCACCGAAACATCGCGATAGTGAATACCTACCTGCTTCGAAAACTCTTCAATATTCAGCGTGTGTTTCAAATACAAATGCTGCACTTCCATTCCCTGGCGAACACGCTCAATCACGTCGGGCGAATACTCAACCTCAGCGACAGGCTCTTTTTCTTTTGGTGCATTTTTGGTTTCAATCAATTGATGTGCATAAAGCAAACTATAAATAAATAACGCATTCACCAATATAAAGGTAATGTAATTATCAAAAATCCCGAGAGTATCTGCCAGATAGATTCCTACTGATTGCCCCAGGATATGGACAAACAATGACCACGACCAATTAAGCGCAAAACCCAGGGCCAACAGCATCAACCATTTGGGACCATCCAAGCTCAAACTTGAATAAAAAGCCTTTAACTGCTGCTTATAACGCCATACAACAAAAACTGCACCGATCGCATAGACTACCGTCAAAAACTTCAGGTAATCCCATAAGCGATTGGTTACATTAACGGTAAATTCAGTTTGTGTGCTTGATATAAAACGCAATTGATCGCTATCGATTTTACCAACGATGATCAATATCAACACTATCGCAGCATTGATAAGGTGCACAGCTTCACGGCGACCAAATTTGAAATTTTCCCGCGTGATCGCAACTACATACAAAAACAAACTAACGCTTTTTCCAACGACAGTTAAACTCAAACCTATCGCCAATGCCCATTTAAAGAAAGCAGATTCGCTGTGTAGATATTTATTCCACAGCAATAAATTACACAAAGCATTGACGCCTACGCATACAAAAAAAAATGTTAACAGACGCGATGCAATTTCTTTTTGCTTGGACAGTAATAGTTGAAAAATAACGAGCAGTAAACATACCGCAAGTGTGAGCACTAGAATTAAATCATGGATATTGAAAATAGGTGTTTGCATTGAAGCGCTCACAACAACAGAGAGATGGATAAGATGCGACAAAGTACAGATTATTGTTATGTAAAATAAAAATTATTGTTATATAAAATGCAGATTATTTTTGTGTAATCGACTGTACCTGCATTTTATTATTCCGCCAAACGAATTCCGCTAATATCGGGAACTACTACCTGTATTTTTGGTTTTAATTGTCCCAAATCAGAACCTGCAGGTGCAAGATCAACATCAGGAATGTGTATAGCGGGAATATTCACTGGCGGCCTTTCAGAGGCAGCAATTAAATCTTCACCTAAATCAGCCAACCCCCAATCTTCCAATTCAACTTCCAACAAAGGCAAATCCATTTTTTCATCCGCACGCACTAAATCCGCGCCCGCTTCAGCCACATCAAAGTCAGGCACGACAACTGCCGCAACCGCGGCTGTTTTTTGTTCACTCGCATCCAGGATATTACCGCCTTCCGGGCGCAAGCTAATTGCGCTCGTATCAATAACACGTGGCTCCTGGATTATTTTTTCTGCTGGCTGCAATAAATCAGAACCCACCGGTGCCAGGCTCCAGCCTGCTTGGGTTACAACCGGATTTTGCGCGGCTTCCCGAGCAGCTTGCTCACGTTTAAGCGCCTCTTTTGCCGCTGCGGCTTCCGCCTCCAATTTGGCCGCAGCCTCCTGTTGCTCCAATCGTTGCGCCAGTGTTAAAGGTGCACTTGGAGCGGGTACAACTGGAGAAACAACCGGCTTCGTATCACCAGCAGGCACCAGATCAACCTGGGCACCGGCTTTTGTTAAAGCTTCTTTGTATTTTTGTGCACTACCCAAATCCAAACCACGCTTAAGCGGAACAGGTCGCCCACTAAAGAGTGCATCGATTTTAGCAGCGTCAGCTTTGAATAATTGTTGAAGACGGATTTTCACCTCGGCCAGCTGATGACCAAAAACGATATCGCCACGAAAAATAATGTCGAATTGTTGATCGCTCATAATTTTGTTAACTCGTTCACAATTTTTTAAAGCTTAGCAAACAATCACTAAAACCGGGTCATTAACGCCACTATTTAGTGATATGAACATCACTATATGTTCCAAAAAGGTATCAATTCGGTATGGCAAGCAGCAAATATCAACCCCATACTTTAACCGTAGTCCATACCTCAGGTTAAATATTTATTCTAGTTAAGTATTTATTATCGGTTAAACATTTTATAAAGGAGCGATTACACGATGAATGCTTTATACCAACGCAAAATTGTGGTGAACGGTGAGTTAAAAGAAGCATCCAGCGTGCAAACCAAAGTGGAACAAGATATTGCGTTTTTACAACATCGAATTGGGCTGATGAAAAAGCAACAAATCCCCAATAGCGTTGTTATCGAAACCTATGAAAACATGTTAAAAAGCCGGCAATCCGTTTTATCCTGGTTACAGGATGGCAATAGCGAACAGGAAATGCGGATTTTTTAAACACGTACCATTATTATTTTTGAAGTAATTTTCACCGACGTTTTTACACAAGATTACTCATCATTCAATCTGTGATCCATATTGAGTGCAGGCTCAGCAACTACCGGTCTGCCAACAACTTTTGCAGGTACGCCAGCGACAGTTGTATGAGGCGCTACAGGTTCCAGCACCAAACTTCCCGCACCAATCTTTGCGCCTTCACCAATTTCAATATGCCCTAATATTTTTGCACCCACCCCAATTAACACGCCGCGACGAATAACAGGATGGCGCAAACCTTTCGTGCAACCGCTACCGCCGAGTGTAACGCCGTGCAATAACGAAACATTATCTTCCATCACCACCGTTTCCCCCATAACAACACCAGTGGCATGATCAACCATAATGCCTTTACCGATTTTTGCCCCGGGATGGATATCAACATCAAATTGCTGCGAAATCTGGTTCTGCAAAAACAACGCGAGGCACTCGCGTCCCTGCGTCCACAACCAATGCGAAATGCGTTGGGTTTGCAATGCCTGGTAGCCTTTAAAAAACAGCAACGGCATGCTGTAAGTATTGCAGGCTGGGTCGCGCTCACGATGCGCACAAATATCTGCACGCATTGCAACCTCAATGGATGGATCGGCATTCATGGCTTCAATAAAAATTTCGCGAATCATTAGCGCCGGCATTGCTTGCGAATCCAATTTATTGGCCAAATGAAAACTGATCGCCGCCTGGAAACTGGTGTGATTCAAAATGGCGGCGTGATAAAAACTCGCCAACACCGGTTCTTGTTGGCTGGCTTCCTGTGCTTCAGTACGGATTATTTTCCATACATCAACACCAGACGAATTTGGCAACGAAGCTATAGTCAATTGTGCATCCAAAATAACGGGTTAAACCTTAATAATAAGTGGCATAAGTTCATTCATGTGCGTAAAACATTCAGCACCTAAATCACGCATTTTATCAAGCAAACTATTGGGATTGCCTTCGTTATCCGGAGGACAATATGCCAATGCGCGCATACCCGCTGCTTTTGCAGCAATAACACCAGTCAAGGAATCTTCCACAACTATAGTTTGTTCAGCAGGGACATTCATGGTTTTAGCCGCATATAAAAACAAATCGGGTGCAGGCTTACCGCGCGCAACATCTTCAAAACTGAATATGTTGCCATCGACATAATGCATTAAATTGGTTTTGACTAACGTCACTGCCATTTTTTCATGCTTACCATTTGATGCCACACAAAATGGAATTTTTTTCGCTTGCAATTGCTTTAATACATCCTCTACACCAGCAACGGCAAATAAACGATCATCGCAGGCAACCAGGGTTTGCAATTGCACATGGCGCCAGAAAGCCCTGCCCCGTTCATCGCGCTCAGCTTGTGGAATGTCATCCCACTTTAATTTTTCCGTCAGCTCGGCAGTAATCATGCTGATGCAATCAGGCACAGACTTTCCACGATAGGATTCCAGCGAATAATAAGGGCTCACGTGGATATCATAACGTTCTGCCAGGCATTCAGAAAAAACCTGAGCAGATAAAATTTCACTATCAACCAAAACGCCATCACAATCAAAAATCACTAACATACAATTTCGTTACCCAAAATAATCCAACACAATTACCCGGCATTCGTTTTATTGTCGACAGCAGGATAAGGTGCAGCCAACAACAATAAAAATCCAAGCACAAGAAACACAATTAACGCGCACATTCCCATACGCGCAGAATTTGTTAAAACCGTAATCGTCGCAACAGACATGGGCGCCAAAAATGAAGTGGCGCGCCCAGACAAGGCGTATAAACCAAAATAGCGACCCGCCTCATCTACATTAACGCTGCGCGCAAGATATGAACGTGAAGATGCCTGCGCTGGCCCAAACACCAAACCAATTAATAAACCAAAAACGATATAGGCTTTTTCTGCTGCTGTTGCAAACAAGCCGCCATTATCAAGGGTGGATAATTGCAACAAACCAAAAAGTGTATAACCGGGACCCGTTGAAACAATTCCAACCGTTGCGATAATTAAACACACCAAACTTATTGCCACAACTTTTTTGGAGCCCAGGCGAACATCAATTTTTCCCGCAAAATAACAGCCAAATATGGCAACTACTAATAACAGGATACCGTAAATTCCCATCTCAACGGTTTTCCAGCCGAACATACCCGCTGCAAACGTTCCACCCAGGGCCAGCAAACCATTGACACCATCTTGATACAACATACGCGCCACTAAAAATTTCAAGATTGCCGTGCGATGTTTTAATTCTTTTAAGGTGCCTTTTAATTCGCGCAATCCGGTTTTTATCGCAGCACTGATTGATAACCCGGTACTGGTATCCGGTGTAAATAAAAACATCGGAATAATAAATAAAAAATACCACCAGGCTGCGAGTGGCCCGGTAATTCGTGCATCTTCGCCAAATGCGGGATCCAATCCAAACAAAGGAGTCAAACCAATTAATGTCTTACCTGTTGTCGGGCTTCCCGCCAACAACAGCAATACAATGAAAAGTGCAACCAGGCCACCCGCGTAACCTAAACCCCATGCACTGTTTGAGAGGCGTCCCACATCTGCCTTACTCACTAAACGCGGCATCATTGAATCATTAAATACGATGGAAAATTCTGCAGCAATAGTTGCAAAAATAACGCAAAGCATTGGCAACCATAATGTAGAACCAGGAGCAGCAAACCATAATAATGTGAGCGACGATATTTTAATAACCGCAAAAAAACCAATCCATTTTTTGCGCGAACCCGACGCATCCGCAATTGATCCCATGACGGGCGATAAGAGCGCAATCACAATGCCGGAAATAGTAACTGTATAGCCCCAGGCAGCCTGGCCCACAGCTGGATCACTTACTAAACGCGATGCGAAATAAGGCCCAAAAATAAACGTGAGCACGACTGTAAAAAAAGGTTGTGCTGCCCAATCAAAAAACATCCAACTGACAACACCTCGTTTTGTGACTGGATGAGTCAACACAGAATCGTTCACATAAGCTCCGGAAATAATTATTGGTATGGTTTTATGTAATGCTGATAAATCTCGCCAAGATTTTTTAAAACACTTTCTTTCAAGGCAATATCAGTTGCTCGCAATTTTTCACGCAATGTATCTTCGGTAAGTTGTGTTGCAAATATGCGAGCCAAAGGTGCATAGCTCAAATGCCATGGCTCAGGAGAAATACTGCCTGCGCCTGTAACATAAGGGCGAAAAAAATCTTGCGGGCATTTCTGGAGTTCTTGAGCCTGGAATTCTTGAGAGAGCCAGCGATGAAATTCGGCAAAAGGACCATTGCCTTCTGTTTCTTCTACCGTGAGTTGCAATTGATAATTTTCCGGCATGCGCGACGCATCATAAACGTCAACATCTGTGCCCCAATGATGACGCGATGCACCCGGCAAAGCTGACCAACGCAAAATTGCGTAGACCTTTTCATCATCATTCAGGGAATTTAAATCAATTGGCCGTCCTTCGGCATCCAATACCGGACGCAAGCCATTCGCCTTGTTATTCCAGATAGTCAATTGCCGCTCGAAGCTGCGAAAACCACTCGCCACGCGCATATCAAAACCGGCTGCGCTGGCTTTATCCATCAATCCGATTAATGGGGTTAACACCTGTGAATGAACCTTTATGTCGCTGTCAGGAAGGGTAACCAAGTTCCAGGCGTCGGTTCCCATTACGTCAAAATCTGGTAACAAAGATGCATTAACCTGCAAATTTATTGGATTTTGTATGCCAGCTTTCATATTTACACCTTTTTTAAGCCATAAACTGGCGTATGACTGCACAAAGTAATTGCAGAGTCCTATGAACAGGTTACTATAAGGACGTGCTATAAATGGAAGTTTATATGCAGCGGGGACAATAATCATAACTTAATTGTACGGAGCGGGATCTTCATGACGGCGAGTCACAGTGAATTACTCCAGTTAAAAAACCTCGGGATGGCATCGGTTAATATCCTGCATGCTGTCGGCATTAATACTTATGCTGATCTACGCCGAATTGGCGCAGTTGAAGCTTATCTTCGCATCAAAGCACGCGACATCAATGTATCCAAGGTGATGCTTTACGCGCTCCAGGGAGCATTGCTCAATGTTCACTGGAACGATTTGGATCCTGCGATGAAATTGCAGTTGGTGGCCGCGGCTGAACAAGGCTTTCGTAACGACGAGCAACAAGCTTTCGCTTAATCTCCATCACAAGCGCTCGCTTAAATTTGCCACGGCTTCGCTTAAATTTGTAAGTCTGCGCCATCGTGCGCAGATTTTCCTTGGTAACCAGCTACACTTAGCAAATAACCCGTGTACTGTTTACCGAGGATGCCATGCATTTACCGACCAAACAATCTGACTCCATTTCTGATATTGCGATCAAGTCGCGCAGCTTGACGGAGTTATTCCTGCAAAACCTCCTGCCCTCTGGCAATCCTGTTGAAATCACAGTCAGCAATGATATTTTTGCAGACCAATCCAATACCCGCCTTTTCCTGATTACTGAAGGCCAGGTTTTTTATCGTGTGCGCGGCAAATTAGTCGCCATTCTTGAAGAAGGTGATTTGATTGGACTCACCCGCTCATTGAATCTTAATGAAGGTGTATTCAGTTGTATCGAAAACGTGCAACTTATGCCTTATGAACGGGATGAATTAATTGCCCACGTCAATTCAGATTTAAAATTGCAAAAAAATTGGACGCATTACCTCGTATGCAATATTGCTTTTTACCAGCAGGCATTAGCCCAGGAAATTCGCGCTGAATTCCAACCACAAGCCGGTTTTATCCATTTCCATAAGGGCGAAATTATCATCCAGCAAGGCGATGAAGCGGATAAGGTTTATACGCTGCTTGACGGTAGTGCCGATGCGATTTGCGATGGAGTCAAAGTTGGCGAGGTCAATACCAACGAAATTTTTGGTGCGCTCGCGGTGTTCACTCGCCAGCGACGAATTGCTTCAGTGGTCGCGACCAGTGATTGCACTGTATTAGCTGTCCGCAAAGAAGAATTTGTTGATTTAATCGATCACCAACCCCAAATCTGTATGGGATTGATTGAGGAAATGGCTTCCAAGATCAACCAACTCAATAATCAGCTTTTGGCTAAACAATAACGCTGTCTCGAGTGAAATAAAGCTGCATCAACAACGGTAATTTGTCGCTTTATTTACCGTTCCTTACGCATTGAATTTCGTCCAAGTGAACATATATAGGTGGTAGATTGTCTATGGGCAATCCACCTATTCATTTGAGGAGATTCTATCGTGTTACGCATAGGCTTATTTTTGTTAACCAACCTGGCTGTGATGCTTGTTGCCAGCGTTGTGGTCAATATTTTGGGGTTGAACCGATTCGTTAGCCACGGACAACTCAATTTGCAAACCCTGCTTATGTTTTGCGCCGTCTTTGGTTTTGCAGGATCTCTCTTCTCTCTTTTTATTTCCAAGTGGATGGCCAAACGCTCCATGGGCGTTGAGCTGATTGAAAATCCACGCAATGCTGATGAGCGTTGGTTAGTCGATACTGTTGCCGAATTATCACAAAAAGCGGGTATTAAAATGCCGGAAGTGGGCGTTTTCCCTGCCCAGGAATCCAACGCATTTGCGACAGGCTGGAACCGTAACGATGCCTTGGTTGCTGTAAGCATCGGTTTGCTCCAACGCTTCGAGCGCGACGAAGTCCGAGCAGTACTTGCACACGAAATCGGCCACGTTGCTAATGGCGATATGGTTACCTTGAGTTTGATCCAGGGTGTGGTAAATACTTTCGTGATGTTCTTTGCCCGTATCGTTGGGTTTGCAATTGATCGTGCCTTGCAAGGTAATCGCGACAGTGAAAGCAACAGCGTAGGTTTTGGTTATTACATAGGTACTTTTGTGGCGGAAATCGTCTTCGGGATTTTGGCCTCCATGATCGTAGCTGCTTTCTCGCGCTACCGTGAATACCGTGCGGATGAAGCTGGTGCGAACCTTGGTGATCGCAACGCGATGATTCGTGCACTGCAACGCCTGCAAGTGGAAAGCGGACAAACGTCGATGCCAGCCAGCATGCAAGCTTTTGGTATTGCCGGTGGTGTAGGCCGTTTGTTTGCAAGCCATCCACCCTTGGAAGATCGTATCCAGGCTTTACGCAATGGCCACAACAACCCTGATTCTCTGCGTCAAAGCTTGTCCAACCAATAACAACATCTGATAACAATTGTTTTTAGTGGAGTTAAGGAATGCAAGGTCTTAAATGGTTACGCGCTTTAGCACTCGGATTAGCAACGGCAGCAAGTACAGCAAATGCTGCCGTTGAGTTCGCCACCGACGATGAACGCAACAGCATGCAAGTGTTTGAACATGCACGCCCAAGCGTCGTTTTTGTTACCAATGAACAATTGGCTCGCGATCCGCGCTCATGGGACATCATGAGCGTACCCGCTGGCTCAGGGACAGGATTTGTGTGGAGTACCGATGGCTACATAGTCACTAACTACCACGTGGTTGATGGTGCCAACAAAGTCATGATTACCTTGCAAGACCAAAGCTCCTGGCCCGCTAAAATCGTTGGTCTTGCGCCGGAGCGTGATCTCGCCGTCCTTAAAATTACTGCTCCCAATGAAAAACTCGCGGCCCTCAATTTGGGCGATTCAAGCCAGCTCACTGTTGGTAGAAAAGTTTTAGCGATTGGTAATCCATTTGGTTTGGATGCAACCCTGACAACCGGTGTTGTAAGCGCCTTGGGTCGCGAAATTGAATCGCCCAACCAACGCAAAATTGGCAATGTCATCCAAACTGACGCCGCCATTAATCCCGGTAATTCCGGTGGCCCTTTATTGAATTCGCAAGGCCAACTGGTGGGTGTTAATACCATGATTTACAGCCCAAGCGGTGCAAGCGCGGGTATTGGTTTCGCGATTCCGGTCAATACGGTCAAAGATGTTGTTCCGCAGTTAATCAAAAATGGTCGCATCATTCGCCCGGTAATGGGCTTTGAATCCGCACCAGAGCAATGGGCAGCCCAAAGTGGAATTGAAGGCTTGCCGATTCTGCGCGTATTTAATAACTCGCCAGCGCAACAGGCTGGTTTGCAAGGTGTCTCGCGCAACAATTGGGGACAATTGGTGTTAGGCGATGTAGTGGTCGCTATCGATGGTAAACTTACGCCGAATAACGACGCTTATATGAGCATTCTGGAAACTCACAAACCAGGCGACACTGTTGAAATACAATTAGTGCGCGATGGCAAAGTGATTAAACGATCGCTTACCTTGGCCGCCCCGCCAAAATAATTTGCCTTATCAATTGGATTTACATGCTACCTACTGGCCTACATACAAGCGATATCCCTGACAACGGCAGCAAAGGTTTTGAATGCAACGGCGAAAAGTTTTTCGCCGTTAAGAAGCATAACAGGATTTATATTTACAAAAACGCTTGTCCGCATATAGGTGTTGCCCTGGAGTGGGTTGCAGATAAATTCCTCGACCCAAGCGGCACCATGATCCAATGCGCCAATCACGGCGCATTATTTGTTATTGAAAGCGGTGCTTGTGTTGCAGGCCCTTGCAGCGGGCAAAAATTGAAAGCCGTAACATTCAGTATTACTAACGATGTTATTTACCTGACCAATTAAATTTACTCTTTCCATCACAACAACAATAGCCATAACAATGGCGTTCATAGCCTCCATGTACACCTACTCGATATTGCGTAAACATCCGTAAATAAACTCACGTAAAGTTTGCAGTTAATTTACATTCTGCACTTTACCCGCCCAAAGGACTTCATCATGAATAACTTCAGCTTCCACAACCCCACCAAAATTGTTTTCGGCGAAGGCCAAATCAGTGCGATTGCCACTTTAATTCCAGCCGATGCGCGTATTTTATTAACCTACGGTGGCGGCTCGATCAAAAAAAACGGCGTTTACGATCAAGTCATCAAGGCATTGGAAGGAAAAACCTTTTTCGAATTCTCTGGCATAGAACCCAATCCGCATTACGAAACCTGCCAAAAAGCCATTGCACTCATCAAAGAAAAAAATATTGATTATTTATTGGCGGTCGGTGGCGGTAGCGTTGTGGATGCCACTAAATTAATTGCAGCTGGCGTTAATTTTGTCGGCGAGACTCCTGATGCAGAACCTTGGGATATCCTTGAAAAACACGCGTCCTTCACCAGCGCATTACCGATTGGTTGCGTGTTGACACTTCCTGCAACCGGAACCGAAAGTAATGGTAACTCGGTTGTCACCAAAGCGGCGACGCAAGAAAAACTTTCGTTCGGCAGTCCATTGGTTTATCCGCAATTTGCGATTCTTGATCCAACGACAACTTACTCCTTGCCAACACGCCAGATTTCAAACGGTGTAGTCGATGCTTTCGTCCACATCATGGAACAGTATTTAACCTATCCGGTAAATGCAAAAGTACAGGATCGTTTTGCTGAGGGCCTGCTGTTAACCTTGATCGAGGAAGGTCCAAAAGTATTAGCTAATCCAAATGACTATGCGATTCGCGCCAATGTAATGTGGGCGGCAACCATGGCGCTGAACGGTTTAATTGGTGTCGGCGTTCCGCAAGATTGGGCAACCCATATGATTGGCCACGAACTCACCGCAATGCACGGTTTGGATCATGCGCAAACATTGGCGATTGTATTGCCATCTGTTATGAATCAACAACGCGAACAAAAGCGTGGCAAATTAATTCAATACGGCAAACGTGTGTGGAATCTGAATAACACTAATGAAGATGAATTGATTGATGCCGCAATCGCAGCCACTAAAAATTTCTTCGAAGAAATGGGTGTTCCAACAACCTTCAAAGGTTATGGGTTAGATGGAAGTTCAATTCCTGCACTGGTAGAAAATGTCATTCGCCACAATCCAAATCCATTGGGTGAGAAAAGCGATATTACGGCGGAAGTGACTAAGAAAATTTTGTTAGCTGCCGCGTAGTTTTTAAAAGCACCCCACCCAACCTCCCCTTCTCAGGGGAGGAGCTGAATTTCACTCCGTTCGTAAACTGAGCGGCCTTTTTAGTCTTTCACTTTTTTGAAATAGATATTGAAGGTCATTCCATTTAAAACTGAGCTAGCTTTATGCCCCTCCCCCTGACAAGGGGGAGGATGGGGCGCCCGGCCAGGGAGGGGGTTAGTTTTTTAAATTTTCACAACAATTTTTTTATTTAAAACAATTAAACTCAACTCCGGTTTTATATCAGCCTTATAAGCAATTACTTCCACACCAACCGCAATTGCCTCACGCAATGTTTTTCCATAAAGTGGATCAATCGTGTCAGCAGGCTCAACCCATTCAATACCTGTGTGTTGCACACAATATAATAAAACTGCACGATGCCCTTCTCGCACCATCTGCATAAGTTCGCGCAAATGTTTTGTACCGCGCTCACTTACTGCATCAGGAAAAAGTCCCTGGCCTTTTGCATCCATCAAAGTGACATTCTTCACTTCAACAAAACATTTTTCATCTTCGCGCTCCAACAAAAAATCGATACGGGATTTTTCATTGCCGTAAACAACTTCGCGACGAATAGTTGTATATCCCTGTAACTCTGTAATAACACCGGAACAAATTGCAGCATTCACCAAACCATTTGAGCGCGCTGTATTAATTCCCGCCAAACTGCCATCTGGCGTTGTCACCACCTCAAGGGTTTGGGGATATTTACGGGCGAGGCTGTTAGATATTGAATACCAGCAAGAGCCCATCGGCTGGATACAATTTTTCATCGACCCCGTATTTGGACAATGCACAGTGATAGTTTCACCACAAGGCAAAATAATGTCTGCAAGGAAGCGCTTATAACGCCGGATTAACTGTGCGGGAAACAACTGAAGACAGGCGGATTTATCGGGCATACTGAATCTTATAAGTACGGAGGTAAAAACACGGATGAGCGAAAGAGTAACAGTTGCACATGATTGAACCACATTTTAAGCGATTTTGGGCTATCTTTAACGCTTATAAAGTATGAGGCAAAAAATCGCTGGCACCCTGTTTTATTATCTGGTAGCTTGCCTCCCCTTCAAATTCTCTGTGGTAGCAAGATGCGGCCACTTCATCGACTGGCACCGCCGCCAGCCGGTTTTTCAAGAACGAGATAATTAGCTCTACGAGGCGCTACAGATATGGCGAAAAAAACTCCTTCAACTGAAACTTTTGCTCTCCGCCCATTTACTCCTTATGTGGAGAAAAAAGGCGAAGAATACATGAATGACGACCAGAAAGTGCATTTCCGCGGATTGCTGTTGAACTGGCGCTCTGAGTTGATGGAAGAGGTAGATCGCACCGTAACCCATATGAAGGATGAGGCCGCGAATTTCCCTGATCCAGCTGACCGCGCCAGCCAGGAAGAAGAATTCAGCCTGGAACTGCGCACCCGCGACCGCGAGCGCAAACTCATCAAGAAGATCGACAGCACACTTGAATTGATCGAAAACGATGACTACGGCTATTGCAATGCCTGCGGTGTTGAAATTGGTATTCGTCGCCTCGAAGCGCGTCCAACCGCGACCCTTTGCGTTGACTGTAAAACCCTTGCAGAAATCAAAGAAAAACAAATCGGCGGCTAAGCCCGCAGGTTCAGGAATCACACCAGGCGGCGAGGGAAACCTCGCCGTTTTTGTATGTCCGCAATAACAAATCCAAACGGCTATATTGGTCGCTTCGCCCCCTCACCTACAGGACCGTTGCATTTTGGCTCGCTAGTTAGCGCTCTCGCCAGTTATTTGGATGCGCACCATAACAACGGCAAATGGCTGGTTCGCATGGAAGACCTTGATCCGCCACGTGAACAGCCTGGCGCCGCCGATGCCATATTGCGTTGTCTCGAAGATTACGGATTGGAATGGAACGATTCGGTCGCTTACCAAAGCCGGCGCTGGGATCTGTACGAGGATTACCTCGGCAAACTCCGCCAACAAGACCTGCTCTATCCTTGCGATTGCACCCGCCAGGATTTGCAAGCCATGGGCGGCATTTATAACGGTCGCTGCCGTAACCGTTTTATAGATATCAATTTGGCTCACGCACAACGCCTAAAACTTTATGACCTTCCAACGGGATTTCCACAGGGTGAACAACTGGTATTTACCGACCTTATCCAGGGCAAGCAAATCCAAAACCTGCGCATCCAGGCTGGCGACCAAATCCTTAAACGCAAGGATGGTCTGTATGCTTATCAGCTCGCCGTTGTTGTGGATGATATCGAACAAGGTATAACCCATATTATCCGCGGTAGCGATTTGCTGGATGTCACCGCACGCCAGATTCTCCTGTTTCAACTGTTAGGAAAACCCATCCCCGCATTTGGACATGTGACCCTTGCCAGCCAACCCAACGGCCAAAAGCTCAGCAAACAAAACCTCGCCCCTGCACTTGAGCTTAAAGATGCCAGCACCAATCTTTGGCAGGCACTCGCTTTTTTGGGACAAAATCCCCCACAAGCGCTTAAAGGAGCAACGCCAACAGAATTGCTGGCCTGGGGAAGAGTGAATTGGCAAAGATCTGCGGTAAAGGGATTAAGCGCAACTTATATCTGCAGCTAATAATTTGTATTGAAAGCCATTCCTCAACACCATAATATGGTATTTATTGGTATCAGCAGAGTTTTATCCCATGGCCAAAAATACGAGCATTACCCTAGGCGATCATTTTGATGAATTTATATCCACGCAGCTGGAGTCCGGGCGCTATGGTTCAGCCAGCGAAATTGTAAGAGCGGGTTTGCGCCTACTCGAAGATTCTGAAAACAAGCTTCAGGCCCTGCGGAAAATGCTTGCTGAAGGAGAAGATAGCGGCCTTGCCAATTACAACTACACAGACTTTTTATCTGAACTCGATGAATAAGAATTTCCATGGGATTATTCCAACTAAGCAAGGCAGCTAAAAACGATTTACGATCCATTGCTATTTTCACCGGAAACCGTTGGGGAAAAGCTCAGCGGAATTTATATATCAAGCAATTGGATGATGCCTTTTTATTGCTCGCCCAAAACCCGGAAGCAGGTAGTTCCTGCGATGAGATTCGCGAGGGATATCGGAAATACCTACAAGGTAGCCATGTTATTTTCTATAAACGAACCAGCCCAAGTGAAATTTTAGTGGTAAGAATTTTACATAAGCGCATGGATTACACTTCGCACACTTAAAATACGAAACGGAGATTTGTGTGCAATTTACTCATCCCCTCTTTTAAACATCAGAAATAACAACGCATAAAATTCAAAAGCGCTATAGTTAGCGCCATAAACCTAACTAACGAATCCATCATGAACCATCAACGTCTTATCATTTTGCTGTTGCTGATTGCGTACCTGTTTTCACCATCTCTATTTACGTGGATTATTAGCCCCAATGGGGTGTGGTACCGCCCTTACCTGTTTTGGATGGGCCTGGTATTGGTGACCTTTATTTTCCAGTGGCGCCGCAAAAAACCACAAAACTTTGATTAATCCCCAAGAACAAAAACAACTGAACCCGACTTATGACTTTTGATTTTCTCCAGGTCGCCATTATTGGCGTTAGCTATCTGTTGTTACTCTTCGGGATAGCCTATATCACCGAGCGCGGCTGGATTCCCGAACGCATTACGACCCATCCGGTAACCTATATTTTCTCGTTGGGAATTTTCGCCAGTGCCTGGGCATTTTATGGCGTAGTGGATTTAGCCTTCCAATTCGGTTACGGCGCGCTGGCTTATTACCTTGGGACAGGTGCACTCTTTCTATTTGCACCCGTCGCGCTGGCGCCACTCGCAGAATTAGCGCGTCGACACCAAGTGCATTCACTCGCAGATTTGTTGGTGTTTCGTTATCACAGTAACGCCGTGGGTGCATTGACAACCTTATGTATGCTGCTTGGCATCATGCCGCTTATGGCGTTACAAATTCAGGCAATTGCTGACACCATGCATATTTTGGTTGTCAGCGGCAGTGGTAATCCGTCCCTGAGCGTTGCCGATAATGGCCTTACCTTTAAAGATGTCATGGCGCTGTGCTATTGCGCCATACTCGCATTGTTCACCATTTTGTTTGGCTCCAATCGCGAACAATACCGTGGCTTGATCACCGCCATGGCATTCGAAAGCCTATTGAAAGTTTGCGCCATGTTTTCGGTCGGGTTGATCGCTGTTTTTGGCGTTTTCCACGGTCTTGATGGCCTCAATGAATGGCTTGCGGATCACCCTGAAAACCTCGCACTTTTGCATACGCCGATCCAGGATGGCTCATCCCATACATTGCTACTCGTATTTGTAGCAACGGCCGTTACCATGCCTCACATCTTTCATTTAGGGCTGGCAGAGAATCCTTTGATGCGCAATTCGCGCACCGTGACATGGGCGTTCCCCTTGTTCCTGCTGTTTATGTCCCTGCCGATATTCCCCATTTTGTGGGCAGGGTCCGAACTGGCAGTGCCGCTTGATCCGCAATATTTCACCCTTGGCGTACCGATTCTATTTAACTCGCCAACACTGACCATTTTCGCTTTTATCGGCGGCCTGTCGGCGGCGACCGGCGCGATGATTATCATCACTCTCGCCCTGGCCACAATGGTGATGAACCATTGGCTGTTGCCCAGTTTACGACTCGCTGCCCGCAATGACCTATATAAACAATTAATGTGGTTGCGGCGTGTACTGATTGCGGCAATTTTCCTTGGTGGCTATCTGTTTTACTGGGTACTCAACAATCGTTACAGCCTGACTGACCTCGCCTTCTGTGCGTTTATTGAAACCCTGCAATTCCTGCCAGGAACCTTCGCGATTATTTTCTGGAGCCCTGGTAACCGTCGCGGATTGCTGGCCGGCCTTACAGTGGGAACCCTTATCTGGTTCCTGGGTTTGCTACTGCCTGTTATCACCGGCATCAAAATCCTGCATATCCCTTTTGCCGAACTCTACATTCCTGTCGGCAATGAATATTGGAATAGCATTACGCTCTTCTCGCTCGGGCTGAATACTGCCATTTTTATCGTAATATCCTTGCTCACAGAACAATCCGAAGAAGAACAATACAGTGCCGATCTCTGTGCCGCCGATGAACTCAGCCACCCGGTTCGACAAGCGCTGGATGTTCATTCGGCAGCCGAATTCAAAGAGCGCCTTGCCAAACCACTCGGTAAAGTTACTGCCAGCCGTGAAGTTGACCATGCACTCAAACAGCTGGATCTCGGTGTCAACGAACGCCGCCCTTATGCTTTGCGTCGCTTGCGCGACCAATTGGAAGGCAACCTGTCTGCCCTTATGGGGATTCACGTTGCCAGCGAGATTATGGACAAACATCTCCCCTTCAAAGTGGCTGATGAGCGCGAAACCCTCGACATCAACTTAATCGAGAACCGCCTGGCCCAATATCAGGATCATCTGACGGGTATGGCCGCAGAATTGAACAACCTGCGACTTTACCATCGTAAAACCTTGCAAGAATTGCCGATGGCAGTATGTTCGCTAGGGCCAGATACCGAGATTTTGATGTGGAACCATGCCATGGCGCAATTGACCCACACACCAAGCGACGAAGTAACAGGCTCTTATGTAGAAGATATTGCTGAACCCTGGCGCAGCCTGCTGACAGATTTCAGCAAAAGCCGCGAGATGCATTATTACCGTCGCGAGATTTCACTGGAAGGTCATCCACACTGGATCAGTTTGCATAAAGCTACCATTGAAGGCCCTATTACCGAAGGTGTTTACGACCAGGTAATGATGCTGGAGGACGTAACTGAAACCCAATTGCTGGAACAGGAATTGGTCCATAGTGAGCGCCTGGCATCTGTTGGACGGCTGGCTGCGGGCGTTGCCCATGAAATCGGCAATCCAATCACCGGAATAGCTTGCCTTGCACAAAACTTGCGCTACGATTCTGATAATCCCGAGATACTCGAAACCGCCGAACAGATCCTCAGCCAGACGGATCGCGTCACCCGAATCGTGCAATCGCTGGTAGGTTTTTCACACACCGGCCACACCGCCAAGAGCGAGTTCCAGGCGGTCATCCTGCGTGATTGCGCAAACGAGGCAATTAGCTTGTTATCGCTGCAAAAAGACAAACAACAAGTGCAATTTATTAACGAAATTGCGCAAAATGCCATTGTCGCGGGTGATACTCAGCGTATGATTCAGGTGTTCATCAACCTGCTCTCCAACGCTCGTGATGCCAGCCCCGAAAATGGCCGGGTATTGTTGGCGAGTAATGAAGACGAATACTCCATCGACATTACTGTCACCGATGAAGGCAGCGGTATCCCTCCTGATATCCAGGACCGTATTTTGGAACCCTTTTTCACCACCAAGGAACCTGGCGAAGGCACTGGCCTTGGCCTTGCCATGGTATATAGCATTGTGGAAGACCACGGCGGCTTGCTGGATATCGTCAGCCCAGTGGATACAGTGCGCAATCGCGGAGCACAATTCATTGTGAAATTACCGCGACATGTTGATTCTTTGGTAGATATTTAAGGTAGGATTACCAACCCGGGTTTTTAGGTCAGCTGGTCCTCAATAGCTCCAGCCAACCTGAGTGTATTGATAACTGTTTAGGCAAGTCGATCGCTATGAGCAAGATTCTGATTGTTGAAGATGAAACCATCATTCGCAATGCGTTGCGCAAGTTGTTAGAGCGCAATCAGTATGAAGTAAATGAAGCGCCTTCTGTCAAAGAAGCCACAAGCAAGTTTAACCTCAAGGATTTCGACTTAATTATCAGTGACTTACGACTGCCTGGCGCGCCCGGGACAGACCTGATTAAACTCGCCGGTGAAACCCCCGTCCTCATAATGACAAGCTACGCCAGCTTGCGCTCAGCCGTGGACTCCATGCGTATGGGTGCGGTTGACTATGTCGCCAAGCCTTTTGACCACGACGAAATGGTTACCGCTGTTAAACGTGTTATCGGTAAAGCCAAAGCCGCCAACAAAGCCGTAGCCCAGGGCCTTACCGCCAGTAAAGCTATTGCCGGCATGATTGGCAGCAGCGATGTAATGCAAGATCTCTATAACCGCATCCACAAAGTTGCCCCTACCGCCGCCACGGTTTTGATCCACGGAGAAACCGGAACCGGTAAAGAATTGGTTGCCCGCGCGCTGCACGAAGAAAGCCAACGCAATAACCACTTAATGATTTCCGTAAACTGCGCCGCTATTCCCGATACCCTGATTGAATCAGAACTTTTCGGCCATGAAAAAGGCGCATTTACCGGCGCTGCCAGCAACCGTGAAGGTCTGGTTGCCGCCGCCGACGGCGGAACCCTGTTTCTTGATGAGATTGGCGAATTACCGCTGGAAGCACAGGCTCGCTTGTTGCGCGTATTGCAGGAGGGCGAGGTGCGTCCACTTGGCTCTGTGGAATCGCGCAAAGTCGATGTTCGCCTGGTTGCAGCAACCCATCGCGATCTGCGCAAACTCGCTAAAGAGGGCAAATTCCGCGAAGACTTGTATTTCCGTATTAACGTTGTCCAGCTTACGCTGCCGCCATTGCGCGAACGCGGACGCGACATCATCAATATCGCTGAATCACTTCTGCAGCGTTATTGCAGCCAATTCGGTAAATCCCAGCTGAGGCTATCTGCCGACGCGGTAGACGCTATCATGGCTTACTCATGGCCTGGCAACGTGCGCGAGCTGGAAAATGCCATGCAGCGCGCAGTAATCTTGTGCGAAGACAGCAGCGAAATTGGCTCTCACCTGCTTTCGATTGACGCCGATTCAGCTGCACAGGAAACATTGGATACCGGCGATATGATCTTTGGCCAACCCCGCACCTTGGGCGGCAACGGCGCTGCACGTCCGGCCAAGGAAGTGAGCGAAGATTTGTCACTGGAAGATTATTTCCAACGGTTTGTGATTGAACATCAAGATTCGATGAGCGAAACCGAACTCGCCCGCAAGCTGGGTGTAAGTCGTAAATGCTTATGGGAACGTCGCCAACGCCTTGGTATCCCTCGCACCAAAAACAGCGCATCAAGCCTGGCCAAATAATTGAACGGGAGATTGCTCCCGTTCGAATACGTAAAAAAATCCAGAACGCCCACACTTAAACATGCTTAAGAACCAGGCACGTTACTGTTTTGCTTATTTTTTGAACTAACAGTTGAATCACCCGCCAGTCTGTTACCTCAACTCCCGAAACTGTTACCGCACAAAAAGTGTTACCTATCTTTAATAATAGGTAACAAATCTTCAGAATTTTGTAACCATCAGAAATAACAAAAAGTTATAAAAACACCATCAAAAATACTAACCAACTGTTTTATATAGACATTTTTTTATTGGCACAGGAAGTGCTCTATGTCGGACACTAAAAACAATAAACAATAATAAAAAAGACCTTAATGACAATAACAACAAGAAATAATAAAAACTGAAAATTAGTAATAACAACAAGAAATAATAAAAAACTGAAATTTTTTAATAACAACAAAAAACAATAATAAGCAGAAACATAAAAATAACGACGTTTGGATTGAGCAAGACCAGCGCTAGAAGAGAAAAGCAATAAGATACTACAATAAAGCGGAAGACAATTAGGCAGAGGATGGGATAGCAAGCGAGTTTGGATTTGTGTATGGAAGCGCCCCATTAAATTGCCTTATGAGCACCTCAGTTGTGCTACCCTCCTGACGGGAAAGCCAAAAGCTTTCCCGTTTTACTTTAGGGCATCCATGCTCAACCCCCCTTCGGGACACCCTTACAGCTGGTTCAAAACAATCATCCTGTCGTTTAGTCATTAAACTTCCTACATCCATCCATAGCGCAAACCCTACGGGCGACCTTCGGCTGTGCACAAATGCTTTCCTGTATTTTGTTTATTGCAGCTCACATACATTTACCAACCAATTCGACCTCCCCAAAAGTTTCCAACATTTCACGTCTTGTTCTTAAACCATCCGAAACCGCAAAAGTTCCCATGCACCAAGGCTATGATTCCTCTGCCAGACGGCTTCTGCTACACTCGCGACCAATTTATTCACGACGCCATCATGTTGCGCACTGACACTATGCTAAAACGTTTGTTGAACTTCATTTCCTCGCGCCAGGCTGCCCCCAAAACTACTGGGCCTACAGTAATACCGCGCGACCAGCATAATATTTCGCGCAAGAACATTAGTCCGGCAGCCATCAAGATTATCAAACAGTTGGAAGATGCAGGGTTTAGCGCTTATCTGGTCGGTGGCGGTGTACGCGATTTGCTGTTAGGCGGCCACCCAAAAGATTTCGACATCGCAACCGATGCAAAACCCGAAGAGATAAAACGTGTTTTCCGTAGCGCGCGTATTATCGGTCGTCGTTTCCAGATCGTGCATGTGCGCATTGGACGCGAGATGTTTGAAGTCACCACCTTTCGCGGCCATCACGAAGACGTTGCCCATGCAAAATCCAAAACCGAAGAAGGCATGCTGTTACGCGATAACGTCTATGGCACCATCGAAACCGATGCAGCGCGCCGTGACTTCACTGTAAACGCGCTCTATTACACCACACGCGATTTTTCCGTCCATGATTACTCCAACGGTTTGGAAGATATTAAAAATCGCACCATACGCATGATTGGCGACCCGGTAACACGCTATAAGGAAGATCCTGTGCGCATGTTGCGCGCCGTGCGTTTTGCGGCGAAATTGGGTTTCAAAATCGAACCCAATACCGCCAAACCCATTGTTGAACTGAGCAATCTGCTCGGGAATATCTCTGAGGCGCGTCTGTTTGAAGAAGTTCTCAAACTATTTTTAGGTGGCTCAGCAACAGCCACTTTCAACTTGTTGCGCGAATATGACTTGCTGAAACAACTTTTCCCGGGCGCGGATGCTGCTATTAAATCTGGCGATGAACTGGCAGCCGCCTTAATCGAGCGTTCCATGATCAATACGGATAAGCGCATTCGCGGGGAAAAAACCGTGACGCCCGCGTTTATCTACGCCGCCCTGCTTTGGCCAGCTTTGCAACAAGAACTGAAACGTATCGAGGGACAAATGCCACCCCAGGCAGCCTACCTGGAAGCCTGCCAAAACGTGATCAGCCTGCAATTATCCCGCACATCAATTCCAAAACGCTTCCTGATTCCTATGCGTGAAATCTGGGATTTACAAGCGCGCCTGCCGAATCGCCAGGGGATGCGTGCATTGCGTTTGCTCGATCATCCACGTTTCCGTGCGGCTTATGATTTCCTGTTGATGCGTGAAGATGCGGGAGAAAAACTTAATGGTTTAGGAAGCTGGTGGACAGCCTTCCAAAGCGCCAGCGATGATGCGCGTGAGCAGATGGTCAAAGATCTTGGCAAACAGAATGCCAGTAGCCGTCCACGCCGCCGTCGCCCGCGTAAACCTGCAGGTGGCGGCGCATCGGCCAATCCCAATAACACACCTGGCGCTGATTAATTGGCATGCTTGCGTACATTGGTCTTGGCAGTAATTTAGCGAACCCGCGCGCGCAGGTGGAGCAGGCTTTTACAGAATTAGCCGAGCTGCCCGACACAGAATTGCTCGCACGTTCATCGCTTTACAGCAGCACGGCTGTCGGACCGGGCGAGCAGCCTGATTACGTCAACGCTGTCGCGTTACTGAAAACTGGATTAGCACCACTTGCATTGCTTGATGCCCTGCAAAAGATAGAGCAAAGCCACCAGCGCGTTCGTATTGAACATTGGGGGCCGCGCACGCTGGATTTGGATATATTGCTGTTAGATCAGCAAACGATTGATAGCGAGCGCCTCAAGGTGCCGCATCCCTATCTGGCCCAGCGCAATTTTGTGCTTTATCCGTTGGCTGATATTGCCCGGGAATTATATTTGCCCGATGGCACAAGCTTGCAGGAACTTATTGCCCGGTGTCCGCGTGACGGACTGGCACGATTAGAATAACCAGCGCGACGCCAAGTGCGCACAGGAGCTTGCTGTGAACCCCGTGTTTGAAGATTTATCATTGGATTTAAGCAACACTACCCTGCCACGCTATATCGCCGTAGAGGGCTGTATAGGCGTGGGGAAGACGACCCTCGCGCGCAACATCGCCAAATTGTTTAACTACGATATGTTGCTGGAGCAACCGGAAGAAAATCCGTTCCTGGAACGTTTCTACAAAGATCCAAGATCCACTGCCTTGCCCACGCAATTATTCTTTTTGTTCCAGCGCGCCAACCAACTGCAGAGCTTGCGTCAAAGCGATATGTTTGAACCCGTGCGTATTGCGGATTTCCTGATCGAAAAAGACCAATTATTTGCACGCGTAACCCTGGACGACGATGAGCTTAATATTTATCGCCAGGTTTACGAAAAATTGATGATTGATGCTCCACGCCCTGACCTGGTGATTTATCTGCAAGCGCCTTTGGATGTGTTGTCCGATCGCATTCGCCAGCGCGGAATCGCCAGCGAACAACATATCAGCAATGATTATCTCAAAGCGCTCAACGATGCTTACACCGAATTTTTTCACTATTACGATGGCGCGCCCTTGTTGATTGTGAATGCAAAAGATTTAAACCTCGCACAAAATCGCGAGCATTTTAAACAGCTGGTGGAATATATCCTGACCATTAAAAGTGGCCGCCACTATTACAATCCAACGCCCATGTTGTGATAGCGAGTCATTGCGATTCCGATCGGATGCATCATACTTTTTAGCTGGTTGCTCACCATTTTTATTTACTGTTCACACCGCTTTTACAGCGCTTAAAAAAGACAATCTCATTATGCCTTACGGAACCATTTCACACAGTACATCAACGGTTAATAGCGCGCTTACCAAAGCAGTTACTATCAACACCTTGCACAAACTAAAAGGCACAGGTGAAAAGTTTGTGGTGATATCGCTCTACGACGCTCATATGGCCGCGATGGCACAGCGCTGTGGAGTTGAAGTCGTATTAGTAGGCGACTCGCTCGGAATGACCGTATTGGGCTATGACAGCACCATTCCCGTGACCATGGAACAAATGATTTATCACGTGGAAGCCGTGGCGCGTGGAAATAAAAAATCATTGATTATGGGTGACTTGCCCTTCATGACTTACGCTACACCGGAAGATGCCCTGCGCAATTGCGCGCGTATCATGCAAGCAGGCGCCCATATGGTAAAACTGGAAGGTGGCGAATGGTTGGCGGAAACAGTTCGCATGTTGTCTGATCGTGGAATTCCCGTGTGTGCGCACATAGGTTTGACACCGCAATCCGTCAATAAATTTGGCGGATTCCGTGTGCAGGGCCGCGAACAGTCGCAAGCGGATAAATTATTAGCCGATGCAAAATTACTGGCCGAGGCCGGCGCAGATTTACTCTTGATGGAATGCATTCCCGCCGCGCTTGCCGCGCAAATTACCGCAGAAATTGCCATCCCCACCATCGGGATTGGCGCAGGAAAAGATACGGATGCGCAGGTTCTGGTGATTAACGATATCCTCGGACTGACCGAACAACCGCCAAAATTCTCCAAGAACTTTTTGTTAGAAGCCAATGATATTCCCGGAGCCATGCAGAAATACGTTGCAGATGTAAAATCAGGAGTTTTCCCTGGCGAAGCAAATAGTTTTTAATCGGGTTGATAAAAGAACTATCAACGCCTGAATGACAGGCATAAAAAAACCGGTGTTGATAGCAACACCGGCCAAGACCATACTAGAGTACAAAATAAAGGGGAATTCCAACTGGGCAACAAATAAACCCACCTGAGACTTCGTGCATCAACGCACTATCAGTAACTTAAGTATTAACGCTGATCAAAAAATTGCCAGCCTGTAAAATAACTTTTTTACATTAATTTGAGATAAAGTTCACAAATTCATTTAGAAAAGCTATAAAAACCTGTAAATCCCCATTTTTAGCGCGCCGGCAGTGAAACTGCATCATGGATCAAGGTTTCAAGACGCGCCGCTGTGTTCGACCGTATCACAAGCTCATCCAGCATTGTCAGCAGCTTACTGAGTTTGGCGCGCGCCGCGCGGAAGTCGCTTGTGATGGGCTCATAAACCAAATCGTGATCCAACACACTGAGCTTTCCAATTTCCGACAACTCGGAATGAACCGCGCTGATAATGTCGTAAAAAAAATCTTTTCGATCGATACTGTTCGCCTCCCAATAGGCGTCATTAAGCCCCGCTGCCAAGCCTTCCAGGATTTTTACTGCTTTTGCAATACTGTCATTCGCCATGCTTCACCTTCTTAATTTAAGTCTCGATAATTCAATAATGTACTGAGTATAGAAGAGAATTTTGGGCGCAGGAGTTAAATGCGCCAACTTATGCTGGTTCGCGGGAACGGGCTCAACTAAGATAGCGACCTTGGTTGAGAGCACGTGGATGCCTATTACAAACTTCAGTTTATTTTTTTCCATTACCTTTATTGTGTCTGCAAGCCCGGGGCCGGTCATGCTGTCGTGCATGAGCAACGGTGGCCGTTTGGGATTGCGCACAGCATTTGCGGGAATGATCGGCGCGAGTGTTGGGAACCTGGTTCTGGTTGCACTTTCAGCAATAGGATTGGGATTTATCATCAGCCAGAACCCTGTGCTGTTTAACCTTTTAAAATGGTTTGGAGCGGCTTATCTGGTATTTCTAGGTGTGCAGATTATTCGCTCACCGCTGACCCATGAAACTGCTCCGGCAGTGTCCGTCAATTCTTCAGCTAAATCCATTGGGTGGAGCTCGTTTTTCATCGCAATCAGCAACCCGAAAGGGCTAATTTATTTTGGCGCACTTTTTCCGCAATTTATTAATTACCATCAACCACTTGCACTGCAATTTCTGGTGTTAACAATTACTTTTTTAATCACCGATTTAATGTGGATGTTCATCTATGCTCTTGCTGGCAATAAAATTATGCGCTGGCTAAAGGCACCGAAGCATCAACAATTATTTAATTACATCTCAGGTTTTATACTCATTGCCGCCGGAATTTTTATGGCATTTTCAGGAAACGCTCGATGAATAAAAAATTACTGATTATAAGCGCAACATCAATTATTTCTATTGCGCTTGACCAATGGACAAAATTTCTTGCGACCCAACACTTGTTGGGGCGCGAACAACTAAGTTGGTGGAATGATTTTTTTGTGTTGACCTACTCCATCAATCACGGTGCATTTTTGGGATTAGGAAACACCTTGCCTGAGAATATTCGCGATCTTATTTTTAGCGGCTTCGTCGGTATTTTCCTGATTGGTTTTGGTATTTACGCATTGCGCGAGAAAACCATGAACAACCTGCAAAACCTGGCATGCGGATTAGTCTTGAGCGGTGGATTCAGCAATCTCTATGATCGCATTACCAATAACGGTGGCGTAGTCGATTTTATGAATATGGGTATTGGTAGTTTACGTACCGGCATTTTTAATGTTGCGGATATGGCAATTATGGCTGGGGTAATTTTATTGCTGATTTACTCTTATAAGAGCGACATCAAAAACAAATAGAATCGTTTTTTTGTGATGCAATTTTCTAATCAATGACATAAAACTCGCTTCGATACTTATTATGCAATCCAGCATGTATTATTTTTTTATCGTAGCGAGTTTTATAGATTCATCAAAACAAATTTATTTCAGCAAAGAATCCCTGACTTGCATTAACGCTTGCGACAGCTCTGTGCCCGCTTGTGAATAACGAATTCCCTGCTGCACAAACTGCATCGCAAGTTGTGTATTCGCAAGCTGAATGTAGCTTTGGGCCAAAATTAAATACACTTCTGGCGAACGTCGATCAATACGCAAAGCCCGCTCTGCTGTGGCAATTGCAGACTGGTAGTTTTTTGCCTGGTATTGCGCCCTGGCCTGGCTCACTAAACTTGCTGTGGCATTGCTTGTTGCTGTTGGCGCCGGAGCCTGGGTTTGCGGAACAGCTTGCGGTGGCGCAACAGGTTCAGCTGGTTTCTCAGGCTCTTTAACAGCAGGTGGTGGAGTGGGTTCAGATTTTTCAACCACTGGTGCGGGAGTTTGTGTTGTAGTGTGACTGGCGCAGCCGACTAATTGGGTCAGCATAAAAATAACGCCGAGTAATAATAAATTTCTTTTCACAGTTAAACCTTTTTCAACATATTTTTAATTTAAAAATGCATGCTCATCTAGTGGAAAATTTTCTGCCACCAATGCTCTTCTGATCCTTCCTTGATTTTACATTCCGCAGATTCTTTCGGTTTAAATTCATCGTGCAACGGCAACCACATTGCACCCTCACAATGTTCTGCACTGAGCAGGCCAGTCGCCGTATCAATCCAATCAAAGCTTACACCTTCCGGCGGCTGCTGGTTGACGCCTTGTGTTGGTAGCTGACGCATTAAATCAGCCCACACTTGTAAAGCACCGCTTGCACCACTCAATGGCGTCTTGGAATTATCATCCTTACCAACCCAAACGACGGCCAGATGCTCACCGCTAAATCCTGCAAACCAACTATCGCGCTGATCGTTTGTGGTACCTGTTTTTCCGGCGAGCGGTAATGATGCTGGAAATGAATTATAAACACTGCGGCCAGTTCCTTCACGCAATACGGCTTGCATGGCATATTGTAATTCAAACATGCTTTGGCCCGGAAAACGTTGATCCAACTCCAAAGGATAGCGCTTGAGCGGTTGCCCTTCTGCATTCAACACTTCACGAATTGCATGCAGCGGCGTATATACACCTTCTGCTGCGAGCGTGTGATAAATATTCGTCACTTCAATGGGCGACATATCAACAGCGCCAATCAACATTGAAGGCACTTCTTGCAATTCACCCGCATAGCCCGCGGCCTTCACTGTCTTTGCAACCGCTTTGACAGTGAGTTGCATACCCAAACGCACCGTTGCCTGGTTTTCTGAATTGGCGAGTGCGCGATAGAGCGGCATATTGCCATGGCTTAAATTGTCAGCATTTTTTGGCTCCCACAATTTTCCATCAGCGCCTTTTATACTGACCGGGTCATCGCTAATAAGGGTGCCCAAATTATATGTTTGTGGTTGCTCCAACGCGGTTAAATAAACGAATGGTTTCATCAAGGAGCCAATTTGGCGATGCGCATCCAAGGCGCGATTTAATCCTGGGAAGCGCGGATTTTTATCGCCAATTAACGCAAGGATTTCGCCGCTGCCAACGGAGGTCACGACCATTCCGATCTGGATATCTTTTAATTTATATTGCTTTTCCAGCTGTGCAATCTTTGTTGCAACCGATTTTTCTGCAAGGCGCTGAACCATAGGTGCAATGGTGGTAAAAATACGCAAGCCATCTTTGCGTAAATCATCTTCGTGGTAATCCTGTTTTAATTGACGTTTAACCAAATCAACAAACGCAGGATAATTAATTAAGCTCACCTCTGTTTCAGCGGCCAAACCTAGAGGTGAAGCTTGCGCAACTTTTAATTGTTTCTCGTCAATCAACCCTTCCTGGTTCATTACGCCCAGCACAACATTGCGGCGGGATTTTGCGCGTTCCGGATTGCGCCATGGATTATAAAATGAAGCACCTTTCACTAATCCAACCAATAAAGCGACTTCTTGCGCATTTAATTCCTGGACAGGTTTACGGAAATAATGTTGCGATGCCAAACCAAAACCGTAAATTTCGCGCGACCCGCTCCTGCCCAAATAAACTTCGTTGATATAAGTTTCTAAAATTTCTGATTTGCTGTAATGCAATTCCAAAAGCACAGACATAATCGCCTCTGGAATTTTTCGCGTTAGACTTTGTTTGGAGGTGAGATAAAAATTCTTTACCAATTGTTGCGTGAGCGTACTACCACCCTGCACCACTTCGCCTTCACGCGCATTCACCCACATTGCACGCAAAATCGCTTCCGGTGATACACCGTGATGCTCAAGGAAATGTTTATCTTCAACGGCCAACAAGGTTTCACCCAACAGTGGGGGCAATTGGTCCAGCTTAACCAGTACACGATCTTCAACATTGTTGGGATAAATCCCGCCAATTTCTTCCGGTTCCATTCGCACCAAAGGCAAGGCCGCACCTTTTTCATCCATTAAGGATGCAACTTTGCCACCATCGATACGCACACTAAAACGTTGCGGCTCCTCGCGTTTATCCCAGAAATTAAACCCGCGCGTTAATACTTCATAGGTGACTTCATCGCTACTCGCAGCACGGCGCGACATTTGTCCGGACGACGTCACCGTGGCAGAGGTGCGATATCCCAATGCCTCCAGCTCTTTTTCAAATAGAACGGGCGTTAGGGGTAGACCTTCGTAAAGCTCCAGTGGGCGCGAATAGACACGCGCCGGTAAGGACCATTTCTTACCTTCAAATTTCTCCCGGACAATTTTATCCAGATACAAACTCCAGATTCCGAGCACTACCGCTCCCGCAAGCGCCAGTCCCAAAAATATCCAAAGCACCAGCATCCAACGGATGCGGAATGAACTTGAACCAGAAGATTTTTTATTGCGGCTAAGAAAACGACGTTTGGTCATTAAGGAGATCCAACAGAAAATAGGTAAATGCCAATAAGCAGCCTGGATGAGTAACTCTAAAAATTCATTTTCCACCAGAACAGCCGATTATTTAAGGCTGCCAGCGCACATAAAATAGATTTTCAGAATCACCCGCCGTGCATTTTACGGGTTAGGTAAGGCTTTATCGAGTCAAACCTTTTTAGCATAATGCCCAACCTCACACATCCACTTGTATAAGGTTTCCCCATGAGCAAGCAATATCACATTTATGGCATAGGCGCAGCCCTCGTCGATACCGAAATCACCCTCAACGACGCCGATTTGATCACCATGAAAGTAGACAAAGGTGTTATGACTCTAGTGGATGAAGCGCGCCAGCGCGAACTCATTAGCTACCTTGCTAATCATTTGGTCGCATCACACAAAGCCAGTGGCGGCTCGGCGGCCAATACTATTATCGCGGCCAGCTATTTTGGCTGTAACAATGTTTACTCCTGCAAAGTTGCCGATGATGAGAATGGCCAGTTTTACATCAAAGACATTAAAGCCGCTGGCGTCACCTACCCCGCACATATCAACCCGCCTGCAGGGACTACGGGTAAATGCCTCGTCATGATCACACCCGACGCTGAACGCACTATGAACACCTTTCTGGGCATCAGCGAAACTCTGTCGGTAGATGAGCTGGATGTTGCTGCTATCGCCCAATCCCATTTTGCGTATATCGAAGGCTACCTTGTAACCTCTCCGACTGGTCGCGCCGCTGCAATTGCCTTGCGCCAGCACGCTGAAGCCAACGATACCCGCACTGTACTCAGTTTGTCAGACCCCGCTATGGTGCAGTTTTTCCGTGACGGTTTAATTGAAATGATTGGCGATGGTGTCGATATTTTATTCTGTAACAGCGACGAAGCAATGGGTTTCACCCAAACCGAAAGCCTCGCAGATGCCGCTGAAGCCTTGAAAACATTCAGTAAAAACTTTGCCATCACCTGCGGCAGCGACGGTGCACTTTTGTTTGATGGTAATTCGTTGATAAAAATTGCTGGCAATTCCGTTAAAGCAATCGATACCAACGGTGCTGGCGATATGTTTGCAGGTGCGTTCTTATATGCGCTCTCGCAAGACAAAGATTTCAAAACTGCTGGCGATTTTGCCAGTTTGGCGGCCAGTAAAGTGGTATCACAATTTGGCCCGCGCTTGAAGGCTGAACAGCATGACGAGTTGAAGAAAGCGTTTTTTAATTAAATATTTCCAATGCATTATGCTCGGAATAATGACTCCGGCATAATGCACAATTCATAACTTTAGAACGTTACTAATTTATAAACTAAACTGCCGTTTAAAAAGACCCGATCAATCCAAAAAACTTCATGCACAATAACAATTAACCAAAATATAATTTGAAAAGATATTTTCCTAGTTTTGTGCCGAAATAATTGTTGTGCGATAAAAGCACCAATCCATCCACCTAGAAGTTCAAAAAAATGCAATCTGGATTCGGGAATGCGGCTCGCATCTGTACCTGCTCGCTTTTTATCAATCCAATATAAGAAAAATGCTATTGCGCTTGTAACAATATACAACAATGCAATCCAGGGAAAACGTTGATAAACCCAAAGCTGTACAACTCCTGTAACAACAGGCACTAATAACAATATAAAAACAAAGAGCTTTATCTGGATGTGTTGGAAAACTATTTTCGCTTTTTTATTACCGTCTTTCAGCGGAGCATCCAAATCCTGGACGGGGCGTTTACGTATATCAGGATTGTCCACTGTAGGACTTGAATGCCTGACATGTCTAGCCACTATCCTACCTTGTTGATCTTTGGTTGGAATATAAAAAACCTTGTCGCCAATCTGTGGCCGGCGATTACCATGCAATGTAGTGATATGAAAAAACACATTCGGTTTTTTATCAGATGCAATAAATCCAAATCCCTTCTGGTCATTCCATTTCTTGATAACACCCGATATTTCTTTATCCATAACACCATCCAATTATTTTATTGGAAAAATTGAGAATAGCTTTTGGAGCATTTTACTTTGGCGGCTCTGCCAACTTTACTTTCAATACAAAAGTACTATTGATTACCTCTTTTTACAAGTAACATATGCACGTTACCGCTATACGCTGACAACCAAAAAATATTTTTTAGTGGCATTGCAATTCCATTACGATATTCGTTTTTATTGGGTTAATCTTTTAACCGCACAGCTGCAGATACCGCTTTAGAAGCATCAAGAGTATAGGTAACAGCAAGATTTTTAGGTTCTATGATTTCAAACCCAACATCCAACTCCCCTTTTTCAAAATCAATGAGCCGTATCTGATAAGAACCCTGATATAAATTTTCAAAAGTAGTGTCTATGTCTTTCACAGGTACAACCCGCACATTACTGTAAGTACTATTATCTTGTTCACGTACTACAAGCCTCAAATCCGCTTTGGCAAGCTGGCTTGCATCAATCCCTTTTAAATGAACTGTCAACTGATGTGGAGCTGGACGCATCCGTAGAAAAACCTCCGCCAACTCATAAACAAAATCACCGTTTTCGTCTTTTTCTTCTTCATTGATAGTTGAGGTTGCATGGATTTTTAGGCCAGCATGTAACGTAAACACAGCACTGTCATCCAGATATTTTTTTAACGTAGGAAGGGCTTCCGGTCTAAGTCGCAAAGTGCGGCCATCCGCATCCAGCGTTAGCAAATTATTCATCACTGGATAGTCAGCATCACTGATATTGGTGCTTCTGCCTCCATCATGAGTTAATGACGTACCCAAATATTCAACGGTATTTTGTGGAGACTTTGTTGCGAGTACCCATTTCAAACTCAATAAGTCATCCGGTGTTATGTAATCACGCACATAGCCAATACCCTTAACACCGGTCAGGAATTCAACATTTGATTGATCCTGATCCCCCTCACCTTGGGTAACATTCTCAAATTTAGTGTTGGCCATTCCGCTACCGCGTACATTTAATGTCAAGGCAGTAGCTTTATATTTTTCATTAGAAGGCTTTATCGAAACAACAATAGGAGTTACACCATTAGCGGTAAACTCCGGCATAATCATATGCAGTGAATCTTTGTAAACTTTAAATTCTGCCTTGGGGCCCGAAAGTTGAGCTACAGTATAAATGGTGCCATCATATTTATGCCCGCCACCCAAAGGATCAACAACAAAATCACCTTGGTTGTATAGTTCACCGTCCACACTATCATGGAACTCATCATCATCTTTTACATGCACACGTCCATTAGCTTTTACAATGTCAGTGTGATCCCCATAATTAACGCTTAAGTTAAAAATCGCATCGCAATCATCTTCAGGATTATTATTTCGGAAAACAGTAGCGTTGATGGTTAATGTTGTAACATCTTTTTTAACGGAGAGGATATCTTTCGGCGGAGCCATACGACTCTTTGTGCAAGTGCTACGATCTGCATCATACACAGCTGTAATAGCAGCATCTGCAGCAAGCGGTTTTTTCAATGTATACTTCAATGACACTGTTGGGTCTGAACCTTCCTCGACCACTGTATTATCTGCTGCGATAACAAGGGAGCCCTCTACAACATCAACATTCTCCATCGTTGCCCCAAAATCTGCAGATGTATTTGCTACAGAACTGGAACTTATCGGACTTACGAAATTTGATGAAATGTTGAGTAACAAAAAACTATTGTAATTTCTGTTTAATTCAATAGTTTCATTCAAACTATTATCAAGCTGCGAAAAACACGTTCTACATATAAAAAATGAACTTAGAATTACATATTTCATTGTTGTAGATAAAGTGGAGATTTTTAAATTACTCATCGTTATGCGCAGCCAACTCCACATAACGTCCCCTTGATCCATTTAAGGGTCTCGCCAAATTAGCAGCTGAAAAGCTTAATATTTTGATATCTTTTCCCACAGTTTTTTGTTGAACATACTCTTTGACAGCGGAAGCTCTAGCTTCAGCCAGTTGGATATTTTTTTCCAATTTCCCAGAGGCATCTGCATGTCCAATAATAGAAATCTCTTTAGCATTTGCTCCGACCAAAACAAGCCAACTATCAATTATATTTTTTGTTTGAACGGTTAGCTCTGCGCTACCCAGCTCAAAAGGAATCAAATTATTACTTAACCCAGTGCGATCAGGCTTATTGATCGTAGCTTCTGCAAAAAAAGCACGTGGCTGTCCGTCAATGTCAGCAATATAAAAAGCGTTATACGTATTCTTATGCAATGCCACCACATAAGATTGTGACTCCCCGGAATCATTTAACCTTGTTGAAAAATACAACCGGTATCCATCTTTTTTTCCGCACTCCTGCCCAACACATTGGTACAAAATATCGTAACCAGAGGTTACCAACGCTTGTTTAACACGATTAAATATTGCTGTTACATTATATTTTTTGGGATAATCCAGCAATTTCGTACGTAAAATTGCCTGGTTTACGATTTCATTTTCAGCATAAAACCCTGATGATTGATGAATATCACTCGCCTCCTTATATAAAATTGGGCTTACGGGAATATGGACCGTAAGGTTCGCTTTGTAATCTGACTGAAGAATGGTTGCAGAGTTAATTGAAAATACCTCTGCTTTTGCTACGCAACTTATAAACGTAATTAACATTATAAAAATATTAAATGGACATTCCTTTAACTTCATATTTTTTCCTACTTTAAATCTGTTGAAATAATTGGGCTCTGCATACGCACAATTGCTGACGAAGTAACGGCAACATAATATTCATTTTGATTAGATATTTTTGTTGCTGCCTCCCCGTATGCAGCACAACTGAGCTGATCAGCGGAGGGAGTCAGCAGGCTGAATGAATAAATTAACTTACTGATAACCGGAACAATTAATTTATGGCACCATACAGTTCGAATTTTTAGTAAATTTGCATCTTGCAAATTCAAGCTCAAACTACCACTACCCGAGTTAATATTTTGCGGAGTAGCATTTCGCCACATTAAATTATCATTTGGAATAACATCTTTTTTAACTTCCTTATCACTACCCGATGCTTGCTCTAACATAACGTAGTCATTTTTTTTAAATTTGTTAAATACCGACAAGGTCGGGCTTATAATTTCAACCTTTCCCCGTTGTAAATTAATTTGGGCCAGTGCAGAAGCATATGCGGTTGCAGCTTTTGTTTCTGAAGGAGACTGCCGCAAATAGAGCGCAGCCATAGTGTGGGCCATTGCGTCATTCATTGCTGATTTTTTGGCATTGTGCAAAGCACCAGAACGCGCAGCATCGAATGTTGCCGCATTCAATGTTGTTTTTGTATGAAAAAGATAGGCAAGCTCAAGCACACCGAACATTAAAAATGCAAAAAGCGGCAAAACAATTATAGACTCAACAAATGCTTGTCCCCGCATCGCATCGGGGAGTTTGCCGCGAGTTAACAAGACTTTTTTATATTTCTGATCCATGATGGGCAATATCCCGTATCAATCTTAAATTCCAGTTATTTTTTAACATCAGAATTTTCTTTGCTGGTTTCCGAACTAACGGCCAACATAGATAATTTTAGCTGCATAAGCTGATTATAATCGGGGCTATTAGGTTGGGCTTTAGCAATTCCTTCATCCAAAATTTCTATGGCAATTTTTAAATGAACAAATGCCAAATTGTGCCATGCTTTTGTATAGTTAGGATCATAACGCAAGCATTCTTTGAACGCGGTAACTGCTGCTTCATTTTGCCCCGAGCGAACATATAAATTTCCAAGCCTATACCAGCCTTCCGCAAATTGCGGGTATTGATTCAATAATCTCCTTAACATCGGTTCTGCATCGGAAAAGCGCCCAGCCTTGTACGCCTCCATTGCCAACTCATATTGCTTAACCACCCCCGAGCTTCGTTGGGGAGAACTGCTGCAACCTAACAAACATGCAATAACAATATTAATAACAAATAAATTTCTAAATAACTTCACGTTGAATATCCTTTAAAGATAATTGGTCGCCAATACGAATATTAAATTTCGCCACCATACCGTCATGAAATTCTACAACCGTTTTGGCATCAAAGTAAAACCTGGCCGTCCGTGGAAATATATTTTCACAGACGCGCACAACCGTACCTGATTTATTGAGAAAAACAGCATCTATTTTAAAGTTCATGAAAAAAGTATGGATTGAATTACATGGTTCTATCCATAAGGCATCAGTATGTTCAATATTTCGCTTGAACATCCATCCCCTAAGGCGACTTAAATAAGAATCTGCTTTTTTAACGTCAATACAAACCGGTTTTTCATTTAGATGTAAGGTATACATGTGGTCTTACATCTCATACATAAATTTCATAGCGATTGGAAATGCCAGAATGGCAAAAGTGATTGGAAAAATAAAAGCAACCAAAGGAAAGATAAGTTTTACAGGAGCCTCCATGGCTAACTTTTCTGCACGTTGAAATCGCTCTACCCGACGCTGATCTGCCTGAATGCGCAATATTTCACCTACGCTTGCACCAGTGCGTTCAGTTTGTGCAATTGCAGACACTAACGTATTAATTTCACGGATATCCAAACGTTCACTCATGGCTTTAAATGCAGCGAGTCGCGGCTGCCCGGACTTAATATCACGCTGGATTCGTGCAAATTCTGCGTGAAGATGTCCGCGAGGCGCTTTTTCAACTAATTGCTGTATGGCACCGGTTAGGTTTAATCCCGCTTCTAAAGCTAAGGTCAAAAAATCCAGATAATTAGGTAAGGATTTTAAAATCTCTTTTTCTCGCTTTAGCCTGATGTCGCGTAAAAGGCTCATTGGAATAAAATAACCAATGACACCCATGATTAAAATCGGAGGCAAGGATATTGGGAATTCAAATACTGAAAATCCTAAAAATGTAAGACCAATAAAAAATCCAACGCTTATTGTTTTAAAAGACATTACTTGGCTTGGCGTCAACAAATATAACAATCCCGCTTTGGCAAGCGCTTGTTGGGTGGGTTGTAGCACTTTATTATTCAGCCGGCTATAAGCAAAAAAGTCTAAAAATTGAATAAGTGGCCACAACATACGCATCCAAAGCGGTAAAGGATCGCGATACTCACGATCTTCATCCGGCACACTTACAAACAAATTATAAATGGCATACACCACTAACAATACCGAAAAAACCAGCAGCATTGATGATCCCAATTTAAATATATTCATACATCAATACTCACGATTTTTTTTATGAATTTGTAACCAATAAATTCCATTACCACAACAAATGCACATACACCCCAACCGATTGGCTCAGTGAATAAACGACTCATATTTTGTGGCTCCATATACGAGAGAACCCAAGCCAAAAATAGTGGTAGTAAAGCCATAACCCAACCCTGGGCTTTACCTTGCGCAGTCAAGGCACGAATTTTTCCTTCCATTTCCAATTTGCGACGCAAGGTATCAGAAAGGCGCTCAAGCACTTCAGCCAGGTTACCGCCCGTTTCGCGGGCAATACGCATACTTGCACCTAACATTTGGGTCTCTGCAATGGGAATTCTCCGGTGTAAATTCATTACCGCCATATCAAACGGTACATTCATTCTCAGCTCTCGCAACATCAAATCAAATTCTTGGGATACCGGCCCTTTTGTTTCAACAACAAACAAATCCAAAGCCTGGTTCAAACTCGAACCAGCACGCATGGATCCAGATAAAGCTTGTAATGCATCTGGCAATTGCATGACAAAACGATACTCGCGCCTGCTACGTAAAAATGCCAATGCACGACGCGGAATAAATATTGAAATGAACACCACTCCTGATGCTAATATTTTACTGCCTGTAAAAATAAAAACGATTAAGCCAATTAGGAAGGTAAAACACAACACAATTCGCCAAACGAGTTTGGGATCTAAAAATACAAATAAATCGGAAAGCGTTGCACCAACATGCCGGGTAAAATTCATGCGCTGTTGATCTGCAATTTCGTAAATCATTCGAGATACGATAAACGCAGCAATAGCGCATGCGAATGCCATGAGTAGCTCGATCATAAGTTATCCTTTTATAAAAACCTGTTTAGACTCTTTGTGTTGCTTATAGCTGTTTCATGTACGCATCAAACACAACTGCTTGATGAGGCTAAGCCAGCAGAGATCACTTTCGCGGGCTTGCCTCTGCAATATCGCTAATAATCAGTCAGCATGGTTTAACGCATCAGGGTTATAATTAAAATCCAAATGCATGTGATGATCATGATCTTGCGCTGATAATATACGATCTTTAAAATTCCATTGCTGTAGGTCGTCGTCACTATCGTCATCGGGTGTACCATTATTTGCTGGAGTAGGGTTGGACCCATTTGTAAGCCCAGGTAATTTACCATTTACAATAAAATCCCTTATTGTTGGTGGCGTTTTTCCTGAGCAAGCTGAAGGAATTTTAACGAACACAGCTTTTTTAAGATTGTTGTCATACATAAGATTGTTCCCCATAAATGCCTGCCTAAATGGCGTATCTGTATCTGCCATACTGGAAGAAATCCATTCAACAAAATTTCTATTTCTCAATATAAAATTTCGCAGTTCTTTTCTGATTGCAGTCCTGCCAGCATCCGTTGTCACTGTATAGTAATCACACCAACGAGTATAAAAATGTCCCACTGGTTGGCCACCATAAGCTCCATCCTTTACACTACCATCTGGCATTAAATAACGGACATCCAATGCGCGTCCGTTGTGGTGGGAACTGTGTCCTAGAATTGAACGACAGCCTAAAAGTTTTTCATTATCTTTACCTGCATTGGACGCTATAGTGCCATCACATCTTACGTTTATGGCTGATGCATCGCCCAGGCGTAATTCATCAATAAAATCCTGGTTATCATTAATCGTGCTATCGCAGTGGCCATTTGTCAGGACGATTGGCGTTGTACAATTTACGGTTGGTGCAGGCAGTGGATTTGCAAAAAGGTTTTGCCACAGCGCGGGTGATATCCAGCCATCCCCCCCAATATCATTTTCACGAAGCCCATACCTTCCTCCGCTTCCATTCGTTATGGAATTTACAGGGTTCCAATTCCAGCGTGTTGCTGATTGGGGATAAGAGTGATCACCCTGTTTAATAGTTTGAAGTTCGTACAAAGGGAAAAACTGTGCAACATTTTCAATACCCTGCGCTTTTACGGTGACATTCATCAATCCATTTTCCAAATCAAACGTGCGGCCATCAATCGTCACATTGACAATAGCCCCTAATGAAATTGTACGGTTGTAAATGTCATAACTGGTGCCGGGAGAGGTAATATTGTTGGGCAACGCATAATGATCCATCGATATGCGCTTGAAAGACTGCTTATAGTTACCGTCTTTGGCAGCTTTATCCGTAATAACCACCTTGGGTGATGAGCTGGGAATTGTTTCAACCTCGGCAATAATGTGATCGCCCGTTTGGGGTTGCAAAAGTACTATACGAACGGAATTGATAGTGAAATCGGTGGTTTTTAACCCAATATCGGCAGGAAGCACATCAATATATGCATCAAATTGGCGATCAGGATTGGTTATCGATATATCTGAGGGTAAATCTTTTGGGATTGACAAAAATAACCTTCCATTTTCCCCCACTGCAGCGTTGTCTATGGGGTTAATAAAATGCATTATCCTCAAGCCCTTAGTGGTCATTCCACCAATGGCCTTGGCAACAAAATTAATGTTGGCAGGCAAGTCGCAATCCCTCAGATACGCTGCGACCTGGGTGGTCAATTGATCATCGCCCTTATTGGTTGCAGACATCTCTATCTTGATTTCGGGAACCGTCGTTAATTTGGCAAAATCTATACAGTTACTGGCAAAATATTTATTCCTTCCTGAATAATTACTTTTACTGACCGAAACATTTTTTTGATCAAGTGTTAAGCCAAGGTCAGTCATATTACTGGTTATTTTTGCAGACCACAGGTCATCAAACTTGGACGCTTTCGCCGTGGAGAATGAGGGCCATTCAAGAGTTTGTACTTTAACAACCAACTGCTGCTTACCAACAGTAGCAGGCGCGGTTGAACTTGCATTTGAACTCGCTGAGCTGGCACTTCCTGCAGATGATGAATTGGAGTTTGCCGTAGCAGATATCCCTAAATCTTCTTTCGTAAAGGTATAAATACACTTATTTTCCTGATCTACCTTAGTAGAGCGAATACTTACCAGATACTCGCCCTCATCATCATGACAAGTGTCTACCGGTGACGGATCAGCCGAAGGAGAATTAGGCTCGGCCATTTTATTCAATTTTTTTTTTTGCCGACCTAGCCTCTGGAGCCGTTTGGGTTGGCGGCTCTGCCACATTCACTTTCATTGTAACAGCGCTGTTAACAACATCCTTTTTCTCCAACAACGCATGTACATCACCGCTGTAAACCGCTGACAGGTCAACCAGCCTTATATAAAAATCTGAACTGTATAAATAATTAAAGGTCGTCGTCCTTTGGGTAACAGGCTTAATGATCACTATCCCGTCGCCAGGACCGTCTTTGTAAGAATCGCTCAAGACAAAAAATAACTTTTGCCCGGTAATCGCCGCATCAGGTATTTTATCATCCAGCGTTACACTCGCAGCTTTATCCGCAACACGCAAACTCACATGCAGATCAAAATTTTGCCCAAAATAATTTTCATCTTGTGCAAGTTCAGCCTCAGTGTCTCTCAGGTTCACCTGCATATAAAGCTCAACGCCTTGTTCACGCAGGTCAACTTTGTTTTTAATTTTCTCCCAATCAGCGTCAGAAATTTGTATAGCTTTACCGTCAGCGGATACTTGCGCATCTATGAGTAAGTGTGTTGCATTACCGGTGTGTAATTCTGAAACAGCTACCTCTACTGGCCTACTGTTATTAATATGTATCCGGTTATTTAAATATTTAAACTCTAGCTTCGGGGCTACAGTGTCATTCAAAATCAGGTGATGCGGCCCCTGTTTGTTTAGAGTAACAGACTGGAGATATTGATCCGGCTTACCTGGGGAGTCGCCCTCCCCATCGCCATCATAATCATAACTCCAGCGCAATGAGATAAATCGCGTACTTGACATGAGCTCATATTCAAGTTCGTAGTTTTCGCCCTTCAAGGATGTTACCTGGAATTTTACGGACTCATTATCACCCGCTTGCATAGATGCCCCTCTTCGCGTGAAATCATTCGGGGCAGGCATAAGCAAGCGCAGTTTATCACCGGATACTTTAAACGCAGTCGTAGGGCCTTTTATTTGGGTGACAGTGAATTTGTCGTCACCCAGGGGTTTACTTATACCGTTGAGATCAAAATCGACGACTTCACCAGTATCTGAATTCACATCCTCCGAACTCATTTTATCGTCATCAATAATTTTTATACCGTTGTCTGTTGGCAGCGTGAAGGTTGCACCATTCATCGTCAGGCTCAAATTCCACACGGGGTACTTATCGGCCTCGGGTTCGTTATTGACATAACTTTCCAGGTGGACTGTAAATTCAGTAGTGCCTTTTGACAGGTTTAGGGATTTTCCTTCCGCAATCCTTCCCGCAAAAATACCAACGCCATAATGTGCATCTACCGCGATATTTAACACCGCATCATCGGGCAAAGGTTTGCTTAAGGTAAACACTACAGGCAATACCTTGTTAGGCTCTGGATCAGATCCTTCAAGAAATTCCAATTGATCAACATGCGCTGTTAATTCGGGATTTCCGGACACAGGATTTGAAGATACAGAACTACTTTGCGAGTTAAGGCTCGATGCACTAGTGCCTGTGCTGGTAGTGTTATTATTGTTGTTGGACCCAACATTACCTGATTGGCCAGTCCCCGGCCCCGTTTGGCCACAGCCTGTAATGGCTAATAGTAAACAGGCAACTAATAGACCTCGTTTAAAAAGACCCCATAATTTATTCATTGTGTACATTCCTTTCGATTAGCCCTAAACATAAATTGAAAACATTAAATTTAAATTATGCGCAATTAAAATAATTCTAAACGCGCATCTGCCATGGATATGTTGCAGCTATAAAACAAAAAATAAGTCCGATATTATTAAACCAACATGCCGGGTAAAATTCATGCGCTGTTGATCTGCAATTTCATAAATCATTCGAGATACGATAAACGCAGCAATAGCGCATGCGAATGCCATGAGTAGTTCGATCATTATCTATATTACCTATAAGATTAAAAATCACCCGGCTCACTTGGCTCAAACTCAACGTGAAAATGATTGTCGTGCGGAGTCATTTCTTGAACTATGTAAGCATTATTATTATCTTTAATCCAGGAGTAGGGATTCCATACACCCAAGCTTGTATCGTTAGCGATAGGTGGCAATGTGCCCACTGTTAGAATTTTAAAAATAGACGGGGTACCCTGCGGCAAAGCCGGCTCATTTGAAGAATCACCTTTACCCAAGTAGACCTTCCTAACTTTTGTTGTAGTTGGCAATGAGTAATCAGTTGGAGATCCACGCTGATCTTTAATAATGGATTGTATATACGCCCTATTGATTTTTACCCAGCTTTTTAAATTATTGACTGCATTTTGATTCAGCGGTGATTTCGCTGCTGCAGCCCATAAGTCGTAATAATATTTTGGAAACTTACTTCCTGGCTGACCATTCGAATCCAAATAGGATAAATCCAAACTTGTTCCCAGTTGGTGCCCAGAGTGTTGCAAAATAGATTTACATTTAGCCCCTTCAATATGACACCTTACATGGACAGCGCTCGCATCATTGAGACTCAGATTATCCACATAATCTGGATAACTGGTATTAGTACTGTTTTCTTTTAACCCGGGCATACAAATTGTTAATGGCGAAAGATCAATTAAAGCAGGGAGATTTATTACGTCCGTAGGGCAATCTGACATTAAAGTAGTATGAGCTTGGGCAAATGTGTTTTTCCAGACTGATGGTAATATCCAGGTATCGCCGCCCTTAGAGTCGTCATTTACGCCTTGGCCAAATCGTTGGTTGCTTGCAATCCAATCAAAGCGTGTTGAATCACGAGGTAGCAAATCTTTCAATGCTTCTATACGCAGAAGCGGACGTAAATTTGCCGTGTCTAAATTGACCTCAGTTTTTTCTTTAATATCAATAAGTCTTAATGCAGATACACCAGTTATATATGAATTGGGTGTATCTGGATTGATATTGGCGGCTACCATTAAACTCACAGTACGATTAGTAGCTGGATAGGGTATAACATGACCTTGATAGTTAATGGGCAGACGATAATTAGTGACAGTAATAGTTTTTCCAATGACAATGGATTTACCATTTTTCAGCTCAGTTAGATCGGTCACACTTATTTTTGGTTTTGCATCACTTACCTTTATGCTACCTAATGCAAGCGATTCTTCATCCTGCCCGTGCTCGTTACCTACATTAAGTCCCATTTCTAAAGCGTCTAAAGCAATTGCTTTAGCAACACCAGCATTGTCACTTAATGGCAAAATATTTAATGTAAAGCCAAAAGCATTATTCGCTGAAGTATAAACGCTACTCGTTTCAGTCAACCCATATGGTAATGAAATTAATGCTTGTTCATTGTTTAATTTAGGGTTTTTGTTGGCGAACAAAAATATATTGCCAGGCTCACGATTGGTTAATTTTGGATTATCAATTTTATATAGCTCCGCACAATTTTTAACCTCGCTGCTTACCCATGTATCATTACTACTATCACCAATATTTTTTACTTTTGCCGTAAAGGTAAGGGTATCTGTCGCATTTTCATCCAAAGTAAAACATGGGCTTACTGACACAAAAGTACGCCTGTCTTTATTTGATTTTTCCACTGTATCACTTTGAAACTTGGTCATTGATTCTAAATTTTTGATACTAGATGTTAAGGACCAGGACCAGGAATCCGTATACTTGGTATTTTTATCGGTAAAGGATGGAAACTCTAATGACGTTACCTTAATAACCAGTTGCCTTGATTGTTTTGGCGTATCGCCTTTTAACTCCTGAGTGGTGAATGTGTGTGTGCAAGAAACCTCTGTATCCTGCGCGGCAGTTCTCACTAGATAGGTATCCATATTTGATTCACAATCCGTATCAACATCAGGCTTTTGATTTTTTAAACCAATTGTTTGTTGGCCTTGCAAATCCATTGCAGCATTAGTCTTTTTTAGTTGGGTTACTCCTTTAGACACTACATTTTCAATTACTGCTTTAGAAGCATCAAGAGTATAGGTAACAGCAAGATTTTTAGGTTCTATGATTTCAAACCCAACATCCAACTCCCCTTTTTCAAAATCAATGAGCCGTATCTGATAAGAACCCTGATATAAATTTTTAAAAGTAGTGTCTATGTCTTTCACAGGTACAACCCGCACATTACTGTAAGTACTATTATCTTGTTCACGCACTACAAGCCTCAAATCCGCTTTGGCAAGCTGGCTTGCATCAATACCCTTTAAATGTACCGTTAACTGGTGTGGGGCTGGACGCATCCGTAGAAAAACCTCCGCCAACTCATAAACAAAATTACCTTTTTCGTCTTTTTCCTCTTCATTTATAGATGAAGTCGCATGGATTTTTAGGCCAGCATGTAACGTAAACACAGTACTGTCATCCAGATATTTTTTTAACGTAGGAAGGGCTTCTGGCCTAAGCCGCAAAGTGCGGCCATCCGCATCCAGCGTTAGCAATTTATTCATCACTGGATAGTCAGCATCACTGATATTGGTGCTTCTGCCTCCATGATGAGTTAGTGACGTACCCAAATATTCAACAGTATTTTGTGGAGACTTTGTTTCCAATACCCATTTCAAACTCAATAAGTCATCCGGTGTTATATAATCACGCACATAACCAATACCCTTAACACCAGTTAAAAATTCAACATTTGATTGATCCTGATCACCCTCACCTTGGGTAACATTCTCAAATTCGGTACTGGGCGTCCCGCTACCATGCACATTCATCGTATAATTGGCAGTATTATATTTTTTATTGGAAGGTGTGACCGATACGACAATAGGAGTTACGCCACTAGCGGTAAACTCCGGCATAATCATATGCAGTGAATCTTTGTAAACTTTAAACTCTGCCTTGGGGCCTGAAACTTGTGTCACGGTGTAGATAGTTCCATCGTATTTAATGTCACCATTTAAATTACCTTTTACAAAATCTCCTTGATTATAAAGCTCAGAATCCACACTATCGTGTAGTACATCATCATCTTTTATATGCACACGTCCATTAGCTTTTATAATGTCAGTGTGATCACCATAATTAACGCTTAAGTTAAAAATTGTATCGCAATCATCTTCAGGGTTATTATTTCGGAAAACAGTAGCGATGATCGTTAATGTTGTAACATCTTTTTTAACGGAGAGGATATCTTTCGGCGGAGCCATACGATTCTTTGTGCAAGTGCTACGATCTGCATCATACACAGCTGTAATAGCAGCATCTGCAGCAAGTGGTTTGTTTAATGTATACTTCAATGACACTGTTGGGTCTGAACCTTCCTCGACCACTGTATAATCTGCCGCAATAATAAGTGAACCCTCTACAACATCAACACTTTCCATCATTGCTCCAATATCTGCAGATGTATTTTCTACAGAACTTGAACTTATTGAGCTTATCGCACTTGATGAAATACTACTGGAGACACCAACATTAACCCCTCCATTAGAAGCAGTGCCGTTATTTGATTTACCGGCACTTGGCCCCGTTTGGCCACAGCCAGTAATAGCTACTATTAAACAAGTACCTAATAGGCCGAGTTTAAAAGGGTTCCATAATTTATTCATTGTGTACATTCCCGATTGTTTAAAAAAATATTAAATAAAATTTGTTAAATTATTGATTAAAAATACCCATATCCAAACTCACTCCGCGTTCGCGAAGTGCTTCATAAAATTCGGGAACTTGACCGGTGGCAATAAATTCACCCTGCGTTTTTCCGTCGATATAACCTTTGCGATTGAAGCGAAAAATTTCTGCCAGTTGGATGCGCCCACTTTCAACACCAGTGACTTCCGTAATACTGGTAACGCGACGAGAACCACAGGGAAAACGTGTTTGCTGGACAATAATATTTACTGCTGACGCAATTTGTTCACGGATTGCGGAAACGGGTAAGTCCATACCGGCCATCATGACTAAAACTTCAAGGCGACCAATGGAGTCTCGCGGCGAATTTGCGTGTAGTGTGGTGAGCGAACCATCGTGCCCGGTGTTCATAGCTTGCAACATATCCAGTGCTTCCCCACCGCGACACTCACCCACAACAATTCTGTCGGGCCGCATACGCAAGCTGTTGCGTACTAATTCGCGAATGGTGATCGCGCCGCGCCCCTCCTGATTTGAAGCGCGCGCCTCTAACGACACCAGATTGGGTTGATAAAGTTTAAGCTCAGCAGCATCCTCAATAGTGACAATGCGTTCATCATCAGGAATAAAATTGGATAGGACATTTAGCAAAGTAGTTTTGCCACTGCCAGTGCCACCGGAAATAACAATGTTCATATGCTCCTTCACCGCCATTTCCAAAAATGCATCCATTGCAGGAGATATACTGCCGAACTTCACTAAATCTTTCGCCGTTAATCTATGCTTCATAAACTTACGGATAGTGAGGCACGGACCTTTTAATGCCAAAGGTGGAATAATGGCGTTTACACGGGAACCATCTTTTAAACGGGCGTCCACCATAGGAGAAGATTCATCAATACGCCGCCCCAAAGGTGCAACTATTCTTTCAATAGTTGACATAACAGCATGAGAATCTGTGTACGTAACTGGTGATTTTAATAATTTTCCGTTTTTTTCATAAAAAATTTCATCTAGTGAGTTCACCATCACTTCACTGATAGCATCGTCAGAGAGAAGATCCTGGATTGCACCTAAACCTACCACTTCATCCAGAACTTGTTTACTGATTCGAGCCTGATCTGTTTTTTTATCGGAAAAATTTGTTTCAAATACTTCCACCAGTAAACGCTTCACTAAAACCGTCATTTCATCATCTGACATTTTGGTAACATCAAGACGACGTAAATCAATAAGCTTAAGTAATTCTTTATGCACAATTAAACGGATTTCACGGTCGCCATCATTTTGTTCTGCAACTGATTCTTGCGAAACCGTAGTATCAACATCCATTGCAGTTGATTCGGCTAAGGTTAATGATGGAACTGGTTGTAACGCATCCTCTTTTTTTTGCGGAATAATATTAATGAACATGCCACCGATTTCGATTGTATCTGTTTGGTACAAGGGGCCAAAGCGCCTTATCCTTTCGCCATTTACTGTAGTCCCTTTCGGACTACCCAAATCCTGGACGTAAATGCCATCCACTTCCGCAACAATACTGGCGTGATGTTTTGCAACACTCCAACCGCTGATAGTGATGTCCTGGTTAACCCTACCGATACCCGCAGAACCAGTATTAATTTGTTTGCGATTAACGATATTCCCTTCACTTGTTGAGACAATTACTTCAAACATAGTTTATTCCAACAAGGCGCTGTCAATTTTTAATGTTGATTTAAGATCATCAATTTGTTTCTGAGCTGAATCTACAACATGGGTGTTAATGTTCGCGCCGGAAGACGTACGACGAGGTGTGACAAACACGACCAATTCACTTTGGCCAGCATTGAACTCTTTCGATTTAAATAACTCACCCAATACCGGCATGTCACCAATCAACGGAATTTTAGATACACTTTTTGAATCTTCGGCTTTAACAATACCCGAGATAACAATTGTTTCACCATCCCTTACGGCTACAACTGAACTGGTGCGCCGGGTTAATAAACCAGGTATTCCTTGAACAGTAACGGACTTATCAATAGTGCTAACTTCCGTTTTAATACTTGATGTAATTAAATCGTTATCATCAATACGTGGTTTCATTTCCAACTGAATCCCGTATTGCTTGAATTCTACGGTTGTAGCTCCTAAAGCATTCATCACAGCCATTGGAATTTCACCGCCTGATAGAAAATTGGCTTCTGTTCCACTCTGTGTAATCAATACTGGTGCAGCTAAAGTCTTGGCCTGGTTATCTTCTGCCAACATATCAATAATAGAAGTGGCTAATGTACTTATTCCAAAGTAACCGTAGAAACTGGTGTCGTTCACTGAAATATTTTTAACCATTTCTGTAGCTTCTGGTGAACTGGTTACACCAAACGCAGAATTGTATGTACCTACAACATGGGCGCCCATTGCGGGTCCAGGCATCGCCGTTTGCCAACGAATTCCCAGTTTTTGCATTGCACCTTTATTAACTTCGACAAAACGCACATCCATACGGATCATTGGATCGGCTGAATTATTTTTTGTGTAGAGTAAGTTAACAATATTAGGGCCGATCAATCCTGATTGGCCTAATGCATCAACAACTGAATTTACCCGTTCTTTAGTTGCAGCGGGAACGTCACCTTCGATAATAAATACACCGCCTTCATCACGAATATTTACGCCATCAAGATTTTTTAAGCTGGCTCGTAAAGCATCCACAGTAGACTTATTGTTAAACATTTTTACCGTCAGCTTGATGCTGAATTGTCGGTCACCCTCAGTCCAAACCATAATGTCGGTTGTGCCCGGAGTCCTGGCGATCAACAAGAGATCGCCAGTATCCAATACATTGGCTGCTGCAACAGAATCAGAACCTACAGCAACACGCTTTATAGAACCAATTTTTATTGTTTCTACTGCTCCAGGCTGCATTGTCATATAGCGGTCAATTGCGTAGCTACAGCAAGCATGTACTAATATAAAAATGGCTGTTATCACTTTGCACGTATTGCGCAAATATTTTAAAAATTCCATATGAAAATTCCAAAAAACCAATAGTAAAAACGTAGTAATCGATTATTTATTTATGCCTGTATCATTTTTCCAATGTTGCAACGGATATTCAGGGTCTGGTGTGATCGAATGAACAGGTTGCAACTGCGCCTTCAAAATACCGGCTTCCGCAGTTGAACCGGAAAAGTATTCAACCTGATTGCTGCGATTTTTTAATGATGCATAATGCAATATGTTGGCAGGTAATTGAGCGTTGTCGTTTCGATTTCGCAACAAAGTGACAATGTTGCCATTATCTTTTGCCAATAAAACTTTTTGCGCGTCCTGTGGAATTACAGCAATAGTAATAGTCTGGTATTGGGATTCAGCACCTTCCGATGACTGATCGGGCAGAGGCACGGTTGGTGTTTTTCCCGTTGCTAATACAGTGACATTCTGTAATAAGGAAATTAGTTCTTTTTCGGTATGCGTGGCACTGGAAGTTGATGCATCACTTAACAAAAATAAATCAACTTTATCACCAGGCTTTAACATTCCATCACTCGAATTTAAAATATCGACAGGAAAGGTCAAAGCGCGTTGGCCAGATAACAACAAATCAGAAAACCGCTCTGTTACTGCTGAGGTAACGTATTGTCGTAAAATCGGTTTTCCACGAGGAATTCCAAGTAATGCAGTATGTTCTTTGATCTGATCAAAATCTTCAGGTGTAATTACGTCCAGAGGCGCATGTTCTGCCGAGATTTCAGCAACTGCCAGATTTTCTGCACCTAAATGCATGCCCGGTGAAATATCCTTACTTGCTACAACTACCGACATCATCTTTTGTGTTTTACGTTGTATTTTGCTCATTAGCTCCAGTTCTTGTTTAGCCATATATTGTTTTGATAACCAAAATGCAAAACCACCGAAGATTATGGCAACAATGATTAATAAAATATTTTTAAGCAACACTGAGTTTTTATTGATACTAGCTTCCATAAATTTCACACGATTAACTGTTAATGGGAGTTGACATGATATAAATCCAACCGGCATAAAGTGACTTCAACGCATCCATAAGTAACTCTATAGAATTTTTACCTCCAGTGATGGGCATTAATAATGCAAGTACTAGCATCAATGTAATTACAATATATTCGACTGTAGCTATACCTTTACTGGATTTCATATTTAATGTTCCACCAATACGCCGACGCCACCGATGCCATTCGATAAGTTATTAATTGAAATAGTCGCATTATCTGGACCCTTCCGAAATAACAGCGTCTTATTAGAAGAAGTCGTTGCGGGAACCTCATCTTCCGCCCAGCCTTTTGTTACAAAATAGCGGCGAAAAAAATCTACATTTGACTCAAATGATTGTTTATTTCTAAATGTAATTGTTCTGCTTTTGTGCGGACCGTCTTCTGCATAGATATTTGTCATCAGCGTTGAGCCTGAAGGTAATATGAAGGCAGGATTTTTTTGATCATTTAAATTTCTTTCCGGGTAAGTGCTTATGGTTAGATAGCCAAAGCTATCTAATTGTTTATTTAAAAGTTGCAGACTCACAAACCAACGGCCCTGGATGAAACCGGTAACTTGCCAATTATTGACGGGATAATGCAAAAACCCAGGCTCAGCGGACCATAAGTTTTGATAATATTTTGATAATTCCTCTACCGTTTTTTTTGAACGAATTTCCCAAATCTGCATGGTTACACCGTTTACAACCATTTCGTTAGAAACAATTTTTGCGTCCACAAAATTCGGGAACCATAAATCATTGACTTTGGGCTCGGCATGAACACAGTTAACGACTGATAGTGCAAAACACATAACCAGATAATGGATACGAAAAACGGGATTAACAAAAATGGAAACCAAATACCTATTCTGTTCCATAGATCACTCCAATCTCTGCTGGGGAACATATTGTGGCAAGGTGGACGTTTTAGTCAGTCTGTCACTTTCAAAATCCCGACCACATTTAATTCCAATACCAATACACACATCCGTCAATACTGGAGCCAACGCATTAAAGCCATCAACAGCGACGTTATTAATACTAATCTCTACGCCTTCTTGAACTTTCTTTTGCAAACTGACACCTGTACCTGCACTCCAACCATCAGCGAGAATTACGTTGGTGTCTTCTGGCGCAAGAATTTGGTCAAACTCTTTCCACCAACCCAATGACTTTAATTCAATCATGACGTAATCCGAATAAAATCCATTTGAAGGAAGATTAGGTAAATTCGCAAGCTCTAATGATTTACCTTGTAAATCAATACCGAGTGAAGGAGCGTTAGTATTTTGCTCCCTTAAACTTAAGTAGCTCGGCACACCAGATTTATCGCTGTTATGGTTAACCATAAATTCTTCATAGGAGCCCAATAATTTATTGTGCTTCTGAAAATATAAAAATTTATCGATGGGTAAATTCCCGCTATATTTAATTCCAATGGAATCTTTCCCTTGCGCTAATATTCTTTGATTGGCCTCATCGCGCAACTGAAGCTCAGTCTTACTTATACCTGGAGCACTCGCCCATGCGGTTTTATCGTAATAAATAGTTCGTTCCCAAGCCGCATACCTTGCAGCCTGTAATGTTTTAAACCTTGCTTCGCTTACCTTGCTCATAATTGGCAAAAATAGAATAAGGAATGTAACTGCACCCGCTGCTACAATCGTAAATTCAACTAATGCCTGACCAGAATTTTTGTCGCCGTTATTTAGCATTATGTTCCTCTTGCCAATGCAAACATGGCTTCTGATTCAGAAAGTTTTGCCCTATCTAACTTAGGTAACCAAAATGGGTTGTAGAGATTTCCAAACTCTCGTTTGATTCCAGTCGTAGAGCGAAGGGAGGTTTCGATATCCTGCGGACGCGAAAAATAAGAACGTCCTTTTGCCAGACTGGATTGGCCATTTTTTCGGTAGCTTCCCTGCTCGGCAATATCCAAAGAGTCCTGCGCAACACCCAATGTGCGTGTAGTTGAAATATCATCTTCTTTTTTACTAACCACGACAAAAATAGCGGGTGCCACATCGATGCGTCCTTTCGCTTTCAAGTCAACAAATGGTAGCAATCCATCATAATTATTATTTTGTAATTTATTCGATGAAGCAAAGCCTCCTGCGGTACTATTTCGCCATGCACCATTGCCATAAAGATTTCCGCTTTTATCATTAGCAAGATTGTAATTTTTACCTGCCGTACCGGAACCCGCACCTAATGGATAGCTTTCACTCCAACCGCTCCAATAAAATCCTTTCGTCCATGAAAATTTATAATGCCGCGTGTATAGAGAAAGAGTATCCATTGCAGCCCAGGTTTTATATTTGGTGGCATTTTTGGGTCCGCTACTACCGTTACTCATATCTGTGCCACCATATTTTCTTAAATCATATTGGATGACAGTCAAAGGCATATTATTCAATACATCAATAGCATCTCCCGTCCAACCTCCTGAACGGGCAGACGTAAAAATATTTCTTGATTTCATTGTGATATCGAAGAACTCATTGGTGCGAGTTTTGTTTTCACCAGAATTGGCATTATTTGGTGAATAATTTTCTAAAAAGAGTGCCAGGTCCGCCGAGTGCCCCGTTGCAACGGTGGTGGACAAATCAGCCTTTTTATCATTGGCAGAAATAATTTTTTCTATCAAAGAGGATGATGCAAGCGGATAGGCAACACGAAAACCTTGTTGCGCAGCGGAAATAAGATTTGTAATTAAATTCAATGCCGGAATTTCAATATTAGCGGTATAGTCTAATCCAGTTGAATAATAATTAAGTCCCGCGGCAACAGCATTTACATATTGTCCGTAATAAGGAATTTTACCTAAAATAGGTTTGATTCTATCGCCAATATTTTTTAAGAGTTTACCTTCAGAAGCAATACCAATTGCTTGAGCAGTGAGGACATGATCAGCGATCATTGCGCGATTACTGTACGCCATAAAATTCAGGTAACGCGCATCCATTGTCGCGCCAGAGTAGGCCGCCGCATCAGCTGTATTCTGCAGCTTTATACGTTCAGTAACAACGATATTACTGTTGTATAAAAATATTGCAGAAAGTGCAACCAATCCAAGCAAAATCGCCGTTAAAGGCATAACTTGCCCATACGAAAATTTCTTTGTACATCGCATTGCCATTCCGTTGTTTCCCTGGCAGTTAATAAATAAAACCATTTAGAAATATAGAATTGCCGCTCGTTGAGAGCGGCAATAATTTACAGATTATTTTGCACCGGTATTAGCAGTTTCATCGTAAGTGCCCAGGTCAGTTTTCTTTGCAGCAAGAGTTGTTGCCGCTGCAGCTTCTACTTTCGCAGCGGTGATATTAGCTGTTGCTGCAGTACCCGACACTTCATTTGTTAAACCAGCCATTTGCGTACGAACTGTTTTACCAAACATTGCATATACACCAATTGCTGCAACAGCAATTAATGCAACGATAATGATGTATTCAGTCATACCTTGACCGTGTTGACTACGACGAAAATTATGCATAAAAGATCTCCATATAAGATTAAATATCTTTGCTAACAGTTTTCCATTAGCAACTCCCTGCTCGCTGCAACCCTGATGGTTACTGTTGAACAAGTTCTACCCTGCGATTTTTGGCACGACCAAACTCGCTGGAATTTGTACTTAAGGGTGCAAGCGATGCGACGCCATGCGCACTTAAACGCTCTTTAGCTATCTGATAAGTTTGTACTAATGCGCCTAAAACAGCCTGCGCTCGCTGTTCCGAAAGCAACATATTATTGGCGAAGTCACCGACATTATCTGTATGACCCACAATACGTAGCTTCAGCGAAGGGTTATCTTTTAATACTTTTACAATTTTTTCTAACGCAGGCTTTGATTCAGGTTTGATATTGAATTTTCCCGTATCAAAATAGATCCCATAGAGTTCTATTTTTCCATTCTCTTTCAGGCCAGTTGAGATTTCATTACTTGACACTTCAAGCGGTGTAAATACCTGCTGATTTTCTTCGAGAATCAAATAATAAATTATAAAATTGGTACTACTAAAACTGGAGGAACAAATTGCAATATGCTGTGTTCCAGTAGCGTTTTGACGAACCATGTAAAGATATTCTGGACTAACACCAATAATCAGTGGAGACATATTCACCATGATATTTTCGGCGCTTTTTTTAAAGGGTATAAGAGCAGCATCGCTCAACTTTAATTGCAATTGAAAGCCGGCCTTCTTTAAGGATTCTTCAGCATTTCTAATGATAGCAACTGAGGTGGTCTCTTTTTCCAATCCATAATAAATTCGGGTTATGGAACCCTCTTTAGTTTTTGTATCAATTTTTCCGGCAGAATTCCTTGTGAGAAAATCTTGTTTGCCAAAATCAGCATGAAAATAATCTTTAACAATTGATCCAGGAAATCGAGAAAGGAGTGGATGATCAGCGTGCTCTTCTGCATGAGCCCCAACAGCAAGAAAAGTGAAAAGAAATAAATAAAAGCCACATCGTCCCAAATGCATAATACATTCCTAAAAAAAATTATAGCCACTTGTTAAAGCGGCGCAATTCTAGATTAGCTTTTCGAACTTTGCTGCTTGAATTTCATAGAAATTGTGACCCCCACCACTTTTTTATTGGCTGTCCTGCACATTTTCACAAAAAAATATCACCAACATACATGACACTAAAATATTTAACCTATTTTTTTTAGAAAAAAATAATTACTAACATGGGATCATGTCGTTACAACAAATAACAATTTCCAAGAACAGTTAACATTCCGTATGAAAAATATTTTATTAGGAGAAATTCTATCAAGATTAACCTGAATAAGAATATAAATCTGACAATCGACATAACGGCGATATTAAAGTAAGTATCACCCCAAACTCTTCCGCCATTTTTTAAATCGTTGATTGGCAAAAAAAGCCAGGTGAGTGGCTTTATATTTTGCTATGCGAACTTTTGCCCAGGGCCAATAAATACCTAATGTTAGCAAGCACAACAGCAAGTTATTGATAACCAGTTTGTTATAGTCAGGCAAACCCCAAGTTGCGACAAAGTAACCTAATTTGGTGCTGGTTGCATTCCATTGTAAATTCACCAGGGCAACCCACCAACGCACAAAAACCAAAAGCCACAATCCAACAATCATTAACACTGAAAAACCAACAGGTATATATTCACGGTAATACACGCAAGCAAACGTGATTATTTCTGCCATTAACAACGGAGGCAACAGCGAAAAATATTTTTTTATATTGGCTGAAAATGAAAATGCATAGCCACCGATAGACATAGTTTGCACACGATATTGCTGGATTTTAAAAACGGCGTAAGGCGCTAATACACCTGCGCTCAATACCGCTAATAATGGCCACCCCAAAAACACTGCGTAGGCATCGCGCAAATTTGATGTTTGCTGAAAAGCTGTATCACAATAAAAAGAATATTGTTGCTGGAATGTGCTGCGTTTACTCCAGTAGAGCGGCAATACTCCAAGCAAACCTATAAGACTCACAGCGCCATAGAATGGTGATATTAAAAATGCATAGCAAACACATGCGATATAAAACATCAATGCGAACTGCACTAAAAATATTTTTTGCGGATTGGAGGTGTATCTAAACTCGGCATTATCCAGGTGTGTATTCTGGTAAAAATAACGGAGTGATCGAACCTGTGCCCAAGGATATAAAATGCCTGCACTCAAGATGCAAACCAATACATTGATTATCCAAAGCTTGAAATACTCAAAGCCATTCCCGCTAAATGTGAATGCAATCCTGCGGATATGTTCACCGTATAAAAACTCAACGGGCTGATGCATTTCATGGGCATAGGTGGAGGTTTCACCGTTATCGGGAACATAGATAGCTTTTGATGGAACAAGTACAACCGGGACTTTGTCAGCAAGCACGCCTATTGCAAGCAAACGCGCAACAAATATATTAGCAACCCGTTCATCGACATGATTCTTTAAGGTTATTCTTTTTGATTTAAAAATTCGTTCAACTTTTACAGCATCCAATTTAAACAACGCTGCAAACTGTGCTTTAACGTATGAGATATCAAACCCTTCACGCACACCGCGAAAAACTATATCAAACTGCGGCGCAGACATATTTATATCCCAGAACCAAACGAGAAATCATTTTTAGTGTTGCGTATTTGCTGGTTGTTGCTTGAACTTGAGTGTTCGCTCATTTGTCTCTGGATGAGAGGCAAAATAGCCCATAAGTTTTTTATCAAAGAAACTTTTCTTATGCTCTGCCATCAACTTGTCGCATTGCTCTTTGTGCGCTTCTACATCCAACCATTCCGGGCTATCCGCATCGTCCTCATTGTTTTTACTGGATGAAGCCGATGAAGATTGTGATGTTTCAGATTTGTTTGTTAACTTATCTTTCAAATGCGAACCGATCAATAATTCATGGCATTCTGCCTGATAGGTTAGTCGATCCATTAAATCCACAAAATAATGACGCTCTATATGATTAGCATCTAAAAATACCAGCGAATTATCATCGGCCTCGCGCTCAAAATTACGCGAATAAGACATATTGGTAATCACTACCGGAAGGCTCGCCAGCAAATTGGATGCAGCCGATAAATCACCCGTTAGCATCGCAACACCAAAGCTAATAACCGAACCCTGGATGACCGAGCGCAATGAATGGCGATATTTTACATGGCCAATTTCATGGGCAAGCACCGCCAAAAGCTCATCATTATTTTTGGATAGGCGCACAATTTCATCCGTAAACAATACAGTGCCATCGGGAAGTGCAAAGGCGTTTGCGCCTATATGTCCGCCACCGCGAAAAATAACCTTAATGTGCAAATCTTTATTTTGATTAATAGCGGGAGCGAAATACGCAAGGATTTTTGCTCGCGTCTGCGCATCCAGTTTGGTGGGTTTTAATTGGGTTTTATCAAGCAGCTGCAAGGTTTCTGTGGCAGCGCGATTCATGACATTTTGCGGTAAGTGAAAGGCAATATAACGCGATGCCGCTGGTAACCCATAAACTGCGGTAGCCCAGGTGATGGTTACCACCAACACCAAGGTCAATGCAACAAAATAGGTATGGGTTTCCAGTTGGTGCGCAAGGTTATTCCAGAAAGAAGGGCGATGTTGCTGCAACCATTGATCAATTAAATCATGTTGTTTTGTTTCAAATTTTTCGCCATCGGGAAAATATAAAAACCGCGGCGTGTTACCTACGCGAGATGAAACCCTTATTGCAGAAAATGGCGCATGCGCAAGGACAGTTTGGTTTGCAACATGGATAACGCTGATTTCCCCAGCGTTATCCATACGAAGTTCAACCGATTGTGATGCCGAGGTTTTACCGTCAAACCAAATTCCTTGCAGCGCCATTTTCTTGCTCCGATCTTAAATACTGATGTCTATATCAAAAAGATCGTGAACACCTTCAGCCAGGGAATTGGATTCTTCCAGTTTATCTGCAATGAAACCATCCAGATCACCTTCAACAATTAATGCGGTGTGGCTGGCCTTGTAAGCAGCGGAGCGAACTTTTGCAAACGGAATAAACAAACCCAGCGTAAACAAAATGCCAATTGTGTTGGTAATGATTAATCCCAAATAGGACAAAACCGACCATTCGGATTGGAAGCGATGTTCTTGCAATTTGGTGTTGTTCCAATGGATGTTAGCCATGGTTACAACCACATAAGCACCCAAGGCAAAATAGAAAGCAATGTAGCCGATCATCATGGGAATCATGCCGAGCAAAGCCCTTGGATCAAGGCTTCCGGCAGAACCACCAGCCAACGCAAACATGGAACCACCAACGACCATCGCAAACACGATAAAGAATACGACCGACGCACCAAGCAAAATCAGCAACATTTTATAATATTCTTTTACATGCACATCAAAGTTGAAGGGCTCTGCGCTGTAGGAATGATTATTGGTGACATATTCTGTTTGTTTTTTCCACGCGAAAGGAAGCAACAAACCCAGCGATAACATGCCCAGGATTGGCCAGCCAATAAAGGCTTTTAATGCACCGCCGATGGTTCCATGAAAACGAAAAGGAATGTTGCGATAGCTGGTGTGGCGCGCGTTAAATTTTAAGGAGTTAACAATAATCCATGGCAAAAATGCCAGGAAAACCAAGGAGACTACCAATGAAAGTATTGGAGAGATATGCCCCGAAAACGCGAGTGCCACGTAGAGAATAAAAGCAATAATACGGCCTTTCAGAATTTTTATCGGCTCAGCGGTATATTCAAAAGTCGCATCGGCGATGTGGGTATTGCCGTAGAAATATTGCTTGTTACGGACTTTCGCCCAGGCAGAATAAATACCCAGGGTGACAATACTCAACAGGATATTAACGATCCAGATTTTGAAATATTCAAAACCAACGCCGCTAAATTGAAATACATGGCGATGATATTCCTGCGTCGCCGCAGATGCGAATGAAGACTGGGCAGAAGATGCTGGCTCCGCTTTTTCCGCCACGGCAAAACCGGATTCACGGGGTTTATTGACCGGTACTTCATCTGCCGGAGCGTGCTCCTCTGTATCTTCCTCAATAGGCACCAGGCTTAAAGGTTGCTCGACAAGGATTTGCTCTGCCACCGCCTCAATGCCAATGCTGGCCAAACGTGCCACATATTTACTGGCAATTTCCTGTGTAACACCTGATTTCAATACAGCTCGTTTAGCAGCAAACAAACGTGCTGTTTTATCGGCATCCAAGGAAAAGAGTGCGATAAAATCTGCTTTTGCCTGCACCTCATCAAAGCCTGCAAGAACGCCCTTCAGAACAACGTCAAATTGCGGATTGGACATAAAAACTCCGTGTAGATTTTTATAAGTTTGATTTTGTAATAGGTTTTGATTTTTTGTAAAAAATTACGCCAGCGATCCTAGCAAATTTTTTCTGGCGAGTCGCGGGTTAAATAGCGCTAGCGCAGACGGGGCAGTTTTTATCTTTAGGTAACTTCAGTTCACGCCACTGGCTATAGCGCGCATCGAACATCAGTAATTTTCCAGCAAGAGGTTTACCAAATCCCACAATGAGTTTGATCGCTTCAAGCGCTTGCATGCAGCCAATGATTCCTACCACTGGCGAAAGAACTCCGTTCGCCGCGCAAGTGGTATTTTCTTCTGATTCTTCATCGTATAGGCAACGATAACAGGCGCACCCGGAATCGCGATTATCAAACACAGCGATTTGCCCTTCCAGGCGGATAGCCGCGCCTGATACCAGCGGAATTTTTGCTGCAACACAGGCAGCGTTGATGGCAAAACGTGTGGCGAAGTTATCGCAACAATCAATGACAAGATCTATCTCTGCGAGTTGTTCTCTGAGGGCATCTGCATCAAGAACCTCGGTAATGCAGGTGATTTCTACATCGGGATTTAACGCGCGCAAGCTTTGCGCAGCAGACTCGACTTTGGTTTGGCCGATACGATCTGTGGTGTGGGCGATTTGCCGTTGGAGATTGGTTAAATCAACTTTATCGAAATCCGCCAGAATCAAATGACCAACACCAGCCGCCGCCAGATACATTGCGACCGGCGAGCCCAAACCACCCAAACCAACAATCAACACACGCGCAGTCAGTAATTTTTCCTGCCCATCGATATCAACATCAGGCAGCATAATTTGGCGGGAATAACGCAAAAGTTGTTGGTCGTTCATGGTAATGACTACAAAAGTTGTTTCACTAGGGATTGTCGTTTTCAGCTACGCGACGAACTTGAAAACACGTGGCTGAGAATGACGACGAATAAATTAATTTAATCAGCGCTGTCCAATCGTCACGCGTTCGTTGCGACCAAAATCGCGAAAAGTATTTATATTGTCGAAGTGATTTATTTGAAAAAAATCACGCACTGCGCCGCCCTGATCGTGTCCATGCTCCACTAACAGCCAGCCTTCTTTCGCGAGATATTGCGGTGCGTTTGCAATAATAAATTCCAGATCAGCCAGACCTTTATTATCAGCAATCAACGCCGACAATGGCTCAAAACGCACATCGCCCTCTTCCAGATGCGAATCTTCAGGATCAATGTAAGGTGGATTGCTGACGATAATATCAAACACGGTTTCGTTTGCGAGTGCAGAAAACCAATCGCTCTGTTGGATTTTTACATTATTCAACTTGAGTTGGTCGCGATTTTTTTCCGCAAGCTCAACTGCCGCCAATTCTTTATCAACGCCAACACATTGCCATGATTTTTTCTCATGGGCGAGCGCAAGCACAATAGCGCCTGTACCTGTGCCTAAATCCAAAAGGCGACGCGTTTGGTTTTCTTCATCTTCGGCAAATAAACCCAACGCAGCTTCAACCAAAAGCTCTGTATCCGGGCGCGGAATTAACGTGGAATTATTCACCATTAAAGGCAGCGACCAAAATTCACGCTGACCAATAATGTGCGCAACAGGTTCACCCTTTAAACGGCGAGCAAAAAAATCGTTGAATCGATTTGCCTCTTCGTCTGTTAATTCTTTTTCCGGCCAGGTGAATAAATAGGTGCGATCTTTTTGCAGGATATGTGTGAGGAAAATTTCGATATCGAGGCGCGGGCTATCGCTTACGGAAGCAAGCTGTGCGGATTGTTTCAGGCAGTGTGCGATTGTAGGTAAATTCATGATTTATCCGTAGGGTGGGTGGAGCTTGCGATACCCACCAATTATTTAATATAACGGTGGGTATCGTTCCACTCCACCCACCCTACAATACAAATCATCAATCCGAAATCGCCGCCAACTGATCCGCCTGGAATTCATTGGAAAGCGGTTGAATAATGCCTGCCAAATCGCCCTGCATCACTGCATCCAGCGAATAAAGCGTTAAATTGATGCGATGATCTGTTACGCGGCCTTGCGGATAATTGTAAGTGCGGATTCGCTCGGAGCGATCACCGCTACCAACCAAACTGCGACGCTCTTCTGCAATTGATTTGTGCGCGGCTTCTTCTTGCATGGCTTTCAAACGCGACGCCAATACGCTCATGGCGCGCGCACGGTTTTTGTGTTGTGAACGTTCGTCCTGACACTCCACGACCAAACCCGTCGGAATGTGGACGATACGAATTGCCGAATCGGTTTTGTTAACGTGCTGGCCACCAGCACCAGACGAGCGGAAAGTATCGATACGCAAATCCGCTTTGTTGATATTGATTTCTTCCATTTCATCCGCTTCAGGAATAATCGCCACTGTACAGGCAGATGTGTGGATACGGCCCTGGGTTTCAGTTGCCGGCACACGCTGTACACGATGGGCACCCGATTCAAATTTTAATTTGGAATAAACGCCGCTACCGGTGACCAGTGTAATAATTTCTTTGTAACCACCGTGTTCGCCATCGCTTTGGCTCAAGACTTCGACGCGCCAGCCTTGCGATTCGGCGTATTTAGAATACATACGGAATAAATCGCCAGAGAAAATTGCCGCTTCATCACCGCCGGTGCCAGCGCGAATTTCGAGGTAACAGTTCTTTTCATCGTTGGGATCTTTTGGCAGCAACAAGCGCTGCAATTCCAATTCTGCTGGCGCAAGTTGCGCTTCGCAATCGCGCAATTCTTCCTCTGCCATTTCTTTCATGTCAGCATCGCCATCTGCAATCAGATGTTTTGCTTCTTCCATGTTGTCCAGCAATTGCAAATAATTTTTGTAGCCAATAACAACAGGTTCCAACTCCGCATATTCTTTGGAAAGCTCGCGAAATTTATTTTGGTTGTTAATCACTTCTGCCTCAGACAAAAGCGCGCTCACTTCTTCGTAGCGTTCTTTGAGGCGATCTAACTTTTCTAAAATCGATGCTTTCATTGGTTTTCCGTTATGAGTTTTTATCTTCGAGCGAGGCCTTAAACGTTAAGAGCTGGATCCTCACCTGTGTGAGGATGACGACTCCCTATTCGTTAGGTTCATCCAAATCATGGGGCTGTAAATCGAATAAAGCATGCGCTAATTGCACGACTTGTGTTTGGCCGCTTGCGCTGGCTTCTTTCAAATGTGCTGTTGGCGAGTGAATCAATTTATTTGTTAAATTGCGCGCTAACTGTTGCAAAATTTGCTCAGGATTGCCACCTGTTTCCAAGGCATTCAATGCTTTTTGCAATTCAACATCACGCAGGCTTTCTGCTTTTTTGCGATAGGCTTTGATAGTTGCCAAGGCATTTAACGAACGCTGTTGGCGACGATATAATTCTACACCTTCGGCAATAATTTCTTCGGCTTTATCCGCCGCGGCCACACGCGATTTTTTATTTTCATCGATAACAGCATGCAAATCGTCAACGGTATACAAATACACATCATCCAATTCACCAACCTGCTCTTCAATATCGCGCGGTACAGCGATGTCGAGCATAAACATGGGTTTGTGTTTGCGCTTTTTCAACGCGCTTTCCACCGCACCTTTTCCCAATAAAGGCAACTGGCTTGCGGTGGAGGAAATAATGATATCGGCGCGATGCAAATGCTCGGGAATATCGGCGAGCAGAATTGCTTCGCCATCAAATTCACGTGCTAAACGTTGTGCGCGATCGAGCGTTCGGTTGGCAACGATAATGCGATGGATTCCATGCTGGGCCAAATGACGTGCAACCAACTCGATGGTTTCACCCGCGCCAATCAAGAGCGCAGTATCTTGTTTTAAATCCGAAAAAATTTGTTGCGCCAAGCTGACTGCGGCATAAGCGACAGATACAGGATTCTCACCAATAGCTGTTTCTGTGCGCACGCGTTTTGCGATACTGAAAACCTGCTGGAAGGTCGTGTGCAATTCACCACCGATAGTGCCTGCGTCACAAGCCACGGCGTAAGCAGATTTCATTTGCCCGAGGATCTGCGGTTCACCTAACACCAGCGAATCCAAACCACCGGCTACCTTCATCATGTGGCGAACAGCTTCATCGTCTTCATAGCAGTAATAACAATGCGCCAGTTCGTCAGCTTTGATATTGGTATGAGCCAAGAGCCATTCGGTTAGCTTTTCCAGCTCATCTTCGCTTTTAGCGTAGATTTCGGTGCGATTACAGGTGGATAAAATGGCAACTTCCGTTAAACCCGCTTGTTCAACCGCCGACTTTAAAGACGACTCCACCGCTTCCGGCGCAAACGCCATGCGCTCGCGAACGGACAGCGAGGCGGTGGTGTGATTAATGCCGAATGCAAGTAAAGTCATAGAAGATCGAAAAAAACCAGCTGTAATAACAAAGGGCGGTATTGTCCGGCTCTGGCCGGACTATGACAAGGGGGAATTAACAGCTAGCGATAAAAAGGGAATCGTCATCTCCGCAGGGGATGACGATTTCCGGATAAATCCGATCAGAATAAAACTAGGAGATCTGCGTATCCTTTGCAAACAGTTCTTTCAGCTCGCGACGACCGTCTTCAGCCACCTTGATCATGGCGGCGAGGTCATTGTGGATAAGCGATGATTTTTGCAGCAATTGCTCATCGTGCTCGCGGAACAAATCGATGGTGTTTTGCGATTGTCCCTCGGTAAAACCCAGTTCCAGCAAGGTTTGCATTGCAGCTGACAAGCTCGATTCATAGATTTCACGAACCGGTGCTTTAACCCCGGCTTCCAGCAATTGATATACGTGACCACGATCGCGGGCCCGTACAATCAGCGCGACCTGGGGATATTTTTCCTTGACCAACCGTACAACTTTCAGCGATTCCTCTACACCATCTACTGCAACGACAAGCACTTTCGCATCGCGGATACCCGCCGCTTCCAGCAAATCCAGGCGCGCCGGGTCGCCGTAATAACTGTCAACGCCGAACTGCTTGAGGAATTCGATGTGGTCAGCGTTTCTGTCCAACGCGTTATAGGGAATGTTATTCGCGGTGAGGATACGGCCAATAATTTGCCCGAAACGACCAAAGCCCGCGATGATCACTTCAGGTTTGTGTTCCTGGGGTTTTTCGAGTGCGGATAACGATTCCTTGTGCAGCTTCATATCCGCCAGGGCCTTTTCCTGTAGCGTAGCGCGCTGGATCAAACGCTCAAAACCAATAACCATGGGTCCTGTCAGCGCCATGGAAATCCCGACGACCAGCACCACATAGTTAGCAATTGCACTCGGTATAAAGTTGAGTTCCTCTGCGGAAGCCATCAATACAAATGCAAATTCACCGCCTTGCGCCAACATGATGCCCAGGAAAATCCCCTCACGGAAAGAGAATTTGCGGACTTTCAAAATCAGCGCGATGACACCGATTTTGATAAGCATCAAACACATGGCCAACACAATCACCAGCAACGGATGGGCAAATAACAACTTGAGATTGAGCGACATGCCCACGGCGATAAAAAATAATCCCAGCAACAGGCCCTTAAAGGGTTCAATATCAGCCGCTAATTGATGGCGATAACTGGATTGCGCCAACAGCAAACCGGCCAGGAATGCGCCCAGGCTCATGGACAACCCCACAACCAACATCAACAGCGAAACCCCGAGCACAATCAACAATCCCGCTGCCGTCAGGATTTCCCGGCTGCCGTATTTTGCGGCGAGCCTTAACAAGGGGTTAAACAATACGCGAGCCGCAATAACCATCCCCAACACGGTCAACACCCCCACCCACCAGGGCAAGCGCTCACCATGGCTATTGGCGACGGGCGCCCAGCTGGCGAGCAGTAACAGGATCGGGATGACCGCCATATCCTGCGAAAGCAAAATCGAAAAACCTTTGCGCCCCAAGGGTAAACCCATGATTTTTTGTTCTTCCATCAAGGGCACAGCAAAGGCTGTTGATGACAGCGCGAGGGTCAAACCAATGATAAACCCCTGTTTAGCCGTCAAGGAAAACACAATCGCCAAAAATACGGTGATCACCAGGGCGCTCAATAATATTTGCGCGCCGCCCAGCAAACCAACTTCGTAACGGCTTTTCCACAATTGTTCGGGATTAAGCTCAAGGCCGATAACGAACAAGAGCATGACCACGCCAAACTCTGACAAGTGCATTGCCGCTTGTGGCTCAAAAATCAAACCCAATACTTGGGGGCCGATAACCACACCGGCAATCAAATAACCCAAAATGGCGCCCAAACCCCAACGGCGAAAAATCGGTACGGCAATCACTGCCGCCAATAGATAATAAATGGCATGTAGCAAGCTTTGATGTTGTTCCACTGGTTAACTCCTAAAATCGTCTATAGTGCGAATATATCACTCGCACTAAATAGCATGGGTGTTTATTATGTGCGGCCTACTGCGATAAGCAGCTCTGGTTGCCGGCGATTGTCTATTTTGCAGCCTGGTGTGATCGAATTTCTCCATGAAACTCTTCATAAGATTTCCAATGAAATTGAGTCCCCTCACATTGCTCACCTCACTGCTCAGCTATGCATTTGCATATGGCTACAGTGCAGAGGTTTGGGCGCAAACTGCAGCGGTGCCGACCTCAAAACCAATTGAGCGCAAGTTCTCTGCAGATACCCTTTACGCCTTGCTCACCGCTGAAATTGCAGGCAGCCGCCAACAATATGATTTGGCGCTGGCGAATTATACCCAACAAGCCAAACTCACTCGCGACCCGCAGGTAGCTGCGCGGGCAACCATGATTGCCCGCTACCTGGGCGCGGCCCAGACGGGTTTGGAAATGTCTTTGCTGTGGGCGGAGCGTGCTCCCAAAGATAAGGAAGCACTGGCCAATGCATCACTTGGTTTAATGCAGGCCGGGCGTTTGCAAGAAGCTTTTGAGATGTCTAAACGCTTGTATCTGGCAGGCGGTGAACCTTTATTCCAGAATATCGCCGCCAACGCGGAAAGCCTGACCAGACCCGGACGCGAACGCTTACTACAAAGTTTTAAAAACCTGCTGCCACGCTACAATCGCGATGAACAATTACTCGTTGGCATCGGCTTGCTGCTACAACAGCAAAATAGCTTTGATGAAGCTATGACTTACACGCAAAAAGCGCTCGCGCTTTATCCACGCAGTATTCCGGCGGCCATCCTGGAAGCTAATCTGCTGCATGAACTCAAGCGCGACCGCGAAGCTATTACCAAGATGGCCGAGCTGCTGACGTTTTATCCCGACAACATCAGCCTGCGCAACCAATACGCCCACATACTTACGCATTATGACTTGGCGTTGGCGCAACAGCAGTTTGCGATTATTTCCAAACAACAACCTAAAAATGCCGATGCCATTTTATCGCTCGGCATTATTGCGATGGAGCGCAAAGACTATAAAGCTGCGAATAAAGCCTTCGAAAAACTGCTGGACGACGAACAGCACACGTCCACCGCCCACTATTATTTAGGTCGACTGGCGGAAGCCCAGCAAAATTGGCAGGAAGCGATTTTCAATTATCTACAGGTTGAACGCGGCAACGATTTTTTATCCGCCACTATCAGCCTGCTTGATATTTTTATCAAACAGGGCGACTTTATCAGCGCGCAACAACACATGAACCGCGTGCGCATCCGCTTCCCCGATCAATCGGAAAGCCTGTATCTCTTGCATTCGCAAGCCTTGATCAAGCGCAATTATTTGGTGGAAGGCGAAAAAGCCCTGAACGACGCACTGGCTGCACTTCCCAATAGCAGCAAACTCCTTTACGCCCGCGCCATGCTCTATACCCAGCGCAACCAGCGCGCAGATGCCGAGCGCGATTTGCGCCACATTTTGCAGTTTGAACCCGACAACGCTGTAGCGCTCAACTCCCTGGGCTACATGTTAACCGACGACAGCCAGCGCTATCGGGAAGCAGAGGAATTGCTGACCAAAGCGCACAACCTGAAGCCGGATGATCCGGTAATTATCGACAGCCTCGGCTGGCTGCACTATCGCCAGGGCAACTATGTAGAAGCGATCCGCGAATTGCGCCAGGCCTATACCAGCTATCAAGAACCCGCCGTTGCAGCTCACCTGGGTGAAGTGCTTTGGGTTACCGGAGCACAGGAAGAAGCTCGCGCCATCTGGCAAGAAGGTATCAAACAAGCGCCGGAAGACACCAACATTCCCGCCACCATGAAACGGCTTAAAGCCGAATAGAGTTGTTGATGAAGTTACTTTCCACTTTTCCCCTGCTGCGCCTTATATGCATCGGTTTATTGTTGAGCGGCTGTGCGCACAAACTCCCCAAGGCTCCCTTAATCAGTGAGGATTGGCCAAAGCACCAAGCGCAAGTTGACGCACTGGGGAAATGGCAAGCCGTCGGTAAACTCGGGGTCAAAGTCCCCAATGATGGCGGCAGCATGAACCTGCGCTGGCAACAACAACCCGGCGAATTCACCATAGATTTTACCGGCCCCTTCGGACAAAACCTGCTCGGCATTGCAGGCCATCAAGACCAGGTCGCCCTCAGCGAGCCCGGTAAAGCTCCGATCACCGCCAAAACAGCAGAAGAATTAATTCGCAGAAATACCGGCTGGACAATTCCTGTCGCCCAGCTCGCCTACTGGGTTCGCGGCCTACCCGCCCCCACTGCCAAAGTCACAAGCTTTACGCCTAACGAGCAAGGTTTAATTGGTGAACTGGAACAGCTTGGCTGGAAAGTCACTTACGGCGAATATCTCAGCGTGAACACCAGCATGGGAACGCTGGCCATGCCAGGGCGCATCACGGCTGAATTCAAGGATATAAAATTGACCCTGGTGATCCGCGAATGGCAAATGGAACCTGCGCTATGAGCCAGACCCTGGAATTGCTTTCACTTGCAAAGCTCAACTTATTCCTGCATATCACTGGCCGTCGTCCCGATGGTTACCACAACCTGCAAACCCTGTTTCAACTGCTCGACTACGGCGACACCTTACGCTTTACGACACGTGACGATGGGCAAATTACCTTGTCACCCGATATTCCCGGCGTTGCCTTTGAAGATAACCTGATTATCAAAGCTGTCCGTTCACTACAAACACACACCGGCACAACTAAAGGTGTCGATATTGAATTGGAAAAACGCCTGCCCATGGGTGGTGGAATTGGTGGTGGCAGCAGCAACGCCGCGACAACTTTGGTCGCGCTTAATTATTTGTGGCAATGCGGATTAAATAGCACGGCGTTACAACAACTCGGCCTGCAACTGGGGGCGGATGTTCCCGTCTTCGTAAATGCGCAAACGGCGTGGGCAGAAGGTGTCGGAGAAGCACTCCAACCTATTGAAATGCCTAAAAATTGGTTCTTAGTTGTGCAACCTGATTGTCATGTATCCACGCAGCAGATTTTTTCACATAAAGATTTGACAAGAGACTCGCCTGCCATTAAAGTGGCGGCCTTTCTTGAGCAGGGTGGCCAAAATGCCTGCCAAGCCTTGGTTAGAAGGCTTTATCCACAAGTTGATGAAGCGCTAAACTGGTTTGCAGAACATGGTTACCAAGCAAAGTTAACAGGAACCGGAGCGTGCGTTTTTACGCAGTTCGCAACGGCAGAAGAAGCCAAAAAAGTGCTTCAGGGTTTACCCAGACATCTGCCCGGTTTTGTAGCGCAAGGCGTTAATCAATCACCGCTTTTCGCATTAACCAGCTCAAGTTGAAGTACCAGAAATAGGGGCGTCGCCAAGTGGTAAGGCAGCGGGTTTTGATCCCGCCATTCGTAGGTTCGAGTCCTTCCGCCCCTGCCATTTTCCAGAGTCATTGTTCAGCGTAACGCTGCTCAATATGAAGCAACAACAATGATCTCACCATCTATACTTTCCTACTCCAATTCGCCATACAATATTGCGCCAGCGAGTGGCACCCCGGGATTCCCAAGGGTAAAAAAACCTGATTCGCCAATAGCGGTCAAACTTGGCCAGATCGGTCCAAATTGGGCTTGTAATATCCAACACAACTACAGCAATCACAAAAGGTGTCTGACGTGACTGACTTCATGGTCTTTACCGGTAACGCTAATCCTGATTTGGCCAACAAAATCGTCAATGAGCTTGGCCTCACAATAGGCGATGCTTCAGTCGCACAATTCTCGGATGGTGAGATTGCAGTTGAGTTAAATGTAAATGTGCGTGGTCGCGATGTGTTTGTGGTGCAACCCACCTGCGCGCCCACTAACGACAATCTGATGGAATTGATTGTCATGGTTGACGCCCTGCGTCGCGCATCGGCAGGTCGTATCACCGCGGTAGTCCCCTACTTTGGTTACGCTCGCCAGGATCGTCGCGTGCGTTCAGCGCGCGTGCCCATCACCGCAAAAGTCGTCGCGGACATGATGGTAGGTGTAGGTGTGGATCGTGTGTTAACCGTTGATCTTCACGCTGAACAGATTCAAGGTTTCTTCGATGTTCCGGTAGATAACGTTTATGGTTCACCGGTATTGCTCGAAGATATTGAACAGCAAAAACTTGAAAACCTGATTGTGGTTTCACCAGACATCGGCGGTGTAGTTCGCGCCCGTGCGGTGGCAAAACAATTGGGCATTGATTTGGCGATTATCGATAAACGTCGCCCGCGCGCCAATGTTGCCGAAGTGATGCACATTATCGGTGAAGTCCAGGATCGTACCTGCTTGTTGGTTGACGATATGGTGGATACCGCTGGCACTTTGTGCAGCGCCGCAAAAGCCCTGAAAGAACACGGTGCGAAACGTGTAGTCGCTTACGCTACACACCCGGTATTGTCAGGCAAGGCTGTAGAAAATTTAAATAACTCAGTGTTGGATGAACTGGTAGTGACCGATTCAATCCCATTGAGCGATGCGATAAAGCAATGCGCCAAAGTGCGTCAGCTGACTTTATCCAGGATGCTCGCGGAAGCCATGCGCCGCTTGAGCAATGAAGAATCCCTGAGTGCGATGTTCCGCTAGGAATATCCCTCCGGAAAACCACCGCAATACATTCGTAACGCGGTTTTTAAAACCTGCCAAGTTCTGGTCGCGGATTTGGTAAATTGAGGAAGTAACCATGTCTCAAGAAGACTTTAAATTAGATGCAACAGCACGTAACGATTTGGGGAAAGGTGCGAGCCGCCGCCTGCGTCGTTTGGCTGATCAGGTTCCAGGTGTTGTATACGGTGGCAATGTTGCCCCAATCAGCATCAGTGTTTCTCACAATGAGTTGATCAAGCACCTGGAACACGAAGCGTTTTACTCACACATCATCAGCCTGAGCGTTGACGGTGTTGCGCAAGACGTAATTTTGAAAGACTTGCAACGTCACCCGGCCAAACCCGTTGTATTGCACGCAGATTTCTTGCGCATCGATCGCAACACTCGTTTGACCACTCACGTACCTTTGCACTTCATCAACGAAGCAACCAGCAAAGGCGTGAAAATCCAGGGCGGTAAAGTAGTACACAACCTGACCCAAATCGACGTTTCTTGCTTGCCACACAACTTGCCAGAGTTTATCGAAGTTGATTTGGCTAACGCTGAAATCGGCACCATCATCCACATTTCTGATCTGAAATTGCCAAGCGGTGTAACCTCTGTTGCATTGTCTCACGGTGCAGATCACGATTTGGCGGTTGCCACTATCGTTAAGCCGAAAGGCGCTACTGAAGAAGTTGCTGCAGAGTAATTTTTACCTGCACAACAACTTAACGTTGCAAGATTAACGTTGCAAAGAAAAGGGCAGAAGCTATCTTCTGCCCTTTTTTATTAATTCGAATTCCCTGCATTGTTATCTGCACGTTGGTTTGATTTTTAGATTTTACAAGGATAAAAAGGAATGCACATGCGCCCTTCCACCAAGCCCGACATGAAAAACAACGCGTTCGATTTTGCACGGTTATTATTTGCATTTTTTGTCGTCTATGCGCACTCGCGCTACCTATATGGCGCACCTGATATTTTGCATTGGGATGCATCAGGTTTCGATAATTTACACGCGGGCACCATTGGCCTTTGGGGTTTCTTTGCAATCTCGGGATTTTTGGTAACCAGCAGCTTTTCCAACTCGGCCAGCTTGACGGATTTCCTGGCCAAACGTTTTAAACGAATTTTTCCCGGTTTTTGGTGCTCATTATTTATTTGCGGATTTGTATTTGCGCCACTTTGGTATTTTTTAAAACTCAAAACCCTCACCGGTTTTTGGGATACCAATGCCATCTATATATGGAAATTTATCACCACTAATTTGGACTCAGCGATACAAGTGCAATCTATTGGTGCTGTGGCTATAGATTCCATCAACGGCCCTTACTGGACTATCCATCACGAAGTGAGCTGTTACATTATTTTGGGTGTTATCCTGACTTTTATTGGTTCATTTAAATTTGCCAGCAAGACATTACAACGCAATACCCTATTAGCCGTAACGCTTGGCTTAAGTGTTATCCGCCTTATGTATAACTACTATCAGCCGTTCACCCAGGTCTATGGCAACTGGTTTGGTGATGAGCGTTTCCTGTTATTCCTGACGATATTTATGTGGGGCGCAACGTTAAATTTGTATCGAGATATTTTGGAACCGAGCTGGGCTGGTGCGTTTATCTGTCTCCTTATATTGCTGCTCGCCACCAAGACCGATTACCTTCCCGTTGTATTTCCACCGTGTTTTACCTTTTTAGTCATCTGCCTGTGCTTTATGTTGCCTATCAGGAATATCGGCAAAAAAATCGGCGATTTATCCTTCGGGGTTTATCTCTACCACTGGCCCATGCGCCTGACGTTGCAAATGCTTGGATTCCAGCAGGAGTTGGGGCTCTGGTCGTTCATCTTGCTTAATATTGTCTGTACTTTGCCGCTGGCTTATTTATCATGGCACCTCGTTGAAAAACGCTTTCTCAAGCACGCCAAAACTGAAGCTCCTATTGCGCGCGCAGCTCAAGAAATAATGCCGCCACAGGAGAGGGAATTGGTGGCTACGGCGAGTTAGTCAGCACCTATAAAGAAAGACCCGATCCTGACATTACATGTTTCAGAATCTTATGAACCAGAGGCATCCGCATGTCCGAACACCCCGCTTTGCAATTGATTGTCGGCCTCGGCAATCCCGGTAGTGAATATGATCGTACTCGCCATAATGCGGGTGCAGATTTTGTTGCAGAACTTGCCCGCCAGGCGGGCGTAAACCTGGTGGCGGATAGCAAATATTCCGGCCTGACCGCACGCATTAGCTACCAGGGAAAAGATCTACGTTTATTGATTCCTACTACTTACATGAACCGCAGTGGGCAATCAGTCGGCGCCATGGCAAATTTTTTCAAAATTGAACCCGCTGCAATTTTAGTGGCCCATGACGAACTTGATTTGGCACCGGGTGTAGCACGCTTTAAACACGGCGGCGGACACGGTGGTCACAACGGCCTGCGCGATATTATTAGCGCACTGGGTAACAACCAGAATTTCCCTCGCTTACGCCTTGGGATTGGGCATCCCGGTGCAGCTCCTTTGGTGGCAAATTTTGTCTTAAAGCGCGCACCACAAGCAGAGCAGGAATTGATTGATGATGCCATTTACCGTGCAACCAAATGCCTGCCTGAAGCAGTAAAAGGTGATTGGAATACCGCAATGAAAAACCTGCACACTACCGTGAAAACTTGATAGTGTGCGCAAGACGACTATAGGAATTGCCAAGCGTGCTGTCGGCAATTTATGTGGACGGCACGCAGATCTATCGAAGCAAACAATAACGATAAAAAACGACTGTTTAACAACCAGCGTATAGCCCTTTTAATAATAATTGCCATAACCCAGCTCCGGAGTATGTTGTGGATCTATTTCCTTTGTCGGGTCTTTTTTCTTTGTCGGGAATTTTGCCTGCATGTCTTGCCCTGATTATTGCCCTTATCTGCGCACAATTATTTGTCAGGAACCTCGCAAGCACCCAATCCCACGAGTTTGCCGGTATTGATGGTTTGCGTGGGCTCCTGGCGCTGGGCGTATTCCTGCACCACGCGGTTTACTGGTACAGCTACGCCACCCACGGCACCTGGCGTTTCTATTCATCCGGCCTGTATATGAGTTTTGGTCACGCCAGCGTCAATATGTTTTTTATGCTGACCGGTTTTTTGTTTTCGCTTAAATTGATTGATGGCCGCACCCGCGAAATAGATTGGCTAAAGCTTTATTGCTCACGCGTTATGCGCCTGACACCGCTGTATATTTGCCTCGTATTGGGTGTAGTTATCATCGTCACGCTGGATACCCATTTCCGTTTTAAAGAGGATGCCTTCACCTTGCTACGTGAGCTGCGCTCCTGGTTGTTATTCACGATTCCCGGCCATCCGAACATCAACCTACGCCCCCATACTCACCTGATTAGCGCCGGGGTTACCTGGACGCTGCCCTACGAATGGTATTTCTATCTGATACTTCCTTGCCTTGGCCTTTTAGCAGGCACCAAAAGCAAGGCGGGTTCGGGTGGCTGGCTGACGATGAGTATGCTGTGTGTCCTCTGCTTCAGTGCCTGGAAGTTAAACATCATGATGTTTCTTGCCTTTGCCTGCGGCGGAACAGCTGCCGCCATCGTACGCACCCCCAGGCTGCGAGCTGCCCTGCATAGCCCGGTATCCAACCTGGCAGTTATTGGTTGCCTGGTCGCAGGCTACACATGCTTTGAATACAGCTCCTTGCCCTGCCTGTTGGTACTTACCACGGCGCTGATATTGCTGGCTTGCGGCGCGGACGTTTATGGACTTTTGAGCACGCGCTCTATCCGCGCCCTTAGCACCGTCAGTTATGGCGTTTATTTGCTACAAGGTTTAGTGCTGCATGTTGTGATCATGTATATCGTGCCGGAGCAGTGGCGCCTGGCGATGACGGTGAACCAATACTGGGGTGTAGTTTTTGTGAGTACGGTCATATTAGTGGGGGTATCGGCCCTGAGCTGGCAACTGATAGAGTCACCCGCCATAGCTGCTGCGCCGAAATTGGCTAACTGGATTCGCCGCCATAAAACGCAAAATCCGGAGCGCAAAAAAGTGCTTAACTATCGCCAATTTTCCGAGCAACTGATGGCGACACGCCAGCACCAACTGCCAATAAACAAGCCGCGCCGCGCGCATATACGTCAACGATATCCGCTCGAATCATCGGTGACACATAACAAAAATACCAGGAGTTAGTATGACCTTCACCGCCAAACACTGGGCGCTACTATTACTCGCCGTGGGGGCCGCCCTGAGATTGCTTTATTTGGGCGATATTCCCGGTGGCTTGAACCAGGACGAAGCTTCCATAGGTTATGACGCGTGGGCGCTGCTCCATTCCGGCATTGATCGCAATGGACTTTCGTGGCCCGTCAATTTTATTGCCTGGGGCAGCGGCCAGAATGTGCTCTACGGTTATTTGTCCATTCCCTTTATTGCCATCTTTGATTTGTCGGTCTTCAGCCTGCGTTTGACATCGGCCTTTTGGGGCGTGATTTGCCTGTGGATTTTCTGGCAGCTCGGCAAGCGTCGCGACCAAACCATGGGCATATTGGCGTTGCTGGTATTGGTTACCAGCCCCTGGCATATCATGGCATCGCGCTGGGCATTGGAGTCCAATATAGTGCCCGCCGTCGTTTTAGTGGCAGTTTATTTGTTGGTGCGATCGCCTGAAAACCTTAGCCGTCGATTGCCTTGGCCTTGTGTCGCATTGACCACGTCGATCTACGCCTATGGCCCTGCTTACCTCTTTGCACCGGTGTTTTTACTCTGCGCCCTGATTCTCATTCACTGCGAAACACGCATCAGTTTGCGCACCTTTTTGATCAGCGCCGCGGGCTCTTTCATCGTCGCCCTGCCGATGCTGTTATTTATCCTCAACAATGCCATAGGTCATGGGCACTGGCATTTGTGGCTCATCACCATTCCCCACTATCCCAGCGAAGCGCGCTACAGCAACATCTTTCTGCCATTTGCCCAAGGTGGATGGGAACGCATTCCGGATAACATGGTTACTGTTGTGCGCCTGTTATTCGGTGGCAGGGACGATGGCTTACCCTGGAACGCCATTCCCTCCTGGGGACCACAATATGTTTTCCTGACACCTTTTGTCGTCATAGGTGCAATTCTCATCGCACGTCGCGGCAGTTCTTTGATTGATCGACTGATGTTGGCCTGGATGCTCTGCGCACTGGTTACCGCGTTCTGTACGGACGCCAATATCAACCGCATCAACCTCGTATGGTTACCTTCGCTGTGGCTGGCAGCGGTGGGCCTTCACCTGATTGCCCAGGAACGCATTCTCAATTACGCGACCCAGGCGACTTTATTACTCTGTTGCCTGTTTTTTGGCATGCAATATTTCACCACCTGGTCTGAACGCATCACCTCAGATTTTTTTGATGGCTTTGGCCCGGCGGTAAAGCGCATAGTCGAAATCGCCCCGAAAGATGCCCCGATCAATGTCACCTCCAACGCCAATATGCCCTACATTACCGTGCTGTTTTTCGCCAAGACACCACCTGAAACCTATGTAAAAACAGCGGTAATTCCTGACCGAACATCCCCCTTCCAGGGAGTGAACAGTTTTGATCGCTTTACTATCGGGCTTTCGCCAAATGTCGGGCAGCAGAATTATTGGGTAGTCCACAAACATGAATTGGGAATGTTCAGCGATAGCAGCTTCCAGATCGAAAGCTTTGGCGATTATGCCGCTGTGACTCGCCGCCCCCAGGAGCAACTTGCCTGTGTCCAGCCATTAGCCACTAATTTGCTTGGCGGAAGCCAGGACTACGACACCATAAAACTGAATGGCGAAGTCGCCAGCACAGCTTCCGGCATGATGACCGCCGGCCAATATTTCCCAACCGGTTTTGGTGTGCACGGCAAAAGCAGCTGGAGCATGGCCATCACCCAACCAGCCCAAGCGCTGGATATAGGCTACGGCATTGCCGACAACAATGGCTGTAGCGATGGTATGACCTTCAAAGTTATCGCGGATGGTAAAACCCTGTTCGATTCTGGCCGTGTGATGGGTGATAACCTGCGCTTCGCACACATACCACTTAATAACCCCAAAGAACTCAGTTTTGTTACCGATCCCGGCAAAAACAACCGTTGCGACCATGGCAACTGGGTGCGCCCGCTACTGATCAATTGCACACAACCAGTAACATCCAACAGCCCACAGCGCTAATGCGAATAAAAAGGATGCGCATAAAAAAAACCGGCCTTGTAAGCTAATGCCAGTCAGTTAAGCAGTATTGCTATCTAACTGCCCCATAGAAAAAGGCCTGCAAACTGAGCACGACGTGGAATGTAGGATGGGTGGAGCCTAAGCGATACCCATCAACATTTTAAAGGCATTGATGGGTATCGTTGCACTCCACCCATCCTACGGATCTAATGCTTGGCTGAGAAACATAAAAAAATCCTATGAGCTTTCGATCATAGGATTTTGTTGGTTATGACGCTTTTGCTAAAGCGATTTTTATTAACTGACTGGCATTAGCCTTGTAAGCCGGTTTTTTATTTCAGCGATTAATTATCCATTTCAATAATTAATCGCCGATGGGTTCCATACCACCATTTGCGTAATACTGGTTCACCGACAACCCATTGCTCCCCAGCGGCGTATCGTGATCCAGACCGACGAATTTACCACCCAACTGCCAGAGCGATGGTTTTACCAGATTGTACTTGGCATCATCCCAGGTCGCCCAATCGTAACCAATTAAACCTCCGGTATCGCCGGAGTTGGGGTTCAAGCACCAGAAGGTGTGATGGATTTTCTTTTTCACAATCAGGTCACGCAAATCGCTCATCCACGCCTGGTTCCTGCCCGCATCCATATAGCCGCCCCACTCGCCAATTAACAATGGCGATATACCTTTATCGTGGATGTAGAGCCAATTGTCGTACCAGGCATCCTTAATCAAGGTATCCATGGTGAAGCCGGGATAGAACCACGCCTGATCGTAGACCGATGGACCGTAATCATGTGGCGAGTACATGATCTGGCTTTGGTGACCAGGAACCGTGACCGGATAATCTGTCACGCCGCGCAAGCTACCGCCCCACCAGGTGCTGTAATACTGATGGACATCGCGCGACGACCAGGAAACACCGGGCATGGGATAAGCTTCAACACCTTCGACCAAAATCAACACATTCGGGTTGATAGCCAGGATGCGAGTCGCTGCTTCCTGAGCAACACGTTTCCAGTTATTGGATGAGCTGGAGTTATCCCAAATCGCAAACTCGGTTTCCTGGTAAGGCTTACCGTGCGGTTCGTTTTTCAAATCAAATGCCACCAAAGTGTCATTATTTTTGTAACGTTCCGCCATCCATGTCCACGCGCTGTAGAAATCTTCCTCGGTGAATTTTCCGTGCGTCCACAAGGGATAAACGTGGCCGGAGTTATCCGCTTCCGCTGAGTGCATATCCAACAAAATCTTCATGCCGTTCGCGTTGGCTAATTCCAGCGTGCGATCGAAGATTTGCAGCGAAGTTAAGTTCAGCAATTCCGGGTTCGCGTAGGTGTTAACGTTTGGCGCCTTGAAAACACCGGCTTTCCACTCGAGGATTAGCTCTACCGAAATCGGCACACGAATCGTATTCACACCGTGATCCGCCATGGATTTCATCAAACCCGGGAAATGCGCGCTCCACAAACCATGGAACACCCGCTCGGTACAGTTGAAACCAAACCAGTTAACACCGGTCATCCAAACCGCTTTGCCGTTGGCATCGACGATTTTATTTTTCTCCACATGCAGCCAATCAGAACCTGTCGCCACGCTTGAAACGACCGAGCTTGAACTGCTTCTAATAGAGGAACTTGAACTACTCCTGACAGAAGAAGATGTAGTGGCAACCGATGAACTGGTCACAACCGACGAGCTGCTCTTGATACTGGATGACGAACTGGTCACCTGGGAACTCGAACTGGTTTGCACGACACTGGAAGAACTCGACTTCACCGAACTCGATGAGCTTGAAGACTTGGAACTGGACGTGGCAACCGAACTGGACGAACTGGTCACAGCACCATCACAAATAGCGCCTGTAATCGTCGGCTTTTCAGCAGTTGTTCCACCCTTGGTACCCTGGAAGCCAAACTCAACAGTTTGGCCAACACCTATAGTGCCATTCCAGTCAAGATTGGTTGCCGCATAAGGATTGGTTCCTGTCAGCGTAGCATTCCAGCTGCTGGTAATGCGGTCACCCGCAGCGTACTGCCAGCTGACATTCCAGCCGGTAACAGGCGCAGTACCACTGTTGGTCACACGAATCGCACCGGTAAAACCGGTGTTCCATTCGTTACTCACAACATATTGGCAGCTTGCAGATGCGGTGGACGAGATCACCGAAAGCCCGCAAACAATACCCATCAAAACGGCACTGCGCCGGGTGAACAGCGCAAGCCGCGCCAGCTGATCTGGCACAGCAAAAGATCGTTGCAACATAAAAGACTCCTAAACGGGATGATATTGCGGCAACATCAACAAGCCGGCAGGCTCATCAATGCTGTAGCAATGCACAATTTGTTATTGATTATTATTGGCTGCGACAAAGCGACGCAGCCCCGGGATGACAGAGCGCAGGGAAAAATACTAATAGGAAGTGTGCGAGCGCAGCACTTACAGCAGCATGTGTATGAACCCCGCACCCGGCAATCGCCTGGCACGTTTACTCGATGCAATAACAACCCTGCCTTTCCAGGCAAGTTATGCATCGGGGAACATCCATAACAGCGTTGTGGCTTCTCTCATAGCCTCTCGTCTAGTCGTCCATTTGTGCGAGAACAAGGAATGCGGCACAGCAAGCTATGCCGTACTTTGGGCGGGATTATTATTGGTTGGTCCGCCGACAAAGTTGCACGATCATACGCCTGTTTGCCGTCCACGAATAACTAACAAATCACACTAAAAACAAATCCGGGCCCAAACAATTCCGCATAAATATTCGCCCCATGGGTTTCGATAATCCCTCACCAAGCATGTATAATCGCGCCCTCTCGATTTTTACACTCGTTATCTCACATTTCATATTTCATAGCGGATCAGCATCATGGGTTTCAACTGCGGCATCGTCGGCCTTCCCAACGTCGGCAAATCAACACTGTTTAACGCACTCACCAACGCCGGTATCAGCGCGGAAAACTTCCCCTTCTGCACCATTGAACCCAATGCCGGGATCGTAACCGTTCCCGATCCACGCCAGGATGTATTGGCCGACATCGTAAAACCCGAAAAAGTCATCGCCACCACCATGGAGTTTATCGACATCGCCGGCATTGTGGCGGGCGCATCCAAAGGTGAAGGCCTGGGCAACAAATTCCTCGCGAATATTCGCGAAACCGACGCCATTGCCCACGTAGTGCGCTGCTTTGACGACGACAATGTTATCCACGTTGCCAACGGCGTTAACCCCGCCGCCGATATTGAAGTCATCAACACCGAACTTGCGCTCGCTGATTTGGAAGCCGTTGACAAAGCGATAAACCGCTACGCAAAAGCCGCCAAAGGCCAGGACAAACATGCGATGGCGATGAAGAATATTTTGGAAAAAATCCAGCCGCATTTGAACGAAGCAAAACCCCTGCGCTCCTTCCCGCTCGATAAAGAAGAGATCGCCATGTTAAAAGAAATTAATTTACTTACGCTTAAACCCACCATGTACATCGCCAACGTGGCGGAAGATGGTTTTGAAAATAATCCGCATTTGGATGTGGTTAAAAAAATCGCCGCCGAAGAAAAATCTGTGGTTGTACCCATTTGCAATAAATTGGAAGCTGACATCGCTGAACTGGAAGGCGACGACAAAAAAGAATTCCTCGACGAAATGGGCATGGAAGAACCAGGCTTGAATCGTGTAATTCGCGCCGGCTACCAATTGCTGGGTCTGCAAACCTATTTCACCGCGGGTGTAAAAGAAGTGCGCGCCTGGACCATTCCTGTTGGTGCAACCGCACCGCAAGCTGCCGGTAAAATCCACACCGATTTTGAAAAAGGCTTTATCCGCGCCGAAACCATTTCTTACGACGACTTCGTGCAATACAAAGGCGAACAAGGCGCGAAAAACGCCGGAAAGGCACGTAAAGAAGGCAAGGATTACATCGTAAAAGATGGCGACGTTTTGCATTTCCTGTTTAACGTGTAAGTTAAAAATTTTTGAATCGAAAAGCCACCGTCAGGTGGCTTTTTTATTTGACGCCTGAATATTTTTATTTTCGCCAAAACCTGCAAACTCTCCTGTCAGCCATTAAAAATCCCCATTAAAGTTCGACAGCGAACTTAAAAAATCCGACATTTTATTCATGATTTAACACATAGTTTTTCTGTAAAACGCCTCATTAGACATTACGCAAGCCAGTCAACCCACTATTAAGCTGGCACATCAAGATCATAGAACATTTAATTTTCTACATTTAATGGAGAAAAATCATGTTTGGTTTACAGCACAATATTGTCGATAAAGTTCGCATCTCTGCCTTACCGTTTAATCATCACGACAGAAAAACGCTGGCGCCATTACTGACAAAAATAAAAGATAAATCTTTTATTTTATTGGGCGAAGCAAGCCATGGCACCCACGAATTTTATGAAGCGCGCATTGAAATTACCAAGCGCCTGATCATTGACCATGCATTAACTGCAATTGCCATTGAAGGCGATTGGCCTTCTGCGTACAGGGTTAATCGCTATATTCGCTGGCAAGGCGCTGACACTAACGCCAATGAAGCGCTTTCCGGTTTCAAACGTTTTCCATTGTGGATGTGGCGCAACACGCTCGTGCTGGATTTTATTGACTGGTTGCGGCACCACAACGAAGGTTTATCCGAAAAAAACCAGGTGGGGTTTTATGGGCTGGACATGTACAGCATGTATGAATCCATTTCTGCCGTATTGGAATACCTTGACCAAACAGATCCAGATTCTGCGCGACAAGCACGTGCGCATTACGCCTGCCTGGACCACACAGAAAACGCGCAACTTTATGGCTTTGGTGTAAAAGCAAAACAGCGCCCGTCTTGTGAAGATGAAGTTGTCGAACAGTTGATTAACTTACGCAATCGCCATTTAGTCTATGCAAAACCTGGCGACCCTGTTTCGCAGGAAGATCAATTCCAGGCAGAACAAAACGCAAACCTGGTTAAAAATGCAGAAGCTTATTATCGACAAATGTTTAACAGCAGAACCAATGTGTGGAACCTGCGCGATAACCACATGGTTGAAACCCTCGATAATTTGCACAAACATTTGGCCAGGCAAGGCGACAAATCCATAAAAACCAAAATCGCGGTGTGGGAACATAATTCCCATCTCGGCGATGCACGCGCAACTTACATGCATTCATTATCACAAATTAATGTGGGGCAATTGGTGCGTGAGCGTTATGGAAATGATTGCGCACTAATTGGCTTTACAACCTACGCAGGTACAGTGACCGCAGCATCAGATTGGGATGAGCCCGCAGAGCGAAAAAATATTCGCCCTGCCCTTCCCAACAGTGTTGAAGATATTTTTCATAACACCCATCTGAAGAGTTTTTATTTACCTTTAACCGGTGCTGATTCCATACCCATTGCAAAACTTTTTTCTGACACAAAAGAAGAACGCGCAATCGGTGTTATTTATCGCCCGCAAACCGAACGGGCAAGCCACTATTTTAGCTGCAAATTATCGAATCAGTTTGATGCCGTTATCCATTACGATGAAACCCATGCACTCGAGCCGATTGATCCAACATCGGAATGGATTCTCGGTGAAGAAAGTACTTATCCTTTTGGGACATAAGAGCTACAGATGAAAAACATCAAAAAAGATTTTCCCGTCAGCAATGTACGTCACTTTTTGGAGCCAGGGCCAATTGTGTTGGTATCTTCCGCGTGGAAAGACCAAACCAATATAATGACCATGGGTTGGCACACGGTGATGGAGTTTTCGCCTTCGCTGGTGGGATGCGTCATATCTTCAGCAAATTATAGTTTTAACCTTATACGCAAAAGTAAGCAATGCGTGATTAATTTACCGACGTCAACTCTAGCAAATACCGTTGTAAAAATTGGCAACACAACGGGAGCTGATATTGATAAATTTTCAACCTTTGGATTAACGCCGCAAAAAGCAAATCATGTGGATGCACCACTCATCAAAGAATGCCACGCAAATTTTGAATGCCAACTACACGATTCATCACTTGTTAATAAATATAATTTTTTTATCTTTGAAGTGGTAAAAGCCCATGTTGCCAAAGCACCTGAAAAAATAGAAACCTTGCACTACATGGGCGATGGAAAATTTATGGTATCAGGAAAACACGTCAGCAAACGCTCATTGTTTTTACCTGAAATGCTATAGATATTTCATCAAACGTCTGGCGACAATCGTAATATCATTAACCAGACGTTCCATACAAATTCGTTATTGTTGCAACAAATACACTGCGAAATCACTCACAGCATCAACAGCGGCAGCACTATAACCACTCGTAAAAAATGCCGAAGCTTTTCCCGTTTTTTGCGAAAAAATAACGCCGTGTAAATAACTTTCCTCATCGGAACCCAAATGCTGGCTAAAAGTTTCTCCATTATTGGAGACTATTTGCCAACCGATTCCAAAACCCTCGGTACGCATTTGGCTATGCATATATTTAAGGGTCGATTCTTTTAGCCACGCGCTGTGCCCGCGCAAACCATCAATATTGGCTTTTAAAAATTGCGCATAATCCGGCATGCTTATAAACCAACCACCAGCTGCGACTGCCAATTGGTTATTGAGATAATCGTCTTCAAGACTCACGACTTTTATTTGCCACTTGCCATCCACCCAACGGTGCCCGGCAACGCCCATTTTTGGAATTGTATTTTGCGCATTGATACCTAACGGGATAAACACTTCGCGACGCGCAAGATTTTCATAAGTATCTTGCCCGACAATTTCTGCAATACGACCTGCCACTACATAATTCAGGTTGCCGTATTCCGTTTTAGTCCCGGGAGTGAACCGCGCAGGCGTTGCGAACGCCCAACGAAAAATAGTTTGCTGATCTGTTGATGTATCGCCCGTCAAATCACCAATGACACCAATGAGCTCAGCCACCTGTGAATTTTCCGTCAAAGGAGCTAAACCAGATTCATGTCGCAACAATTGCTCCACGGTTAAATTCTGGTAACTGATATCCATTGCAGATGCGAATTCAGGAAAAAAGCTGCTGACTTTATCATTCCAATTTAATTTACCCTGTTCTACTAAACGTGCAATTAAGCTTGCAGTAATGGCTTTAGAATCGGAACCTAATGGCAAAAGATCAGATGCCACTAATTTTTGGGTTGAATCAACAGATAAGGTACCCGCTACCGCAACCCGGGGTACATCATTTTTAAGCGTAAGGAATGCAAGCGCAGGAATAGATTTTTCACGCTGCAATTGATTGACTTGTTGATCAAGGGTTTGCGGTTTGTTGCTATTGCCAATGCTGTTGTTTGATCCGGTTTTACAACCAAACAAAGCCAGCATCAACAAAAAAATAAATGAAGCAGTTATTACACGAGCGATTGAAATAGTCATGGTCATCTCCAGTAGGTTAGGAGCGACCATCTTGTGATATTTACAGCAGGATTTCGTCCAACCCTATAGGCGCGGACGTTTCAGCGACCTGTTTTCGCCACGCAGAAGGAGTGTAACCCGTCATCTTTTTAAAGCTGGCGTTAAAAGTAGATTTACTGTTAAAGCCAGCGTTGATTGCCAGCTCCAATAAAGTATTGGAAGAAAATCCAGCATTGCGCATTAAAGCCTGCACTTCCCGCACACGAAAACTATTAACGTAATCAAAAAAATTACATTGGTGATATTGGTTAATATATTGCGACAACCATTGAGGGGACGCACCAATGGAATCCGCTAATTGATTGAGCGTTAAATCTGCATCGAGAAATACTTTTTTTATTTCCATCGCATTCTTCAAACGCGCTTGAATAATATCCGCTGCGGACTCAGTAAGCCCTGAACGGGCATATTTTTCTTCGTTTGCTATAACAACAGCTGTCGTTTCATCATCCTTCCCCAACAAAAATATTGGCGCTTGTTTTATGCCGTACCACACCAATGCATACAGCAATAATAACCGGCAAGCCAACTGTAATATCACGCCTGAATTGGATTCGTTGGCGATAAACCACATTAACAACATGGAAATATTCGCCAGGGTAACCCAAAACAACCATCGTAAATCCCGAGCCCGTAACGAAGAATATTGTTCTTTTAACTTAATACGAAATTGTTGCACGCGATAAATTGCCGCAAGCATATAAGCCGTTGCAATCGTTTGAAATATCAATGTCCAAAAGTTATTGTCGTCAGGTAATTGGCTCTGCTCATATAACGCGGCACGTAGCGTTGAATCATCGACCGACAAATGTGTGAATGAAATAAAACTAAAGAGGAGGAAAAAAGGAAATAAATGCCAGAGCTGGAGATAAGTAAGTTTGTGTCCTGTAAGAACACGGCAATATTGGTAATACATAAAACCGATTAGGGAAAATGCCAAATCGAACCATCCCCAAAGGCGCGGATAATTATGATAAAGATTTATTGCATCGGCATACTCACTAAAAGAGATTAATGATAAACATACAACGTAAGCTGCCAGCCATACATTAGCTTGTCGCGCTTTGCTCAAGATGATTAAGGGCAAAACCAGCAATAGTGCCAACAAACATACAGCCAATGACAAACCTGCCACGATCTTCGCCCTCTTCCTGTTATGATTTTTACGCTTTGTCTATCAAAAGCCGCAAGCCTAACAATGCACAACTGAACCAGACATTAACTTAACTATATGCGCCAAAAATCATAACCTATACAAAAATTATCCGTTTTTTATTGGTAGTCCCGATATAAATCCTTACAATAAAGATTCTGTAATCTACCGGTCTATCCATATTGATTATTCTTGATCCCGCGCTAGCAGAAAATCGCAATTACAAACGCTTTTGGTTTAGCCAAATACTATCGTTTATGGCAAACCAAATTGTCATGATGGCCCTGGGTTGGCATTTATACACATTAACCCATAGCCCGCTTAGCCTTGGTTATTTAGGCTTAGTGCTTTTTTTACCGCAGGTGCTTTTGGTTTTGGTGGTTGGACAAGTCGCAGATCGCTACAACCGCCGCAATATTATTCTCACCACTCAAAGCCTGGAAGCCATTATTTCCCTTGCACTTTGTGCGAGCGTGTTCCTAAATATTGAATCACCGCACTGGATTTTTATCGCCGCTTTTTGCATTGGCAGCGTGCGCGCATTTCAGGGGCCTGCACTGCAATCATTGCTCCCTAACCTGGTAGGTTTGGAATTACTACCCAAAGCAATCGCCTTGGGGTCTGCATCGCGTCAATTCGCAACCATTGCAGGGCCTGCACTCGGCGGATTATTATTTTTGGGCGGCACCACCTTTGTGTACGCATCAAGCGGCTTATTCTTTATCATTGCGTTTACACAGATATTTTCCATTCGCTTTATCGAACAAGCGCGACAGAGCACGCCGGTTAGCTGGCAAGTCCTGACCGCTGGCATCCAATTTATTTGGCAGCGAAAAGTTGTGCTGGGTGCAGTTTCGCTGGATTTATTTTCCGTCTTGCTTGGAGGCGCCACCGCACTTTTACCTGTTTATGCTGAGAAAATTTTACATGTGGGCGCAGTGGGTTTAGGTTTCCTGCGCGCAGGGCCAGCCATAGGTGCGTTGTTTTTAGCCGTCTATTTATCTCGCCATCCCCTACAAAAAAACGCTGGCAGAACCATGTTTATCTGCGTGGCAATTTTTGGGATCACCACATTGATTTTTGGTTTATCGGAATGGTTTGTCTTGTCGTTAATCGCATTAATTGTGATGGGCGCTGCAGATATGGTTAGCGTTGTTATTCGCTCGACCTTAGTGCAATTACAAACACCTAATGACATGCGCGGACGCGTGGGTGCAGTGAATTCAATTTTTATTGGCGCGTCCAACCAGCTTGGTGAATTTGAATCTGGCGTTACGGCAGAATGGCTGGGCGTAGTCCCTGCAGTTGTGATAGGCGGAATAGGAACATTAGTGGTAGTTGCTATTTGGTTGCGGCTTTTTCCGGAGCTTTACACCTGGGGCAAACCGGAAAAAACAACACCGGCAAAATCATCCTCAGAATAACCTAACGAAATATCCGGTCAGCCCAAACACCCAAACCTGCTGCAACACTACCAAAGTGGTCACCATCAACAATGGAAATTTGCTCGCCAAATAAAGCGCGAATGACACGTTGAATCAAAGGTGATTTTGCGCTGCCACCGGTTAAATAAACTATATCCGGCTGAGTTTCAGCTTGCGTTACTACTTCTGTTATCAATGAAGATATTTTTTGCAACAATTGCGTGCTAACTGTTGCGAACGCTTGTGCGCTACAAACAGGTGACAGGTTATTTTCAATAAAACCAAGGTTAATTGTGCACTCTGCTTGTGATGACAAAGCGATTTTTCCAACTTCTGCTTCACGGACCACGGCAAAATTATGTTTACCTTCGCGCATTTTTATAAAACGATTTAACAACAAAGGTTCTGTTGTTTCGCGCATCAGTTTTTCAAGCAAATGCGTAGTTTTAAGATCGTAAAAATCAGTTTGTGCACCTATATCATTAATTGCCATTGCATTGACAAACGGCATTACCGGCATTGGCAAACCGGTGGATAAGGGTGAATTGACTCCGAATTCCGGCATTAATAATTTTTGCGCGAACTGGATATCAAAATCATTACCGCCGATACGTTCACCTGTGTGACCTAAAAAATCTTGTGAACGATCAATTTGCTTGATGTGTTGTGGTCCCATTAACACCATGGAACAATCGGTAGTACCACCGCCGATATCCACAACCAATACACGCATGTTTTCAGTCAAGCGCGTTTCAAAATCAAAACCGGCGGCCAACGGCTCAAACAGGAATTCAATCTGGGTAAAACCAATTCTCTTGCCTGCTGCTGTTAAAATTTCCTGCGCCTGCTGGTTACTGTGTTGGGCATTAATGCCCTGGAAATTTACCGGACGACCAATGACTGCTTTAGTAATTGTTTCACCAAGATACTCTTCTGCACGATTTTTCACATTGAGCATCATCGCCGCGACAACATCTTCAAAAAAGTCGATGGACTGCTGGCGTAAACCACTTGCACCCAAAAAAGATTTAGGCGATTTAATAAAATAACCTTCGCCGGGTGCAGCAATATAATGTTCGATAGCCTCTTGGCCGAAAAACAAACCTTCTCGCACATTAACAAGCGAGTGCTCAAATTTTGCAGCGCGCGATTGGCCCAATAAAGCTGCGCGGCTTTTGGCAAACAACAATTTATGCTCGTCATCCGGCATTTGTTGCGCAATAAATTCAGCAATAAACGCGCGCTCAAGTGCATAGAGTGTAGAAGGAACAAACGCGTTGTCGCTATACAACGGAATTAAACGCGTTTGCCCATTATGGATATGCGCCATAGCGCAATTAGAAGTACCGTAATCAAAACCCACAAACATAATTATTCTCTACCAGTTAGCGGGCGACACCTTACCATAAGACGTTAATAATTTTGAGTGCGATGCAAGATTTCCTGCCTCACACAAGCACTCAAATTTTACTATTTTTGAATTTTGGCTTTCGACATCTGCTGGATTTCAATAAAGTTTTTTTGCGCTGTTACGCTACCCAGGGCAATCGCTTTTTTCGATAGCGCCGCCGCCTCATCAAAACGTCCCTGCCGTTTATAGACAATCGCCAAATTATTCAACACGCGTTGTTGCGATTGTACTGAGGGCAATTTATCCAGTTCGTTCAATCCTTTTAATAAACTCATTTCAGCATCTTTAAAATGCCCGGTTTCCATCAGGAACCAACCGTAGGAATTATAAATCGTGTATTCATTTAGCGGCGTTCCTGCTGCATTCAAACGTTCCTTTTCTGCAATGGCCAAACGAAACCATTTATCCGCATTTTCAATATCATTGGGTTGCCTGGACACACTCTGCGCACGCTCAGCGCAAGCTAAGGCGAGTTGATACATAGCACGATAATATGCAGGCTCGCGCTTGACGATAGGCAAGAGCAAGTCGATAGATTCGTTGTAACGCTGGGCAAGTCGCAAGTTTTTTGCGTTATCAACCGCAGTAGCATCAGCACCTTTGTATTGCGGCTGTATGGGATCATCAGCAAAACAAATTTGAGCCAAAAACACTAATAAAATGCAGGTTAATTTATTAAGGCGCTTCATCACTGCTTCCTCCTGCATCGTTACTGCTTTTGGCGAGTGCGATATCGCGATCTGTAATTAATTTTATAAGCGTATTTTCGTAACTGAATTTTACTGAATCACCCGGCGTCAGGATAATATCCGCCTCGCCGTTTTCACCCATGGTGAGATTAGCTCCACGCACCGACACTGTGGGCGGCGGCAAGTTTGCGAGCATGGGTTTTGCCGGGGAAATATGGATGCTGATTTGTGCCGGATGCAATAACTTGAACGCTTCTACACCGGCAGCCAAAAACGAACATCCCAGCGCGAAGCCCATAAATTTATAAGCGCCGCGTTTACTCTCACGAATTAACAGAAAAGACGTATAGAGCGTAAAACCAATCAGCCCCATCGCCCCCAATTGCACCAGCTTAACGAGCAACGTTTCCATTTCACATCTCCCAATGAATATGTCCCGAAAATATTTGCAAGGCATTAATACGAGGCCACATTATTCTTAAAAGGCCGGACTATTATCTTTGCACAGACTTGCATTCACTCACAGTGACATATTCACGTAGAAATATATTTAAGCGCCAGTATTTTTAACTATTCTCGACAACTGCTTCCGATTCCATCAATGCAGCAATTACATCAGGTACAAAGGGACGACCACGCTCATTGAGTGATGTACCGGTAATTTTGCCGGACAAGATTAACTTGTTATCTTTTTTACGATAAATATTTTGTAAAAAATCAAAACGCACGCGTGACGACTGCACAACTTGTGTATCCACATAAAACTCATCACCACTCGCAAGCGGCACTTTATAATCCAACTCTGCACGCAACACAACCAAGTGGATTTTTTGTCGCGTTAACTCCGCAAAATCCACACCGCGCGCCAATAAAAATTCGTGGCGAGTATGCTCCAGATAATTTTGATAAACGCTATTATTAACTATACCCTGCATATCACATTCGTAATCGCGCACCTTAAAATCAAGCGTAAATAATGCCATTTATAAGCTCCTTATATTTGCAAGAAAATAACAGATAAAATAAAAACGGAGGCATTAGCCTCCGTTGCACATAGATCAAAAAATATCTTTTAACTGACGACCGATGCAAACACTTCAAAGTAAGTGGGGAAGGTTTTTGCTGTGCATTTTGGATCATTGATACGCACCGGCACGCCACCAAAAGTCGCGAGCGAAAAACACATCGCCATGCGGTGATCGTCGTAAGTATCAATTGCTGCATTAGGAATTAATTTTTCTACCGGCGTTACGCGCAACCAATCTTCGCCCTCTTCCACAATCGCACCGAGTTTGCGCAACTCAGTCGCCATGGCAGAAATACGATCTGTTTCTTTCACACGCCAACTGGCAATATTGGTTAAACGCGATGGACCATCGCAAAAAAGCGCAACAACAGCGAGTGTCATGGCCGCATCGGGAATATGGTTGAAATCGCGATCAAACGCTTTAAGCGGTAAAGATGGCGCAGAAGCTTCAATCCAGTTTTCACCTTTGGTGATAGTTACACCAATTGCCTCAAGCGCATCAGCAAAAGCGACATCGCCCTGGATGCTGCTCGCACCTACGCCCTGAACGCGTACAGGACCACCACCTATGGCGCCCGCCGCAAGGAAATAGGACGCCGATGATGCATCACCTTCCACAAACATAGTGCCCGGGGACTTATAGCCCGTAGCAGCCGGAACCGTAAAACGCTCCCAACCGTCGCGCACAACATTCACACCAAATTGCGCCATTAATTTGAGGGTAATTTCGATGTAAGGTTTGGAGATCAGTTCACTTACCATTTCGATATGAGTTTCTTTGCCGGTCATCGGCAAAGCCATCAACAAGGCAGTAAGGAACTGACTGGAAACGTCACCACGAATTTTAATGACGCCATTCGCGGCGATAGTGGCAGGCTTGATCAACAACGGAGGAAAGCCTTCTTCGCCGAGATAAGTAATATCCGCGCCGATTTGACGCAGCGCATCCACCAAATCGCCAATAGGACGCTCATGCATACGCGCCACGCCGTGCAGCTTGTAAGTGCCGCCGCTCAATGCCAGTGCAGCCGTCAGTGGACGAAAGGCCGTACCCGCGTTACCCAAAAATAAATCGCCTTCTTTATTAGGGAAGTTACCGCCAGTGCCCACAATCGAATAATCATTCTCGCCAGTTTTAGTGACACCCACGCCCAAAGCACTCAAAGCCTCCAGCATGCGGTCAGTATCGTCAGATTTCAGCAGATCGCGAATTTCAGTGGTGCCGGACGCCAAAGCAGCAAGCAACAAGGTGCGGTTAGAAATGCTTTTTGAACCAGGCAAATGAACCAGGCCCTGGGCCTTGCTAGCGGGGTTTAAATCGAGAAATTCCATCGTGAACCTTCAACTATTCTGGGGTTTTGGACAAGATAAACGCAGGCACAAATTGCCGCCTAAAAATACCCGCGCACTATACCACTAACCCTTGCACAGATTTGCATCCAGAATCGCTAAGTCCATGAAAAATCTCACCTTCAGGGTTGACATTGTCCTTCCCAAACGCCAAAATGCGCGCCCTTGACTATGGCTAGATAGCTCAGCTGGTTAGAGCACAGCACTCATAATGCTGGGGTCGGCGGTTCAATCCCGCCTCTAGCTACCATATACAAGAAAGCCGCAAGCGTGAGTTTGCGGCTTTTTTTATGTCTCGTAATTATTTAAAAAAGAGTTAGCCTTCGCATTGCTTCTACACTACAACATTCTCTTTTTTTTCATCAGAAAACCCTATGCAAGCATGGTCTTTACAAATGCCGACATACCTTTTCGGAAAGATCATTACGCATTAACATCACCAAACGCTAAATTGACTGAACAAAGTTAAAAATAATATTTTTGCCTATCACTACAACTAAAGCTAAGGATGCTGTCGCTTGCTACACTCATTTAAAATTTCTAATAAAGCTTGGTTCAGGCAACATTTATTATGAATAACTCACTACACGAATTGTTTGATAGGCTTCCACAAATTGGAAAACTGCAATGGATTGGTATTCGACCGAAACGCAAAGCTCCCATGTTTACGCCTGAACAGGTTGAAGCAATTGCGGGGCGCGGATTAGCAGGGGATCGTTACAACAGCAAAAATGGCAAACGCCAGGTAACGCTTATACAGGGTGAACATCTATTGGCAATTGCATCCATGCTCGGCAGGGATTCCGTTGTACCTGAGCTTTTACGGCGCAATTTGGTCATTACTGGTATTAATTTACTTGCATTAAAAGACAAACAATTTCGCATTGGAAATGTTCTGCTTGAATATACCGGTTTGTGTCATTCCTGCTCTGCAATGGAAGCAACTTTTGGTGCTGGCGGTTACAACGCCGTGCGCGGCCATGGTGGAATTACTGCGCGAATTCTTGAAGGTGGCGACATAAAATTAGGTGATGCAGTCTCAACTGTTTCTGCATCAACCTGATATTCAAATTAACGCACTTGTTGTTGTGATTCTTTATAGGCTTTAGTTGCGGCCGCAGCGGCAAAAGATTTTTGTTGTGCTGTACCTGCACCGGGAGCATTAAAATCTACCGCGTTTTGAGGCTGCCCTGTTCCTCCGGGATTTTTGTCACTCGCACCAAGATTAGCAACCGGGGCTTTTGCAGAAGGTAAAACTGCAGCTTTTTCTTCAGTTTGAGCTGGATAAGTCGGATTGGATTCAGGCGATGCTATCACGCCAGAATCATTTTTTTGAACAACAGTTTCAGGCGTTATTTCTTTTTTGGAAGCATAAAAAATTGCAAAAACTGCCGCTATCATTGCACATATCGCTAAAAACTTATTCATATTTTTTCTCTCATTATTGACGTCACTTTATTGTTATAGATGATTTGGCGATTTAAAGTTCGCACTATTTATCATGAAAAAATTCGCAAAAAATTAAAATCATGTAACAAAAATTTTAACGGCTCACCACTAAAACCGGTTTAACAACATTTTATACTCAAAGCAAAAATACCCACTAATAAGCGGGTATTTTTGCCGATGCGAATTTTAAAATTTACGTTTAGTAAACTTCAAAACTCCACAATGAATATCCATAGCCTGTTGCACGTGTAGTACCTAGCATACGTACATAACGACCACTGCCATTAACATTCAAGGTTTCAATTCCACCTACACCGTTAGTCACAGTGCTGATGGTTGTCCAGTTCAAGGTATCTGAGGAAACCTGGATTTGGTAAGCCTTGCCGTACGCCGATTCCCAGTTCAATACTACTTTGGAAATAGATTGAACTGATCCGAGGTCAACATAAATCCATTGCGCATCGGTGAATTGGCTGGCCCAGCGAGTACCAGTATTGCCATCAGTTGCAAGATTTGCCGTTGTACCAGCATTTTCATTTGATGATGAAACCGCTGGACGGTTCAATGCTTTATTAACAACTGATACGGCAGAACCATAGACTTCAAAATCCCACAATGAATAGCCATAGCCGGTGCCGCGTGCAATACCAAACATGCGCACATAACGGCCAGTACCAGTGATATTCAAGGTTTCTTTACCGCCAACGCCAGTTGTAGTGCCGTAGATTTTAGTCCAGGTTACAGCGTCGTTAGAGGTTTGGATTTCATAGCTTTTGCCATAGGCCGCTTCCCAATTCAGCACTACCTTGTTGATGCTGTAGCTTGCACCAAGATCAACGTAAATCCATTGTGCATCCGTTTGCTGGCTCGCCCAACGCGTACCCGAGTTGCCATCCGCCGCGTAATTTGCTGCCGTACCCGCACCCTCATCAGTTGATGAAACGGCTGGACGGTTCAATGCCAAATTAGCACCGGTAGCAACTGAAGAAGAGCTGCTGGCTACAGAGCTTTTGGATGAAGACACAACAGACGAACTGCTTACAGATGATTTGGAAGATGAAGTCGCTGATGACGAAATCACAGATGAAGAACTTGATTTCGAACTGGAACTCACCACTGAACTTGAGCTTACGCCTGACGCAGGACTCCAGACTTCAAAATCCCACAATGAATAGCCGTAACCAGTTCCACGCGCTATACCAAACATACGCACATAACGGCCAGTGCCAGACACATTCAAGGTTTCTTTACCGCCAACACCGGTGGTCGTGCCGTAAACTTTGGTCCAGGTTGTACCGTCGCTAGACGTTTGGATTTCGTAGCTTTTGCCGTAGGCCGCTTCCCAGTTCAACACGACTTTATTGAACGTTGCCACTGTGCCCAGGTCTACGGAAATCCATTGCGCATCTGTTGCCTGGCTCGCCCAACGGGTATTGCTGTTACCATCTACCGCGTAAGACGCAGCCCACACATCACCTTCATTAGATGAGGCTGTTGCAGGACGATTCAACGCCATGTTGGTGTTTGGCAAATAGGTGACAGAACTACTTGAAGAACTCTTCACTGATGATGACGACGTAGCAACGCTTGATGAAGTCTTAACCGATGAAGAACTCACGCTCACCACAGATGAACTGCTTGAACTTTTCACTGAACTGACAACTGACGAGCTGCTTGAGCTTTTTACCGAAGAGCTGCTTGCGCTTGTCGGTGTACCTGTTGTGAAGTTAATCCAGTTCAAGTTAGTGGACTGGTTGAATATCAAACGCACTTTGTGTGAACCGGCAGTCAACGCCAGGCTGCTGTTTACACTCGCCCAGGCTTGTAATCCGCCAGTCGCAGGAACATTGATGACCGCTTTTTGCACACCATCAACCAACACATTGATAGTACCTGCCGCTATGCTCGCAAGACGCGCAACCATGGTGTAAGTCGTTGCCGTGCTCACTACGTTATATTCAACCCAATCGCCGGCCTGGATACTGGTTAAATCCAGGAATCCGGAAGTATCTTGTGTTGGTTCAACGCGAATACCGTAGGTGTAAGAGAAGTTATCGCCCGGGTTAGCGCCGGTAGCAGAACGAGGTGCGTTTTGCGTTGCGTATTTCTCAGCTTCAACCAATTTTGGCAAGGTGTGAACGTTAGTCGCATCGCCATGGATTGGCATATTCACATACATATTACCCAACTCGGTCAACACACCTGATTGGCGATAATCCAGCAAGCTGTTGTATGGATGACCGTTTGAACGACCAATGAACCAGGCATAACGTTGAACGCTTGCATCGTTTTCAAGGTAATCCAATACAGAAGTCATCATTTGTTCCTGGGTTTGCAAAGTGGTGTTTGTTTCCCACGCACAGAACTCAGTCAACCAGATTGGCTTGTTGTATTTTCTGAATTGGTTTACATACCACTGGATACCGCCAACATCTGGCATGTAAGCGTGGATTGCAATCGCATCAATACGGCATGTTGGGCAGATTTTGAGGAAATCATCCAAATAAACCCACGGTACATAGTAAGGGTTACCCGCTGGATCTTTCACGCAGTTACCGCAATAGTTCAGCGCCATACTCACAATTTTCAATCCGTAATCATTCGCAATTCTCTCGATGGTTGGCCACAAAGCGGCAACCTGGGTTGGAGTCATATTGGATTGATCGATAAATTGCGGCTCATTGAATGCAAGCAAGTACTTCACATCTTTATGGGTAGAAATGTAAGCGCGCAATGCAGCTTCATCAAAAGTACCACCCCAGGTCATTGGCGCATATTCAACACCGTAGTTTTGATAGGTGTCTTTGATCGCCAAATCAGGAGTAATACCCCAGTTGTACCACCAGCTGATGCCTTTGGACATTGCCGCCATGTCTTCAGGTGAGTGGCTACCGTAACCTACACCGCGTTTTGCACTTTTTGCTTTGCCGAAATTATCGTCAACAAAAATGATGGTTTTTGCAGTAGAGGTTAATTGGCCATCGCTCACCGTCAGCACAACATTGTAAGAACCGCCCTGGGTATAGGTGTGAGAGGGTTTGTTGCCGGTACCTGTGGTGCCGTCACCGAAATCCCACGAGTAAGTTAAGCTATCGCCATTAACATCGTTGGATTTGGAACCATCAAGCACAACGGCTAATGGCGCAGCGCCACCCTGGGTCGATGCCTGTAGAACCGCTGTTGGAGCACGGTTTACAACCTGGCCATTAGTGCCTGGATCTTTCGCCAGGGTACCGCCAGAAATGTACACATCATCGATAGCCAGACTATTGATTTCCGTGGTGCCCAACACTTGCAGCAATTGTCTCATGTCGAACAAATCGAGATCTTTTGCAAGAGTAGACATTGGGATAACAATCTCATGCCATTGACCATCACGAACAAAGCCGTATGGGTCACTACCGGCAGTGAAGTTAATCCATTTTTGGCCAATGTCATTCACGTTGCCGCTTTTGAAGCCAATTTTGAATGGGACGGTTTCGGTAGTCTTCATCGAGAAGTGCAACGCAGCGTTGGCATTGTCAAACGCCGTCAGGTTGAAACCTTCACGCGCAGTCAAGCCCATGCCGTACCAACCCTGGCCAGTTGATTTCAAATTCAATGAAGAAGTGCCTTCAAGAATATTGCCTGGTTGCAGAGTCAAAGTGTTTGACCACAAGAACAAATCGCCATTCACGCCGAAGCTAAACTCGCCCGCGGTTTTGTGCGCGGCATTTTCGGTGTAAATACCAAAACTACCCTGCTCTGGCGCTGGCAGCTTGATGCTTTCAGAGAAGTAAATATTGTCGAACGCGACGGTGGTTGCAGCTGCAGGAGCATCACCGGAAATACTGAAGAAAGTTTTGATCGTGTTGAAATCAACATTACCAAACTTGCTCAATGGAATTGCAACGCTGTGCCAATTGCCATCGCGGACCAAACCGTATTGATCACCACCTTCAACCAAATCAACGTCACCTGAACCACCCTGGGTACTGGCAACATGGATCGTCATTTTCATTGTCGATGGCGTTTTAATATCAACATGCAAATAGCCATGGGTATAGTTGTGCATATCGTAATCTTTATGCAACAAGCCCATACCCCACCAGTCGCCTGGCTGGATTGAGTAGCCCAAAGCACTGCTACCTTCTGATGGCACAGTCGCCACAGAAGTCATGTTGTTCCAAATATAAAGGCTGGTGCGGTCGCCCCAGTTAAGTTCATCTAACACCGGAGTCGTTTCGGTGCTGATACCAAAATTGCCGCTGTAAACCTTATCGGTTGGCAAATGCAATTCTGTGTTCGCATTTTTATAAAGACGAACATAATCGACATACATTTTTGCAGGGAAAGGCGCGGTGATTTGCGCAGGATCAGTGATCTCAACAAAGTTAGAACCACCCACCGCCAGGTTCAGGTTAATAAATGCAGGGTTATCGCGGAACTCGGTCATGTTTGCATCGGTGATTGGCATGGTGAAAATCTGCGCACCGTCTACATACATGGTTACTGCGGATGGAGTCCAATCCATTTTATAAATGTGGTAATCGTCGGTGAAATTGGTCGGCATTACCAGGTTGCTGCTGGAATCTGCCTGCAACCAGGTACTCCAGGTACCAGCCTCATACCACCAGTGCATTGCACTTGATACGTTTTTGTTAACAGTGCCATCAGCTTGGGCTGACTTGAAACCAGCTTCAAGGATGTCCCACTCGCCACATTTTGGCCAGCCATCAATACCAAAGTTGGTACCCATCATCCAGAATGCCGGCCATAAACCATTAGCCAGGTTAGGCAATTTAATACGGGCTTCCAAGGTGCCGTATCTAAAGGACATACGTCCATTGGTAGTCAAACGTGCAGAGGTGAACTGGTTGTTGTCCATTACTTCACGTTTGGCTTGAATCACAAGACTGCCGTTTTCCACATAGGCATTACTGCTATCTGCAGTGTAATACTGCAATTCGCCGTTCCCGCTTCCGGATCCACCGGTATTGTATGTCCATATCGATTTGTCGATGCGATCACCGTTGAACTCTTCCGACCAGATTGGGGTTTGGGCAAGGGCGCTAACCGTTGTCAAACTCAAACCAGCCAGCATGAGCTGTTGGAGTTTTGATTTGTGGATCATTTTCTCACCTGCAATAAGTTATGGTTATTTGGTTGCATTGCTCGATATCAGGGTTGGGGAAACCTCAACTAAGCTCAGACATAATCATAAAAAGAAAGGGAGGTGTCGTTCGCTTGACAGGAACGAACTAAATTTTTTGAGGTATGAGTTATTTTTCCAGGTCTTACGCATACCTGGACGATTATTGTCGGGTACGCGTTAAAAAAATAATCATTGAAAACAAGGTATTAGATTCAATATAAAAAATGAATCCAAGCTAGTTAAAAACAGAAATGATTGGGTTATATGAAGGGACGAAAAGTTTTATCGAAAATATCAGCAGAAATTCAGCCCCGTCTGAAACAACAATAGACACACTGACATTTAAATTGAGATAGGAAAAACTGGCAGGCGACGAAAATAAGAAGAAACACTACTGTGGAAACCGGGAGTTTGCCGGAACAGGCAAAACCTGTTCCGGCAAATTAATTAGAAACGGTAATCTACCGTTGCACTTACAGAGCTGAGTTTGATATTCAAATCGTCAACCCGGTTTAACTTATCCTGGTACCAGGTACCCTTGGCATTTGAGAGAATTTTATATTCCAGGTTCAGGTTAAATTGATCGTTAATCACAAAACCAACACCTGCACCGTAAGAAAAGCCATTGAAATTAAAGTTGCCCGTAGGCGCCTCTATTTCCGCATGGGTATAACCCAGCAATAAATAAGTCTTACCCACTGAGTTTGAGCTTTCAGTCCGATAATAAACAGATTCGTAGTTAGTGATTTTGCTGTCGCCACCTGATGACGCACCAACACGAACTTCGCCACCAACATAAGGATTCAGTTTATAGCCGCCAAAAACCTCTACGGGATTCCACTTGTTATCATCCCAATCGTTTCTGACGCTGGAAACACCACCACCAACATAGAAGCCTTCTTTAGAATTGGTGTCCGCATAAGACGATAAAGCAGTTAAAGCGAGAGCTGCTACGAGGATTTTTTTCATCTGGGATATCCTTTTTCAAAAGCTTTTAAAATAATCGTGTATTTCGTTGATTCTACTCGGTTAAATAAGGTTATTTCAACCAAACCGCTCACAACACTGGCCTTTCGTAGATTGAGTTATAGACATTAAACCTTCTCTATACAAGTTATCTACCACAATGCCGCCGCGCCTTCGTAAGTTAACTTGATTCCTGCAATCAATAAAAAACCGTAACTCACCCAATAAAATATTTGATCGGAAACACGGTTATGCAAGTAAATTCCTAACTGGACACCCAGGGGAGCAAGTGGCAATAACACTAACGAGGTTAAAAAGGACTCCATATTAATTTGTCCCAACCAGGCATAGGGAATTAACTTCATAAAGTTAATAATGGAGAAAAACAAAATTGTTGTGCCAACCAACATTGTTTTGGGCAAGTGTTGCGGTAATAAATAGATGGCGACAGGTGGACCGCCAGCGTGGGCGATGTAACTCACATAACCCGCTACCGTGCCCCAAAAAGTACCACGCACAGGGCTGGCTTTTTGCTGTTGCAATGATTCCAGGAAATGTTTGCCCCACAAGTAGTGACATACAAAATAAACCGACAGCAGGCCCACCATCAAACGGACCATATCGGCGTTAGTCACTTTAAAAGTCAAAGCTCCGATAATAGTCCCCAGGATAGCTCCCGGCATTAAAATCTTAAGATTGAGCTTGTCCCAGGTACCGCGGAAGCTCCATAAACTCACCGCGTCCATACCACATAAAATAGGCAACAAAATGGCAGCCGCAAGCCGAGGATCAATCAATAGCGAAAGCAAGGGAACCGCCAGGGTTCCTAACCCGCCACCAAAACCACCTTTGGACATGCCGACCAAAATGACGACAGGAACAGCTAGCAAATAAAACGATAAATCAGTAATCACATCAATAAACCACCCAAAAAGGGTTAAATGAACGCGGAGAAAATAGGCACAACGACATTAAACGACAACGAAATGACATCAATTTAGTGACCGGCACTTGCATCAACCAAAATTTTTATCTGCAACAAAAGCATTATGTAAACGCTCTTCACCGAATGTGGACATAGGTCCGTGACCGGGAATAAATTTCACATCGTCACCGAGCGGAAAAAGCCGGGTGCGGATTGCAGTAACCAGATCATCATAATTACCACGCGGAAAATCTGTTCGCCCAATTGAACCTTTAAACAAAACATCACCGACCAAAGCCAACCTGGATTGTTCATGGAAAAAAATGATATGGCCCGGTGTATGCCCCGGACAATGGCGAATCTGCAAACGGACATTACCAAAACTGACATCATCCCCGTCCTTGAAAAAAATATCGGGCTGGAAATTTTGCGGCGTAGAAAATCCCATCATTTGGGCTTGTTGCGGCAACATATTGATCCAAAACATATCATCGCTGTGAGGCCCTTCCACAGGAATGGTTGGCGAGTCTGGCGTTAATTGGGTGGCCTTGATTAATGCGGCAGTGCCACCAACATGATCAAGGTGACCATGGGTTAATAAAATTTTAACCAAAGTCAGCTTATGCTCAACCAATGCGTTCAAAATTCGTTCAACATTACCACCAGGATCAACGACTGCCGCTTGATTAGTTTCATCACACCATAACAGCGTACAATTTTGTTGATAATGGGTAACCGGAATAATTTGGTATTGCAGCACTGGATTCACCACGTCTGGATTTTATATAAAGAGCGCTAAGTCGCACTTTTTGATAAGATGCAGCATTCTAACACTGCACCAAATAATAGTTAGTTTTAAACAGGCCCTGCCGCTATGAATGAAAAGTTATTTATTAAATTGCAACATTGGGTGCCACAACATACTCTCTCGCGTTTTATCGGCAAAATCGCCAATAGCAACAACAGCTTTATCAAAAATACTTTTATCGAATGGTTTATTAAACGTTATCAAGTTGATATGTCGCTCGCAGCGGAAGAAAATCCGCGGGCCTATGCCAGCTTCAATGATTTTTTTACGCGCGCGCTAAAACCGGGCATTCGTCCTATTTGCAAAGAGCCTATCGCTATTGTTTGTCCTGCTGACGGCTCAATTAGCCAATTGGGCAAAATTGTAAATGGCCGTATTTTCCAGGCGAAGGGTCAGGATTATTCAGTAGAAGAATTAATTGGCGGCGATGCAGCACTCGCGCAAGAATTTGCCGACGGTGATTTTGCGACCGTTTATTTATCACCCAAGGATTATCATCGCGTGCATATGCCTTACGGCGGAAAATTGCGCACTATGGTTTCAATTCCCGGTGAATTATTTTCCGTGAATACGGTAACAGCTGAAAATGTACCGCGTTTGTTTTCACGCAATGAGCGCGTGGCTGCAATTTTTGATACCGACATCGGCCCAATGGCTGTAGTGCTTGTTGGCGCAATGATTGTAGCGGGTATAGAAACCGTTTGGGATGGTGAGCTTGCACCTATGGGTAGCCGCGACATCGCAACCTCGCACTATCCCTATCAAAATATCGTACTGGAAAAGGGTGCGGAAATGGGCCGTTTTAAATTGGGCTCCACGGCAGTTATTTTATTTGCAAAAGGTAAAGTGAACTGGGAGACACAATTTATAGCAGGTGCAGCGACGCGTGTCGGCGTTAAACTGGCCGAAAAAAAATGACGCTTACATTCATCGTAAAATAAAAAAGGCTTCCACAAGAAGCCTTTTTTTTCAGGATTTAATACGCTCTTCTTTTTATTATTTTTCTATTTTTTCTTAGCCAGGTTTTTACGCATTCTAATGTTGATCATCTCAACGCCCAAGGAAAAAGCCATCGCAAAATAAATGTAGCCTTTAGGCACATGAACATCAAACCCTTCCATGACCAACGCGACACCAACGACCACAAGGAATGATAACGCAAGAACTTTTACGGTGGGATGGCTTTCAACAAACTCGCCGATTGATTTGGCAGCAAACATCATTACACCTACCGCAATAACAATTGCAATGGCCATCAAGGTAATTTGACTCACCAGGCCTACAGCAGTAATCACAGAATCCAGCGAAAAAACAATATCTAATATAGCGATTTGTAAAATGACCACAAAGAATTTCGAACTGCCTTTTTTTAATTGCGGCCCGTCATCTTCTTCGCTGTCACCTTCAACACTTTGATGGATTTCTATGGTGGCTTTATAGAGCAAAAATAAACCACCACCAATAAGAATTAAATCACGACCGGAAATATCGTAACCAAACGGACTCATAAAGGGTTGCGTCAAACCCATCACCCACGTTAAGGAAAACAATAATGCAAGGCGGGTTAACATGGCGAAAGCCAACCCCAGGGTACGCCCCGCTGCACGCTTGTGCTCAGGCAAACGCCCTACCAAAATCGATAAGAAAATAATATTGTCTATACCAAGGACTATTTCCAACGCGGTCAAAGTAGCCAGCGCGACCCAGGCTTCCGGGCTTGCGATCCATTCAAACATCGTAAATTCTCTATTCTAAAAGTTTAACGAGCAATGGCAGGATTATTGGATCTTCGTCTGACAGTTACTCACATATGCCATCTTATTCATTTGGCCCATGGCTAATTGTAACCTGTCAGCTGTGCGGGTAGGCAATTCCCTTTTTATTTAATCATCGGTAATCGCGGTGAAATTTGACCGTACAAAACACATTTATGAAATAGCAATAGACCTTACGCAATTAACGGCATGAGGCCCTTCATCGGTTTATTAAAAATTAATGTTTTTCTGCGCCTAGTTGGCTATTGCTGACAAATGCGATGTAACGCCCATCTGGCGACCATGAGGGAACGTTGATAGTGCCTTGCCCGCCGTAAAGATAGGCAACCACTTTCGCTTCGCCGCCGCCAATAGGAAGCATACGTAAATAAACCTGTTGATAATAAGGATGCAAATCCGGTTCTACATCAGGCAGGTAAGACAGGAAAAGAATATGTTTCCCATCAGGTGAAATATGGGGAAACCAATCATTAAAATTATCGTGCGTGATCTGTTTTGGATTTTTTCCATCGGCGTCCATTCGCCACAAACGCATATTGCCGCTGCGGCTGGAGTTGAAATAAATATATTTTCCGTCCGGCGTGTACTCAGAACCATCATCCATACTGTCATTATTGGTTAACTGTAATTCTTCGCCACTGCCATCACTGTTTGCGCGATAAATTTCAAACTGGTCGTTGCGTCTGGATGTGTACAAAATATAACGTCCGTCAGGTGACCATCCGTGCAAATAAGACGGCGTTTTAAAGGTCAAACGCTGTGGCTCTCCGCCATTGATAGGCAATTTATAAACTGACCAATTATCAATAATATCCTTATCCATATGGGTAATCCCCAGGATTTTACCTTTGAACGAAATGATATGGTCGTTATTGTTTTTGGCTTCAAAACCAGTATTGAATAAAGAAACTTTTTTAGTGGGCAAATACAATTTATAAACACGACCCGATGAGTTATAAATAATCGTGTCACCATCTGAAGTCCAATTAGGAGCTTCAATACCGGCAGCAGTTTCATAGATAACTTTGCGCTCACCCGTTACCACATCCAATATTTCCAGGCGACTGCCCAAATAATGATAATAGGGAATAAAACCTTTCCAGGCCGGGATGACCCAGCGTAAATTTTTCATTTCCAGCGGATTTTTATCATTTGCTGCAAAGTCGCGATAAACTCCTACCGCTAATGTTTGCAATTTAGGCAAGGTATAACGCGAAATCACTTTGAGAGGCTTACCGTAATTTGCAGCAGAAAAAATTAATTCATTCCCTATTTGCTCAACCTGGAACACATCAGGATTTTTGACTAACTCCTCCCGTTTCAGCTGTATTTTTTTGGAGCCATACAGCTCCACTGCCAAATGAGAGTAAGCATCAAATTTTGTCTTGAGTACCAGGGAGGAGTCGGGGACTTCGATTTGCAAACCGAAATTAAAAAATTGTTCGGTATTTTTTTGGCTTTTCAGTTGTACGGTTAAAATAAAATCACCGTAAATTTTGCGAAACGCAAACCCCTTGTCAGCGGCGGCAGACTCAGTTGCTTTCCAGGTATGCAATGCCTGGTTTGGATCAATCGTAAGTTCACCCTGCTCGCCTTTAACACCGTCAAAAATAGTAGTATTACTTTGCTGTGTTTCGAACGAGCTTGCTGATGCCTGCATTACCCATGCACAGCTTAAGAACAGCACTAATCGAACCATCACCTGCAGACACAAAACCATGAATTAACCCTAGTTAACAACGACCCAAACTCATCAAGATTACCTGCAGTCTGCTACTCAATAGCACTGAAAAACGAGCTTATTTTAATAACTTTACATAACATTCAGGGCTTGGCATAAAACCTGTTAAATCAACGTCCTAGCATTATAAAAAAGCCGCCATCAGCAGAACTGATAGCGGCTTCGATGGAATTAAACTACAACTAACCTTTTAAGCGACTCAACAAACCCATAAGGCCTGTTTTTTCCGTCTTCATCAGGTATTGGTCGCGGATACCGGAAATATCAACATCATAACTACCGGGTTCAAGATCACGTGCGATTTCTATTTTTTCAATCTCATAACGCGTTTTTTTACCGGAATCCAGCAATGCCTGCTTGCGCTTATCGTCCTCCGCAAGATCGAGCAATACAGATTCCGTCATTTCCTGCTTGAGCGCATCCAATACCACCATGACCTTTGGCTTTAAACGGCGCTCAAAATTTTGCTCAACAACAACGGCAACTTCACCAGTGCTTAACTCAACCAAAGTTCCGGTGGGATAAAGGCCGATAGCACGGATAAATTCAACAACCAATTCTTCCTGAAACTGGATGTTGCGCAATTCATACAGCTTGGCGACCGCTTTGGATGGTGCAATTGGATGACGAGAACCGCGCGGGTTAGTGACATGGTCATAAAAGGTCACTATGCCGGCAATCTTACCCAATAACGGAATCTTGTCGCCCACCAAATGTTGTGGAAAACCGCTACCGTTTAAACGTTCGCAGTGCGTTTTAACAACACTGATCACTCGCGGTTCAACACCGTGGGTTTTACGTAAAATTTCACAACCAATTTCAACGAAGGATTCGTAAATATGTTCTTCTTCAGCGCTACGATCCACTTTAACAAGCAGCGCTTGGTCCAACATGACTTTACCTACATCTTTCAGGAGCACACCAAGGGCAAGCACATCAAGATCGCGTTTGGGTAAACCAATGTGGCGACCAAATAAAATTGCCCATACTGATGAACGCACCGCATGGCTGTAGGTGTACTCATCTTTTTCCTGGACGCGGGACAACCAGGTGAACGCATCAGGATTGCGCAAAACGCTATCCACCATCTCACTAGCGACTTTTTTGGTTTCACCGAGGGAAATATTTTCGAGCTGTTTGTTCTCCAAAAGCTCAATGACTTCAACTACTGCACCATATACTTTTTGATGCAATTGCTTGGCTTTCTTAACTTCTTTCTGCAGCGGCTGGATTTCGCGATAGAAATTGCGCTGGATTTTCAGCGGAGCTATAGGCTCATTCAGTATTGCATTATCGCGCTCACGGCCAAGGGTTTTGGGTTTACCGGGTTTGCCATCCAGCTTTTTTAAATTCGCTGCAATTGGACCACGACCGCGCTCAACGTCAATATAAACATAATTACAAAGGCTCTTGAGTTGATTTACTTCCTGTAAATCCCGCAGGTAGAAACCTTGCAATGGAAAAGGTGTTTGCGACCATGGGCGATCAAGGCCGGAAACATACATGCCCAGACTCAGCTCGTTCACATCAACCTTTACCTGCTTTATACCCACAGATACGCCTCGCCGTTAAATTTTAAAATCAATTCCGTCTTACAAACGCTGGCTATATTCAAACACTCGTGAAGTTGAGTGTAATGAAGAATAACCAAACACACCAGAGCGCCAAGTGTAAAAAGCTCCTAAGGGATGTAATAGGCTACTGAACGGCCTGTTATTCGTGATAACGGCTGGACAACTCATGTACCGCATTAATAAATACACCAGCACGAGCGGGATCTACTTCTGGTGTAATGCCATGGCCAAGGTTAAATACGTGTCCGGAACCCTTACCATAAGACTGCAAAATATTGCCTACTTCTGTGCGAATTCGCTCGGGTGATGCATAGAGAATAGTTGGGTCCATATTACCTTGCAATGCAACTTTTTCGCCAACCCGACTGCGCGCTGCCGCAATGTCCGTTGTCCAATCAAGCCCCAATGCAGTTGCACCCGTTGCGGCCATAGCCTCAAGCCATTGCCCTCCACCTTTGGTAAAGAGAATAACTGGCACCTGGCGTCCTTCATGCTCGCGAATCAAGCCATTAACAATCTTGTGCATGTAATTTAATGAAAACTCCTGGTAAGCACTGTGCGATAGAGCACCACCCCAGGTATCAAAAATCTGGACAGCCTGGGCACCAGCCTGGATTTGCGCATTCAAATAAACCGTGACGGATTCTGCCAACACATCGAGCAAACGATGCATCAATTGAGGCTGGTTATAGAGCATTTCTTTGGCACGGCGAAAATCACGGCTTGAGCCACCTTCAATCATGTAGGTCGCCAACGTCCAGGGACTGCCTGAAAAACCAATGAGCGGCACGCGACCATCCAATTCGCGACGAATAGTTTTTACCGCGTTCACAACATAGGGCAAATCCTGTTCCGGCTTAATGACAGTTAATGCATTAATATCGGCTTCAGTGCGAACAGGTTTACGAAATTTGGGACCTTCGCCAGTTTCAAAATACAAACCCAAACCCATAGCGTCGGGGATGGTAAGAATGTCTGAAAAGAGAATGGCTGCATCGAGGCCAGGATAACGATCCAGCGGTTGCAAGGTTACTTCGCAAGCCATCTCGGGATTGGTGCACAATCCCATGAAATCGCCAGCACGCTCACGGGTAGCGCGATATTCAGGCAGATAACGACCAGCTTGGCGCATCATCCATACTGGCGTTACATCGACTGGTTGCTTTAACAAAGCGCGAAGGAAACGGTCGTTTTTAAGTTCGGTCATAGTTCTGCCACCATCATGTGCGGCTGGAGCCGCCAATTGGATTAATTAGAATTTGCCGCCTTTAAGCAACAAAATAAACCCTCTATATAGCACTAACCCCGCTATTGCGGGGCTAGTAATAAGGGCGATGTATTTGATGAACGTCATCTCCGCAGGGAATCCACCGGACTGGCGTTCCAGCGCCTTCGCCCTCAAGACATTTAAGTCACTGGATCCCCTACGATGACGATTCCCTATTTTGATAAAAGGGATTAACCAGAAACAACGTCTATCGTAATTTTAAACGTTCAAGTAATCCAGAATACCTTCTGCAGCTTCGCGACCTTCCCAGATAGCAGTCACTACCAGGTCGGAACCGCGCACCATATCACCACCCGCAAATACTTTCGGGTTAGTAGTTTGGAACTTGAATTGCTGTTGTTCAGGCGCATGGACACCGCCCCACTCGTTCACTTTCACGCCATTGGTTTCAAACCATGGCTGTGGATTTGGACGGAAACCGAACGCAATTAATACTACATCAGCAGGCAGGATTTCTTCCGAGCCCTCAACAACAACCGGGCTGCGACGACCTTTTGCATCTGGTTCGCCGAGTTTGGTGGTAACAACTTTTACACCTTCAACTTTGCCATTACCTACAACGGCAACAGGTTGACGGTTGAACAGGAATTCCACACCCTCTTCGCGCGCATTTGCCACCTCGCGCTTGGAGCCCGGCATGTTTTCTTCGTCACGACGATAAGCACAAGTTACCGTATCAGCCCCCTGGCGAATCGAGGTACGGTTACAGTCCATTGCGGTATCACCACCACCGAGAACCACAACTTTCTTGCCTTTTACGCTGATAAAATCTTCCGGATTCTTTTCAAAACCCAGGTTGCGATTTACGTTGGCAATCAGGAATGGTAAGGCATCATAAACACCGGGCAAATCTTCGCCTGGGAAGCCGCCCTTCATGTAAGTGTAAGTACCCATGCCCATGAATACTGCATCGTAATCGCGCAGCAAATCTTCCATGGAGATATCTTTACCAACTTCTGTATTCAAACGGAATTCGATACCCATTTCAGTGAAGATTTCGCGACGACGTGACAACACGGATTTTTCAAGTTTGAACTCAGGGATACCGAAGGTTAGCAAGCCGCCGATTTCCGGATATTTATCAAATACAACTGATTTTACACCGTTACGAATCAGTACATCCGCGCAACCAATACCTGCCGGACCCGCGCCGATAATCGCCACTTTTTTGTCGGTCCACACCACTTTGGACATGTCCGGTTTCCAGCCCATGGCGAACGCAGTATCAGTAATATATTTCTCGGCGTTACCGATGGTCACCGCACCAAAACCGTCGTTCAGCGTACAGGCGCCTTCACACAAACGGTCTTGCGGGCACACGCGGCCACACACTTCTGGCAGTGAGTTGGTTTGATGGCTCAACTCAGCCGCTTCAAAAATATTGCCTTCGGAAATCAGCTTCAACCAGTTGGGAATGAAGTTGTGCACCGGGCATTTCCACTCACAATAAGGGTTACCGCATTCAAGGCAGCGATGCGATTGGCTTTCAACTTCTTCTTTGGCGAATGGTTGATAGATTTCCACAAACTTGTGTCTGCGGGTTTCTATATCTTTCTTGGCTGGGTCTTGGCGACTTACATCAAGAAATTGAAAATCATTGTTTAAACGTGCAGTCATGATATTTCTCCTCTCGCCTTATTCGCCGCGCTTGCGGAAACTGACGAGCAGTCCACCCAAAGCTGCTGCTTTAGGTTTAACCAGCCAGAACTTGCCAATGTAATCATCGAAGTTGTCGAGCAGGTATTGACCCCACTCACTTTCCGTTTCATCAACGAACTCTTCGATAATAGTGCGCAAATGGTTGCGATGCGCTTCAAGGGCTTCGGTATTGATGCGGTGGATATCCACCAGCTCATGGTTGTAGCGATCCACAAAATCATTGGCTTCATCAAGTACATAAGCGAAACCGCCGGTCATACCTGCACCGAAGTTAACACCGGTTTGACCAAGTACTGTGACAACACCGCCCGTCATATATTCGCAGCAGTGATCGCCCGCACCTTCAACTACAACGTGAGCGCCGGAGTTACGAACACCGCAACGCTCGCCCGCTGTACCTGCAGCAAACAACTTACCGCCGGTGGCACCGTACAGACAGGTGTTACCCATGATGCTGGACTCGTTGGACTTGAAGCTGGAATTACGTGGCGGACGCAATACCAATTTACCACCAGCCATACCTTTACCAACATAATCGTTGGCATCACCTTCCAGATACATTTCCAAACCACCAGCGTTCCACACACCGAAGGATTGGCCGGCAATACCGGTTAATTTTAACTTGACTGGAGCATCTTCCATGCCCAGGTTGCCGTAACGCTTGGCGATTTCACCACTGATACGAGCACCGATTGAACGGTCACAGTTAGTGATATGGAATTCAAACTCGCCGCCTTTTTTCGCTTCGATGGCTGGCAACAAAACGCGCACCATGGCTTCAGCAGTTTCGCCTCGATCAAATGGCTCATTCTTTTCTACCGCGCACAATTGTGGCTTGGTCGCCAAATAATCATCGGTATAAATGATTGGCGAGAGATCAAGCTGCTGCTGCTTGCTGGTTTCGCCTTCAAGGATTTGCAATAAATCCACACGACCGACCAACTCGCCTAAAGAACGAACACCAAGACGCGCCATCCACTCACGGGTTTCCTCAGCCACGAACTTGAAGAAGTTCATCGCCATTTCAACGGTGCCGATGTAATGGTCTTTACGCAGTTTATCTTGCTGGGTGGCAACACCGGTGGCGCAGTTGTTCAAATGGCAAATACGCAGGTATTTACAGCCGAGCGCAACCATTGGGCCGGTACCGAAACCAAAGCTTTCAGCGCCCAACATAGCGGCTTTCACAACATCCAAACCAGTCTTCAAACCACCATCGGTTTGAACGCGAACCTTGTCACGCAAGTCGTTCGCACGCAGGGTTTGATGGGTTTCAGACAGACCCAATTCCCATGGCGAACCCGCGTATTTAATAGACGTTAACGGACTTGCCGCTGTACCGCCGTCATAACCGGAAATGGTGATCAAATCGGCATAAGCTTTGGCAACACCCGCAGCGATGGTACCTACACCTGGACGCGATACCAGCTTCACCGAAACCAATGCACCAGGATTGACTTGTTTCAAGTCGAAAATCAGCTGGGCCAGATCTTCGATGGAGTAAATATCATGGTGCGGCGGTGGTGAAATCAAGGTAACGCCGGGCACTGAGTGACGCAGACGCGCAATCAGTGCATTTACTTTACCACCAGGTAACTGGCCGCCTTCACCGGGCTTAGCACCCTGGGCAACTTTAATTTGCAGAACTTCAGCGTTCACCAAATAAGCTGGAGTCACGCCAAAACGGCCAGATGCCACTTGTTTGATCTTTGAGGTTTTGATGGTGCCGTAACGCGCCGGATCTTCACCGCCTTCACCCGAGTTGGAGCGGCCGCCCAAACGGTTCATGGCTTCAGCCAGAGACTCGTGCGCTTCAGGCGACAAAGCACCAAGCGACATACCTGCCGAGTCGAAACGTTTAATAATACTTTCGATTGGTTCAACTTCTGAAAGCGGGATTGGCTTGCAAGCATCTTCACGAATGGCCAGCAGATCACGCAACATGGAAACCGGACGTTTGTTCACTAAATCCGCGTAGTTGCGCCATTGGGCATAACTGCCGCTTTGCACTGCTTTTTGCAAGGTTTGCACAACATCCGGGTTGAAGGCATGGTATTCAGAGTTATGCACATACTTCAACAAACCACCTTGGACAATTGGCTTACGCTCAATCCAGGCCGTTTGTGCAACGATTTTTTGGTCTGCTTCTAACTCTTCAAAACGCGCACCGCCAACACGGGATGGTGTGCTGTCAAAGCACATGGAAACCACTTCTTGCGACAGACCAATTGCTTCGAACAATTGCGCGCTGCGGTAAGAAGTAATGGTAGAAATACCCATTTTCGACAGGATTTTAAGCAGCCCCTTGTCGATACCTTTGCGGTAATTTTTGTACGCTGAATCCACATCCACCAACAACTCACCCTTCTCGATCAAATCGTTGAGAACGTAGTAGCTGAGGAATGGATAAACTGCCGTTGCGCCATAAGCGATCAAGGCTGCTATTTGGTGTGGATCGCGCGCAGTACCGGTTTCAACAATAATGTTGGAGTCGCAACGCAAGCCGACATTGGTCAAATGCTGGTTCACCGCACCTACAGCCAGTAATGCGTGGATTGGCAAAAGACCTTGTTGAAAGTCGTTATCGCTCAACACCATCAGCACTTTGCCGGATTTAACGGCAGCAGCAACGTCTTCGCAAAGCTGGGTTAAAGCTGCTTTCAGGTTGGTAGCCGTTGGATCGTAGTGCAATGAGAATTTTGCAACTTCGTAGTTAGCGCGATTCAAATTCATCAAACCACGGAATTTGGCTGGCGACAAAACAGGTGAACTCAAAATCACGCGGTCAGCGTGTTCCGGCGTTTCGTCGTATACCGGCAATTCACGACCAAGACAAGTCTCAAGCGACATCACAATTGCTTCACGCAATGGGTCGATTGGCGGGTTGGTCACCTGCGCAAATTGCTGACGGAAATAATCATAGAGTGAACGTTGCTGACGCGACAAAACCGCCATAGGAGTATCGTCACCCATGGAACCAACAGCTTCCTGGGCACCTTCCGCCAATGGACGCAACAATTGATCGCGCTCTTCAAACGACACTTGATACATTTTCATCGCGGCTTTCAAAGCAATACCTTGCAAGCCGTTCTCTTTAGCATCCGCAGCTAAAGTTGATTCAATACGCAGTGCGCGCTCTTTCAACCATTGTTTGTAGGGCTGGGTTTCTTTAAGTTGATTGTCTACGTCCTGAGTGCGATGCAACTCGCCCGTCAAGGTATCGATAGACATGATCTGGCCTGGGCCAAGACGACCTTTGGCAACTACATCAGCCGGGTCATAGCTGTATACGCCAACTTCTGAGGCAACAGTAATAATGTCATCGTTGGTGATAACCCAACGCGACGGACGCAAACCATTACGGTCAAGGGTACAAACTGCGTAGCGACCATCGGTGATTACCAAACCAGCGGGACCATCCCACGGCTCGATGTGCATGGAGTTGTATTCGTAGAATGCACGCAAGTCCGGGTCCATATTGTCGACGTTCTGCCAGGCAGGCGGAACGAGCATACGAATTGCGCGATGCAACTCCATGCCACCCAACACCAGGATTTCCAACATATTGTCGAGACTGGACGAGTCAGAGCCGGTACGGTTTACCAAAGGCTTAACGGTTTGCAGTTCTGGTAATAAAGGAGTAACAAATTTCGGCGTGCGCGCCACAGACCAGTTGCGGTTACCTACAACAGTATTGATTTCGCCGTTGTGCGCCAACATGCGGAACGGCTGAGCCAAAGGCCAGACCGGCATAGTGTTGGTAGAAAAACGCTGGTGGAACACACAAATAGCAGTTTCCAGGCGCTCATCTGCAAGATCAGCGAAGAAACGTGGCAAATCCACTGGCATCATCAAGCCTTTATATGACAGTGTGCCAGTGCTTAAGCTCGCAACATAAAAAGACTTATCGCCAGTCAAACGCAATTCAGTTTTACGGCGCGCCATAAACAACTTGGCGTCAACTTCCTGCAACGAGAAATCGTTGTTGTTTACAAATAAATGGTTGAAGACTGGCAGAGAACGCATGGCGATTGGGCCAAGGCAACTTGGATCAACAGGCACTTCACGCCAGCCAGCAACGATCAAGCCTTGTGCAGCCAATTCTTCTGCAAAAATAGCGCGCGCTGCATCAGCTTTATCCGCTTCGCGGCTTAACATAATAGCGCCCACGCCATAAATAGCCGTCAGCTCTGCATTACAGGCTTCTTTTGCAACAGCACGTAAAAAGCTATCTGGCTTTTGAATCAAGAGACCGCAACCGTCACCGGTTTTGCCATCGGAGTTAATACCGCCGCGGTGCGTCATGCATGTCAGCGCTTCAATAGCAGTGGTAAGCAGACGATGGCTGGTTTTGCCCTTTAAGTGGGCAATCAAACCAAAACCGCAGTTATCTTTGAACTCGTCTATCTGGTAGAGGCCAGTGGTCATAGGCTGAATCTCAATAAATCAATCAATATCAAGGAACGTCAGTTTTTTGCGCGTTAGGCTTTGTTTTAATACAAAAGACGCGCCACATCACATCCCAGACAAAAAAGCCCCTGAGGTCGTAGGGGCTATGGACAAATGGGCGCAGGATATTACCCGCTTAGCCCCCGATTGGCAAGCAAAGCCATTCGAATATGCGCCATATCGCCAGGCATTAAAAACAATGAATTTAGATAAAACAGACAGAGTAAAATGCTCTAAAAAATCTAGAATTGATACGAACAAGCGCAGCTAAGCCTATAAAAATGCTAAAGAATGCACATTTAGCGAGTCTATCCGACCTAAGGCGCTACTTTTCCATCAACAAGGCTTTATCATTGACGAGATATAGGCTAACTTAAGACACTGACTAATGGGCTTTACTTCAATAAAACACCAAAAGCCGTGATCATCACGTTTTCACTTTCAATCCGCCGCTTCTAACTCTCGGGAAATTTAGGAAGACACCATGCAAACAAAAACAACGTTTAAATTCCTTAGCGCAACGCTTATGAGCCTAGTACTAACAGCTTGTGGCGGCGGGAGCGGTTCAGCACTTGATAACTCTAAACCCGGTAACGCCAGTAGTAGCAATAGCAGTATATCTACGTCATTGCGCATAGGCAGCGGGACGGGCTCCAATTTTGTCTCTGGAGCTATTACAAGCACCGCATCCTCAACCACCTTATTTGAAGGCGACCAAGTCCAACTGAGTGTCAATGTTGTAGATGATCAAGGCACCCCAACCACCAGCATAGTAAAGGTTAAGTTTGACTCTCCTTGCCTCGCAGCCAACCTTTCTACAATTGCGGGTGATACCACAGTCAATACGATTAATGGCACCGCAACCGTTCAATATCAAGTCGGCAAATGCGACATCGATGATAAAGTTACTGCCACTATGGCAAGCGGCTCGTCGACTATCGAAGCGTCAGTTGTTCTCCCCATAAATACGCGTCGTATAGGCGCAGGTTTCGGTTCCGATTTTGTAAATGGCGCACTGGAAGTGGGTATTGGCGATACAGTCTTATCGGCTGGAGGCAATACATCAGTCACAGCCTATATAGTTAACTCTGCCGGGGAACTCGTCACGGATGCAATGAATATCACTTTTACATCACCTTGCTTATCAGCCAATAACGCAAGTATTACTGGCGGAAATGTCGTGGCCACTGTAAATGGCCGAGCAGATGCAAATTATGTATCTAAAGGCTGCGCAGGTATTGGCGGTGTTGATGCAATAAAGGCCACCACAACTTTTAGAGGAAATGTTTTAACAGCAACAGCTAACATTTCTGTTAAACCCGACTCAGCACAAACTATTTCTTTTATCGATGCAACACCTGAATTAGTCAGCATTAAGGGTACCGGTGGTTTAGAGACATCAACTCTGCGCTTTCAAGTTCTTGGTCAAGCTGGAAGCCCTGTTAAAGGTGTGTGTGTTAATTTTGCCCCCAGCACAACTGTGGGTGGCCTTGCACTGGTTCCCAGCAAGTGCAATCCATCTGGCCCAGAGACTTATGGTTCATCTACCGATGCGAATGGCTACGTAACTACAATTGTGCAGGCTGGCACCGTTGCGACAGCTGTACGCGTTACAGCAACTACTGCCAATGGCATCAGCACCCAATCAAGCGCATTGGCAGTTACTACAGGTATTCCAGATCAAAATAGTGTCAGCTTGTCCTTGAGCGACATTGAGCCTGTCAGTTGGAAGCACGATGGTGTCATAAGTGATGCAACAATTAGGCTAGCCGATGCTTTCAACAACCCTGTGCCAAATGGTACTGCAGTGACTTTTACTGCGAGTGGTGGATCGATTGATGGCAGCTGTACCACAACTAATGGAAGCTGCACTGTTCAGTGGCGCAGCCAAAACCCACGCCCTAACCCAGCCGCAACCGTTTCGTTTTCAAATATACAAGCACCAACCTCTGAAAATCCTGGCTATATCATGTCTTGTTCAGACGGCTCTAGAGAATGCAGAAAAGGTCGCGTCCAAATCTTAGCCACCGCTATTGGTAACGAATCATTTGTGGATGGAAACGGTAATGGCCTTTACGACGACATCACCAAAGACATCTTCACAAACAGCAATGGCGTTTATTCACCTACAACCAAAGGACTACCTATTTCAAATACAGCTCTTTGCAGCCCTAACGCCCCCAACTCATCAGGAGCATATGGTGCAAGCAATAGCTGCGATGATTTACGCGAAGCATATGTTGATAAAAACTTTAACTTGGATAGAGATTTGATTGAGGAATTTATCGACTTTAATCAAAACGGCATCTTTGACCCTCTACCTAATGGAAAGTATGATGGTGCGCTCTGTGCAGGAGCTGCAAAAGCCAATGGCGATTGCACAACAAATAAAGTGACTGTAAGAGACGAAGCCACCCTTGTTATGTCATGCGAAACTCCTTATCAACCAATAGGTCTTCATTCATTTTCCTTGACTGCAGGTGGTGACAGCGTACGCATACCCGTTTTACTTGCAGACTGCAATGGCAACGCATTACCAGCAGGGACTACAGTATCAGCGGTTAATAGTGATCTTGAAAATGCTACTGCATCTGTTACCCTGACTGGCGAATTGGCAATGTCAACAGAACCTACTGTTGTTGTACTCATTGTTAAACCGGGTACAGATGTAACTAAACAACCTAAAGGGACTGTAGGGATTCAAATCAATGCTTCTGGGCTTAGCACATTATATTCGGTAAAAGTGAATTAGATAATAAGTCTTCAGAATAAAAAAATGCCCCTTGAGAGGGGCATTTTTTTGCATAAAAACTCATCCAACCTAAATATAAAACCTTTCCAATTGCTATCGACTCTTCCGAAGTACAATCTTATCTTTGTTTAATCTCCTGTTGAATCACCCTAATCTCTCTTGGCCAGGGCGATGCCTTTTTCTGCGCATCAGGAAGACTCTGTATTGCCTGGCGGGCTCTAACTGAACTTTCATAATGGCCTGCTACAACGACAAACCAGTCCTTACCCAAGCGCTTACTTTTAAATAACAACAAATCTTTTTTGTTCGGCTGCTCTGCAATAAACTCGTGAGCTGCTTTTTCATTGCTTAAACCAACAAGTTGTAATGTAAATTCAGAGCCGCTCCACGCCAGGATGGTTTTTTCCTGGTCACTAAAACCTGAAGATGCTTTTGACTCAGCGGCGACAGAGCTTTCATTTTTTATTTTGGCAACTATTTTTACTGATTCACTAGAAGCTTCTGTTCTTTTAATATCTTTAACAGATGAAGTATTTAATTTATTTGGTTTTTGAATAGTTTCACTGTGAAACTCATTTGTTTGAGCCAAAGGCACAACGCTTTGCTTAACAACAGAGGCCGAAGCCATTTGTGATTTTTCTATACTTGAATCGCTATGTGTTAATACTGACGAAGCCGTTGCCGATTGAATGGCTTCTACACTTTTATTTTCCGCAGCTGCCAAGGCGGCAGCAGGAATCGAACTAACTTGCGCAGAAATGACCTGGGATGAATTACTAGCAGCAGCTTCAGATTGGATGGCAACAGGAATTGGTCCGTTTACTTTTGTATCGGCTTTTTTTGATGAACCACTACCCCAATATAAGTAACCTAAAAACAATCCACCCGCTAAAACAGAAGCAACAATAATATGTGGCAAAGGTATACCGCGCTTATATACACCATAACCTTTTGATCGCTGGGGAACTGACACAGAAGTCAATAATTTATCCTGCGCGTATTCATGCAACAGCAACAACTGGCCTTGCGATTGTCGCCACCAAGACTCAACTTTGGCTTCGATAAAAATTTCAGGACCTAAATAATCAGCCATCTCCATACGGAAATTTAAATAATCTACCGCTTCAGCCAACGAAAACTTAGCCAGAAAAAAATCTGTTAACACAATATCTGGAGCATTAATATTTTCCAGGCGATCCAACAGGTAAGGCTCAGAAAATAAAACCAGATGCAAACGCGACTCAGTATCCTCTTGTATCAATCCAACTAATTCAGCAATAACTTCATCCGCCAAATGATGTGCATTGTCAATAATTAATACAACAAGCCCATCTTGTTCTGATTTTTTCTTACAAAATTCTGTAAATTCATCGTGAGAAGTTAATTCAAACTGAGCAAAAACCTCTGCGAGCAAAGAATTAATATCGCTATTGATTTGACCTTCAACAAATCCGATATCATCAGCGTCATCCAAGGCATCAATTAATGCTTGTGCCATGCGGGTTTTCCCCACACCATATTCGCCAGTAACAACTAATAAATTATTACTGAACTGACAAAGATGTAGCAGCTGCTCAAGTATTTGACGGCGTTGCGCACCTTGATAAAAAGGAAAATGAGGATCATCGACAAAAGGATCTACTGACAGACCATAACGTTGACGATAATCAGATAAGAGCGATGAATCCACTTCATTACCGCGTGTATCAGTAGTTAAATGGCTCTCAGACTCTTCAGAAAAAGAAGGCTCAGTCCTCATATCAATATCTCTCTCGATGGAATTAACGACACGCTGCAAAGGTTTCCATAAGCAAATTCGTATCTATATCACTGGTGACTATCGCCTTACCCAGGGAGCTTAGAAGCACTAAACGCAAACGACCATCCAACACTTTTTTATCAACCCCCATGAGCGAAACAAATTGCTCAGGAGTCATATCTTCTGGTGCCTTTGTCGGGAGGTTTGCACGCTCGATTAATTTAATAATTCGCTGCATATCGTTACTGGAAATGTCACCGCGCCGCATAGATAAATCTGCAGCCATAACCATACCAGCAGCCACAGCTTCGCCATGCAACCAGTTACCGTAACCTTGTGCAGTCTCAATAGCATGACCGAAGGTGTGCCCCAAGTTGAGGATGGCGCGAATTCCACCTTCATGCTCATCTTGCGCGACAACATCCGCTTTGTTTTGACATGAGCGTAAAACTGCATAAGTCAACGCGGTTTCGTCACCCGCAACCAACAGCTCTATGTTTTGTTCAAGCCACTCAAAAAACTCAAGATCGGAAATTAATCCGTATTTTATAACTTCGGCTAAACCCGCAGAGATTTCACGCGGTGGTAATGTTTGCAGCAATGAAATATCAGCAATGACCGCTTGAGGCTGATAGAAAGCACCTATCATATTTTTACCCATCGCATGATTAACACCTGTTTTCCCACCAACAGATGAATCAACCATGGATAATAATGTTGTCGGGATCTGAATAAAATTCACACCACGTTGATAACAGGCGGCAGCGAAACCGGTCATATCGCCAACCACTCCACCACCTAATGCGATAAGGGTTGTTGTGCGATTGTGCTTTCCAGCTAACAATGTAGTGAATATTTCATTCAAGGTCGTCAAGTTTTTATGAGCTTCACCGTCTGCCAGAATCACAGTGCTAACCTGGGCAACAGATAAACCATTTTTTAGCTTATCCAAATAAAGAGGAGCGATGGTTTCATTGGTCACGATACAAACTTGTTGACCATGTATATGGGGAGTGTATAAATCCGAACGCAGGAATAAATCTGTGCCAATAAATATCGGATAACTACGCTCATCGAGAGCAACGGAAAGCGTTTCCATAACAAGACTCTTTCGAAAAAATAGTGGGCGCTACTTTACCATATAGCGTCGAATATTTTTGTCGAAATTATAAGCTCATGGCTTGTTAGTTAGCGGATTGTATTAACGAAGAAATTTCCTGCGCCACAACTTTTGGGGACCGGCGATCAGTATTGATAACAAAATCAGCAGCCTCACGATAAAGTGGATCTCTCAGTGCGACTAGATCAATGATTTTTTGGCGGGGATTTTCAACCTGCAATAAAGGGCGTTTCTTATCACGAGCCGTACGCTCAACCAGCTGTTCTATAGAGGCAGTCAGATAACAAACATAGCCAGAAGCTTTCATTACTTCACGATTCTGTGCACGTAAAATAATACCTCCACCTGTAGCAATCACCACGTCCTGCCCTTTTGATAGATCCTCCAGCACTGCCGATTCACGATCCCGAAATCCTTCTTCACCTTCCATATCAAAAATCCAGGGGATGTCGGCACCGGTTCTATCTTCAATTACTTTGTCGCTATCGCGGAAACTCAAATGAAGTTCGGCCGCGAGAACGCGGCCTATTGTAGACTTGCCAGCCCCCATGGGACCGACAAGATATATGTTACGTTTATGCATCAGTTAGTCATTTTATCCGCAATGATTTTGGGGGTAATAAAAATTAACAATTCGGTTTTATTTTCGCTTCTCAAAGTATGTTTGAAGAGGCGCCCAAGATAAGGAATATCACCTAATACCGGAACTTTTACATCTGTTTTGGCAGAATCAACTCCAAATACCCCACCTAAAACAACGGTTTCGCCGTTAGGTACTAGCACCTTGGTATCAATTTGGTTTATGTCAATCGATAAACCACCTGTTGAAGTTATCTCACCTACAGAATCTTTAGTGATAATTAAATCCATGATGACATTATTGTCAGGTGTAATTTGTGGAGTAACTTCAAGTTTTAAAATGGCATCCTTAAAGCTGGTACTGGTTGCTCCGCTAGCAGACGCCTCCTGGAAAGGGATTTGCTTACCTGATTTAATAGTTGCCTTTTGTTTATCACTGGTAACAACTCTTGGCTGGGAAACAATTTCTGCATAACCAGCATTCTCCAATGCCGATAGCTCCATATCCAGATAACCGTTATCTGTCAGTATACCAGCAGCAATACTGCCAGCTTTGTTACCTGCAGCCAAATCAACTATTTGATCTACATCCCTATGGCCAACCGCGCCAGCGTTACCCGTCAAAATTTGTTCTGGACCCGCTGTACCAGCACTAATACCATTCATAGAGCCTGATGCTTGCACTAAAGAATTATTATTTCTGCCATAGGTAATTCCTCCCCAACGAACTCCAAGCTCACGACGGAAACTGGAGTTTGCAATCACAAGACGAGCTTCAATCATTACCTGGCGGATAGGTATATCAATTTGGTCGACCAATCTTTTAAATTGTTCAATACGATCAGCAGTATCAGTCACGATGATAGAATTTGTTCTTTCATCAACGATAGCCTGACCACGCTCAGAAAGGACGCTTCCTGTAGATTGATTTCCTCCTGAGCCCGAACCGTTGCCACCCCTGCCACGGAATAATGCAAACATATCCTTAGCATTAGCATAACGTACGCGCAAATATTCTGTTCTCAATGGAGCTAATTCTTCCAATTGTTTTTTAGTCGACAGCTCTTGACGCTCACGCTCAGCAATCTCTGCAGCTGGCGCAACCATCATTACATTTCCATCCAGGCGTTTATCCAAACCTTTGGTTTTTAATACTAACGCCAAAGCCTGATCCCAAGGTACATTTTCCAAACGCAGGGTAATACGCCCTTGAACTGTATCGCTCGCAACCAGATTGAAATTAGAAAAGTCCGCCAGAATTTGTAGAATTGCCCTTACTTCCATGTCCTGGAAATTAAGAGAAATTTTCTCGCCAGTAAACTGGAAATCTTTTTTCTTTTCCAATTTTTCCTGCGCAGTAAGAGGCTTAACGCTAAGCACATATTCATTGTCAGTTTGATATGCCATGTAATCAAACTCTCCACTAGCCGATATATTAAGAATCGAGCTATTACCTTCTTGCGATGCATTTACAAGCGTTACCGGAGTAGCAAAATCAACAACATCTAAACGGCGGCGCAATTCCATTGGCATAGCGACGTTTGAAAAAGACAACTTCACACCAGCACCGGTGCTTACAAGGTCTGCGCTGACATGTGGATCAGACAACGTAACAATTATTCTGCCTTCGCCCGCCAAGCCACGACGAAAATCAATATTGGAAATCGAAGGCTTTCCTGTGGAGGCAATTGCTGGTACAACTTTTTTGTTAGGTATATCAATCGACTTCGGTGACGATTGCTTTCCATTAAGGCTCGCATTGTGGCTCGCACCAACCTCCACAATAAATGTATTGCCGTCTTTACGTGTTGTGTAAGAAGTCAACTCATTTAAATTTAGAATTAAGCGAGTGCGTCCTTCAGTCGTTAACAACATTGCACTTTGACCATTATCAAAAGCAAGGGGAAACCGACGATCCTTTAACTCACTCACAGCATCAGGAAAGTCCAGCACAATACGCGCCGGTTTTTCGATGGTATAACCTTTTGGATCCGGAGGAGTATCACTGAATTGCACCCTCACCTCAAAACGCTCACCCGGAAGCTCCGCAGTATTGAATGCACTTATAGTGTTTGCCAAACCCAAAGGTGACAACAGGCAAAGTATTAGTAAAATTTTATTGCGCATATTTAACCCCAATAAGAACAGAATACGCATTGCTGATTATTCCTTGGTCACAATCTTGATAACTCTGGGGCGTTCGACCCAGCCATTAGAACCATCGGCAACAATTTCCATCACTTCTATTTGCGTTTTGTCTGTAGAAATAACTTTGCCGAAATTTTTACCCATATAGTTACCCACGGTTACCGGAGTAACTTTACCCTGGCCATCATCAATTAATGCCCAGAGTTTGCCACCTTTGGCATAGGTACCAACCATATTTAAATTAACAATATTGAAACCTTCCAGATATTCTTTTTCCCTTGTCAAATCAGGTTCAATCGTACGACCACCTTTAGTTTCTTTTTCTATAGGTGCCGGCCGTTCGAAAGGACTACGCAATGTCATTGCACTGTAAGTAAAGGGTTGATAAACCTGAAATGGAGGCAACGGATCTATTTGTCCTTGCGGCCTACGCTTAGCCTCTGCCATAAAGTCTTTTAAATCTTGTTGATCTGATGATGAACTACAAGCCGATAAAATCAATGACAACGCAAATATTTCTATTAACAACAGGATAGTTTTCATCTTTACTTCCCCGGTGCTTTATATTTATAAGTTTTTGCGGATATTTGCATGCTTAACAAACCAGGATCTTTTTTCTTGGTGATCGTGTAGTCATGTAAGGTAACGATACGAGGCATGGCAGCGATACCACTAATAAATCCACCCATATCGTGATAACCGCCCTCAACATTTATTTTGAATGGCACCTCAATATAAAACTCTGCAGATTTTTCTGCTTCCATGGTAGTCGCATTGATTGTTAAACCACTCTCCCTGCCTCGTGCACCTATGTCATCAAGCAGGCCTGGAACTTGCGCATCACTTGGCAACCGGCTCAACAAGGATTTAAAGGTTTTATCCATTTCATCCATTTGTGCCCTGTACGCATCCAGATTTGCAGCTTCGAAACTTTTGGTTTCATAGGATTTGCGCAAGGTTTGTTCTTTTGCCCGAACTCCTTCAAGTTCTTCATTCAAATCACTAATTTTCAGATAATAGGTCAGTGAAAAAATAATGACGACAATAATCATCAAGACAAAAATTTTTGCAGGTAACGGCCAGACACCAATCTTGTCAAAATCTATATCATTCGGATCAAAATTTTTAAGTTGTTCTAAAGTATTATTCATTGCCATGATTATTTGCCCCCCGCTTTCTTAGCTGATGAAGGCTTATTTTTTTCATCTTTTTTAGTCTTGGATGTATCCAGCTCATCAGGAACTGAAGTATTAACTGTTATTTTAAAGGATTGAGCTTGCTCACCTTGAGCGGGTGCGGCCACAACAGATGATAGACTCGCGCCTGCAAACCAGTCTGACGAATCCAAATTTCTCATAAAAGTGGCGACACGATTATAAGATTCCGCAACACCTTCAATACTCACTTTGGTCCCTTGTTTAGACACAGTAGTGACAAACACCCCATCAGGAACTGAACGTGCAAAATCATCGAAGTAACGAACAATCAGAGGGCGAGTACCTTGTAAATCCTGGATGATTTTTATGCGGGCAAGCAAGTCATCACGAACCTTTTTAAGATCTGCAATTTCTTTGACTTGTTTTTCCAAGGTAGCAATTTCTGTTTCAAGCAAATGATTGCGCGCTTGTTGATTCTCAATCGAAGACTCAACGCTCATGATCCACAAATATGCAATCAAACCGGAAAGCACTACAACACCACCGATAATGGCGAGGAACTGTTCTTTTTTCTCTTTGCGATAGGCTTCGCGCCACGGCAATAAGTTAATCTTTGCCATTTAGTCAAAACTCCTCATCGCAAGGCCAGTCACAATCATGAGCGATGGCGCATCATTAGCCAAAGACACAGCATTCACACGGGAGGACACAGACATACGCGCAAACGGATTCGCCACCACTGTCTGGGTTCCCAGCTTCTCTTCGATCAAATTGACCAGACCTTCCAGAGAAGCAACCCCACCCGCAAGGATGATGTAATCAACATCGTTGTATTGGCTGGCAGAGAAGAAAAATTGCAGCGAGCGAGTCACCTGTTGAACGACCGCTTCTTTGAAGGGCGCAAGGACTTCCGATTCATAATCATCCGGCAAACCGCCTTGCTTTTTGGCAAGGCCAGCTTCTTCACGCGACAAACCGTAACGGCGCTGTATTTCTTCTGTCAGTTGTTTGCCACCAAAAAGCTGTTCGCGGGTATAAACCGTTTTACCATCAACCAACACACTGAGCGTGGTCATGGTGGCACCTATATCGATAACAGCTACAACTTGTCCTTCCTGATCTTCGAGCTGCTCTGAAATCAATTCAAAGGCACGTTCCATGCTGTAAGCTTCGATGTCTACCTTTTCGGGGACCAACTCAGACAACTGCAACACATTGACGCGCATTTCAACGTTTTCACGACGGCAGGCAGCAAGCAAGACCTCAACCTGGTCGGGATTACGCGGCGATATACCCTGAACCTCAAAATCAAGGGCAACCTCTTCCAGGGGGAAGGGGATGTACTGATCAGCCTCAAGGGAAATTTGGGTTTCCATGGCATCATCACTTAAACCTGCTGGCAGATCGATCATCTTGGTGATCACTGCCGAGCCTGCCACTGCAACTGCGGCATGCTTAACCTTGGTTTTGGATTGCTTGACCATGGATTTAATGACCTCAGCGACAGCTTCGAGATCATTGATATTTTTTTCCACCACCGCATTGGGCGGTAGGGGCTTTACGGAATAGGTTTCCACACGATAGCGATCACCGTGGCGGCTTAATTCCAATAATTTTACCGAGGTTGAACTGATATCCAGCCCAACAACCGGTTTCGCTTTTTTTTCGAGGAAGCTTAAAATGCCCATTTTTCTATCTATATCCGTAACTTAGACGTTGTTTATGTTATAGCACTTTAACTTAAGCCTGCAACAAACAGATGAATATGTAAACAGGCAAAAAGCTCGTATAATGCCGGCCAATCGGCACAAATTCGCTAACCCATTAATTCCCTTAGAAAAAATGTTAAATAAAAAATCCGTCTTCAGTATTATTTTTTGGTTGTTACTCGCAGGAGTAAGCGTTACCGCAGTTACATTTGCCGGGCTTTACTTATATTTGAGCCCTAAGCTGCCGCCTGTTGATAGCTTGCGACAAGTTAAATTACAGACCCCGCTTAGAGTTTATTCAAGTGACGGGAAACTTATTGGTGAGTTTGGTGAACAGCGTCGCACCCCATTGAAATACAACCAGATTCCACCGTTATATATAAAAGCCTTATTGGCGGCAGAAGACGCAGAATTCTTTGAGCATCATGGCGTTTCTCTAAAAGGCATGTTGCGCGCAGCTTCACAAATATTGAAATCCGGTGAGATTCAATCCGGCGGCAGTACACTTACGCAGCAATTAGCACGCGATTTTTTCTTAACACGCAAGCAAGTCTTTTCACGAAAATTCAACGAAATCCTGCTTTCGATCCAAATTGAGCAAGAGTTCACAAAAGAAGAAATCCTTGAATTGTTCAATAATAAAATGTTTTTCGGCAATCGCGCCTATGGCTTACAGGCTGCAGCCCAAATCTATTACGGTAAAGATGTACAGGAATTAACCATAGCACAAGATGCCATGATCGTCGGCGTTCTCAAGGCTCCGTCGGCTTACAATCCGGTTGCCAATCCAAAGCGCTCCATGGCGCGTCGCAACTGGATTATCGGACGCATGTATGAACTGCAATTCATCGACAAAGCCGCTTACGATGCCGCGATCCGCGAACCTAACACCGCATCAATTCACGGTAGCGGTCAGGAAACCCAAGCCCCCTATATCTCTGAAATGGCCCGCAAAGAGGCGGTGGATCGCTTTGGCGAAGCCGCTTATACCGACGGCTATAAAGTGTTTACCACCGTTGACAGCACTATGCAGGCAACCGCGCAGGCGGCAGTAGTCACTGGCCTGATGAACTATGACGAACGCCACGGTTATCGCGGCCCTGAACGACATTTTGAAGCTTCAACCAATCCTGAACTGGAAGATTGGCAAGACCAGCTCCAGACAATGCCTGCCCTGGGCGGATTGGAAGCCATGGCGATCGTGGCAGTGGCGGATAAAAGCATCACACTCCTGCAGGCAAACGGTGAAAAATTAGAATTGGATTGGCAGCACGGTCTTTCCGACAAGCGCCCCTACCTGACTGAAGACAGCCGCGGCGCAGCGCCCAAATCAGCGAAGGATTTCCTGCATGTCGGCGACGTGGTTCGCATCGGCAAGGACAAAGATGGCCAGCCGCGTTTGGCCCAGATTCCTGAAGCCCAAAGTGCGCTTGTTTCGCTTGACCCTAACAGCGGCGCTATACGCGCCTTGGTGGGTGGATTTGATTTTAACCAGAGCCATTTCAATCGTGTGTTGCAAGGAACCCGCCAGCCCGGCTCCAGCTTTAAACCCCTTCTCTACACGTGCGCGCTTGAACATGGCTTTACACCGGCCACCATGATCAACGATGCCCCAATCGTTATCCGCAACGAATACACCGGCGAGATTTGGCGTCCTGAAAATGATGAAGGCGAGTTCGATGGCCCTATTAGCCTACGCAGGGCGCTTTATCGTTCCAAGAACCTGGTGTCGATTCGCATCCTGAAAAGCCTTGGGGTAGATACCTTTATCGATAGCCTTGCACGCTTCGGCTTTAACAAGAAAGAATTTCCCCGTGAACTGGCATTGGCGCTGGGTGCCCATGGCTTAACGCCCCTGCAAATGGCTACAGCTTATGCAAGCTTTGCCAACGGCGGTTTTAAAATTGACCCTTACCTGATCAGCCGCATCGAAAATGGCAAGGGCGAGGTTGTTTATGAAGCCCATCCAAAACGTGTATGCAAAACCTGCTCTGACAAGAAATCTGATTCTGGCACTGATGAAAACAATACAGACACAAGTGAAACGGTTACTGAAGAACAACACGCGCCTCGCATCATAGACGCGCGTATTGCCTATATCATGGATTCCATCCTTAAAGATGTAATCGACAAGGGTACAGGTGTTGCCGCCAAGGCCCTTGGTCGCACGGATTTAGCGGGTAAAACCGGTACCACCAATGGTCCTCGCGATACCTGGTTTTCAGGCTATAACCCCACCTTGACCACCACTGTTTGGGTGGGAATCGATAAAAACACTTTATTGGGCAGAAGGGAATTTGGTTCGACCGCAGCCTTGCCAATCTGGATGGACTTTATGCGCACTGCGCTGGAAGGCATGCCGAATCAAATCGTTCGTCAACCCGATGGAATAGTGACCGTACGGATCAATCCGGAAACCGGCAAACCGGCACAACCGGGTGAAACCAATTCCATCTTCGAGATTTTCCCGACGGAGATTTCAGCTGCAGGCTCAACACTCAAAGGTATAACGGACGAAGCACCGGCTGACGAAACCTTACCTGAAGGAGTGCTTTAACTTTAACTCTTGCTGGTAACCCCCTCCCAGCCTCCCCCTTTATAAGGGGGAGGAGCTTACTCCCTACTTATTGAATAGTTGCCGATTGAATAGTTGCCGACGACTGCGTGGATACAGGAGGTAGAGCAACGCAGGACGCAGTTGCCGAGGGGTTAACTTAACGTTCCAACAACTCCAAATTACTCACAATCCGTGGTTGGACAATCAGAGATTTAAACGCTTTTTTCGTACCGGGTTTTGTTCGTTTTCCCGATTCTTCGCTTGCACCACGCTCGGTAACCCAACCGCGAACTTCAAGATCTTTACCTTTCCATGCTGACCAATTGACGGCAGGAAAATTTTTCAAATCTGTTGGCGTGATTTTGACAACCAATGGACCATCCAACTCCAACCAGATGGATTGAGCTTTGCGTACACTCAACACCCGACCACGGATACGCTGGAAGCCTGTGTCATCCAGCGTTAATTCGGATGCAGGTTTTGCTTCCCAGCCGGGATGACTCCATATACCCAAGCCTTTTTTACGAGCGATTGTTTCTTGCCCAACCAAGCACTCATTCAGACTTAAATTCGGCGGAATCGCCACATGAAAACCCAATCCCTTACGTAATAAATCGGCGGCCAGGCTATTACCTTGGGCGTCATAAACATGGGCAAGGGTGCGCTCGTAACGATCAACGCGCTGCTCATCGTAAAACAGGCGAACATTTTTATTCGCTTTAAAAAAAGTTTCGGTTTCCTTGCGGGATTCCTCTCCCAAAGGCTGGCCGGTTTTCTCTTTGCCATGATCAATTTCAGGCGCATTCACCCCCAAAATCCGCACGTGGCGACCATCTTTTAATTTGATCGTATCGCCATCGTACACGCGATCAACAACCGCCATTTCGCCAGCCCCCGCAGGCATGCAATCTCTCGCAAGTACGGGATTTGAAAGACAATAAAACCCAAAAAGCAAAACGCCGAGGGCTTGCACACTCGGCGTTTTCTTGTTCAGGCCTGGAGTTTTTACCAGACTCATAAGCGTTCTTACTTCTTAGCGCCGATACGGCTGCCGAAACGCTTGGTGAACTTGTCGATACGGCCACCGGTATCAACGATTTTTTGCTTACCAGTGTAGAAAGGGTGGCATTCGCTGCACACGTCTACGTGGAAGTCGCTTTTACCCAGGGTAGAAGCAGTAGTGAAGTTATTGCCACAGCTGCAGCTAACTTTCACAGCAACGTAATTTGGATGAATTTCTGGTTTCATGATGTCTTGCCTATGTAATCTGCGCCGCCACCCGAACGTAAGCCGGGCACCGCACATCGGTTAAAGGATTGGCTCTATTTAAAGAGGCCGCGATGCTACCAGAATTCCGCGTCAAAGCAAGTCAATTTAAGGGTTTCGAATGCCTTTCGTATAAAACTTCACCAGCAAATGTCGCCCAGCCTTAAACACCGTCAGTGATAAAAACCCGCTTCACTCTGTCACCAGATAGGCTATCCTGCGCAACCTTTTATCGGATTTTGATTTGCCGCTATGCCCTCACTCACCCTTTTGGAAATAGCCCTGCCGACGCCGCTACGCCGTCGCTTTGATTATTTGCCACCCGTCGATATGGGCGAGAGCGATGTGCAAGCGCTGCATGCAGGTGTTTTGGTAAGGGTACCTTTTGGTCACCAGGAAATGACTGGCGTGTTGATCCAAACCAAAAGCTCCACCGACCAGCAAATCGAAAAACTGCGCCCCGCTTTGGCGATTATCGACCAGACTCCCGCGTTGGATGCCGCCCTGCTCGACCTGATTCTCTGGGCCGCCGACTACTACCAATGTCCGGAGGGCGAAGCCTTAAGCACTGCCCTACCCGTACTCTTACGCCAAGGCGAAGCCGCTGAAGAACGCCATGAAGCTTGTTGGCAGCTTACAACCGAAGGCAAAGGCCTACCCGCCGGCGCCCTGAAACGGGCAAAAAAACAAGCCCAACTGCTGGAAGCGTTCCAGAACCATCACAAACTCAGCCGGAGCGATATTGCTGCGCTGGATATTCCCGCGACGATCATCAAAGCCCTGGCAGACAAAGGTATTATCGAAAAAACCCTTGCGGATGAACCCAATGCGCAAACGCCTAAAAGCATTTTCCGCCAGATGCCCTTAACACTGAGCGATGAGCAGCAAAAAGCCTTTGATCATATTGCGTTTGGACAATTCCAAGTCAGCCTTTTGGACGGCGCAACGGGCAGCGGAAAAACCGAAATTTATCTCCAGGCCATCGCCAAGGCCCTTGAGCAAGGTAAACAAGCCTTGGTGCTGGTGCCAGAAATTGGACTTACGCCACAAACCATCGCCCGCTTCCAAAAACGCTTTGCCGTGGAAATTGCAGCCTTGCATTCCGGCTTGAATGATCGCGAGCGCCTGGATGCCTGGTTACATGCTCGCTCCGGCAAGGCGCGAATTTTGATTGGCACCCGCTCAGCTATTTTCACTCCCATGCCCCAACTCGGCATCATCATTATCGATGAAGAACACGATGGCTCTTTCAAACAGCAAGATGGCTTCCGCTATTCCGCGCGCGACTTGGCGGTAGTACGGGCAAATCGTTTGCAGATTCCACTGATACTCGGTTCGGCAACCGCATCGCTCGAAACGCTTAACAATGCACAACAAGCACGCTACCAACACTTGCGATTACACACGCGCGCAGGCAACGCGAAGCCGCCAGAAATCCAGTTACTGGATATTCGCGGCCAGACATTGACCGAAGGTTTTGCGCTGGAAACCAAAATCGCCATTGGCAACGAAATCGCCGCAGGCAACCAGGTTTTGGTATTCCTCAACCGCCGCGGCTACGCGCCTACACTGGAATGCCACGATTGCGGCTGGCTGGCGAATTGCCCACATTGCGATGTGCGTATGACCGTACACCAGACGCCGCGCCATTTGCACTGCCATCACTGCGGCCACCAACGCGCTGTGCCGCGCTATTGCCCCAGCTGTAAAAGCAGCAAGTTACAACCCTTGGGGCAAGGTACCGAGCGCAGTGAAATCGCCTTGCGCGAGTGGTTTCCGCAGACGCCGATTATCCGCGTAGACCGCGATTCCACGCGCAACAAAAATGCGATGGATAAAATCCTCAACGAAGTCCACCAGGGCGAACCTTGCATTTTGATCGGCACCCAAATGCTGGCCAAAGGTCATCACTTTGCCGATGTCACCCTTGTGGTCATCATTGATGCCGATGCAGGATTATTCAGCACCGACTTCCGCGGCCCTGAACGCATGGGACAATTACTTCTCCAGGTTTCCGGACGCGCGGGGCGTGAAGAAAAACCGGGGCGAGTGATTCTGCAAAGCCACCATACTGATCACCCTTTGGTACAAACCCTGTTTTTCCAGGGTTATCAGGCCTTTGCGGATTTGATTTTGCAGGAACGCCAGATCACCCAGTTACCGCCGTTTCGCTATCTCGCGTTAATCCGCGCAGAAACCAAGCGCCCGGAGATTGCACTGGAATTCCTCAAGCTTGCCCGTCACGAAGCTGAAGCGATTTTCCCTTCCAGCCCACACTTAAATTACCTGGGGCCACTGCCCGCGATGATTGAGCGGCGCGGTGACCGCTACAGGTTCCAGCTGCAATTCAACAGCGCACAACGCAAACCCCTGCATCAATTGCTCTCGCAGCTCGTCGCCAAACTGGAAGCCCACGCACTCAGCAAACGCGTGCGCTGGGCAGTGGATGTCGACCCTTCAGAGATGGGTTAAGGAATATCTCCAGGCTTGCCGAATGCAAAACTACCGCTCGCAATACCACCACTGCATGAAAGTGATAAACAGTTTGTGGTAAATCGCGCCGCTTATGCGTAGTCTTGATAACCGCCATTGGCGTACAAAAACCAACCAAAGCAATCAGCTAACACAGAACTTTTATGCATCAGCCCATTACTGAAACCGCGTTACCGGCTTATGTCCCCCCACCCAGCCTGTTACAAATTTGGCGACGTCGCATGATCACATTTATTGTTTTAGGATTTATTGCGTGGTGCGCCGCGATTGTTTTTATCTGGTTCCAACAGGAAAAATTATTGTTCCATCCGCAACCACTTGCCGCCAATTTTAAATTTAATCTCGCCTATACGTCAGAAGTTTATATCGATGTTCCCGGTGCAAAACTGCATGCACTTTATTTGCATCAACCTCCTGAAAAAAGTAAAGGGATTGTGCTGTTTTTGCACGGCAATGCGGGCAATCTGGAAACCTGGTTTACCCACGCAGATTTTTGGTTAACCACCGGATTTGACGTTTTGATGCCGGATTATCGCGGCTTTGGCAAAAGCACCGGCCACATCGAAAATGAAGCGCAATTGAATGACGATGTCATGCATATGTGGAAGTTTGTGGCCGCGAATTATCCCAATAAAAAAGTCGTATTTTATGGTCGCTCACTCGGCACTGCCCTGGCTGCAAAACTCGCCACTGAAGTGCCGGCGGATTTGGTTGTGCTGGTTTCACCCTATGAAAGCATGACGCAGATGGGACGCGAATATTATCCCTGGGTTCCGCCATTTGTACTGCGTTACCCACTCAAAACCAATGAGCTTTTGCCACAAATCCATGCTCCAATTTTGTTATTGCACGGCACGGAAGACAAGTTGATTTCCATCGAACACAGCAGGCGATTAGTAAAGCTGAATCCGCAAGCACGCCTGGTGGAAATTGAAGGCGCAAACCATGGCGATATCCATAATTTCGACGCCTACACCGATACACTTAAACAGACATTGCACGTTTTGTAATTAAGGGCACCTCCAGAAATCCACTTTTCGCGCGCTAGCGGCGTTATTTTCGTACTCGAATCCTCATTTATACCGCATAAACTGCGGTTCTCGGCTTTGGCATCCTGCGTCGCTCTACCTCCTGGATCCATTCAGTCGTCCGTGCGAAAATGCCTTGCTTTCATCGCGAAAATTGAATTTCCGGAGGTGCCCTTAAGCTGCGTCGCAAATTGCCTCAGATTTAGTGACTCGCTCGCTTAATCCCTTTACAATCGTGCAAACTTTTTTCCCCTAGCTAATTATTTTTAGACAACCGTCACAATGAGCAAAGATTTCGCCAAACGTAATGCCGCCCCCAATCGCCGCGCCTCCGCCCCTAAAGGCAAGCAAGCGCCCGCGTGGGTCTGGTTTATTATTGGCGCTATTTGCGGTGCATTTGGTATGGCATTGGTGTTCACACTCCACACACCAAAAGCCCAACCTGAAACACCTGCAGAAGAACAAAAACCTGCCGCCAACGAATCAAAAACACCAAAACCCCGTTTTGATTTTTATAAACTTTTGCAGGAAAGCGAACAAATTGTTCCTGCCACTGAAACCATCGGCGAGACAGAAAAACCCTCTGCAAAACCCGAAAGTAATATTGAATATATCCTGCAGGTAGGCTCATTCCCCAACCAGGCCGAAGCCGATAAACTACGCGCGCAATTGATCCTGTTAAATTTGGATGCGCACATCGAATCGGTTGAAATCCACAAAGGCGAAGTTTGGCACCGCGTGGTGGTTGGCCCCTTTGATTCACAAGAAAAACTTGCCACTGCACGCTCATCGCTGGTCGCTAACCAATACACAGCACTGGTATTGAAACGCGCTAAAAACAGCAAAAAATAATCTGCAAAATTCCACTTTTCAGACAAAAAGTTCACTCACTGCAATCGCATTTGTAGGTTAACTTTTATGTTTTGATATTTCATATTTAGCTTTCCGCCTACAAGTCTACAATAGATAAAACTTATGGCTAATGTGTAGATTTATAACTGCTTATACGTACACTCCATCACCTCTCCTTTACATAATTCAACAATAATCGGGTAAGTGACATGGATCATTTTATAAAACACGTTGTTATTGTCGGTGGCGGTACCGCCGGTTGGTTAACGGCTGGTGTCATTGCGGCTGAGCATATGAGCAACCAGGAATCGGGTTTAAAAATAACCCTCATCGAATCTCCTACTATAAAAACCATTGGCGTTGGCGAAGGGACTTGGCCAACCATGCGCGGTACGCTAAAAAAAATGGGCATCTCCGAAACAGAATTTGTGCGTGAATGTGATGTTGCATTTAAACAAGCTTCCAAGTTTTCAAAATGGGTTACCGGCAAAGACGGCGATGATTATTATCATCCTTTTACCCTGCCCGTCGGCTACAGGGATATGAACCTCGCCCGTGACTGGAAAGCCTCTAACAGCAATATATCCTTTTCAGATGCCGTGTGCTTTCAAAGCCAATTGTGCGCCAGGGATATGGCACCCAAAAATATTACAACACCGGAATTTGAAACCATCGCAAATTATTCCTACCATCTTGATGCCAGTAAATTCGCTAAATTCTTACACAAACATTGCACGGAAAAATTAGGTGTTACCTATATTAGCGATAACGTAACGGCGATAAACCCCGCTGAAAATGGTGATATTGCCTCTGTAACAACACAAACACACGGCGATATTAGCGGCGATTTATTTATAGATTGCACCGGTCTTGCATCAATCTTATTGGGCAAACATTACAAGATTCCTTTTATCAGCAAAAAGCAATTCCTCTTCAATGACGCAGCTTTAGCAACGCAAGTTCCTTATATGGATGCGGAGTGCCCTATTTCTTCCAACACCATTTCAACTGCGCAAAGTGCGGGCTGGATTTGGGATATAGGTTTGCAAACGCGACGCGGTGTTGGTTACGTTTATTCCAGCACTCACATTACCGAAGAAAAAGCAGAAGAAGAATTTCGCGAATATTTAAAGCCGACCATCGGTGAAAAAAATGCGGCTGCTGCTGAATTATTGAAAATTAAATTCAATCCCGGCCATCGCGAAGTTTTCTGGCATAAAAACTGTGTGGGTGTTGGATTAGCGGCAGGATTCATTGAACCACTTGAAGCATCTGCCATTATCCTTATTGAATTATCATCGCGAATGATCAGCGAGCAATTCCCTGCCACACGCTCAGCGATGGATGTAGTTTCAAAACGCTTTAACCACAAACTGACTTATTATTGGAATCGCGTTATCGATTTTTTAAAGTTGCATTATGTGTTGACCAAACGTCGCGATTCGCAATACTGGATTGATCATTGCGATCCCCAAAGCATTCCGCAAAGTTTGCAGGATTTGCTTGAAATTTGGCGTTACCAGGAACCCTGGTTCCACGACGAATTCCACTTTGAAGAAATGTTTCCCTGTGCAAGCTTTCAATACATTCTATATGGAATGGGATACGAAACCCTTACACGCCCGACAACGAGAAGAAGCACAAGCAATACAACGACAAAAGCCGAAGATTTTTTCAGGGATAATGCAAAAAAAACCAACGAATTTGTTAAGGGATTACCAACCCATAGGGAATTAATTAATAAAATCAAACAATACGGATTGCAAAAAATTTAACCACTACAATTTACTTCCCCGCTCATATGGGAATAAGGACAACGGATTATAGGAACCTGTTGTCCTTTAAATTGACGATATAAACCCCCATAACAATCTCTAACATCTTCCAGCTATAACACCCGCCCAGCGCTTGAATTTTTCTTTGTCGCCCCCACTTCCAGCTATTCAAGTCAGCCCATTCTGTAAGGATTTTTTGTGACGACTATTCTTTGTGTGCGCCGCGATAACCAGGTGGTTATTGGTGGCGACGGCCAGGTTTCCCTGGGAAATACGGTAATGAAAGGCAATGCGCGCAAAGTGCGCCGCCTCTACAAAAACCAGGTAATTGCAGGTTTTGCCGGCGGCACTGCCGATGCATTTACACTCTTTGAACGTTTTGAAGCCAAGCTTGAGGCCCACAACGGGCAACTTACGCGTGCGGCTGTTGAGCTTGCCAAAGATTGGCGAACGGATCGCAGTTTACGACGGCTTGAAGCACTGCTCGCTGTTGCAGACAAAGAAGCTTCACTCATCATCACTGGCAATGGCGATGTTATCCAACCGGAAGATGACCTGATTGCTATTGGCTCCGGCGGAAATTACGCGCAAGCCGCTGCGCGTGCACTGATAGAAAATACGCAATTGGATGCGCGCAGTATTGTTGAGAAAGGTTTGAAAATCGCGGGGGATATTTGTGTGTTTACGAACAATAATCACACGATTGAGGTGTTGGATTATTGAGGCAACCCAAGTGCCCTGGCACACGCCAAATACGAAAGTAACTCTAGATTTAATTCGTAACGTTACATTTAACTCGTAACATTTAAAAGGGAATCGTCATCCTCGCGAAAGCGAGGATCCAGTTGTTAATATTCTACAATCAAAAGCTGGAACGCCAGCCCGGTGGATCCTCGCTTTCGCGAGGATGACGACTCCCAAAGAAATTATTTCGGTTGTAATAGCATTTATCGTAATACAACCAATTAACTTTTTTGATGAGCTTTTTTATGTCCTCCATGACTCCGCGCGAAATCGTGCATGAATTAGATAAACATATTGTCGGCCAACAAAATGCCAAGCGCGCAGTTGCGATTGCGTTGCGTAACCGTTGGCGTCGTATGCAAGTTGCTGATGATATGCGCAACGAAATCACACCCAAAAATATTTTAATGATTGGACCGACTGGCGTTGGTAAAACTGAAATTGCCCGTCGTTTGGCGAAACTTGCCAATGCGCCTTTTATTAAAGTTGAAGCAACTAAATTCACTGAAGTGGGCTATGTTGGTCGCGATGTGGAATCCATTATTCGCGACCTGGTTGATGTCGCGATCAAAATGCGCCGTGAGCAGGCGGTAAAAAACGTGGAGTTTCGCGCAGCTGAAGCTGCCGAAGAACGTATCCTTAATGCGCTTTTACCTCCGGCGCGCGACCTGGCGGGTGAAGAATCCAAACATGAATCTGCCACTCGCCAAATTTTCCGTAAGAAATTGCGCGAAGGCGAATTGGACGATAAAGAAATTGAAATTGATGTTGCTGCTACCAGCGTCGGTGTGGAAATTATGGCTCCGCCCGGCATGGAAGATATGACCAACCAATTGCAAAATATGTTTTCATCCCTGGGACGCGACAAAACCAAAAAAGCAAAAATGCCCGTAAAAAAAGCGTTCAAAATTTTGCAGGATGAAGAAGCGGCAAAACTCGTCAGTGAAGAAGATATTAAAACCCAGGCAGTAGAAGCCGTTGAGCAAAATGGCATTGTCTTTATCGATGAAATTGACAAGGTTGCACGCCGTGGAAATGTCAGCGGTGCCGATGTTTCGCGCGAAGGTGTACAGCGCGATTTATTGCCATTAATCGAAGGCTGCACAGTATCAACCAAGCATGGCATGATAAAAACCGATCATATTTTATTTATCACATCGGGGGCATTCCATTTAAGTAAACCATCGGATTTAATTCCGGAATTACAAGGTCGTTTGCCTATTCGTGTTGAGCTGCAGGCATTAACACCGGATGATTTTGAACGCATTCTCACCGAGCCAAAAGCGTCTTTAACCGAACAGCAAATTGCACTGTTAAAAACGGAAAATGTCGATGTTACTTTTAGCAAAGACGGTATTAGGCGAATTGCGGAAACGGCATTTGAAGTCAATGAGCGCACCGAGAATATTGGCGCGCGTCGTTTACACACTATCTTGGAACGCCTGCTGGAAGACATTTCCTTTGATGCTGGCAATGCAAGCAATCAAATTGAAATCAACGCTGCTTATGTAGAAAACCATTTGGGCGAACTGGCGAAGAATGAAGATTTGAGCAGATATATCCTGTAAACCTGAATAGTAAAAAGATTATCCAATGCAAAAAGCTCCTACAAAAATTCAGCTTCACAAACAATCGCAACAACTGGAATTGCATTTCGGTAGTGAGCAATTTTTATTGAGTGCTGAATTTTTACGCGTTCACTCTCCCAGCGCCGAAGTTATGGGGCATGGTCCCAACCAGGCTGTTTTGCAGTTTGGAAAAAAAGATGTAGGCATTACTAAAATTGAACGCGCAGGCAACTATGCGATTAAATTATTTTTTGATGATGGCCACGACTCCGGAATTTACACCTGGACCTATCTCCATGAATTGGGAAGCACCCGGGGAAAATTGTGGCAGGAATATTTAGACGCGTTAAGACATGCAAGAAAAACGCGGGAGAAAGACACCAGCATTGTTAAATTCGTTTAACAATGCTGGCTACGTTATAACAACTTATTAACCACTTAAATTGGCAATTAAATTTTCAATATTTTTCTTCCATGCAGGATAATCCTCTTCATTTTCCTGCCATAACTCATTTAACTCAGACTTTTCTGAAATAACCAATTTAAGACCGCTGATAATATCGCCTTTTAGAACATCAAGCCCTTCGCTGTCCTGTGTTGAAATCCATTCATAGAAGGTTTCATCCGGTACTTCATATTGGGAGTCATTCAAAATTGAATCCAAAATGACACCCGAAATAATAATCTCCTGGCATTGGTCATATTCTAAATAATCGGCACCGGCATAGGCTGAAGAATTTTTCACAAAACTTTTTGCATCAGTGTCGAGTACATCACTTACCAAATCCAGTGACGTATCATCTTCGAATAGACCAGTTCCCCATGCGCCCATTTTTACACTCCTCACAATAAAGATTGCTTTAGTTAGGCACCGCTTGGCAACCACAACAACAAACCAACACCCAATATAATTCGATAAATCGCAAATGCAGTGAAGCGATGGGTCTGGATATATTTAAGCAACCATTTCACTGCAATAAATGCAGTGATTGTCGATACAACAAAAGCAATTCCCAAATCGGCCCAGTTTTCATGAACGCCCAATTCTGCCGCCTTGTAGGAATCGTAAAGTTCCTTGGCGCTCGCCGCATACATGATTGGAATGCCAATTAAAAACGAAAACTCTGTCGCTGCAGCGCGATTGCTGGTGCCGGATAACATAGCCGCGAAAATAGTCGCACCGGAACGTGAAGTTCCCGGAAATATCCCGGCAACAATCTGCGCAACGCCCACAACTATAGCGACCGGCCAGGTGATCACTGACACATCCGGTTTTTTCGCTGCCAACCACTCAGCAGCAATAATCCAGATACCACCAATGACCAGGGCCCACGCGATAGGTGTAATTTCTGTTGGCAATTTAAGGCCCATTTTTGATGCTATGGCACCGAGCACGGCAGTAATTAAAAATGCAACCGCTAATTTACAGGCGTAATCGCGATTTTCCGGTTTATGGACATTCATCAGCAATTGCCAAATGCGTTGCCAATAAATTACTGTTACCGCCAAAATTGCGCCCGCCTGGATCACGATATTAAAAACATCAGAGCGTTCACCCAGTCCCATTTTTTCAGCTATCAACAAATGACCGGTACTGGAGATAGGAAGAAATTCGGTAATACCTTCAATAATTCCGAGCAAAATAACTTGTAAAATATTTTCCATATAAACACCAAAAATAAAAAAAGCAGCTCCCATACTAACGGCATATATTCCAAACGGCAATTATTGCGCACTATTACTTAGTGCATCATTAGGATGATTGCTTTCGTATTTAATAGGATTATGATGAACACATAAATACGTTCTTTTACCCCTTACCCCTGGAGAACAACATGCTCATTCGTTTTGCGCATCAATACATAATTTCAATTTTTTTTCTGTTAGCTTGCACACTTAGTGGCTGTACAACGTCGAGCAGGGTGACCCAGGATTACCAAACCGGCACAGATTTCAAATCCTATAAAACCTTTAGCTGGCACAATTTTTCATCGGATATAAATACCAGTAATCAATTGGCAATCCAGCATAGGGTAGAACAACAATTAACACAGCAAGGTTTTAAGTTTGTTTCTGAACCTAAGCTGCCTGATTTAATTTTAGATTTGACGATTATTAAACACATCGCCACACCTTCATCAACAGGTGTTGGACTTTCAATTGGCCTGCCTGTGGGTCGGCATGGAGGAGTGGGTCTTGGAACTAATAAGCTCCTGGGACAAGACAGTCAAATGGCCGGATTAATTATTTTGGATATTACTGCAAAAGACACCAACCAAATTGTGTGGCGCGGCAGTGCAGAAGATGTGCCTTTAAATTATTTTTCGCTCCGCAATCAAGCAGAACTGGATAAGATTCTGAATAGTTTGGTGCAACAATTTCCACCCAAATAAATATGTAAAAAATAAATGCCCACAAAAAAGGCCTTGCACAATTGTACAAGGCCTTTTTTATTGCAATTATTTTGTGGCGCTACTGTTGGCGAATACGATTCACAATAGATGTGGTTGAACAATTTTCAAAAAAACGCAGCACCTTAACATTGCCACCATTGGCTTTAACGATTGGGCCGCCCACGATTTGATCCGGGCGATAATCACCACCTTTCACTAATACATCAGGTTTAATTCTACGCAGCAAGCGCTCGGGAGTGTCATCATCAAAACTCACTACCCAGTCAACAGATTCCAAACCAGCCAATACGGCCATTCGTCTATCAACAGGATTTATCGGGCGCCCCTGGCCTTTCAAACGGCGGACGGACGCATCGCTATTCAAAGCAACAATTAATCGGTCACCTTGCTTACGCGCTTCATCCAGGTAGCCTACATGGCCTGCATGGATGATATCGAAGCATCCATTGGTAAAGACAATACGTTCGCCGTTTGCACGTGCACCTTCGATTGCATGGATTAATTGTTCTTCAGAGACAACACCGCGCTCAGAACCGTGCTCCATATGAATAGCGCGACGCAATTCAGGAGCATTCACGGTTGCAGCCCCCAACTTGCCAACCACTATACCTGCAGCAAGGTTTGCAAGAACAACAGCGTCTGGAAGTGATTGGCCAGCCGCCAACACCGCCGCCAATACAGCGATAACCGTGTCGCCGGCACCCGTCACGTCATAAACTTCACGTGCACGTGCGGGCAAATGGATGGCCGCCTGATGCGCACGTAAAAGGGTCATACCCATCTCACCACGGGTAACCAGCAATGCATCAATATTGAGCTTGGAAATCAGCTGCAACCCTTTCCTGACAACATCTTGCTCCCCCTCGCAGCGACCTACTACGGCTTCAAATTCAGCGATATTCGGCGTCAATAAACTCGCGCCCTGGTAGCGGGAAAAATCACCGCCTTTGGGATCTACCAACACGGGAATTCCGGCTGCCTTTGCACGCTTGATTAGCACCTGGCAATCCTGGAGTGTACCTTTGGCATAGTCTGACAATACAAGGATGTCCGCATGGGGTAATACCGGAGAAATTTTGTCATCGAAACTATCGCTGTCTTCGCTGCCAAACGACTCCTCAAAATCCATGCGTAAAAGCTGCTGATGGCGGCTAATTACGCGCAGTTTGGTAATCGTTGGCTTAGAAATTGAGACTTGTAAATCTGAAAAGATACCAGCTGCATCAAGTCGGCTTTTTAACAGTGCAGCTGCCGAGTCATTGCCCACCACACCCACCAGGGAAACACGCCCCCCCAAAGCAGCTATATTGAGCGCCACGTTACCGGCTCCGCCTGGACGCTCCTCTTCGAGTGACACATTGACGATGGGAACCGGGGCTTCTGGGGATACACGATTGCTGGAGCCGTGCCAATAGCGGTCTAGCATCACATCACCAATGATGAGTACATGAGTGGAATCAAACTGCGGCATGGTTAAACGCATATCCAAAAATATCCTGTGTGTTAAAAACTAGCCGGAGAGCCCATCTCACCATGAAATTGGGCCGCATGCAACTTTGCATAAACTCCATTATGGTCGAGCAATTCTTTGTGCCGACCCTGTTCGACTATTTTGCCATTTTCCATCACAACAATGCGATCTGCATGCTCAATAGTTGAGAGGCGATGCGCAATAACAAAGGTTGTACGCCCCTTCATTACCTGCTCCATGGCGGCCTGAATGTAGCGCTCAGACTCGTTGTCCAGGGCAGAAGTTGCCTCATCCAAAATTAAAATAGGGGCGTTTTTCAGAATTGCCCGCGCAATTGCCAAACGCTGGCGCTGCCCACCGGATAATCGCGCACCACCTTCACCAATCTGGGTATCAAAACCTTGCGGCAATTGCTCGATAAATTCAGTCGCATACGCGAGGTCAGCAGCACGCTTAACTTGGTCAATAGAAACCTTCTCGGCACGGCCATAGGCAATATTGTCAGCGATACTGCCTTCAAACAAAGTGACTTGCTGGTTAACAAATGCGATTTGTTCACGCAAATTTGCGAGCTTGTAATCCGTGACAGGGACTCCGTCAATAGCGATAGTGCCATGCGCCAATTCATAAAAACGTGGAAGCAAATTCACCAGCGTAGATTTTCCGCTACCGGAGCGACCTACAAAAGCCACCACTTCACCCGGTGCAACACTGAGTGAAATATCTTTCAGTGCAGCGGATTCCTGTTCAGGATAGGAAAACCCTACGTGTTCCAGGGTTACAGCTCCCGTTGCGCGCGCCACCTCATAAGTTCCGGTATCTTGCTCTGAAGGCTCATCCAGCAATTGGAACACGCTATCAGCCGCAGCGACGCCTTTTAAAATCATCGGTGTCACTTCACCTAAACGACGCAATGGCTGGATGATCAATGCGACTGCACCTATGTACGCTACGAACTCCGCAGGCTGGCGCATCTTGGTGACATTCATCGCAACAAAAATAAGCACTGCCATTGCACAGGCAACCAGCATTTGGATGACCGGTGTATTCGCCGCCGAAGTAATGACAATTTTCATGTTCTGTGCGTAATTCTTTTTGCTGACCACGTCAAAACGCTGCTTCTCGTATTGCTCACCACCAAAACTGCGCATAACCCGATAGCCATTGACCATTTCACCAGAAACCTGGGTGATATCGCCCACAGTGTTTTGCACTTTGTTGCTAAGGCGACGCAAACGTTTGCCCACAGAACTCACCAGCCAGCCGATCACTGGCGCCGTGGCTAAAAATACCAATGTCAGTTGCCAATCCTGATAGAACAAATAAATCAACATACCTATCACAGTTGCGCCTTCGCGCAATGAAATTTTCATGGCATCAGTTGCGGCAGAAGCAACACCATTAATGTTATAGGTAATGATAGAAATCAAATGGCCGGAGTTGCGCTGGTCGAACACGTGCGTTGGCAGTGTTGTCATGTGGTTAAAGACTTGTACACGCAAAGTGTGGACAATTCCATTGGCAACTTTCGCTAAATAATAGCTGCCCATAAACGCCCCCAGGCTGCGGAAAATTGTCGTGACGATAATCGATAAAGGAATTAAATAGCGATCGACAGGATTATTTTTTTCCAACACAACAAGCAGGTTTTTTAAGATATCGAGAAAGGCATAATTAGACGCTGCATAAATCACAAAACCAATTATGCCTAACGTAAATGTCATTTTGTAAGGTTTGAGATAAGTCAGAAGCCGCCAATAAATACTCAGCGACGAAGATGACCCTGTGGGCGTTTTGTGTGCCATACATTACCTTAAATTTCTTTGCAATTTAGCAGTGATCATTTCCGGGTTTTAGTGAGTTGCCACAATTCAGCGTATTTACCAAACGTAGATTGTGAAAGCAGCAGTGCTAACAAAAACCCCTGCTTGCCATCTAAAAAACCCAAACGAAAAATATACATTCGCAAGAAGCATGCAAGCGCATGCAATACCGCCGCAGTCAGCGATGTTTTCTTCCCCGACTCTACACGCTGCAACGCCCACTCTTCCGCATAATGTGCAGACTTTTGTTGCTGGTGACGAATAGAGTCGTACACATAATGCAACAAATGACCCGATAATTTTTTTTCCGGTAATTGATGATTATTGACCAAGCGCTCATGCACGCGCGTGGCATCATACATAGCCTGGTTGCGCGGATACAAACGTGGCACCCAATCGGGATGCATACCTGAATGCCTGATAAAACGTCCGAAACACCAGCACAAACGATTGACAAACCAAATCGCGGGAGCTTGTTGTACCGCTTGTAAAATACTGGCTTGCAACTCCGGCGTAACACGCTCATCAGCGTCAATCATAAAAATCCAGTCGCTGGTGGCGAAACTCGCAGCGCGTTCGCGTTGTACACCAAATCCTTGCCAGTCGGTATCTACAAATATTTTTGCAGAAAATTCCCTGGCGATATCCAGGGTGTTATCGCTACTGCCTGAATCCAAAATAATAATTTCATCTGCCCAAGCTAAAGACTTAAGGCAATTCGGCAATTTGCTCGCTTCATTTTTTACAATCAATACTGCCGAAATACTGGGCATTGCCACTAACCTCCAGATGGGGATGGGCTGCGCATAATCCATCCCTTGTTTGAAACTTTCTGTAATTTTTTGTGTGTGTTAAAAATTATTCATGCCTTATCGCTGCTGTCCTGACCTGTGACCACAAGATCACCAACATAAATGCATACACCATAACACCGCTGGAATGGCTAAAAAATGATTGGGTCAACCCAAATACAAATGTTGCCAGCACCAACATACAACCTGCCAGTGCCAAAGGTTTGGCTGCTGCCGAAATTTGTTTTAGCTGACGATAAAACAACAAGGCCGGCAAACAATAAATAACCATTAACGCCAGAACACCTGCTATTCCACGCTTTACCATCGCATCTAAAAACTCATTGTGAAAATGGTTGAAGTGTTGGAACACAAACGATGAATCGCCAGAAATACGGACATAGTTCGCTACACTGCCCCAACCCAACCAGGGGTGTTGGGCGGCAAGATGTAAACCGCTCTGCCAAAGCGTAAAACGTATTCCCAATGATGAATTGGCATTTTGCGCCTGGGTATATTGTTGCAAATCTGACACAGCTTCGTGGATGCGCATTTGCAAAAAGCCGGAGTGTTGGAACAGATAAACCACAACCACCAGAGCAATTAACAAACCCGCGAACACAAATGATTGCCTGATATTTTTATGGAGGTCATTAGCGATATAAAACAGACCGCATGCAAATGGCAATGCAATCCAGCCACCGCGCGAACCCGACAACAAGGATGCAAAAATCCCGCTCGCAATGCCCAACACAAACACTACTGTGACAAGTTTTGCATGTTGTCTGGCCCAGGAAAATCCAACCAATAACAAGCACGCAAACAACATGGCGATATCACCAAACTGGATTGGATTGTTGTAACCGCCAGCGCGACCATCGCCCTGCACATAAAAATCAATTATCGCAACCAGCGCCGCACCAATCGCCCCACATGCAATTCCGCTCCACAAGAAAACCGCTTTAATCGGAAAGCGTAACAACAGTAATAACACAGGGATAGCAAGCAAAAATCGCGAAAAGTTATCGTAAGTATTCGACGGTAAATGATGCACAAGATTAGTGACAACACCCGTCAAAAAATAAATCAATAAAGCAACCACAATTAATTTATCTTGCGCCTCCAATGTAGGATAAGGACGCACAAACAAATAACCCAATGCAAGCAAGAATAATAATGCAGGGCCATAGGTGTAACCACTGGAGACAGTCAACGCCAGCGCACCAAATAAAAATACTGCACAAGAAATAAATAAAACCGGAATGCTGCCGAGCGCAGACTTACTGGAATTCATAGCCCCGTTTCCAAATGGAGTAACACTCCCTGATTACAGAAATTGGATACATGCACTTCATGTCACACAACATCGACACTAAACAAATCATTATAAAAAACAAAGGAGCCGAAGCTCCCTGTTTTGCGAAGGACTACTTGGCGACAGGTGCTAACCAATTTGTATGATCGGCCAACTCGCCGCGCACAGCTTTGAAATATAAATCCTGCAAACGCGTGGTGATGGGGCCACGGCGGCCTTCGCCAATTTGGCGGCCATCCAACTCACGAATTGGCAATACTTCTGCGGCGGTACCGGTAAAGAAGGCTTCGTCAGCAACGTAAACTTCATCGCGAGTTAAACGTTTTTCTTTGATGGTGTAACCGCAATCTGCAGCCAACTGGAAAATCGTGTTGCGAGTAATACCGTCAAGACATGAGGTCAATTCCGGTGTGTAGATAATGCCGTCGCGCACGAGGAAGAAGTTTTCACCGCTGCCTTCTGCAACATAACCTTCGTTGTCCAACAGCAGGGCTTCTTCACAACCGCAATCCAACGCTTCTTGAAGTGCGAGCAAAGAGTTGATGTAATGACCATTCGCTTTCGCTTTGCACATGGAAATATTAACGTGGTGGCGAGTGTAGCTTGAGGTGCGAACTTTAATACCTATGTCGCGCGCTTCCGGTGACATGTAGGAAGGCCAGTTCCAGGCGGCGACCATCACGTGTGCTTTCAAATTATCGGCACGCAAACCCATGCCTTCTGAACCGTAAAATGCCATCGGACGCAAGTAAGCTTCAGTCAACTTGTTTTCGCGGACAACTTGTTTTTGTGCTTCGTTGATTGTTGCTTTATCGAAGGGAAGTTTCATGCGCATGATGTGCGCGGAACGGAACAGGCGATCAGTATGTTCTTGCAGGCGGAAAATGCTGGTACCGAGGGATGAACTGTTGTACGCGCGAACACCTTCAAATACGCCCATACCGTAGTGCAAGGTGTGGGTTAACACGTGGACTTTGGCATCGCGCCAGGGAATCAATTCACCATCTAACCAAATTACGCCATCACGATCGGCAAAAGACATAGCCAACTCCTAAATCAAATACTGTTGTCGAATAAGACTGCCGTGCGATGCACCACAGCTCGAAAATTATTTATCACACGTCATACCCGCGCAGCGGGTATCCAGTGACTTTGCGTTAACGTTAATTAAGGGGCGCTGGCCTCTACACGAGGATGACGATTCCCTATTAAATAAATACCCAGGTTCTATCAAACGCAGGTTCATTTATTTAATTACTCTCAATAAGCTGGTGCCAGATCTGGCTAACCTGCTCGCGTTCAACGTCAAAGAGATGTTCACCAGCCAAAACCGCTTCTTGTTGTTGCAGCGCAAGGCGGTGCCCGATGGATCGGTAGGCTTTGTAAGCGGCGATCAGTTGGGCGACGGAAGTGGCATCGAGTAAGCCGGCCTCTTCCAAAGATCCAAGTATGCGAATGTTATCCGTGTATTGGACGATCTCGGGCGCTTGATATGCCCAAGCCAAGGCCGCGTATTGAACCATAAATTCAATATCCACGATACCTCCGGCATCCTGTTTCAAATTAAATAATGGGGCATTTTCACGCTTGGACTTGCCCTCGCTCCCTAATTGGTCACGCATTTTGTGGCGCATCTCGCTCACATCCTGTCGCAGCTTGGCCAAATCCCGCTGCTGGCGCAAAATCGCCATGCGCACCTCATCAAACCGCGCGGCCAATTCCACCGAACCGGCGACCACACGGGCACGCACCAATGCCTGATGCTCCCAGGTCCAGGCTTCTTTCTGCTGGTAACGCTCGAACGCCGTTAAGGTTGCCACCAACATGCCGGAATTGCCGGATGGACGCAGGCGCATATCCACTTCGTAAATCTTGCCCGAGGCGGTTTGGGTATTGAGGATAAAGATAATGCGCTGGCCAAGGCGCGCATAAAATGTCAGGTTATCGATGGAGCCTTTGCCCTCACCTAATCCTTCGGTCGATAGCGACGTATCGGCGTTATGAATAAACACCAGATCCAGATCTGACCCATGGCCCAATTCAATTCCGCCAAGTTTGCCGTAGCCGACAATGACAAAATTCGGTTCAGTTTCCACCGAGCCATCAGCGCGCAAAGGGCGACCGTGTTTTGCAACCATGTGTTCCCAGGCCAATTGCAGCACGTGCTCCAGAATTGCTTCGGCGATGAAGGTGAGGTAATCGCTCACTTTCATCAGCGGTAAATTTTCAGTAACTTCACTCGCGGCCACACGCAAACCATTGGCGGAACGGAAGTAACGCAGCACTTCCATATGGCCTTCCAAATCATCCCATTCGAGGCGCGACACTTCTTCGCGCAGCTGATTGCGCAAGCTTGCTTTAATGCGCTCGTGATCATCATCGGGCGTGAAATATAAATTTACCGGCGTGAGTAATTCATCGAGCAACGCAGGATATTTTGCAACCTGTTCCGCAATCATTGGACTGGCTGCGCAAAGTCTTACCAATTGATGCAACGCGATGGGATTTTCAATCAGCAACACGAGATATGCACTGCGACGCGCGATAGATTCCACCAGCGGCATAATCCGTTTAAAGGTTTCCGCAAATGAAATCATCAACTCGCCTTGCTCGGCTTGTTCGCTGATCATTAACAATAAACGCGGAACGAAATCATCCAGACGACTGCGACTGCTCGCCTGCATATTGACGATGGAACGATTCTCGCGCAAATCGTGCATCAACTTTAATAAGTCTTCAGGATTCTCGAGTTGCTCACCCTTCAATAAAATTTTCGCATCTTCTGCGCTGATTGCGCCCGATTGCATGCTTGCTTCCCACATGCCCTGCCAAATATCCAGCGCGGCTGAATCTACTTCCTCCTTATTTTCAGGATCAGCGATAACAGCTTTAAATTCATGGTTAACACGCTGGCGATAATTATTGAGCACTGTAATAAACGCATCCCAATTTTCAAAACCCATAGCCCAGGCTAAACGTAATTGGCCGAGTTCATCTGTTGGCAAAGCTTGCGTTTGTCGATCCTGATAACCTTGAATAGCGTGTTCGGTGTTACGTAAAAATTCATAGGCCTCGCTTAATGCCGTACCTGCACCTGCGGGTAGATAATTTTCCTGTTCAAGAATTGGCAAGAGCACCATTACCTGGCGTTTACGCAAATGCACATCGCGCCCGCCGCGAATCAATTGAAAAACTTGCACCACAAATTCCACTTCGCGAATTCCGCCCTCACCCAGTTTTACATCCAGGTTCATACCTTTGCGTTGCACCTGGCGAGCGATTAAACCTTTCATTTCACGTAAGGATTCAATTGCACTGAAATCAATATATTGGCGATAGGTAAACGGACGCAGCATGGTGCGCAAATATTTTTTTTCGTTTTTGATGTAATCATCACTTTGCACACTGCCAACAGCCGCGGCAACTGTGCGCGCCTTGATCATGGCATAACGCTCCCAATCGCGCCCTTGTGTTTGGTAATAATCTTCCATGCCTGCAAAATTCAACACCAATGCACCGCTTTGCCCATGCGGACGCAAACGCATATCCACACGGAATACAAAACCATCCGCCGTCATTTTATCCAAACTGTTAATTAATTTTTGGCCGAGCTTGGTGAAAAATTCCTGGTTACTTAACACGCGCGATTCGTGATTCGTATTTCCAGACTCAGGATAAGTAAAAATTAAATCAATATCGGAAGAAACATTTAATTCGCGCGCACCCAGTTTCCCCATGCCGAGTACCAATAAAGGTTGCGGAAAACCTGAATCGCGGCCCATTGGCAAGCCGTACATTTTTTCCAATTGGCGATAATGATAATTTGCGGTGAATTGAATGGCGGCGTCTGCAAAGCGCGATAATTCTGCGGTGATATCGCGCATAGGGGCACAGCGATTTAGATCGCGCCAAATAATGCGAATCATGGCTTTGTTGCGAAATTGGCGCAGGGTTTTATCGAGTTCCATGTCATTATTGCTGGCACTAATCGCCGCTTCAAATGGCGCTAACGCATCATCATCCATAGGCTCAAAAAGAACACCGGATTGAACTAGCTCAATTAAAAACGCGGGATGGATTGCGCAGGTTTTTGCAATAAATTCACTGGCGGCAAACGCGCGGGTTAATTGTGAATCAAATGTTGCGGCATCAATTCGATCTGCCAGTAAAGTATCAAGAGCAGGAAGTTCTTGTTTGATGCGGTTTTGTTCAAATTGCTCCCAGTAACGCTGGGCTTGTAGATGCAGGGGTTCAGGAACATTAGCAAGATCGAACATATATTAGGCACCTTTTTACGACCGGGTCGGTATAAGAATGCGTAATAGTGTAGCTGGTGGAGGGGATATTTGGCTAAAAATCTTAGTGGTAAATATGTTACATGGGGAGTCGTCATCCCCGCAGGGGATCCAGCGACTTTAATATTTCAAAAGACACTGGATCCCCTGCGGGGATGACGACTCCCTTTTTAATTGCTTTCATTGTCTCAAATTGCTAGTCATCGTCAAATCGCAACACCTAGCAACCAAGTAACAACTCAATTTCTATCGCACAAACACCGCCGTCGTAAACGCAGGTACCGTAAAACCTTTACTATTCGCCTTACTGGTTTTCACAACAATATCCGCACCTTTCATTTGTACCGGATGCAACTTAAAGTGTTTAGCGTCCGCAAAAGCAAAGGTTTGTTTAACTGCTCCGTTATTAAAAACCACCATAATTTGTTTGATCGTTGGATCAATCGCTAAATCGCTGTTATCAATTTTCATCACAACCAAACCGGCTTGATGATTTGAACCTGCATTAGGAAAGCTCACACGTTTGATAATCTCATCCGCCGTGCGCAAACGGAATAAAGGTGAACTGCTGCGGATTTTTATAAAATCCAGAAAAATTTTATTGCTCAATGAAATCTGGGACTGAGTTACATGATCACGTCCCTCAGACTTTTGCAGCACCTCTGAAATCAATGGCCAGTTTTCTTTATCTTTTACAGCGGGTGGTAAACCCGCATCGTAATTATTCTTCTGCGCAGAAAAATCCACCGTATTAAACCAATCGCCATAATCATAACTATCACGTAAAAAAGATTTCGACCGCAGGAATTCGCAGCCCATGTGCAGGAATGGAATTCCTTGTGCCAATAAAGGGTAAGACAGTGAAAGCATTTGCATACGCACGCGGTCTGCGCTGGACACACCATAGGCTATGCGGTATTGGTTATTGTCCCACAACGTTTGGTTATCGTGCTTGGACACATAATTAATCGTATCTGCAGGATCTTTTGCATATCCCGCCGGGCTACCGTTGTAATCAATTTCGTTGCCAGTAACTTTTTTACCGTTGGTATTTTCAAGCGGGAAATTAACCAGGTTTCCGGCAAGGCCAATTTGAATTTGGTCGATGTAATTTAAATATTTTTCTTTATTGTGATCTTCCGGTTGCATTTCATTGGGCACTACAAATAAACCATTGCCTATGCCCTGGTTAATGCGTAGATTTTTTCCACTGTCCATACTGGAACCTCCACGCACCGCATCGCGCAAACGATCTGTGTAGGTACCGATTTGCGTGCCGCCTAATTCGGTTTGTGTTGATTGGACAAAACGCTTGTTGTTGGCGACCTCACCAAAATTCCAGCCTTCGCCGTAAAAATAAGTATCCGGATCAACCTTGCGAACAGCTTCGCGCGCTTTCAACATAACTGATTTCGGTTGATGCCCCATCAAATCAAAACGGAAACCGTTAATGCGATAATCACGCGCCCACACCACTAAAGAATCTGTCATGAGCTTTGCCATCATCGTGTGTTCTGTTGCTGTATTATCACAACAAGTCGATTGCTCAATCGCTCCCGTTACCGGATCAAGGCGGTGATAATAATTGGGGACAATTTTATCGAGCACAGATTTTTCATTAAGACCCGCTGCATAAGTATGGTTGTAAACCACATCCATAATGACTTTAAAACCCATGTTATGAAGTTGCGCGATCATTGCACGAAACTCAACAATTCGCGCCGCGCCTTCAGGATTTATCGCATAAGATGATTGTGGAACCGTGTAATGGAACGGATCATAACCCCAGTTGTAATTATCTTGCGTACGCAGGGATTCGATAATTGCTTGCGCATCACCCGTACGTGGATTCAAGGATTTTAATAAATCGCGCAGTGTTTGTGTTGGTGAAAAGTGTTCACTGCAGGCAGGATTCTTTGGATCAAGGCGACAAACTTTTTCCAGGCTATCATCCAATGCGATTGTTTTTTCCGTATCGGGATTTACGGTAGCAAAATCGAACGTTGGCATCAGGTGAATGACATTCAAACCTGCGGTGCGCAATTCTTTTAAATGCGTAATTCCATCGCTATCTTTTTCCAAAAATGCGGCGTATTTTCCGCGCACATTTTTATTCGCGATACTTTTGTCACTCGCACTGAAATCGCGGATGTGCAATTCATAGAGAATATTATCTTCCGGTGCGTCTACTCGTGGGCTCGCTTGCGTAGCCCAGGTTTCCGGTTGGGTTTTGGGATTCTGTAAATCGATAACTTGCGAATAAAAACCGTCTGCCGACAAGCTGTGCGAATAGGGGTCGCTGACTTTTAGGGTTTCAATTTTTTTACTGGCGGGATGATAGAGCGTCACTTCATATTGATAATAAACAGAGGCAAGGTTTTCATCGCCTTTGGCAACCCATGCACCGGTTGAGCGATCCTCCAACAGTTCCAACCGGGCAGGATTGAGTGGTTTTTTGTCGGCATCGAACAATAAAACGCTCACGCTTTTTGCAGTGGGTGCCCAGAGTTTAAATTGCACACCATCGGTTAATACACTCGCACCGTAGTCTGTTATTTCATCAGCATCATTAGCACCTGCGGTGTAGATTGCATCAATAATGCCCGCTGTTTGGACAATGGAACTCGCCAGTCGCACGCCTTGCTGGTTGTATTGGTTAAGTATTAATTCGCCCTTGAGCAAATCTTTGATTTTATCGATGGATATATTGATTTGCGCGGCAGAAAAATCATTGAGGTGTGGAAACTGCGCAACACCCGGTGATGATTTGGACAGCAGCGGAATTGCTTTTTGGGGCTTGGCAGTAAAACCCGTTACCAGTTCAAAACGCACGGCAGCCGGTTGCTTCAGAAATAACAAGGTATCTTGCGTTACCCAATGTGCAGCCGAATTTACGACAGGTGCGGAAGTGAGGGGGGCTGCAAAAACCAGCATGCTAAAAATAGATAAGACGCCGGCCAGAAACAGGTTATGCATGATGTTCACCTTGGTGATGAGCTGTTTTTATTGGCAATCACCTTATCTCTTAAGTGCCCTGAACTAAACCTTGGCGTTAATGAATTCGATTGCAAGAACCCACTCCTTTGCCAATTTCATCTTAATTATGTAAACCACAATTTCCTGGACTTAAAAGCGCAAATTATTGTTATCGATAACAGTTAGTAAGCAACTGATATACAAGAATTTTATTTGCAAGAAAAATTGGTTTTATATATAAAATAATTATCTTAAGACAAATTTACCCTAACAAATGCATTGATTTTTGCGCCAAAAAGTCAAAAAGACCATTATTATCAATAACTTCTAGAGCCAATAAATCCTGCCTTATCTCTTGACAAAAGCCATTTGTATTGCAAGTATAAGATTATAAATATGATATATATGTATATTTACCAATAAAAACAATGGCGTTATAGAAAGAGGAATTAGACAGCATGAATTATAAAATCCCATCAACTTATATATCCAAAGCAAGCCTGTTATTTGCACTCAGTATGAGTGGCATGGCAGCACAGGCTGCTGACACACCGGCTCCCGCCGCAGAAGAATCCGAAGAAATCGTCATTACCGGCATGCGTGCCGCATTGGAAAAGGCGATTGAAGTAAAACAGAGCAATGACCACGTAATGGAAGCTCTGTCGATGGACGACATCAATGCAACACCCGCAGTAACTATCGCTGAAGCTCTGGTTCGCCTTCCAGGCGTAAACGGTTCGCGTGACCGCGGCAACGAAAGCCAGGCCTCGATACGTGGACTTGGCCCACGCATGGTATTTGGTACCGTTAATGGCCGTGAAGTAGCTAGTCCGGAACCCGGCCGCGCTATTCGTTATGAACAATATCCATCTGAGTTGGTTTCTGCCGCTGAGGTTTACAAAACCCAGTCTGCCGATTTGATCGAAGGTGGCATCGCGGGCTCCATCAATTTAAAAACAATTTCTCCTTTGTCATACACCGGTCCTGAAGCCACTATTCGTGCAGGTGTACAACAAAACGAAGCGGGTAAAGATATTCCCGATTACAACCCGCTCGGTAATCGCTTCAGTGCTGCACTGGTAGAAAAATTTAGCGATGAGTTTGCAATTGCAATTGGTGCATCAAAACAAAAACAAAAAAATGCGTATGAATCATTACAAGGTTGGGGCTTTAGCAGTGGTGATTGGGATCTGGATGGCAAAGGCTCAATCGGCAGCACACCATGGGGTGTTGCAGCTGAAGTTAAAAAACTTGAACAAGATCGCGAAGGCGTTATGGCCGTTATGGAGTGGGCACCCAGCGATACACTTAATATCAAATACGATTTCCTTTACACCAGTTTTGCAACAGATGAAGAACAAAACCAAACCTGGGGACAAGACATTGGCCTTAACCCTGGTCCATGGAGCGGTTGGGGTCTTGAAGATACCAACAACGATGGCCGTCCCGATAATTTGCTAAGTAATGTTGTATTGGTGAACAAACAAGCCGTTGCAGCAACTTTGAATGGCTGGGAAGGCCAAATTCGCCACGTGCTTGCAGGTTACACGCAAGAAAACAGCGGTATCACCCAAGGTTTGAAATTCAGCTATACCGGAATCGACAACTGGAAAATTGATGCCGATATTTCTTCATCAACCGCAAAACGTGAAAACTATTGGAACGCAATTTATTTAGATCAATACGCAGAAACATGGAGCTACGATTTACGCGGCAGACCTTCAATTTCTGCGCCCGTAGGCTCATCGCTGTTAACACCGCAAACGGCTTCTTACAACTGGCTTGATAACGTCAACGAAGGATCAACCCTTAACGATGATTTATTAAGTGCACAATTTGATTTCAAGCGTAATGTGGATGCAGGTGATTTACACGCTGTGACTTTCGGTGTGCGCGCTGCTGATCGCGATAAAGAAGTCATCTGGACCGATTTCAAAATGACCAGGACTGATACTAGTGATAACGGTACTGCCGTTAAATTCCCAACCGGTCTCTTAAGTTCTTACACACTTGATGCATTCGACACTATTCCATTTTTAAATGCGCGCTCATACAAAGACGTAGCCAATTTAATTTACGGCGATGTGAAATATAGCTCCGCACAAGTAACACCAAGCCGTTACTGGAGAGTGGAAGAAAAAAATACTGCTGCTTATGTGAAGCTGGATTTCGAAGGCGAACTATTTGGCCTGGAATATAATGCTAATGCCGGTATTCGCCAGGTTAAAATCAGCACTGACAGTTACGAATATGATGATCATATTGCCAATGGTATCAACGAAGGCCGCGATGTTGACAATGATTTTTCCAAAACATTGCCAAGCGCCAGTTTGAATTTAAATTTGAATGCGGAACAAAAATTACGCGTTGGAATTTCGCGCGCAATTTCTCGTCCGCCACTGGATGAATTACGTGCAGGACAATACATCAGCGCAATTAATGGAACAGGTGGCAGTTCAGGTAACCCCTTGCTGAAACCATTTACCGCCGATCAATTTGACGTTTCTTATGAATGGTATTTCGCATCAGAATCATTAGCCGCACTGAGCGTTTATTACAAAGATATTGAAAATTATATTGGCTACGCCACTATCGGATCATTCACTAATACCCAAGGCACATTTGATGTCTATGGTCCTGTGAATGGCAAAGGTGGCTATGTAAGAGGCGCTGAATTTACATTCCAAATGCCATTTACATTCTTGCCCGTTAAAGGCTTTGGTATTTACTCAAACTATGCATTTGCTGAATCAAATATCCACGAATTTGCACCATCAAATAATCCATTACCAATGGGTGGTTTGGCGAAAGATACTGCAGCGCTTGACTTGTGGTACAGCAACAGTGGTTTCGATGCACGTATAGGTTGGAAATATCACTCTGCCTACACAAGTTCGTTTGAATGGGATGCATCAAAACTCTCAACATTAAAATCTGAATTGAGTGTTGGAGCGAGTCTTTCTTACGATATCAACGAGCATTGGAACGTACGTTTTCAAGCTTACAACTTGACTAACGAGCCTTCACGCCAATACCAAAACAACGAACCTGGAAATCTTTATCGCTACGACGATTATGGTCGTAGTTACTTGCTGGATTTCACCTGGAAACTCTAATGCGTTAAAAGTTTGTACATGAATGGTTCCTGTTGCGGCTACTTAGGTAGCCGCTGTTTTTTTGTAACCATAAGTTTTCAGCTATATAAAAATATTTTTTATACCGGAGCCCACATGAAGAAGCAATTCAACATTGCATTAATGGCACTGACTGGATTTATTACGCTCGGCGCATATGCGCAAATTACCAAGCCCGCGCCTTTTTTCACCGGTGCAGATTTATCTTACGTCAATGAAATGGAAGATTGTGGCGGAAATTATTTTGATCGCGGCAAGAAAAAAGATCCCTTCGAAATTTTTGCCAGTTACGGTACCGATATAGTTCGTGTGCGCCTGTGGCACAACGCAATCTGGACAAAATACTCTAACCTTGATGATGTAGCTAAAACCATCAAACGCGCCAAAGAAAATAAAATGCGCGTACTCTTGGATTTTCATTATTCCGACACCTGGACTGATCCGCAGCGCCAGGAAATTCCTGATGCATGGAAAGATATTACAACTACAACCGAGTTAGCCAAAGCGCTTTACGATTACACGCAAGACACCTTGCAAAAATTGGAAGCGCAAGGCTTAACACCAAATATGGTGCAAGTAGGCAACGAAACCAACGTAGAAATTATGCAGCCAAAAGATAAAACCACTGGCGACTATATGAATTGGGAGCGTAATGCAACGCTACTCAATAGCGGCATAAAAGCAGTTCGTGATTTCAGTGCAAAAAACAATAAAAAAATTGCCATTGTTTTACACATCGCACAACCGGAAAACGGTTTGTGGTGGTTCCCCGAAGCAGCCAAATACGGCATTACCGATTTTGACATCATGGGGCTTTCTTATTACCCGCAATGGTCAAAATACAAAGTGAATACGACTGAAACAAACCCAGGTATTGGCGATGCAATTCGAGAGCTTACAAAATCCCAGGGCAAACCCGTTATGGTGGTAGAAACCGGCTATCCCTGGACCATGCAAAACTTTGATAAAGCCGACAACGTCATGTGGAAAGATGCCGTGCTTCCTCAATTCCCCGCAACACCTAACGGCCAACTCGATTATTTATTAGCGTTGAGTAAATCTATTCGGGATGGCGGTGGTATTGGCCTGATCTATTGGGAACCCGCGTGGATTTCAACCAAATGCAAAACCCAATGGGGCACGGGCTCACACTGGGAAAACGGTGCATTTTTTGATGCAAGCAGAAAAAACACAACACTACCTGCGTTTAATTTTTTTAGGGAAGCGAAGAAATAAATTTACTTAAAAAAATAAATAGATAAGTCAGGAGGATTATGTTCCTGATAAAACTCAACATTAACTCGAACCACCATTCTTTTGCAGACAATATAAATTCAATCAAGAAGGGAGTCGTCATCCCCGCAGGGGATCCAGCGCCTTAATACTCAAAAAGTCACTGGATCCCCTGCGGGGATGACGACTCCCAAATTAAAAAACTCCAGTATAAATAATTTTTCACGTGAGAAAATCATGAAAAAAACATCATATCTTTTAAAAATAGGCATTTCTATTACCTTGGCAAGCTTACTTAGCGCCTGCCAAAACCACGATAAAAAAGTTGAGCTCGCCAGCGAAACCAATTTCAACAGCGATTGGCAATTTGCAAAATCTGACAAAGCCAGCGATCTCGCCAGCGGTATAGCCTTAACAGATTGGGAGAAAGTGCAGTTACCTCACACCACACGCATTGAAGAACTCGTAGTAAAAAACCAATGGCAGGGCGATGCATGGTATAAAAAAAATATTACCTCAAATCCAGGCTGGAAAAATAAAAAGATCTTTGTTCGTTTTGATTCAGCAATGAATGCAGCAGAAGTATTTTTAAATGGCAAAAAAATTGGCAGTCACCTCGGCGGCTATTTGCCTTTTACAGTAGACCTTTCCAGCGATTTAAAATTTGATGCCCCCAATGAACTGGTTGTGCATTTGGACAACCGCGATAGCGCCATCACCGGGCCAAAACCCTTGAAAGATTTGGATTTCAATACCTACGGTGGAATTTATCGTAACGTTTATTTAATTATTAAAAATGATCTCTACATCAGCGATGCTATTGCGGCCAATAAAGCGGCTGGTGGTGGAGTTTTTGTTAGCTACCCCAAGGTGACCACCGAAAAAGCAACGGTAAATGTCAAAACAAACCTGGTTAACAGCAGTGCTAACGAAAAAAGTTTTCACCTTAACCAACAATTGCTGGATGGCGATAAACTCATTGTTGAAAGCAAAACTGAAGCGCAGAAAATTGCAACGCAAGCTACAGCAGATGTTGAATCACAATTAGACGTCAGCAATCCCGATTTATGGTCACCGCAGCATCCTCATCTTTATACCCTGGTCACAAAAGTATTTGATGGCGACACCTTGGTCGAGCAAAAAAATACCCGCATAGGTATTCGCGAATTTACTTTCACTGAGGACCACCAACTACTGATTAACGGCAAGAAAACTTTTTTACGCGGCGTGAATGAACACCAGGAACATCCTTACGTGGGTTACGCAACTTCTGATGCTGCTGATTATCGCGATGTAGTGCGTATGAAATCAGCAGGCTTTGATTATGTTCGCCTGTCACATTATCCGCACTCACCTGCATTTATGGATGCGGCAGATGAGTTAGGTGTGGTGTTATTGGATTCCGTTTTAGGCTGGCAATATTTCTCTGAAGATCCAGCCTTCCAGGCACAAATCCAGCAAACCTGCCGCGATTTAATTCGCCGCGACCGCAACCACGCGTCTGTGCTTGGGTGGGAATGTTCGCTCAATGAATCCTGGATGACCGAGCCCTTTATTGATTCGCTGACTAAAATTGTCCATGAAGAATATCCTGGTAAAAATGTCTATTCGGCTGGCTGGCAAGAATATGGTTACGATATTTATTTACAGGCGCGCCAACATCGTTTGGAACATTACAAAACACCGACCAAACCTTATGTTGTAAGTGAATACGGTGATTGGGAATACTATGCAATGAACGCGGGCCTGAACCAAACGGCGTGGAGTAATTTGTTGCAAGCAGATCGTTCAAGTCGCCAATTATTAAGTGACGGTGAAAAACGCTTATTGCAACAGGCAGCCAATATCCAGGAAGCACACAATGATAATTTCAATACACCGGCATTTGCCGATGGCTATTGGGTAATGTTTGATTACAACCGTGGCTATTCCCCGGATTTGGAGTCATCGGGCATTATGGGCATTGAACGCTTGCCAAAATATTCTTATTACTTTTTCCAAAGCCAGCGTGATATTGCGGAGCAATCTGATAAATTCACCAGCGGTCCAATGGTTTATATTGCGAGTGAATGGAATGAAAAATCTGCGCTTGATGTCCGCGTATTCAGCAACGCAGAGCAAGTAGAATTATTTTTAAATGGTGAATCGATTGCAAAACAAAAACCCGATGCCAATAAAAACACTAATCATTTAAAACACCCACCGTTTACTTTTACACTGAAAGAATTTAAAGCGGGTGAATTAAAAGCAATCGCTTATGTTGGTGATAAACCTGTTAGCGAATATAAAGTTGCGACAGCAGGCAAAGCTACCCAATTAAAACTTAATGTCGATACCAGCGGTAAAGCGCTGCAAGCGGGCGTTAAAGATGTGGTTTTCGTTCGCGCACAACTGTTTGATGCGGCGGGGAACATCACCCATGATAATGATGTACCAGTAACATTTAGAATAACGGGGGATGCAAAGCTGATTAGCCCCGTTGAAATAAAATCAATCAATGGTGTTGCGAGTGCATTGGTTGAAGTTGGCAATAATGTAACGGGCGTTAAGATTAATGCTGAAGCAAAAGAACTGACGGCAGGTGAGGTTTCATTTTAACATTTAACCCGCCCCTTCAACGGGGAGGGAGTTAATACCACTTCGTAAAAAACCATAATCTATTAACTCCACTTTTTTGTCAGGAAAATGGAGTTGATTTACTCAGTGACAAAACCGGATATTATTCATCCCTTCCCCCGGTTACGCGCCCCTCTTAAATGAGGAGACTGGGCGAAGGTGATTTTCTTTTTTCAATTTTATAAAACGCCGTTTCGCGCACTTTTCCATTAATCTCCTTTCGTTCTTCATGCGTAAAAACAGCGCCAATTTTTTCTGCCGCTTTGCGCGAACGCCAGTTATCTATACCTATATGCAACCAAACAATTTCTGCCCACTGGAATGCATGATCAAGCATTAACTTTTTCATTTCAGTGTTAGTGGTGCCACCCCAGTAGTTGCATGCTAAAAAGGTAAAGCCGATTGCAACCTCAGCATTTTCTTTATTCCACTCGTAATAGCGAGATGAGCCTATGATTCGTTTGGCCGCATTATCTATCGCCACAAATGCACTGCCAGATGCTAAAGCACCTTTAAAAAAACTATGTTCAAAAACATCACGCTGGTAGCGTGTTGGTTCAGGATGTTGTTCCCATATTTTAGGATCAGAGGCTGCTAAATATAATTCTTCAAAATCATCAGCAACCAATGGCCGCAAACTTAAGTTTGGCCCCATTAACACGGGTTTAAAATTAAAATCAGGATTCACTCGTTTTTCCTTCAAGAAATTAATCGAATGTTGCAATACTATTTAGTAGCTTGAACAGGTAATTCGCGGAACATATCCTTAATACCATGCTCAGGGACAGATAACTCACCCTGCGCCGTTTTTTGATCCAGCCCGCTCTTTTTAGCTTCGTTACTTTTGATGAGCCAATAAGTTGCAAAGGTATAAATAGAGCCAGCTTCAATAAAAAATATGACGGATTTTTTTAACGGCAAAAAATATAACCATGCCCAAATCATTGCCGGAAGAACCAACATTAAAATGCCCAATATTTTATAAATACGCGCATAACCTTGACGTAACTTTTCGTCAGAAATTAAATGGAGTGTATCTTTCGACCGCCAAATGCACACGTAAGCAATGCTGACGAAAAAAATTGCCGCAAAAATTCCATGTGGGCTGAGAGGATCAAATGCGGAAGGTGCTGGCCAACGCATGGGGAAAAGCGCGAGGCCTGCAGCGGCAAGGCCAGCTATATTCAGTGCGTAATCTTCCAATCGGGTAAAACCTTTATAAACAAATAGTAAAACAGCTTGTGCGAAGAAAAGTCCCACCAGGGCATCGCGCATTACGCCTCGCCCATATTCTTGTTTTGTCACATCGAAATAATGGTAATACTCACTAATAGATCCGGCGAGTGGCAAACCCGCACGCAAGTAGGCACCGACAGCCAAAATAATAGGAAATGAAAACCCTAATACGACCATGCCAAGCCTTAAGGTACGATAAGTTGCGGTGGATTGTTGCGAGAGATTTTGCGTTTTCATTGAAGTCCTGTTTATGTGTTCTGATTTTTTGTATTCCAAATCATTGCAGGGCGAACTATAACAGTACAAACAAATGTGCGGAAAAAATAGTGTAATGAATGCTCAACAGATTTCTTCAACATCGAAAAAATAAAAGCCGGACGATGTGAATCGCCCAGCTTTTTATACATCCAATTAAATAAGGATTACTTGAACGCATCCCACGCGGCAGTAGCTTTACCATTGGCATCCATAGCACCCATGGTGTAACCACTCCAACCCGGACGCGCTTCCGGCTCCCAATAGAAAATACCAATGCCTTTTCCACCGGTAACCTGGCCAACTTTGGTCACCATATCTTTTACGATGGTTTGCGCAGATGCATTATCCCAGGGCACGCCAATTTCACTGATCATGACTTCTTTACCATAGCGGCTAACCATGTCATTCAGATTGGTCAGGCAAGATGAGTTAATAGTTTGCCAGGTTGAGCCTGATACGTTAGTCGGATAATCCGAAAAACCCAAAACATCAAAGCTTGCACCGTTAGCAACCAAGCCATCAAACAACCAACGGTTGTCTGCATTCTTAAAACAGTTCGCCAAATGCACTACAACTTTTGCACTCGGGAAAATGCTCTTGGTCGCGTTATAACCTGTATTGGTCAACCAAGCGTAATTTTTCATGTTGGTCGATGCCTTACCATCATTCCACAACATACCATTGCTGGTTTCATTACCCACTTGTACCCATAATGGAGTCACGCCTGCATCTTTCACCGCTTGTAATACCGCTGTGGTGTGGTTGTAAACCGCATCCATCAACTGCGTGAAAGTATAGCCAGACCATGCGGCAGGTTTGGTTTGTTGGCCGGGATCGGCCCAGGAATCGCTGTAATGGAAATCAATCATCACACTCAAACCGGCAGCTTTGGCACGCTTCGCCTTGGCGACTACATCTTGCGACGAGTTATACCAACCCTGCGCCGGGTTTACCCACACGCGCAAACGCGCAGCAGTCATGCCCTGCTCTTTCATGATGGCGAAGATATCTTTTTGCACGCCGCTGCGATTGTAATACTTGTAACCGTTGGCTTCGATTTCAGATGTCCAACTCACATCAGCTCCTTTAACCACAGCAGCCATAGACAAAGACGAAGACAATAACAGACCCGCCGCGGCCAGGGACTGCGCCGCGATTTTTGATAGTTTCATGTTGTTTACCTTTATTTTTATGTTTTTAGGCTTATGCCTGATTAGGTTCTCTCACAGTCAGCCCGGTTCTACTTCCCACCCTTCAGGCCAACTTCCGACCTCCTGCCGTTACTTCATCCACATATTATTTATATGATATATAATTTAAAATAACAAGACTTATCTTCTTTGTATGAAATATTTTTTACGCGTGAAATTATAAAGCGAATGATCGCTATAAATACTCTTTAAACGCATATACCCCAAAGGCATAACCCCCAAACTATTTAGCCTTTTTCAATAAGGGCCTATGCTGTTAACCTGCGCGCCTGCTGAAATTCCAACATCAGCTGATCAAAATTAAACAATTTAGGCTTTGAATTTATGGATTTTCAGTATCCCTACGCGCTTGCTGGTTTGTTCGTTGGCTTTGTAGTTGGTTTGACCGGTGTAGGCGGTGGCTCGCTGATGACTCCAATTTTGCTGTATTTTGGTATCAACCCCGCCAGCGCAGTCGGTACCGATTTGCTTTATGCCGCGATTACCAAATCGGGCGGCGTCCATGTCCACCATAAAAAACGCAATATCGATTGGCATATCACCCTTATGCTGGCGCTGGGTTCAGTGCCTGCCGCGCTGTTAACTTTATGGATGCTGCACTCAATTGGGCTCGACACCGCTACCATCAACAAAGTCATTAAAAAATCCCTGGGTTGGGCAATGTTGCTGACTGCCCTCGCGATTTTGTTTAAACAAAAAATCATGGATTACAGCCATCGCAATGATGTGTGGCTTACACGTATGACCCGTAAACAACAGGACGTTGCAACGATTATCATTGGCCTTGTCATGGGTGTGATTGTGACATTGACGTCCATTGGTGCTGGTGCGTTGGGAACTGTTGCCCTGTTCCTGCTTTATCCGTTGTTACCTGTTGTGCGTTTGGTGGGAACTGAAATTGCGCACGCGGTTCCACTGACCCTGGTAGCCGGTATTGGCCATGCAAGTTTTGGAAATGTCGATTGGGGTTTGCTGGTGAATTTGTTGATAGGTTCATTACCCGGTATTTATATCGGTAGCCATTTGGCGCATCGCGCTGCTGAAAAATATTTGCGTCCTGCACTTGCGCTTATGATGATGTATGCGGGAAGCAAGTTGGTTTTTTAAACCTGACTTAAGCAATATAAAAAAAGGCGATCTAAAAATAGATCGCTTTTTTATTACATCCCATAATGTTCCTTTATAGTTTTTTATTGGCAGCCTTTTTGTTTACAGCCTTTTTGTTTAAAGCCGTTGCACATCCACAGACACAAATAATTGCGGCGAATGTCCGCCACCAAAAATTACGCCTTTCAAGGGAGTTACATCTGAGTAATCCCTACCCCACGCCGTTGTAATATGTTGTTCACCCGTCACTGTATTATTTGTCGGGTCAAACTCAAACCAACCTTCACCGGGTGAATAAACTGCAAACCACGCGTGGGTTGCATCGGCCCCAATTAATTTTTCTTCACCGGGTGGTGGCAAAGTTTCAAGATAACCACTCACATAACGCGCGGGATACCCTAGGGAACGCAAACAGCCAATGGCGAAATGCGCAAAATCCTGGCACACACCGCGCTTGTGTTTAAACACATCGGCCAGTGGAGTTGCTACATCTGAAAATTCGGGGTCATAGGTAAAATCATTAAAAATACGCTGGGTTAAATCCATCACCGCTGACAAGAATGGTCGATCATCGGTAAAAGATGGCGCGGCATAATCCGCCAGATAAGCTTGCGACTGCACCATGAGTGAATCCAGCATAAATTCACGCGCATTGACGCAATCAATTGTTTTGGTATTTTCCAATAAATATTTTACGTAACTGCAAGGGTTGCCAAAATCCAGGTTTATATTGGCTTCCATATCTTTTACGTCAATGATGCTGGTAATGGCCAGCTCTAATTCGCTGTGGTCTTTTTCAATTGAAAATTGTAAAAACTGATTGCCAAAACAATCTGTACGTTTGTTATAGGTAGTTGCTGCGGGTGATATTTTTATATCTATCGCATCCACCTGTTGCCTGGAAGTATTACGTGGCAAAACGTAAGCGACGTTATAGCAATTGCTGACCGACAATGCATATTTGTAGCACGTGCTATGGCGAACAGTGTATTTCATAACAATAATTCCCCGCTTGAAACACAATCATAATTGATCTTGCCACTCAGTATTTTTTACCAACAATTGTGGCCCTTGTGCATGGTCAAAATAGCGCTGGCTGATGGCTTTTGCGGCACTGCTAACAAGGTACTGCACACGCGCCAGAATCTGGTCCAGTTCCTGGCGTACTCCCGTATCTGTTTGTGCCAGCACTTTTACATCGCTCAGCTTTAAAGTTGTTGTCGCTTCCAGTAAAAATTTGTTTTCTGCACTCAAGATTTCTTTGTTGCCCGGTAAATCTGCAAAATGCATTGCCAGGTTTTCAATCTGGAAAATCAACGAGCGTGGATTATTGCTGTTCAACAAAATCATTTCCAAACCGTTTTCAATATTCACACCGCTTTGATAACGGCGGCGATAAGAGATTAAAGCTTCTCCGCATAAGAGTGCAGTTTCAACCAACACTTCTTGTTCAATATCATCAAACTTACTCGTCAGCATAGAGCGCAAACCACTGACAATTTGTAACGCGCGCTCCATACGTCGGCCCATTTCCATAAAATGCCAGCCATTGCCACGAATCATACTTTCATGGATCAAACCCGCAAATGCCAGCAATGCCGTAACAAGCGGCCCAAGGGCTTCTTCCGGTGCCGAAAGGCTGCCTGGTTTCAAAGTCATTTTTAAATTATCAAGCTCATCGCCGATATTATTAATAATGCGTTGGGTATCGCTGGATAATTGTTCTTTCACTTGCTCTGCGGCTTTAATCATTGCAACCAGATTATTAGCGACGCTGCCCACACGATATTGATCAACAATAATTGAAATCATTTCAGGTTCGGGATTATCCAGCATTGCATCATCAAAACTGGTAAAGCCCGGATAAGTAGAGGTCACATCCGTCACAGATTTTAATAACGTCCTGAAAATACCATCTGGCAGCGCCTCGGTTTTATTCAACTGGACAAACACAGTGCGCAACAAACGCAATGCAGATTCTGCACGTTCAGCGTAACGTCCCATCCAAAATAAATTTTCAACCACACGGCTCGGTAGCTCCCCTACACTCTCTTGCATTTGTTGCGATTCAGGTGTGCGCAAGGTGACATGTTTTTCCGGTTCCGATGCCAACACCCAGGTATCTTTTGACACAGAACCGCGCTGGTTGGAAATAATTTTTTTATCGGCATCCAAATTTACCCGCGTCAATCCACCCGGTAATATTGCGTAAGATGTTTCACTCGCAACAGCGAAAGTACGCAAAATAGAAGCACGCGGTAAAAACCTGCCTTGATGCCAGGTCGGTGTTTTTGCACTCGCAATATACTCTTGCGCTGCAAATTGATAAGGATGTTTACGAATGCGATTTTGCCAGGCTTGCAATTTGGTATCGTCCAATTCAGCGCCGTACACTTCGTATAAACCGGGCTTGCGATAAGTGGGTTTAATTAATAAATCCTTTAAATTAGCGCAAACGTATTCCAAATCCTGTTTGTCACCGCACCACCAGGTTTTCACCGATTCCATTTTTAATTCACGCCCAAGCAAGGCTCTTGAAATTGCGGGTAGATAGCGCAACAGCGCAGGATTCTCAAGGACGCTCGAGCCCAACGGATTAGCAATAGCTACGTTACCCATGCGCGCAACTTCCAATAATCCCGGCACGCCCAATTGTGAGTTACCTTTTAATTCAACCGGATCGCAATAAACATCATCGACACGGCGCAAAATTACATCAACACGCTTTAAACCATCGAGGGATTTCATCCAGACATAACCGTTGCGAACGGTGAGGTCACTGCCTTGCACCAATTGAAATCCTAAATAATTTGCAAGATAGGCGTGTTCAAAATAAGTTTCGTTGTATGCACCAGGCGTCAGCACCACGATGCGCGCAATACCACCATTAGGATTTAATTCATGCAATTTTTGGCGTAAGCGCGAAAAAAATAATGAGAGCCTGTGAACATGGCTATCGCGAAACAAGCTGGGAAAAACACGATTCATTACCGTGCGATTTTCCAATGCATAACCCGCACCGGAAGGCGCTTGGGTACGGTCAGCCATGACTTTCATATTGCCATCAAGCCCACGTACCAAATCCACACCGTGTAAAATTAACTGGTGATCGCCTTGCATTTTTACCTGATGGCAAGGGCGCAAATAACCGGCATGGGAAAATAATAATTCGGGAGGAATAACACCCTGCTGGATTAATTTTCTATCGCCATAAATATCCAGCAAAAGCGCATTAAATAACTCTGCACGTTCAACCAACGCCGATTCCGTTTGGCTCCATTCTTCACTGCTAATCAGTAAAGGAACAGGGTTTAATTGCCAGGTCTGGTTTGCGTTGGGTTCATCATATATTTTGTAAGTTGCACCATCATCGCGCAAAAGACGGCGAACTTTTTTCTGGCGCTCATCAATCGCTTCCGCACCAAGACTGTGCAAACTTTCCAGCAAGTATTTCCAGTGCGAACGAATTTTGCCATTGCTGTTGTAGGCTTCATCGATACCATCGGTAGAAGATTGGTATTGAAATTGGGATTGCGATTGACTAGAAATTTGATTTTCCATCTGCGCGGAATATAAAGTCATGGGGCTTAACGTCTAGGATTGGATACGATGCAATCATTTTAGCTGCTTTTAAACTCTAATGTTTCATTTATGGGTTTGTGACGAATTTATTCTAAGCAATAACGAAAGATCACTTTTCTATTTTTTGTTCATAACGTCATCCGCATACATATTTCCATCTATTAAAGGAGTCGTCATCCCGTAGGGATCCAGCGGCTGGCGTTCCAGTGACTTTGACGTTTGTAAAGACGCTGGATCCCTACGGGATGACGATTCCCTATTTAAAAAATTAAAGCAGAAATGTGTGAGCCATTACCGCCGCAAATCCAACGTACACGGATATTCATCCGCTGGCTCTTCGGCCGGTGGTGACATAGGCCTGGGCGGATGTTTATGTTCAAAAAATTCGCGCAAAATTTTACCCGCAGGCGAAACAGGCAATGCTCCCGGTGTGTGATTAAAATCAAAGAAACGATTGCCACGGCGCGATTCAGCTTCATTCGCATTGACAGGGAACCGATCATAACTACGGCCACCAGGATGGCTCACGTGATAAGTACAACCACCAATACTTTTTCCATTCCAGGTATCAATTAAATCAAACACCAATGGCGAATGAATGCCGATTGTGGGATGTAACGCAGAAGGTGGTTGCCACGCGCGATAACGCACACCACCAACATATTCACCGTGTTTTCCTGTTGCATTTAAACAAACCCTGCGACCATTACACGCGAGGACATAACGCCCCGGAGTAAGGCCAGAAATTTTTACCTGCAAACGTTCAATGGAAGAATCTACATAACGCGACGTTCCAAAGCTGGAAATTTCTTCACCCAGCACATGCCATGGCTCAATCGCCCAACGCAATTCAATCTGGATATCATCCAATTGCACACGGCCATAATGAGGAAAACGAAATTCTTCAAATGCAGCAAGCCATTCCAATTGAAACGGATAACCATGATCATTTAAATCCTGCACAACATCGCGCATGTCTTCCCACACATAATGCGGCAACATAAATTTATCGTGCAGCGCTGTGCCCCAACGAACCAATGGTTTTTTGTAAGGTGAGTCCCAGAAACGACTGATCAAACAGCGCAATAATAAAATTTGCACCAGTGACATACGCGCATGGGGTGGCATTTCAAATCCGCGGAATTCCAGGATTCCCTGCCGACCGCTTGCAGATCCCGGTGAATAAAGTTTATCGATACAAAATTCTGCGCGATGCGTATTACCAGTGATATCAATTAATAAATTTCGCATGAGCCGATCAGTTAACCAGGGCTGGTCAACCAGACCATCCGGCATTTCTTTAAATGCAATTTCCAGCTCGTACAACATTTCATCGCGGCCTTCATCTACTCGCGGTGATTGACTCGTAGGCCCAATAAATAAACCGGAAAATAAATAAGAGAGTGCGGGATGATGTTGCCAAAAAGTTACCAGGCTACGCAACAAATCCGGCCTGCGTAGAAATGGACTGTTCGCCGGAGTCCATCCACCAAATGTAACGTGATTACCACCGCCGGTGCCTGAATGACGACCATCCAACATAAACTTTTCTGTTCCCAAACGGGTTTGGCGTGCATCTTCATATAATGCTTCTGTATTACTTACCAACTCCGACCATGTTTCTACCGGATGAATATTGACTTCAATAACTCCCGGATCAGGTGTAATTAAAAATTTCTTAAGGCGATAATCTTTGGGTGGCTCATAACCCTCCAATACCACCGGCATATCCAATTCTTTTGCAACAGATTCAATTGCTTCAATCAAGACGACGTAATGTTCGAGATAAGTCAGTGGAGGCATGAATATGTACATACGACCTTCTCGCACTTCAAAACACATAGCCGTACGAATTACATAGCCTGCTTCCAAATAATGTGGCTTGTTAACAGGACTGGCTGTTTGTTCTGCGATGATTTGAGAAGGTTTTTGATTGGCTTTACGTTTTGATGAAAATTTTTGTACCAGGTTTTCGAGTGAGGTTACGCGCACAGCTTGCTGGGTTTTTCCCGCCGGATTTAACGCGGGTTTCTCTGCAATAGGGTCAGACTCGGGTTGATACAAATCATATTCCTTCTCGGGAAAACCAACTGAATTTAACGGTAACCGCAACCCCATAGGCGAATCACCCGGAATTAACATCAACTCATCCGTGCGAAATTTCCATCGTCCTGTTAACCAGGTGTTATGCGTATAATTCCATTCAATTGGCAATACATAACCCGTTTCAATATTCAAACCGCGCGATAATAATGCAGCTAACCGGCGACGCTCCAAATCATCTTTTAAATTTGCCTTGAGCGGATCTATACCAACCGGTAATTTTTGCTCAGCCCACAGGTAATAAAGTACATCTTCATAAGCGGGAATTAAATGCTCGCTATTAACAACAATTTTTTTACAAAATGCTTGCGCAAATTTTTTGGCACTTTCGTGATTAAAACCGTAGGAGCGATCAACACGCGCCAAATATTTTTCATCGCGCCATAAGGGTTGTCCATCAGTTCGCCAGAAGCAGCCCAATGCCCAGCGCGGAATTTCTTCACCGGGATACCATTTACCTTGACCATAATGCAGCAAACCAAAGGGAGCAAACGTTTTGCGCATACGCAACAATAAATCTTTTGCGAGTTTTAATTTATCGGCCCCAAGTGCACCGGTATTCCATTGTTCGGATTCCATATCGTCAATGGAAACAAATGTGGGCTCGCCACCCGTTGTTAAACGAACATCCTGCTCTATCAGTTGTTTATCAACCGCTGTCCCCAGTGCATTAATCGTTGCCCATTGTTCTTCGGTATAAGGTTTGGTAACTCGTGGATCTTCCAATATACGGAAGACTTCATTTGCATAAACAAACTCTACTTCGCATTTGCTGGTTGCGCCCGTAATGGGCGCAGCGGAAACAGGATCTGGTGTGCAGGCTAGTGGAATGTGTCCTTCAGTGGCGAGCAAACCCGATGTAGGATCCAAACCAATCCACCCCGCACCGGGAATATAAATTTCTGTCCACGCATGTAAATCGGTAAAATCTTTTTCTGGCCCGTTTGGGCCATCAAGTACTTTGATATCTGATGTTAACTGCACCAGATAACCCGAAGCGAAACGTGCGGCATAACCCAGATGGCGAAATATTTGCACCAATAACCAAGCGGTATCACGGCAAGAACCTTTTGCCAGGGTTAGTGTTTCTTCACAGCGCTGGATTCCCGGCTCAAGGCGCACACCGTAACCAATCATTTGTTGCAGTTTTTGGTTTACCTGCACAAGAAAATCGTTCACATGCCAGGGTTTTTCAGAGAGAACCCTGTGGCGGATTTCAGCTTTAATATCGTCAACCAACTCTACCAGTTGCGGGCCGGTTTCCATGATTTCCAGGTAGGGAATCAATTCGCGCTTTAATTGTTCATCGTAAGCAAAGGGAATATATTCCGCATAATCTTCTACAAAAAAATCAAATGGATTAATTGAAGTCATTTCTGCGATGACTTCTACCGATATCTTTAGTTTTTCACAAGAATCGGGAAAAACCAGGCGCGCCTGGAAATTTCCAAACGGATCTTGCTGCCAATTTATAAAATGTTTTTCAGGTTCAACTTTTAAAGAATAACTATGGATTTTAGTACGCGAATGTGGAGCTGGACGCAAACGTAATAGATGAGGAAACAGCGAAGTCAACCGATCAAACTTATATTCAGTGACATGATGAATGGCAACGCGTATAGCCATAAAAATACCTTTTCTAATATTATGTACATCAACAACCCAACAGCCTCATGATGCAAAAAGGTGCGCATGATTTTTCAATGCGCCCAAAAAGTGCGCATTTCTGCAGGTTAATTGTTGATATGTGATTTTTTAGAACCTGGTATGGATAAGGCAATAAGTGAACCAAGTGAGAAGCAGGCACCGGGAATTATTGAAGGAGATAACTAGTGTAATAAAAATATAATGTGGACATATTATTCATTGACAGAGCTTCAGGCCAAACCTGTCATATAGTAAAACGACTGGCCATTTTCTGGATGTTGATTGCAAGTTCGTTGAGCCGCGTAATGGATTCTGTTGTATTGACCGAGGCCAGATTATTTTGCTCACCCATTTCAGCAATGTGGTGAACTTCTTTCGCAATCATTTCGCTTGCAGTTCTCTGTTCACGCAAAGCAGAACTCATTTCACTGACCATGCCAGTGACTTCAGAAATTTTTTCCAGACTTTGCTCTACTGCTTTCTCCGCATTAGAAGCCAAAGCGCCGCCATCACTCACCAAGGCAACACCCGACTGCATGCCGCTAACAGCGCCTGCAACACCGCTTTGGATAGCATTAATCATGGAAGTAATTTCCAATGTGGATGATGCCGTACGCGCGGCCAGGCTCCTGACTTCATCTGCCACAACCGCAAATCCGCGACCTTGCTCACCAGCACGTGCAGCTTCAATTGCCGCATTAAGTGCAAGTAAATTGGTTTGATCTGCAATACTTTTGATGACGTTAATAATATCGGAAATTTGTTCTGATTCTTGCCCCAAAGATTCCACCACACTGCGCGTATCTTGCGATGAACGCTCAATGCGCTGCATAGACACTTTTACATCGAGCAATACTTCCCTGCCTTCAGCGGCGAGTTGGTTCGAACTTTTCATTGCTTCATCAGCAGCGACAGCGTGGGCGTTAATAACATTGATATTCATCGACATCTGCTCGATTGCAGATGCCATGGTTGTCGCCGCTTTATGTTGTTGCGATGTTCCGTAAACAATCGTGGAAGACGATTCATTCAAGCGCTGGCTCATAACCCGAAGCTCATCAGCAGCCGTGATGATCCCGCTGACGATATCATGCAAATTGGATTTCATATCATGCAGTGCTATTTCCAATTCAGCAATTTCATCACTTCCGTTCACCTGGATTGAACCGGTTAAATCACCTTTTGCAATACGTTTGGCAATTGTAATTGTTTTTTGCAAAGAGTTTATTATTTTTCCGCCCAACCAAAGACTGATCGCAATACTGCATATAACCGCAATCAGCAAAATCACAATAACTTCGGTAATGGCATGTTTGGACGCGGTTACTGTTTTATCATACTGTTGTTTTGCTGATTGATCGGCAACATCGACTACATTTTGGATTTTTGATTGTACGAGCAGGAAGGTTTTATCGGCGGTTTGCATGGAGGCCAAGCCCATATTGGGATCAACCTCAGCCATTTCTATCGCTTGGGAAATTTCTTTTTTGTACGCCGATAAGTTATCGAGTATTTGTTGCAGATTGTCTTTTTCAGCGGTAGCCACATCATAATTTTTTAAAAGGCTGGTAATTTTTTTAGTTGCATCATCAATTTTCTGGTCAATTTCAGCAGCGACCATTTTGATTTTTTTCTCGTCGTAATTATTCATCCAGGTAAACAGGCGATACACGCCAATATTCGCCGCCCGCGCATCATCCAGGGTTGCACTACTCAGTTGGTATTTTTTGAACTGAACCGCATAAATATCCTGAGTGGATGCTTTCATCGTATTCATGGCAAAAACAGCAACACAACCTAAAACAACCATAAATGCCAAGACAATGGAGGGTAAGGACAATAATTTTTCACGAATTTTCATTGCAATTCTCACATCCCTTTCAAAAAATTAATTTTCACTTATTAGCGTTTATAAATACCAGCGCAGACAATGCTCTCATCCAATTTTTCACAATAAGCAGATTTGGGCAGGATTTTTTTGGTAACCGGATCGGTGAACTTATAATCCTGCCAAAACTTTCCTTTTGATTTGGCAAGTTCAATACGCTCTTTAATAAATTCTTTTCCATCGGCATCTTTAAACCCGATAAGCTCCTTACCGACTTGCTTGGGGTTTTGTCCGTGAGCCAGGGCTTTACCACCCATTGAATAAACAACTACATAAATGTCATTTTTTATGTATTCCGGTTTTTGCCCCGTAAAATCAGCATAGGCTGTTTCTGCACCTGCAGATTTAATATGGCTTATTGCTTTTTGCACCATGGTTTCTGCATCTTTTTGGGTTCCAAAATCTTCAGCATACAAACCGATAGATGTAATCATCATTACAAAAAATGTTGATATAGCGGATAATTTCATTTCAACTCCCTCGCTGGATTATTAAGTTAAAAATGCAACAAAAAACGGCGCTACCAAATTAAATATTTAATAAGCTTATATTCAATCGGCGCTTTAGCAAGTGAGAAAAGCAAAGGTACTTGATTAACGCAGAAGTTAACCCGGTAGAATAAGATGATGCAATGACGAGGAATGTAGCAAATAAAGAGAGGATAGAATGCGCGCCAGGAATTTAAAAGCAGATTTAAATACGTAAGAAATCAATAAAAGTATCTATCGATTTTTCGCACCGGGAATCATCTACACCTTGCTGGGAAGATACATACAGGGTTCCCTGGTAATACATACCGAGGTCGTTAAAGGTATTAATCAACACATCTTCGTAACACAATGGACAAGTGTCCTCAACACCGGTTGCAATAATCGCTGCGCCTATTCCGTGTAATTGCTTGCCGATTTCCTGTTCGATATCTACCAAGTCTGAAAACCTGTCCACAAACACTTTTAATTGTGCACTCATGGAATACCAATAAACAGGTGATGCAAAAATCCAGCGTTCGTAATTCAGCAGTTGTTTAATCAACGGCAAAAAATCATCATTACTGTTTTTATGTTCATGGTCGTAAAACGAAATTTTATAATCAGACACATCAAAAATATCCGTTGGTATTTTTTGCGCAACCTTATCAAGCACTTTGCGCGTATCACCATCTTTGCGGGAGCCGCCATAAATAATTGCTGTAGTAGCCATAGATTAATTCGCCTTTTCCGCAGGTGGAGCAACACGTAACACTTCTTCCAGGGTGGTTAAACCCGCCGCAATTTTTTGTGCGCCGGATAAACGCAACGTGCGCATACCTTCTTTCATGGCTTGCCGGCGCATGTCGATTATATTGCAATCGCTAGTTACTTTTTCTTTTAAAGTTTCAGACACCACTAAAATTTCATACAGACCCTGGCGACCAAGATAGCCCGTGTTGCGACATTCCAAACATCCAACAGGACGATAAATTTTTGCAGGAACATTCACCTTCCAGGGCGCCACCAACTGCTGCCAATCATCGCTACTGATTTGTCCTTCTTCTTTGCAATGTGGACACAGCGTACGTACCAAACGTTGCGCCATTACCCCCAGCAAAGTCGCATTAATTAAATAGGAGGGAATACCGAGATCCAGCATACGTGCAACAGTTGAAGGTGCATCGTTGGTGTGCACGGTTGATAACACCAAATGTCCGGTAAGCGCCGCTTGCACGGCCATTTGCGCTGTTTCCAGATCGCGTATTTCGCCCACCATAATAATGTCCGGATCTTGCCGCATAAGGCTGCGAATCCCGGCTGCGAAATCCAAACCAATTTTGTGATGCACCTGCGTTTGGTTAAAACTTTCTTCCACCATTTCGATGGGATCTTCAATCGTACTGACATTCACTTCTGCCGTAGAAATCTGGCGGAGTGATGAATAAAGCGTTGTGGTTTTACCGGAACCGGTCGGCCCTGTTACCAATACAATTCCGTTGGGGCGATCTAACATGGAGCGCCAGCGCGTGTAGTCTTCCCCAACCAAACCTAAATCGGTAAAACTGCGCAACAACACTTCCGGATCAAAAATACGCATGACCAGTTTTTCACCGAAAGCAGTTGGCAAGGTGCTCATCCGCAATTCAATTTCGCTGCCATCATTACGGCGCGTTTTGATACGGCCATCTTGCGGTTTGCGACGTTCGGAAATATCCATGCGACCGAGGACTTTAAATCGGCTGGTAACGGCAGTTGCTACATTGGCTGGCAACTCATAAACGTAATGCAACACACCATCGATACGAAAACGAATACGCCCTACATCACGACGCGGCTCAATATGGATATCACTCGCGCGTTGGTCGTAGGCATATTGCAACAACCAATCCACAATTTTTACGATGTGCTGGTCATTAGCATCGGGATCAGTCGATTTGCCCAATTCAACAAGCTGTTCGAAATTGGTAATAGCCGATGCAGAAGCGCCACCAGCAGCGCCAGTGACTGAGCGCGCCAATGTATAGAACTCCACCATGTAGCGTTCGATATCAGCGGGATTCGCAATAACACGTTTAACACGACGGCGCGCCACGTGTTCAAGCTGCGGCTCCCAACCACTCACAAAAGGCTGGGTGCAAGCGATGACTACTTCGTCCGGTGTCACTTCAACACACAAAATGCCATGGCGTTTTGCAAAGGCGTAACCCATTATTTCGGTCACTTTCGCCGTGTTGATTTTCATGGGATCAATATGAACCAATGGATGTTTGGATTTTTCCGCCAGCCATTCAGTGATTGCATCACCATCCAGGACTTTACCGGGACGTTTACGATCATCCAGGTTTTGCGTGGCGATATAACTGACAGGATGCATAATCGCCTGCTCCCGCGTGCGCGATGAGCCAAGCAATACGTTCGCATCCTCCTGCAACAAGCGGCCATCGGCCACCAAATCCATTAATACGCTACGCAAATCCAACACACGGTCGAAAGCCATACACCAATTCCTGCTATTTTCTTTATCAAGGGATTGTAGCTAGTCTAGCTGATTAGGGACACTAATCAGATCGCGAAATACCATCATGAAGCTTGCATTTCCAAAAACTTTGGGCGATTGTCTACCCCACTTGATTCCGCAAAAGAGTTGATCATGTCGTTTAATCTGAAAACCTACCAAACCCAACTCGCCCAACTTGTCGCCTTACCATCAGTAAGTTGTGGTGTGCCAAATTGGGACATGCCCAATTTACCTGTCATCGAATTGCTCGCAACATGGTTCGCTGATTTGGGATTTAAAACGCAAATTATTCCACTCGCGCAGCCAGGTAAAGCAAATTTAATTGCTACGCTGGGCAGCGGCGACGGCGGTTTAGTCCTGGCTGGCCATAGCGACACAGTGCCTTACGATGCAGACAGATGGCAGAGCGATCCGTTTAAACTTACCGAAAAAGGCGGCAAATTTTTCGGTTTGGGCGCAACGGATATGAAAGGTTTTTTCCCCGTTATCTTGGCGGCAATACAACCTTTTTTAGATAAACCGCTCAAGCATCCAATAATTATTCTTGCAACAGCCGACGAAGAAAGCAGTATGAGCGGCGCACGCGCCTTGGCTGATATGGGAAAACCCAAAGCGCGCTACGCAGTGATTGGCGAACCCACTGAGCTCAAACCCATTCGCATGCACAAAGGCATTATGATGGAAGCTATCCGCATTCGCGGACAAGCAGGCCATTCATCAAATCCTGCGTTAGGAAAAAGTGCGTTGGATGCAATGACACAAGTGATGGCCGAATTAATGAGTTTGCGTAACGATCTGCAATTAAAATATCGCAACCCCGGTTTCGCCGTGCAAACGCCAACATTAAATTTAGGCTGCATTCACGGCGGCGATGGTGCCAATCGAATTTGCGGTGAATGCGAATTGCATTTTGATTTGCGTTTACTCCCGGGAATGGACACCGAAGCATTGCGTACAGCAATTCAAAATCGTTTAACGCCAATCGCCGAAACCAGCGGAACTGATATTGTTTTTTCTTCATTATTTGAAGGCGTAGAACCTTTTGACGAGCCTGCTGAATCCGAGTTGGTAAAAGTGTGCGAACAATTAACTGGTCACACGTCCGAAAGTGTTGCATTCGCCACCGAAGCACCTTTTATGCAACAACTCGGCATGCAGACAGTTGTGCTTGGCCCCGGCTCAATCAACCAGGCACACCAACCCGATGAATTTATCAGCATCGATCAACTTGAACCTGCGGTAAAAATTGTGCAGGAATTGATTCAAAAATTTTGTGTAAATTAATTTAATAAGGAATCGTCATTCCCGCAGGGATGACGAAAATAAATATACGAGACCTTCATGTTAAACGTCGCACTTTGTTCCTACGGCATGTCCGGAAAAGTTTTCCATGCCCCACTGATTACAGCGGAACCACAATTAAATTTGCATACTATTTTGCAACGCTCCAGTGATAGTGCTTTGGCGGATTACCCCAATGTAAAAATTGCAAAATCCTTTGAAGATATATTGGACGATAATGCTATTGATGTAATCGTGGTGAACACACCAAACGAACATCATTTTCCGATGACTAAAGCTGCGTTACTCGCAGGAAAACATGTTGTCACAGAAAAACCTTTTACACTTTCATTGGCTGAAGGTGAAGAATTAATCGCACTTGCGGAGCAGCAACAAAAAATTCTCGCCGTATTCCATAACAAACGTTTGGAGACTGATCATCTCACGGTGAAAAAAATATTGGCCGATGGCAGCCTTGGCCGCGTAGTAGAAATTGAATGGCATTACGATCGCTACCGAAATGCGATTACGCATAAATTATGGAAAGAAGATAAATTACCCGGTTCAGGAACCTGGTGGGATTTAGGCGTGCACATGCTTGATTCAATGCTCAATCTTTTGGGCCGACCACAAGCTGTCAATGCGGACATGCGCAGCTTGCGCCGTGCAGAAGGCTCAACGGATTATTTTAATGTATGTTTCCATTACGCCGATATGCGAGTGCTGTTGCGTTCAAGCACTTTTGTCAGCGAGAAAGGTGCAACAGTTAGCCTGCACGGTGATAAAGGTTCATTTTTAAAATTTGGCCAGGATGTGCAAGAGCAACAACTAATAAATGGCTTGCGACCCTATCAACACAATTGGGCGCAACATGGCAGAGACAACCAGGGGATTTTAACAATCCAGCAAGAAAATGGCGCCCAGCGGACACAAGTCGAAAGTGAGCGCGGTTGTTACGAATTATTTTATCGCAATATTGCTGAGGCTATTAATGGAAAAGATACTTTGCGTTTTGGTGCGCAGCAGGCATTATTAGCGGTAGAAATGTTGTTAGCAGCTGAAGAAAGCAACAGATTACAAAAAACTATTTTGGTTTAATTTATTAAAGAGAACTACCGTGTCCGACACTCAAGCCTCTACTAAACAAGAATACGTAAAATGGTTTCGCCATTCGACGCCCTATATCAACAAGCACAGCGACAAAACCTTTGTGATTATGTTGCCGGGCGAGGCTATCAATCATGCAAACTTTCATAATATCGTCCACGATATTGCGCTGTTATGCAGCCTGGATGTAAAGCTGGTTCTTGTGCACGGTGCGCGCCCGCAAATCGACGAGCGTTTGCAATTGGCCGATACTTTCAGCCACTTCCATGAGCATTTACGGATTACCGATAGCGAAAGTTTGCGACTTGTCATTCAAGCTATTGGCGAAGCACGTACCACAGTTGAAGCAGCACTATCTACCGGCTTGCCCAATTCGCCGATGCACGATGCCGACATGCAAGTGATCAGCGGTAATTTTGTGGTGGCCATGCCTTACGGTGTAATCAATGGTGTTGATTTGCAACACACGGGCAAAGTGCGCAAAGTGAATGTGCAGTCGTTACAAAGCGTATTGAATCCGGGTGCGGTGGTTTTGTTATCGCCTATGGGCTATTCACCTACCGGTGAAATTTTTAATTTATCTTTTAGCGATGTCGCAACCCATGTCGCAAGCGCACTCAAGGCCGATAAATTGCTCGCGTTTGTCGAGGGCAATGGCGTGACTGATGAAGAAGGCAATCTGGTTCGCCAGCTTTCACTCAAGGAGTGTCAGGATTACCTTGCTGATAATGGCGCAAAGCTTGACCATGATTTGCAGCAGGCATTGAGCGCGTGTTATTTAAGTTGTTTGCAAGGCGTGCAGCGCGCGCAATTAATGAGTTATGCAACCGATGGGGCGTTGCTGACCGAATTATTTACGCGCGATGGTTTGGGCACCATGATTTATTCCGGCCAATATGAACAATTGCGTAAAGCCAGTATTGATGATGTAGCGGGCATTCTGGATTTGATTCGTCCGCTCGAAGAGGCGGGGATTTTAGTGCGTCGTTCGCGCGAATTGCTGGAAACTGAAATCAATAAATTTCATGTGATGGATAAAGACGGCACTATTGTCGCTTGCGCGGCACTTTATCCTTACGGCGATATGGCAGAGCTTTCTTGCGTTGCAACTCATCCTGATTATCGCAACGGTGGTCGCGCCGCAGCGCTCTTGCAACAAATGGAAGAACAAGCGCGCAAGCAAAATATCAAGCAATTATTTTTGCTGACAACCCAAACGGCGCATTGGTTTATTGAACAAGGTTTTGTGCAAGGCAAGCTGGAAGATTTGCCGATTGCGAAACAAGAACTTTATAACTATCAGCGTAACTCCAAGATTTTTATAAAGCCGATTGTGTAAAAAATTTTTTTCATAAAAAAAAGCATTTGGCGGAAACACCAAATGCTTTTTTTACTAACTATTTATTTAACGACTTATTTAATTATTGAAAGTTACGCTATCGCTTACTTTTTGGAGCAACTCTTTATTTTTCTCCAGCCGCGATTGCAACGTCCACGTCAAAATACGATAAAACTCTTTATCGCCTTCAACCAGGGTAATAATATAAGCCACATTCATTCCATCAACAGAACCTTGCAGCGAGAATCGTTCAGCAGGTAAACCGCCTACTGTTATCGCTTGTTTAGCTTCCGTTATAGTTCCGTTTTTAATCGCATGCTCCAGTTGTTTTTGTATAACATCCGCATACATCTCTACCGTTACTTGTGGGTCAAAATCAATTTTTGAATCGCGCATGATAACCATATAGGTTTCATCAGTCGCTTGCGCCACACCTAGCGCTTGCCCATCAACCAAATCATGTTTTTCCCACGATTCCGGTACCTGTGCAGAAATATGTTTGTCCTCACTAAAAATAGTCTTGGTCAACGCAACATGATTTTTAGCAGACACAACTTTTATGGCTGGGTTTTCTGTGCGATCACCACCGCGACATTCTTTGGGCCGAATCGAATCACGCAGAGTACCTTCGGTACATGTCCACACAACGTCGCCATTGGTTTCTTTGGGTGTCCAGATAATGGTGTTCCTATCTTTCAAGAAGCGATAAGTCACCACAAGTTTGGCGTCTTCCTGCAAAAGAATCGATTCGACAAACTCATTGCTCACATCATCCGATAAACCAACCAAAATATTGTCATTGGGATAGGAGTGGTTGTTCTTGATAAACGTTTCTACTTTATTTTTCGATTGCAATACCAATGGCATCGCATTGTTTACTTTTGAGCGATACGTGTAATCCTGATAAGCAGGAATAGCGATAGCGGCAAGGATTCCCGTCATTGCAATGAACAGAAAAAAGCCCGCGATAAAAACTGCAATTACAACACCAGATGATTTTGGCACACTGCCATATTTCCGGTTCCAGGATTCTTTTGACGTTGCAAAAAATACGATGGCTTCAATTAAGGAAACAATACTGGGAATTAACGTTCCCCAGAATAATAAATAAAAAATTCCCCACCATTGTCCCAAATACAAACGATGTATTCCCAATCCACCCACAAAAAGCGCCAGGAGACCTGCAGTTGTTTTGCTTTTGCTAACAAACTCGCTCACTGGCGTAAAACATTTTGGGCATTTGTTTTGACCAATACGAATTATCGTTCCGCACTTTACGCAATAACAAGCAGAATCGTCAGTTTCAACTTTTTGTGTTTTGGGAGTGACTACAGGTTCAATCGCCAACACCTGGTTTTGGACTTTTGCAGGTTCAACCACTTGTGCAGGCCCACGATTTGCCAACTCGCATTGGCCGCCTGCTTTTTCAATCAAGGCTTTATATTTTGCGGCCAGTTCAGGGCCAACATCTGCTTTTACAAGGTTACGGGGTCGACGCAGCATTTTTTCGATGGCAGGAACATCTTTTTTGAAGGCTGCCGCCAGATTACTTACCAGGACAGAACGATCTACTCCTGGCTGCGGTGCAGCCAACAAAAAAATGTCCATTCTCTGCTCAGACATAAGTTGATTCCCTGATTGATGAGTGTTGTATTTTTATATGTGAATAACTGATATGGCGGTAAATGGTGACCAGCTCCCACATAATATGCAAGCGATGTTTAATGCGACATTTGCATAATGCTCCTGCCAACCCGAATACCTTCCAGCGCCCGTATTCTGCTATGCTATGCCCCTTCAATTTTTAAGTCTTTTTTAGCCAATACTTGTCCTTGGGGCGAGTACATTTGAGGTAAGACCATGCCTGTTTATCGTTCCAAAACCACCACCTCTGGCCGCAATATGGCGGGTGCTCGCGCACTGTGGCGCGCCACCGGCATGAAAGATGGTGATTTTGACAAACCAATCATCGCCATCGCCAACTCCTTCACCCAATTTGTACCCGGCCACGTACACCTGAAAGACCTGGGCCAGCTGGTGGCGCGCGAAATTGAAAAAGCAGGCGGTGTCGCCAAAGAATTCAACACCATTGCGGTAGATGACGGTATCGCCATGGGCCATGATGGCATGCTCTATAGCTTGCCATCGCGCGACATCATCGCTGACTCGGTGGAATACATGGTTAACGCCCACTGTGCAGACGCCATCGTTTGTATATCCAACTGCGACAAAATCACTCCCGGTATGTTGATGGCCGCTATGCGCCTGAATATCCCGGTGATTTTTGTATCGGGCGGCCCAATGGAAGCCGGTAAAACCAAACTGGCCGAACACAAGCTTGACCTGGTTGATGCCATGGTGATCGCGGCTGACGACAAGGCGAGCGATGAAAAAGTCGAAGCTTATGAACGCTCTGCTTGCCCGACTTGCGGCTCCTGTTCGGGCATGTTCACCGCCAACTCAATGAACTGTTTGACCGAGGCACTTGGTTTGTCATTACCGGGCAACGGTTCTTTATTGGCAACCCATGCCGACCGCGAACAACTTTTCCTGGAAGCTGGCCGTCGCATCGTGGAAATCACCAAGCGTTACTATGAGCAAGATGACATGAGCGTTTTGCCACGCTCAATCGCCACCTTTGATGCATTTGAAAATGCCATGGCGCTCGACATCGCCATGGGCGGTTCAACCAATACCATCCTGCATTTATTGGCTGCCGCACAGGAAGGCGATGTGCCCTTCACTATGTTCGATGTGGATCGCATGAGCCGCAAAGTACCGCAATTGTGTAAGGTTGCGCCCAACACCCAGAAATACCATATGGAAGACGTACACCGCGCTGGCGGTGTGATGAGCATTTTGGCGGAGCTGAATCGCGGCGGTTTGCTGCATAACCAATTGCCCACTGTTCACAGCAAAACCTTCCAGGAAGCCCTGGATAAATGGGACATCATTACAACATCGTCTGAAGCTGTAGCGACTTTCTACAAAGCAGGCCCAGCGGGAATCCCAACCCAGGTTGCCTTCAGCCAGGCAACTCGCTGGCCGACACTGGATGGCGACCGCACCGAAGGTTGCATTCGCTCCGTTGAACACGCCTACAGCAAAGAGGGCGGCTTGGCCGTGCTTAAAGGCAATATCGCGCTCGATGGTTGCGTAGTAAAAACCTCAGGTGTGGATGAAAGCTGCTGGGTGTTTGAAGGTAAAGCCTACGTTGTAGAAAGCCAGGACAAAGCCGTTGCGGACATCCTCGATGGAAAAGTGAAAGAAGGCGACGTGGTAGTAATCCGTTACGAAGGCCCAAAAGGCGGCCCCGGTATGCAGGAAATGCTCTACCCCACCAGTTATTTGAAATCCAAAGGCTTGGGCAAAGCTTGTGCACTTTTAACTGATGGACGTTTCTCAGGCGGAACATCCGGCTTGTCGATTGGCCACGTATCGCCGGAAGCTGCTGCTGGCGGCGCAATTGGTTTGGTCCAAACTGGCGATATTATTCGTATCGATATTCCCAATCGCAGCATCAACGTCGTGCTGACTGAAAATGAATTGGATGCACGTCGCGCTGCAGAAAATGCCAAGGGTCCGCTCGCTTGGAAACCTACAGAAGTTCGTCCGCGCAAAATTTCTGCATCGCTAAAAGCATATGCAATGTTAGCGACCAGTGCAGATAAAGGTGCGGTAAGGGATTTGAGCAAGCTCGATTAATAATTTGCATTGCGCACAAACAAAAAAGCCGGGCTATTTACCCGGCTTTTTTACAAATAGAACTTTTATAAACCAAAAAGATTAAAATATATAAATTGTCCAATCTATTCTCTCAGGAATGGCCAGAATAATTGGTTATATGGCAAATAAAACTCTGTCATGACACATCAAAATATAATGAATCGTAAAAAACGCTGTGAATAAAGTTGATATTACATTTAATAAAATCGACAACTTAAAATCATAAAATATCATTGGCACCAGATATTATTTTCTTGTTTTACTGCCTTTCAAACACCATAAATTTATGTTTCAAATTTGCATCACTTTCACCGGGCAACTCTGAGGTTAGCTTCCATTGATTGGCAGGTAACTCAGGGAAATACGCATCGGCATCTTTTACAGTTGCGTCGATTTGGGTGAGGTAAACCCGATCGGCAATTGGCAATGCGTGGCGATAAATTTCTGCGCCACCAATAACCATTATTTCTTCCGCAAGGCTATCTTGCTCATTGCGAAATTGCTGGCCAATCTCAAGTGCAGCTTCCACACTTTCCGCCACTAGAACGCCAGCGAACTGCCAATCTTTTTGACGCGTCACTACAATGTTGGTGCGACCAGGCAGAGGCTTGCCAATCGACTCAAAGGTTTTGCGCCCCATAATCACGGGCTTGCCCAAGGTAACAGATTTAAAATATTTCAAATCTTGCGGTAAATGCCACGGCAATTCGTTGTTACGACCAATGGCATTATTATTTGCAGTTGCAACTATAAGTGAGAGTTTCATAAAAATTTCTACGCAGGAAAATTGCAGGTATCAATGAAGGTTACCCCAGCCCCGCACTCCATTACGTGATGTGATCCACTAAACAGAAAACGGGTACTGGATCGGGTCGTGGTGCTCGTAACCTTGCACGTCAAAATCCTCCATGGTTACCCATGTCTCCAAATCCTTAAGCGATTTAATATCTGGATTGATCATTAATGACGGCGATGCAAAAGGTTCACGTGTTAATTGTACATCGCGCATCAACGGCAATTGGTCTTCGTAAATGTGGGCATTAACGATTTTGTGGTAAGCCTGACCCGGTTTGTGTCCCGTAATTTGTGCCATCAGCGCCAGCAAAGTAAACACTTGAATCTGGTTAAAATTCAAACCCAGAGGTACATCGCAAGAACGCTGGTAACTTGTGAGATACAAAGTGTCATTGAGCAGCGAAAACGTATGCGTGTGCATGCACGGGCGCAAGCAACCTAAATCAAATTCGCCGGGGTTGTAAAAAGATAAAATTTCACCGCGATCATCAATACCTTTGGAAAGGTTATCAACAATTTTTTGCAGCTGATCAATAGTGCCGCCATTGGGCTTTGCCCAGGCACGGCCCTGAACACCATAGACGCGCCCCATATCATCCAAGCCTTTGCGCACGGGGTTGGCAAGCCACACAGCATTTTCGTTGGCGTTAGCGTCCCAGGTTTTGGTGCCCAGCGCACGAAATTGCGCGGCGTTATCGTAACCGCGAATGTAGCCAATCAATTCGGCGATAGCGGCTTTCCAATAACTTTTGCGAGTGGTAATGATAGGGAATTTGTTGCCCGCAACATCGTAAGTTAAATCGGCATTGATTAAGGTCAGGCAGCGCTTACCCGTGCGACTATTAGCAATCCAAGTGCCTTCGTCGATGATGCGCTGGGCGAGGTCTAAATATTGTTTCATTGATAAATCTCATTTTTCAATCTGTAAAGCCCTCACCCTAACCTCCTCCCTGAGAGAGAGGGGGCTGGGAGGTGCCAATTCGAAGCTCTTTCTGCTCCCTCCCCCACTGGAACGGGCGCGTAGCAAGGGAGGATGAGGGAGCTCTTAGAAAATCATGGAGCCGGAGGCGTATCAACAACCTCAACCAATCTTTTCTGAGCCGCCGCTTTTTTCCGTTCCCCATAATAACTGGATGCCAATAGGTAAATCCCGAAAATAAACATGGGGGCGGAGAGTAACTGGCCGCGGGTAATAACGCCAAAAAGATCAAAGCCAATTCCGGCATCGGGCTCGCGGAAATTCTCTACCAGGGAGCGGAAGCTGGCATACAGGATCAAAAACAAGCCTCCAACAGCGCCGCGCGGGCGAGGCTTGGCCGAATACCAAAACAGCACGATAAACATGACCAAACCTTCAAGGGTCGCCTGGTATAGCTGCGATGGATGGCGCGCAACACCAGCAGGATCTTCGGCTTTGGGAAAAACCATCGCCCAGGGAACATCAGATACGCGTCCCCATAATTCCTGGCCGATAAAATTACCGAGACGACCAAACCCCAAACCCAGCGGAACCAGGGGCGCAACGAAATCCATCAACGCAAGATAAGGCACGCGGATTCGATGGGCATAAACGTACATCGCCAAAAGCACACCAATCAAGCCGCCGTGGAAAGACATTCCGCCTTCCCAAATCCTGAATAGCCAAAGCGGGTCGCTCATCCATTTTTCGAAATTATAAAAAATCACATAGCCAATACGGCCACCCAGGATTACGCCAAAAGCACCGTAGGTCACCAAATTCTCAACCTCAACTTTGGTGATGGGCGAATGAGGTTTGCCGCTGCGATAGAGTGCGATTAACCATGCAGACATAAATGCCAGCATGTACATAACGCCGTACCAATGAACATCAAGGGGGCCAATGGTTTTACCGGCAATATCAAAAGGGCCAATAGAAACGGCTATGGGGTTGAAGTTGGGATATTGGAGCATAGAGAAAGCCAAACTTTGGGGATTAACAAAAGATCGCCCTTGTAAGTCGCTATAGGTTGGATGAGATTAATCAGGGAATCGTCATCCTCAACTACGCGCTCCGGCTAGCGGGGATCCATGGGGCTGGTGTCCAGCATTTGATTTCGTTTTTTAAGAGCCAGCCCCCCGCTATGCGAAGATGTCGACTCCCAAAGAAATTTATTAGTTATTCAATTAATCCTCTGAAAATATAATTTTCACAACCTGGTTAACTCGAAAGCTAAGTTTATTCTTCAAAGTCATCAGAGCCCACCGGGCGAATCAAACGCGCCACATCGGCATCATTCAGGGCCTGCTCGACGCGCTCACGAATTTGCTCTGCATTTCCCATAGCCATCACTTCGGCCAGGAGGTCTTTGGCAAGGGTAGAACTGATACCACGGATAACCGATTTTACTTTGGGCAAGTTGGTGGCACTCATGGAAAGCATGTCGAAGCCCATGGCCATCAACAAAATCGCAGCACCCGGATCGCCCGCCAATTCACCGCAAATACTGACACTAATCCCTTCAGCATGGGCTTCAGTGACAATATGTTGCAACGCACGCAATACCGCGGGATGGAAAGCCTGGTACAAATCCGCCACTCGCGCATTGTTGCGGTCAACTGCCAATAAATACTGGGTAAGGTCGTTACTACCAACGGATAAAAACTCCGATAAAGCAGCCAGTTCGCGCGCCTGATAAACAGCGGCAGGAACTTCGATCATGGCGCCAACGGGCGGCATCTTAACCTTGTAGCCTTCTTCCACTAACTCTTTGTAGACGCGGGTAATCAAGGCTTTTGAAGCTTGCATCTCGGGGACATTAGTGATCATCGGCAGCAAAATACGCAAATTATCCAGGCCTTCACTGGCTTTGATCATTGCACGCACTTGCGCCAGGAAAATCTCCGGGTGATCCAGGGTTACACGGATGCCGCGCCAGCCGAGGAAAGGGTTATCTTCTTCGATAGGAAAATAAGGCAGCGCTTTATCACCGCCGATATCCAGGGTACGGATGGTCACAGGCAAAGGCGCAAAAGCCGCAAGCTGTTCGCGATAAATCGTGCGCTGTTCTTCTTCAGACGGAAAACGGTCGCGCATCAGGAAAGGCACTTCGGTACGGTACAAACCAACGCCTTCAGCGCCGCGCTCCAGGGAACGCACCACATCCGCCATCAACCCGGTATTGACCCACAGGGGCAAACGGTAACCATCGTTGGTTTCGCAAGGAAGGTCCTTAAGCGCCTCCAAACCTTTGAATAATTCCTGCTCCTCAAGGTCGATAGCCATATAGTGCTTGAGGATATGTTCATTAGGATCGCTATAAACCGCACCGCGATAACCATCCACAATCACGGGGCGACCGTCCATTTGCATAAACGGTAAATCAACTGCCCCCATAACAGTGGGGATATCCATCGCGCGGGCAAGAATCGCGACATGAGAGTTGCTTGAGCCTTCTACGGAAACCAAACCAACCAGTTTTTCCTTAGGGATCTCTCCCAGCATGGATGCGGTAAGTTCTTCACCGATAAGGATGGTTTTGTCGGGAAATACGCGCTTCTTGCGATTGGATTCTTGCAAATAAGCCAGCACACGACGACCCAGATCGCGCAAATCGGTTGCCCGCTCGCGCAAGTAAGGATCATTCATGCTGTTAAACGTTTGTTCGTGCTCCAGGATAACCTCGCTCCACGCGAAAGACGCATTGGCACCTTTGCGGATTCGTTCAGTCACTTCACCGCCGAGGGAAGCATCGTCCAGCATCGCCAGATATGCATCAAACAGTGCACGCTCTTCACGGTTTAAACGCTCTTTCAGCTGCGCGCCAAGGCCTTTGATATCTTCGCGCACAGCCATTAAACAGCGTTGGAAAAATGCGATTTCTACATCGACATCTTCACAGGGTTTAAAAGGCACCGAACGCAAATCAGCTTCGGGCGCGATAACCATCGCCTCACCGATAGCAATACCGGGAGCACCAGCCACACCCATGAAACGCGCCTGGGTAGCGACTTCATTTTTGCCACTATTAACACCACCCGTCGCTTCAGCATGGGCGATAACACCCGCCAGTTGCGCAGACATGGTTACCAGAAAAGCTTCATCACCTTCATCAAAACGACGCTGGTCAACTTGCTGCACCACCAAAACGCCAAGCACTTTGCGCTGGTGGATAATAGGTACACCGAGGAATGAGCTGTAACGCTCTTCACCGGTTTCAGGAAAATATTGATAACTGGGATGGGCTTCGGCTTGTTCAAGGTTGATCGGTTCTTCACGCACAACCACACGGCCAACCAAACCTTCGCCAGCAGACAGGCGCACGCGGCCAACAGCATTCTGGTTGAGGCCATCGGTCGCCATGAGCACATAGCCACCTTCATCGTCACGCATATACACAGAGCATACGTGGGTTCGCATGGCGCTTTTTACGCTTGATACAATAATGCCTAACGCCGAGGGCAAATCGCGCGCAGCGTTAACTTCCTGGACAATAGAGCGTAGCGAATTCAGCATAACGACCAATCAAACCTTATTTAATTTTTTATGATCTAACTTTTACAACCTGATACAACCTGACTTTTTATCATCCAGTTTTACAATCAAACTTTTCAATTAAACTTTTCAATTAAACCATGCGCACAGCAAAGGATGCGGCGAATCAGTTAGCGTCCCACCATCAATTCCAGCTCCAGTTGGGCATGGACAGTTGAAAGCTCTTTTAATGCCCGACGATAGACATCTTTTTTAAAGGACACAACTTTTCCCAGCGGATACCAGTAGCTAACCCATTTCCAATCGTCAAACTCGGGGCGACCACCGTTATTAAGGGAAATACGCGAATCCTCGCTACGCAAGCGCAGCAAGAACCATTTTTGTTTTTGGCCAACGCACAAAGGTTGGGAATTATGGCGAACCAGGCGATCTGGCAGGCGATAACGCAGCCATCCACGGGTGCAGGCTAAAATTTCTACATCTTCAGGATGAAGGCCAACTTCTTCATGTAACTCGCGATAAAGTGCCTGTTCGGCAGACTCTCGTTCGTTAATCCCGCCCTGCGGAAACTGCCAGGCATCTTGCCCGCCTACCCGACGCGCCCAGAGCAATTGGCCCAGGTCATTCGTCAATACAATGCCCACGTTGGGGCGAAAACCATCGCTATCTATCACGGGAATCATCCCTACAAAATGTTAGGCTGTGAAACAGCTTTTTCCGCACTATAACAGGCTTATGCAAAGCCGCAAGCCCTTGCCACTCCCCAGCCAAAGTAAATCTTTGTTGAGCCGCCAGAACACACTGGTTATGCTAGGCGCCTTCATCCAGCCCCCTCATTTTGCTCAAGAAGGTAATCCGTGCGTCTTGCTATTTTTGATCTCGATAACACCCTTATTGCTGGCGACAGCGACTATAGCTGGGGACAATTCCTCGTCCAGAAAAACCTGGTGGACTCGAAAACCTACGCGGAAGCCAACGACCGTTTTTACCAACAATATAAAGCGGCAACCCTGGATATCCACGAATACCTGCGCTTTTCACTCGCGCCACTGACTCGCTTTTCGCTGGATGACCTGGCCGTATTGCATGCTGAATTTATGCAGGACTTTATTGAACCGATGATGCTTCCAAAAGCCAAGGCGCTTTTGCAAACCCATCGCGCGCAGGGCGATCACCTCTTGATCATCACCGCAACCAACAGCTTCGTAACCCACCCTATCGCCAAGCGTCTGGGCGTTGATGATATTTTGGCAAGCGATGCTGAAATTGTGGATGGCCGATACACCGGCAACGGAACAGGAATCCCCTGCTTCCAAGGCGGCAAAGTAACTCGTTTGGAGCAGTATTTAACAGAAAAGGATTACAATTTAAGCGATGCCTATTTTTATAGCGATTCAATCAATGATTTGCCATTGCTGGAAAAAGTCCCCAATCCCGTCGCTGTCGATGCCGATGAACGTTTAAGCAAGGTGGCGCAAGAGCGCGGCTGGAAACAACTCAGTTTGCGCGATTAAAATCATCGCTCCATAAAAAAGCCGCCCTTTAAGAGCGGCTTTTTTATGGCGAAACCTCAACAGGTTTTCGGCGGGTCAAATAAAACACCACAACCAACAAACCAATCCCGATTACCAATAAGGCATAGTAATTCGCGGTAAAGCGTGCAACGATTTTCTCCGCTGATCCGCAGATAGAATTTTGCGGATTATTAGCGGAATAAGTAACCATCACTTTGTCACCGGTTTTGGCTTTCACACAAGATGCAACGCAAGCATTGCTCGATCCGCGATACTCGTTGCCATCAACCGCAAAAGCGTAATAGACCAAGCCTGCATTTGAACAATTTTTATTATTAATCACCGCTTCAATTTGCCGGGACGAATCCGCCAGGTTTTTTGCGTCGCGCTGGAAATGGTGATTGACACCGGCGAGCACGCCAACCAAAGCCAGCACTAACAGGCTAAACAAAATTCGTAATGTAATTCGACGCTCAATGGCCCGCATAACTATTTTTTCTCAATCAATTATTCATCGTCATCCCCGCACACGCTGGAATTCCTACACCAAGAGCTGGATCCTCGCCAAGGGAACACCTAGCTCGAGGATGACGACTCTCAACTACCTAAACGAGTTATACAACTAAGCCAGATAAACTCGTGCAAACACAGCTTTTAAATAATCCGTTTCAGGAATTGCGGGATGCACCGGATGATCTGGCCCCTGCCCGCCCTGCCCGATAATTTGCACATGGCGATCCAGGTGGCGACCCGCAGCGCGAACAATTTCCACCAAGGTATCTTTGCCTAAATGCATGGAACAGGAACCGGCAACCAATAAACCATCGCGGCCCAACAAGCGCATACCCAGTTCGTTAATGTGGCGATACGCCGCTTCGCCAGCTTTTTGGTCTTTGCGTTTTTTGATGAATGCTGGCGGATCAAGCACCACAATATCAAAGCGCTCATCTTCAGCAATTAAATGCTTGAGCACTTCAATCGCTTTACCTTCAAAGCAGGTAATCCTGTCTTCCACCCCATTCAGTGCCGCGTTTTTCTCAACATAATCCAAGGCTGCTTCAGAAACGTCGACACAATAAACTTCGCTTGCACCAGCAGCCGCAGCCTGGACTCCCCAACCACCGATGTAAGAGAACACATCCAATACACGTTTGCCACTAACGTATTGCTGCAATTGTGCACGATTGACGCGATGATCGTAAAACCAACCGGTTTTTTGGCCGCCGTGTACAGGCGCTAAAAAGCGCGTGCCGTTTTCTACCAACTCAACCTCTTCCGGCACTGTGCCATAAACAACTTCGGTGTATTCCGGCAGGTTTTCCAATGCGCGCGCGCTGTGGTCATTGGCCAACAAAATACCTGCAGGTTTGATGACTTGTACAAGTGCTTCAACAATATCGCTCTTAACCAGTTCCATGCCCGCGCTGGCAATTTGCACAACCAGATAATCGCCAAAACGATCTACCACCAAGCCGGGAAGCAAATCAGAATCGCCATATACAAGACGATAAAATGGCTCATCAAATGTCAGTTCACGCAATGCCAGCGATTGTTTGAAACGATGTACTAATAGCGATTTATTGAGCGGATGTTTTTCATCGCGATTGATGATGCGCCCGCAAATCAAACTGGTTGGATTCATAAGCGCAATACCCAGCGGCTTGCCGCTGTTGGTGGTCACCAGCGCTTGCTGTCCCATTTCAAATTGTTTGAGTGGCGAGCGAGCAACATCGACCTCATTGCTGTAAATCCAGAGGTGACCAAGTTTTAAACGTCGATCAGCTTGGGCGTTGAGGACGAGGACAGGTAAATCGGGCTGGGACATGGCGGGAATCCAGAGGGTAGGCTGAAAAGGCACGAATTATAACGGGATTCGCCCCGGAAGACTCGCCTTAACACGGATTAATTCGTTTTATTTAAGGCTATCAATCCAGCTTTTTAATTGCTTTCGTTCGTCTGGCAACAAACTATTATCAGGCGGCATGGGCATCACTTTGTCATCAAATAATTTTTGCGCCAAGCGTGTTTTACCATTCGTTTGTTGCAACCAATGTTCAGCGTCCAACAATTGCGCTGGATCATTTTGGATTTGCTCGTGACATTTGCTACAACGGTTTAAAAAGATTTTCTGGATATTTTCAGGAGCCGTTACGGAAGCACGTTTTATCTCACCACCAACATCTGTTTGTCGCTGGCTATCATGGTAAGGAGTACCTGTTGATAAACGTAGAATCGCCGCATTTTTATCATCGACAATGAGCAAACTTCCATCGTTCATTATACTCATGTCCGCCGGTGCAGATTTGGGACGGATACCGGATATTTCGTTAGCGCGCGAAATAATTTCATAATGTTGCGCCACTAAACCTGTGCCCATTTTGGCTGCAAATTGTTGCGTTTTGAAATCCTCACCAGCGTTAAGTGGATCACTGTTGTAGCTTGCAGTTTTTGAGCGCAGGGGACGACCTTGCTCATCAACATCAAATGCGACCAGACGATGCCCGACAATTTTATAGCCGTGCCATGTCATTAATAATTTATGGTTGAGTGAAGGTAATTTTGTATGGTGATAATAAAGCGCGTCCAAAGGAGCCACATGCGGTGGCATCAACGACCAGGGTTCATGATAATTCTTTGCAGTGCACGTATTTTTAGTTTCATCAATATTGGCATTGCGGTCATAGCAGACTGGCCAGCCATAAAATCCGGCCCCTTCGATAATATTAATTTCCTCGTAAGGTTCTTCAGCCGTGGGAAGATCCATGCTATTTTCAGCTTGTAAAATGGTTCCGCTGGCATCGACAGCCAAAGCCATAGAATTGCGCAAACCACTGGCAATAATAGTGTAATGTTGATCCCAGGTTTTACTTGCTGCTCGATAATTAAATTGCCACAACCCCGCTTCACGTCCCTGCAAGCAATCACTGTTATTATTTTTACAGCGATCCGATGTAGAGCCAATATTGATAATGAAATTATTATCTTTATCAAACACGAAATTTTTCAGCGGATGCAAATACTCATCGTGATAAGGCAAATGGTCAATCACCGTTTCCAATTGCGTCACAACATCTTTTGAAAATGCAAAGCGCACTATCCGATGCGCCTCGCCTAAATAATATTTTCCATCTTTGCCACGTAAAATTTTATGCGGCATATTCAAATCAGATAAGACAACAACGGCTTGCGGTTTTTTGCTACGAAAATCTACCAGGAACAACTTCCCTTTATTAGGCACCCAACCGCCCATATCGACCACCAATAATTTTCCATTGGGTAATTCGATTGCTGTGCGCGGCATTTTAAAAGGCACATTATTATTTTTCTGTACGAGCAAACCGACACACACATTATCCGCGGTACCCATAGGTAATTTTGCAAAACCATCACAATCTTCAGCGAGAGGATGATAAGCCGACGCAAAAGCCAACACAGGCAGAAAACAAACCAGACACAATAACAAGGACGGTAATGCAAGAGAGGGTAATTTCATCTGCACGCGCTTTTTCCAGTAAGTTGGACAGTGCATTCAATAGTCATGACGCAGCCTGACAGAATCATTATTCTAAAAATGCACGGGCAAGGTTTGCTTAACACCAAATTTTTTCTTGTCGTCTTCGGTTGCACCTTCCTTACATTCGCCCTTCAACCATAAATTTGAAGGGGATGCGCTGGAGTCCAGCTCTAAAAATCCTTCGCGGCAATAGCCCATGTGTTCTACGACGTAGCCCGCATTTTCGGTAAGACGCTTGGGCGTCGAGCTATTAATTAATACGCCACCACGTTCACCATCGCCTCCGCCATGGAAACCGCCGCGATCAATATGTACACCATTATTCATGCGGTCTTCCGGCATACGCAGGCGATAAACGAACATTTTGCTGGTGTTGGGCATAATCTCGATTTCAAGCGTTTCCACCAATTTGGAATCGGTGTAACTTCGCCCGGGTGTGCTGCAAGCGGCTAAAAACCCACAAAAGCTGACCAAAACAGCGCTTAATATCGTAACCCGCGACATATTTTCTCCTATGCTGAAAGCAAATTCATAAATCAGGTTAAGAAGCCGAAGCCTTGGCCGATAACCTTCACAGACCCTTACGACAACCATTTCGGTTATGAATTTCATTGTGGCGGGAGTTTGTCATGCCTATTCGTTCTCGGCTACTGCGTTTAGCAATTATTCTGGTCACTGGCAGCACCGCGTTCGGCGCCTGGGCCATAAGTGATTCCAAACCCGCACAGCAAACAGTTGTAAGCTCAAGCGAAACTGCCAATAGTGAACTTCCTTTTGACAACCGCAACATCCCAAAAGCTACAACGACTACAATCGATACGACACCAACCCTGGAAACCAAACCCGCGGCGCCGGTAACGGAATCCAAAGCGGAAACTCGCCAGCCGGGTAGCAATCAATGCAGCAGTAACGACAGCAATGCGCTACAAAAATCCTTGCTTGTCACCGCATTTCCACGCGTAAATCCAAACAGTTCCAATGCGGGGGCTTTGAGCAATGTTGAACAGGAGTTTCCGCAATTGCTCAGCCAGCAACTGGCTGACAAGCACAAAGCAATTACCCTCATGCAAATTAACGAAAGCCTGTCCTCGCCCGCCATTAGCAGCGATAACCTGGTCGCACAGCAAGTCCAACACCTTGCGCGCAACCAACATACCCAATTGGTTCTTTCCGGCGAAATTGTTGATATGGCCATGACACATCCGGAAGCGACTTATAGCCCCGGTTTGTATACACGTTTTGTAAACGGATTGTTTGACACCATCAGGATAAAAAATTATTTCGATAAACGCGACCGCGTATTTAGTTTTGATGTCAATTTGCGCGATGGTTTTACCGGCCAAACCCTGTTCAAGAAACGCTATGACACCTTTGGTATTTGGGGATTAACCCAAAACGTTGGCTTTGGCACTCCATTATTTTGGAAGAGCGATTACGGCCAACAAATCCAGGGATTAATTAAAATGGCCTCGAAAGAAGTTGGCGCCGTTATCCAATGCCAACCTTTTATTGCGCAAGTTGATTCGCGCCCTGGCCAAACCCAAATCCTTTTACAAGGTGGTGCGAATAATGGTTTGCGCTCTGGCGACACACTTGCACTCTACCAAATGGTGGTGCAAGGTTCTGAAAGCGAATATGACCAACATCAAGTCCGCCTGGTAAACCGCAATGCAGCGATTGAACTGCGAGAAGTTTATCCGTCACACAGTGTTGGTGTTATTAACGGAACTACATATTTAACCGGACAATTTTTAGCGGTATCGCCTTAATAGATGCCGCATAAATAATCACGCTTACCTTTTTATTCATATCGTTTTTAATGAATATGTCCTGCGTGCCATTACATTGTTGTACTGGCGGAACATGCATAAATCGCTACAATAGCCCGGCTCATTTTTATAATTAACTCGTGTAATTATTGCCAGCGGGGCTTTCCTGATGACCTACTTATTCAAAGCAGTTTATATACTCTTCGGCCTTACTTTATTGGGTTTTGCGAGCCTGCAATTTAATGATCCAGACCCCGTCATTTGGGTAAGTTTTTATGTGATCTGCGCGCTCGTACCATTACTGTTGGTGGCCAATAAATTTTATCGCCCATTATTTTGGGTAGCCGTAGTAATTTGCATCCTGGAAATCATTAACAGTGCACCTGGTGCCTATCAATATTATTTGCACAGGGCAGAAGAACCTTTGATGCAGGGAATGAACGAACAAAAACCTTACATTGAAGAATGCCGCGAATTCCTCGGCGTATTAATTGCATTGGCGTTAGATATTATTTCTGTGTTGATGGCACGCGTAAAAGTGTTTAAATAATTATCTAATGAAGCCATGGAAAGATCGTCACAAGCCTTGAACTTGTGGCGATTAATGCAAACTGTTTGAATATTTTTTTGTTCTTGTATTGCCAACCAATATTAACCTTAGCGGCAAAACCAACAATATACTTAAGATCAATGCGGTTAAAAGACTAAACCCTATATCCTCCAGGCTCAGCGGTATACCGGGTTTAAAATTCTCGTGGACTTTTTTCAAGGTATCCCAGCGTTCCGGGTTAAACATAAACCATGCACGCTGGTAAATGTTGCCATTTTTTAAAGTTGCAATAGTTTTCTTTAACTCTTCATATTCATGCATGGTTTGCAGTTTTTGTTCAGCATCTGTGCGCACCACAGAATTTGAATTTACCCGCAAATCATCAATCATTGCATAGACATCTTTATAACTATGCATAGCGGCATTTTCTTTAAAACCTTCTACCTGCTTTTCCGTTGCAGCATAGTAACCGCTAACGTATTGCAAATAGTGATCGGCCAGAATCGGCACCTGGAAAAACAATAACAGGAGTATGCCAAACAGAATTTTATCAACAATATTAATGATGAAGTTCAATGCATATCTCCGAGTTAGTTATGGTTTGACGGATTTATAATAACCGGGTCATACAAACACTATTAGGATCATCCCAATAATCGCCAAAAGGTGGACAATATTCAAAACCAAATGATTCATAGAGTTTTCGCGCTGCAGCAAAATATTCCATTGAACCCGTTTCCAAGCTAAGGCGCTGGTAATTACGATTTTTTGCGGTCGCTATGATATGTTGCATTATTTTAGCGGCAACACCCTGGCGACGAAAATGCTGTGCTGTCCGCATTGATTTTATTTCGCCGTGGCTTGCATCCAATTCACGGATAGCACCACAACCGGCAAGCTTATTACCATCCCATAATGTCCAAAACGTTATATCCGGTTTACGCAAAGCATCAAGATCAAGCGCATGCACACTTTCTGGCGGAGAGGTCAAATACATATCATTTAAATGCTCTTGCAGTAAATTGATAATATCTGCGCCCGTCAAATCGTCAATTTTTATTTCCATAGAACATCCGTTATCCCGATTAAAATTCCAACAATACCAAATAGAAATTCGAAGTGCCAGGCATCAATCGGTGAACTGCAGTTTAGCTAACCTCGCGTACAACGGACTCTCTACCAATAATTGCGCATGGGTTCCCTCCGCAACAATTTCACCGGCTTCCATCACTACAATTCTATCTGCCGCCTGTACTGTTGCAAGGCGATGGGCAATCACGAGAGTTGTACGATTATGCGCTGCATTATCCAATGCCTGCTGGACCTGGCGTTCACTTTCCGCATCGAGTGCGCTGGTGGCTTCGTCCAATAATAAAATCGGTGGATTACTTAAAATTGCGCGCGCAATTGAAATACGTTGGCGCTGCCCGCCAGATAAACGCACACCGCGCTCACCCAGGAAGGTATCGTAGCCTTGCGGCAAGGCTTCAATAAATTCGTTAGCAGCGGCCATTTGGGCTGCGTGTTTTACCTCTTCAAGTGTTGCATGGGGATTACCATAACGGATGTTGTCCAACACACTGCCAGCAAAAATAATGGTTTCCTGCAAAACCACGCTAAAAGGCTCGCGCGCGTCTTTGAATGTTAAATCACGTAAATCAATTCCATTAAAACGCACAACACCGGATTGTGGATCGTAAAAGCGAAAGAGTAATTGGAATAGCGTCGTTTTTCCTGCACCCGATGGACCAACTAAAGCAACATGTTCTCCGTGGCGAATATGGAGCGAGAAATTTTTCAGCGCGAGGGTGTCTGGCCGCGATGGATATGAAAAATTAACATTTTCAAATTCAATACCATTGCCATTTTCTGGCAATTTTTTGGGATGACTCGTTTCAACAACAGGTGATTGGATATTTAATAATTCCATCAACCGATCTGTCGCGCCCGCAGCGCGTTGCAAATCGCCCCAGACTTCAGTAATTGCGCCAATTGCACCCGCCGTAACAACCGCGTAAATAATAAATTGTGATAATTGTCCACCCGTCATTTGATTGGACATAACAGCCTGTGCACCAAGCCACAACACAAATGAAATTGCACCAAACACTAAAATAATCACCACAGCGGTTAACATAGAGCGTGCGCGTATACGTGAGAGTGCCGTTTTAAATGCATTTTCTACCGACAAGTTAAAACGAATACTTTCGCGATCTTCCTGCGTATAGGATTGCACTGTGGGCATCGCATTTAATACTTCGCCTGCGACCGCGCTTGAATCAGCAACACGATCCTGGCTGTCTTTGGAAAGTTTACGGACTTTTCGACCAAAGATTAAAATAGGCCCGACTACAAATATTAATGTGACCAAAATGTATCCCGCGAGTGCTGGACTGGTCACAATCAACATGGCAATACCACCCACCAACATAAATAAATTGCGCAACCCCATCGATAAACTGGTACCGACAACCGTTTGGATTAAGGTGGTATCTGTAGTTAAACGCGAAAGCACTTCACCGGTTTTCGTGATTTCAAAAAATTGTGGGCTCATGCGTAGAATATGTGAATAGATTGCACTGCGCAGATCGGCGGTGATGCGCTCCCCTAACCAGGACACGAAATAAAATCGCAAGGCTGTCGCTATTGCCAAAATAATTGATAAGCCGAACAGCAAAATAAAATAACGATTTAAATGTTCGGTGTGTCCAGATGAAAAGCCGGAATCAATCAGGTAACGAAATGCAACGGGCAATGCCAATGTTGTACCTGCCGCAACAGCCAGTGCGACGAATGTCCAAATCCAGCGCAACCAGTATGGCTTTAAAAAAGGAATCAAACCCAACAAAGGGCTTAAGCGTTTTGGAAGGGGTGAAGCAGTAGATTCAGACATGAAAATATCCTGACAATTACAGGCCCGCTAAAATGCGCAACACAATACCAACAGTTGCACCTATCGCCAGGGCAGCGAACGCGAGAAAACTAATAATGTAACCAAGGCTGCGCGCATCCGCTGAACGAATGTAACTTACCATGTAATAAATTCGCGCTAACAACCAGATCAATCCAATAATTCCCGTCCACCATAAACTCACATAAATACTGAACAGCCAAAGTGCAGGCAGAAATAACACCAAACTTTCCAGGGTGTTCATTTGCACGCGAAAAACTCGCTCAAAGTTATCGTTCCCTGTGGTCGCAGGTGCTTTGATTCCATACTTGGCCCGGGCTGATCCTACGGCAACTATGGTTGCAAAAAATAATAGCAGCGACAGCAGTGTAATAATTGCGGGAAAGTGCATTGCCATAAAAGCTCCTTACAAAAATGAATTGAATAAGGGCAGCTTAGCCTAAATCAATGGCACGCAGGATTGATGAAGATTAATAGGTCATTCTGGTGACTTTTGTCAGTAATTGCAGGAGGCTTAATTCTGGTTTTCATAATGATTCCTATTCGTCATGATTTAAAAGTTTTTAAATAGACGAAAAAAAAGGATGCTATGGATGCACCCTTTTAGAAACTCTTATGAACTCATTTCAATCGGCTCTTGTGAATACCGTAGGAAAAATAAATAACCAGGCCTACTAATAGCCATAAGACGAAACGCAAATGCGTTTGCCATGGTAAAGGAACTATTAAGGTTGCACAGGAAATAACACCAAGTACAGGCAATAAAATCCCATAAGGCATTTTAAACGGACGCTTTAAATCCGGATGGGTTTTACGCAAAACGATAACGCCAATACATACGAGTACAAATGCTGCCAAAGTGCCAATATTAACCAATTCAGCAAGCGCATTTAACGGGATGAAACCCGCCATTATCGCCATAATTAATCCGCAAATAACGGTATTTTTAACCGGTGTTTTGGTTTTGGGATTTACACTGGAGAAAAAAGAAGACACCAAACCATCACGCGACATCGCAGTGAGGATACGTGTCAAGGCGTAATAGAGAACCAGCATCACCGTTGTTAACCCGGCAATAACACCTGTTGCAACCAGTGCAGATGCCCAATTAACACCAACGCGTTGTAAACCAAATGCAACTGGCGATGAAACATTTAATTCTTTAAACGGAACCATGCCGGTAAGTACACCGGACACCACAATATAAATCACCGTACAAAAAATTAATGATGCCAGTATGCCAATGGGAATATCACGCTGTGGTTTATTAGCTTCTTCAGTTGCGGTTGAAACCGCATCGAAGCCTACGTATGCAAAAAAGACCACCGATGCTCCGGCAAAAATACCAATCGGTTTACCAAACTCATCGTGGGAGAACCAACCGAATGGAATAAATGGGCTCCAGTTTGCAGGATTGATATGAAAAATACCTACCGATAAAAAAATGACGATTGCCAATAATTTCACAAAGACCATTGCGGTATTTAATTTCGCACTTTCTTTAACACCAACAATTAGCATAATCATTAAAATAAAAATAATACCGAAGGCAGGAAGGTTTACTAAACCACCATCGGGCAAACCGGTTGTTGCATTAATAGCAAAGGGACCTTTGGTAAGATAATCGGGTAATCCCAGGCCAATCGCGTGTAAGGCATTATTAAAATAACCGGCCCAGCCATTTGCCACTGCTGCCGTTGCAACTCCGTATTCCAGAATTAAATCCCAACCGATGATCCACGCTATAAATTCACCGAAGGCAGCGTAGGAATATCCGTAAGCACTACCGGCACCCCCAACACTTGATGCCAACTCTGCGTAAGCAAGTGCCGCAAATGCACAGGCCAATCCTGCAAGTACAAATGAAATAATAACCGCCGGGCCTGAGGTGGTAGCGGCAGCTACGCCCGTCAATACAAAAATTCCGGTCCCTATAATGGCGCCAATTCCCATCAGGGTTAAATCAAATGCACTTAAACAGCGCCTTAAACCGATATTATCAATGTCATCGATTACGGCTTTTTTGCGCAACAATGCATTTAAAAACGAGCCACGTGCCATTTTTTTCTCCGGGTTATGTCCAAATAAGCGATATTTCTAAATAAAGATTATTTTATAAAAAAGAAATTTTTATTGAACCGAGCAACACTTGTGCCAGCGAATTACAACGTTTTATTATTTTGCTTCTACATTTATGACAGACTATTTAAATCTGAAGATTAATTCAAATTAGCTTCTTATCAAAGCGTGTCTTATTTATTTGGTGCCTGGTGCGCCTAAAATGATGCCTTATCTTACCTGAGTGTCGTATAGCGAGCTAGAAACGGAATCAAAATGACTGTTTGCGCCGACGGCGGGTAAAATTCCCTCATGATTAAAAACAACCAGCTTCTTTATATTTCGCAAACCGTATATTAATTTCGGGTTAGCCAAATCAAACTGGCCATGCGTCCTGTCACTTTATCGCGGCGATAGGAATAAAAATCATCAGTTTGTGCGTAGGTACAATAGTCACCACCATAAATGTGTGTCACACCTAATGCATTTAATTCTGCGCGTGCAAGCGCATAAATATCGGCATAAAAATGCAGTGGACGCGATGCAGAAATAAATGCTTTTGCGATAGCCTCAGCATGGGCAGGATTGCGTGCTGCTTTGAAAAAAGCTTCGAGTACATCCACACCCACTTCAAAATGTGGCTGCGAAATAGCAGGCCCCAGGTAAGCAAGAATTTCTTTAGGTGAACCTGAAAATTTGGCGAGTGCGCGAGCTGTAATGCCTTTTGCAAGGCTACGCCAACCGCAGTGGATTGCAGCGATTTGCGTTCCCGCTTGATCGCACAACAAAATCGGCAAACAGTCGGCAGTCATGACTAAACATGCCTGACCAATCTCATTACTAAAACTGCCATCTGCCGTACGCACCAAACCATCATCTTTTGCAGTAACAACTTTTACACCGTGAACCTGTTCCAGCCACTGCGGCGTTTTGGTGAGACCTAATTCATCGCATAAAGCAGCGCGATTTTTAGTAACCGCTTGTGGATCATCGCCCACATGTAAACCGAAATTATTGCTGGTATAGGGCGCGAGGCTCACACCACCTTTACGCATAGTGATGCAGGATTTTACGTTTGCCGGTGCAGGCCAGACTGGAATGATGTGGTTGGTCTTGTCCATGATGATTGAGATTATTGTTCTACTCGGTCAGTAAAAATGGGAATCGTCATCCCCGCGAAGGCGGGTATCCATCTCTTGATGTTTAACAACTGGAAGGCCAGCACCATGGATCCCCGCCTTCGCGGGGATGACGATGGAGACTTAATCCTTCGCCTCATGCTCATAGCCATGCTTGAGCGCATCCAGCAGATGTTTGAAATCTTCAGGAATTGGTGCAGTCCATTCCGTATATTCGCCCGTGCCGGGATGCTCCAACCCCAATTTCGCGGCGTGCAGTGCCTGGCGTGGGAACGCTTTCAGGGTTTCAATTAAATGTTCATTGGCACCCTTCGGAATCTTGAAGCTCTTTCCGTAAGTTTTATCGCCCACCAACGCAAAACCTATGTGCGCCATGTGTACGCGAATCTGGTGGGTGCGGCCAGTTTCTAATTTCACTTTGATGTGGGTGTGATGGGGAAAGCGTGTCGCAACGCGATAATGGGTCACCGCGCGCTTGCCGCCCTGGCTTAACACCGCCATTAATTTACGGTGGATCGGGTGACGTCCCATAGGTGCGTTCACTGTTCCGCCGCCCGTCATAGCGCCTACAGCAACGGCCTCGTATTCACGGCTCACTGTACGGTCGGCTAACTGGGCAACCAGATCGGTATGGGCTTCCAGGGTTTTGGCAACAACCATCAGCCCGGTAGTTTCTTTATCCAGGCGATGCACAATGCCTGCGCGGGGCAAATTGATCAGCTCAGGAATATGGTTAAGTAAGGCGTTGACCAGCGTACCGGTGTAATTGCCCGCGGCGGGGTGAACCACCAGGCCGGCCTGTTTGTTGATGATCAACAAATCGTCGTCTTCATGGACGATATCCAGGGTAATCTCTTCCGGCTGCCAATCGCCCTGGGCTTCCAGCTCAGCGTTTAAATCCAGGGTTTCGCCGCCGATCAGCTTGTCTTTCGGCTTGCCGATTTTGCCGTTGACCCTGAGTTGGCCATCTTTAATCCAACTTTGTAGGCGCGAACGCGAAAAATCAGGGAACAACTCGGAGGCGGCTTGGTCGAAGCGCAGTCCACTCATAGTGAATGGTACTTGCACGGTAAGTTCAAAAACATCTTTCATTTACGAGTAAAACCTCAGGTTAACAACGAATGCCGCTTTGGTATCGGCAAGCTCTGTGTTTAAATACGCCGCTATTTTAAATCTGATATCAGTTAAAATCCGACGATTACATTTCTGTCACCCAATAATATTTGAGTTAACTATTTATGCTTAAGCGATTCCTGCCCCTTGCTCTGATTGGCTCACTTGCGCTGCTGACTGCATGCTCTTCCAGTGACAAGAAAGAGGAAAAATTCACCAGCGAGGCCGATCTGTATAACGCCGCCGAAGAACAGCTGGAGCACGAACAGTGGGAAACCTCTATCAAGAATCTCCAGAAGCTGGAAGAAAACTTCCCCTTTGGCGCCTACGCTGAACAAGGCCAGCTTGAGCTGATCTACGCTTATTACAACTACAACAAGCCCGATGAAGCGATTGCCACCGCAAACCGCTTTATCCGCTTGCATCCACAACACCGCAATGTTGATTATGCCTATTACATGATGGGCCTAAGCTCATTCACCAAAGACAAAGGTATGTTTGAGCGCGCTATGCCAACAGACATGACCAAGCGCGACCCCGGTGCTGCGCGCGAATCTTTGGCAAACTTCACCCAATTGCTGAACCGCTTCCCCGACAGCCCTTACGCTGCTGATGCCAAGAAGCGTATGTTGTTCCTGCGCAATGGTTTGGCCCGTTACGAAATCCACGTCGCTAACTACTATTTCAAACGCCAGGCTTACGTTGCTGCCGTGAGTCGTGGTCGTTATGTGATCGAAAACTATCCACAAACACCGGCAACTCCTGACGCATTGGCCGTTATGGTACAGGGTTATCACCTGCTCGGCATGCAAGATCGTGCAGATGAAGTCTTAGGTGTCTTGCGCACCAACTACCCGAACTTCCCTGCACTCAACAAAAAGGGCGAGTTTGACTACGATTACGCCTTCCAGGATCACGAGCGCAACTGGTTGGGAATCATTACCCTGGGCTTGTTTACCAAGCAGGAAACTATCGGTTTTGATACCCGCGAGCTTTACGATGTCCAATATCAAAAAGCACCGCGTGTAACCAGGTAAACACAACAGATTGTTTAAAAAGCGGGTTTATCCCGCTTTTTTTATGGGTTAGATTTACGATTTAAGCAGGATGGGAGGAGCGCAAGCGATACCCATCAAGCTTTACCTTAAGCGCACGGTGGGTATCGCTTAGGCTCCACCCACCCTACAACTTCGGCAACTGCTCCTGCGTTGCTCTACCTCCCGCATCCCTGCAGTCGTACCGTTTAGTCACCCATTTTCCAACCGGAGGTGATTGGATATCGACGATCCCGCCCAAACCCGCGCTGGCTAATACGTATACCTACAGGTGCCTGACGGCGTTTGTATTCATTGACATCCACCAACCGCACTGCCCGCTCCACCTGGTCGCGCGCAAAACCCTTGGCGATAATCGCTTCCGCACTGAAATCCTGCTCAACATACAGGGCGAGGATTTGGTCGAGGATATCGTAGGGCGGCAGGCTGTCTTCGTCTTTCTGGTCGGGCGCCAATTCCGCTGAGGGTGGACGAGTGATGACGGTGGTGGGAATCACTTCACCCAGGGTGTTGCGGCATTTGGCCAAGGCGAACACGAGGGTCTTGGGAACATCTTTGAGCGCGTCGAAACCGCCAGCCATATCGCCATACAGCGTTGAATACCCCACAGCCATTTCGCTTTTGTTGCCCGTGGTCAACACCAGATAACCTTTTTTGTTGGAGATCGCCATCAAGAGCACACCGCGGCAACGCGCCTGGAGATTCTCCTCCGTAGTATCGCGCTTGGTGCCTTCAAACTCTTGCGCGAGTTGCGCCATAAAAGCTTCGTACATAGGCTCAATGCTGATGGAGCTGTATTTTACGCCCATGCGACGCGCCTGCTCGGCAGCATCGTTTTTACTCAGGTCCGAGGTATAACGGAACGGCATCATCACCGCTTCAACGCGATCTGCGCCCAAGGCGTCAACTGCCATAGCAAGAGTGAGCGCAGAATCAATTCCGCCGGACAACCCCAGAACCACGCCTTTAAAGCGATTTTTATTGACGTAATCGCGCATGCCCAGCACCAGCGCCTGATAAACAGCTTCATGGTTACTCGGGATGGACGACAAGGTTTGCAAAGGAACATGTAGCTGGTTTTGATCAATCAGAATCTGCGCTGAAAATAATGCTTCCGTATATGCCGGAGCGCGGAATTGGGTTTGGCCAAGGGCATCAACCACGACCGATCCACCGTCAAATACCAACTCATCCTGTCCGCCGACCAGGTTTACATATACCACCGGCATTTGGCCTTCCTGCGCACGAGCGGCGACAATCGCTTCGCGCTCCGCTTGCTTGCCCTGGTGATATGGCGATGCATTCAGGTTGAGCATTAATGTGGCGCCCGCTACTTTTGCTTGCGCCATAGGTGCTGAATGCCAGATGTCTTCACAAATAGTGATAGCAGCGGGAATACCTTTGAGATCGAACACACAGGCTTGGTTGCCTGCGGCGAAATAGCGTTTTTCATCAAACACCTGATAATTCGGCAGGCATTGCTTTGCATATTCCGCGATCAACTTACCGGCCTGGATAACACCCGCCATATTGAACAATTTGCCGTCGATGCGTTTGGGATAACCCACAATCACCGCCAGCGACAAATTAGCAGCCATAATCTCCGCCAGCGCACGCTCAATGCGCAAGTCCAGGCTTGGACGCAACAGCAAATCTTCTGGCGGATAACCGGTCAGTGTCAGCTCGGGAAAAATAACAACATCTGCCGCTAATGCAGACTCGGCACGACGGGCAAAATCGATAACTTTTTGGGTGTTGCCGGGAATATCACCCACATAAGTGTTCAACTGAGCCAAAGCGATGATCAGTGAGGACATGGCAAAAAATCTCTAGACGTTCTTCGGAAACCAATAACGATAAGCCGCTCTGCGAATAAATATAGCTGTACCGTGAAGCAGGATAGCCAAGAATGCAACAAACCAGCGTAAACTAGCGCCCCTGATACTCACCGAAAAGGAGAGCGCAAAAAAGGAGCGCATTGTCGGCTAATCCGCCCCTATAAGCAAAGGTAAACCGGTGCAATTACCGGGTTTCGACCTTTTATCTACATCCAGATTCCGAATTCCAAACCGTCCTAACTCCTGAAAAGTTTGGATTCAATGCACAACCAAAACCACAGCATAAATAAGAAGTATTGATACCCGATGAAATCATTTACCCAAACGTCAACCAACTACAACCCATTTGAATTACTCAGGGTCTACACTTTTTATCGCACACTGCTCGCCATAGTGTTGTTAGTTATGTTTGAAGGCCAGCTCACGCCTAACGTGCTGGGTATGGATAATCCTTTACTGTTTTTATATGCCGCAGTGGGCTATACCGCGTTTAATATCATCACCCTGTTGCTGTTATGGAAGGTCAGGTTTTCTCCGTCGCAAAAACTGCTGTTCAGTTTATTTATTATTGAAATTGCTGCAGTTGTCGTGTTGATGCACAGCAGCGGCGGCGCGGCGAGTGCATTAGGTTATTTGCTATTAGTGGCAGCGGCAGCGGGCGGCATGTTGCTGCGCGGACAGATCGCGTTTTTTCTTGCCGCAATTGCCAGTATTGCGGTCATCTCTGAAACCGTTTATCGCGCGGTTACCGATACCCTGCCCACAAATTCCAACGCATTTTTCTCGGCGGGAATTTTAGGTGCACTGATTTTTATCAGCGCTATTATTTTCCAATACCTCACCAAGAAAATTCTCACCAGCAACGAAGAAGCGCTATCGCAAGCCAGCAATGCAGCACATATCCAAAAAATGGCACAGCAAATTGTAGAGCGCATGCGCACAGGAATTATGGTGCTGGATAAAGAAAACCAGATCACCATGTTCAACAACGCAGCCTCAAAACTTCTGGGCTTAGGTAACAATACATCGCCACAATTGAGCGGCTCACCCGAGCTACAGGAAAAAGTTGAACATTGGCAGCGCACACATAAAAACCCAAGCCCTATTTTGCACGCCGACAGCGACAGCAATGACGAAGTGAAAGTAAATTTCGCAACGCTCAACCAGGATCAAAATATCCACACATTAATTTTCCTGGAAGATAATCGCGCAATTAACCAACAGGCACAGCAATTAAAATTGGCATCCCTGGGGCGCTTGACGGCAAGCATTGCCCATGAAATTCGCAACCCGCTCGCCGCCATCAGCCACGCCAGCCAACTGCTTTCAGAAGACAGCGCACTACCAGCAAGCGACAAACGCCTCGTGGAAATCATTGGTTCGCACACCAAACGTGTTAACCAGATTATTGAAAATATTTTGCAGCTTTCCCGCCGCCGCATTTCCAATCCGCAAACTATTCGCCTGGATGAATGGCTGCCCAAATTTATCAATGATTATTCCGCGGGTAAAAGTGCAAAAGAAAAACCGATGATTGATTGCATTGCCGCTGATCCCATCCAGGCAAAATTTGACCTTGGCCAACTGCAACAAGTGCTTACCAATTTATGCGATAACGGTTTGCGCTACAGCCATCCGCCAGAAAATTGTCCGCATCTCGTACTTGAAGCGGGAATTGATACCAACACCCAGCAACCTTTTATTAAAGTGATTGATTTTGGCGATGGCATTAGCAAAGAAAATATCACGCATTTATTTGAGCCTTTCTTCACCACCGAAAATACCGGTTCAGGTTTGGGCCTCTACATTTGCAAGGAGCTGTGTGAAAGCAACCAGGCATTAATTTCCTACGAACATACACACGAAGGTTTGAGTTGCTTCCATATTCATTTGGCTCATCCTGATAAAACCTTGTAGGAACAGGTATGGGAGAGTTTCGCAAAGCCCGCGCAACAGACGCCAACGCGATTGCGGGACTCTATAAAGCACTGGTTCCTAACGCGCCTATTAATGTATTACCCGAGCGCATTGCCGAGATTACCCGGGATAAAAATACTTACCTGGTTGTGTACGATGCCGATGACACGATTATCGCTACAGCATTAGTGATTCTGTGTAATGACGTTATGTTCACCAGGCAACCGTTTGCCCTTGTTGAAAACGTTATTGTGAGCAGGGATCATCAGCGCAAAGGCATCGGCAAAGGCTTGATGGAACATATAGAAACTTTTTGTTTAAATACCGACTGTTCGAAGATTATGTTGCTTGGCAATAGCACCAATCAAAAAGCCTACGATTTTTATACCGCAATGGGTTACGACCCAACTGCAAAATACGGATTTATTAAAAAGCGAAGACATTTTAAGCCACAGGAGAAAACATCATGCGACTTACCGGTTCAGGAATAGCTTTACGTTTTCTATTTTCTATCTTGCTCGTGTTATTAAGCTACAACCCCAGTGGTTATTCTTATTTCCATTGGTTTTACCATAACTTGCACAGCTTAACTCCGTACATAGCACTAGCAGGTTTGGCCTTGATAATTGGCTGGGTTATTTATTTGAAAGCGTCATTAAATTCTTTAGGTTTGGTTGGAATAGTGTTGGCAAGCGCTTTTTTCGGTTGCCTGGTTTGGTTATTTATTTACTGGAAAATACTGGACGTGCATAACACCTCGGCGGTTGCATGGGTGGTAGAAATTTTATTGGCTTTGCTGCTGGCTGCCGGCATGTGTTGGTCTTACTTTACCCGGCGATGGTCTGGCCAGGTTGATGTCGATGATCTCGAACATAATTAATAATTTAGTAGACTGCAAATGCAAAAAGCCGATCTTGTGATCGGCTTTTTTGTAGTAGCAAATTTATTGCTGCGATTTGCTTCCACTGCTGTGGCTATGTTCGCCACCTTTTTTACCCGCTTCAGACGCACGTCCCGGGTTATTTTTGAAGTTTCCGCTATTGGAACTTCCGCTTTTCTTTCCTGTATCAGAACTCTTCGAACCTTTACTACTTTGATAATTGGTAGCCATGATGTAGATCCTCTTTAATGAATTACTAGAACCAGGTTAATGGATTACTCGAACTAGGAAATTTATTAACTAGTGCGTTATGCACACTTGATTAGACAAACTTTTTTCGACTTTACTCAATTTATTTTTAATTTTTATTAAAATTTTTTAAAAAATATAAAATAATTTTTTAAAACTAATGAATGAAAATAATCACCGGAGTTCTCTTCTGAAATCCGGTGATTACACTAAATACATGTAAAAAATATAGACCGCTTAGATCAGGGTTTATTATCCCAGGATTTAATTTTAGGGCTTGTTATTCAAAGGTTTTACGCGCGCCAATTCAGCTTCATCCAAACCATAACCTGCACCAATATCATCGGCACTCACTATGTGAAGTTCTGTATCGGCAGGATATTTTGAAGAAGGCTCATGTGATGAACGCGCACCATCCTCTTTAATTAAATCTTCTGGTTCAACATCGTCACTTTCATTGAAGTAATCATCTTCACTGGAATTTTCAATAGTTTCTGCAACGGCGGAGTTCTTTTCTGGCGATAAAGTTTCAAAAGAAGGCTCTTCATCATCTGAAAAATTTAATTCATCTGTCTCTACCGGACGATCATCATCAGGATCAAAAGGCTCGCCGTCGACATCAAAGGATTCGTCATCAGGATTAAAAGGTTCATCAGGCAATTTATCTTTTTGCGTATTCATATGTAACCTCGTCTATATAGTGTGCTTACAATGTAGCTTAATGAGTTGCCTGGGCTCTTAACTCTACCTTTACCCAACCATTATCTCGCCGATCAAATGCCTTAAAGGCCTCTATCGCATCGCACATTGGTTCAACGTTCGTTAATATTTTGCTCGGATCAATCTTACCGGCCAAAATAAACTCAATTAATTTGGGAATGTATTTCCGGTGATGACAATTTCCCATGTTGATCGTTAAATTTTTTCCCATCGCAACTCCAATGGGAAAGGTGCAGGACTTCTCCGAATAAACACCAATAATCGACAGTGTTCCTGCTTTCGCCAATGCGTTGACCGCCCAAAACAAAACCTGGCTTGGACCATCACCGGGCCACCAGTTTTTTCCGTCAGGCGCGGTAACAGGTGCAATTGTTTTAACTTCCTGTTCAAATTTTTCCAGCATTTCTGGCGTTTGTTGATCGCCACCATGTTGATGCGAATGCTGGGCATCAACACCTACCGCATCAATAGCGCGATCAACACCAATGCCACGAGTCATTCGCTGGATGGTGCTCACTGGATCTTCCAGTTCAAAATTAATAATTTCTGCTCCTTGTGCTCGCGCCATTGCCAAACGGTCAGGAAGCTTATCGATAGCAAACACCCTTGAGGCTCCAAGGAGTTTTGCGCTTGCAATTGCAAATTGGCCAACAGGGCCACAGCCAAATACGGCAACAGTATCACCTGTTTTTATCTCAGCCATTTCTGCGCCGAAATAACCGGTAGGAAAAATATCTGATAACAAAATTGCCTGGTCATCAGTAATTTCTGATGGCAATTTAACAAGCCCTATATTTGCAAACGGAATGCGTGCTTTTTCGGCTTGTAAACCATTGAATGATCCACTGCTTTCAGGGCCACCAAAAAATGCAGTTCCCGAACTTTTACCTTTGGGATTAGAGAGGTCGCATTGCGCAAAATAACCGGCACGACAATAAGAGCAATTGCCACATGCAATTGTGGATGGCACTACAACACGATCACCAATTTGTAAATTCCTAACATCAGCACCCAGTGTTTCAACAATGCCGACGGCTTCATGACCAAGCACAATACCTTTTTTCATTCCCCCAACAGTGCCGCGCACAAAATGCAAATCAGTACCACAAATTGCAGATGCAGTTATGCGGATAATTGCATCCGTAGACTCTTCAATTTTTGGCTCAGGAATATCATCAAGGCGTATGTCGCCTATGTCATGGAATACGATTGCTTTCATTGCCTATCTCCTGTTCCACATCAGTGGGAAAAATGGAAGAAAGCCGTGACAGAATTACAATGTGCTCATTCTGTCCAGCAACATTAGTAAGGAAGCATTGCAGAAAAATATTGATTGATCAGCACCAAAAATTTTATTCATAAGATGTCGCTAAATTCAGTTTATGAAAAATAAATGATTGGGATTCGGTAAAAAAAATATGCATCACTGATAAAAATGAGTGATCAACATAAGTAAAAAAAGACGAAAGCTCAGTTAGCCATCTAACGCAGGAGGGAAGTTGTCACATTTAAATGTGATTTAAAAAAGAAGACGTGATTATGTAGAGTTAATTGTTGTGCTTAATGACGTTGTAATTAGCGTTCATCAACACGCGCGGCGCTTAGAGCAACAAATATTATCGTTTGTTGTGCATTTCCCAAGTCTCTAATTTTTTCTTGTCGCTTTTGCGCAACAAAACATAAGTTGCGCCGACCCAGCCGTGATGTTTTTGTGCAGAATGAAACGCGAGCACTTGTTCAAATTGCGGCAGCCAATGATTTAAACAGCTTTTTAACTGCGCCGGCAAACTGCGTCCCTCACCTTTTCCGTGCGTGATCAGCGCGCAACGGATATCGTGATTCATGCAGTCTTTAATAAACTGGTAAACCGCATTGCGCGCTTGATCAATCGTCATATGATGCAAATCAAGTCGCGCATCGATTTGATATTTACCTAAACGCAAATTGCGATAAACACCGGTTTGTACGCCATCGCGCTTAAATTCCAGCAACGCCAAAGGATCAACAGGTTCAATATATTCACCCGATAAAAAGTTTTTATCTTTTGCGAGTTCTGCTGTAGCTGCCTGACGACGTTTTTCTGCGGTATTTTTATCCAGCGCAGCTTTGGCCAAATCAACCTTGGCCTCAACCTTGATAGGTTTTACACCTTTCATTTGTTGCTGGAAAAAATCGTCGTCTGGAGTTTTGTGGGTCATAAAGATTAATCTTGAAAGATGGAACAAATACGGGCGTGAATTGTGGAGGAAATTGGCAGCCAGAGGTAGTGCTGCCGTGAAAATTTCTTAAATCACTTTCGGGTGAACTGCGAAGGCAACTCTCCCGTTACTTGTTTAAACACCGCAATAAACGCGCTTAAACTTTCATAACCTACAGCCAACGCAGCCTGAGTCACAGACTCGCCAGCCGTCAATAATTTAATGGCTGCCATTACCCGTGCATGCTGGCGCCACTGTACTATGGTCATTCCTGTTTCAGCGCGAAAGCGGCGAATAAGCGTGCGCTCTGCCATATGCAGCTGTTTCGCCCAATATTCAACCGGCAAATTTTCAGCGGGGTTTGCTGCCAGGAAATCCGTCATCTGCCGCAGTTTTTTATCCCGGGGAGCGGGCAGGTACAAATCGTCAGGTTCGGCATCGCAAAGCTCATCCACAATGACTTGCCACATAGGCTGCATCTTCGCCAAATCGCCACCCTTTTCAAACATTTTGTCGATGAGTGTTTCGACAAAAGGATTGGGGCGAAAGATACGGATTTGGTCTGGCATCGACCGCGAGGCTTCCGGCTCTACAAATACGCAAACGCCCTCCATGTGGTTCGATGAGCAAAAGCCATGGACAAAATCCGGCGGAATCCAGCTCAAGCGTCCCGGCGTCATGAAACGCTCGCCGTCCACGGTTGAAAACACGGTAGTACCCGAGCGTTGAAGCGATAACTGGCCGAAAGGATGGCTATGCATTTCATCGCGATACTCATCATGGGAAAAACTCATACATTCAATCATGCAAAGACTCACTGGCAGTATTGAGCACAATAATAGTCAGGTATTCGATAGTTCGCCACAGCTATTGTCCATAAAATGATCCCATCGCAAAACCACCCAACCCGAGAAACATTTATGAATACACCCAATATCGCCATTATCGGAGCAGGCCTTGGTGGATTGATGCTTGCCCGCGTCCTCCACGTCCACGGCATAGACGCGACCGTTTATGAAGCCGATGAATCTCCCACAGCACGCACACAAGGCGGCATGCTGGATATCCACGAAAACAACGGCCAGGTAGCACTGAAAGCGGCGGGACTTTTTAAGCAGTTCCTAAAAATTATTCACCAGGGTGGCCAGGCAACACGCGTGCTCGACCAAAACGGCAAGGTGCTGATTGACGAACCGGACGATGGAACAGGTGGCCGTCCCGAAGTTCCGCGCGGAGCGCTGCGCCAAATCCTGCTCGATTCGCTCCCTGCTAACACACTGCGCTGGGGTCACAAATTGCGGGAAGCATCTGCTATTGGCGGCGGACAACATTTGCTGACCTTTGTGAATGGCGCGAGCGTAACGACGGATCTTCTCATTGGTGCCGATGGTGCCTGGTCAAAAGTGCGTGCATTGGTGTCCGATGCCACACCGGAATATGCCGGCGCCACATTTATTGAAACCTACTTATTTGATGGAGATAACCGCCACCCGGCAAGTGCAAAAGCTGTTGGCGATGGTGCATTTTTTGCGGTCGCGCCAGGGAAAGGTATTCTCGCGCATCGCGAGCCTGATGGAACCTTGCACACCTATGTGGAGTTGAACAAACCGAAAAGCTGGATTGAAAACATCGATTTCTCCAACCCAAAAACCGCGCTAGCCAGTGTTGCCAATGAGTTTGATGGCTGGGCGCCCGAATTGCTGGCAATGATCACCGATGGCGAAACCAAACCTGTGCCACGCCCAATTTATGCTTTACCTGTCGATCACAAATGGAATCGTATACCTGGCGTGAGCTTGGTTGGCGATGCGGCCCATTTGATGATTCCATCTGGCGAAGGCGCGAACCTCGCAATGTTCGACGGCGCCGAACTCGCAAGATTTATTATTGCCAATCCCGATAATATTGAAGCGGCACTTGCCGCCTACGAACAGGAATTATTTCCACGCAGCAGCAAAGAGGCCGCAGAATCAAAAATTATTTTGGATACTTGCATAGGTGCGAACGCACCACAAAGTTTGGTTGATATGTTTACCCGTTTTGAATCCGACAAACAACTTATCCAAGCCAATGAGTTAAGTTAAGGATTACCGCGCAAAACCAGAAAAGTTTTCAATCCCTAAAAACCTGTTTTCCAACCGAAATGGAAAACAGGTTTTTTTATTATGGCCAACCTGTAAATTCGAAACATAACCGACTACCTGACTAAAAACGGCAGCTTAAGGGTTCTTAAATATTATTAAATAAAAAAGCAACCAGCATTAATCGGCTATTTAATAAAGCTTAATTATAAATCACATGCACCTGGCGATAATCTGTGGCTAAATCCAGAAAAAAATTTCACCTATAAACCTTCTACATTTTTAAAAAATCGATGGAGCCATAGCTTAACAATTCTTAAAACTAATTGACGCCAGATATTTTATTTATCGCTTACTTTATCAGGCAATCAATGCAACTTAAGGAAACAGACATTTTTATTTAATAATAACGAAATACTCCTATTCATAAGGAGAATATTTGATGCGCACCTGACAAAATCATAACTTCAATCCAGAGAAACTTATCATGAAAAAATCTTCTGTTTTTAATATTTTCTCCCTGTGCTGCATTGTCACCTCAGCCTGTTTGAGTGGAAGCCTATATGCCGATAACACTGATATCACCAAAAACGGGGAACGCTTTTCACTTAATGGATTTCCCTATGAGTTCACAAGCTCAAAGCTGGAAAATGGCAGCTTAAAGATTGTCAATAATGAATTAGTTTTTACATCCAACAAAGGCACTGACTTTTTCAACGATATGATAAGCGGAAAAAATCACGATAACGCACCACGTGTTCTTTTTGAGCCCAAAGGTGACTTTATTTTTTCGGCAAAACTGAGCGGAAAGTTTGCAGGTGATAATGATGGTGGAGCTTTGATTATCTATAACGACCTAATGTCATCAGGAAAATTGACTTACGAGCGGTCACACAAAAACAAACCAAGCTTATGGTCCAGCGTCACCAAGGGTGCGACTGATGACGTACATCACCGCTCCTTTGACGATACGTCCATGTATTTAAAAGTGGCTCGCAAACAAAATATGTATTTTTTCTACAGCTCCAACGATGGAAAAAACTGGGATATATTGCGCACTTTTGTGCTTGATAAGAATGACGGAACCAAAGTCGGGTTAATGGTTCAATCACCCGAAAGCCAACATTTCACCATGCAATTTTCTGATATTCGCTATCAGGCAAAAACATTTAACGATTACTGGCAAGGGGAGTAGCCCTGAACCATATTAAAACGAGCTGTCGCTAAGCGCGGTTTTTGCACAAAATACCTGGAATTTTTTCCAGGTATTTTTTATTACGTCCTTGCCCGAGAATTGATTTATGGTTCTTCCACGCGCGACGCAATATTCCAAACATGCCTCGATGGATCTATGATTCGCCCTACCCTGTCACCCCAGAATTGGTCTTCCGCGGGTAGAATAATTTTTGCACCCAAGGCTATTGCCCTCGCCATTATTTCATCAACATTGTCGACGTAGAGATAATTGACCACTGGCGAGCTTCCATCATCCAAAGGTGCACGACTGGCTAAATGCGACGTTTCGTTATGCACCATGATCATGGATTGCTGAATTATTAGAGTCGCATGTATAACTTCACCCGTTTGCGCAGTACGCCGCGAAAGTTCTTTCGCATCAAATGCGTTTATACAGAATTCAATTTCGGCGTTCGCGTCGCGACAAATTAACATGGGAATTATCATTTTAGGCTTCATCATTTATTCCTATCTTTCTGTAAACATGTTGCAATCAAACAACAACTTTAACCATGTGTATGACGTTACCAACACGCAAGCCATCTTCACGAGGCAACGCATAATGCTTATTGAGATGATCAGGACTTATATCTTCAACCTGGCCAAAACCTGTTTCAATTAATTTTTTTGATAAGGCTTGCGGCTCAAAAAAAAATTTAAGTGGTTCACCGCCCGCTGCAAGCTGCGCGGACAATATATCGACAACCATTTTTTCAATATCGTTGAGCATACCGGGGTCGACAATATAATCAAACACCAATACCGAACCCAAAGCACAAGTGCTTACAAATTCCAGCGTTTCTTCAATGGCTTTTAAATCCAGGTAAGGCACCACACCTAACCATGAGAAAAATGATTTTTGACGTTTATCAAAACCAGCCGCCAACAAGTTTTTTTCCAGGGAGCCTTTTTCAAAATCACACGCGACATAAGACACATCGCACGTGGGACGAAGGTGCAATTGCTGGATGCGCTCTGTTTTCATGGACTGCGTTGCAGGCAAATCAACTTCAAATACCTGCTCATGTTGATGCTTGCTGCGATAAGCGTAGGTATCCAGACCAGCCCCCAGGATGACATATTGGTTCGCACCCGTTTGAAAAGCTTTTTCACGTTCGTCTTCCGCATAACGGCTACGCACAGCGATAGCAAATCGCATGGCGGAACTGATTGGGTCCCGGTGTATTGCTAAATTTTCCGTCACATCTGTTTTGGTGTGCCCCAATATCGGTAATGCAACAGGATCATTAAAAATCGGTGGTTGTTCAATCAATTGATGCGCAGCTCGCCATACCGCCACTGCATGGCTACTGGGTTTTGCGCCGTTGATATTGTGGCTGGTAGAAAATTGTTGTTGCAGGATATTAGCGATGAGATCGTACATAGCGGTTCCTTTAATGTCAGTGAAAACAATCGAGCGATTGTCGTCAGCTTAAAACCTCACGTTACGTAAGGAGCAAGTCCTTTAATAAAATTTTATTTCTTATAGAATTTTTATCAAAGCAATAAACTCTATAAACAGGCCATTGCCTGGCGAATAAATGTGAAAAGTGCCCGATCAAGGCCAGTACCTTGTATAAGCAGCGGTTCTGAGTCATAGGCCTTACGCAGTTTTTCAGTAATCTCGGGGTCACCACCGCTAACCGACGTTTCAAACAGGTTTTTCCATTGTATCGCCAATTCACGAGCCTCCTCACTTTCGGGACTAATTCCCTGCTGCATTTTTGTGCGTACTTCGGTAATTAATGGCAACCACCCTTCACGATTTTTTTGACGGTTTTCATCCATCAATTGCATTTGCGCAGGCGACAGATAGCGCACAAAAATATCGCGATGCAGCGCGCCCATAATACGTCCGAGATACTCATTCATTGCCAGTGAAATACCGCGCTGGATTTGCATTTCAATCTCATTGAGCGACATGGAATACACTTTTAATAACAAGTTGGGGTTTTGCCCGACTAAACGTTCCAGCATTTCTGTCCAACGGATAACAAAATCTTTTGCCTCACGAGAATCGGGTGAAATTTTTTGTTCCATCATGGACTGCAATTTTATAACCATCTGCGGCCAATCATGATCAAGCTCATGCTTTAACGCATTGGCATTATTGTTTAGCTCTTCAATTTCCTCAGCAGTTAAATATTTTTCGTAAATATTCATCAATGACAATGTATCGAGCCAATTAGCCATATCAGGCTCATTATTTGTGTGCAAGTTAGTTTGTAGCTTCAGGAGTTTGGTTTTTAATTGGCTCGCCTGTTCAATTTCACGTTCAAGGTTAGCAATTTGTTGCGCAATCACATTCGGTAAATCTTGTGAACCATGCTGTATAAGCTCACCAATTTGCTGCAGGGACAAACCCAATTGTTTAAGCGCTTGAATATGGTATAAATGGGAAATATCCTTATTGTTATATAAACGATGGCCTGCAGGCGTGCGCACTGACGGAGAAAGCAGACCAATTTCGTCATAGTGATGCAGGGTGCGGACACTTAAACAAATCTGTTTCGCTAATTGGCCAACTTTTAATAACATCACTATACCTTGATAAATATTGAATGCTTGTCAGCATAAGTGATGCGCTCAATATTTATCAAGACTTGCCGGCCACACAACAACAGACTGCTGAAAAAATTCGGATAATTATTGAACCCTGCCAGACATCCAGGCTTTGCGAATTAAACCACCACACACCGCTGAATCATGGCCACCGCCGGACGAATCTTTGCGTGCGACAATACCGTAAAAAGTTTTGGTTTTGTCGATCCAGGGATAAAAACCAAACGCGCCCGCACTGCTAAATGCGCCATCACCGCTTGCAGGATCTGATTCAACCCAATGACCCAGTGAGTAATTCCAACTTAAGTCAGCGGGAACAGGAGTGTACAAAGCTGTTGCGCAAGTTTTTGGATTGGTACACACGGCGTGAGTGCCTAACAGGTCGCTAATGTAGAGTTGTTTGTTGAGAATTTTACGTAAAAAAACGGCGTAATTATTTGCAGAAGTATTCACACCACCTGCAAGTTGTGGCGAACCATAAGTAAACACGACATCGGTTCCCAAATACATTTGTACATCGTGTTGCAAGGCAGCATTGTTATCTGCACCCAAACCAAGATCGATTGCCAATTTTTGGAAATGACCACCGTTGTAGTAAAATTTTCCAAGCGCATTTGTATCGTAATCGCTGTTATTACCACCTTTGGGATTATCGGTGCGGAAACAATTGCCAACGGTTTCGGAATCCCTGCTCCCCGGCAAAATACGCACGCAACTGGTATTACTAAAATTGGTGTATCCGGTAGTCATGGTCAACGCAGCAATATCTTCATCGCTTAATTGCCCCTGGCGAGCTTGCACAACATAAGCACCAAAAATCCATTTTGATGCGGACGCAATCGGCATAAGCGTATCGGCAGTATAGGTTCGACCACCCACAGAACCGGACGCCAATGCTTCTGTTTGATTGCCAATTTCCCAATAAAAAGGTTGGATCGCAGTACAAGCCGCATTGTTTTGTGCAGTTTGGGTTGCCGCGTGAATTCGCAAGAAAGTTGCCACTGGCGGGCTAACCGCAGAAGCGGTAACAGGAGCGGCATTTGCTCCAAAGAGCAACACACCAGGAATAGATAAAACGCAGCGAATCATCATTTTTTTAAACATGTCCCCACCCTCAGTTGTTGTTAGTAATATCCTTACAACGCGCAACACGGGAATGGGTTGACATATCATGCAAAAAAAGGCGCAACCAGTGCGCCCTTTTCGAAAACCTTCGCTCATCACCTACATTTGTGTATTACTTACAAACGCAATTTTGGAACCGTCAGGTGACCAGCTTGGAACATTGATAGTGCCCTGGCCGCCATACACATACGCAATAATTTTTGCTTCACCACCTTCAACTGGCATTTCACGTAAATAAACGTGACGATAAAACGGATGCTCATCCGGATCTATATCTGTCATGAATGAAATGAAAACAATTTTTTTGCCGTCGGGCGATACATGGGGAAACCAGTTGTTGTAATTATCGAATGTCATTTGCTCTTGCTTGCTGCCATCCGCCTGCATGCGCCAGAGTTGCATCAAGCCTGTGCGATTGGAATTGAAATAAATCATTTTTCCATCGGGCGAATATTCAGATCCATCATCCAATTTAGGTGAGTTGGTTAACTGGATTTCCTTCCTGGTTTTTAAATCAATCGTAAAAATATTAAATTGGTTATTGCGCTGGCCTGTAAAAATTAATTTTTTATTATCGGGAGAAAATCCATGCAAATAAGAATGGCCTGCGCCGGTAGCATTAATTTGTAGCGGTTTATCGCTACCTTTGATCGGCAAGGTATAAATCGTTGAATGATTGCCATCTTCTGCCACATGGCTGCTGATACCAATTTGTTTTCCATCCCACGACAATACATGATCGTTATTATTGGATTTTGCAAAACCTGTGTTAATGACCTTTGGCTTTCCACTTGCAATATCAAAGTTATATAACAATCCTTTTGAATTATAAATTAGCGATTTTCCATCGCGCGTCCAGTTAGGCGCCTGGATTGAATCTGGCGAGCGAAATACAATGCGGCTATTTCCAGTTGTTAAATCCAGGATTTCCAAATTGCTGCCAATATAATCTTTGTAAGGTTTAAAATTTTTGGGGGCGGGAATTGTAATACGTACATTTGAAAAGGTGGCAGTTTCAACAACATCCGCATTGTGTGCACACACGGCCAGGCCAACATACACTTTATCGCCAAGCTTAATGTGAGACACCGATGTAACCTGGAATGGCTCACCTTTTTTTGCAGCACTAAAAATATATACATCTCCGCGACGCTCCAATTGGATAATATCCGGCGCTTTTATTTGCAGCGGGTATTGTTCCGTATCGCCATTAGCGTTTGCGCGAAATTGCAAAGATGCCAAACCATCGCCATGAATAGCCGTGTTTACATTAGGCGAGCCCGTTTCCAAATTTGTGCGGACATCCCAACCAATTTTGCGATGGGGATCAGTTCCTGCGCCTTCAAATGCAACCCGCGCGCTTACAATAAAATCGCCTTCCATTTGGTTGTAAAGATAGTGCAATTGATCTTCACCAACCCACATGTTTTTACCGGAGCCAGTGATTTTATATTTCTGCTCCGCTGCATCGTAAACAACCCCGCCAGGATGCTTGACTGCGCCTATATCGACTTGCCCGGAAAATTGACCTATAGGCTCCGCTAAAACTGAACAACTCATTGCGATTGCTCCTATGATGCCGAATCTCGCTATTTTTATCGTCATAAAATCCTCATTCAATCAGGTGAGAACCCAAACTGCATCTTTTCCGGTATGGCATAGATGCACCGATTACGCGGTTTCGATTGTTGTTCAATTCAATTATTAAAAGTTATTTTTTACTCATATTTACAGAGCACAGCATCATTTGATAAGTCTTTCACAGAAAATTGCCAATCTTGTATAAACGACCCTGCAAAATAGAACCTATTTATCTCCCCATAATTCAGGATGTTTTTCGATATAGTCGATAAACATTGTCGCAATTTTTTGGTGGTCTTCTGCCGACGCATGATAATCACATCCGGTTAACGCAAGTTCTGCCTCGGGAAATTTCAACATAATATTTTGCACGGAATTTTTTTTGAGATTATCGAACACCTGGGTTATTTGCGTCGCAAGCTCACTGCCCGGCTTATCGGGAGCGATAATAAAAATTGCGGCTTTTGGATGAGATGCGCGCAAACCCATGACAAATTTTTCATAAGTCGCTACAAAATCATGCTGCAAATCTTCACGATTTTTCCATCGCTCATTCGGTTTCAGTGGGGTATTAAAATCATTAACGCCCAGAATAATGGCAATAATATTTGGCGACCATGCGCTACTATTTTTCGCGGTGCCAAAATTAAATACGTGCGGATACTCAAGCAATAAAGAGCTATCAGGACTACTGCCTTTATAATTGCGCACAACGCCTCGGCCAGAGATGGCATTGATTTGATAATCCGCATGAAAATATTTAGCCACTAAAGAGCCATAAGCTTGCTGGGTATTGGTGGATTCAAAAACCTGCTCGCTGGTGCATTGACGATTAGAAGACGCATCGCCATAACCGACTGAAAATGAATCGCCGATAATCTCGATGCTGCGCGCAGGAATTTCAGGTATTAATGTTTTTTGTCCAACTGGAATAAAAAAACCTTCGAAGGTTGCGGTCGCTGAAAAAGTTTCAGTGCGCTTTTCCAGCCTGATTTTATGAGTTTTATTCGGTAAATTATTAAGGGTATAAACCGTTTTACCAGGTTTGTTTAATATTATTGGAGCTTGGTCATCCAAGATCAGGTTCAGCATATTCACTGAATCATTTAAATGTACATCCACCCGAGTGCCTCTAAAACGACTTTCGAAATAAACACCCGGCCATGCATATTCGAATTGGGTAGAATTACTGATTTTACTTGTCAGTACCCGGCCACCTGCGTGAACCGGTAAAGGTTTTTCTGAATCAGCCCAACAAGCGACACTGGTTGCTAACATCCAAAAAGCGAATAAGAAATTTTTCAATTCCATGATTATTCCTTCATAATAATTTTTAGTATTGCATTTTAAATACATTTATTTTTATAAAATAAAAAGGGCGCAATCAATGCGTAATGCCAGCCAGTTAAGCAGTAGTGCTATCTAACTGCCCCATAGAAAAAGGCCTGCAAACTGAGCACGAGTAGAATGTAGGATGGGTGGAGCCTAAGCGATACCCATCAACATTTTAAAGGCATTGATGGGTATCGTTGCACTCCACCCACCCTACAGATCTGCATACAACTCCCAATAAAAAGCTCGCTGTAATCCGTTCAAAAAAAGCAGCACGATCCAAAACAAAAATGCCAGTCAGCTCAACTGACTGGCATTACGCAATCAATGCGCCCTTTTTTGTTAACTGCGAATTTATTTATTCGCGCGATTCTCAATCAATTGTGTAACCACCGCTGGATCGGCAAGTGTTGAGGTGTCGCCAAGCGTATCGATTTCGTTGGCAGCAATTTTACGCAAAATGCGACGCATAATTTTGCCAGAGCGGGTTTTGGGTAATCCCGGTGCCCATTGGATAATATCGGGACGAGCAATTGCGCCAATTTCTTTTACAACGAGTGCGAGCAATTCTTTTTTCAATTCATCACTAGGTTCTTCACCGCTCATCAAGGTCACATAGGCATAAATGCCCTGGCCTTTAATGTCGTGTGGATATCCCACCACAGCAGCTTCGGCAACTTTTTCATGCAGCACCAATGCAGATTCAACTTCTGCGGTACCCATGCGATGGCCGGATACATTGAGCACGTCGTCCACGCGGCCGGTAATCCAGTAGTAACCATCTTCATCGCGACGTGCACCGTCACCGGTAAAATAGTAGCCGGGATAAGTGCTGTAATAGGTATCGATACAACGCTGGTGATCGCCATAAACACTGCGGATTTGGCTTGGCCATGCCGCTTTGATCACGAGATTACCTTCACCTGCACCCTGCACTTCTTTGCCTTCAGCATCGAGCAACGCAGGTTGCACACCAAAAAATGGAAGGGTCGCAGAACCCGGTTTGAGGGCAATTGCGCCGGGCAATGGCGTCAAAATGTGCGCGCCGGTTTCGGTTTGCCACCATGTGTCGACAATCGGGCAACGGCTATCGCCGATCACTCGGTAATACCATTCCCAGGCTTCAGGATTGATGGGCTCGCCCACGGTACCCAACACACGCAAGCTGGTGCGCGCCGTCTTTTTCACCCAGTCGTCGCCCGCGCCCATGAGCGCGCGAATTGCGGTGGGTGCAGTGTAGAAAATATTGACCTGGTGTTTGTCGATTACCTGCCAGAAACGCGATGCATCGGGATAGGTGGGAATACCTTCAAACACCAGGGTCGTTGCGCCATTGGTCAGTGGACCATAAACGATATAACTGTGGCCGGTCACCCAACCCACATCGGCTGTGCACCAATAGGTTTCGCCTTCGCGATAATCAAACACGTATTTGTGGGTCATTGCAGCTTGCAATAAATAACCGCCAGTAGTGTGCAATACACCTTTGGGCTTACCGGTTGAACCGGAGGTGTAGAGGATAAATAGCGGATCTTCTGCGTCCATTACTTCTGGCTCGCAGGTCGTTGGCTGCTTGGCGATAAGGTCGTGATACCACAAGTCGCGCGCGCCATCCCAACTGATCGAGCCAGCCGTGCGACGCACAACGATGCAAGTATGGACATTCGGGCAATTCGCCAAGGCGTTATCGGCATTGGCTTTCAAGGGAACGCGTTTGCCACCGCGCAAACCTTCATCGGCGGTAATAACAACCTGACAATCCGCATCCAGGATACGATCTTTCAAGGCTTCAGGAGAGAATCCACCAAATACAACCGAATGCACAGCGCCGATACGGGCGCAAGCCAACATGGCGTAGGTGGCTTCAGGAATCATGGGCATGTAGATACAAACACGATCGCCCTTTTTCACGCCGCGAGCGCGCAAGGCGTTGGCTAACTGGCAGACTTCATCATGCAATTCCTGGTAGGAAATAAAGTGGTCTTCATCGGGGTCGTCGCCCTCCCAAATAATTGCCACCTGGTTGGCGCGCGCTGGCAGATGGCGGTCGATACAGTTAACACTTACGTTCAACTTGCCATCGATAAACCAGGCCACTTCGCCTTTTTTCAAATCACTTTTGGTCACTTGCGACCAGGGAGCTTGCCATGTCAAAAACTGGTTTGCCTGCTCCGTCCAAAAGCTATCAGGATCATTAACCGATTGATCGTACATCGCCTGGTAGCGCTCAAGATCAATGGTGGTGCTGGTTTTAAAGCTATCGGGAACGGGGTATACATGGACGTCTGACATGATTTGCTCTCTACCTACGTGACTTATTTGTTATTGGCTTTATCTTACTTTCAGCGTGTTACATTTCCGGTTACCGGCGCTCAACTGGACAGGACGGAAACGGTTGCACAATAAAAATGTAACAGGGCTAAATCCTTTAAACCGATCTTTTCAGTACCCGCATAGCTTACCAGCTCAGCGCGACAAACCTCAATGACAACGTTGTCTAAATAGATAAAAAAGGTTAAGAAATAGTTAAATAAGAGTCAATCTGAGGTCTGATGCTCACCGATCTCTACATCCAACCCCAATTTTACTACCCCGTTAAGCCAACACTTAACCAAAGCCCGGTTAAATGCCCTAAACTCAATATTTGATGTTTTACGAAAGCGGATGTTTTTCTACCAAATATTTCCAGTAACGCCTGGGCATATGGCGCAAATGCAATTTCACATTTTTTCGCGCGGCGATATTTACCGATTGGAAGTAATTTGCCCACAAGGTTTGATAGGTTGTCTCTCTGTCACAGGATGTTGGTGCCGCGCAGGTTTCCCTTTCCTGGTTAAATAGTGGATCGTCTGCAAAAACAAATCTCGTTTCATTCAAATCGTAATACAAACCATAATCCCTTTTGGTATCAAAAATAATCCAGGATTGGTCCGCGTAGCGACGCTCAAAGTGATCGCCCAGCAAAGGAATCACATTAAAATCAGGTTCGATTGCCGCGTAAAAAATGCCCTGGCTGTTTTTTTCAAAACGCACAAATGCGTGCATGCGATGCACTTCACGGTGAATCATTCGCTGGATTTGTGAAGCTTGCAAAACAAAAGGATTTGCAAAATTTTCCAGCACAGACGCATGCTTGCTTTTAATAATGACATCAATGAATTGGAAAATCGTCATTTCGATGGACGGTAATTCAGACAGGAACATTTTATAAACCAGGGTTGCCGCCTGCCCGTTTGTGCGTGCATCAATACCGGCTAAAACGCGCTCTGCATTATCTTCATGGGTAATAATTGCGACAGTTTCTTCCAGCAAATTAATTTGCTGGTAAGATTGGGGCGAAATACTGACAGGTAATTTTTTCGTGCGATAGATTTCAAAAATGCACGAGAGCAAACCTTCAAAGCTGCCGTCATAGGTATAAATAATCACGGCGGTTTACCCGAACAAACTGAGCTGGGGCACGGTTTGGTTTGCGTCGCCGGATAAAATAAAACGCTTGATATCCAGCATTTGGTAATCTTTTTTTAGCGCAGGCAAACCCGGGCAGGCAATAAAATATTTTGCGCGTTTTATAACAACGCCAATCTTCTGCAAATGTTCGCTATTCAAACGTTGGTGTAAACGGGAAGAGACTATTTTCTTCGCCGATTTAACGCCAATACCGGGAACGCGCAAAATCATTTCATAGCTATCGCGATTGATATCTACCGGAAATTTATCCGGATTTCTCAGCGCATAACTGACTTTGGGATCAACATCCAAATCCAGGTTGGGATTTTTATCGTCGACAATTTCATCCACTGAAAATTTATAAAAGCGCAGCAGCCAATCCGCCTGGTAAATCCTGTTTTCGCGCAACAGCGGAGGCGCAGACAGTAGAGGAACACGATTATCGGTTTGTATAGGAACATAACCGGAGTAATAAACGCGCTTTAATTTTTGGGTTTTATAGAGATCATCCGCCAGGCGCAAAATCTGTGTATCGCTTTCCGGTGAAGCGCCCACAATTAATTGCGTGCTTTGCCCTGCCGGTAAAAATTGCGGGGTGGATTTAAAATGCAACTTGTCGTCAATGTAACGATCTTTTTCACCGGATAAATAATTCATGGGCGTAATAATATCGCTGTAATTTTTTTCCGGTGCGACTTTTTGCAAACTCATTTCAGAAGGGATTTCAATATTCACACTCAGGCGATCTGAATATAAACCGGCTTCATGCAGCAATTCAGCACTCGCTCCGGGAATGGCTTTTAAATGGATGTAACCATTGAAGTTGTGCACAGTTCGCAACGTCTTGGCAACACGCACCAAACGCTCCATGGTGTAATCCGCATTTTTAAAAATACCCGAACTGAGAAACAGACCTTCAATGTAATTTCGGCGATAAAAATTAATCGTAAGGTCTACAACATCTTCAACGGTAAATGCTGCGCGCTTTACGTCGTTGCTACGCCGGCTCACACAATAAGCGCAATCGTAAATGCAGTGATTGGTGAACAGGATTTTGAGTAAAGACACACAGCGGCCATCTTCGGTGTAACTGTGGCAAATCCCCATTCCGTCAGAATTTCCCAAGCCTTTATTTTTATTGGCGCGCTTGCTTCCGCTGGACGAACATGACGCATCGTATTTCGCCGCGTCCGAAAGTATGGTTAATTTTTCTAAAACATTGCCCATGATGTGCCAAGCCTAAAATACTGTATGCATAACCATATCACCAACTTAAAACCCTGGCAAATACAGCGCACATTTATTTTTTCTGCATAAAAAAAGCCCTGTAAAACAGGGCTTTTTTTAAAATTGCGCATGACCGAATGGCCATGCACTCGTGTGTTGATGTTTAGAAGATATTAAAGTCCCACAGTGATACGCCATAACCCGTTGCGCGAGTTACACATAACATGCGTACGTAGCGACCTGTACCATTGACTGTCAGGTCATCGATATTGCCATCGCCCGTGGTGGTCGAGTAAATATCTGTCCAACTAGTCCCGTTATTGGAAACCTGGATTTTGTATGCCGAGGCATAAGCACCTTCCCAACTCAAAATAACGCGGGAGATTTTTTGCGACGAACCTAAATCTACGTAAATCCATTGGTTATCAATAAATTGGCTTGCCCAGCGGGTATTGGAGTCGCCGTCAACAGCAAATGAAGCGGCCAATCCTGCACCTTCATCAGATGAAGATACGGCTGGCTTTTTCAACGCGATATTAACGGTTTGGCTCACCGGAGTACCGTAAACCTCAAAGTCCCAGAGTGAGTAGCCGTAACCTGTGCCGCGCGTTACACCGAACATACGAACATAACGGCCAGTCCCGGCGATATTCAGGGTTTCCTTGCCGCCAACGCCTGTTGAGGTGGTATAGATTTGAGTCCAGTTAACCGCATCGTTGGAAACTTGAATCTTATAGGCTTTGCCGTAGGCAGTTTCCCAATTCAAGACGACTTTGCTGATGTTGTAGCTAGATTTTAAATCAACATAAATCCACTGTGCATCATTTGCCTGGCTCGCCCAACGCGTTCCGGAATTGCCATCTGCAGCGTAAATCGCAGCCACACCTGCACCTTCATCAGATGAAGAAACCACAGGAGCATTTAGTGCCACGTTGGTTGTAGCAGCAACACTGCTGGAAGCGGCTGAACTGCTGGATTTGGACGAACTCGCAGGTGTGCTGCTCGCAACGCTCGACTTCGAAGAGCTTGAGGCCGCGCTGCTGGTAGCGCCGTTGCCGTAGACTTCAAAATCCCATAAGGAATAGCCATAACCTGTTCCACGGGTGATGCCGAGCATACGGACATAGCGGCCTGAACCAGAAATATTCAGGGTTTCCTTACCGCCGACACCGGTTGTTGTCGAGTAAATGGTTGTCCAGTTTGCAGCGTCGCTGGATGTCTGGATTTGGTAGCTCTTACCGTAGGCAGCTTCCCAATTCAGGATTACGCGAGCGATGCTTTTTACTGAACCCAGGTCGACATAAATCCACTGTGCATCGGTTTGCGCACTTGCCCAACGGGTTCCCGGGTTGCCGTCTGCCGCATAGGTTGCAGCCAATCCAGCGCCTTCATCCGAAGAGGAAACCGCTGGCACATTCAATGCGAGGTTAGTGGTACCGACAGATCCGGTAGAGCTGGTACTGCTGCTATTGCCGGTAGACGTTTTTGAACTCGAAGCACTCGAAAGGTTCGCCGTTCCGGTAGTACACATCACACCCCCAGGGTAGTTAGTGGACAGCTGGAAGCTGGTTTGGCCAGCGTAGGTCACGAAGGCAGAACGGTTGGCATCGGTAGGATCTATGGTCGATGTCCAGGTGCTCCAGGCCAATGGGAATGCGCAGTTTGCTGAATTCACACCACTAACCGACAAGGCTTCTGCCTGGGTTGGCAAACGCATGGATTGGCCTGAACAGTAAGTTTGCGCAATAGGCACTGTGTATTGGGCGCCCTGGTTGGAATAGGTTGTTTCAGCGCGCTGCCAGGTTAAGCCAGTCGCGTTGTCTTTCACCCTGGTTCCGTCAATCACAGTGTAACGCTCGCCCGCACCACCACATTGGGGAATGTTATAGACCTGCATTTCATAGAGTGAATAACCATAGGCAGTCGCTCGAGCCTGACCGTACATACGGATATAGCGCGCCTGTACAGTCGGGAAGCTGACATTCTCGACTCCACCCACGCCAGCATTATTGGTGTACGCGACTGACCAGTTCACATTGTCATTTGAATACTGGATTTGGTACTTGCTGCCGTAGGCCGCTTCCCAATACAAAATCACGTTATCAAACGATTTGGCTGAACCAAGGTCAATGGCAACCCAGGATGGATCTATACCACCATTGGATGCCCAGCGAGTCGTCAGGTTACCGTCTGTCACCCAGCTCGCCGCCAATTCTGCACCTTGTGCGCTGCTCGCCGTTGCAGGCTGGTTGAGCGCCAAATTCACACCGGGCGGCGCGATAGTCAATGATGCAGCTGCACTGATGACGGTACCCGCTGGGTTAGTCACCACAACACTGTAGTTACCTACGTTGCTTTGCTGAACCTGGAGGATGTCGTAAGTCGCAGAATTAGCACCCGGCAAGCTCGAACCGTTCAATTGCCACTGATAGCTGAATGGACCTGAACCCGATACACCGACAGAGAAGGTCACCGGACCATTCAACAATACCGCCTGGCTGACAGGTTGTTGGGTAATGGTTGGTGCAATGGCTGCGTTTACAGTCAAAGTCGCTGCCGCTGAAGTCACGGAATTAACAGGGTTGGTCACCACCACCGTGATCTTGTCGCCATTGTTACCTGATGTCAGCACTGACGTTGTGTAGGTCGACGCAGTTGCGCCAGCGATAGCCGCTCCATTGCGTTGCCATTGGTATTTCAAGGTAGGTGAGCCAGTTGCTGCTACCGAAAATTGGACAGTCTGGCCAACATAAGCCGTTTGGCTTTGAGGCTGGGTGCCAATCACAACAGCTGCCGCCGCTACGACTGAAAGCTTGGCAGGTGTAGAGGTAGAATTACCCAAACTATCGGTAACCGTTACGGTGTAGCTCGCATTGTTATCGCCAGATACAGTATTAGGCGTGGTGTAAGTGGCGCTGGTTGCACCGGAAATAGCGACACCGTTTTTGTACCATTGGAAGCTCAATGCCGCACCGCCGCCGGTCGCGGTTACGCTGAAGGTTGCCGGTTGACCAAGAGTCACTGCGGTACTTTCCGGTTGGATAATCAACGCGGGGATAACAGGTGCAGGCAAGTAGGATGGAACTGGCTGGATGTTATAGCTCGCAGTGCCAGACGCCAATCCCGGAGCCGTAGCAGTAATAGTCACCTTGCCCGTTGTGAATTGGCTCAAGAGCGCAATTTTTTGCAAACCACCTTCAAATTGCAGCTCCGGATCACCCGGTGAATGGTAGTTAAAGGATGAATTACCGGGCAACAGGGAATAGGCATCGCTACCTGATTGCACCAATTGTTGGGTGCCGCCGAGATAAGTCGCTGGACCGCTGACAGAGAAAGTGACCTTGTCAGATGCGGTTGGCACCCAATTGCCGTTGGCATCCTGAACCTGGGCAACCACGAAAGCAGCATCAGAACCGTTCGCCGTTACCGCGAAGCTTGTGCCATTAGGCCTAACCACATTGGGTACGACAGACAAAACGATCTTACTCGCAGCACCCGCAGTGGTTTGTTTGTCAGATGCCACCACAGCACCAAACTGGTCAAGACATTCCGCCTCCACAGTTCCCGCCACCCAATTCACCATCCAGGACACCTGGAACGGAATCAAGGTCGTATTTTGAGTGAGGTTTCTGCTGGTATCCGATTGCCAGCTGTTCGGTGTTTGTACATTGCCTTGTTGTACGCCATTGATTTTCAAACGGACTGAAGGACAGTTGCTGAAGGCATTAACCTGGATTGGAGCACTGCTTTGGTAAGCACGGTTCCAGTGATGCGCAAGGTGAACAACCGGTTTTACCGAGAAAGGATTCCAGGCCGCCTGGTAGACGTAGTACAACAATTTCGGGAAGCGGTTTTGGTCAACCATAGACGCGCCCAGCGAGCGAACGCTATTTGAATAGGCGTCGGCCTGATTGGTATTTTCATATTGGCGATATTCAGCAAACAGCCCAACTTCACCGGGAGTATCCGCAAAATACCATTGCGCCATACCAAAGGCTTTAGCTAATTGGCTTTTGCGCCAGTCATCCACAAAAGGTGCTACGAAGGCGAGTTCATAATCATAGGCCAAACCGCGTGCAGTCCCGGTTCCCCAATATTCTGAACCCCAGGCAGGATTGTTAGGGAATTGAGCTTTAATACCCACTTCACAACCTTCAAGCGTACAACCAAGGAGATATCCATTTACCGGGTCCGGCGTACGGTCAGCCGCAACACGGGTATTGATAGGGTCCCAGGTATTGTTGATCGCCAAAAGTGCCGTACCGATAGACTCCATCATGGTGCCGTTGTTTGACTCCCACGCCAAAATAGACGGATGGCTGCGGTCGCGGATAATCATGTCGCGATGAAGTTCTTTTTTATAAGTCACGCTATCCGCCGGTGGAGTCGCAAAACCGTTTTCACCATCGCCACTGGGTTGGACAATCATCACACCATAAGCATCAGCTGCTTCAACAAACTGCTCGCTGCTGGTTGAGTGGCCTGGGCGCCAGATATTGCCGCCAGCCGCCGCAAATTGTGCGAGGTCGCGCCACTCTTGCTCTTCAGGAACCGATGAACCCAAACCAGGATAATCGTAGCGACCTGAACCGCCTGACAAATAAGCCGGATGGCCGTTGAAGTATGGGTAATCATGATCCCAGGTAATCGTACGGATACCCAATGGACTTTCGGTTGAGTCGACAACCGTACCGTTAATACTGACGATGTGATAAACCCGGTACATATAAGGCTTACCGTAAATACTCGCATTCGGATACCACAAGGTCGGATCAGTTACCGTAATACGCTGGTCAAACATGGGCGTGGCGCCAGACGGGAAAGTGCTTGTTGTCATCGGCTGGATCGTTTGCTTCATTGGCGGTGCATTGGCAACCACATTGCCTTGCGCATCCACAATCTGGGTGGTCAGGGTAACATCCTGCGGCGTGGTCGTTTCGTTCAAAACGTTAGTCTGCACAGCAATAACAGCAGAGCTTGCTTTTGCCGTCGTGGTTGTCGAAGGCACCTGGGACACAGTCGCTACATAAGTACCCCAGGTTTTCTGGTTGGAGTAAACGTTGACGGGTATGTGTACCTTATTGGTAATGATCATTTTGGCAGGACGGAATAATCCAGCCTCCCCTTGACCAAAGCGGAACGCACCGGAAAAAGTTGGTTGCACAAACCAGGGCGCATTTCGGGAAACACTCACAGCCAATACGTTCTGGGTTACGCCGTCAGTTTTCAAATAAGGCGTAAGATCTACGACAAAGGGTACAAAACCGATCACGTGGGATGCATTTGCACTCCCCGCTACCGCGCTGATACCCGGTAATAAAGTACCGTTGATATATATCTGCGCACCGGTATGCGCACCCTGGAATTCAACTACTACCTTTTTGTTCGCGTATTCGGAACCCATCGTAAAGTGCAGGCGGTACCAGTTGCTGCCGCCATCCATAGAACCATCACCACCACCCGAGGTTTGGTTGAGGAAAGTGGTCAGATAGTTGGCGCCATGGGGAATCCCCACAGGAGTCCAGCTGGAGTCGTTCAGGTTAATGGTTGAGTTAGCAGTTGAATCGTGGTCTTTGAGATACAACCAATGATTCTGCCCCGGCATCCCCGCTGACAAATTAATTGTCACACGTTGCGAAGGAGGAACCGAAGTTTCTACCTGTTGCGCGTTGGAAACACTGGCTCCCAGTGTTGCGCACGCAAATGAAAGCGCTACCAGCGCACGATAATATTCTCTACTGCGAACAGAACATTTCGTTATTATTCTTGCTAATTTTTTCACGTGACAGTCCTCGTGTTCAAATTTGGATTTAACATCGCCTTGATCGAGATTTTCTTGTGAGTCCGTTCGCAGTTTGGAATCGAAACAAACCGGCATCAAAAGAGACTGGCAAATCAAAATGAAAAGCTTGGCCTGGTTATCGTCGTCATTATTGTTGTAACGAAATACAGCCAGCTTTTGCATGCAACGCAATAGAAAAGGCGAAAACCCCTAATGGTGCTGTTAAGAAAATGTGAGGTTTGTGGCGCCGAACCAGATGCCGTAAATTTCTATCTTTTATTCTTATGTTTTTGATTTAGCCGAAATGCAATTTAATGGTCGCACCAGAAACAAACATTTTCTTCTCACCTTTGTTATTTTTGAGGGGGTAAATACGCTATTTTTTGGCCGAGTTAAATTTTTAAGGCGAACCAAACCCTGCGACGGTTTAACTGAGAAAAATATCTGCTACCTGTCATGAACCAATGCACATAAACCTGCCAACACAAAGTCATTTACACTTTAAGTATTTAACAAGACTAAAAGAATTAAGAGACAGATATCCACCCGACCAACATTGAAAGCTCTTCGATTGACGAAGGTTTTTATTGGAATATGCGGCGCGTAAATATAAAAAAGGCCGCAAAAGCGGCCTTTTTTATAACTCCATCGCCGGTTTGCAGCGACTAGTTTTTCAGGGGTTGGGTATCCTGGTTTTGCGTAGGAATAGTATTTGACGTGCGGTTTACGGTGTTATCTTCGTTGAGATAAACCAATGTCGGTTTGTGTGCAGCCAGCTCTTCATCATTGAAATAACCGTATGTGGCGATAATCACACGATCACCCACCGACACCTTGCGAGCCGCAGCGCCATTCATAGAGAAAGTGCCTGAACCTGCTTCGGCAAGAATAATGTACGTGTGGAAACGCTCGCCATTGCTTACGTTATAAATATCAATTTGCTCGAATTCGCGCATGCCTGCCAATTTCACCAAATCGGCATCAATCGCGCAGGAACCGTCATACCAAAGCTCCGCTTGGGTTACCTTGGCCATGTGTAATTTTGCTTTAAGCATGTGAGTTAACATAAGTAACCTCCAGAAGCCGAATATCAATTGCTAACAGTGTAAGGAGATTGCCGCATCGCATGCGATTGCCTGGCAACCATATTCCTTTATCGACTTCCATCGCTGACCCATTGTCAGCGCCCCAATGTGAGTGCCGCCTCAGCGCACACTCGGGATCTCAATTATCCCGCCCTAAAAATTGATTTGGTTTAACCCAAAACAACCGAAACATTATCTATCAAGCGCGCGCCCTGTGTATACATGGCGCCTAGAATGGTAATTTCCTTATCGTCATGCGCTGCCATTTCCAGTGTGCGACTATTGCAGATGCTCACATAATCAACCTTGAAGCCAGCGGCGAGAATTTGTTCTTTAGCGGAATCCACCAAAACAGCAAAATCGCGGCGGCCCTGGGTAATTTCCTGTTTGATCCAATTCAAGCTGCGGTTGAGTTGTGCCACACGTGAACGCTCATCGGCAGTGATAAAACCATTGCGCGAACTCATCGCCAAACCATCCGCTTCACGCACTATGTCGCCAGCAACAATTTTAATCGGGATACACAAATCTTCCACCATACGGCGGATAACGGCCAGCTGTTGGAAGTCTTTAACCCCGAATACAGCTTCATCCGGTTGGACGATGTTGAACAGCTTGGTGACGACTGTTGTGACACCTTCAAAATGCCCGGGACGGCTCGCCCCGCAGAGTACATCAGTCATGGTTGGCACTATGACGCGAGTCTGCTCAGCCATACCGTTGGGGTAGATTTCTTTATCATTGGGGCAGAAGAGATAATCGCAACCTGCCGCTTCGAGTTTGGCGCTGTCTGCCGCTAAAGTGCGCGGATACTTGTCCCAATCTTCATTCAAACCAAATTGCAGTGGATTGACAAAAATACTCGTTACCACCACATCACAATTGCGCTGGGCGATTTTCACCAGCTCAATGTGTGCATCGTGCAAATTCCCCATAGTCGGCACAAAACCTATGCGTTTACCCGCCGCACGTTCGGCATTCAGGGCATCGCGAAGGGATTGGATGTGATGAAAAATCTGCATCTAGAAAACCTGTCCAGGGAATATCAGGGAGCACCAAAACGGGCGCGGATAATACACTTTTGTAAAACCTAAGTACATTTTTATTGGTTAAATTTTAGCCTAAATAAAACAAGTAAATTCCCGGACTTGCAGACAACTACGGCGAGGATTAGAAACTCGCCGTAGTTGTCTGGTGGATAAATCGAACTAACTCATATTCAGGGATGGATGCCCAGCTGTTGCATCAGGGTTTGGTTATCCTCTAAATGCCAGTTTTCAACAATTCGACCATCCTTGACGCGATACAGATCAAACGCCTGGAAATCAATTACCTGCCCCTTGCCGTTAACCTCGCCAAAGTGACCGGTAAAATGGCCGTTAAAATGTAGATGGACACTAACGCGATCACCGGCAACAACCATATCCTCAATCTCGGCCTTAACATCCGGTACTGCCGCACGAAACCCTGCTGACGCCTGGAGCGGACCTTTTAAACCTTGGGGGCGACCAGCCGGAAGCGTACGATCCATAAAATCATCTGCCAGGGCCAAGCTGGCAAATTTCGCATCTCCGGTATTCCAAAATGCCGCGTAACGGCGTGCGGCGAGAATAATCGTCGCCGACGCCTGCGCATCAGTTACCGAAATATGTTTTGGTTGCGGCAGGTTATCTGTCTCTGCGGCGTACGAACAATGAATAGAAATTACAGTTGCGACAATGACTTGGATGAAAGTTTTCAGCATTTTCATTGCAATGGTTCCTCTAATTAAATGAAAAACCATCATAACCTTCGCTTATATATTTGATAATTCTACTTATTTTTGAAAGATTTTATCATTTATTTTGACAATCCCCTGTGGTTAAAAGTCATCACGATTTAGCTTGACGTAGCCTTAAGCCAAGAATAATATCTGTCCAGGCAAACATTGTTAAAGCAGATATTGCCAAAGCAGTATTTGAAAATGCAATATTTGGCGAAGCAAACTCTGGCGAGGCAACCAACTTTATGGCCCATCATTACGACCCCTACAATTTCAGTCCCAAAAATAGCCTTGGCTATTTGCTCAAAACCAATCACCAACTTATGCATGAATGCGCTGACCGGGTGTTTGCCAATCACGATATGACGTTTATGCAGTGGCTTGCGCTGGTGAAACTGAAAGATGGTTTGGCGGAAACGGCGAGCGATTTGTGCCGCAGCCTGTCGCATGACAACGGCGCAATTACGCGTATGGTCGACCAACTGGAAAACCGCGGTTTTGTTGAGCGCGAGCGCAGCCAGCAGGATCGCCGTGTGGTCAACCTGAGAATTACCGACGCTGGCCGAGCCGAGCTTGCGGAACTGACGCCACCTTTCATCGAAAAACTCAACGCTGCTTTGGAAGCCTTTAGCATTGAAGAATTTGCCGAATTAAATCGTTTGCTGGAAAAGCTGAAAATGAACCTTGAAAAAACCATCGTTTCAGAGAAGGAGTCTTCATGAACATCGTGAAACCCATGCCCCGCCTGCTTTTGGCATTCAGTGCTGCGCTGCTGTTATCCAGCTGTGTGTCGCCGCCAAAAGAAGATACCCGTATTACCCAAATCGATTCCAACAGCCTTGGTTTGAGCCAAAACGCCTCACCGCGCGCGGCTGAAGGTTGGTGGAAGGTCTTTGGTGATGCGCAACTTAACCAACTGATCGACGATTCGCTTGCCAATAGCCCGAGCCTGGGCGAAGCATTAATCCGTGTACGCGGCGCACAGGCGCAGGCAATCGCAGCAGGTGCGGCTTTGCGTCCAGGCTTTGCGATTGATGCCGATGAAACTTACCAACGCTTGTCCGAAAACTACATCTACCCGCCTAAAGAAGCTGGGTTGGGTGTCGCCGGTGGCGATATGGCGTGGATGGGCCAAGCGACTTTAGGTTTGTCATGGGATCTGGATTTTTGGGGTGCGCAATCCAATTTGCTTAAACAAGCGCGCAACAAGGTTGTCGCCGCCGAATTGGATACCGCGACTGCACGCCTGACTTTATCTGGCGCCATGGCGCAATCTTATGTTGAGCTTTATAAGTCTTACGCCTTGGCTGATATCGCCCAACAAAATGAACGCCAACGCGAAACCATGCTGAAAATCACCAAAAGCCGTGTGGGTGCAGGTTTGGACACTCAGCTTGAGTTGAGACAGGCCGAAGCCGGTTTGCCGCAAGCGCGCACTGCCCGTTTGCAAGCTGAAGTCCAGCGCGACATAGCGATCCATAACCTCGCTGCACTATCTGGCCGCGGAGCTGATGCCTACGACAAGATCACTCGTCCGCACATCACGCCCGATGCAACCTTGCCTCTGCCGACCGAACTTACGCTCGATTTGCTGTCACGCCGTCCCGATATTTTGGCAGCTAAAGCGCGTGTCGAAGCGGCGACTGCTGGTCGCGCAGCGGCCAAAGCGGCGTTTTATCCTGATATCAATTTAAAAGCTTTCGTGGGTTTGCAAGCGGTTGGTTTGGATAAATTGACCGATTCAGGCAGCACGATTTACGGCGCAGGACCGGCGTTACATTTGCCAGTGTTTGATTCACAGCGTTTGAAAGCTGGCTACATAGGTGCAACCGCTGAACTGGATGGCGCCGTCGCGAGCTATAACGAAACCCTGTTGAAAGCGATCCGCGATGTAGCCGACCAACTCAGCCGTTACGACTCCTTAAAACGCCAACTGGCAGAAACCAACCAGGCTTCAACCGCTACCGAAGCCGCTTACAAACTTGCGCAGGATCGTTACAAAGCCGGTTTAAGTTCGCAGTTAGCTTTGTTGAATGCTGAAACCCAGGTGCTCAATTCGCGCCGTGAACTGGTTTCTATCAACACCCAGTTACTCATTACTCGCGTCACGCTGCTCCTGACTTTCGGCGGTAGCTTTGATGCTAATACCTCTTTAAATTCCAGCGGTCTCGCACAGGGAGCCAAACATGAATAATCCAACAAACAACGCATCACCCGCTAACGCACCAGACAACAGCAAACGCAACACACGATTATTTATCCTTGCTGCCGTGGTTGTAATTGGCCTGGTTCTTTATACCGCTTATTACTTCTTACATTCTCGCTACTTTGAAGAGACAGATGATGCTTATGTGGCTTCCGATATGGTGCAAATCACCAGTGAAGTTGCAGGTACTGTGTTATCGGTAAAAGTCGATAACACCCAACAGGTTGAGCGCGGCCAGGTGTTGCTTGAACTTGACCCTGCAGATGCACAAATTGCTGTCGCGTCAGCCGAAGCAGAATTGGCTCGCACTGTACGTTCGGTACGCGGACTTTTTTCCAAATCCAGTGGTTTGAAATCGGTGATCAATGCTCGCAAGATCGCTTTGCAAAGTGCGCGTGAAGATTTGCAACGTCGTATGAAAGTGGCAAGCGAAGGCGGTGTTTCTGCTGAAGAATTGCAACATTCAAAAGACCAGGTTGCGCAATTGGAAGCTGCACTTGCAACCAGCACTGAAGAGCTGGAAACCAACAACGCACAAGTAGAAAACACTACTATCGCCAACCACCCACAAGTATTGGCGGCAGCAGCGAGTTTGCGCCAGGCATCACTGGCGTTGAAACGTACTCACATAGTTGCGCCAATTAGCGGTGCGGTTGCGCGTCGCAATGTGGAAATCGGCAGCCGTATCGCCGCAGGTACGCCGTTATTGGCAGTTGTTCCGCTCGAAAATGCCTGGGTTGATGCGAACTTTAAAGAAGTGCAGCTTGAGCATATGCGTGTTGGCCAACCGGTTGAAGTCTATTCAGACATCTATGGTAAAGACGTGAAATACCACGGCAAGATCGCTGGCCTTGGCGCGGGTAGCGGCGCGGCTTTTGCGTTATTGCCACCGCAAAATGCCTCGGGTAACTGGATCAAAATCGTGCAGCGCGTACCGGTTCGTATTTCGCTCGATCCAAAAGAGCTGGCGAAGAATCCGCTACGTATCGGCCTGTCCATGAGAGTGGAAGTGGATATGCACAACACTGATGGTTCATTGATCGCAACTCAGGTTCGTACCGCGCCACAACAAGTGGTGGTGAGTAGCGAGCATGATAGCCAGCTGGACCAGAAGATCGCCGATATCATCAAGCGCAACAGCCGTGAATCTGCGGCGAAACCGGCTGCAAGCGGAGTTCTGTGATGAGCACCGCTGCTGCCAATAGCGCACCCGGCGCGCCAAGCGTCGGGCTACCCGTGGGAATAGTTGCGACGGCGCTGGCACTCGGCACTTTTATGCAGGTGCTGGATACCACCATCGCCAACGTTTCGATTCCAACTATCGCCGGAAATCTCGGCGTGTCGCCCGACCAGGGCACCTGGGTGATTACGTCTTTTGCGGTCGCCAATGGTATTTCGGTTCCACTGACAGGCTGGTTGATGCAACGTTTCGGCGTCGTACGTACTTTCGTAGTATCAGTGCTGCTGTTTACGCTCGCATCCTTCCTGTGTGGTATCGCCTGGAGTTTACCGTCGTTGATCGCTTTCCGGGTTTTGCAGGGCGCAGTGTCCGGCCCCATGATTCCCGGTTCGCAAGCGCTTTTGCTTGCGTTATTTCCGCCGGAAAAGAAAGGCACTGCGCTCGCCGTTTGGTCGATGACGACCCTGGTTGCGCCCATTTGCGGGCCGATTTTAGGTGGATTTATTTCTGACAACTACGCCTGGCCGTGGATCTTCCTGATCAACGTTCCCGTCGGTTTGTTCTGCGCCTTTGTGTGCTGGCAAGGCATGAAACATAAGGAAACACCAACGCGCAAATTGCCGGTGGATGGTATTGGTTTGGGTTTACTGGTTGTCTGGGTTGGCTCGCTACAAATCATGCTCGACAAAGGTAAAGATGCAGATTGGTTCCACTCAAGTTTCATCATCGTTATGGGCCTGGTTGCGCTGGTTGGTTTTATCACTTTCCTGATTTGGGAATTCAGCCAGAAACATCCGATTATCGATTTGAGCTTGTTCAAAAACCGTAACTTCAGCATCGGCACTTTGGCGCTGTGTTTGGGCTACGGAGTGTTCTTCGGCGCGGTGGTTTTGCAGCCTTTGTGGATGCAAACCTGGCTCGGCTACAACGCGACCTGGGCGGGACTGGTCGCTGCGCCCAGCGGGGTTGTTGCGGTGCTCATCTCGCCGTTTGTGGGGAAATACATCACTAAATTTGATACTCGATTATTCGCGCTTTTTGCTTTCTTCGTATTTGGTGTGTCCTATTTCATGCGTGCAGGTTACACCGCCGATGCGAGCTACAGCGCTTACATAATGCCTTTACTTGTACAGGGAATCGCTATGGCTATTTTCTTTATCGCATTGTTGTCCATCATCCTCGATGGCGTACCACCGCACCAAATCCCGGCGGCGTCAGGTTTGTCGAACTTTTTGCGTATCGTCACTGGAAGTTTTGCGACTTCAATTACGACTACTTTTTGGGATGACCATGCAGCACTCCATCAAACACGTTTAGCGGAGATGTCCAGCATCTACGATTCCAATGTGCGCGAATCCATGGAACACCTCGCCGCCGCTGGTCTGGACAAGACGCAATCCATGGCCGTACTCACCCGCGAATTGAGCAGCCAGGCGCATTTGATGTCCGCCCTGGACTTCTTCTGGATTGCCGGTTGGTTGTGCTGGGGAATTGCAGGATTGGTTTTGTTTACCCGTCGTCCGCAGGGAGGAAAGCCCGCAGCAGTAGCAGCGGATTAGTAATTTGATGTGAAAAGCCCGGCAGATATAAATATCTACCGGGCTTTTTTTATATTAATGATTTTCTTTTCTACAAGAATTAAACAGATGAAGGACAACTCAAGAAATCGAGATTGGGAACCGATTTAATTTCTCCTGATAAGCTTTCAAATAAAGTGCGCTTACAATCAGAAGAAATTACATAACCACGCTCAACTTTTTTAACACCATCCTCCATGTATCTCACAGTAATTTGCTCTGCACCCTCAGCTCTTTGGTTGCCAAGCCTATTTGCAATGACTAGAGAGAGAGATTCTTTATACATCTTTTTTAATGTATCTAAAAACTGGCTTCCTTCATTATCTGACCAAAAATGCTTATAGTCTGGAATAGCAATAGGGTCAGATATCACAACCACAATACGTTCATTTTTATTGGCTGTTTTCTTATTAGAACTAGCAGTTTTTTTTGGCTTTTTTGAATCATCCGCAAAATTCTCTTGCAATAGAATTTTGTTGTATAAGATCAACGAGCCTAAATTTTGAGTCATGAAAAAAATGGGGGAAACATCCATTTCCCATTGAGCACCGGATTTTAAATTTTTATCGGTCAAAAAAACCACATCAGTATTCTTTTCCGCCAAAGCTACCTTCAACTGGGGAATAACAACGCTATCGGTATTATTGAACTTCTGGATGTAAGGCTGATAATCATCAAAAACTTTATTAGCATCTTCCTGTTCTTTCGATAACCGGGAATGGTCAATACCGCTATTGATAGCCGCATGGGCCAATATTGCTGTGAAAAAAATCAAGGCATTATCGCCGGGATATAAAATAGGAGTTGCTGCACCATTGGCTTTGTTAACATCTATTTTCCCAATAAAGATAAAAGGGGATTTCTCGTTGTATTTTAAAAAAATCTGATGTTGACTTTGTAATCTGGAATTTACTTCTTGCGCCGTTGAAAAAGCACTTAAAAATAAGATACACAAATAAAACACTTTCCAAGCTTTCATTATTATTTTCCCTTACAGAACAAGGGGAGAAAGCTCCCCTTGATACAGTTATTATTTTAGTGCTGAAGCTATCTGGTCAACAGCAGCTTCTTCCGCTTGATAAAAAGCATTTGTTACACCTGGGAAGGTAGGTGGTTTATCCCATTCACCTTCTGCACCACGAACAACATTAATTGGATCGAATAACGTATATTCGTTGGCTGTTGTATCAATCATATAAAGCTGGGCGTTAATGGTAGCCTGCGGTGCCGATGTAGGAACATATGAAGCATAGTTACGACTTACACCCACAAAAGAAAAATTGATAACCAACAATTGGTCAACGCCTTTTTGCTCTTTATAAATAGAATAGTCTTTTACAATATGAGGATTCTTCGGTGCAGACAGCTTTTTCATTGCTAAATCTTTTACCAAAGAATCAATCACAACAACTTCAACACCTTTATTTTTTAGAGCTTTAATGACGTTGTCTTTTGTTTGTTGTAATTGCTTGGCTTGGTAAGTTTCCACTTGCTTGGTCAGCGAAGTATTGGCCACTGAAGCTGCGGCTAAACAAAGCAAACAACCAGCACCTGGGAAACTAGTGGTAATTTTGGGAACATCGCTGACATATACACCAATCTTTTGTTTGGATTGCCAGACGTTTTTATCGGTAGCAACTTTGGTTTGTGCAGGCAAAGTTGAACAGCCAGACAAAACAAAAATACCTGCAAAAAGGAGGGAAAGATACTTCGCCATACATACTCCGTTGATTGTTTAATTATTAATTCCTGCGTAATCCACCTGAAAAACGCGGGCGGAAGGATATTTCAAAACGACATCTAAAACCACATTTTTAAGATTTTGCCGAGACTTTTTGGATCTCTGGCTAGCCACTTGCCCCCAAAACGCACAACCGCGTCACCAATTACGATATGACCGCCCTGGATTATTTTTGCGCATAAGCCACTCTAACCAAACATCGCCGCAGCTCCGCCAACGCCCGGGTTTTTATCCATGCGCGAGCAGGGATCACAAAGCGCAGAGGTTTCAAAATTAGCTTTCAACATACCTAATAATTTACCTCACCAGTAAAAAGGGCGCCGAAGCGCCCTTTTTACTTTACCTCACACCATTCTTAATTATTGGACTGACGTCTTAACAAAATTTGCGGTGATGGTGCATTTATCTTTTACTGGTGCTGTTGTGTAGGTAGTGCCATTCAAGCTACCACCACAACCCGTCATGCTATCTATGGTGTAGCCTTGATCTGGAACTATCGTAAATGTCGCAACGTTACCAAAAAGTGTCATTGGGTCAGAATAACTCGAATACTGGCTGCCATATTCTACGGAACCACCAACAGATACCTTATAGCTAATCGCTGCCGGTGTTCTGTTACTCAAGGTAATTTCCGATCCTTTAACACAACTGGCTCCAGCATTGTATTCGCAAACAACCATCCCCTCGTCCGATACAGACATCAGCTCAAGCTCTTTCGCTACGCCATCCCGGGTATAAAGCAGCTTGCCTTTTGCAATCGTTGTAGACATTGGCATAGGCATTTGAAACCAATGGCTGGAATCGTCGCTTTTATCGTCAATTAACAGTGAACTGCTACCGAAATGCCACACTTTGACGCCACTTTCTGTCTGCTGGAAAAACTCTCTTCGATAAGTGGAAACCTCAAACCAATAATCGAAATAGCCAGGCGGAGGAGTTCTCGTCCAGGCTCCTAACCACGCCTCAGAATAGGTTTTGTCACCATTACGGTCATATTCTGTTCTTGTGGTTAGAAGGTAGTAAACATCTTCCGACACAGCTATTACCCGAACCACTGATTTTTTGAAGACTTTGCATGACTTGTTAGCCGCTCGGTCACAATAAGGCAGCCAGAGGGAATTATTATCCTGGTAAAGATAGCCAGTCCATGAGCTATCCGTGCTGGAATAATTCCACGGTGACCGGCTAGATAAGCCGCTAATAATATCGTCATTAGACAAGGTATAAAGTCCGCCATCAGAACTTCCTACATAAGTTCCACGCAAATCTGCCTTGGTCAACGACAATTGTTGCTGCTTAATTAATTTACCTTGCCAAGCATTGTCAACATGTGGGTCTGACGCAAATACCGACCAGGTGACGGCGGCGAAACTATAGCCAGTGCCCAGATCATACATCAGGTAATAATCCATTAACTTTTTCCCGTTCTGAAAAACGGTAAAACCTTTATCGCCAAGGGACCAAGTCAAACCAGTTTCTGAGTTAGTCCCGTCAATAAGGCTCAAGTTTACACTGCCATCGCTATTGAGCCTGAAAAGACTCGCGCTATTGTCGCTACCCAGAATCCACTCACCCACCAGTTTCTCTTTTTCAAGACTCAATCCTTTCGAGGTGGACACAAAAGTGCCTCCAAAAATGCCTGTATGTTCAAGCAGGATTTTGCCACTATCATCCAAGAGTGCTTTATGCATACTCTGGGTAGCACGCGTTATGCCGGTTTGCAGGTCGTTTACGTACATTTCAAGAGAGATAGCAAACCATTTGCCAGAACTATCCATTGCATTTAGATCCAATGGCTTATCCAATTGAATGTCCAGTTTCTGAACATCCTGTGTCCAGGTGAAACTTTGGGTACCAAAACGAGTGCTTACTTCGCCTTTATTATTGGCATTAAAAGTAAACACCCAGTCGCTATCGGCAGCTCCGTCGTACAAAATATAGGTGCCACTGAATTTAGAATTTTGAATCTTTACTAAAGACGCGTCATTTTTAATTGACTCAACTACCTGATCAATTAACTCGGGAGTTGAATTGTTAATACTGGTTTGCAACTCAATTGCAAGATCCCTATTCAACACCAAATCCAACGTATTTTTGGCGCCCGCAGGTAGAGTACCACCCATATCACTTACTATTTTGATCATCGCTGCCAGTGCGTACTTCCAGGGCCCATCAATACTCTCTATGGCATTTTTCAACTGTAAATCGCTGTTGACGCCAAGGAAAGAAACGCCGTAATAACTCAAGCGCCCTACCACTGACGCATATTCTGCTGTCGTGACATTGGTGACATTAACGGAAAAGTTTTCGCTCGCATCCAACTGCTTGTCACTGCCAGCCTGTGCTAACAAAGTTTTTACAGAAGGTAACTGCGAAGCCAGTTTTAACGTGGGCTTGTTTGAACCACCATCTGCCGTAATCAACACCAAATCATTCAGGTGTGCATCATCCACACTCAGGTTCAGTGTGTATTTTCCATTAGCATCTGCTGTGGTGGTAAAAGTGAGATCACGAACAGTTGCCGTGACATTGGCATTTGGCACGGGTGCATCCGTTACCAAACCATTGATTGCAAGCGATGTCTTTTTCGCTGCAATTTTTACCTCCATATTGGCCTGGGCTGAAGCACCCTGGTTATCAGTAACCGTAACGGTTAATTTAACCGTTACGTCTGTATTAACATCTGCCGCTGTGACAGAAAGCGTCGCGGATTTAGTATCACCCAAAGTTACTGACGTGCCGGAGTCTGCTGTCCAGCTATAACTAGCAATTGAACCATCCGAATCAGATGCCACCGCTGATAGAGAGATAGCTGCGCCTGACTCTACTTGTGAAGGCCCCGTAATACTGACGGTAGGCGATTGGTTCTTCGGGGCTGATGAAGACCCACTACTCCCACCGCCACCACTTCCACCACCGCCACACGCGGAAAGAATGAGAACACTGAGGAATACCTGCCATTTTTTTTGTACATTCATTTTTTTATATATCCTTGTTTATATTAAATTTTAACCACTACCGCAGATGAAATTTTCTAGAGATGCTTCCTGATAATTACAAGATTGATATTGATAGAATAAATATCCGTAAATCAGTACCCGTCATTTTGAAAATACTCCGGCGCCAAATTATCAAAGCGCGTGTATTTACCAATAAACGCTGCGCGGCACGTACCAATTTCACCGTTACGCTGCTTGCCGATAATCAATTCGGCGATACCTTTTTCGGGGCTATCTTCGTTGTAGTATTCATCGCGATAGATGAAAAGAATTACGTCGGCGTCCTGTTCAATCGCACCCGATTCACGCAAGTCCGAGTTCATGGGACGTTTGTTGGGGCGCTGCTCTACACCGCGGTTTAATTGCGAAAGTGCAATCATCGGGCATTCGAATTCTTTGGCGATACCTTTGAGCGAGCGCGAAATTTCTGAAATTTCTTGCGTACGACCTTCGCCGCCGCCAGCAACTGTCATCAACTGTAAATAGTCGACCATGATCATGCCGGGGTTGCCGTGTTCACGTGCGATGCGGCGAATACGCGCGCGCATTTCCTGCGGATTTAAACCGCCGGTGTCGTCGATAAATAAAAGTTTATCTTTCATTTTTTGCACGGCAGACGACAGCTTTGGCCAATCTTCTTCGGTGAGTTTACCGTTACGCATTTTGCCCTGGTCGATGCGACCGAGGGACGACATCATACGCATCACGAGTGCTGCTGATGGCATTTCCATACTGAATACGAGTACGGGTTTTGGTTGACTGAACAGTGCGCCTTCTACAAAATTCAGTGCAAGTGCGGTTTTACCCATTGAAGGACGCGCAGCGAGAATAATTAATTCGCCTGGTTGCCAGCCGGACGTGCGGGTATCCAAATCGGTAATGCCGGAAGGCACGCCAGTGATGTCGCTACCGGAACGGAAAAGTTCGTCGATGCGTTGAACAGTGGCTTTTAATAAATCATTAACGCCGACCAAACCACCCTCTTTCGGGCGATCTTCGGCGATATCCGCGATGCGTTTTTCGGCAATTTGCAACAGGTCGTCAGAATCCAACCCGGCAGGATTGAAACTGGATTTGCTGATTTCCGAGGTAGCGGCAATCAGCTGGCGAAGTGTTGAGCGCTCACGCACAATTTTGGCGTAGGCGACTATGTTGGCGGAGCTGGGCGTGTTGTTGGCCATTTCGACCAGATAACCCAAACCACCGACGCGCTCCAATTCGTCGTGTTTGTGTAATTCTTCCGAAAGTGTTATGACATCCAGCGGTTCACCGGCTTCTTGCAGGTTGATCATCATGCGGAAAATTGCGCGGTGATCTTCGCGGAAAAAATCCGGTTCGCCCACGACTTCGAGCACAGAATCCAGGCGATTGTTGTCCAGCATCAAACCGCCCAGCACAGATTGCTCGGCTTCTATGGAATGCGGAAGCGTCGATTTGGAGGTGAGTTCGCTGGCGAGCTTATCTTCAAAGCTGGTGTGTTCGAAAGTGGTATCAGACATAGAAACTGCTTTGGTATAGAAGACTACTTGTTATTCGGACAAAAAAAATCGGGCACTATTGTCAACCGATTTGCGTTTACAAAAGGGTTGTCGATAGTGCCCGATTTTCAATTGCTTGTCAGTAACTATTCCCTTATCCCCCCTAACCCTCCCCTTGAAAAGAGGAGATTGGAAGAGGGTTAAGGATTAAGACTTACTCAGCAATCACATTCAATTTAACAACTTGAACCACTTCAGCGTGCAATTGCACGTCGATGTCGTAAGCGCCAGTTTCACGCAATACGCCTTGTGGCAAACGTACTTCAGATTTCGCAACAGAAACACCGGCAGCGGTAATTGCTTCAGCGATATCGCGAGTACCGATAGAACCGAACAAACGGCCTTCGTCACCAGCGTTAGCGGCGATAGTGACAGTCAACTCAGCCAACTTGCCAGCGCGAGCAGTTGCTTCAGAGATCTTCGCAGCAGCAGCGGCTTCAAGTTCAGCGCGACGAGCTTCAAAATCAGCAACGTTTTTAGCAGTAGCAGCAACTGCTTTGCCTTGTGGCAACAAGTAGTTACGACCGTAACCCGCTTTAACGGTAACTTTATCGCCGATAGCGCCTAATTTACCTACTTTATCGAGCAGAATAACTTCCATCTCTATTACCCCTTACTCGTGGCTGTCAGTGTATGGAATCAAAGCCAAGTAACGAGCACGCTTGATAGCAGTAGCCAACTGACGTTGGTATTTCGCTTTAGTGCCAGTGATACGGCTTGGAACAATTTTACCGGTTTCGGTGATGTAGGCTTTCAGGGTTTCGATATCTTTGTAATCGATTTGCTTGGTGCCTTCAGCAGTGAAACGGCAGAATTTACGACGACGGAAAAAACGTGCCATGGTTAAACCTCCTGCTCTTCATCAAGTTCATCAGCATCAACTTCGTCTTCTTCATCAGACAAGTCATCTGCATCCAGGTCATCACGACGCTCAGCGCGTGGTGGACGTGCTTTACGCTCACGGCCTTCTTTCTCGGCTTTGAGGATGAATGATTCTTCAGTGATAGCCGCGTCTTCGCGGATTACCAAACTGCGGAGGATCGCATCGTTGTAACGGAAGTTGGTGGTCAACTCTTCCAACACAGCTTCGCTTGCTTCAATGTTCAGCAAAACGTAGTGAGCTTTGTGGATTTTGTTGATGGAATAAGCCAATTGGCGACGGCCCCAGTCTTCCAAACGGTGTACCTGGCCACCGCTTGCTTTAACAGCAGAGGTGTAACGCTCTACCATTGCTGGAACTTGTTCGCTTTGGTCTGGATGAACCAAAAAAACGATTTCGTAATGACGCATGTATAGCTCCTTACGGGTTAAGTCTCCCACGAAATGTGGTGAAACAAGGAGTAGCCCGATTTATCAATCAACACTTCGGGCCGGTTGGGGGTGCGAATACTAGGGATTCAGGCGGTAAAATGCAAGGACAAAACACTTGAAAAGTGCAAAACTCAACCAACTTATCGCAAATAGGGTTTATGGGGCGCAAGATTTCCCCTACATTTCAACCATCGCATGAATCAACCCTTGGCGAGCCTCGCAAGCGATATTGGAATTAACTCGCTATCACCTAAAATCGCTATTAACGAATCCCTACAAAAGACAATGACAAAATGGTTGGATTCTTGCGATCAAGGGCAGATAATCCGTGAAATTTCTTAAGCAAAGGATTGTGGCACAACAGCACTGACAAGAATTATTTTTCAACCAACTGAAAAAATGTTTACACCCTGTAAATGACGTCAAACCTGGAGAAGATTATGAAAATTAAATATTTATTATTACCTGCACTGATTGCACTGGTTCCTTCTTTTGCAATGGCAGATTCATGTGCCGTGACCGTCGCAGCCAACGATGCAATGCAATACGACACCAAAGCCATTACTGTTGGTAAAGATTGCAAAAAATTTACAGTAACCTTAACTCACCCTGGCAAATTAGCCAAAAACGTCATGGGCCATAACTGGGTATTAAGTAAAACCGAAGATGCGCAAGCGATTGCAACTGACGGTGTTAGCGCAGGCGTTGATAAAGATTATTTGAAACCGGGTGATGCACGTATTATTGCGCACACCAAATTAATTGGTAGCGGTGAAAGCACTTCAGTAGATTTGCCTCTGGATAAAATCACCAAAGGCGGAAACTATACATTTTTCTGCAGTTTCCCTGGCCATATCGCTTTGATGAAAGGTACATTGACTCGCGAATAAAATGTTGCAGATGAATTTCGATTTATAGTGAAAATGAAATTGTCCAAATAAAAAATCCGGCTTAATGCCGGATTTTTTTTGCAGTAAAACCTTATAACAAATATTCCTGGCTTTTATTCCTTGTCGCGGTCTTCTGCATGTTTCACTTCAACGGTTTTAGGAAACCACTTCTGCGCAAGCTGGAACACAACCACAAAAAATACTGGTACAAAAAATATCGCCAGGATTGTCGCTGACAACATACCGCCGAATACGCCAGTACCAATAGCATTTTGACTGCCAGAACCCGCACCAGTGCTAATGACGAGCGGTGTCACCCCCAACATAAATGCAAGCGATGTCATCACAATGGGACGCAAACGCATACGCACTGCATCCATCGTTGCATCCAGCAAACTCATGCCTTGCTCGTGCAAGGATTTAGCGAACTCGACAATCAGGATGGCGTTTTTGGAAGCCAAACCAATTGTCGTTAACAGACCAACCTGGAAATAAACGTCATCGGAAAGTCCACGTCCCAACGCAAATAACACCGCGCCTAAAATACCGAGCGGAACAACGAGCATTACCGAAAACGGCACCGACCAGCTTTCATAAAGCGCTGCGAGACACAGGAACACAACCAAAATCGACAATGCATAAAGCATAGGCGCTTGGTTACCCGCCTGGCGCTCCTGGAATGACATTCCTGTCCATTGATAACCAACACCTTTTGGCAATTGTTTGATAATTTCTTCTGCCGCCAACATGGCTTCACCCGAACTCACGCCCGGTGCGCCCTGCCCGTTGATATTAATTGAAGGTACACCGTTGTAACGTTCAAGACGTGGCGAACCGTAAATCCAGCGGCCCGTTGTGAATGCGGAGAAAGGCACCATTTCACCGTTAGCATTTCGTGCATACCAACTGCCAACATCTTCCGGCAACATACGAAATTGCGCATCGCCTTGTACGAAAACTTTTTTCACGCGACCTTTGTCGATGAAATCATTCACATAAGACGCGGCCCAGGCCGTATTAAAAATATTGCTGATATCTGTAAGCGAAACACCCAACGCTGCTGCTTTTTCCTGGTTCACATCCAATTTAAATTGCGGCGTGTCGTCTTGACCGTTAGGGCGCACATTCATAAGGCGGCTATCTTTTGCAGCTAATCCGAGGAATTGATTGCGCGCATCCAGCATACCGTCGTGACCTATGCCGCCGAGATCTTGTAACTGCAAATTAAAACCGGTTGAGGTTCCCAATTGCGTAATCGCCGGTGGCACAAACGGAAACACCATCGCATCTTTAATTTTTGAGAAGGTGCCCATTGCGCGTTTGGCAACGCTCTGCACATCCTGGCCGGAATGCGTGCGTTCGCTCCAATCTTTCAAGCCAACAAACGCAATACCATTGTTTTGTCCGCGACCACTAAAACTAAAACCAATGACAGAAAACACCGAACGCACTGTGTCCTTTTCATCTTCCATATAATGTTTTTCGATTTGATCCATCACACCAATTGAGCGCTCTTTTGTCGCGCCAACGGGCAATGACATTTGCGTAAACATAATGCCCTGGTCTTCGTCCGGCAAAAACGATGTGGGCAAACGCGTAAACAACAATGCCAGCACAACAACAATCGCTACATAAATCACCATGTAACGGCTGGTGCGACCCAACATGCTGCGCACGCCACTTTGATATTTTGTGGTCGCTTTATTGAAGTTGCGGTTGAACCAACCGAAGAAACCTTTTTTCTCGTAATGATCGTGACTGACCGGTTTTAATAATGTCGCGCACAATGCGGGAGTCAGCGTTAAGGCCACAATCACCGAGAGCAACATGGCAGAGACAATCGTGATCGAAAACTGGCGATAAATAACGCCGGTTGAGCCACCAAAAAATGCCATGGGAATAAATACTGCCGATAATACCAACGCGATACCAATCAAGGCGCTGGTAATTTGCCCCATGGATTTTCGTGTCGCTTCGCGCGGCGATAAACCATCTTCCGCCATCACCCGCTCAACGTTTTCCACCACAACAATGGCATCGTCTACTAACAAACCAATGGCGAGCACCATCGCAAACATAGTGAGTGTATTGATTGAAAATCCGAACATTGACAACACACCAAATGTCCCGAGCAATACAACGGGAACGGCGATGGTTGGAATCAAAGTCGCACGGAAACTTTGCAAGAATAAATACATCACCAGGAACACAAGCACAATCGCTTCAATCAGCGTGTGTACTACGGCTTCAATGGAAAGACGGACAAAAGGTGTAGTGTCGTAGGGATAAACAATTTCCAAACCCTGTGGAAAAAATGCAGACAATTCTTTGATGCGCGCACGCACTGCATCCGCAGTATCCAATGCGTTTGCACCAGCAGCCAAGGTAATCGCCATACCGGCAGCGGGACGATTGTTGTATTCCGTTTCGAATTGATAATTTTCACCGCCCAATTCAACGCGTGCGACATCGCCCAAACGGATTTGTGAACCATCGTTGTTCACGCGCAATAAAATATCTTTAAATTGTTCCGGTGTAGAAAGACGGGTTTGTACCACAATACTGGCGTTAACTTGTTGCCCGGGAAGTGATGGCGTACCGCCCAATTCACCGGCAGCAATTTGCGCGTTTTGTGCTTTGATTGCGTTGGTAACATCCACTGCCGTCAAATTAAAGGTTGCCAGTTTATTGGCATCCAACCACACGCGCATGGCGTATTGCGAACCAAACAAGGTAATTTGGCCAACGCCATTTACACGGCTCAATTGATCTTGCACGTTGGCGGCAACGTAGTCGGCAATATCGTATTTATCCATGCGGCCATCGGCCGATACGAAGCCGATAACCAGCAAAAATCCGGCGGAGGATTTGGTTACGCGAATACCTTGCTGTTGCACCTCTTGTGGCAAAAGCGGCATTGCAGTTTGCAATTTATTCTGGACTTGCACTTGCGCGATATCAGGATTGGTACCCGCCAAAAATGTCAGGGTCACGTCACCACGACCGCTGGATTCACTGGTGGATGACATATATTGCACATTGTCGATACCGGTTAAACCCTGCTCGATAATCTGGATGACCGTGTCCTGCACCGTCTGCGCCGACGCACCGGGATAGCTGGAGCTAATGCTCACCGACGGTGGCGCCACTTCAGGATATTGCGCGATAGGCAGCCGGAAAATCGACAGCAAACCCGCCAGCATAATCAGGATTGCGATAACCCAGGCGAACACCGGGCGATCAATAAAAAACTTCGCCATCTTGGTTATCTCCCGGTTTTAGTCGCGATTTTGGCGGGAACAGCTTTTACCGGCGCGCCCGGTTTTACTTTCTGGACACCTTCCACAATCACTTGCTCGCCAACCGCCAAACCTTCTTCTACCAACCATTTATCGCCTATGGCGCGGCTGATTTTGATGGGGCGCAGCTCAACCTTGCCTTCTTTATTGATCACCAGCGCCGTTGCGCCGCCGGAGCGGTCGCGAGTTACGCCTTGCTGCGGAACGAGAATCGCCTTGTCATGCACACCTTCTTGCAATTGTGTGCGCACAAACATACCGGGCAACAATAATTTATCCGGATTTGGGAACAGCGCGCGCAAAACCACAGTACCGGTCGATTCGCTCACCCCCACTTCGGAAAACTGCAAACGACCTTCCTGCGCATAGCGCGAACCATCGTTTAACACGAGATTCACCTTGGCCTCGCCAGCAGCAGTCACCTTGCCGCTCATAATCTGGCGACGCAGGTTCAGCAATTCATCAGCGGATTGGGAAACATCCACATACATAGGATCAAGCTGCTGGATTGTCGCCAGCACTTGCGACTGCCCGGCACTGACCAGGGCACCTTCAGTCACACTGGATTTACCAATCACGCCGCTAATGGGCGCCAGGACTTTGGTATATTTGAGATTGATGCGCGCATTTTCTGCCGCCGCTTTGGCAATCTCTACGCCGGACTGGGCTTGTGCCAGGGCCGCAACTGAATCATCGATATCCTGTTGGCTGATAACCTTACTGGCACCCAACGTCTGGATACGGTTATTGCGCGCCTTGGCGGTGGTGAAATTGGCTTGTGCGCGGCTTAAATCGGCCTCTGCACTTGAAACTGCAGCCTCATAGGACGCAGGATCGATTTGGTAAAGCTGGGTGCCCGCTTTGATCTCTGCACCTTCGGTAAACAGGCGCTTCTGGATAATACCGCTCACCTGCGGACGCACTTCAGCCTTGCGATAAGCGGAAGTTCGGCCAGGTAAATCTGAAACAAGATTGGCAGCCGTTTCGCCAATCACAACCACACCCACCTCGACTGGTGGCGCCTCACCGGCACCTGCTGGCGCCTTGGGGCCGCAAGCCGCCAATAACCCAAAAGATCCCACAGCTAATAACGTTAAATAATAATTTCGCGACATGGCGCACCTCTTCCAAAAACGCAATCCCTATAACTGCGCTCGACTTGTAAACTAGCACACACTATTGAGACCCCAGGGTTTATACATACACATATGAATGTATTGGCATTACAGCGAAATAACTCACACTTTTCAACTGATACACGTCATAAATGCATATCCTTAACAATCTTTGCACATGTTAACTTCATTTATTTCAATACAACGGAACGGCCTGCCAAACCACATTGACGAACAAACCGGTCAATAATATAAAATACATACACCGATGAATGTTTAAGTCAGGAATATTTAGTGGCTCGCAAAACGAAAGAAGATGCCCTTGAAACCCGCAACCAGTTATTGGATGCGGCGGAAAGAGTATTTTTTGAAAAAGGGCTCAGCCAAACCAGTTTAATGGATATTGCTGAAGCCGCCGGACTTTCGCGCGGAGCGATTTACTGGCACTTCAAAAACAAAAACGACCTGTTTGAAGCCATGGCGGACCGCATTCGCCTGCCGCTGGAAAACCTGACTGATACATGCGCCGATGAAAAAGAACCCAACCCTTTGGGAAGATTGCGCGACTTTTTAATCCAGGCACTCAGGGAAACGACGCGCAACCCGCGCCGTAAACGCGTGCTCAGCATTTTGTTTTTCAAGTGTGAACTTAATAGCGATGCTAAACAATTGGAAATTCGCCGCCAGACAGCTTGCCTTGAGTATATCCAGGACATTGAGCAGTGTTTGAAAAATGCCATCGACAAAGGCCAGTTACCGGCAGACCTGAATACCCACCAGGCAGCCATTGCTAACCAGGCATTGATTTCAGGTTTGATTAGTAGCTGGCTATTCCTGCCTGGCAGTTTTGATTTGGATGCCTACGCCCAAACCATGGTGGATGGGTATTTGTTTATGCTGAAAAATGACCCGCAATTACGCCACTAAAATCATCCTTCCAAACTATTAAAATTCTCCCTATAAAATGGATTTTACAGGTGACGAAAACAGTGTTTTAAACGCCAACCTTAAACAAATCTTAACCATTTTTTGTCGCTTTTCCGCTGGCAAACCAAGCCCTACTGAAATGCCCGGCCCTATACTCAGCTGAGCTGCCAGGGCGATATAACTATAAAAAGGTCCATCAACCAAAACAGTGATGTTGTAGCAAGACATTAACTAAAAAGCCCTAATAAAAGCTGAAGTTAAAAAGCTAAAAAGTTAATGAGCAAGTGTTAAAGAGTAACCGCTGGATCCCTGACAACTAAAAAAACCGGCATTCGCCTATGTAGTGCAATCCTGTAGGTCTTGCCATAAATACAGTTCAATAATAAGAGTATTTATCATGTTCAAAAGCTCATTTTTATGCGGCAACCTGTCTACGCTTAAAAAACCAAAAACCTTTATCAAAGCCGCGGCTGGCTTGGCGGTAGCGGCTTATATGTCCAGCGCTGCGGCGGCAGTCGCACCTATCACCACCAGCGGTAACAAGGTGTTGATCGGCGGCCAGCAAGGCAGTATTTCCGGAAATAGTTTGTTCTGGAGCAATAACGGCTGGGGCGGCGAGAAATATTACAACGCACAGACTGTTGCCTGGTTGAAAAGCGATTGGAAATCCATGCTGGTCCGCGCGGCCATGGGTGTTGATGAGAGCGGCGGCTATATCACCGATTCTTACAACAAAACTCGCGTAACCACCGTTGTCGATGCAGCCATCGCTAATAATATGTATGTCATTATCGATTGGCACTCGCACCACGCCGAGCAATACCAGTCACAAGCCATCGCTTTCTTTAAGGAGATGGCAACCAAATACGGCAACACCAATAACGTTATTTACGAGATTTATAACGAGCCTTTGCAGGTTTCCTGGAGCAGTGTCATCAAGCCTTATGCGACTGCTGTAATTTCTGAAATCCGCAAGATCGACTCGCATAACCTCATTGTTGTGGGTACGCCTACCTGGTCGCAAGACGTTGATGTAGCGGCAAATGATCCTATCACTGGCTACGCCAACATCGCCTATACCCTGCACTTCTACGCTGGTTCCCACGGACAATCCTTACGCGACAAGGCGAGTACAGCCTTAAGCAAGGGGATTCCGCTTTTTGTAACCGAATGGGGTTCAGTAAATGCCGATGGCGCAGGCGGAGTGGCTACAGCAGAAACCAACTCCTGGGTTAGCTTTATGAAAGCCAACAACATCAGCAATGCTAACTGGGCGTTGAACGATAAGGCGGAAGGCGCCTCGGCATTGGTATCTGGCGCCAGCGCTAACGGTGGTTGGAGCAATTCGCAGTTGACCGCATCCGGCACCTTGGCAAAAAGCATTATTTCCGGTTGGCCAGCCACTAACCAAAATGCCAGTTCAGCGGCGAGCAGCAGTAAATCGTCGGTAGCTTCTTCGGTGGCGAGCAGTGTTAAATCCAGCTCATCGAGTAGTACGGCGAGTGGGACTTGCGGTAGCGGTAACTTCAATAAAACTGCCGCAAAAGGTGTCGAATTTGCAGCTGTTGCGGGGGATTGTATCAAGTTCAATAAAAACTCCGGCACCTTGCAAATCGGTTCCTGGACTAACGTAGCCTCAAGTTACAACATCACCAACGGCCCGCAAGCTATCACCAATACGGGTGGCGGCTGGACGACTGTTGCCAATACGACGAATGGTGATTTGTATATTAAAGTTGTGTCTGCATCGAGCACCTTTAACGTTAAATTCGATAACTGGTAATGCATTTACTGTTTAGCGAGCTATAAAAAAAGCGCCCAATTTTCATTGGGCGCTTTTTTGTTAGTGACAAATCAATCGCTCGATTTGCCACTTACGTTATCGGGATTAAAGACCCCAGAGTGTATTCAACAGCGAAGTCTTACGGGTATCAAACTCACCCCATTGACCCCACTTGTCGTCCGCACTGACCGGATCCCAAGGTGTGGTGTACCAACCCATGGTGTCAGCTGACTCCGGGTTAAGAGACCAGTAGCACGCGTTGATGCCTTTCTTCTTGAAGTAAGCGCCTGCTGCTTGTTGCCATTGCTCATCCACATTGGTGGTGACGTGGCTCCACATATTGCGCACGTTTTGCTTGGTTTTTAATGGCCAATCCATATTGCCGCCAAACTCACCGACGAGAATACCGTAGCCCAATTGACGCAAGTAGCCGAAGTGTTCTTCCCAGCCTTGCTCAAGCAGGCTTGGTGTGATCACGACTTTACATTTGGCTTTACCAGCATCATCACCTTCAAGACCGGCACAACCAGCCTGGGTTTGATCCAGGAATTGTTTTTGCACAAACACGGATGGACCGTAAGTGTGTGGTGACAACAAGAGTTGGTCTTTAGGAATATTCAGCGGGTTAGCGCCAGCTTCATACAGGTTTTCACCCCAGTTTGGATTGGTCGCTTTGCTGCCGTATGGAACCTCATCTTTGGTTTCTGGCGTGCCATCCTGGTTGTTAGCTGTACCAGAAATACCTTCAACAATAATGATCATGTTGGGGTTCACTGAGTTAATCGCCTGGTAAGCGTGCTCGGAAAGGGTTTTCCAATCTGCCCAGGTGTAATCCCATGGCTCGTTGAAAATATCGATACCGAGGATGTTGTTAACACCCAACTTAGCGGACAAGCCAGCGATTTCTTTCAAATTGGCGAGCCATTTCGCTTCATCGTAAGCCTGGATATGAGTTACCGAACTTGGGTTGTTGGTGGCAGCACAAGAATAGGTTTCACGAGTGAAATCATAGTTCTCACGGGTAGCATCAACATAAGGTGGACGTGCATCGATACGACCTGCACGCCAGCCCACGTAGTTGGAGCAAGAGTGGATATCGATAAACAACTGGATGTTGTTTTGTGCCGCCAACTTGATGAAATCCTCCAATGCCTGACGCGCATTGGTTTGACGCACGGACTGGTGGTTTTTCAGGTTTGGATCTTTACCTTGCGGGTCATTTGGATCCAGGGTTTGGGGAGAGATTGGCAAGCGCAACATAGTAATACCCTTCGCTTTCAACTCAGTCATACCTTGCTGGATAGTACGGCCAGAACCGGCACCGCCATTCACCCACCACATGTTACCCATGTAGAGTTCCATAGGCGCACCGCTTGGGTTGGTAGAATCGTTGGAGGGTTCATGGCGACCTTCAAGACCGAACCAGTTACCGCAACGAGCCGGTACTACAGTACCGTCTTTGGTGATCTGGCCATCGGCATTCACGCGGAACTTACCGCCTGTAACCGCTGAAGAACTGGAACCACTGGTAGTCACACTGGAAGAGCTTGAGCTTGGTTTGCTGCTACTGGTGCTGGTGGCAACGCTGGAACTTGTCTTGACACTGGATGAAGACGACGTCATCACCGAAGATGAGCTCACTCCGCAACCATTCACAACACCATAGGGTGCAGGTTGTGTCGCACAAGTAGAGTTTGCAATACAGCTCTTACCATTCTCGTAACCCCAACCGGATGTTGTCGACGTACAAGATGGGTAAAGGGTGCCGTACCAGTTACATTGCGAAGTAGTGGCGCAAGTAGAAGAACTTGAGCTGCTTGGTACCGAACTTTTTGATGAGCTTGAGCTGGTAGTTGCTACCGAGCTTTTTGATGAACTGGTAGTTGCTACCGAACTAGAACTGGGTGCCGAGCTTTTTGAGCTGGAAGAGGTTGTTGCGACTGAACTGCTGGTCACGGTCGAGCAAACTGCACCGGTGATCGTGGGCTTTTCAGCAGCTGCGGTGCTGTTTTTATCACCCTGGACACCGAAGCTGACTGACTGGCCAGGCTGGATAGTTTTGTTCCAATCCAACGCAGTTGCAGAATAAGGATTGCTACCACTTAAGGTTGCGTTCCATGAACTGGTGATTTTGTTATTGGCGTATTGCCAACCCACCGTCCAACCGTTGATAGCGGAAGAGCCATCATTGGTAATGGTAATAGTGCCCTGGAAGCCAGTATTCCATTCATTCGCAACCGTATAACTACAGGTTGCAGCTTGCGCGTGACCTGCAACAGCCAAACCCATACCTAGCATGACTGCCAGGCTCAGGGCTTTGCTGCGCAGAGCGTGTTTCTTTGGAGCTTGCATAGAGAATTCTCCGATCTTAGTTGCACGTTAAGGGCTCAAGGCCCGCCATTTATTATTAATTCACCCCTTTCGGGAGGGATGATTGACTTGCAACTCCTGTCGCTTGCAGATGAGCAAGCAGGACACAGCCGCTATTGATCACTAGCGGCTATATCTGTGGTCCAACCACATTCGGGGGCGAAAAAACTACAACGCCTGGAACTCAAGGCGCCTCAACACTTATGGTTTGAGGCTTGCGTATCTCTTCTGTGACTTGCTTACGACTTGCGTATTTTTGTGAAAATAGGTTTTGTAACGGTTACCAACATTTATTCTTATTAGTTTTAGCCATTCTGACAGCGCTGTCATTTTTACTCTTATTGCGGTCTCAGTTCTAGATCTAGTTAACACTTACTAATATTTTTTTTGAATTCTTGCGCCGTTTTATATTCAAAAACCATTTCATTGTTAAATTTTGTGATTCGCACCACATTTTTGTGCGCGTCTAAAGATGCATCAAATGTTATGCGTTGTGGGGAGTGATTGGGAGTGCGGAGCATTGGCGGTCAATAAAAGTTTAAAACTATAAACTTGGAAAAGGTCTGGATTAAATTGGGAGTCGTCATCCCCGCAGGGGATCCAGCGTCTTTGATGTTTTAAAGTCACTGGATCCTCTACGAGGATGACGACTCCCAAATAAAGAAGATTTCATACATCGATTACTCTCTCCCAATTTAAATAAACTTTAGCAAATCGATATGGCAAATAAATTTGTTAGATCGTCTTCGCCAAAATCAATCCACCCCAGACCACGTTCCTGTCGCCATCACCGTGTTTTAATTCCGAAGACTGCGCGCGCAATACATAACTCACGCGATAACCTTGTTTGAATGCATAGGTATAACCAGCCCAGGCTTCAGCAATTAATGGACGCAAATCTGAATAGGAATAGGAAAAAGCCAGCATTTTTGGAGCTGGCTTAAAAAAACTATTAATTTATTTTAGACAAGAACATTAATTATGTAATTACTGTATTTTTCCTATATATCTGTAAAAAGCTTGAACTGTTGGAGGAATGGTATTATCAAACTTTCCTAACCCTAAAGCGACTCGCTGAGATTCTAGTTGCGAATAAATTTCATCAGATCTCTTTGAAATAGCGAGTTGGTCCATCTCATTAAGTTTTACATTATAACGTCGCTCAAGATATTCAATTTGACTGACAGGTGTGGGCTCAAAATCTCCTCTGCGCGCAGCAACAACTCCATACGCTGCTGCCTCTATCATTACTTTCTTTTTTTCGATTTCAGGTGCAGTAGCATCTAGCTGATCAAAAGCAATAACAGTATTCGCCAAATCTGAAAGAGCAAACACTGATCCATACACTGCCGCTTTAGATAAAAGAATTATGCTTTCAGGCGACCCAGCATTTTTAGCAAGTATTTGAAGTGCTTTAATGTCACCATTTTCAGCCAATTGTTCTAAAGTATCTTTTGAATAAGTTTTATAATCATCTTGAGAGCCAATACTCATATCATACCAACCTCGACTGGCGAGCCACGATGTCACCTGTTCAATCTGTGCTTTATCGCCGGGAATCCAAACGATCTTATCTGGATTATCTGCTGTGGTTGTAGTGTTATGTATGATTGTCGAATCACGATTTTTTAGCGGGAAAAATTTAGCCTCACCAGTTGGAACCAATATATTTTGATTACTCAACATTGAATTGCCAGCCTTTACTGTAAATATGGAACCCTGTTTTATTATGTAAAAAGCTGAGAATATTAAGACAAAAATGCCAATCAGGAAAACTGGTTTTAACTTCATAATAATTAAACTCATATTATTACCTCCTCTATTATTGACAGGCCGATTGCATAGCTTGTTGACCGTCCGTATCGCATCTACTTGCTGTCAACTCCAGCGATGAGTTCACAATTTTTACACAGGTATAATTGTTACCGTAAATGCTGCTGTCATACGAAACAGAAGGAAGAGAAATAGATTCCTTATAAAAATTCCCGTTATAAGAAAAAGACCAATTAACTTTACCTTCTGTACTACAACTGAGGATTGCAATATCTGCTTGATATTTTGCAGCACTTTGACATGCCTTGATATCAATTGGAACTCCACCTTTAAACGCATTACATTTAGCTGCTTTTTCTGCTTTAGCTTTTTCATTCATAGCTTGAGCGTAACCAGGACCATAATTCATTCCCGAAGTAGGAGGAGTTGGATTGCTTTGTATAGGTAATGAGCCACTATAAAAAGAGCCCGTAGAGGGGGTGGTTCCTATGACTACTATATTTATAGGTACTTCTGTTGCGCATACGACCCTAGAAATATTGCAGATAACAAAAAATGAGATAATCAATAAAACTTTACTATTCATACTTGCATTCCTTAAAAATAATTTATTTTTTTAACCTTAACTAAAGCCGAAACAATACTAATTTACAAAATGACCATTAGTCAAAAAGGCATACCTCAAAGAGTTAACCAGTTATCATCGCACCTCAAAATAGGGGGATTAATCGCCCCATTCAAATCGATATTTACCTGTGGTTAGCAATAAAAGTGGAAGGAGACATTAAAATAAAACCACCATTCCGCTGAAAGCACGCTGGCGATATATCAAATGTTATGTGCTGCCATGCGATTGGATTACAGAGCATTGGCGGGAGTAACGATGAGGTTAATACTAAAAAGGTAATCGTCATCCCCGCAGGGGATCCAGCGTCTTTAAAACCTAAGTCACTGGATCCCCTGCGGGGATGACGACTCCCTACTACTCATTTCTGCCGTACCTGAGTATTGAGAAATATCTAAATCGTCTTCGCCAAAATCAATCCACCCCAGACCACATTCCTGTCGCCATCACCGTGTTTTAATTCCGAAGACTGCGCGCGCAATACATAACTCACGCGATAACCTTGTTTGAATGCATAGGTATAACCAGCCCAGGCTTCAGCAATTAATGGACGCAAATCTGAATAGGAATAGGAAAAATCCGAGTGGCGGAATTGACCCTGTAAAAATGCATTATAAAAACGTGCCTTCAAGGTAAAACCTGACCAGAAATAATGCTCATTGGTGGTGGATGTATTATTGCTGTAAGTCGATTTTTCGCCGTAGCTAATCAAATCCGGATTAAAACTTGCCCAGGGACTGATAATTTTTCCCGCGCGAAAACTTAAACCCCAGCTGGTTTCGGTAAGGTAGCCAACCGATGCCTGCACGGTGCTTTTTACTTCGACTGAATCTGAAAAACTATCAAAATAATGCTGGCGGGCAATAACATAACGGCCTGTTAATTCTCCACCATCACTGATCTGGTGATTCCAACCGCGGGCACCATCACTTGCGGTTTGTTGATGAACCCGGTTCTGCATATCTCCGACAACTCCCAAGCCCAAAGCACCAATCGTCAAGGTCGTATTCCATGCAACATTCTTGTCGGTATCTATCTGCTCATGTGAACTGGAAAAGTAAACAAGGCTGGCGTAAGGACGATCGCTTTCATCAATGGTGGTGCGCTCAAGTTCTTTTGGCGTAAAACCATAAAGACCCGCTTCAACACTGTAATTATTGACCGGATTTGCAACCAACTGATCAATACCAAACCATTGATCGATAGCAGCTAGAGGAGCTTTTAACGAGATATACGCATCTGCCGCGCTTGCGCCTGAATAGGTAAGGTTTGTGCCATAGGTGTAATCGCGATCGCGGTGGCCTGGCGCCAATAAATCATTATCAAATGCCAGTGCCCAACTGGTGTTTGCCTTTTTGGCGTCAGTAGAAATATGCGGACGTTTTTCATCATCAATCAGTGAGGCCAGCTGCAGCCAATCGGCCTGGGGTTTTTCGACCAGGAGTTCCGTTGCCTCAGCACGGGCGAAATGACTGAGGCTAACGAGCAAACCGACAACAAAAACCTGGAGCAGAATCGCTCGCAAATAAACTTGCCAACTCAGTACTAGCGATTCCACATTGGCAGCTTGTTGTGTGCCAGAAAGTGTTGAAGCCAAGCCAGCTTGTGGCTGGCTATCAAAGGAAAAACCCGTATGTGCGAGCGCATATTCCCTGGTATTGGTATAACCATTCATAAATATCACCATTTAAATGACCAGTCGTCTTCTTTTTAGGCCAAAATAATGCAGCTTTTGGCCGCTATTCATGGTGCATCAAATAGGACAAGGGTGTGGTCGATGAAGAGTATCAGGGATTAACCTTCACTAATACTCGATAAAACGACTAAAAACGCATCGAGCGGTTCGCGGCATTTGGTTGCTTTCATGCGCATTAACGCACCTTCCCAGGCGTTGAACATAAACTCAGCTAATACATTGGATGGAATTGCCTTTTTGAGGCTGCCATCCAATTTCGCTTCTTCCAATAAATCTTCCACCATCTGGGTTTTGTTGCGCATCATTTGGCGCACCTTAATCCGTATAGCTTCGCTGGAATCTGACATTTCCTGGCACATATTGCCAATAAAACAGCCGCCTTCCAGGTTGGATTCACAACCGGGTACGCTGCTTTCAAAAAAGGTTTTGAGCCTTACCAATGGCGGGATATTGCGATCCCCCACCAAACGCTTGCTGGCCTGGATTCGCTCTTCGGCTACCACTTCTATGGCTTCAATCGCAAAATCTTCTTTGCTTTTGAAGTAGGTATAGAACGAGCCCTTGGGCACATTGGCGGCGTCCACTATGTCCTGGATGCTGGTGCCGTTGTAGCCACGAGTGGCCATGACTTTGATGCCGGCCTCAAGTAAGTAATCTTTTTTAAGTTCGCGTTTGCTCATGGGGAAATAATATGACCAGTCGTCTGTGTTTTCAAGTATTCGTTTAGATCATTTTTTTGATCTGGCAGAATTATACCTCCACGCCCGTTATTACAGCCATTCTTCCATTTTATCGCATCAAATGGGAAGCCCGCAGCACGCCAGTCACTTTCCAATAACCTTAACATGGCACCTCCCACTTTGGGTTTCCCCTTAAAGTAGGTGGTTAAGCCCGGCTCCCAACTCAATACTGATCTTTACCTGCTGTCAGCCAAGTGTCTTTCGGGACATGAATATCGCGAAGTACTAGCCAGGAATATAACAATAAAGTCATCGACGATTCGGCACAAAGGCTCACACAGGCACTTCAACAACCAATGCTTTTGCTCCGCATGTTTCAGGCATTGAACACTCCACAACAATAAAGATTTGGGAAAGACAATATGAATAAGATCCTCTCACAATGGATGCGCTCGGCCGGGCGGTTATCCAACACTAAAACATTCATGGGCGCCGCTTGCGGCATGGCTTTGGCAATGAGCGCCAGTGCCGCTGTAGATCCTGTGACCACCCAGGGCAACCAGGTATTGTTTGGCGGCAAAGCAGGCAGTGTTTCGGGCATGAGTATGTTCTGGGACATCTGGGGTTTTGAGAAATACTACAACGGCAGCACCGTAGGTTGGCTCGCGTCAGACTGGAAAGCCAAGCTGGTGCGCGCTGCTGTTGCGGTGGAAGAAGGCGGCGCAGATAGTGTATTGAACAATCCTGCTGCCCACAAAGCGCGCGTAAAAGCCGTAGTCGATGCGGCAGTTGCCAATGATATGTATGTCATCATTGATTGGCATACCCATCACGTGGGTGGAAACATCACTAACGCGGCCATCAGCTTCTTTACTGAAATGGCGCAAACCTACAAAAACACACCTAACGTTATTTTCGAAATCTTCAACGAGCCTTGGGATGATGTTTACTGGGATTCGCAAATCAAGCCTTATGCACTTCAGGTTATCCCGGCGATCCGCAATACCGGTGCAAAAAACCTGATTATTGTAGGTACCCGCGCATGGTCACAACGTGTTGACGAAGCGGCGGCCAACCGTATTACCGGTTATGAAAACATCGCTTACACCCTGCACTTTTATGCGGGTAGCCACGGTCAATGGCTGCGCGACACCGCACAAGGTGCATTAAACAGCGGTATTCCATTGTTCGTTACCGAATGGGGTTCCGTAGATGCCAGCGGTGATGGCGCTGTAGCCACCAGCGAAACCTGGGCATGGGTTGATTTCATGAAGAAAAATAACCTCAGCAACGCCAATTGGTCTGTCAGCGATAAAGCCGAAGGTGCTTCTGCCCTGACACCCAACACTGGCGCATCTGGCTGGACCAACAACCAGCTAACTGCATCCGGTTCCCTGGCAAAAGACATCATCTCCCATTGGCCCCAGGCAGGTGGCAGCGGTGGTGGCGGTGGCTGTTCTGAAGTTGCCTTACCGGGAACCATCAAAGCATCTGCTTATTGCGCCATGAGTGGCGTCCAAACTGAAACCACCAGCGATACCGGTGGTGGCTCGAACGTAGGTTACATTGATACTGGCGACTGGATGAAATATGACGTCAATATCCCAACTGCCGGGACTTACACAGTTTCCTATCGTGTAGCGGCTGCGGCGGCAGGTGGCGTAATCCAATTGGAAAAAGCTGGTGGAAGCCCTGTTTACGGCACAGTCAATGTTCCCTCTACAGGCGGATGGCAAACCTGGACGACCGTTTCTCACACAGTGCAATTATCTGCCGGTCATCAAAGCCTTGGTATTGCCGCAAAAACGGGCGGTTTTAACCTGAACTGGATCAAAGTAGATAGTTCCGGTTCAACGTCCAGTGGTTCATCCAGTTCTTCATCTTCTACAACACCCATTATTACCATCCAGGCCGAAAACTTCTCCCAGATGAGCGGTGTACAGACAGAGGGAACCAGCGATGCTGGTGGCGGCCTGAACGTTGGATATATAGATGCAGGTGATTGGCTCTCTTATGCAAACACGCCGGTCTCCATTCCTGAAACAGGGACTTATACCGTTGAATATCGCATCGCGAGTGCAGCTGGCGGTGGCACATTATCTTTCGAAGAAGCAGGTGGCGTTCCTTCTTATACGACTGTTTACTTGCCAAACACTGGTGGCTGGCAAAACTGGACTACCGTAAAGAGCACAATCACGCTTACGGCGGGTGTCCATAAGTTTGGTATTAAAGCCAACGCGGGCGGCTGGAATATTAACTGGTTCAGCATTACCAAAGGCGTGAAATAACAGTCTTTACCGGAAGCATAATGAGTTACAGGGACGTTCCCCAAAAGCCGCACGGAAATGTGCGGCTTTTTTGTACAGTCTATATATCGTTAATAAATTGCGGCTACCAATACCACAAGAAACCTGGATTAACGGGTTGCACGCTTGAGCGGTTTTTCGCTAACCGGCGCATCCTCGATGCGCTGGCGATTGTGGTTGCGAAATTCTGAGGGCGTCATACCCACAATGCGCTTGAAGAAGCGATGGAATGCAGACTGGCTGTTAAAACCGGATTTATAAATAATATCCAGGATCGTATCGTCTTTGCTTTCCCGGGCAACCAGCAAACGTTTGGCCTCTTCAATGCGATAGCCATTGATGAACTCAAAGAAGTGGGAGTGGTAATGGGAGTTGATAATGGCCGACACATCCCGCGGGCGCAGGCCAATTTGCTCGGAAAAGCGTTCAAGGTTGAGTTGGCTTTCCAGATACAGTTTTTGTTCCCTGATAGCCCTCTCAATGATGAGGATTTTTTCATCAAGCTGCGGCATTTCAGCCACTTTGACAGTTCCCTCAACGGGCAGGACATGCAGCATCTGCCGGGTGTTGAGCAATCCAAATGCAAACAATACGTTGACCAGGATAACGGTGAAATAATTATTCAGCGTTCCCACCAAATCGTTCATCTCGCCACTCAAATAGCCACCCATAAAATAGCCGACGAATGACCAGAGCCAATGCAGGAAAAAACCGCCCAGCACAATCTCAGCCCAGCGCAGTTCGGAACGATCAATCATGGAATAAACTTGCTTTTGCCGTTGGCGCAAGCGGTACTCTGTATAAAAACAGGCAAATACGTAAATCAAAGGCGAGCAACGAACAATCGCCCAGATAAGCTTAACGACCTGCCGGTCAATAGCCGCCAAATGCGGCCAATTCCAGGGCAGCCATTCAATAACGTTGACATTAAAAGCCAGGATAATGGCGGCAACGACGGTGGCAGGCATTAAATGGATAATGTTGTGCCAGCGGAAAATATCCAGCTTTTCGGAGAGCGAGCGCAGGTAGAAATACAAGGTTGGGCCTTGCAATAACAGACAGCAGGACAACACCAGCGGAATCAGACTCCAGGTCGCAATGTCCCAGGTTTGCATGTAGCTATTCCAGGTCAGGGTAGTTGTCGCAAGCGTACCCGCTACCAAGAGAAAGAAGAACGACAATAAATTGCGCGATTGGACTTGCTTGCTCGGCATGAGCTTAAAAAGTGCGCAGAGCAATAAGGTTTCCGCAAAGGTCAGTATCAGAATTACTTCGTGCAAATTTAAAAACGTGTTTTTCATTATTATGACTCGTGCTGCTGGAGTTATCGCGCTTGAGGGATACGCGTCAGCCACAGGGTTGTTATGGTTTTGTATTAATCATAACAGCTGAGGCAGCTAGTCGTGCGCGAACGCTAAGAATACATGCGCCAATGAAACCGTTTACCGCAAATTTATTTTTGTGTTTCGTTATAACAATAATTAGTCAAAAATACCTTAAGCACGAATACATATAACTTTACATATCAATCCCTGGCTATTGGCCTGGAAAAGCTGTCATCCAACCGTCCCATTTTTGCAAAAATACCTTATCCCACTTTTTACACGTCCTAAGTGAGCTTTCCCATGTTTGCGCTTTTTGCGCCAACAAGGAGGCACCCGCATAGCTCTGCTGAAAATATGTAACCACTGGCAATAATAAAAATAAGCAGGGCTTCGCAATACCAATCACTCACTTGCCATGCTTTTTACTGCTTCGTTTTTAGGTTACCGATTTGTTTTGGGCGTTCTCGTTACCGACGGTTTCTGCACGGAAATCGTTCGGTTTTTTTAACGCACCGGTTCACCAATGGAATGCAAACACAAAGCAAGTTTGTACTGCACCCATCCCTAGGGTCAGTGCGCTCTGTTAATAACATGATTCAGGTTGCGCTTTAGCAGCCGGGTACTCACTAGATCCTTAATAATAATTCCTAAGGGGAATCTCCATGCATCAACAGTTTAAAAAATCAGCGCCGCTTGCTGCCCTGGTTGCTGCGATTGGCCTCATGGCTGGTTCAGCGCAGGCAACAGATTACAACGATCCATTTTGGGCAAGCCCCAACGCTAATACCGATTTCGTTGACCAATTCAACAGCACCAGCCTCAACCGCAGCAAGTGGTCAGTCGAAAAGAATATTTATGTAAACGGCGAAGACCAGGATTACCAGGATGTGGAATATCCAGCCGCTGACTGGACAGTGCGTTCAGGTCAACCAGACGCTGGCGCAATGGACGGTAGCGCGCTCAATTTGAAAGCGCGTTATATGGATGGCGCAGTACAAAATTACTACGGCGGCGTGGCCAACCAGGGCAAACCCCTGCTGATTCGCTCTGGCCGTATTGAATCCTTGTTATCCGATGCAACTACCTTCACCTACGGTAAGTTTGAAGCGCGTATCAAGATGCCGCCAGCACGCAATGGGGAATTCCCGGCCTGGTGGTTACTTGGAAACTTCCCGGATGTGGGTTGGACTGCCTGCCAGGAACTGGACATTATCGAATTCACCGGTGCCAACGCGACTAACGCTCCGCAAACCCACTGGTCTGCACCTTACGCTATTTACGGTGGCAACCCAACGACCACCAGTTACGCCAGCCTTGGTGTAAACCCAAGCTCACAGTACGTCACTTACGGTGTGATTAAAACCCCGGATTCGATTGAGTTCTACGTCAACGGCGTCAAGACTTACAGCTGGTCACGTACCACCATGGGTGAGCAACAACCATGGCCTTACGTGTCGCCAATGCACATGATTTTGAACCATGCGATTACTCACGTTGAATGGCCAGATGTTGGTAACTACAACAAGTACAGCACCGATGCGAATGTCGCCAACAAGACCGGTTATACCCGTGTTACCAATGGCGTGACCGAGTATGAATACCTGGATGCTGCCAGCATGAACGCCAACATTGGCCGTGCCGGTACCGATTTCCTCGTCGACTATGTGGCGCACTGGCCATTGCCAAGTTCGGATCCGCTGCAAAAATATACTGACAACTCCAAATACAGCTTCTTCCGTCCAACCAACAACACCAAAGGTTTCTACTCGCTGAAAGGCTGGTTAGCACCTGTTGCTGTGACGGGCGATGCCTATTTGAACGAAGGCAACCCGACTGACCTGCGTGACAACGGCCCGGATAATGCCGCCGACGGTTACACCGGTTCCAAGTGGGCAACGCCGAAAGACGACAATTTGCACTATGTTGATATCGACTATGGTACCGACAAGCCTATCAAGTATGTATGGCTGGAATGGGGCTGGAACCTGCCCAAGTCTTACGACATCTACGGCAAAACCTCGAGCGGTAACTGGGAGTTCATCCTCAGCTCTGACCAGGATCAAAGTGGCTGGGCGAAGCATGTATTTGATGTGAACAAAACCTATCGCTACATCAAGCTCGTAACCAAAGGTCGTATCGACAAATCCGACAGTATTTGGTTGCTTGAGTTTATGGCGTTTGAAGATGTTGCCAACGTTTATCCAAAACCTGCTGGCACCACCAAAGTTGACCGCACTATCAACATGCTTAGTAACGGTACTTTCACCAACGATTTAACCGGCTGGAACACCGAGAAATACGACGGTGCAACACCTGTGTTTGCATCAGTTGGCGGCCAGGCGAAAATCACAACCACCAACCAGGGTACTGGCAATGGTTCTATCCAATTGCATACCGAAGGTTTTGGGTTGAAGCGCAACTATCGCTACCAGGTTTCTTTCAAAGCTAAAGCGGATGCAGCACGTAACATCCAGGTTCGCCTGGCTGAAGATACCTTGAACCCGTCAGCCGCGGGTACTTACCTGTTGCAAACCATTCCGCTGACAACTGCCCTCACCACCCAAACCTTCACAGTAGATTTTACTGCTGCTGACAATGCCGGTCGTTTGGCGTTCTTGTTAGGTAATGCAGGTACAGCAACAGTCTATATCGATGATGTTGTAATCAAGGAAATCGCTTACATCGGCTCTGGTGATCCATTGGTTAAAGCCATTGATGCGACCAACTTTGTCAGTGCAAGCGCCGGCTGGGAAACTGAATGGTGGGGTATTGCCCAACGCGCAGTAGACGGCTCAACCGACAACAAAGCCAGCGGTAACGATGGCGAATCTGAAGGCAAGGACTTGTGGGTCAGCATTAAGATTGACCCTGAATATGAAATCAAAGAGGTTCTGGTTGCGGGTGATAAATCGGCTCCACGTAGCCTGGCGCAGTTCAAGGTTGAATACGGTCCAAACACCATGATCAACTGGACCAACAGCAACACTGATGGCGTGTATGAAACTTTCAACCAATTCAGCAGCGCTCCACCAGTCAGCACTCGTGATTTCAAAATCAGCTTCAGACCGCCAGCTGGCCAGTTGGTAGAAGTATCTGACGTGCAATTTATGGCAGTGGATTACAAGCCTTACCGTATCTACACCATGGGTCTGGATAATGGCGGGACTATTTCACCAAGCGGCACCTTGCGCTTTAGCAAAAACAATACAGATTCCCAAACCTACACCTTCATCCCACCCAGCGGCAGAGCTGTTGCTAACGTGATTGTGGATGGCGTTTCTTTGGGTGCATTGAACAGCTATACCTTCACCAACATCAACAAGAGCCACACCCTGGCTGTTGCTTACACGGGTTCAGGCCCGGTAGCTTCATCCTCTAGCAGCACATCATCTGCAAGCAGCAGTGCACCAAGCACTGGCAGCAGCAGTAGCGCCGCTGTTACCGGTGTATTGGTATCACAAGGCCGCACTGCAACTACTAACAGCGCTGCGCAACCTGCTTCAAATGCAGTTGACGGCGACATGGGCACTCGTTGGGAAACTGCTGTGGGCGTATCGCCAAGCTGGTTGATGGTTGATTTAGGCTCAGCACAAAACCTCACCAGTGTTGTTATCAACTGGGAAGCAGCGAACGCCAGCAACTACCTCATCCAGGGCACCAACAACGGCACCACCTGGACGACGCTCAAAACCGTAACCGGCGGCACTTTCGGCAACCGTACTGATACCCACACCGTATCGGGCAGCTACCGTTATGTGCGTGTTTACGCAACTGATCGCAGTGTAGGTAACCAATGGGGCTACTCAATTTATGAGTTCAAGGTTTACGCCCAGCCGGCAGCCAGCTCATCAAGCTCAAGCGTTGCAAGTTCTGCAAGTTCATCCAGCGCCGGAACTGGTGGCCAGCTGAATATTGTGAACGCAACAGCCAGCACTGCGCTGACCCCAGCAACCAACGCCAGCGATAAAAACCCTGGTACCCGCTGGGAATCAACCCACGGAATTGACCCAAGCTGGATCAGTTTCGATCTGGGTGCTGCGAAAAACCTGACCAGTATTGCTATCGACTGGGAAGCGGCAAACGCAGCGGATTACCTTGTACAAGGCTCCAATGACAACGCCAACTGGACCACCATTACCAGCAAAACTGGCGGCGCATTTGGTAACCGTACCGATACCCTAGCACTCAGCGGCAATTACCGTTACGTGCGCATTTACGGAACGGCGCGCAGCACGGGCAACCAATGGGGCTACTCAATTTGGGAAGCTCGTATCAGCGGTAACTAAGTGTTTGTCCAATGAAGTAAATGTTTGAGTCAGGCGGGGCATTGTGCCCCGCCTGATTTTTTACATGATAAGAACGACTAAAAATACAATCCTAAAAAAAGATCACCCTACAAGACCACAACGATAAACAGGAATGAAGAACATGAAAATTAAAAAGTCACTGGCCGCAGCATTGGCTTTGAGTGCTGGATTAATGGGTACCGCCACTACACAAGCTGCTGTTATCAACTTTGATGATTTACCCAGCGTTGAATTTGCGGATGCTATCGCCAATGGCTACCAGGGTTTTGATTGGAGCTGGTTTAACTACATCGATAAATTTGCATTACCCAATACAGGTTTTGAAAAAGGCGTTGTCTCAGGCCAATATGCTGCCTACAACGACTTTGCAGCAACCGCGACTACCAGCGGAAGCTTATTTGATTTTAACGGCGCTTATTTAACCGCCGGATGGAACGACGGTTTGAACATTGAAGTATCAGGTTTCGTGAATGGCGTTGTGCAATACACCAAAACGGTTGTAGTAAATACGGCGCACGCGCAATGGTTTGATTTTAATTTCTTCGGCATTGATTCACTTTCATTCAGCGCTTATGGCGGTGAACGCAATCCACAACTGGATAACGAGGGCGAGCATTTTATTTTAGATAACTTTACCTACAACGAACCGCGTCCAGCCACACAGGTTTCCGAACCATCAAACTTAATGTTAATTGGACTGGGAATTATTCTTTTGGGTGTAATGACCAACCGCAGAAAAAATATTTAACCAAAATCGCAAAACAAAAAAGCCGCTAGTGCGTTAAACACTAGCGGCTTTTTTGTTTTTACACGATTTATTTCCTGGCAGCTTCAGTCGCCTGTTTACGATATTCCGTTGGCGTCACACCCACCATGCGCTTAAAAAAACGATGGAATGCTGAAGGGCTATTAAAACCGGATTTAAAAATGACTTCCAAAATAGTTTCGTCTTTATATTCCGGCAATGCCAATAAGCGTTTAGCTTCCTCTACACGATATCCATTAATAAACTCAAAGAAATTGGATTGGTAATGCAACTTGAGCACTGCAGACACATCGCGCGGGCGCAAACCAATTTGCTCGGAAAAACGCTCAAGGTTGATGTTGCTTTCCAAATATAATTTCTTCTCGTGAATGCCCTGCTCTATCGCATCGACCTTAACAACCAGCTTGGCTTCAGGCACAGGTTTTGGTGGTGCGATAACAACCGGATTCAGCAATTGGCGAGTATTAATTAACCCAAAAACAAATAAACCATTCACCAATGCCACGGTTAAATAATTATCGAGGATACCCAATTGATCGCTAATCGTCGGATTGACATAACCTTCCAACGCATAAGCCAGCAAAGACCACAGCCAATGCACACAAAAACCAAACAACACTACATCTGCCAATTTCAATTCGGTAATTGAAATGCTGGAATAAACTTGTTTTAAATCTTCGCGCAATTTGTATTCAGCCCATGCACTGGCAAGCACATAGACAAACGGTATAAGTTTTACCATTGCCCACACGAGCGAGCGCGCATGTTTTTCTACACCTTCAACCGGCGTTGCGGGTTGCCAATCAACACTGGTGAGCTGGAAAACCAGAACGATAATGACCACTAGAATGGCAGGCACCAAATGGATCAGGTTACGCCAGCGCATCACATTGATTTTCTTGGACAGCGAACGCAGGTAGAAAAATAATACCGGCCCTTCCAGCATCAAACAGCCGGCCAAAATCGCAACCACATAGGGAGTTTGATTGATCTCTGCGGTTTTTAAATCACCATTCCAAACAACCACCGTAGAGGTCAGCACTAATGCGACCAAAATAAAAAAGCTCGCCAGGATAGCGCGCGGTTGGATTCGTTTGGACGGCAGCATCTTTAACAAAACTGCCAAAAATAAACACTCCAGCGATGTTAGCAATAACACAACATCGTGGATATTCAGGAAATTGGTTTTCATTATTATGTTCTCACGCAAAATCGCCTTGTACCGATACAAAATCGCCATCTACTAATAGAAAGTACCCATAAAGTACTGATAAAAGTACCGACAAAATATGCATCAAACAGACTGTATTCATTCTACATTAGGCGAAGAAAAACCGACCGCTGCAAACGCAGGCGATTTTCGCACGTTGCAAAGCTCACCACCAGCGCAAATGCTCAACAAAGACTAGCAGTATATAAAGCATGTGAGGAAAAGAAACCAAACTTTTTTGAAGGTAACACGTCACAGCTGACGGTTGTTTGCGGCAATAAAAAACGGGGCCGAAGCCCCGTTTTGTTTAAAAGTTGTCCTTATGGCAACGAGTTCAGGCTCGCTCTCACAGGTACAGAGAATGGCTTGCCATCGCGTACATCCCAGTTGATTGACCAGGTCATAACACCACGGAATGTTGGATAAGCGGCTTTTGGCTTAACACTTCCGCAGTCGGTCAGCTTGGTCAAACAATTCAGCGCCCTGGCGATATCAGCCGTTGTCGCCTGGCCAGAGTTGGCAGCCTGGGCACCAGATGGCAAACCAATAGCAACCTGATCCGGACGCAATCCAACCCAGTTCGTATTATTAGCTATCGGGAAACCTTCGATCAGCATGGTGATAGAAGCCACCATCATATCCACAGTACCCGCTTGTAACGCGCTGTTGCTGTATGGCGTTGCCAAGCCACCGTTGTTATACAACTGAACGTGGAGGATGGTCAGCTCGTTGCGCAAGCCATCAATCAACGGCAAGTAAGCGCCCCAGATACCAGAGGCAGCGATGTAACCACCCTGGACATAAGGATGCTCGGGCGCCATCGACAAATACAGGTTCGGGAAAGTCGCTTTTAATTGCTTAACCGCCGTCACCAGATTGGTCACCACAGGCGCTCCCCAGGACACACCGGCACCGCTTTCGAGATCAATGTCGATTCCGTCAAAGCCGTATTCGTTCATGATCGCCGTTGTGCTGCTTACGAAGTTGGCCACATTAGTCGCATTGTTGAGGGTCACAGTGCCATTTTGGCCGCCGAATGACAGTACAACTTTCTTGCCTGCAGCACGCTTGGCAGCAACATCCGCAATAAATTGCGCTTTGTTCAGGGCTGGATCGAGGTTGAATTTAACCGCACCGTTACCGGCATCATCTGCGAAGGCAATTACGATCACATCCCAGCTGTTATCCACATTCGCAACGCGCAACAAACCGCTGCCGTTATCAAAGTTATGCCAGTAGCCAACCAACGCATGTTTGGGCAGACCATTGTTTACCGATGAACTGCTGCTGGATGCAACGCTGCTCGCCACAGACGATTTGGATGAACTGGCAATACTGGAAGAGGCAGCCGAACAACTGCGTACCAGATCCCACGCCGATGTCCAGGCGCTACCTGAACCCGGTGCATAAGCCCAGGCCGATGGCGATGAGCACCAGCCTGCAATTGTGCAGCGGTATTCATTGCCAAGGTTTTGCACCAATTGACCAGCCGCATAACTGGTACCTGCAACATATTGTGGTGATGCGCAGGAGCCACCGATCACAGAACTAACCGAGCTGGATGTTTTTACGCTGGACGCAACGCTGCTCACAACCGACGAACTGCTTGCCTTGGATGAAGTTGCCACCGATGAACTCGCGCCATCGCAAACACCCAGCAAACTCCACTCTTGATACTGACCGGAATAACTTGCAGGACTGTGACCTTGTGACCACCAGTTAGCCTTATAAGCCTTACCCGCTTCTTTCACCTGTGCGCCACCATTGTAAGCAGTGGCTGAATTCCACTCCGCCAGCCCCGTACAACTTACTGCGTAAGCCTGGCCGGCAAATACCAATGCGCTGACACTTGCCAGCAGTCCCAGAATTAATTTGTTGATTCGCTGTATTTTCATGATGGATAGCCTCCCGGTCTATGTTCATCAAATATCGCTTTGAAAAATCGCCTAAAGCGATCCTGGTTGATAAGCAAATTGCTAGAAATGCAAAAACAACAGACAACACTTTCCCAATCCCGCAGATGTGGAAAAATGCGAGAGTACGACAGGAACAACGGATAACAGCATTTCTAAAAAGGTTTACTTTGCATTGCGATTTATTTCAGCCCGCACGCAAACACACTGCGCTCATTTTTATTATTCCGCGCTCGCTCTTGCTAACAAAAGCCTGCCGCCAAAGCACTGGCGAATCCTTTGGAAATAGCATTTAAGACAATATGTCTCGAATGGCAACGTTGTCATTTATAACACGATGATTTGGACAAAGCAAAGCATCCTGTGCAAAACGCCACTAACGTCACACAAAGTAACCAATTATAAATCCAGGGAGCACGCAACTACCCAAACCAAACATTGCGCCAGACATTATTAGCGAGAAAAAAATACGCACCAAAACCGACATGGCAAGGCTGTCGGTTTTGGTGCGTTAAATTAAAAGATTAACGTGAACTAACCTGGAAAGAACCGGCGAGTTGATGCATTTTAGTCGCCGTATTTTTCAAACGATCAGAACTGATTTGCAAAGCGTGTACAACTTTATTCATGGTTTGGCTTGCACTTGCAACATCGCGCACATGATGACCGTGCTGCTGACTGTTGGAAGCAATGTGATGAATAATATCGAACATACGTTCCACAATAATATGCAATTGCGAATTATCGGTGGACGCTTCTTCTGCTAACCGCAAACCGCGATCAACATCCGCAACACTGGTTTCCATAAATGCAGCAGCCTGTTGCGACTCAACCCGAATCGCCGCGATTTTTTCCCCGATCTCACTCGCCACCGCAGACGTACGCGCCGCCAGATTGCGAACCTCCTCAGCAACCACAGAGAACCCGCGACCATGTTCGCCCGCACGCGCTGCTTCAATTGCCGCATTCAACGCAAGCAAATTGGTTTGGCTGGTGATGTTGCTAATGAGCGATACCATGTTGCTGATTTCACTGGTGCGATTATTTAACGCATGGATTGTTTTTGCAGATGCTTCCACTACATCGCGAATGGTTTGCGTACCTGTGCGCACAGATTCAAATTGCTCGCGCGCATCCTGCACAACATTTTCCATCACTTTTTTCATTTCACTGGCCGTGCCGGATGCATTACTAATTTCCTGCAATTGGCTATGAACCAGGCTTAACATTTTATCCATGGAATCTGCCACATGATCCGATGAATTTTGCGCTTCAGAATTTCGCGTTAATAAACTATCGCTATTTTTCATAACTTCATCTGCAGCACGGATAACTTCACCGACAATGTGATCCAGGTTATCGATAAAACTGTTTGTCCAACGTCCGAGATCACCGGTTTCATCAAACGCTAATTTACTGGTATCCAAACGCTGCCGTAAATTTCCACCGCCTTCTGCAATCGCATGGATAACTTCCGTCATTTTTCCTAAACGGCGAGCCAGGCGACGCGGTGCGCGTTGATGAAATATAAATCCTCCAGCAATCAACAAACACAAAGTCATTGCATTGATACTTGCATTAGAAAAATCTGTTCCACTATGCAAAAGTGCATTAGCTGCAAAACCTGTTGCAACCGTCGCGGAATAGATTTTCATATGCGTGTAATTAATTGAACGATAGCGATAGGCTTCTTCAAGGTCGGCCTCGCACATCATGCCCCAGGTATCCAATGAACCTTGCAACTTAAATGTCACGCCTTTACCAATCACGGCAATATGACGGTAATCCGAATAGCCTGGATAAGTCACAAATAAATTGCTGCCATTGCGAATCGTTTCACGCACACCAGGGTGCAATTGTTGCGTCGCAGGGTCAGTAAATTTAATTTCAAATTCCGTGTGACGTTTAATACGCACTGGCCCCCAATCAGTATTGATACCTGATTTTAAGTTTTCACCGTGGGAAAAAGTATTATCTTCAAAACGCGAACGAGAAAGCGCTGTACCTTGCGCAATTGATGGATCAAAAACTGAATTCACCATAAACAAATAGTTATCGCCAGACTCATTAAAAATATGCCCTGCCTCCCGTTGGATTAAATCACCCAGTACATCATTTGGAATTCGCGCACACAAACATCCCGCATCACCATTTGCAAAGGTCACGGGTAAATAAAACATCAAGGTCACTTCGTCATGAAATGCAGAACTACGTTTTCCAACAGAAAGCGTTTGCGGATCTATATAAGGGCCATGCAAAAAAGGATTTTGCAAACCGGCGCTGACTGCGTTTGGATTTAAATCGCTCACGCCATTACGGCTTGCAAAGGTTGAAGCCAGCACACTCCCCTTGGCATCAATAATAAACAGCTCCGTACAATCGGTCATGATTCGCCAATTTTTTTGTAACACATTTTCAAAAGAATCATCTGAAAAATGTAATTGTCCGCGCGTGGACTCCAATTGCGTCCATTGGCGTTTTACCCATTGTTGCAATAACTTAATTCGCGTATTAGCGATACTATCGAAGGCTTTTTCCATAATGGGATAGCGCTTGCGATTGAGCCAGCATGCCCACCCCATATTTAACTTGCCCATTTTTCCAAACCATTTCAACCAGCCACGCTCCGCGGCTGACAAATGCATTTTCTCGCTGATTAAACTCATACAACAAACCTGCCTTTTTACTTGAGGTAAGTAGTCATATGCAGAATGCACGCCATTTCGTGGCATCTAAAAATACCGCGAAATACCGGAATATATTGAGCATTTTGAAGATGGATTGATGTTTTTTGGTGCCTGGTATTTTTACACGCACCAAATAAAAACACATCACAGAAAAATAGAATGACAGTAATAAAAACAAGATTTTTATTACTGTGCATGAAGGTTATAGCAAATTAAAAAATGACTGAAATGAGCAATAAGCAGAATAATGTTTAATGATGGTTTATAGAGATTAAGAAAGCATTAAACAAAAATTTAAAAACCTTTAGCTGCGCTGACGTACAGCTTCAAACAAAACAACACCTGTTGCAACCGACACGTTCAGGCTGCTTACTGTACCTGCCATAGGAATATTGATTAAATGGTCGCAGGTTTCCTGGGTCAAACGACGCAATCCATCTCCCTCTGCTCCCATTAAAATACCAATGTTGCCCGTTAAATTAGCCTGATAAACAGAACCCTCTGCCTCACCTGCGGCACCAAATAACCAAATACCTTTTTCCTGCAATTTTTTCAGGGTACGCGCAAGGTTTGTAACGGGCACCAACGGCAAAACTTCCGCCGCGCCGCAAGCGACTTTGCGCGCAACGGGTGTCAATCCAACGGATTTATCTTTGGGAACCACAACCACATGCACACCCGCAGCTTCTGCAGTTCGCATGCAAGCACCGAGATTATGCGGGTCGGTTACGCCATCCAGGATCAATACAAATGCAGGTTCATTCAGGTTATCGATTAAATCAAACAGGAATTTTTCATCGTGAACTTCACCGGGAGTACAAATCGCAACAACGCCCTGGTGATTTTCATCGCCAACCATTTCATCCAGTTTTTTTCTGTCGACAATTTTGCAGCTGATCTCATTGCTTTGTGCGAGGTTTAAAATTTTGGTAAGACGTTGGTCATTGCGACCTTGAACCATAAAAACTTCAAGCACGCGCTGGGGCGCACTTTTTAACAACGCTTGCACGGAGTGCAGGCCAAAAATATTTTCGTTTTTCAAATTTAGTTACTCATTTTTTAACCCCCTCCCAACCTCCCCCTTGAAAAGGGGGAGGGGCAGAGAGTGCTATAAATTAGGCTAATACCCAACATGTATTATCGATAAGGAATAAAAAATCAAATGTGAGTCCTGCGATATTCAGCCCCCTCCCCTTTTCAAGGGGAGGGTTGGGGTGGGGTTTGCTGTTAATCAAAACAATTCATTCTGCGTTTTAATCTCATCGTCTTTGCCAAGCCAGCGGCTAAGCCTTGTCGTTAGATTTACCCAGCGCTTTTTTAACCACAGCTTTCGCCTTAGCAACGAGTGACGAAGCCGTTGATGGCGCAGATTGCTGAACTGTTGATGACGCCTTCTTGCGCGGAGTTTTTTGGTTTTGATCGCCATTATTAACCTCGCTGGATTTTTTTGCTTTTGCTGCGGCAGGTTTCGCAGCAGCCTTTTTCTCAATCGCAGCCTTATTTTCAACGGAGGATTTGTCCGCAACTTTTTTAGCAGTACCTGCTTTTACTGCACCCGTTTTTGCTGAAAGCGAGTCAACCGCTTTTTTTGCGGCTGTAATTTTTTCTGCTTTAGTTTGCGCGGGAGATTTAGCAGAAGCCTTTTTACTCACTAAAGATCTACCCGACGGAGTTTTTGCCGTTGGACTTTTCCCTGCGGATTTCTTATTGGCCTTACCGGAGGTTTTAGCTACTTTTGAGCCAGATGATTTAGCAGATGTTTTGGATGCTGCAGATTTCTTACCCGAAGATTTACCACCCTCTGCCGCACGCGTTTTTTTCTTCTCGGCTTTTTTCACCACAATAGGCACTATAGATTTTTTAGGGCGACGAATTGCATTATCCGATTCCAATTCAAAATCGATTTTGCGATTTTCCAAATCAACCCGTACAACACGCACAACCAGTTCATCGCCCAAGCCAAATACGTGACGCGTGCGCTCACCGACCAAACGATGTTGTGCAGCTTCAAAACGATAATAATCGTGCGGTAATGCAGTGATATGAACCAGTCCATCAACATACAAATCTTTTAGTTCAACAAATAAACCAAATCCAGTTACCGCACTGACATGGCCGGCGAAAACCGCACCGACCTGATCGCGCAAATATTCACATTTCAACCAGCTCACAACATCGCGCGTAGCTTCATCAGCGCGACGTTCAGTCAATGAGCATTGTTCGCCAAATACCACCATATCATTGGCGTCGTAAGGATAAATCTGGCGAGTGGGGATTGGTTTTGCACCTTCAGCACGGCGCACGTGGGTCGACGGCAATTCGCTGCGCACAACCGAACGGATTGCGCGATGAACCAGCAAATCAGGATAGCGGCGAATAGGCGATGTAAAATGCGTATAAGCATCGTAACCCAAACCAAAATGGCCGCGATTTTCCACCTGGTACATCGCCTGGCGCAAACTGCGCAACATGACCGTCTGGATCATATTGGAATCGCTGCGCCCCTGGATTGCCTGCATTAACTGTTGATAATCACCGGATGTCGGCTCAGCACCGCCCGCTAAACCCAAACCAAGTTCTGCTAAAAACTCGCGCAAGTTCGTGAGTTTTTGTTCCGTTGGACCTTCGTGCACGCGATACAAACCAACAAGGTTATGCTTCTCTAAAAATTTTGCAGAACATACGTTGGCACACAACATACACTCTTCAATTAATTTATGCGCATCGTTACGCTTGATGGGGACAATACGTTCAATTTTGCGATCTTCATTAAATTGGATACGCGTTTCAACGGTGTCGAAATCAATTGCACCACGTTCATCGCGTGCAACGCGTAAACATTTATACAATCTGTGCAGCAACTCCAGCTGCGGTAAAACGTGTTTATATTCCTCACGCAACGCGTTTGCTTCATCGTCAGATTCCGTGAGGATTTTCCCCACTTTGGTATAGGTCAAACGCGCATGCGAATGCATAACGCCTTCATAGAATTCGTAACCGGTAATTTTTCCCGCATCGGTAATAGTCATCTCGCAGACCATACACAAGCGATCAACTTGCGGATTAAGCGAACACAAACCGTTGGATAAAGCCTCCGGCAACATGGGCACAACATAGTCGGGGAAATAGACCGAGTTGCCGCGACTGCGCGCTTCCATATCGAGCGGGCTATTCACTTTTACATAATGGGATACGTCCGCAATTGCCACATACAAGCGCCAGCCACCACGGCGACGTTCACACAAAACGGCATCGTCAAAATCGCGCGCGTCTTCACCATCAATCGTAACGAATGGAAGGTCGCGGACATCAATTCGATTTAATTTATCGGCTTCAGCAACTTCTGCGGGCAATACTGCAGCTTCAGCGACAACTTCTTGCGGCCATACATGGGGAATTCCATGGGCCTGGATCGCCAGCTCAATCTCCATTCCCGGCGCCATATGATCGCCGAGCACCTGGATAACACGCCCCATGGGCAGGCGGTTTTTATCTGGCTGCTGGGTAATTTCTGCAACGACGATCTGGCCGTGCTGCGCACCGCCATATGCGCCAAAGGGAATCATAATATCCTGTGTGATGCGCGCGTTTTCTGGCCGCACAAATTGCACGCCGTCTTCGTTAAAGAAACGCCCCGCCAGCTGTGTGGTATTGCGTGAAAGCACTTCAACAATCGTGCCCTCTTCCTTACCGCGATATTGTTCGCCCGACATGCGCACCAGGACTTCATCGCCATCAAATACACGTCGCATCTGGCGATTGTGCAGGTAAATATCCTCGCCGCCATTGGCGGGAATCACGAATCCGTAGCCATCTTTATGGCCCTGCACTCGCCCGCGGATCACGTCGATTTTGTCGAGCCGCAGGTAGGCATCCTTACGGTTGCTAATCAATTGCCCATCGCGCGCCATGGCAATTAAACGGCGGCGCAATGCTTCAATCTGGTCATCATCAGTCAGGTTTAGGATGTCGCACATTTGCGGGTGGGTGATAGGCTCGGCAGCGCTATCAAGCAAATCGAGGATGTATTCGCGGCTGGGAATAGGGTTTTCGTATTTTTCAGCTTCGCGAGCGGCAAAAGCGTCCTGATGCGGGGTTTTACGTTTGGTCAAAGGAGATATCCTGTAGTGAAAAAGCAGCCACCTGGCTGCCGCTGGTCATAATTGACAAGTCAAAGCATCATCTTGTCTCAATTCATCATCTTGCCTCAATTATAGGGCAGTCATTATGACAAACCCACAAATATAATCGGTTTGCGCGTTGACAAGCCTTGAGTCGCTATTTATAGTTCGCGGCCTCAGCAAACGCCGTCGAGTGGAAGGCGCAAGCAGAGCTGCCCAGGTGGTGAAATTGGTAGACACGCCAGCTTCAGGTGTTGGTGGCGCAAGCTGTGTCGGTTCGAGTCCGACCCTGGGCACCAATTTAAACAAAAGGCCCCGATGTGAATGCATCGGGGCCTTTTTCATTTGGCTCAAGTGCACGCACGAACATTAAAACTCCTTGCGGGCACTTTCTGCTTTTTTGGCTTTCTTCAAATCATGCTTTTCACGGGCTGTTTTAAGCGGCTGCTTCTTACCTTCGCGTTTGTTTTCGTGGGTTTTGCTCATGATATTTCTCCTGGTTAAAGTTGAATACCGCAATACCGGAAACACCTGGTCTATTTATCCAAGTGTCCATAACAGCAATTATCCCACACAGCAAAAGTTCAATCTGTACGACATGGCACACACAGGCTGAACTTATCGCGCTAGAATCCATCCCAACTGAAAGCCCGATAGCAGAGAAGCTACCGATTGCATTATCGACATCATAAGCCGAGGCAAATCATGACCCAATTCCGCACTGAACACGACACCATGGGCGAAGTACAAGTACCTGCGACAGCGCTTTATGGCGCGCAAACCCAGCGCGCGCTGGATAACTTTTCATTGAGCGATTTGCAGCTGCCAACACATTTCATCCGCGCTGTAGCGCAAATAAAAAAAGCAGCAGCACAAACTAATTTGCAATTGAATTTGTTGGATGGCGATATAGCGCGCGGAATTATCCAGGCCAGTGAAATCATTATCGCCGGTGAGCATGCAGACCAATTTCCCATTGATGTTTTCCAAACGGGTTCCGGTACCAGCACCAATATGAATGTGAATGAAGTTATCGCACATTTGGCAAGCGAAATTGCGCAAAAAAAAGTTCACCCGAACGATCACGTCAACATGAGCCAAAGCAGTAACGATACCATTCCCAGCGCAATCCATATCAGTGCGGCCATTGCATTTGAACAACAATTACTACCTGCCCTGGAACATTTACACACAACTTTGTCGGGCAAGGCTGAACAACTGCAAGACGTCGTTAAAACTGGCCGGACGCATTTAATGGATGCCATGCCGCTAACATTTGGGCAAGAAATTAGCGGCTGGACGAATCAAATTGAAAATAATTATGTTCGCTTGCAAACCGCATTACCGCAATTACTACAACTTGCACAAGGTGGTACTGCAGTCGGTACAGGGATAAATGCTGATCCACAATTTGCAATTTTTTTTGCACAACACCTGAGTGAAAATACCGGTATGGTTTTCGCACCGGCAAATAATTTTTTTGCACTCATGAGTTCGCAAGACACCGCGGTTGCCGTTTCAGGCCAATTAAAAACCCTTGCAGTTAGCCTGATGAAAATTGCCAATGATTTACGCTGGATGAATTCAGGCCCTCTCGCAGGTTTAGCAGAAATTAATTTACAGGCGTTACAACCAGGCTCATCCATTATGCCTGGAAAGGTGAATCCGGTAATTCCTGAAGCGGTCTGTATGGTTTGCGCGCAAGTTATTGGTAACGATGCAAGCATCACTATCGCCGGGCAGTCCGGAAATTTCCAACTCAATGTTATGCTGCCATTAGTCGCTTACAACCTGTTGCAATCTATTTCATTATTAAGCAACGCCTGTAATCAATTAGCAGATAATGCGATTGCCAATTTCACAGTCAACAATACCACTATTGAAAAGGCGCTCTCCCGCAATCCTATTTTAATCACTGCATTAAATTCCATGATTGGTTACGAACAAGCAGCAGCGATTGCAAAAAAAGCTTACAAAGAAGGACGAGCAATTATCGATGTTGCGGAAGCTGAAACGCATATCAGCCGTGAGGAACTGGAGCGACTATTGAATCCAAAGACATTAACGGGCGAATAGCCCTGTCACGGCAATTGGGTTAACGCATAAACATACACCACAACCAAAAACAGACAGAAAACACCAAGAGCCATACCGGACAATCTGTAAATCGTCATATCTTGCCTCCTGAAATCTATTGCTGATTGATTTGCAATAACGAACACATCTTAAAGCATTGATCAAAAAAATTTACCCGTTGCTTTCAAATTCTGAACAAGCAACTGGCGCGGTTAAAATTAGGGATTGGGATAATTAATCAAGTAATCTACAACTTTTTGCGCATCAAATTCCGATACAGCTCGCACCGTTGCAGGAGATGTTATGTCAGGCTTATCCTTCAGGAGTTTTCCGACACGATTTAAATCGCTGCAATAGTGGGTTGTTGTAATTTTTTCTGCATCATCGCGATGCTCATCGGAACGAACAATTCCCGCATTTAAAATACATAAAACAAACAAGGCCATTAATAGAAATGGTTTTATTGTGGAAAAAGATATATTGAATTTATTAAGTTTCATTGTCTTCTCCTTAGGCTTTTCTTCCCTTGACAGTAATAATCCCCACCAAGGCGCTGAACGCTCTCAAAAACTACTGCGAGCTTAAAATTCTACGCGCCATGTGTTTATTTTCTGTACGCCAACTAACCCATGAAAACTAAATAAAAATTGTATGACAAAAGAGAAGTGCAAATGCAGAAAAACCTCCATTGAGATTGTCAATGGAGGTTTTTACAGGGATGAACGAATATCAATTCCTTCTGCTGAAAATCCTGTTTCAGCTATTACGTTCGCGTATTTACCTATTTAACGTGCATATCATTTTTTACCGATTTAACTCCGTCAACTTCCCTGGCTACTTTAACTGCCTGGTACTGTGCATCCATTGAACTCACGAAGCCACTGAGCTGCACAACACCTTTGTAGGTTTCAACATTTATCTCGGCTACTTTTAAACTTTCATCTGCAACAATCGCTGCTTTGACGCGGGCAGTAATGACTGAGTCGTCGATATACTGACCTGTGCTTTCACGATGCGATGTCGAAGTACAAGCCACTAAAAATATCAGGCAAAGTGAAATCAAAAACACTGGAATATTTTTCAATAATGCTTTCACAAACAGATGTCCGATAGATAAATCAACAGCCATTGGATAAATAGGCTGTATACCTAAGGGAATATTGTCCTGATGGATTCGATCAGAATCGCTATGAATGTTGCTATTCATATATAACTCCTCTCTACCTACTATACATAACCTATCTATTGCGCATAAATTTACTATAAACCAGCGTTATGATTTATGAGCGACTCGCTAAAGCCGCTCATTTTTTTACATTCGTCCGGTTAATACCAGAATCAAAAGTATAATCACAACAAGACCCAAACCACCGCTTGGCCCGTATCCCCAGTTGCGGCTATGTGGCCAACTTGGGATAGCTCCAATGAGCGCCAGGATTAAAATAACTAATAAAATTGTTCCTAATGTCATAAGATTCCCCTTACATTATTGAGCGACGGTTTTGGTGTTGGAAATAATAACTTCGACACGACGGTTCATCTGGCGACCGGATGCAGAATCATTACTGGCAACCGGGAAATTTTCACCCTTACCGATAGCCGTTAAACGATTTGCAGCAATGCCTTGTGAAATTAAAAATTGTTGAACTGAATTGGCGCGACGTTGTGACAAGCTCAGGTTGTAATCATCGCTACCCACACTGTCGGTGTGACCCTCAATTGTCACGGTGCGCTCGGGGTATTGGGTTAAGAACGCTGACAATTTCGCAAGGTTGACAATGGAACCTTCTTTTAAATCTGATTTGTCAGTTTCAAACAATACATCGCCCAAGGTGACCACCAAACCGCGCTCGGTTGTCTTTGCATTTAACTCTGCAATCTGGCGTTGGAGCTCTTCTGCTTGTCGACGCGCCTGCTCTGCATCGTTACGCGCCATGTCAGCTTCCAGGGTGCGTGAATCAAGGCGCGCTTTTTCACGAGCGTCAGCCAATTCTTTACGCTGGTCTTCAAGATAACGTGTCTGCGCCTGTGCAGCGGCTATGTCAATTTTGTGATCCGCAACCCATACCAGGTGATCCAGATACGTTTTATCTTTTGGCACTTTTTCTGCTGCCTGAACTGCAACTTCTGCATCCTTAATTGCAACAGGTGCGCGATTCGCTAATTGCGGATCAGATTGCAATGCACTTAACTTGCTGCGCACCGCAACGACTTCATCAGGGGTTCTTGAAGTTGTTGTACAAGCTGACAATAACACGGCGCTAAACGCAACCATCCCAACACTTTTGGCAATATTTTGTAATCTGTTCATTATTGAACTCCTGTATTACGTTGCAGTTCTTGTTTTATGACGGTTGTACTTTTTTGCAATTCGTCATTCACCGATTTTGCTTTTACTGCAGATGCTTTAGCAGTTGCCAGGTCGGCATTGATTTCTGCTTTCTGTGCTAAACGCGCAGCAGTAGTCATATGTTTATCTGCAACTTCTGCTTTTGCAGCTGCAAGATCTTTTCGCGCTTCAACCAATTCCGGTGATGCGTAATCGGCAACTTGCGCTTGCTCCGCATGGCTAATAGCTGATTCTGCTGCTGTGATTTGCGAATTAGGCGGTGGTGTTGAAGAACATGCAGCTAACATCAAACTGGCGATTGCCATTGAGCTAACAACATAAGATGTCGAAAATAAATGTTTTCTTACGATTGCGGGTTCCAAGTGTTTGATATTCCAAATCATGGTGTGATCCTCAATGAAATTGCGCGTTACAGTCAACTCTGAAAAAACAGCATTGTTTATTAAACGTTCTGTTTACTAAACTTTTTCAGAAATATTTAGTTCAGAAACATTTGGGATTGTTTTCAGTTTGCATATTGACATAAGCGACAATGCTTATCGGTGCGATAACACACTCAAAAATCCATGCAATATTTTTATTAACTACTTGTTAACTACATAAAAAATCAATCATTACGAAAAATAATATCGACCAGTATGAAAATTTATAGCGCCACTTTAATTATTATTTTTAGGACTTTTTAGAGGGAATAGCGGTATAGAAAGCTCAATCCGCCAAACTAGATTGTGTGTGTTGACGTACAGATGAAGAACTCGATAAAGATCATCATCTGCAATAACCGGTACGCAGGGGATATTTTCTTTTTAGATATTTCTTAAATTAGATATTCCTTAAATAGTACCGTGTATTTTAACTATCACATTTGCATAGGAATTCATTATGAAAAGCAATGTTCAAAAAGTAGAAAGCATTGATGCAAAAGCCAAAACTGGCAATGTGTCATCTGAATTTCAACGCTTTCTTACTGATATCGAAGAATTAGTCGCACAAGCAACTTCCCTGACCGGTGAAGACCTTATCCGCGTCAAAAATACCTTGAATGAGCGTATCACTGTTGCTAAAGCGTCGTTGGAAGAGTTAAGCGGTAATTTGGTGCAAAAAGCGCGTAACGGCGCTGTAGCAACCAACAATTATGTTCACGAACAACCCTGGACGGCAGTGGGTGCAGGTGCCGCTGTTGGTTTGCTGGTTGGCCTGTTGATTGCGCGTCGCAACTAATAATTATGTGGGCTCTTATTATGGATATTGTAAAAGGCGCCGTAGCCGGTAAGGATACCGGCTCGATTAATCCTTTGCAGTTATTAAATATTTTTCGCTCTGCCGGTGGGGCTTTACTGGCGCAAGCATCGTTGCATGCTGAATTGGCCCAAGTTGAATGGGAAGAAGAAAAACAGCGTCTGTGTCAGATGGCTGCTTTTACCTTATTAGCGTTTGCCTGTTTTATTTGTTTATTAATTATTATCAGCGCATTTGCAATTGCGTTGAGCTGGTATACCCCCTATCGTATTCCGGTATTCATAGCCCTGATTATTGGATATGCCGCTGCATTACTATGGACGGGGTTAAAAATCAAAGCCCTGGCAGCATTGAGCAGTAATAGTTTTGCCGCGACCAAAGCCGAAATCGCCGCCGATATAGCTTTATTGAAGAATGCATTATGAATAATTCTACCGAGACAGAAGATAACGCCGCTGTGCAAACCGACGCCGTTAAATCGCTTCATGATAAACGGCTGGATTTATGTTTGCGTTTACAACTCAATCGCCGGTTATTGGAACACAAATTAATTGGCGGTGAGCAACAAAATTATTTTCCGCGTAGCGCCACCATGCGCTTTCTTTCACAGCAAAGTACGCATCAACTTATCAAAAAGGCCGCTAACGCTGCACTCGGGATACAAACTATTAAAGCGGTACACTACGGTTATTCGCTGGTTAAATTAATTCGTAAGGCTTTTTCATCCCACAAAGCAGGCGCGCTCTAAAGCCAGCCGGATTTTCTAAAACGATAATGCACATAGGTGCATATGCTGGTAACAATTAATAGTGCTGCCGGATAACCATACTTCCATTTCAATTCAGGCATTACTTCAAAATTCATTCCCCACAATCCGAAGAAAGCGGCGGCCACACCAAAGATGGCTGCCCATGCCGCGAGCCTTTTATTAACCTCTCCCTCTTCAATAGCAACCATCGATAAATTCACCTGGATTGCCGTGCCAATCGTTTCCCGGATAGCATCTACCGATGTGTTAATGCGATACAAATGATCGTGTATATCGCGGAAGTAATTTGTTGTGTTTTCTACGATGGGTGGAACGCGTCCGCCATCCAGTTTTCCTACAGCCTCCAGCAATGGCGCGACAGCATGTTTAAGCATGGTGACTTTACGTTTGAGTTGATACAATTTTTGAATATTTAAACGCTGTGAACTTTGCGTAAAAATTTGGTCTTCGATGTCCTCCAATTCTGATTCAAATGCTTCAACTATCGGAAAATAACGATCTACCACCGCATCCATTAAAGCGTAAAAGACAAATGCTGAACCCAGCTTGAGATGCTCCGGTTCACGCTCACAACGTTCACGCACGCCCAGAAATCCTTGCTGGCTACGATTGCGAATGGAAAGCACATAATTTGGGCCGACAAACACATCAACTTCACCAACAGAAATTTCGCCATCGCGCATTTCAAGTACGTACATAACTGCGAATAGCGAATCACCATATTCTTCAATTTTAGAACGCTGATGCCCTTGCATAGCATCTTCAACGGCAAGCTCATGCAAACAAAATTCTTCCTGCATTTTTGTCAGTTCGGCAGGCTCGGCATCTTTTAATGCAACCCACACAAAACAATCCTGATGTTTTACATATTCGCTGATATCTTCTACAGCAATATCGCAAAGTTTTTTTCCTTCTTGATAGGCAACGCAATTAATTAACATATAGCCCTCGCGATAATTTTTTACACAAAATATTGTCAGTGACTATATAACGCCAGGTTTAAAAAAACCACTTACATATCTTCATACATAAGCTAACTAGCGTACAGATATCTCCAAGGTCGATGCATATCCTTTAACTTCCTATAGCTCTTTGGAGTTTTTATTATGAAAATTTTTACACTAATCCTTTCATTGTTTTGTGTCCTATCCCTGGCCGCTTGCAGCAGTCATTCTTCACGCTCCCATGAAGTTCGCACGGTATATACCGAACCACGCAACGCGGAAAAATATGGCCGCGTGACTGACATCGAAGTTATGACACTTGAATCAAGGCCATCCGGTGGTGGCGCAGTATTAGGTGCTGTCATTGGTGGCGTATTGGGTCACCAGGTAGGTAAAGGGACTGGTCGCGATCTTGCAACAGGTGCTGGTGCAATTGGTGGTGCAGTCGCCGGGAACAGTGTTGAAAAACGTAACGGACGCGACACGGATATTTATCGTATTACCGTTAGATTTGAAAATGGCAGTCGACAACAATTCGATTACGAGGAAATCAATGATTTGCGCGTAGGTGATCGGGTTAAAGTTGAAGGTGGACAAATCGAACGTTTGTGATGCGCGATTTATAGCGGTTGCCCGATGTTAAAGGCAACCAGTAAATCAGCCTAAATATTTGAGCGGGGAATACTGAATGATTTAGTATTCCCCGCTTCGCTACGAGTGTTAACGAACAGAAAACATTTATAAATACACGATAATGAACACATAAGTTGCCATTATTTTATCTGCACAAACCGACAGCTGATTATCTCACTGGTATCGCATAGCAACACATTCATTCCGAGGAGACAATATGATGCAACCCTCTCTAGATATACTCAACGCCAGCATCCTGATTGTTGATGACCAAACGGTGAATGTGCAGCTATTGGAGCAATTACTTAGCGAATCAGGTTACACCAACTTGAGCGCAACCATGAATCCGAAAGATGTTTGCGCCCTGCACCAAAAATATAATTTCGATCTCATTTTGCTGGATATTCAAATGCCAGGCATGGATGGATTCCAGGTTATGGAAGGACTGAAAGCCGAGCATAAAGATAGCTATTTGCCTGTCATAGTGCTAACAGCACAGCCATCGCATAAACTTCCGGCGCTTAAAGCAGGTGCCAAGGATTTTATTAGCAAGCCGTTTGATTTGATCGAGGTTAAAACACGCATACACAATATGCTTGAAGTGCGCCTGCTACATAAAAAGCTCGCACAATATAATGCCGAGCTTGAAGAAACTGTGCGTAAACGGACTGCTGAATTGCGTATTAGTGAAGCACGCTTTCGTCGTCTGACTGAACTGGCCTCCGATTGGTACTGGGAGCAAAACGAGTACGGGCACTTTATCAATATGCCTGATTCATTATTGCAACTGATAGGGGTAACAAGCTCTGGCGACCCAACCCGGCAGGACACATTAAGTGGCTGGAATGAAAATGACCGGTCGCAATTTTTGGCGACCATTAGCGCGCGCAGACCGTTTGTTGATTTTACTTTTTGCAAAACTAACGACAGCGGACAAGCCCAACATTTTCGTATCAGCGGTGAGCCTATTATCGACAACACCGGTCGATTTACAGGTTATCGCGGACTTGGTATTGAATATAAGGCCTTGTTTAGCGTAGCCAGCTAAACCTGCGAAGTGCACCGCGCCTCATACTTTGATGTCGATGCGATGATAGGTAGGGCGATAATTTGCAATCGCCAAAAATGCGCGACTGGCAGGATCGGTATTTCGATTGGATTTTTCTCCGCTGGATTTAGCTTCCGTAACAGCCTCGGGAGGCGGGATAAGTTCTTGCCTGGTCGCAACACGATATTGATGAGGGGTTTGCGGATCGCGTTCAGCTTCCAGGGTGACGGCTGGTCGCGGCTGGGCCTGTGGCTTCTGCGTGTAAACAGAACCCTGCCCGTATGTGGAATAACCTAAAAAATCACCGATAACCATTTGCCAGACCCGGATCAATAAGTGATCAGTATAGCCAACCGCCAGATTTACTCTAGTGAATCTGGCGGTTACTTTTCGATATAACCAAAAGACCGCAAGCTCACCAAAAATTAACCAAAAATCTCTTTGATTTGCATTGACCTACTTTGCATTGAGCTACCTTGCAGTGACCGACAAGACATTCAAGTTTCTGAACCATCCTTACGCACAAGAATAGCGGGATGCCCGAGCTCAAGCGCGCCTTCAAAAAACTCCTGGCCGATCAAATGTGGGGAGACATTTTTCCAGCCGTAACTTTCCTGGCCACACACCGAGAGAATTTTACCCAATGCGAGGTCGCCATCTTTGATAAGATCGCCGTCGGCTACGCGGCTGTAACCTTTTGGATATGGATGCATATATAACCCCTGCACAGAAAACACGATTGAGTATCGCTTATTTTTTAAGACCATCGTCGATTATTAGCAACACAATTCGACTAAATAAGCAGCTTCAAAAATAGGCAAGCTCACACATAAGCAATTTTACAGACAGCTTATTGGCCTCAAACAATTTATTTTTAATTGGATTTACATAATGACTTCTCCAGATTCAAAAATTTCCTCGCTGGAATTCACCTTGCTCGTCGCGCTTATGATGTCGATTGTCGCCATTTCAATTGATGCACTCTTGCCAGCGCTGGGTATTATCCGCACCGAAATCCCAATGGCTAATGCCAACCAGGCACAATTAATTATCAGCGCACTTTTCTTAGGCATGGCCATTGGGCAATTAATTTGTGGCCCACTGTCGGATGCAACAGGTCGTAAAAAAGTTTTATACAGCGGTATTTTATTATTTTTATGCGGTAGCCTGATTTGTTTTTTTGCGCACGATATCAACACATTATTATTGGGGCGATTCATTCAAGGTTTAGGCGTTTCAGGCCCTTATGTATCTGCCATTTCAATTGTGCGCGATAAATACGCAGGCCGTGAAATGGCGAAAGTTATGTCGCTGGTCATGATGATTTTTATTATGGTGCCTGCGATTGCCCCAAGCCTTGGACAATCAATCCTGTTATTCGCATCCTGGCGTTATGTATTTGTACTCTATATCGTTTATTCGATTGCGATTGGTTTGTGGATTTTTTTACGCTTGGAAGAAACCCTGCCCAAAGAAAATCGCATCCCGTTAAGCGCCACAGGTTTTATCGATGGATTCAAGGAAGTTATTTGTAATCGCGTCACCATGGGTTACACGCTGTGCATGGGTTTATTTTTTGGAAGCTTTGTTGGTTACCTGAATTCTTCACAGCAAATTTTCCAGGTGCAATTTGGTACCGGAAAAATGTTTACTGTTTATTTTGGTGTTTTGGCGTTGGTATTTGGTGTGTCATCACTGTTCAATTCCCAACTGGTCGAAAAATGGGGCATGCATTTTATTAGCCATCGTGCGGTACTGGGTATCATCGCCAGTTCTGCGTTATTTTTAGGTTTGCATGGGATTACCGATATTCAGTTATGGATGTTTATGATTTATGCAGCCATTTTATTCTTTGCATTCGGTTTGATTTTTGGCAACGTCAATGCCATGGCAATGGAACCTATGGGCCACGTTGCAGGAATTGCCTCTGCGATTATTGGCTCGGTTTCTTCGATTATTTCCATGGTTATTGGTACTTTTATCGGACAAATGTATAACAACACCTTAATTCCCGTGACCATAGGATTTCTCACAATGACAAGCCTGGCATTGTTATTAATGAAATTTGCCGATAGCAATAATCCCAACTCTGGCAGCTAGTCATAAAATTACAAAGATGCGAAAGGAGTCGCGCTTTTGCCATGAATTCACCCATCTTTATTTCCACCTTCTTTTCACCATTATTTCTTAATTTATTTGCATACGTATGTATTTATGAATACGTATGCAATCAATTGTCTAGATTTTTTCCGAGCGGTAGCATTTATTTCGCCTGATTTTTTTCAGGCGCACAATAATGAATAATTGTTTAATTCCGTTTTTCTTTTTTTGCTTCATTTTTATTAGCTTTAATCTCTTTTAGGTTTTAGTTGTACTCTTTTTATTATTTCTGTTTTTTATTATCGATCCATCATCGGCGTCGCGCTTTCGCCTGCGCCACAATTTCACATAACAATAAACCTGAGACTCTCCTATGAAAATTCCAACGTTACTGCGTAATTTATTTACGCAGCCCCACACTAAAAAATTATTATTGATACCACTGTTGGCATCCTGCGTTAACTATACGCAAGCCGCAACGACTACACCTGTGCCGCGCACGGTGATGGTTCATTTGTTTGAGTGGCAATGGAATGATATTGCGAGCGAATGTGAAACTGTCCTAGGCCCAAAAGGGTTTGCTGCAGTACAGGTTTCACCACCACAAAAATCTATTTCCGGTAGCCAATGGTGGACGCGTTACCAACCACTCAGTTACGCCATTGAAGGTCGCTCCGGTACGCGGGCTGAATTCGCAAGCATGGTGAGTCGTTGTAAAGCGGCGGGCGTGGATATTTATGTCGATGCAGTTATCAACCACATGGCTGCGTTAAATCGCAGCTTTCCTGAAGTGCCCTATGGCACCAATGATTTCCATACTTGCACATCCAACATTAATTACGGCGATGCGTGGTCAATTCAAAATTGTGATTTATCGGGCTTGAACGATTTAAAAACTGAATCGGATTATGTGCGCGGAAAAATTGCCGATTACTTAAATGACCTCACCAGCCTGGGGGTTGCCGGTTTCCGTTTTGATGCGGCAAAACATATGCCCCCGGCAGATATCTCCAACATTGTTGGACGCCTGACCGGTCACCCGTACATTTACCAGGAAGTGATTCGCGGCGCAGGTGAACCCGTGCAGCCGGAGCAATACACCTATATCGCTGATGTAATGGAATTTAATTACAGTAAAACCGTCAGCTACTACTTCAAAGGTCGCGGTGCGTTAAAAACCCTGGCGAATATCGGCACCAGCAATTGGACCGGTTGGCTAGCAAGTGCCGATGCGCAGGTTTTTGTGGAAAACCACGACAACCAACGCCAGGACACCGGCAACATCATCACGTACAAAGATGGCGCCAACCTCAATACGCTGGCACATGTGTTTATGTTGGGCTGGCCCTATGGTTATCCGCAAATCATGTCCAGCTATGACTGGAGCAATTCCGACCAGGGACCACCAACAGCAGGTGCAAGTACCTGTGCGAATGGCTGGTTGTGCGAGCATCGCACACGTGCTATCGCCAACATGGTTTCGTTTGCGAACAATACCAATGCGCAATTCCGTGTGACCAATTATTGGGATAACGGCAACAACCAAATGGCATGGGGACGTGGTGGCCTGGGCTTTATTGCGATTAACCGCGAGGATAGCGCAGGTTTGAGCCGCACCTTTGCTACCGGCATGGCGGCGGGAACTTACTGCGATATCATCCATGCCGATTTTAATTACAGCACTGGCGTCTGTTCAGGTGCGTCTATCACCGTTGACACCTCGGGCAATGCAACCTTCTCGGTAAGCACCCATGATGCAGTCGCCTTCCATGCGGGCGCTGTCGTCGGTGTTCCCTGCCCGGCTTGCGGTGGCAACACCAATTCATCCAGCTCAAGCTCCAGCCTTGCCTCATCAACAAGCTCCAGCAGCAGCTCAAGTGTGAACAGTGATAGCTGGTATTTCCGCGGCACCCCCAACAATTGGGGCTCAACAGCCATGACCTTGAGCAGCGGCTTGTATTGCACGCAACAAAGTTTCGGCGCGGCCAGCACCAATCCGCGTTTCAAGATCGACCATTTCGCCAACTGGACTGAGAGTTATCCAAGCGCTGATTATGTTGTAAGTGCGAATACAACCTACAACATTTGCTTTAACGCAAGCAGCCACGCTATTACGCTTACTACGATCAACAGCAGCGCAAGCAGCAGTGTGGTGTCATCCAGCAGTAGTTCATCCGTGGCGACCAGCTCCTCCGTTGCATCGAGTTCCAGTAGCTCGACCAGTGGTAAGGTGACCGTTAATTTCAGCTGTAACAACGGTACAACTTACAACGGCCAAAGTGTTTATATCAGCGGCAGCGTTAGCGAATTGGGAAATTGGGTGGTGGCGAGTGCAGTGAAATTAAATCCAACCAGTTATCCAACCTGGACTGGCTCGATCCAATTACCTGCCAATAGCAGCATCCAATGGAAATGCCTGAAGCGCGAGGAAGTGAATTCCGCCAATGGCAACCAATGGCAAGGTGGCAGTAATAACGTGGTGAATACTGGCAGTGGAACCTCGGTAAGCGCCAGTTTTTAAGTAATAACCCTGAACGCTAAAACCGGTATGCGGCTCGCCTGCTTACCGGTTTTTTTTCGCTAATCGTTATCCGGCTGGAGTATCCCAAGTGGGAAATAAGGAAACTAATTTCTCCCTGTAAAGTCCCAGTTAAGCCACTAGCGACTAAACTCATCAAAAGCTACAGACATTTGTAATGACTCGCCTATACAATACCAACCAAATTAAGGCCTTGGCATTTTTTGCGCTGGCCAACAAAACCCTGAAAGATGTCGTTTGACACGTTGCTTGCACCCGCAATACGAAGGTGATACCCCATGAGAAACATTATTGTTCCTCGAATTTTAAAATGCTTGTCCTATTTATCTCTATCGGCAGCAAGGGCATTTGGCGTTTTTGTGGGCACCTGTATGTGGCTCGTTAAAGGTCGTGCCTATCGCATCACACTCAAAAATACCCGCATTTGTTTCCCGCATTTGTCACCGCAAGAAACCCAAACATTCGTTCGTGAGAGCCTAGTTGAAACTGCAAAAACTGCCGCCGAAGCCAGCATCATCTGGCGCAACTCCTGGGAGTGGCTGGAAAGCAAGATTGTCGAGGTAGAAGGCGCAGATCTGTTGCGCGCCGAGCTGGCAAAAGGCCAAGGCCTTATTGTATTGGCGCCCCACCTTGGCAATTGGGAGGTAACTGCCCCTTACGTCGCCAGCATCGCCCCGTTGACAGCCATGTACCAACCGCTGGAAATTCCTGCGATGGACAAGCTTATCCTTGAAGGTCGCAGCAAGTGCAATATCAATATGGCGCCGACTAACCGCAAGGGGGTCTGCATGCTGTTAAAAGCCCTGCAGCAAGGCAATATGGTTGGGATTTTGCCTGATCAACTCCCCAAAAAAGATGCTGGTGCCGAGTTTGCCTCGTTTTTCGGACAGGAAACCCTGACCATGAGCCTGGTGCATTCACTGATCAGCCGCACCCAAGCCCGCGCGGTAGTGATTTTTGCAGAGCGTGTAGCGGGCGGGTTTAAAGTCGTCATTTTGCCGGCAGATGAAGCTATTTATAGTGAAGATGTTTTGATCTCTGTGCGAGGGCTAAATGCCAGCGTAGAAAAATGCGTAAATTTGGCGCCCAGGCAATACCAATGGGAGTACAACCGCTTCCGTTTTCCCAAATCCCATGCCGCAGTGCGCGAACAAAAACGCCAGGCATTCTCCTGCAAAGAATCTCATTGCGATAGCAATCCTTAATTTCCTCCCCGTTTAGCGGTTATTACTGAACTCGCTTTATTCTTAAAAACCTAATACTTATTCAAATTATTGATTAATTTTTGGCCTATATTTTCCGCTTTTGTGTGGCGCATTTTTCATCAACATGTTACATTATGTGACACTCATCACATTTAACTAGTGACGGATCACTTCTTATAGGTAAGGTTCGCAACATGTTAAACGTAGTTCCTATTTCAACGCCGCTTGCTTCACAAGATTCCCCCGTTACCGAAGACTTTCACCAGGATACTTACGCCGATCTCATCGTAGATTATTTGGCTCAAATGGGCATTGATACGGTATTTGGTGTTCCTGGCGGAGCAATTGAACCCCTGCTCAACTCCCTCGCCCGTAGCGAGCGTAAAGGTGGCCCACGGCTGGTAGTGGCTCGCCATGAATGTGGCGCGGCATTTATGGCTGATGGTTACTATCGCGAAACCGGCAAGATGGGGGTGGTATGCAGCACTACAGGCCCCGGCGCGACCAATCTGTTAACGGGTGTTGCCTCTGCTGCTGCCGATGAAGTCCCCATGTTGGTGATCACCGCGCAAACGCCGTTACCCAAGTTCGGTAAACGTGCCCTGCAAGAATCAAGTTGCACGGCAATCGATACCGTTGGGATTTTTCGTTACGTTACCCAATTCAACACCCTGGTTTCTCACCACGAACAACTTGAGAGCAAACTGGTATCAGCCATTATGGCGGCTCATCGTGTTCCCAACGGTCCAGCGCATATCAGCATTCCGTCGGATATTTTGCGATCACCCGCCAGTATCAACGCACACATCCACAGCGATTTGCTGGTCCACGATTTCTCCCTGTCAGACGAGCAGGCCATTGCGCGCCTGTGTGAGAAACTGGGACGCGTAGACAATATCGTGCTCTACATCGGCAGCGGCGTGGGCGAAGCCAGCCGACAAATCATGGAATTTATCAACTTGACTGGCGCCAGCTTTGTCACCAGCCCCATGGGCAAAAGCTGGATTGACGAAAACCACCCGCAATACCGCGGTGTGTATGGGTTTGCAGGCCATGAAAGCGCCCACGCGCTCCTGCAAGACCAGGACGTCGATTTGATTTTAGCGGTGGGAACAGCGCTCGGCGAACTGGGCACCAGCGGCTGGAAAGGCGACCTGCTTAATACCAAGCTAGTCCACATTGACTCCTCGATTGAACACTTCACCCGCTCCCCGATGGCCAACCTCCATGTGTTTGGCAATATCGACATCATCTTCGATCGCCTCCTCGTCAGCGTACGTGAAGCGCGTAAATGGGGCCGCAAATGGGACACGCTGCATAGCACCACCACGCGCAACATTAACGGCGGTTATGCCACCCTGCGCAATCCGGAAAAATGCTTCTCAAATGAAAGCCCGGTAAAACCCCAGCGTTTGATGAACCATCTGTCGCAGCATTTACCGGAAGAAACCCGTATTTTTGTCGATGCCGGTAATGGCTGGTCATGGGCAACCCATTATCTGACACGCAGCAATAGCGAAGGCCTGTATCGCGTCGCCATGGGTTACGGTTCCATGGCCTGGTCGATTGGCGCAGCTATCGGCTCCGCTATCGCCAATCGGGAAGCACCCACCCTGTGTATCGTTGGTGATGGTTCTTATTTAATGAGCGCGCAAGAAATCACCGTTGCGGCGCAGCACCAATTGCCTATCGTTTTTATCGTGTTGAACGATGCCGCCATGGGTATGGTGATGCATGGTCAACGCCTGGGGAACCAGGAATCCATCGGTTGGGAATTGAATAGCATCAACTATGCTGCCCTGGCACAAGCGATGGGCATCGACGGTATAGTGATTGAATCTCCTGCCGAATTGGATGCGCTGGACCTGGAAAGCTTATTTTACAAAAACGGCCCAACCCTTATTGATGTGCGCATCGACCGCAACGAAGTACCGCCAATGGGCGATCGCATCAAAGGCCTGGCAGTTAATGGATCAGCCACTCCCGGAGGCTAAGGTCAATTTTTAAGCTGAACATCTGGTCAGGTTGTTGTAAAAAACACCTGATCTAGATTTTTTCAAATCAAGAAATGGCGTCGAGGTATTTATTAAGCTAGCATGAGTTCTAAAGTGGAGAGCCATGTGTGTTACAAAATACCAACAAAATAAATCCTACAGCCTCGACTATCAGCATACTGATTGTTAACAATGATTCCCTCGCCCAGCAAAAGATCAAGGATTGGCTGCTGCCGTTTGGCTATTCCCAATTAACTATCGTTGATAATGCCAAAAAAGCCCTGCGCTTCCTGCGCAACCAACCTGTAGACGTCATTATTGCCGATGTTGATATTCCCGACCTTGATGGCTGGCGTTTATCGCGCTTGATTCGCTGTGGCATTTTAAATTGCCGCCCTGACTTGCCAATCGTGATGGTTGCCAGTACCTGGTGCGAGCGCATTGCCGAAGTCACTGCCCATGAATATGGCATTAATTATTTATTACCACTAAACCATCTCAATACCCTGCCGGGAATTATCGAGCAACTCACACAAGCCGGTTACCAGCCACCCAAAGCCCGCCTGTTGGTTGTTGAAGATGCACCGGACACATCAGATTTAATTGAGCGCGTGCTTTCAAATGCATTTGATATCGAGGTTGTCGATGACGGTGTTGAAGGCCTTAAGGCGTGGCAAGAGAGGCGTCATGACCTGGTGTTGCTGGACGTAATGCTGCCCAATATGTCTGGCAACGAAATCTTGATGGAAATCCAGCGCATCAACCCCAACCAGCCAGTGGTCATCATGACCGCGCACGCCACCAGTGAGCATGCAGAAGAGTTGATGTTATTAGGTGCGGCAGACTTTTTACCAAAACCTTTTCGCGCAGAACAGCTGCGCAAAGTCTGTGATATTGCAATTCACCGCGAAGACTATCTCGTCAGTAATGCGCAATTTGCCGCGCGCGTAAAATCCCTGGAAGAACGTGAACTGGAATTCCGTAATCTCTATGAAAGCCATCATCAACTACTGGATGATTTGCAATCCGTTGTGATGGAGCTGGATGAAGATTTAATCATTTGTTTTTTAAATCGCACCTGGGAAACCTTAATGGGCTATCCCATAGAAGATTCGATTGGCCGCCCCATTGAAGACTTTACCTCTCCTGAAGACTCGCATCAATTTGCTGTCTTTAAGGAAAAAATTGCTTCAGCGATTTATGAAAAAAAATCCAGCGCAGAAATCGAATTGTGTTTGCGCGATGTGAATGACCAAAAAATCTGGACGCAATTAAAAATCAGCCGTTCAACCCGCAGCGAACAATTTTCAACGCTTACGATTTGTCTGGACAACATTACCGAACGGCGCAAATCCCAGGAGCAATTAAAATATTTGGCGATGCACGATTCATTAACCGGCTTATACAATCGCCATTATTTTGAAACGACACTGGAACAATTATCCAAAGATGCATCGCGCAGCAAACGCCAGCACGGTTTGGTGTATTTGGATCTCGATCACTTTAAAGTGATTAACGATACGTTCGGTCATCAAAAGGGTGACGATGTATTGCGCGAAATCTCTGCGATGTTGAGCCGCAGAATTCGCAAGCCGGATATTTTGTGTCGCCTGGGCGGGGATGAATTTGCAGTTTTGTTACGCAACGTGACTGCACAGGGCGCGAAAGATTTTGCGCGGGAAATCCAAAAAACTATCGGAGAATTCAGTTTCCAATTACAGGAACAACGCATCAATCTTGGCTGTAGTATTGGCGTTACCTTGATTGATGGCAGCGCGCATACCGCCGAAGAACATTTCATGCGCGCTGATATTGCGCTCTATGTTGCCAAAGGCCGTGGCCGCAATTTAATTCATCTTTACGATCCAAAAGATAACGAAAGTGATGAATTGCGTTTGCGCATTAATATTTCGCAAAAAATTCGCAAAGCTATTTCAGAAGATCGAATGGTGCTTTATTTCCAGCCAATCTACGATGTCACCAAAGGCAAGATTTCCTATTACGAATCGCTGATCCGCTTACGCGAGTCCGATGGCACGATTGTGGGGCCCGCAGAATTTATCCCGGCATTAGAAGCGGCGGGCGAAATGCACCTGCTCGACCGCTGGATTATTAAATTAGCAACGCGCACACTCAAGGAGAACCCCGAGCTAAACCATATCGCCATCAATCTTTCCGCGCAGGCATTTAAAGATGAAATACTTGTGCCGACGATTTTGGAAAGTTTAAAAGTTACCGGTGTAAATCCCAACCGGATTACCTTTGAATTAACTGAAAGTGCGAGCTTGTTTAATTTAAATATCACGCAACGTGTGATTGCAGAATTGCACGGCCTGGGTTGCAGTTTTTCTGTAGATGATTTCGGTTCTGGCTTTAGCAGCTTTGCTTATTTAAAAGACCTGCCCGCAGATTACATCAAACTGGATGGTTCATTTATCCAAAACCTGCACAAAGACACTATCGATCAGGCGCTGGTAAAAGCCATGATCCAGGTGATCCAGGCGCTGGGCAAAAAAGCAGTTGCAGAATATGTTGAGAATGAAGAAATTCTGGAAATCCTGAAATCCATGGGAATTGATTTCGTCCAGGGTTATCACATTGGCCACCCTATTCCAGTGGAAAAAATCCTCACAAAAAAGACGTAGGGGTAGTTGGTTAAACCAGCTACCCATCAAAAGGCCCAGGGGCCTTTTTTTATTTTTGCAATCAACCCCGAATCAATCCGGCACGGCGCGACGCGGTGGCCCTTGATAATCAATATCCTCACAGCGCAACGGCAAAAATGTATCAGGCGGGCGCTTGCAGGTATCTATATAACAAGCTGTCACACCGCTGGCGACCATACCTGCAAACATTTGATACATCTCCTGCCCGCTAAAACCATAATCCGACAGGAACGCGCAGACGTATCCGTTGATGTTCATGCGCTCGTCGTATTTATCAATCAAAACCTGTTCAATTTTGTAGGCGAGCTGCAAATGTTCGCCAGCGGATAAATTTAATTTCTTGCTGATTCGCTCCATGGCTTCAATGCGCTCATCACCTTTGGCGATGGGGCGAATGTAGCCAACGATATAGGGTTTACCGCGGGTTTTCGCGGCAGCCGCCGCCACGATCTCTTCCGGACTTACACCGTTTTTATATTGCTTGAGCGCGCCCTGGATAAATTTGACCCCTTCCAAACGCGTGCGCGGCCCATAGGAACGCGAATCTGCCGCCATGGCGCCAATCGTGGTAGCAGCGACAACCGAGGTACGCGCTGAACCCGCCAGGGCGCCAATTTGATTGCACCAGATACGCGGATCAGGCCAGCTTAAACAACCGTAAATCGCTTCTACCCAATCAGCCAGGGGACGCTCAACCATACGTCCGGTGGCGTTCAGGATTAGCGTTTGGAAATAGGATTTCTCACCCACCAATTCTTCCAGCATGGAGAAGCCGTGGCTAAAAACACCGCGGCCAGGAAACCAGCCACCGGTATAGCTGAACACTTTACCGCGACGGCCATCAAGGTCGTCGATAACGTGCTGGTCACTGTTTGTGGTCATATCCCTGACTAAAAATGTATCGTTCAAGGACATAGGTTTATCTCTCAAGGATGTAATTATCGTCGCTCACATAAGGCATGGCGGTAATAGGTTTGTTGGCAACCTCCAATCCATGTGCAACCAAACCCGGCGCCCCGAGCAGCTGGAATAAGGCGCCACCCGCCTTGGGTTGGAAACCCAAATCAGCAAATACCGCGGCGGCGATGCCGGTCATTAACCAACCGTTTCCACCGGGCTCAATGGATTTCGCAAATGCATTGCCCCACTTGAGCGCGGTACCGGCACCATCCAGCGTTGCCAGACGATCGGCAATACCAGCAGCCAGTAAATCTACACCTCCATAACGCTTGCCAAAACCGGGCGTATTAGACCTGTTAGATTGTTGCTCATTGGTAGCGACCAACTCATGCAGGCTCACAGGATCTGTTGTTTGGTATTTTCGAAAAAAGCGCATCGCATTTTCAATTTCACCGCCACCCAAATGCTCGCCCCCTAAAACAGCGGACGCAATGGGCAGTATGTGCAGTGGATTGGTTTTCCCCACCCCCACATTCATGGCTGCGCGCGTTGCAGGATGGCGAGGGCCGGGATTAATAAGTGCGATCATCAAACCCTGTAAGAGTTCTGCGTCACTGGCTGATGGCAATTCACCACGGAATAACAAATAAAAAACATCCACAAAGGAACGCTTTTCCATCAGCTCAAATAAATCGTAACCATGGCAAAGTGCAGACGTCGCGATATAGGGATTGTCACTGCTGGGTTGCTCAGACCAAATACGTGTCGCGGCGCGCTTGCTGAAAGGCTCATTGCGGCTTTGGACTTTGACGCGTTTGGGTTCGGGTGAGGAAAGGGTTGTCTCAGGGTCAGCTTGCGCCGGAACCTGTGGGTCAGATTCAGCTTGTTGGGTCATGCTTGTCTCTAGCGGTTGGGAATAACAGGCTACCTGATAGCCGTTATTTAAATGAATAGGTCAGTTCCACCCATCCGCTGCGTGACTCCAAGGGGTAATCCTTCACTATTCTACCACTGCTGGGTTCCCGTGCGTCAGCATTTGTCGCATTGCGCACGGCAAGCGATAAATCCAGGTCAGGCACAATATCTTTTGCGCGCAAGGTAAAATTAATCCAGGTGTAATTCGCTATCGCTGGCCGATTATCTGTTGTTGCTCGCTCACGATCAGCCACCCAATCGAGCTGCGAATTAAAAAACCAGTTTCGGTAAAATTCCCAATCAGCGTTTAACTTGATTTGGCGACCGGGAGCATCGGGTATTTTTGCATTTGACGTAGCATCAGTCGCATCCTGCATAGAGTAGCTACTGCTTAAACGAAATTGCTGAACCGGTTTCCAGCTAAATTCAAGCTCATAACCTTTTCCGTCCTGATCACGCGCATTTTGTGCCGTTTTGGTTACACCATTACTGTCTGGCATAAACTCAATCATATCAGCCGCTTTATATCGGAAAAGCGTCAACGTGGTTTGCAAGTTGGGATTCAAACGATAGTTAAATGACCACTCCAACGTATTAATCGTTTCCGGATTAAGATTGGGATTGCCAAGTGAAACCGGATTATTCTTGAAATAAAGTTCGGAGATCGATGGTGCACGGAAAGCGCTGCCATATAAAAGTTTGGTCGTCAGGTTTTCGCTTGCGGCCCACACCAGCGCCAAGCGGGGATTGGTAGTGCCACCAAAATCAGAATAATTGTCGTAACGCACGCCCGATGTCAGCGTTAAAGCCGGACTTAATTTCCACTCATCCTGCAACGATAAAAATCGCACACTGCGGGAGCCATCATTTAAATAAACAAAAGGAGTATTGGTTACATCGGTAAGCTCGCCACCGACCACCGGCTGGGTACCATCTATAACACCAGGACCGAAATTTTTTGTTTCATTACCATCAAAAGACTGGCGGCGGGCACCCACCGAAAATCGTACGCGATGGGAATCAAAGCCATTATAAATCGACACAAATTCCAACTGGCTATCCGTGGTCGATTGTCCCGGATTACCTTTCAAGCCATCAGGAAAGGTAACAAGCCCGACTGGCTGGGCGAAATTAATATTGCCGTCATCACCAATAGGTACTTTTGCACCGGCGGGCAACAAATTGAATTGGGTCGCATGATCCGAATAGAGATAACTAAAGCGAATGTTGTTATCCCACACACCACCAGAACTTAATTGGTAGTTTGCATCAGCCATCATTAAATGGTTGTCATCATAGCCATCCATATCCAGGGCTTGCGCAGCGCCAGCACCTACACCGGCATCGGTGGACAACCAGTTCCATAAGTTAACTTGCAAACGCTCTGTGCTGAGTGACAGATGCGTATCCCAAATGTGATAACGGGTTGAGAGTGAACCGGGAGCGAGAGAGGCATTGGTTTTCAGGCTTTCATCCAGGCTCGATTGAAAATCTGCATCAACATGGCGACGTGGATCGCCATCAGTTTCCTGGTAATCCATATCGAGCGATATACCAACACCATTCCACTCAGCGGCAGTTTGCAACCAGGCTTCGCGAGAACCAAATGAACCGGTGCGAGCACCTGCGTGGGTTCCATCAATAGCCGCTGCATCTTTTGTAATGACATTGATAACACCCGCATAAGCGTCAGCACCATAAATTGCAGAGCCGGGGCCACGCATCACTTCGACACGCGCAATACTGGATGATGGCAGGCGGAACATAGTGGGATGCCCGCCCTGCAAGGTGGATTGAACGGGCACACCGTTCAACAATAACAATACCTGGGAATTAAAACCGGTGTGAATTCCACGCATGGAATAAATAGAATCAAGCCGGCTTAAGGAAGAAATCCCAACGTGTAAACCCGGCACTGATTCCAATATTTCGTCAAGATTGCGCGCACCCATGGCTTCAATTTCAGCGGCGTAAATTACAGATGCGGTCGCGGGAGCTTTATCAAGTGAAGTGCTGTTACCTGTTGCAATTGAAATAGGCACTTGCCCTAACTCGGCAAGGGATAAATTGTAAACATCCAGGGGCCCTGCAGATTTGCCTTCCGCGAAAGAACCTGCAGAAATAGAGCAGATAAGCGTTGGCAATAATGCTTGGGTAAATAGTGCTTTCATAGCGACAATCCATAATTTTAGTAACAACACCGCTTGGGCTATTACTAAGGTGGCAATTTTTATTGCATCGATTATTTACGCATGACCACTGTACAGGTATCACATTAAACTTGGGTGCTCAACAAAATTTGAGCGTCGCCAATTTTACGCGAAACGCTTATAAAGATAGCTCACCTTTAGATGAAAGCAAACTAATTAGAACAGGACTTGGCGCATCTGTTTGCCGATAAATTTTAAATACGATACCAATTAATATTTTTAACGCCATGCACACGAAGTTACACTATATACAAATGCCCTTCATATAAGTGTCCGTCATATAAATGCCCGACTATTTTTTTGTGTGGACACTTCTTTTATTTAACAACATACGTCAGCCCTACCCAAAAACTCCGCGATTCCAATGGATAATCATCTGGAATCGTATCACTGCTAGGTTCACGCGCGTGAGCATTAGCAGCGTTGCGAACGGCGAAAGAGAAATCAACATCAGGAAAAATATTTTTACGATTAAGCGTTACATTTAATAGCGTGTAATCAGCCACCTCCGGGCGAGAATCATTGGTGGCGCGCGCGCGATCTGCCACCCAATACAGCTGGCTATTCACCGACCAGTCATTTGCAAACAACCAATTCACATTAGCTTTGAATTGTTGCCCGGGTGCATCGGGAATTTTTGAATTCGTTTTTGCATTGGTCGCACGCTGGCGTGAATAGCTTGAACCAAAATGCAAATGATTCGATGGTTTCCAATTCACCTCAACTTCAAATCCATTACCGTTTTGGTCGAGCGCGTTGCGTGCATATTTTGATGTATCTGGTGTCGCAGGATCATCCACAAAATCAATCATCTTTTTTGCTTGATAATTAAATAATGTCAAGGTTGACTGGACTGTTTCAGTCGCTCGATAAGCAAATGACAATTCTTCACTTGTGATTTGCTCAGGATTCAAGGTTTTATCACCAAGGGAAACAGGATTATTTTGATAGTAAAGTTCAGCAAAGGATGGCGCCCTGAATGCACTGCCTAACAATAATTTTGTGGTTAATTTTTTACTGCCAGACCAAACCAATGCGACGCGTGGATTTGTGGTGCCGCCAAAATCTGAATAGCGATCGTAACGTACACCCGCAGTCAAATCGAGATTGCGGCGCAAATTCCACTCATCCTGTAATGACACATAACTAACTCTGCGCGAACTATTGGGTAAAAACACATAAGGAGTACCGGCAACATTCGTCAGTGAATCATCAACACTTGAAGGGAACGGTACATTATCCAAAACACCCGGGCCGAAATTTTTTGTTTCATTGGTATCCACTGTTTGATATTTGACTCCCACATTCAACCTGAGGCGCTGGGAATCCAAACCGGTATAAATAGAAACGTAATCAAATTCGGTATCCCTGGTTTTTCCCGATGGATTACCTTTCAATCCATCGGGAAAAGAAACCAAACCTGACGGCGATTCAAAATTGACATTACCGTCACTACCGATGGGGACGATGGTTCCTGCTGGCAACAAATTAAATTGCGCAGAAAGTTCGTAATAAAAATAACTGACTCGAAGATTGTTATCCCAATTGTTTGAAGTTTTATCGAAATGATAATTGGCATCTACCATAAACACATGATCATCATCTCGCCCAACGGGATCAATTGCTTGTGCGCCACCGGCACCCACGCCGGCATCTACCGAAATCCAATTCCATACATTAAATTGTAAATGTTCGTTGCTTAAAGCGAGGTGAGAATCAAATATTTGATAGCGTGTTGATAAAGATCCAGGTGCGAGTGACGCATGCGTGCCCGATACCGAATCCAATACCGATTGCAAATCGGTATTTATTCGTCGGCTATTGTCTCCATCAGATTCCTGGTAGGCAGCACTGTAAGCTATATCAAAATCACGCCATGAACCAGCTGATTGCAGCCACGCATTGCGACTGTTGAATGATCCTGCATTTACGCCAAGACGAGTTGCTTTAATAGACGCCGCATCTTTTGTCACTATATTAATGACACCTGCAAATGCATCTGCACCGTAAATTGCAGAGCCAGGCCCGCGAATAATCTCCACTCGCTCAATACTGGCGACCGGTAAACGAAATAAAACCGGACGACCACTGGCAATATTACTTTGCACGGGAATACCGTTCATTAACAATAATACTTGCGGATCAAAACCGGTGTGAATACCGCGAATGGAATAAATAGAATCGAGGCGACTTAAACTGGAAGGAGCAACATGTAAACCGGGAACCGTTTCCAAAACCTCATCCAGGTTATTTGCGCCCATGGCTTCAATTTCGGCAGCATAAATAATCGTGGCCGTTGCCGGTGCCTTATCAAGTTCCGTATTATTTCCGGTGGCAATTGAGGTTTGAAGTTGACCCAATTCTGCCAATGAAAGATTGTAAATATCCACCACTGAGGCTTGCAGTTTTGTATCTGCACACACCACATGGCTAACAAAATATAAGCCTAGCGACAGCAGCGAGCGCGTAAAAGGTAACTTCATAAAGACAACCCAACCAGGACACCGTCACCTTTCATGTTGCCAATAAAGACTTAAGTGCGGATATATAATTTATTCTTTAGATGGAACCAAACGTTGTACGGCAAGTTTTAAGGTTTCGCGACGAATAGGTTTAGTTAAATATTCTTCTGCCTGGCGCTTATGGTTATATTTACGATCATCCATTATGGAAATAATTATGACCGGAATATCTTTTAAATCCGGATCTGCTTTTATTTTTTCAAACAGCAGCCAACCGTGTTGATCGGGCAATAGCAAATCAAGGGTAATGACTTGGGGTTTTATTTTTTGCAATAATTTAAAACCCGTTTCCGCATCATAGGCGGTATGTACCAGATAACCTTCACGACGCATGGTACGCGCCATGATATCGAGGAATGCAGGGTCATCATCAATCATGACAATATGGCTTCCTGCGACATTGGGGTTCTCATCGCCATCCATCAAATCCTGGGCAGACTCCACACCGGATTCACCAAAACTCGGGTTAGCTTCAATCGGGAGCGGTATATCGACAATAAATGTGGCGCCCTGTCCCAATTGACTTTCCACTTCAATAGTTCCGCCCATCATTTCGCAAAGCTGTCGCGTGATCGACAAGCCTAAACCGCTGCCCTGGAATTTACGGGTTGTGCTGCTGTCTGCCTGGCGGAACGGATCAAAAATATGCTGTTGTTGCTCTATGGATATTCCAATACCCGTATCAGATACGCTGATATAAATACGCTGAGGTTCATGATGCGCGCGCAGTGTAACCACACCGTTGGGCGAAAATTTACTGGCATTGCCGAGCAAATTAATCATCATGTGCAATAATTTTTCCGGGTCAGCAATAGGTAAAAACGCCCCGTCATTAACATCCAGCTTCAATTGAATCGCATTTTTTTCCAATAGTGGTTTTATGGTGGCAACCGCTTCATCCGCAAGACTGGAAAGTTTCACTTCTGTTAAATCCAACTGCATCCGGCCCGATTCAATTTTTGCCAAATCAAGGACACCGTTGATGAGTTTTAACAGGCGCTCAGAATTATTGATAACGCGCGTGAGGTCTTTGATATGGATCTGGTCATCATTTAATTTTAAATCTTCAATCACCACTTCGGTGTAACCAATAATGGCCTGAAGCGGTGTGCGTAACTCGTGACTCATCAGCGACAAAAATTCACCCTTAGCCTGGCTTGCATCTTCTGCCTTGCGCTTCGCAATAGCGAGGCGATCTCTGGCAAATTGCAAATCCTGCGCATGTGCGGCAAGGCGCTGGTTATCGCGACGCTTGATGCTATAGGCAATCCAAATCGTAATAAGCAACAATAAACCCAATATCACCAACCCCCAAGAATACATCAGGGCTTTTTTCTGCGTTCCCACAGTTTCATCAAGACTGGCAATAGCATTTTTTTGTTTCTTAAGTTCAACTTCCTGGGTTTTAATTGTGTTATCCAATTCTGATACACGTTTCTCCCGTGCATTGATTTTACCCACAACGGTTTTTAATTCCTGCTGTTGCGCAGTTAACTCCCTGGTGCGCTGTTCAACTTCATTGGCAAGCTCCAACCGTTCCTTTTTGCCTTTTTCCAATTGTTCATTTTGCGCGGCAATCAAGGCATCGCTTTTTTGGATATTTTTATTCAGCTCTATCATTTGCTTATCCAAACGCGCATTCAGGGCTTCCTGGCTTTGGATATTTGCGCTCAAATCGGCCAATGTTTTCTCGCGGTTTTGTAATTGCTTTTGCAAATTAACCAATGAGGTTTGACCTTCACGAAATAATTTCGCCACATCAATTTCAGTACCGCCGTTTAAAATTAATTCAGGTAGCGGTTTTAAACCCTGGTTAATAAGGTTGGATTTGTTCACCTCAAAACGCAGGCGGTCATTATTGGCAGTGACGAGGTTAATCATCACCAATTGCTTATTCGTGTAATCAAATGTTACTAATAACACGGGCTTACCCTCAATGGCAGTATAGATATCTGCCATCGATTGGTTGTTAGCATTCTCAATATAAATTAATTGATATTTGCCAAGGGCTTTTGCTGCATTGACCTGGGTTACGGTAATGGGGAGATTTTTTAATTTTAATTTTTCCGCCAGCAGTTCAAGCTCACTATAAGTAGCAGATTTATCGGTGGCAAATACGGCAATATCAAACGACGTCATTGCGCTTTCATTAGGCCATTCGATATTTTTAGCGAAATTATAAATGTAGGATGTTGTTATTCTTTGTTTGTTAACTGCCTGGGTTTGGGCGAATGCGCTGTTACTAAACGCTAAAAAACTAACCAGGAACAAGCATGCATAATGGAGAAAGTATTTTTGTGGTGACAACAAACCCGTAACCAGATTTGAATACTCATTAAAACAACGAGAGCGTGTTTGGATTGACATGTAATTATTAGTCCTATTGACTGCTGCTATCCCTTGCGCAAAATAGTGGCATCAAAAGCATTTATTGGCCTAGCATAACCTGTAAATCCAAATCTTGATAGCTAATGGCCCCGTACACCTTAAACCGGATCAACATGTGTCATTACATCGAGCACCGGCAATGTACTAACAACATTTTTACGAGCATTTACGGCAATCTGGTGCCCCTCGGCAACTGTAATATCGCCGCGAATTTCCAGGTGTACATCAACAATAATCAGGTCGCCGGTTTTACGCGTGCGCAAATCATGCAAACCCTGAACACCCGGCGTAGCCAAAATAGTTACGCGGATTTTTTCGATCTCTTCCAAATCAGCGGCGCGATCCATTAAATCATTCAATGCATTCCACGCAAAGCTCCAACCCATCTTAATCACCATTAATCCCACCACCAATGCGGCCACGGGATCAAGCAGTGGAAAGCCCAGCAAATTTCCGCCAACGCCCAGTGCAACAATTAATGACGAGGCCGCATCTGAACGCGCATGCCAGGCATTCGCAATTAACATACTGGAGCGGACACGTTGCGCTACCGCTAACATATAGCGAAATAAAGATTCTTTAGCGACCAGCGCCACTAACGCGACCCACAATGCAATCATATGCACTTGTGCAATCGCAACAGGATTGAGGAGTTTTAGGATTGCAGACCAGAGCATCCCTATGCCGACAACCATTAATAAAACACCCAGAACCAAGGACGCTGCATTTTCGTAACGATAATGGCCATAGTGATGGTCTGCGTCGGGCGCCGCTTTACTATGATGCCCGGCAAACAAGACTACAAAATCAGAAATCAAATCAGAGAGAGAATGGATGCCATCGGAAATCAATGCTTGTGAGCCTGCAAACCAACCCACAACAACTTGTAAACACGTCAAAAACACATTCACCACAACACTGACCTGTGTACTGCGTTTAGCCGCACGATTATTTTCCGGCGATCTTATATCCTGCTCATGGCTGTGCGAACTCATAGAGATATTCCAAAAGCTATTCTGGCGAAAAGGACTTCCCGGATGTTGGATGACATACACACCCAAACGACACAAAATTGCGAGCGCCTCTCCAGGCGAAAATTATTCGACAAACTCTAACATATTGAAACAGAAAGATAAAAACAGACCTTATAAAACTGTAACAATCACGCACTAACAGGCTCATCTCCCGCGCCATACCATTTTCAATTGATACGCCACTCCATTGGCAATCGCATAGTCATTCCAACCCATAATATTTAATACAAAAATTCCTTCAAACTTCATATCACTGGAAAATAAATACGCTCCCCTGCATTCATCAAAATCTACACGGCTACCTCTGATATTATTGCAAGCAGAATAAAAATACCTGCGTAAAAGATATCAGCAGCAACCTCACCGCACTATTGATTAAGCCTGGGGTTACATGAGAACATAATTGATTAATATCGCATCGAAATTAATTGTTAATTAAAATAACAGCAACAGATTTCCACGTTAAAGATATTGCAATAAAAACACCAATAACGGAGTCATGTTTTGAAAAACGCATATAAACAACGCATATTAGTTACCGGCGGTGCAGGATTTTTAGGTTCCCATCTATGCGAACGATTAATTGAAAAAGGCCACGAAGTTTTATGTGTTGACAATTTTTATACTGGCCGTAAAGAAAATATCGCACACTTGTTAAATCACAAATATTTTGAGCTTTTGCGACACGACGTAACATTTCCGTTGTACGTTGAAGTGGATGCAATCTATAACCTGGCCTGCCCTGCCTCGCCAATCCACTATCAAAATGATCCTGTGCAAACCACCAAAACCAGTGTGCACGGTGCAATCAATATGCTTGGCCTTGCCAAACGTACCAGCGCCAGAATATTCCAGGCCTCAACCAGCGAAGTTTACGGCGACCCTGTTGTGCATCCCCAGACAGAAGATTACTGGGGAAATGTAAATCCCATTGGTATTCGCTCTTGTTACGATGAAGGAAAACGTTGCGCCGAAACTTTATTTTTTGACTACTATCGCCAACACAAACTCGATATCAAAGTCGTAAGGATATTTAATACCTATGGCCCACGCATGCATCCAAACGATGGCCGCGTGGTATCCAATTTTATTGTGCAAGCGCTGCAAGGACAGAACATCACCATTTATGGCGATGGCTCGCAAACTCGCTCATTCTGCTATGTAGACGATATGATCAATGCTTTTATAAGCATGATGGATACCGAATCCGGATTCACAGGCCCTATTAATCTTGGCAATCCCAATGAATTCACGATCAAACAATTAGCTGAATTAGTTATTCAACTGACCAAATCATCATCAAAACTTATTTTCCATCCGCTACCGAGTGATGATCCACTACAACGTCAACCTAATATCTCGCTCGCCAAGGAAAAATTAAATTGGGAACCTGCAATTCACCTTGAAGAAGGCCTTCAAAAAACGATTGAATACTTTAGAAAGACGATATAAAAAATAAAAACAGATAAAATAAAAACAGGCCAAAAAGCCAAAAGGAATGGATTCCTTTTGTATCCGTATCAAGTTGTCTCTTTGTGCAAGTTATATCTTTCGCCCAACACCTCGTAACCCCGCGCAAGGCTCTCATTCATTCTTTGCAAAACCTCAGCCTCGTATTTTTCTTCGTATTCAACACCCCATTTATTCTGGCGATTGATATCGCTACGGCGGCTTTCACCCAAACGCCTGCGCGCAACAACATAATCAACGCTTAGGAATTTGAAATGCAATAATTTCAGCGCGAGATCGTTTTGGTATAACTTAACCTGGCCCTCTGGCAAAACGTGATGACCGCCAGGATAAAAATTCATACTCTCAATATGGGCAGGCACAAAAAGAATCGGCTTGTCATAGAATGGTTGGCGAGCACCAATTTTAATTTCATCGTAAATCTGCCCATCGGTTTTAGGTAGATCATGCGAAAACATGTCATACGCGATAGGTTTTGCAACGGTGTATTTCTTTGCCATAAAACGCTTTAAAAACCGCGGTAAATTAGGATGATAAAGAAATTCGTCAAGATCGCACACTATGGCGATATCCTCTTCACAATTTTTCCAGCAGTTGTTACGGATTTCAGTATGGATATCGTCACGCAGTTGATTATTCGTATCAAATTGTATGACTTCTATTTTTTCATGCTGTTTGGCAAGCTCTATCGAAGCATCCGTTGAATAATTATCATAAATAGTGATTTTATCGGCGATGGGTAAATAATGCCGCAGAAAATAAGGCATCATCATTTGTTCATTAAAGCAAAACGTATAAACATGTACACTGGGTGGATTCATAAACCTTCTCGCATGGCCAAAAAATCAAACCGTCTAAATATTGAATTTATTCTGTCGTTACTGCTGGAGATTTTTGTCTTTTCTCCGAAATCTTATAACGCCTGGAATACAGGTTGCGGGTTAACATTAAACTGTCATGGTCACCCTCTGCCTGTACGCTATGCTCATCAAGAACAATAATTCTGGATGATGCCCTTGCAGGATTCAGGCGATGCGACACCATAATGACAATGCCGCCCTGATCAGCAAATTCTTGTAAGCTTTTAATTACAAACTCTTCAGATTCGCTATCCAGCGCAGCTGTTGCTTCATCAACTAACAATACATCCGGATATTTATATAAGGCTCTTGCCAGGGCAATAATTTGTTTTTGCCCACCCGATAAATTATTACCATCCTCTGAAACCTGTGCTTCGTAGCCACCCTGAATGCGCGCAATAAACGGATCAAATCCTCGCGCACTTAAAAACTCACATGCTTTTTTAATTTCATGTTGATCGGTAGACATGCAAACATTATACATGAGGGAACCATCAAATAATTTTGTTTGCTGGGAAACAACCGCTATTTGATTGCGTATTCCGACAATAGAATAATCCAGTATCGATTTTCCATTGACCAGTATCCTGCCGGAAACCGGATGATAAAGCGCGACCAGTAAATTTATTAATGTACTTTTTCCCGAACCATTACGACCAAATATACAAACGATTTCTCCGGAGCTTGCTGAAAAGTTTATATTTTTTAACAGCGGTATATTGGTATCATAAGAAAAAGAAACATCATCTAATCCAATATGGTGAATGCGCCCGGGAAAATCTTTACGCACTTCCTCATCAATATTGAATTCGCTTTTGGCAGACAGAATCTCATACATGCGATCAAATGCCACACGGGCTTCCTGTAAATGCATCAACGCATTTCCTAAAACGCCAATTGGCCCCAACATGCCAGTGGCTACACCCAGGGTTGCAGTAAATTCGCCTACAGTAATATGACCTACCAATGCCTGGTAAGCGGCAATACTTAAAATTAACAAATAGCAAAGTGTACCAATCGAATCAGAAGACAATCCAAAATTCATTCCCGTTAAATGCGCACGAAAGCCTTTTTCAAGCGAGTTTCCATACTTTACGGCGTTTTGTTCGGTGTAATAGGTTTGCTTATTATGCGTTTTGATCAAATCAATATTTTGGATACTTGAAATATAATTGCTTTCATTCTCGCCGTTGGCAACATACATTTCCTGCAAACGGATTTTCATTAATCCTTTGTGAATTAAGGATGAAATAAAAAACAGAGGAAATGATGCCAAGGCAATCAATCCAATCAACACGGAATATTGAAATAAAAAAATAGCGGATATAAGGATATTTAAAAAATTCAAGATAAGGGCATTAAAAACAAACATCACCGTCCCGTGAATCGCTGCCGAATCGTGCATACGGGTAATCAGTGTGCCGGTCTTGTGTTCATCAAAAAATGATTTTGGCAAAAAAATCATTTTGGCAAAAAAAGCGTTTACCAATCGCAAATTAAATCGCTTTCCATGAATGGAGCCCACCAGGGGCTGTAAATACATTGTTGCAATTCGCAGTAACAACAATATAACAAGCACACCTATAGCTTTATAAAAATAGTGGGTGTCCTTACTGGGAATGATGTCATCGATCATTTTTTGGGAAAAAACGGCCAGCGACAATCCCACACCACAACTTATCAGGCCAATGATAAGGGATACCACTAAAAGATTTATATCTTTGTACAATATTGGTAAAAACCAACGCACCTTTTCTGATCGAAATATATTTTTCATTAACAATAACCATGCAATCGCATATTAGTGTGAGTGGCGAAAAACCTATTAACCCAAACCCATCATTTTCTATAACGTTTCCTGCTATGTAAATTGCAGGCGATTTATTTCATTCACAATCAGCTCGCATGATAAGCAGCTTCAATAATATTAGCCGCGTTGACCAGGCCATTTTCACCCCTAAGCTGTAAAGCAATTTTTTCGGCGCTCAGCTTTAACTCCGGGTTATCCAATGCCTTATCAATAAGCGCTTTTAATTTTTCTTCGCAAAACTCTTTACGCAAAATACTGCCGCCTGACACACCCTGCATTTCCAATACCCTGCAATTAAAGGGCTGTTCAAAACCGTAACTTATGATGATGGATGGACACGCCAATTCGGTCATAATGTGGGCTGTCCCCACACCACCGTGATGTACAGCCAATGCGCACAAAGGAATTAGTTTGTCGTAAGAAATAAAGCCACGCAAAAGATAAACATTTTTATCAATACTTTCTTCTGGCCAATCGGCGTGAATAATGACCTTGCGATTAATACTATGGGCTAAACCAAGCAGGCGCGCTTTGAATCCCTCCCGATCACTTTCATATTCCATCATTGTGCCTATGGTTATGAATACCGGCTTTTCATCACCCTGAATAAAATTCAATAATGACTCCGGCACATCCCAATTAATATATGACGGCGATTTAAAAAATCCGCACTGATGATAAGTGTCACTCCAATCCGGTTTAGCGGGATATAAATAATTGCTATAGGCAATCAGGTTAAGCCAGGGAGATTCAATCAAATCGCGCGATATACTGTTGACAGGATTAAGCCCATGCTCGCGCCTGAATTTATTCAAGCGACGTTTGGATGCCCTATTCGTATATGCATCGCATACATCCCAAAGCTCCAGATTGCTTAACCCTGGAAATAATTCGGATGGCAGAAAAAAAGGCGCTTCATGGGCGCTTCGCACCAAGCCTGAAAATGGCCGCAAGGAAATATAACGTTTATTAAATTTTTCAGCGATGCAAGGAACTTCCAACATATAGGTTGGGCCAACGAGAACATCACACTGTGGAGCATACTCATAGGCTTTTTTAACAACCTCGGCAGCCACAAGTTGATATCGCCGCTCCATTAAATCACTTAAATCCTGCAGCGATTTTGACCAAAACTCCACATCCTCTGAACCCAACAATTGCTCGGGAAATAAATGCTGGGAAACGTTAATGCCTTCTATCGCATTTAAAAATGAATAATCGCGACGATTAATTGAAATAATAAATAAATTAATTTCATGTCCACGGCGCGCAAGCTCCTGTGATAAGGAAACCATTAGTTCAATATCACCATTTGAACCATATATCAGGATACCGAATTTAATTGCATTTTCAGGCATATTTTTCCTCGATTAAATCTGCTGCACGCTTAATTCCCTGATCGGTAGACATATGATTGCCCAACTGTTTTGCACGATCATCCAACGAAGGATTTAACAGTGCTTTTTTTAGTAATTGGCTAAATTCTTCTACCGTGAAATCTTTGCGTGACATTATGCCGTGGCACACACCAAGTTTTATCAGCAGTGCACCTATACTGAACTGATCAAAACCATAAGGCACTAATAGCGACGGGACTCCGCAGGCAGCAACCACATGAGTTGTGCCTGCGCCACCGTGATGGACAACAAAGCTACAGCGCCTAAACAAGGCGCGATGATTTATATAACCCGTCGCAAACAAAACGTATTCGTCGGACACCAAACCATAATCTTTATTGGTTAATATAACGGCGCGTGCCCTTTGTGCACGAAACGCCTGCGCTATTTTATTAAGGAACTCCGCAGGCGCGCTTTCATATTCAAGCAAGCTGCCAAACGTCACGCCAACTACATTGCTCCCTTGATCGATAAATTCGTGTATGGCTACATCAGAAGCGCTCAGCGGGGATTCATCGCCGCGATTAAAGTAGCCACACAGATGAAAGTTTTTTTCCCAATCAAGATCATGCGGTAATAAATGCCTGGAAAAGGCGACCAAATTCAGCTCAGAGGAATGATGTACCTGGGTATAAAAATCTGTGCATGGTTCAAGCGTATAAAATTCCCTGAACTTATTAAATCCAGGTAATAAGGCCTGGTTTGTGTAAGAGTCCGTGGCCAACCAGGCAGCCATATTTTTATCGGGACCCAAATCATCTGAACCAAAAGGAGGGTAATGCCGTGACTTTATGAAGCTGTGGGCAAAATGCAAACATACATAGGGAATGCCCTGTTGTTCTGCACTAAAACGCACGGGGTACATAAGTCGAATGCTGATTAAAAGATCGACCCTTTTGGCCAATAGGTTGGCCAAGCGTCGAATAGTATTCCGCACAACATTAAATTGTGTATCAAAATAGCGAGATAATTCAGTGTCAGAGAAATTCCAAAATTCTTTATTGCTAAACTCATCCATCGCATTGGTTTTGGGATAAGGAATAACATGGACATTAAAGTCCTGATTTTGCAAATGGGAATAATCGCGGTTGCGCAGACAAATAATGGCAAGCTCAATAGAGTGCCCACGCCTAAATAAATTTAATGCCAGCTCTATAAGTGGTTGGATATCTCCATCGGTTCCAAAAGCAAATAAACCAACGCGTAATTTTTTTTGCCCGGACATCAATTCACCTTATCCTTGACGCGTTCGCACACGGCTTCAATACAGCGCACGGCTTTTTTAACACCGTCTTCGCGTTTCATTTTCAGGCGCATATATTGCGCCGCATCTTTATATTTTTGATAGCGCATCAATTTACGTAAATCGCCCGCCAATTGAATTTCATCAAAAAGGCGCCGCTCTAATAACGCAGGAGAAACACCCAGGCCGACTAATTTTTCGCCCCAAAAAAATTGATCAAACGCATAACCAATTGTTATTGATGGACAAGCATATTTAAGCGCGGTATGGACAGTGCCAGAACCACCATGATGCACTACACCTGAACAATGCGGCAACACGGCCTCGTGCGCAACATAACCGGCTACATACACATTATCATTGAGTTTCCCTTGCTGTTGCGCAGCATGTCCTAATTGAATGATGGCCCTGCAACCTGCAAGCTCGACAGCTTTTAAAAGCATTGAACGCAACACAGTTATATCCGGTTCGTAAAAAGCCATGCTTCCCATTGAAATAAAAATTGGCGGTGAACCGGCATCGATAAATGCTTTTAATTCAGAATCATCAATCGTCGTTACCTGGGTTCCATGCAAATAACCACAGACTTCAAAAGTATCACCCCAGTAAGTTTTTTTTGGCTCCAGCATTGGACTGTATGCAAGCAGGTTAAGCAATTTAGAAGGATAAAAATGACGTCGCAAATCGGTAACGGGCGAAAGCCCCAGGCTTGCACGATATGGATTGACTATGGGCTCCCAATTTTTTTCAATCCAGTCATCCAACCAAATTTTTGCATTACCTTCGGAAGGCACATAGACACTATCGACCTGATAAGAAATAAAAGGGACTCTGTATTTTTCTGCCATACAGATAAGTTGATACAGCATGGCCACGCCAATCACCACATCATTTTCCTGGCAAAGCCGATGCGCAGCCTGGGAAATTTGTGGTTGAAACGGAGTAAAAATATCGTTAATAAGATATTGCATTTGCGCTTCGATAGACAAATCAAATATCGGAAGCGATGGCGCAGAATAATTAAAGTCTGGATCAAACAGGCCGGAAGAATAGCAATGCAAACCATCTATTGGTTTTGGTGAAAATGCCTGGCCAAAAAAAGAGGTGTAATACAGAGTGACCTCGTGACCAGCCCTGCAAAGTCCTTCTGCCAAGGCAAACATGGGATACATATCCCCGGCTGAACCACATGTCTGTATTCCAATTTTCATATACGAGGCCATTTACGGAATTTAATTACCGGGAGCACAAATTAGCTTGCCAATTTTTCGATGAGGTCTGCAGCGCGTTTGGTGCCGCCTTTATCGCGCAACGACTGTCCCAAACGGGCAGCACTTTCGCGATAATGCGGCTGCTGCAAAATTTCAAAAACGGCTTCCCGTAACATTAACGGGCTCATACGACGATATTTAAATTTCTTGCCGCATCCATGAATTTCAATTAAATCAGCATTTACACCTTGATCCCATGCAAGCGGCAAGGCAATCATCGGGAGATCAAAAAATAATGCTTCGTTGACTGTATTAAATCCTGCGTGAGTTACTACCAGATCAACTTTCGATAAAACTTCCACCTGGGGACATACTTTTTGAACGATAAAATTTTCAGGCCAATGATCAAACAATAAAGGATCTGTATTTGCAATAATGGTTAAAGGCTGCCCGTCAAATGCATCGATAATACGTTTAAAAATAACGCTACGTATGTCGTCAAGCAAAGTGCCGATGGAAACATACAATATTGGCCAGTCAGGATTTTTAACTTGCGACCAATCAAACTTATTAGGTTCAGGCCGACCTTCAACCGACGAGCCCACATACTCGATAGGCGCTTCAAACACAAAATCTTTATAATGCGGTTTCAGCAAGTCAGGAGTCGTAAATGACAAGACCAATTTATCTGAGTTAAAAATAACACGGTCACTTTGAACGCCCATTTCTTTTTGCACAACAAGCATTTTATCCAATAAGATTTTTTGGCGTTCGGGATTAAATAAATAGGGTTCAAAATATCCCGGTGGAACAGTGATGGAAGTAGCGTAAGGGATATTATTTTTTACAGCGGCCACTGCACCAGAGAAAGCACTTTCATCCTGGATAATAACATCAGGTTTAAAGCTATCGATTACACCTTGCATACCGGCATTTAAAATATCGGCAAAAGGTAATTGGGTTTCTTCCAAAACAAAATCAAGCGTTTTGGTTCCTGTCACCGTTGTTCCAAGGTTTTGGCGATCCATAATGCGATCGACTTCCGCTTTACGGGCGCGAACTTCTTCAGGAACAATCCATTGCCCGCCTTCAGGGATAAAGCCCGGATTAATGTCGCGCAGGCTCACCCAACACACTTTATGTCCGCGCTGGATAAGCTCACCGCCTACACTCATGGTCGCAGTGATATGTCCATAAAAAGGCGGAACCACAAACATAAAATTACTCACAAACTTCCACTCCTTTTCAAGGTTAAATAGATTTATAGAGCGCCAGCACGATTCGTGTTGTGCGCTTCAAGTTGCGCAAGTAATAATTCGGCGGCTTTAGCTGCACCGCCACCTGCACGCAATTTTTGCATCATATTTTTAGCAGCTACACTGTATTGCGGATTCTCTAACAGTTCACGAATGGAATCGCGCAATTGGGACGCAAGCAATCGCTTAACGCGTAAACGTAAACCGCATCCGCTTTGTTCAATCAACGCGCCATTACCAAATTGATCAACCGCCATTGGGATAGCCAATACAGGCTTTCCAAAATAAAGGCTTTCATTAATTGTGTTAAATCCACCGTGTGAAATAACAGCGTCAACACGCTGCAATACTTCCAGCTGTGGCCAATGTGACCTTGGAATAAAATTGTCGGGCCATTTATCAAATAACAATGGGTCAGCAACAATCAAAACCGTTATGTCTTCGTCCGCAAAGGCTTCGATAACTTTTTTGTATACCACTTCTTTAACATCATCGAGAAGTGTGCCAGTCGATATATAAATACTTTTACGCGTTAAATTTATTTGCGACCAATCCACGGGATTTTTTGATGGCCGGCCAAATAACGCGGGGCCTGTGAAATAATAGTTATCGCTAAAGGCTTCTCCACTTACAAATTCTTTGGCGGTATACACAATATTAACCATCGGTGAATTTAATATTTCAGGCTCCAATTCAATGCCATGCTTTTCTTTCAAGGCATCCATGGTGTTTTTTAACCATTGGGCATCTTCAGCCGATAATACTTGCGCAGGAGGATAATATAATCCGGGCGCGCTACTGATAGAGGTGGCGTAAGGAATATTTAATGTGTGCGCCACCATTGCAGCGGCGACAAGGCCTTCATCATAAAAAATAAAATCCGGTGCTATGCGCGAAAAAATTGCCGGCAAATGTTCTTGCATCAATTCATAATGACGCAACCAAATTTCTTCAAAGGCCCATTTAATCATGCGATTGGCCGAGTGTTTGGTAGCATCTGCCTGGCAAGCTAAAATACTTTCCACGATATGCTGCCGCTGACGAAACTCGTGCGGAAACTCATAGATTCCGCCTTCAGGAAAAGTCGATTCAGGAAGCGCTGTAACGCCCATCCAAATAACTTCATGGCCACGTTCGATGAGTGCCGCACCCACACCCAGGGTAGGATTTATATGTCCAAAATAAGGCGGGATAATAAATAAAAATTTTGCCATTTTGGTTATTAAACCCCGGTTACTGAAAGCGGTAAAAGCGAGTTGATATGGGATGTAATGAGTTCTGCTGCATATTTTTCGCCGCCCGCGTTCATAAATGATTGCTGTATTTTTTGTGCGGCAATTTTATAACCGGGGTCGGTTAAAACATCCGTTAATGCCGAACGCAAACCTTCAATATTGAGCCGACGGTATTTAAGACGAAGACCCGCACCGCAATTTTTCACTTTAGTGGCTACATAACTTTGATCATGGGCAATTGGAATGGTGATCAGCGGTATTCCTTCATTCAGGGTTTCACACACCGTGTTGTGGCCCGCATGGCAAATAACAGCGTCAACAAGCGGAAGTACGCGCAGTTGAGGCACATAACGATAGACGAAAAAATTTTCTGGCCATTGCTCACGCATGGCGGGATCAGCTACAAGCACTACTGAAATATTTAACGATTCAAACGCAGCAACAAATTTATCCACCAACTCTGGCTCACAGGGCAATGTCGCGCCCATTGAAATCAGCACAATCGGACGACGCCCTTTTTGGCGTTCAATTGCAGAAATATCAATGTCCCACTCTTTGCGTTTATGTATTGAGGGGCCGATAAAATAATAGCTTGATGGGAACCGGGATTTTTGTAAAAAAATTTCTGTGGTATAGACCAGGGTAATGGGTGCAGACCACACAAGCGCATCGGAAATTAAACAACCCATGTCGCGCTGGAATTTTACCACTTGCTCCTTTTCAAATTCATGGACTTCCGGAAATTCTAACGATGGATCTATAGTCGCCGGTGTAGTAACCGATGTAGCGTAGGGAATCCCCTGTTGATGCGCAAATAATGCGCCCGAGAATGCTTGCTGGTCAGTGACAATAAAATCAAAATGAAAGTTTTGACTGATGGATTCTAATTGTCGATATATATATTTATTTTTAGGAACCAAATCGTTTTCATATAAATTCTTCACACTTTGCAAACCAAAAGGCTGGTCTTGTTGCGTTTGGGATTCTGCCGAAGCTTCATTGGCAATGTGAATAAATTCCCCGCCTTTGGGTAACATATGTTCAATTGAAGGAATCTGGCAAATCCATATCACCCGAAAACCGCGCGCCAATAGGCTGGCCCCCAAACTTAAGGTTGGATATATATGGCCCAGATAGGGCCAGGTAATTATGGCTACGGTTGTCATTAAACCTTGGTCTCATCAATAATTTCAGTGTGTTTGATGCGTTAAGCAGTGACAAGCTTTTATAGCGTACTTGGCGCAATAGCCTGGTCAGTTGATTCAAAAGAAGGATTGCTGAATGATGCTGACGAATTCAAAAACTCTATTATTCTTTTGGATGACTGCTCAACTTTTTCAACAAAAAAATCATGGCTACCTTCTTCAAGGTATATATCTGTAAAAGGTATCCAGTTCATAATACGAACCAATTCCTTACAACAGATTGATTCACGTCCGAACGCTAATAAAACCGGCGATTTTATTTTTGCAAAATCAGCTTGCTGGAATTCTTTTTCGTTATTCATATCCTCAGCAAAGGTTGTATGGTTAAACACATATTCATACATGTTAAATGTATTTTGCATTTGCCTTTTGCTTCTGAAAAAATTTTCCCTTACATCGGTATTCAGGTAGTGCACAAAATAATTGAAATGATCATAGGTGTACGAGCCGCGCGCCATAAGCGGCTCCCTGGATTTATCCGGTACTTCTATGGTGACAACTTTTCCGATTCGCTCCGGAAATTCCATTGCACATTTCAGCGCAATCAAACAGCCAAAGCTGTAGCCAAGCAGGTGAACTTTTTCCAGCCCCAGGCTATCAGCCAATCCAACAACTTCTTCGGCAAATGTTTTTAAATCGTAGCCAGTTTCCATCCTGTCACTTCTGCCCTGACTTTTTAGATCGAACAAAATGACTTTGTATTCTTTTGCAATAAACGGCGCGATGGTGAGGTAGTATTGGGCTAAATTACCAAACATGCCGTGAATCATAATAATGGCTTCACGGCCCTCCGGATTCAGGACCTGCACATTGAGTCCCAAACCATTTTTTAACTTAACTATTTGCATTATCGATAAACTCAACCACATCGCCGATGCTTAATGCGATTAATTGATCAAGGCTTAACTTGGCAACCCACTCAGACATGTTGGCATTATTGCCATATTTCGCTTTAACTTTTTCAGCGAACTCTACAATTTCAATACTTTCCATTTCAAGATCGCCGGTGAGCGTACTCTCTAAACCCAGATCATATTCACCAATAAAATCTTCACCAATAATAGCTGTCAGTAATTCTTTTACGACTTCATGGGTATCATTTACGACTGTACTCATTTTTTAAATGCTCCTGTTTTTTTGTTTATAAATTAAATTATCCAGCCAATAATATACTGTTTGTACTTTACAGTTCTAATTATTTTTTGGTGTATGTGAAGATCAAAACCGCTTGCAGTATGTACGCTATTGTTGCTATCTGTGTTTACACATTGTGTATTTACATATTTCTTATAAACCGCTTTTGCCGTTTGTATACGGGCCACCCATTCATCGGTATTGCATAGGTTTGGCTTCAGGTTTTTTTCTTCCTGACTCAAAAAATTATCCGTAGGATTTGATTCGGTTTGCCTGATCTCACCAATATCAACTACCAACTCCTGGTGGTTACCAGCCAATGCCACAGTGCAATTTTTTGCAGTGGCGATTGACGTATTGATGATGTTATCTCCATAGCTTACCGCAAAAATGCTGGACTCATTATTATCAATAACAAAAGATGCAGGATGCATGACTCTGCCCTGGGTATTCAAAATAACATCACGGATCGCATCTTTTGCGGCAATTGCCCGGCATAAATATTCACGCTGTCTTGCTACTGGCAATTGTTTATAAAATAAATTTTCAGCGTTATTTAAATATATTTCAGCCATTATAAGCCAGGTGTTGGCTTGTTTATATCGAGTCCCTTCCAACACAAACAATCCGTCACCCAAACGCCGGGATAAATGTTTTCCTTCAATTTTGGACAACAAACTCCAACCGGTATCATCCAAATCAGATTTTTTTGTTTTCCAACCGGTAAACTTACACCAGGGTTGCTGATCGCGCGTCAACTCGATGGTCGAGTAATAAAAATTTTCATCTTCACTGGTTGTGTATGCGCGACAATGAAAATCGCCCAGTTGGTCGAGGGGGGTTTGATAGAAATCGATTTGCTCAACACCCACGGGAAAAGAACGGAGGCTATTGCCCAGGAAATGATTCATCAAACCAACAGTTTGTCCCATATTATCAAGCATGGCGCCTTTGATGGAGTTGCCTGTTATGGATGTCTCTAAAGATTTTTCGGTAAAACGAACAATGTCTTTTATCCCCTGGTAAAGGGGACCATGGAACATGTAGCCTTGGGAATATATTTCCACCGCCAACACTGGTGGCTGCAAATCTTTTGCCTGGATGACAGGAGGATTAAATACAGATGCAGCATTACTATCTGTGTGGATAGTGGCTTCAAATACATCATCAATAAAAAATTTAATGGCATTTTCTGTTTGCCATTCGCCTTTGAGTTCCAGCCGCCTGTTTTCTTCCAGCCATAAAAACTGATGGACTTTGACAGAGGTTACCCTTGCAACCTGAAGGCTTGGAAAACTTGTGAGGAAAAACTCTGTCACCACATCAATAAAAAGTGTAAAGGGTACAATTGGCTGCTGTTCATGATCAAAATTTTGTGTAATAGAACGTTTCCTAAAAGGACAGTGATCTATTAAATAAGGAAAAGATGCCAATGAAAAATCTATATTCTTTTTGATATTGGTGCGAATCACGGAAGATTGTTGCGCAACTGATGGCCGGGAAAAGGTTCCGGACGAACCCAGCATATTTAAAAAAGCTTCCTGTGCCTGATTAATTTGCGCAAGGTTTTGTTTAAACACATTGAATATTTTATCGTTGATTCCAGTGCTGTCATTGTCGGTTGAAGCAGCAGGCATAAGTTTATTAAGAATATCCTGATCAATAATCTGCTCAACATCAATCAGGGCGGTCTGTATATCTATCTTCGATGCCATAGACCTTGGCTTTGCGCTATTTTTTTTATTTCCATTTGCAATATTTAATATCGATAAATCGGCTGTTCTTCCATCGACAAATAAAGCAGCAACTACACGCTGTAGTTGGGCAAGCGTACCCCGCTTTGAATGGCTTGAGGCGATTATCGAAAAACGCTTTCCGTGGAGAATATTTGACACAAACCCGGTCAGTGCACCTTCACCAATTTGGATAAACGCACGCACGCCATCCTCATACATATTTTCAATCAACGCCCGGAATTGAACCGGGTGCGTAATAAAATCAGCGATGCTTTGCTTAATGATTACAATATCAATTTGAGTTTCATATTTGCTTGCTGAAATACAGGACCAAATAGGAATTTGTGGCAACCCGACATCAACCAGGCTATTCAGTGCATCACACACACCGGCAACATATATATCTGCAAAAGGTGTGTGATAACCGGTTTCAAACGGCAACAGGTGACTTGTGATTCCATCCGCTAATAATTTTTCCTGGAAGCGCTGGATATGCTCTGGCTTTGCAGACACAACAACCTGTTGATGGCAATTGTCGTTGGAAATATAAATTTCTGTTTCGTCTTGAAGATATTCCTGCAGTTTAGTTATTCCACAATTGACCGATAAAAAACCGGCGTTGATTGCGGGATGCTCTTTGCTCGACAGGCTTTCGTGCATCTTGTGCATGACATCTTTACTCAAGAGCGAAATAGATCTGCCAGCGGTCCATTCACCCAAACTGTGTCCCGAAATTGCATCAGGTTTTACACCGAGCTGCTTGAGTGCAGCATCAATCATGATCTGAAAATCTTCCAGTTTTCGTTCGTAATTTTCGCGGGTACTTTTTAATAAATTATCCGATAACTCAACTGATAAATAAGCCGCAAGCTGTGCAATATCAGCATCATTAATGCCGTTGATGGCGGGAACATCCAACCCCGGAAATAGAAAGGCAAGCTTGTCGCCACTGCCTTTCAAAAGTGGTTCGCTGCTAAACCATACGTCTTGGCGATCCTTCCATTCCACACCTTTCTGAATAATTCGCACCGCAAGTTCGCGCCGCTTTTCAGTGGGGTTAAACAATGCAATACGAAACTTGCCTTCACCAATGTGACTTTCTTTATTAGTTACCGCGGCAATTAATTCTGCGGCTGAATCGCGCGCAAGTAATACAACGGAATTTTCTTCAACGCTGGCCAGATTAAAAGGAGGATTTTCATAATGCTCAAGTATGACGTGCGCATTGGCACCACCAAATCCAAACGCATTAACACCTGCTCGCCGCGGTAAACCGGATTGTTCCCACGACAGCGGTTCAGTAACAGGTTGGAAATGTGATTCATGCATAGCGGCCAAAGGCTCACTGCAATTGATCGTGGGAGGAATAATTCCTTTATACAGCGCCATAACGGTTTTGATAAAACCGGCCATACCAGCCGCGGCCATTGCGTGCCCAATTAATGCTTTAACCGCACCAAGCCCCGCTTTTTGCGCGCCATCTATACGAGGAAAAGCTGTTATCAATGTCTGTAATTCTGTTTCGTCCCCTAACACAGTTCCTGTACCGTGCGCCTCAAGGTAGCCCAAATGACGTTCACTGTAACCGGCCATATCCCATGCGCGATCAATTGCTTTGACTTGACCCACTGAAGACGGACTCATCACACTTGCATGGCTGCCGTCACTGGAAATACCAATACCTTTAATAACAGAATAAATTCGGTGTCCATCAGCAATAGCATCTTGCAGGCGTTTTAAAATAATAAAACCGCAACCTTCACCGGTGAGTATGCCATCTGCATGTTGATCAAACGGGCGAACTTCCTGTTGTTTTGACAAGGCACCAAGGGTTTGGAAAAAACTGAACATACTTGGGCATTGAAGCAAATGTATAGCACCGACAATAACGATATCGCAGCGCCCGGATTGCAATTCCCGCATGCCATTTTCAATTCCCAATAGTGAACTGGCGCATGCTGCATCGACAGTGTATGCAGGGCCTCCGCAATTAAATCGATTGGCAATTAATGACGCAGTAAGGTTGGGGACTACGCCCATAATATTTTGAGCGTTGAATGTTCCAATCTGCTGTTGATAGGCTTGCTTGACCCGTAAAATATCTGCTTCGTTTAATTGGGGACAAAAGGTTCTTAGCAAACGTGAAATATTTTCTCCGCCGTCAACAATTTCATTCAGTTTGTAAGATTCCCGTCCACCAAAACTGCCTTTGCCGATAATAATTCCGGCATTTTCAAGCGATAATTTTTTTTCAAATATGCCCGCATCTTCCAGCGCTAATTTTGCGAGCTTCAATGCGACCAGGTGCTCGGCTTCGGTTCCCTGGATTGAATTAGGAACCATCCCGAATTCTATGGGATCAAACTCAAGGTACTCATCGACAAAGCCGCCTTTATTCACGGAATGACGGTCAATAGAATTGGCTTCAGGATCAAAAAATAAATGCGGCACCCTCGATTCAGGTGCAACACTGATGCCGGATTTTTTGCTAATTATATTTTCCCAATAGCTCGCTAAATCTTTAGCGCCGGGAAATACACAAGACATACCTATAACAGCAATATCGTTAGAGCTGGTTTTCATAGTAGATTTGGGCCACTCTTATCGTTGGTCAACGACTTAAAATTGTTCTTTCGCTTGGCTCATATCCTTCACAGGCGTCATCAAAATCGCCTGCCCACCATCTCCATATAGCAATTCATTTAAAAATGCTTTTGCACCTTCTTTCAATGGAATCAGGGTTACGCCCCGGCGAATAAAATCCTGTTCCAGAGAATGATCGATCATGCCCTTGCCTTTCCAGGGCCCCCAGTTAATCGCAATGACACGAGTAGCAGATGACACCCTGGTGAGGGCATTTGCCAATTGATCAAACACAGCGTTAGCAGTGCCGTAATCAATTTGTCCTTTGTTACCAAACACGGAAGTGACGCTAGAGAATAATACGCAATATTTTAGTGATGGCTGAAACTCTTCCACCAATACGCTCAATGGCGCAAGCTTGGTGGCCAGCACACGATCAAAGGATTCCGGGGTTTTATCAACCGTCAACTTATCTTCAAGATGGCCGGAAGCATGGATAACACCGTCAAGCTTTCCAAACTTGTTTTTTATATCGCAAATTAGTCCGGAGAATTCATCACTATTAATCAAGTCTGCGGCGAAATATGAAACACGCGCACCACAAGACTCCAATTTTCGTTTGGTCAGCAGGATCTGGTGCTGCTTATAAATGAGTGATGCACGCGCTTCCAACGCTTTTGGGCTACTGAATTTTTCATGTTTCAGCAAATGCGCTTTTATCTCGGCAATTGAACGGGATAACTCTGCATCCGTTACAGGTTCAGCATTAAAATCTGGCGCAACTGTTCGACCTGCAAGAATGTAATGGCAGGGTACAGTCAACGCCATATGCTGCAATATTTCGGCGGTAATTCCCTGGGCGCCCCCCATGACCAATACCACATCGTCCGGTTGCAGTTGAATTTTGGGTGCTGAGTTAAAATCCCAGGGTATTTCTTTTAAGCCGTTAATGAAGCGTTGGCCATTAGCATAATGCACAAGCGTATGTGATTTTTGAGGTTGGGAAAATTCTTGCAGCACGCATTTTACGACACGCTCATCACTTTCTTTTGCAAGATTTATTTCCCGACAGATTGCAGGCCACTCTTTATTTAAGCTATTGATAAATCCATAAGTACCGCGCAACTCTTTTAGCATGTCAGACGGTTTAGTGTGTTTTATAACGCGGGCTTCAACATCACTTGCAACAAAAAACCATTTTAAAACAGCGGGATCTAATGATTTTGTTAATGCAAATAATTGTGCAGGAGATAGATGTTGCTGGCTGGCTTGCAAATCCAGATAAATAAAACCATGCAAATGCGCCAGTGATTGAGCGTCGCTGGATAAACTTTCTACCTGTGCCCCCATGTTTTGCATTTGCTCACATAACCGGGAAAAACACGAAGACCCATCATCAAAGATGCCGATAGATTTTCCACGCAACAAGATGTCATCTTGCGCGGCATCAAGCGGATAATTTAATAATTCAAATGTATAGCGGTGTACTTCATCATCTACTGATTCAGTAACCGCTTGGGACTTTTTTCCTTGCTCACCTCCAACAACCCGAGCTTCGGACTCAAAAGCTGCAGCTATATCTTTCAGCGTTTTTCCCGCTGAGGCTTGCGCTAATAATTGGGCGCTTAAACTTTTACCTTCAGAGGTCAAGGCAGTTTTTACTGCGCTAATAATTTCAGCACGCTTGATGGAATCAATACTTAAATCTGCTTCCAGATCCATGTCCATACTGAGCATATCCTGAGGATATCCAGTGCGATCACTGACAATATTTACCAACAAAGCAGCAATAGCTACTTCAGGCTTAACCGCAGATATATGTTCCCGGGATGAAACAGATTCGGGTGCTACAATACCAGTTACCGCATCCGCAACATTTACCACATTGACCTGTGATTCCATGCACCCGATCAGCTCGCGAATAGTTTTCATTGCAGCCAAACGTGAAGTTAAACTTTCTATATTGGCAGTGTGGAAGCTGGCTGAAAATTGAGTCTTTAAGGTGCTTACAATTTCTGCGCGCTTGATAGAATCGATACTTAAATCGGCTTCCAAATCCATATCAAGCTCCAGCATTTCCACGGGATAGCCCGTTTTATCGCAAATTATTTTCATAATAGCTGCGGAAACCTGTATCGCAGTTTGTTGCGGCGCTGCGGCTTTAAGCGTGGCCGGTTTTATTTCCGGTCTTGTAACCAGGGCCACGGGCGCATCATCAGCAATTGATTGATTTATAAATTCACGCGAATTATTTTTTTGCTGCAATACGGGTGCGTCCGGGACAGCAAAAGCCTGGCTAATTGCTGCAGGTATTTTTCCTTCATTGAAATAACTCAACATCACATTCTGTTGTGCTTCAATCATCGCTCGCATATTGGCGAGATAATCTAAAATCAATTTCTCTTTCACGATATTTTCCGCAATAGTAGATTGTAAGTGCATAGCCATCTGGTCGCGCGACACTGCCTGGTCACGAGACAATAAGGCAACAGGTTCAACCAATTCCTTAAAGCCGTGCGCCGGTGCAGGCATAAATACCGGATCAGCCCGGTTGCCACGCAAGAGCCAAAGTACATTGGATTTACGTTGCGCACGCAGCTCGGGCAAATTCAAACTTTTGACCCCGCGCCCCGCGTATAATTTTTCAAACTGTAATGTGCGTCCCGTAGCAATATATTGCGCCAGCATATTTACCAAATGACTTAATCCCTGGCCATTTTCTGCGACGGTAAAAAAAGTTTTTGCTTTTTCGTTGACTATATCTTTAGCAATATTCGTCAGTATGCGACCCGGCCCTGCCTCAATAAAAATCTTGACGCCGCTGTCATACATAGCCTGGATTTGCTCTGCAAATTTCACTGGCTTTACCAGATGCTCACACAGGCGAGCTTTTATAGCAGCATCTTCGATTGGATAAAGTGATGCAGTCGTATTTGACCAAACCGGTAAAGTGGCCGATTTAAAATCATAAGCACCAAGGGCATTTGAAAACAAGGCTTCTGCGGCGGCGATTACCGGGCTATGAAAAGCACACGCAACCGGTAACTGTTTATATGCCTGGCCAATCGAATCCAAATGCAACATAAAACCGTTGATCGCATGTGTTATTCCGGCAACAACCCATTGCGTATTTGTGTTGTGATTAGCAATAAATACACCAGGAAAATCTTTAATCATTGATTCCAGAGTTGGTTTGGCGATATTCAGCGCCAGCATTGCACCCGGATCATCTTTTACAGAGCGCAGGATAGAGTTTGCACGGGCCTGGCTAATCGAAACCAGATCATTTTCGCCAATCACACCGGCAAAGGTTAATGCAGGAATTTCACCATAACTATGACCCGCCAATTGATCGGGAACAATACCAAAACTGTGCAACAATTTCGCAACCGCCACATCAACTATGCCGAGTAAGGGCTGCGCATTTTCTGTGCGTGTTATGGTTTGCTTTTGTGAGCTTAATTGTTCAGGATTAAATGTCCGGTTTGGAAATAAGATTTTTTGCAAGTCGGAATTATTTTTTAATAACTCCCGCATCCGAGGGAAAGCAACAAACAAATCTCGCGCCATATCAATTCGCTGGCTACCTTGCCCTGAAAACAAAAATGCAGTTTTACCTGCAATCGCCTCAACCGGATAAACTCCTTCCAACGGTTTCTTCTGGTTGATAGAACGCAATTTCTCAGCGAGATCCTGGCGGCTATGCGCTGCAAAAACCCATTTCATTGGCAAATCGCTTTGGGTTGCCAAGGTGTAAGCAAGATCGCACAAGCGTAAATTGGATTCCTTTTCAATCAGGAACAACAATTCTTCAATTTGCTTTACTAAAACAGTGTCATCATTTGCACGCAGTACAAATAATTCACTGGGCCATAATTCACGGGTAGTTTCCGGGTTTTGTTCTGCAAGATGATTTTCCAGGACCATGTGGAAATTAGTTCCGCCAAAACCAAATGCACTCACACCCGCTACACGACGTTCATCCGTCCAAACAGCCGCTTGCTGCTGGAATTCAAACGGAGATTCTTTTTCGACATAGGCTTTGTTAGGTTGTTGCAGGTGTAAAGTCGCCGGTTTCACACCGTGGTAAACCGCGAGGGCAGTCTTAATCACTGCCGCCAAACCAGCAGCACATTTAGTGTGGCCAATCTGGGTTTTAACTGAACCCAAACTAATTGAATTTTGTGATGACCCTGCCTCAGCAAAAAATTCGCTCAGGGACTCCAGCTCAACTTTATCGCCAACTACAGTGCCCGTTCCATGAGCCTCTATAAGGCCTACGTGCAATGGATTAACGTTCGCTTCTTTATAGGCTCGCTCATAAGCCATCATCTGGCCATATTTGCGCGGCGCGGTGAGGCCCAAACTTTTTCCATCACTGGATGCACCAACACCTTTTATCACGGCGTAAATTTTATCTTTATCACGCAGGGCATCTTCAACGCGTTTCAAGATTAAAACACCGACACCTTCACCTAACGCGATTCCGCTTGCATCAGCAGAAAAGGATTTGCAAACGCCTTCGCTGCTCAATGCGCCAACGCTGGAAAATTTCAGGTAATCAATTAAATCATTGTGTAAATCAACGGCACCGGCCACCACAACATTGGCGCGATGATTTTTTAATTCCTGGCAAGCAATATCCACAGCCGCCAAAGATGATGCACAAGCGGCATCCACTACAAAATTTCGCGCACCGAAATCAAGGCGATTTGCAATACGGCCAGAGATAACATTTGGTAAAGTGCCAGAAAATGAATCTTCCGTTAACGACGGCAGGATATCATCCAGCTCTTCCGGCAAATCTCCAAATAAACGCGGCAGTGTTGCGCGCAGTTCATAACCCAACAATAATTCCGAGCCACCTTCTGTGCCAAAAATAACAGCGGTGTTTTCACGATCAAGCAACTCATTTTTCCAATAGCCGGCATCCACAAGCGCATCTTTGGTGGCTTGCAAACTGAGTAATTGCGCAGGGTCTATGGCCGCCAGGGATTGCGGGGGAATGCCAAATTCTGTGGGATCAAATTCCGTAGCCGGAATAAATCCGCCCCACTTTGAATTTGATTTAACGCCTTTTTTAGCGGACGCATCAAAGAAAACATCACTGTCCCATCTTTCTTTTGGAACTTCAGTGATAGCATTTTTATTTTCTAAAATATTTTGCCAATATTGTTGTAGATTTTGGGCTTCCGGCAAAATACACGCCATGCCGATAATGGCAATTCCCTGATCGTTATTTTTATCCGCGGTAGAATCCGAAAACGATTTGAGCGTTTTGCGAAGAATATCCTTCGCACCATCCGTTACCAGTTTATGCAAATCAGCAATGGTTTTGGTTTCCTGAACCATGGTGGCAACCTGGCCAACCATATACAAACCATCTTGATATTGCTCGGCTTCCGCACAAGGTTCTAATCCATTTTCACCACGCTTTAAACCTTTTGAGGCCACGCGCAAACGCCCAACATTCAGTGCTTCCAATTCAGACTGCACTATTCGGCTATCTGCATTGCCCGCCAATAATTGAGCCCTTGTCTCATTAAAATATTTTGCAAAAGGTGTTTTTAAACAGCGAACAACATGACCGGGAGAAGATTCCAACAAAGTGGTTTCGGCTTTACTGGCACAGAGATGCTGATACTGATCCAGGATTGCTCCAGCACCAACGGCCTCTTTGGTGTAGAGATAGGATGTGCCCATAAGCAGGCCCACTTTTGCCCCGCGCGCAACTAGCGGCGCCGTCATGATATTTACAAAAGCGGCTGAAAATTCATTGTGGATTCCACCGGCAAAATAACAGGTAAGATCACCCAAATTATCTTCGTTAAGCAAACGTGCAACACTTTTTTCCCACAAAACAAAACTTGATAAAGGCCCAACATGACCGCCACACTCCCTGCCCTCGAAAACAAAATTACGGAGCTTTTCTTTTAGGAAATTATCGAGCAGAGCCTCGCTGGGCGTGTGTAAAAATACTTTTGCGCCCAGACTTTCATATTGTTGAACGTGGGAACTGTTTCCACCAGCCACCAGGATACAGGGTGGCTTTACGGCCTTGATATATTCGAATTGTTCCTGTTGCAGGTCTTTATCAATAAAACCTAACACACCAACACCCCACGGCTTGCCAGCCAAAAGGGCTTGCGTTTTTTGCAGCAGGGTTTGTGTCTCTTCCCCCTTTAACATTGCCAACGCAAAAAAAGGCAATGCGCCCTCTTGCGAAACAGCATTAATAAATTCGGGGGCATCGCTAACGCGGGTCATTGGTCCTTGCGCAATGGGGTAGTTAACACCCATATCTCGCTTAAATCGCTGGATGTTGATGTCGGCATGGTCATAAGACTGACGCAGATGCGACTCTATACTCCATCGCAATTTGTTGACAAAATTTTCGAGATTGCCAAAACGCTCGCGAATGGCAATTGCCAAACCAACAGCCTGACCAACAACAATGACCGGATTTTCTGGTGAATGTTTTTGCCCAAGGCATTCGTTAAAAAAAGGTTCGTCAATGTGTGTTTTGCTTAAGTGCCTGGGCCAAAAAGGAAGGTTTACATAACATCTCTGGCCAAACAATTCACGCGTTTCAGCACCATCCAATCGTGCAAATAATTGTTGGAAAGATTCAGGGACGCCCAATTCAGGGAGCAGATAACAAGCTTCCTCCAATACCACTCCCTGCGCACCAAGCGCCATTGCTGCAGCTGCATTATGGAAACCTATACCGCCGCGCAACCAAACAGGTAAATGATATTGGGAAGCTATTTTTTGAAATAAAATAAAAGTTGCATCATCGCCGACTTGTCCAGCAGCTTCGTTTCCTTTAACAATGAGACCCATTGCGCCCTGGTCAACGGCAAAGCTTGCTTGCTCTTCAGACGAAACTTCATAGATTAAATTGCAGGGACGATCAGGAAAAATAAGGCCAGCTTTGGCGATGCAGTATATGTGCGGGTTTTGTAGCCATTGCAGATTATCAGTGAGCTGGTTAACAAAAACAGCCACCGGCAATTGGTGTTGCGAAAATTGTACATGCTGATCGGTATCGACATCACATGCGATCAGGGGAACCACACCTAAACGTGATGCATTTCGAATAAAAGCATGGGAATTATCCCCGAAGGAATTCAATAAAAAAAATTCCGGGAGACTATTCTTCGCGAACGTCTTCATAAAACCTCATTGTCATTTCACACATCCCAGTCTAACCTTGAAAAATGTTGAACTATGGCAATTTGGTTCAGGAAAATTACCAATATAATTTAGTTTTTAGCTGAATACTTTTCGCATATAGCGGCTGGACTTGCGGATAGAAAAATATGCATTTTTTACGTTAGTGGTTATAGTTGCACACTTGAATTTAAGCTTGGAAGTCTATAGAAACACGCATCATAACTCAATATAAACCCGCCATTTCCATACCAAAAAACCTTTACTTATAACAACTTAATGGCTTATATAGAAGCCAGGCTTTGGGTGCAAAACAAAAACGAAAACGCGAGAGGGAAAATAAATCCTGACAAGGCCTGGCATTAAAAATGTCGGTGAAAAGTTAGCGATAAAACCAGGATAAATATCCAAATAATGGCTACCAAATTCGTCGAAAAAGCTTATCCTATAACGCGCCGCATCTGGCCGTGCCGGATTTCCAGAATAAATTTTTAAACATTAGCATCGAAAAAGAACCAGGCGCCAACATACAATCCACACAACAATATTGGCACTTCGCAACCCGGCTGTTTAATAATAATGACAAGTTTAATTCGCCATATAATTTCAGGTAGGAACAATGGAAGCTACACCACGTTATTCTTCATTACCCGCTACAGCCTATTACGACCAGGCTTTTTTTGACCAGGAAATAGAGCAATTATTTGGAAAAGCGTGGCTACTCGTTGCAGTTACCATGGAAATTCCCAATAGCGGCGATTATGTTGCGAAAGATATTTTGGGAGTTCCCATCATTATCTGGAATGTTGATGGAAAATATCATGCCTATATCAATGTGTGCCCGCATCGCCATAGCTTGCTTGTTAATCCAAACACGAGCGGCTCGAATGAAATCTTACGCTGCCCATATCACGGCTGGGAATTTAATGGCCATGGCAATGTTTGTAAAATCCCCGAGGCGCAATGCTTTAAAGGATTAAAAAAAGAAGGCTCACTGGCGCTAAAGCCGGTTCAAATAGAGCAACTGGAAAACCTGTTATTCATTCGCTTAAAGACAGATGAAACAGAAACCCTGGAAAATTTTATGGGCAGTGATGTCTATTCAAATTTACAAAAAATATCCAGGCGAGCATCAGGTTTAATCGCATTACACAATGTTGACCTTCCCTGCAATTGGAAATTAATGTTTGAAAATGGCATTGAGGACTACCATACACCGCTCATCCATAAAACAACCATTGGCCAGGGTTTGGACTTAAAAAACAGTCATTATTTTTACGGCCCGACACAAAATGAGAACGGCTGTTTAATGTCAACCCCGCGCGAGGGAAGTGCCGAAGGATTTAGTATCCATGCACCTTTTTTAACCATCAGCCTATTTTCGGGATTGCATACTTCCGTTAATAACCAGGGCGTTAACATAACCACCTTTGAACAAGAGCTGCCTGTCACCGCGACAACGAGTGAGCGCAAATTATGGGTTATGTGTAATAAACGCCTGGATTCGGATATACAAAAAACGGCGGGTGAGAATGTTTATAAAGTGATGCTAGAAGACCAGGCGCTCATGGCAAATAATCAAAGAGCCAAACAAAATGCTTATTCGCCACAGTTATTGGGTATCTACGAATCAAGGATTAGTTTTTTCCATGAATATCTTGAAAAAAAATTAAACTTAAAATAATCGAACATTGGTATACCTTATCATTCCCACAAAAACCTGAATGATAATGTTTAATATTTGGTGGAACATCCGTTAGGCAGTACACTTCGCTCCATCCACAATATTCTTTTTCTACGGAGATAATCTAGTGTCTGTTGATTGGAGCGGAACAACCGTAAGTTATCCTGGAGATAAATGCATTCATGAACTTTTTGAAACCCAAGTCAAAAATAATCCGGATGCCATTGCAGTTGTGTATGAAAACCAGCAGCTAACCTATACGGAGTTGAATAAAAAAGCCAACCAGCTGGCACATTACCTTGTTAATAAAAAGCAGATTAAACCGGATACTCTTGTGGGTGTTTGTGTAGAACGTTCACTGGAAATGGTTATTGCGGTTATTGGTATTTTAAAAGCGGGCGGCGCTTATGTACCGCTAGATCCTTATTATCCCGCTGCACGATTAAGTTACATGCTGGCGGATTCCAATGTAAAAACAGTTCTTACATTAACGCATTTATTAACTTCCTTGCCTATTAAGACGGAACAGGCTTTATGCCTGGATGATGACAGTGTCCAACAAAATCTTGCGCAAGAATCCATTCACAATCTGGCGCCACAACAACTTGGTTTACATTCACATCATCTCGCTTATGTTATTTATACTTCGGGTTCTACCGGCAATCCCAAAGGTTCTTTATTAGAGCATACAGGCTTATGTAATTTAGCCATCGCACAACAAAAAGGTTTTGGCGTTACTCCAACAAGCCGCGTTTTACAATTCGCGTCCATGGCATTCGATGCCGCTATTTCCGAAATTGCCGTTACATTATGTGCTGGTGCGCAATTAATTGTGGTATCCAATACAACAATAAAAACAATAACGGAACTTGAAGCGACCATACAAACTTTGCAGGTTACCCACGCAACCTTACCACCAGCATTACTCCCTTTGTTAAATCCATCAGCATGGCAGAGTGTGCGCACTTTAGTTATTGCAGGGGATACCTGCAGCATCCAGGTTGCCAATCAATGGGCTGAGAATCGCACGCTGATTAATGCTTACGGCCCTTCAGAGGCAACCGTCTGCGCTACCATGGGGCAGTATCGCTATGGGCAAGAGTGCCTACATATTGGCAAACCTTTGCAAAATATCCAGGTATATGTGCTGGATGAAAATCTCAAACTATTAGCAGAAGGTATTGCAGGTGAATTACATATTGGCGGTGTTGGATTATCCCGCGGCTATTTGAATCGCGACGATTTAACGGCGCAAAAATTCATTCCCAACCCCTTTTATGACAAACAAAATATTAGCAGCAGCACACGCTTGTATAAAACGGGCGATTTAGTTCGCTGGCTACCTGACGGCAACCTGGAATTTTTGGGACGCATTGATAATCAAATAAAAATTCGCGGATTTCGTGTTGAGTTGGGTGAAATTGAAAACTCCCTGGTAACACATGATGGAATCAAAGACGCCATTGTATTAGCCAAGACTTCATCACATGATGATAAATTTTTGGTGGGCTACGTCCTGGTCGATAATGAATTAATGCAAGCCCCCCATGCGGCGACTATCGAATCGCTTCGCCAACACCTTGGCCATAGCTTACCGGATTATATGATTCCGGCCCGGTTTGTATTATTAGAAAGTTTTCCAATAACACCCAATGGAAAAATTGATCGCAAAGCCTTACCTGAACCCGACATGGGAAATCAGCAAGAATATATTCCACCTCGCACTGATTTTGAAAAAGATTTGTGCTTGATCTGGCAACATGTTCTTGAAATAGAGCGAGTTGGAATTTTCGATAATTTTTTTCAGCTGGGCGGACACTCACTAAAAGCCATCAAATTAATCACCAAAATGCAAACGCTTGGCGTCGACATTCTGGTTAAGGAATTAATACAATCTCCCACCATTGCAGAAATATCCGCGATAGCCAAACAAAAAGAATCTGCCAATCAATATCACTATCAATACACGCAAGGGGATAAAATATATAGTCTTCCCAATCGACAACTTCTATTTAAAAATGCCTATCACAATCATTGGAATATTGATGGAATTATAAATATAGAAAATGCTGATAGCGCAATTTTAGAACAGGCGTTGAGAGCAGTTATATCCGAGCACCAAGGTTTGCGAAGTGTGTTTTATCTTGAAAACGAAATGGTTTGTGAACGTATTGCTGATTTGCCGAACGCGCCTTTATTAGAGGTTATAGATTTATCGGGATACGAATCACAGGAAGCTCGCTCAACACAAATAGAAGCGCTGGCAACGCAAATGCAGGCCACGTTAGATTTAACAAAAAAATTGTATCGCTTCATTTTATTTTTTTGCGGTAATGATTCACCCGCAAGATTCGTCTGGATTATTCATCACTCCATTATTGATGGCTACAGTATAGGGATATTTGTACAAGAGTTGCTTATTCGCTACGCAGCCTTAGTCGCAAATGAAGAATGCAAATTACCAAGGCCAACAACGCCGGTTGTTGAGTGGGGACATTATTTACATCACTACATTAATTCCAATCAGGCTAAAGAACAGATCGATTATTGGACCTCCCTGGCCTGGGATAAAGTGGGCGCGTTGATGGATTTCCCCGAGGGATTAAAAAAGAATAAATCCCAGGATAAAACCCTCTATGGCAATGACTTTAATGTCACAAAAAAACTAAATGCAACTTATAGTGCGCAACTGCTGGCTGGAAACTGGAAATATACCGATATCACTGCGGCCGATATTATTTTTACCGGTTTTGTAAATACCATTGCAACGCTGACAAACAGCCGGTTTGTGAATTTCGAAATGGCCGTTAGTGGGAGAGAAAAAATCGTACGCGGAGTTGATTTAAGCAGGACTATTGGATGGTTAATTGATGACATTCCCGTTTTTATTGAAATGCAAACTAATTTAACCCCTTATGAAAAAGTGAAACTGTATCACCAACAATATCAACAGATTCCTGATTCAGGCCTGAGCTTTAATGCATTCAAACATTTAAGTGACGATTCGAGCATACAAAATACTTTTCATGAAATCCCCCGTGCGGAATTTAATATCAACTACGTTCCTCCCGCCGTTAATGGCCTGCACGATGCCGATCTCGATATTGAGCAGCTGGCCAAATTACCGTTTAATATTTTTTCCCACGCGCACGAGTCACGCGGTGAACCCTATAATGTAAAAGACATTCAAATCTCCTGGCCTTCTTACATACAAATAGATTTCATAGCCGGAGAATTTATCTTTTTCTGGTTTACAAGGGACAATATTTATAAAAAGAATACGGTTGAATTGGCTTTATCATCCTGGATAAATGAAATCGAATCCATGCTGGGTTCTTTCCATGCATAAAAGATGTTGGCAAATTATTCAATAAGACAGATCAAAGCAGCACAATAATAATTGCCAAAATGGGTTAACAAAAATATCAATGGCAAGTGCATTTATTGCCAATTTCCCAGGGCTTTGTAATTAAACAATGCCTTGGGAAATTGTATCCGCCCTCAATCAAGGGGCTAACCTGATCGCACGATTGCACCACAATCCGTATATTTCTTTAATGAGATCCTGTTTTTCAGCCGGGCTAAAATCGGCTGGCAGCTGTGAATCAATTGTTTTTGACTCATCAAGATCAATCAGGAAATGGAACAGGAATTTTGATAGTTTAATTTTCTTTTTGTAAGAGTAATTAAAATATAATTGGAACACACCATTTCTACATTCAGTGACGGTGTAAGGTAATCTAAATAAGGTTAATCCGCCAAGTGTGGCCATGAAATCTTTCTTTTTAATGATATAATCGCCAATAACCAAATAATTTAGTTGGGTTGTTAAATAACAGACAATTGCATCTTCAATGGAGTCAACAATTGGTTCAACATTATTATTGAATGATGTGTTTAGAAGAATAGGTGTTCCAGTGATCTTTCTAAATTCATTGATCAGGTTCCAGTATAAATTATTACTCTCTTTGGTTACTGTTTGTACCCTTGCGGTACCATCTATGTGAGTCACGGCGCCGAGCAGATCAATTTTGTCTTGCCTGGTATCCAGAATAAATGTCATGAACGGGAATTCGTCCTGAGTTTCAGGAAACTCATAAAAATCAGCGGCGAATTCTTTCATGATCGATGGCGCAAATGGTCTATAACCTTCCCTAAGCTTCACCATTTCATTAATTCTGGATTTATTTTGGGATGGCCTTGGATCAGCCAAAATACTGCGATTACCCAATGCGCGCGGCCCAAACTCGGAACGGCCCTGAACCCAACCAATAACATTATCTTCGGCAATCAGCTGCGCAGTGTATGCGGCAATATCATTTACCTTTTCAAACGAAATTAAATCTTTCCATTGGTTTAACACCTGTAAGATTTGATCATTGTTTCCAATCTCTTTACCCCAATATACATTTTCCAGTTTATATTTTGGGGTCGATTGGTTAATTGCAAATTGGCTTCTTCTGATATCGCTGTAATCCAAGCCTAAATGATACGCGCATAAAGCAGCGCCCAAAGCTCCGCCAGCGTCATGTGATGCAGGATGCACAAATATTTTTTCAAATAAACCGGATTTTAATAAATTTCCGTTTGATGAACAGTTAAAAGCAACACCGCCTGAAAGGCAAAGGTTGCGGGCGCCAGTTAATGATTGGTGATGCTTTGCCATATGCAGGATTATATTTTCCAGGGCAACCTGCAAGCCCATTGCAAAATCTTTATGCTCCTGGGTTAACTCATTTTTCCTGGGCCCGACAAGGTCTGCAAGCGCCGCAAATTTTTCGCGGTGGAATTCGAATCTTCCTTCAGGTAATAAAGTGTACAAACTGTCGAATTCTTTTTGGAATACTTCCGGGCGACCATAGGGCGCCATTCCCATGACTTTGTACTCATCAAACATTGAGTAGCCCAGGTACAGAATCACTTCGTTATAAAAGTTACCCAGCGATTTATACTCAGGAATATAGTCCAGGTAATTAATGGTTTCGCCATCACTATGCAAGATAGCACCCGAAATAAAATCGCCAACACCATCCAGGGAAATAATCAAACTGTCGTTAAATCCGGATTGAAAATAGGACACCATCGCGTGGCAAAGCTGATGCGGAATAAAATGTATTTTTTGTTCATCGTACTGGATGCCAGTAGATTTATACAAAAAATCAACAATTCTTTTGGTGTGCGGAATAAATTCGGTACGCTCATACAATGAATTTTTTTTAAGGATTGATGTATGGCTCAATGAAAAAATACAGACCTTATCAACATCCGCAAGCGAGTAAGGTGTATTTTCAAAAACAGCCTGGACAGCATATTCAGGATGTTTGTTTGAATGCTTAACCCTGTTTAGCCTTTCTTCTTCAATAGCAGCGATAACCTTGCCATCTTTTATAAGCGCAACAGAACTGTCATGGTTAAGGATATTATTTGAGTCTTCCATATCATCAGATAAATATCTGTTACCGTCTGTAATACCGAGAATTAACATATATAATTTCCTTAAACTTTATTAGGTTTTTTGGCATCTTATCATAGGGATATAGATAAATATGCGTGACTGGAATAATCATTCACACGCCGATGGAAACATTACTTAATGGAAAGAAGATTTAGGCTAAAAGAATTTAGTCCAACCTGAACTGACAGTCCCTTAGAAAAAAGCGGTAAATATCAGCCCAGAGCTGAGCTAGTGCAACTCCTTGAGCATACATGCGAAACTTGATCCAATGAATGTCCTAAAGCGTGGCCTCGAGCAGATACAAATCATTCAAAAAATGTTACCGATTACACAAAATCAAACAAAATTCGTCTAAAATCAACAACTATTTATTTATATTTAACAATTACTCAGCTTAGCCATTATTATAAAATAACCTTATATATCAATAGATTAAAATACTTATCAGAGATAAAAGGATAAGGAAGTCAATTTAAAACCTAATAAATTCACTAATAAAAAAATAAAGGCACATAACAACCATATTGATAATGTAACCGTATTCATATATTGTTAACTGCATAAGGTTTAAAAATAGCCTGCAATAATAAGCCTGAACGAATAACCGATTTAAAGCGCTGATTATGGAAAGCTGTAGGCTGAAAAGGATATGAAAATGGTTGATACATCGAAAAATATTTCTCCGCTATTTCGAGCGCAAGTATTAGTACGCCAAAAAGAAAAACTTCATGGCGACGTTTTAATTGTCCCTACGCTAAGTCATTCAGTAATCACACTCGCGCTAATAGTTTGGGTCATATTAGTTTTTGCATGGCTATCTTTTGCTAAGTTTTCCCGCAAAGAAACTGTATTAGGCTGGCTAGAACCTTCTGCAGGCACAACTCCAATATATGCCGAACAAATAGGGACTGTGACAAAGATTATGGTTAAGGATGGCGATTTTGTTGCTAAAGGAGCCCCGCTATTTCAAATAGAAAATTTAAAAATTTTGAAAAACGGGCAATCTTTAACATCAGAGCTAATAAAGGAACTCCAGAATCAAAAACAACTGTTGGATGATCAAATTTCCTCAACCCCACAAACCTATCAAATTCGAAATAAAAGTTATCTGCACTCCATCGAGTCCGTATCACAAGCACGAAAAATAATAATTAATCAACTGGCAACGGTTACCGGACGACAAGATTTAATAATTACCCAAAAGAAAAGATTAGAAGCATTGAAACAACGTGGGCTAATATCCGCGCTAGATATTGACCATGCAACAGAGGAAGAGTTAAAGGTAAATAATGACCATGAGAATCTAGAACGAAATCTATTAGATAATCAAAGCGAATTGGATCGCTTGAGGGCTGAACAAGAATTGCTTTCTCACCAAGAGAAGGAGCAGCTTTTCCAATTGCGCACAAAATTGAGCGATATAAGTCAGCAACTATCGAGAATAAATGGCGAACAGGTAAGAGTCATCAGATCCCCAGTTGCAGGTGTCGTTAATAGTTTGCAAATTCACGAAGGTCTTCAGCTCGGTTTAGATCAGCAAATTCCTCTAATAACATTACTTCCAAGTGGTGAGCAACTCCATCTTCAACTACTGGTTCCTGTGCGCTCTATCGGTTTTATAGAAATTGGGCAAATGTTAAATGTTCGTTACGATGCATTTCCTTATCAAAAATTTGGGGTGTATCACGCAAATCTGAATATTATTTCGAAAGCTCTTTTATTGCCAAACGAGATTCGTCAATCTGCCGTTCCTTTTAAAGAACCTGTATATCGGGTTACCGCCTCTATAACTCAAAATTACGTTCATGCTTATGGAAAAGACTTCGCACTTAAACCGGGAATGACTTTGTCTGCAGACATTAGCTTGGGGGATAGAACATTATTGGAATGGTTGCTTGAACCTATATACAGCTTGAGAGGGCGTATATGAGTTCAACGCAAACTGCAAAATCACTTAGACTGCTTTTTAAAAGTAAAAATCATGTTCCTCAATTCATGCAAACGGAAGTAGCTGAATGTGGTTTAGCATGTCTTGGTATGGTGGCGAGTTATTTTGGTTATGACTCAGATTTAATTAGCCTACGAAGGAAATTTCCTATTTCAAGCAAAGGACTAAATCTAAAAAATTTAATGGATTTAGCAAACCAGCTTTATTTAAACGCACGCGCAATAAGAACTGACATAGATAATTTAAATCACATCAAGCTTCCCTGTATTTTGCATTGGGATATGAACCATTTTGTAGTTTTAAAAGCCATAAAAAATGGTTCATATTTAATCAATGATCCAGCACAAGGTGAGAAAGCTTTAACACAAGCAGAGATAAAAGAATATTTTACAGGCGTTGCATTAGAATTAACACCAACTGTAAATTTTGTAAAAAAAGAAGAGAAAAACGAGCTTAAACTTGGCGATTTTTTTTCGCACATTATTGGCTTCAAGCGCAATTTGGCAATATTACTTTGCCTCTCTCTGCTGCTAGAGTTATTTTCTCTAGCCTCCCCCTATTACATGCAAACTGTTGTTGATGATGTATTACTGCGCGATGACCGTAATTTGTTAATAGCACTTTCTATTGGATTCTTTTTATTAGTTATTATCCAAATTGGTACGAGCCGCTTACGAGAATTGGTTGTTCTAAATATCTCTTCACGGTTAAGTTTGCAAATGTCTACCAATCTATTCACGCACCTCATTAGATTGCCTTTGAATTATTTTTCCAAGCGTCACATCGGCGATATAGTGTCGCGTTTTGGCGCATTAGCTACCGTTCGAGAAATGCTAACGCATAGCCTAGTGTCCGTTATCATCGACGGATTATTAGCAAGCCTCACTTTAGTCGCGATGTTTTTTTATAACGCAGAGCTGACCTTTGTAGTAATAGCAGTAGTTATTCTTTATGCATTATTAAGATGGGCTTTCTTTTATCCTTTTAAAAAACTTAATGAAGAAATTTTAGTCGCCTCAGCTAAAGAAAGTTCCCACTTTATGGAATCGCTTCGCGCGATACAGACAATAAAAATATTTGAAAAGGAAAATGAACGAATCAATCAGTGGCAAAATCGATTGGTCGATGTCATGAACAAATCTGTACGAATCTCTAAATGGAGCATTATTTACAGCAGCATAAATGGATTGCTTTTTGGATTGGAAAACATTTTTATCGTTTATTTAGCAGCCAATAACGTCATAGACAATATCATGACTATAGGGATGCTCTATGCATTCATGTCCTATCAAGGACGATTTATTGGTGCTATGGATGGATTAATTAATCAATGGATTCAACTGAAGATGCTAAACGTACAACTAAATCGTTTAGCAGATATCACATTCACTCCACAGGAAAATGCAAATCAGAATATCACTACAAACCTCTTACAAGATTCCTTAGCAACGGAAAATAAAGCAATTTATGCTCAACTAGACCCCATTTGTGATAGCAAAATAACCGGGAAAATTGAAGTCAGGGATTTAGGTTTTAGATACAGCCCTTACGAACCCTATGTATTTAAAAATATAAACTTTGTTATTGAAAGCGGGGAAACTGTTGCAATTATTGGTGAGAGCGGTTGTGGAAAATCAACTTTACTTAAATGTCTTTTGGGTTTGATTGAGCCCACAGAAGGACAAATATTAATTGACGATAAACCTATTCATTCATTAAGAACCTTTCGCTCACAAATCGCTGCAGTCATGCAAGATGATCAGCTTCTAGCAGGTGATATTGTTGAAAATATTAGCTGCTTTTCCTCACAGGTTGATATTAATAAAGTTCTACATTGCTCAACCATGGCGTGCCTGCATGAAGAAATCATGCGAATGCCAATGCAATATCAAACACTGATTGGTGACATGGGTTCCAATTTAAGTGGTGGTCAAAAGCAACGCTTGATTTTAGCTAGGGCACTTTACCGCGAACCCAAAATACTTTTTATGGACGAAGCAACAAGCCATCTCGATGTTAAAAACGAATCAATTGTGAATGAAAATATTCGCAATCTCGCGATAACTCGGGTGATTGTTGCCCACCGACCGGAAACGGTCGCATCTGCAAGGAGGCAGATAATGGTTGGTTCTCACAGTGGGAACTGAAATGTGTTTATTAAATATAGGATATTAAAATGACTAGTATTAACAATGCGAACTTTTACGATGAAAAATTCCCTATTCGTGAATTGACACTTGATGAACTTGAAGCCGTTCAAGGCGGCAACTGGTTTACTAATCTCGTTTCCAGCTTAGTTGGCGGAGGCAGCAGTGGAAGTGACTCAAATTCAGGTACCCAAAATAGCGGTATTGCATCTGGCAATGGTTTAGGCAATCAGACGGGCAGTAATAGTGTCCAAATTAATGGTAGCGGGCCAGTAGTTATTAATAATAACTATGGCTGCCCTCCTACTGGCGCTTCAAACTCCAGTTCTTCTAGCTCTAGTTCATCCAGTTCGAGTTCATCTAGTGCTGGTTCAGGTGGTGCAGCGTAAGCATCGCTTTCAATATCGTGGCGTCCCCCCGCCACGATATTCCAAATTAAGGAAGTTAATTCAATGTCAATCTCCTCCCAAACATTAGCTAAGTTTTTTTTATTCACGACAATTTTTCTTACAACTATTGTTGGTGGAGTAATTATCTACATATACCAGTTTAAAATTAATAACCCCATGATTTGGGATGTATCTAAAAATGATAAACATTTTTATCTTGGTGCCTCTTCGCATAGGTTGCCCCCCAATAATGTTCCTAAATCTTATTTCGACATATTAGATAAAGTTGAAAATTTTTACACAGAACAAAATGCAGACTGTCATCTTGTCTTCTCTGAGCTTTTCAAAAATGAATCCAATCAGTATTTTCAAGATCGATTCTCTAACGACCAACAGAGTTACTTGCAAGCATTTTTTAAGAAGTATGGCGGCGATAGTGATTTAGATAGACTCACAACACCCACAATTTTGAGCATGATGTATGTTAATTTTGATAATTATTATGGTTGGGCTTATGAGTTTGGAGTTGAAACATTGCTTTTCGAACACCTACGAACTACACATCGCCTGGAGTATGTATACGCAGGAGGTTTAGAAGCTCAGGATTTTTGCGACACTTACAATGCTTATTTCAAAGAAGTAGCAAACCACCCAGAGCTTTATTTCAAATTAGGCTCAATTGAAGCAACGCCTGTAGTGATAGAGGCGAAACTCAAAGCGTGGAGAATGGGCGATTTCGAAAATCTCATTGCATTATCTCAACTGACAGTAATAGATAATAAATATATAAATATGCGTAACCGTAAGTGGATTAATAAAATAAATGAAATAATTACAAATGAACACTATAAATTAAGTTTTATTGTTGTAGGAGCAGCTCATTTTCCTGGTGAAAACGGAATGCTCAGTCTGCTTGAGCAACAAGGATATAGCATTAAAAGATTAGACGTGGGAGATGAAGAGCAAGGTAATTATGTATATTATCTTTCGGGATGGTCGTTTAAAATTTTTAAGGCGCTTTCTCTTACCACATTTTTAAGTTTATTTTTATTTATTATTTTTTCTGTACATCTAGCTTTAATAAAATTAAAAATCATCAGAAGCTAATAAAAACCATATCATTTTTTGTGGTTTTCGATAAAGGAATCTATCTAGTGCGAATTTCAGCTATTAATGGAGTTAAGTTTTTTCTGAGTATGACAATTTTTCTTGCAACCATTATTGGCGGAATCATTATCTACATATACCAATTTAACATCAAAAACCCAATGATTTGGGATGTATCTAAAAATGATAAACATTTTTATCTTGGTGCCTCTTCGCATAGGTTGCCCCCCAATAATGTTCCTAAATCTTATTTCGACATATTAGATAAGGTTAATAAATTTTACATGGAAGCAAGTGCAGATTGCAGTAGCACTTACTCTGAGCTATTTGAAAATAGCACTAATCAATATTTTACAAATAGATTTTCTAAAAAACAGACGCAATACTTACAAGAGTTTTTTAGAAAATATGGCGGCGGCAGTGATATAAACACGTATACAACACCTGCTATTTTAAGCTCCATGTATTCTAATTTTGATAACTATTATGGATGGACTGGTGAGTTTGGTATAGAAACCAGCCTTATGAATCATTTAAACTTTACCAATCGACAAAAGGAAGTTTTTGCCGGTGGATTAGAGGGCCAAGATTTTTGTGACACTTACAATACTTATTTCAAAGAAGTAGCAAACCATCCAGAACTTTATTTCAAATTAGGCTCAATTGAAGCAACACCTGCGGTGATGACTGCGAAACTCAAAGCCTGGAGAGCGGGAGATTTCGAAAATCTCATTGCATTATCTCAACTGACAGCAATAGATAATGAATATGCAAATGTTCGTAACCGTAAATGGATTAATAAAATAAATGAAATAATTAAAGATGAACATTATAAATTAAGTTTTATTGTTGTAGGAGCAGCTCATTTTCCTGGTGAAAACGGAATGCTCAGTTTGCTTGGGCAACAAGGGTATAGCATTAAAAGGTTAGACGTGGGCGATGAATGGCAAGAGAATTATGTATATTATCTTTCTGGATGGTCGCTTAAGCTTTTCAATGCACTTTCTTTTACTATGCTTGGGGCTTTGTTTTTATTCCTGATTTTCTCCGTATACATCGGACTAATAAAATTAAAAGTTATCAAAAATTGACTCGACAAGGATTGTAAAATGCTGAGAATTTTATTTGTATTGCCGGGTCTGCCTTTATCAAACGGATCGGGAGGACTTCTTCGTAGCTACCAGATATATCGCGAGCTACAAGAATTCGCCGTTGTAGACGTGCTCAGTGCAGACCATGGATTAATACCTGACAACATAATTCAAGAGTTTAAGAAAGAAAATCGTTACCTGGGAAGAATTATTGTTCCTGCAGGAGTTCCTTATGAAAGACAAAACAACCAGCTGCATAAAGCTATACAAAAACTCACTGAATTAGAAAATTACGATGTCGTAATTGGCAGATATTACGGGGCAGCTTTTGCATTAGGTCTTTTTGCTCTACCCAACTTCATATTGGATTGCGACGATTGCATTTTAGAAATTTTATGGCAGTGTTATTGTGCCCCTCAAGCAATAAAAGGCAAAGATAAAAACGCTATCAATATATTAAAACAAAACTATCAAATAGCTGAAAAATTATATTTAGAAAATCTTGCTAAAGCAAAGATATGCCTGTTTGCAAAAAAATCTAATCGTCACCTTTGGTCAGAAAATTTTCGTGTTTATCACAACCGTATTCCTTTTCATGAACCTATAGCATGTGATGAGCTCAATCCACAGCCGCTGAAAATACTATTTATAGGGTCTTTAGGTTATAGGCCTAATTATGAAGGGCTTGATTATTTTTTAAAAAATATTTGGCCTAGTGTGCTCGCTATTAACTCATGCGTAACCTTAAAGATAGTTGGCGGTGGTCTCCCCAAGGAATTCTCACGAAGATGGTCTCGCATACGCAATTTGGAAATGTGTGGCTTTGTAGAAAATATTATTGATGTTTATTCAGATTGCAGTTTTTCCATATCGCCTATTTATTTGGGCAGCGGGACGCACATGAAAGTTTTGGAGTCTTTAATGTTTGGTTTGACTATGGTTATTTCGCCAATGTCGCACAGAGGCTATGAAGATACTTTACGTCACGGTGAGGAGCTTTTTGTTGCAAAGAATAATGAAGCTTTCGCTAACTTCATTATCGAACTTATCAACTCACCAGAAAAACGTAAGCAAATGTCACTACAGGGCCGCGAAAAAGTACTGCGTAACTTTACGATGGATGAAAGTAGTAATTTTTTTAAATCACTGGCTATCAGTCACTTTCAATAATTTTAGAATAAGATCCAGGAGCAGATATGGATAAATTACTTTTGGACACCCAAGTTCCATTTACGGTAGTTAAATTGTTAAATGTAGAATCCATATGGATTCATGAAAATATTAATGATTGGTTACCCAATATATCGACTGAGATGCTACCTGATACATATGGATACGTAGTCCCTGAAACGGAATGCCTTGAACATTGTTCGTTTTCCTTTAACGATAATTTAATTGCTTATGCAGAGAGATATGGCGGTATAGGCTCTGCGTCAAATGGTGGAGGAGCGAGATGTGGAAATTTTAACGGAGTTCAAGTTAAAGGTTTGGGGCAATCGCCCGTAGTTGGCAGAGATGCTGAGCGTTGGCATGCCCATGGTAATCTGGCATTGAGGGTTGCAGTTTATGAGGCAATATTTTCAGAAGTATTGTGCTTTTTGCTTCCACATGGAGCAGCTCATTGTTACGGTATTTTGGGTACAGGTGAAGAAACTGCATATGATACTTATTTTGATGATGAGGAAATAATCTACGCTAGAGGTGCGTTAATGCTAAGGGAAATATGCTCACGCCCTGCACATTTTATTCCGGCAGGTGGATTTTCCGTTCATCCAAAATATAAAGACATCACTTCTTCTGATGTTGCGCGCTTGCGTTTACTTTACAAATCGCTACCTGAGCAAAATTTAGGTACGAAAGGTTTTGTGTCTTACCTGGGAAAATATTTGGCCTGTTGTGCCAACCAATTTGCGTGCGCAAAGGTGAACAGAATAGCTCACGGAGCACTAAGCCCTTCAAATTTATCTATGGACGGAAAATGGTTGGATTTACCTAAAATTAATTTCATGAGTTTGGGGCATAACTATACATCGTTAACTACACATTGGGCTTATTCGTTTTATGATGAACCACATATAGCAGTAGACTCGATCAGAGAAATAATCTACGCCTTCAATAAGTATACAAATAGTAATTTTAATCCATCACCGCTGTACTCTTATTTCTGGTCACAATTTGAAAATTGCATTTTGTATCACACAGGTAGTGTATTTGGTTTCAGCCACCATCAAATTATTAGCTTGCTTGAGAATGATGAGTATAAAAATTTATCTAAAAGTTATGTGTCATTATTAAATTCGGGTAAAGAAATTTTACAAGGAGATCCCGATGATAATAAATATAAGGATTTGATGCCTCTGTACCTGGAGCATGTATTTTCCAATCCACTCTCTTCCCATGAGAATATGCAATTCTCAATATCCCAGAACCACATGGAAAAAATTTTACATACTTTAACCAATGGTTTACCCACTCCAAAGCCGACTGTGACTAGTGTAATTTTACGCGCATTAAAACGCTCCTACTTACACAACTTTTTTTACAGAGCCCGAATCTCCAAGATCGGAGATGATATAACCATGTCAAAGACGTCGAAGGATATCTCTGATTTCATTCAATCTACTATTGATACAGCAAGATGGATTTACGCTTCTGGAAATAAAAATGTCATTATTTTTCAAAACAAAACTGAAAAATTGATTTATTCACCCTGCCTCGATGCTTATGAATTTCATGAAATCGTTGGATGCACATCGTTTAAGAACGAAAAGGATTTGTTAAAGCATATAGAAAACACAAATCACATTAATTTCATTATTTATGACTACGACTTTAAACCTTATGTAGTGAGATTAATTTCTTATTTAGAAAACCTTAAATTCAAATGCTGATCTATTAAAAAGTGGATAAATTAAATTGTCAAACTCTCATGAAAGCTTCTTTACCATATGCCAATTGCGTGCGTCATCCGAACAAATTATTTCTCCACCCCTATTCTCTATTTATCGCGATTGTGCAGAATCTGGATGTGTATATTTTATCCTAAGCCCTTATGGCCATCCGATAGGATATATTGTTTGGGCCAACGCAAGTAAAGAGTCAGTTGTTCGATATAAAAACAAAGATCAGTTACCCTCCTGTTCTTACGAATTCAACGAGGGCTACTTTTGCCTGCTTATTGACATTTTAGTCCTACCCCAATGGCGTTATTACGCACGAGCACACATCAATAATTTCTTGAAGAAAAAGAAATTTATTGTCTTTAACAGGCGAGGTATTTTTAAAATCAAAAGAATGAAAAGCTGACTTAACTTTTAAATACAACTTCATTTAAATTTTTTTACATTTAAAATTGATTTGTTAATACTCATCAAACCGTAGATAATGTGGCAAAATAGAATAAAAATACTATTCATCAAAGAAGCGTATTAGCAATTTTACATTGTCCGGAAATTACCAGATGGTTATATCTAATAATGAAATACATTTATGGTTTTTTAACGATGATGATGAAACAAACTCTTTTGACCTGCTCCAATGCCGTGCGCTTTTAACTATTGAAGAATGTTCAAAAGTAGATCGCTTTAAATTTACAAGACATAAACAGCAATACTTGATGACCCGCGCAATGCTAAGGTCAGTTTTATCATTCTACGATGGCAACATTCGTCCTGAAGAATGGCAGTTCAATATCAATGAACACGGCAAACCTTATATTTCTAATAGCTCGCTTGCAATCCCATTAAAATTTAATATTTCCCACACCGAAAAGATGATTGTGCTGGCGATTGTGCTCGATCAGGAAATTGGTGTAGATGTTGAATATTTTCCCAGGATGAATGACGTGCTGGAGATAGCAAAAGGCTTTTTTTCTACGCTTGAAGTTGAGCAATTATTTGCGCTCCCGCCGGAACAGCAGGAGGCTCGTTTCTTTGATTTATGGACATTAAAAGAAGCTTACGTAAAAGCGCGAGGCACAGGATTATCTGTTCAATTTAATTCGTTCAGTTTTAGTTTTTCAAATGAAGGGATTGCAATGATTTTTCACCAGGAGCCGGAGCAGCAACACGAGCCCTGGAAATTCTGGCAGATAAGCCCAAGCGACCAACACAAAATAGCGGTGGTCATTAGGGAGCAAAATGCCAATAATCCCTATTCTATATCCATGCGAAATTTTATTTCCCTATCCAACTTTACAGAGATACATCACCCTATTGCAAAGGGAAACGCGATTGAAGATTAATCATTTTCTTTAAATCTGATTAGCAATTGCCACCTGTGCGAAACAAAGATGGCAATTTATATTCTCTTACATTTATTCCATATTATTCTGTAGCTTAATGGGAAAGTTTATAACGTTGTTCCCGATATAATATGGATGGCAAAATTACATGCGCCATAGCTTTATCAACCTGTGCTTCGGTAGGCTTTTTCTTTATCAAGGTTAATTCACCTTTGGTTGCATCATATTGCCCCAGGATTGGTGCTTGCCTTGGCCTTAAAATAGTTGCCGTGTCACCTTCCAGCCACGCGAAGTAATTATCGAACTGCATTAATGCGCGACCGGGTGAGTCGCTATCTTTTGCGAAGTCACGACCAATCATTGGATGCTCGCTTGTAATACCCATCAAGGATAACAACGTTGCACCCAAATCAATTTGGCTGGCTAATGCGGTGATGTGTTTGGGTTGAATATCGGCACCCAAAATCAATCCCGGGATATGGAACTTTTTAATTGGTACAAGATTATCGCCATAGACGCGGTTATCGTGGTCAGCCACAATTAAAAATACGGTATCTTTCCAATAATCCTGCTTTTTGGCTTCGCTAATAAATTTCCCCAAAGCATAATCAGCGTATTTCACGGCATTGTTAACGGTTTGCTTATTGGTATCGTGCAAATCAATGCGGCCATCAGGAAACTCAAAAGGTTCGTGATTGGATGAGCTAAAAATCAAACTGAAGAAAGGTTTATTTTCCGAGTGCAATTGCTTTAATCGCTCCAGCGATTTATTGAATAAATCTTCATCGCTCGCACCCCAACTTCCCACAAAAACCGGGTTTGTAATGTCATCGCGATCAACTACCTGCTGGAAGCCATTGCCAGTAAAAAAGCCGCGCATATTATCAAAATGCGCTTCACCACCATAAACAAATTCGGTGTGGTATCCCTGTTGTCCCAAGCCCAGTGCGAGGGTGTAAAAATTGCGTTGTGCAAGCGAAAGTTTAACTACGCTACGTGCAGGCGTTGGTGCATAACCTGAAACAACGGCTTCAATGCCGCGTACTGAACGCGTCCCCGTTGCATATAATTGTTCAAACCACCAACCTTCGTTTTTTAATTTTTCCAATTCAGGTGTAACCGGCAAACCACCCAGGGATTCTACAAATGTGGCTCCCAAACTTTCTTCCAATACAATAACTAAATTAAGTGGCTTTTCGCGCTGCACTGCCGGTGTCTGGCGATGCAAGGTTGGATAATCTTTTGACGTAAATTCGTAATCGCGCAACCAGGGCATGGCTTTCACTTGCTGGAATACTTTTTCACGTGGAAATGGCCCGTAAATTTCTGACGAATTGGCTTCAATTCGCAAAGCTGCTATGGCTTCCAGCACGGACCAACCGGAATTGATGATGAGTGAATTCACCATCGCATCGCCGGTTAATGCAAACAAGGCGGGATTTGCCGGGCGGTGATCTGTGGTAGATCGAACCTGGAAAAAGACAATGATAAAAACCAATGGCCAGGATAATAAAACCTTTTTGCTGGACCATAGGGATGCATGAGCAGATGCCGATTTCAATAATGCAAAAATAGAGGCGCCCAATAAAATCGTAAAACCGACACCTAAAATTAATGCGAGGCGAAAACCATTCCATAACGTAGAAAAAACTTCTTTTGGGTATGACAGGTACTCAATAAATAAACGATTGGGGCGCGCATCAAACTGCATCATAAATGGTGGAGTGGAAAGCTCCATAAAAATAACAAACACCAATGCGAAGGTTGCCCAGCAAAGATTAAACAACCACCATACCCGCGCCGTTAATTTGTGCGCAAGGAAAGGCGCAAGCAGAACCACGATTGCGACAAAGTATCCCATTAAAATGAGATCGGCGCGCACGCCCTGGATAATCATTTCACCTAAAATCCCTGTCGCTTTTACACGCTCCCACTGCCATGCAATTAACGCGATGCGGGAAATCGATAACACCCCCAGGCCAACCAGCAACATTTGCACAGCAGTCACATAGGGACCAGCCCATTGCGTCATTGACGCCAGGCGCGCGGCAAAGCCTGAAAGTCGCTGATGTAATGCTCCAAAAATCTTCATGTTTTAGTTCCTGAACAGGCTTATTGAGGGAAGTGTGCGCTGAGCGGTACGCTAGGCTAGTTAATGGGTAATCCGTTATAATTCTTTTTTGCACAAAATTATACATCACCCATTTAATTCCAGCATCAAGGGGCTAGAGTTTGACGCACTTAACTTATGGTTACCTTAGCATTGGTCCTTACCAGGGAAATATTGCACCAGAATTCGACGGTGATATTCTGCGCGCCCAATTGATTCAGATTGTCGATAAATTAAATAATCCCGAAGCCGTGCGACTTTCCAGCGGCGCTGACTATGTAATCAAAGTTCCTTTTGCAACGGCTACCGGTGAACTCCTCGTCGCGCTCAAAGTTTTCAAACGCCAAAGCTGGTTGAAGGATCGTTTTGATCGCAAAAATAAATCCAAGGCCGAGCGCTCCTATATTGCAGCGCGCTATTTGCAAGAGCATCACATAGGAACACCGGCACCAATCGCCTGGCTTGACCGCTGGGAAAATAACCGTTTAGTGGAAAGTTATTTTTTAACCCTGTTCCAACCGGCCATTTGCCTGCGCGATGCACTCACGGATATTTATTACGGCGCGCGCAACAGCGAGCCTTTGATGGAGTTGATGTATTTAGTTGCACCCGCGATAAAAGCCATGCATCAAGCGCAGTTTATGCATGGCGATATGGGCAACCAAAATATTTTATTGCCAAAAAACTCCGACGGCACCTGGGCACAGCCGCAATTTATTGATTTGAATCGCGCCCGTATCCTGGATCGTCCGCTTACGGATAAGGAGCGCGCGTTTGATTTATCGCGCCCGATCTTGCCGGGTAATTATCTTAAGTATCTCAAGCACATTTACTTTGATAATCAGGATATTCCGCGCAGCCTCGACAATTATGAAAGTATTTATCGCAAACGTTTTGAGCGGCATCGGCATTCACGTAAATTTCGCCACCCGATTCGCTATTTGAAAAATCGTCACAAGCCGCCAAATCATGTCAGCTATCCGGATTCAAAAGATTATTGGTTGTGGGATGAAAAAACGGCACAGCCAATGATTGCGCTTTCGCGCGATGAAAAAAATCGCGAACGTTTTTTATTAAATTCCCTGGTGATAATTGGCAAGGCAATTACCGCTTTACCCACCATTTACACCCACTATAAAAAACTCAAGGCCCAAAGTTTTCAACAACCTGTTGTGCTTAAAGATCGTATTGGTGTGGCGTTGCATCCCCATGAAAATTACCTTGAGCAGGAATTAGCTCTCTTGGGCCTACTCGGCAATCCGCCCGTGCTTATTCGCTTTTGTCGCCATGAGAGCGAAGCACAATGGAACCAAACTATTGAATTGATTCATAAGCTCCACGCATCGGGTGTGGAGGTGATGGTTGCCTTATTGCAAGATCGCCAGGCCGTTTTGCAACCGCAATTGTGGCTGCATTTTTTAACCAAAATAATTCCTGCGATTGCTGACCAGGTTAGCCATATTGAAATCACCCATGCCTTTAATCGAATCAAATGGGGAATCTGGAATTTAAAAGAATGGCGTGCGCTAATCGCACCGGCATTTAGATTGCAACAGCAATATCCCCACATAAAATTAACGGGCCCGGCTTGTATTGATTTTGAATATTTACCTGTTATTGCGGCGTTAAAATCTTTATCGCCGGGCCAAACATTTTCGGCACTTTCGCATTTGCTGTATGTGGATAGGCGCGGTGCACCTGAAAATCCACAAGGCCCTTTTGCGACGCTGGAAAAATGCGCGTTGCTCAAAGCCTTAACCGCAGTGTCACCACAGTGCGACGATAAAGTCATTATTTCTGAAGTAAATTGGCCGCTCGAACATACTGATATCTGGTCACCCATTGTGTGTCCTTATGCCACACCGAAATGGCAGCGATTACCTTCGGGCGAGAGTGAAGAAAAATACGCGAATTACATGCTGCGCTATATGGTGATTGCCATTTGCTCTGGCCACATCGACCAATTATTTTGGTGGCGCTTGTCGGCAAAAGGTTATGGCCTGGTGGATGACCAGAACCAATTTAAACCACGCCTTGCGTTCGCGGCTTTGCAATATTTTTTCCTGCGCCTGGGTGATGCAACCTTTATTAAAAAGTGGCCTTCAGAAAAAAATACTTATGTCATGGAATTTAATAATGCAACGCAGCAAATATTAATGGTGTGGTGCACAGAAGGTGTATCGACAGAATTGCCAAAGTTTGATGCACAAAAAATGTATGACCGCGATGGAAATAGAATCACAACGGCGATGATTTCCGAGGCGCCAATTTATCTGGTCAGGATGCTGTAATCCTATTGGTTGGATTAAGTGACGTTTAGATTACCAATTTGTAAAATATTGGTCGGCGATATTTCCTATTGGTTTTCGACAGCCTAAGCGACGACTGCTATATTGCAAATCTCAAGGGGTGTTTTACAGCACAAAGTTGCAGGTAAACCAGATGTCATCTATGGGTAGATGGAAGCTATGAAGTCCGATATTCCTGCCGATTTTGTTGAGCTTTATCGCCGTGCAAAAGCACAATTGGATAGCCAGATAAATGCTGACGATGACGACACAACTCAAGAGGATAGACTTCAGCGCGAAATCCAGATTTATCAAACAGCGCTGAAATTACAGCGCGATGAATTGCGCACGCGCGAAGTTGATTTGCATTTGCAAAATCGGTTAATCGAAACCTCCCAGGCGTTAACGCATGTTGGCAGTGTGGAATTGGATGTCGCCACACGACAATTGCGCTGGAGTCCCGAAACCTATCGCATCCACGATACAACCCCCGAAGAATTTAATCCCAGCCTGCAAGATAACCTTGAATACTACACCCCGGAATCGCGTCCCATTGTCGCGGCTGCGCTCAAAGCGGCACTTGAAGAAGGAAAAGTGTTTGATATTGAAGTGGAAAAATACACGCTGAAAGGCCGGAAAATACATATACGCACCACCTGCATTCCCACCTACGAAAACGGCAGGCTCGTGAAGTTCACGGGAATTTACCAGGACATTACCGAGCGCAAACTCAAGGAAAAATTAATCCTTGAAAAAGAATATTTATTGTCTGAATCACAGCGCATCGCACACATTGGCAGCTGGAGTTGGGACCTCGTCAATCGCGCCGTTATCTGGTCCGATGAAACTTATAAAATTTACGGTCTTACGCCCGAGCATTTTATTCCGACGCGCAAAGCATTTTTCAGTTTGATCCATCCTGATGACCAGGCCGTCATTGTCCAGTGGCGACAACAATGTATTACTGGCGAAGCGGCGACTGAATTGGAATTTCGGATTATCCGCCCCGATGGAAATGTACGGTTTATTAATGGCCGCGGACGATTTGAGCGCGATCACCTCGGTAACCCGCGCCGCATGATGGGCACGGTGCAGGATATTACCGAGCGCAAGCAGGCAGAGCTGTCGCAACAACACCAGAGCCGCATCCTCGGAATGATTGCTGAAAAGCAATCGCTCGCCGGGTTACTGGATACCATCGCGCGCGATATTGAATACATTAATCCCAGCGTCAGGTGCACTATCCTGCTGCTCGATGAATATGGCCAACACCTTCGCCACGGTGCAGCGCCGAGCATGCCGGATTTTTTTATCAAGGCCATTGATGGCGAAACCATCGGGCTTGGCCGCGGCTCTTGCGGTACGGCGGCATTTACCGGTGAACGCGTGATTGTTGAAAATATCAATACGCATCCCTGGTGGGCCGATTTCAAAGAGTTAGCGCTGGAAGCCGGTTTGGAAGCCTGCTGGTCGCAACCTATTTTGTCGTCGGACGGCAAGGTCATGGGAACCTTTGCCATGTACCATCATCGCCCCAGCACACCCACGGATGCAGATCTTCATACCATAGAAGTAGAAGCGAGGCTTGCCGCCCTTGCCATTGAAAAAGACCGGGACCGCCGGCGCCTGGAGTTGGCGGCCAGTGTTTTTACCCATGCGGGGGAAGGCATTATTATCACAGACGCGCAGGGAAATATCGTGGATGTGAATGAGACCTTTAGCCAGATCACCGGTTATTCCCGGGCGGAAGTCCTGCGCAAAAATCCGCGCCTGTTGCAATCTGGTCGACATGCCCCGGAATTTTACAAACACATCTGGAGCGACCTTAACACCAAAGGATTCTGGTCAGGTGAGATTTGGAACAAACGTAAAAACGGTGAAACTTTCGCGCAAATGCAAACGATTAGCGCAGTCATGGATGAGAATGGCAAACCCATTAATTATGTCAGCCTGTTTACCGATATCACGCCGCTTAAAGAGCACCAGCAACAGCTGGAGTACATCGCCCATTACGATGCCCTGACTCGCCTGCCCAATCGTGTGCTGTTGGGTGACAGGTTAAAACAGGCAATCTCCCGCAATCACCGTATCGGCAACTCGCTCGCGGTGCTTTATATAGATCTCGATGGTTTCAAAAGTATCAACGATAACTACGGTCATGACGTAGGCGACCAACTTCTGGTAACCGTTGCCGCGCGCTGGACTGAAGCCTTGCGCGAAGGCGATACCCTGGCGCGCATTGGCGGTGATGAATTTATTGTGATCCTGGTTGACCTTGAGAATACCCACGATTACGAAGATATTTTGCAGCGCCTGCTCGACTCGGCGGCAGAGCCTATGATGGTTAATGAAAAATTACTGCATGTTTCTGCCAGCATCGGGGTAACGCTTTATCCGCAGGACGGCTCGGATGCCGATCAACTTATGCGCCATGCCGACCAGGCGATGTACCTGGCCAAGCAAGCAGGAAAAAATTGCTACCACTTGTTTGATGTCGCCAAAGATGTCGCCGTTAAAACCCATCGCGAAAGCCTCGACCATATTCGCCAGGGACTCCTGAAAAATGAGTTCGTGCTTTACTACCAACCCAAGGTCAATATGCGCACTGGCGCTGTGATTGGTGCAGAAGCGCTGATTCGCTGGCAGCACCCGGAACGAGGTTTATTACCGCCTTCCGCATTTTTGCCCATTATTGAAGACCATATTTTCAGCATTGACCTTGGCGACTGGGTTATTAATGAAGCCCTCAGCCAAATGGGTGAATGGCGGCGCGCCGGTTTGGATTTGTCGGTGAGCGTAAACGTGGGTGCGCTGCAATTGCAGAAAGGACAATTTGTCCAACGTTTAAGGCACCAACTTGCAGTCCATTCCGATGTACCGCCCGGTAACCTCGAACTTGAGATATTGGAAACCAGCGCACTGGAAGATATTACCGATATCGCCGAACTCATGCGCCAATGTCGCCAGCTCGGCGTACATTTTGCGGTGGATGATTTTGGTACAGGCTACTCATCGCTCACCTATCTCAAACGCCTGCCAGCCGAATTGCTCAAGATCGACCAAAGTTTTGTACGGGACATGCTCGATGATCCCGATGACCTTGCCATCGTAAAAGGCGTGATAGGTTTGGCGCACGCGTTCCACCGCAAAGTCATTGCCGAAGGTGTAGAAACCATTGCGCACGGACAATTATTGCTCGCACAAAACTGCGAACTCGCACAGGGCTATGGTATTGCACGCCCCATGCCGGCCAGCGATATTCCCAAATGGGTCGCCAATTGGCAACCGGACAGTGCCTGGCTAAAAATGAATGCGCCGTAAATTTATTCCAGCCGCAAAATAATGCGGAAGATGAAAAAAAATCCGCGAAATTAAATTCAATGATTTCCCTGGCGATGAATTCCTAACAGGCTTCAACTGCTGCCATACATAATGAAGTAATGGAATAATTCAACCAAAAAAAAAGAGCGCCTAGGCGCTAATGCCAGTCAGTTAAGCTTACTGGCATTTTTGTTTTTGGATCATGCTGCTTTTTTTGAACGGATTACAGCGAGCTTTTTATTGGGAATTGTATGCAGATCCGTAGGATGGGTGGAGTGCAACGATACCCATCAATGCCTTTAAAATGTTGATGGGTATCGTTGCACTCCACCCATCCTACATTGCTACTAAAAATGAATGCGCCATGAATTTATTTCCGCCGCAAAATAATGCGGAAGATGAAAAAATTCCGCAAAATTAAATTCAATGATTCCCCTGGTGATGAATTCCTAACAGGCTTCAACTGCTGCCATACACAATGAAGTAAATGGAATAATTCAACCAAAAAAAAGAGCGACTATGCGCTCTTTTTTTAAAACAAAATTCATTTTATTGAATCGTATAAGTTACAGGTGTAGCGGCAGCGCTGCATTTGCCGTTGCACGCAGCGGGTAAATCAAAGGTGTACACACGCCCGCCATTAATTAATTCATCATTAACATCGCGCACACGAATTTGGAAATGGCTTGAGCCACCTTGCAAAATATAAGCTTGCCCCATATCCGTATTCATTGGCATTGGTGTCCACACTCCATTAATTAATTGCTCCACACCATGGATACCATTTTTCAAATGGTTGATTGAAATTGCCGGCCACCACAATTCTGCACCGGCCATAAAATAAATATTGATATCGCCAAGGTAATTCGGCGCCTCAATATAATACCAGGAAATCCTGCGATTATTATCATGGTTGGGTAACAGGTTTACGGTCGCACCATTCAATGCAAATAAATTCATGGATGCCAGCGAGAAATCCAAATGGTAGCGACTATCGCGGCACCAGGCGTTGTCATCACCGCAGGAATCGGCAACCAGCATATCTTGCGTCGCGCCTTCCAAACCATCTTTCACCCAACCCAAACCGCCGCGACAAAATGCCTGGCCTTGTGCGCCATCATTAAGTCCGCTGCAATATTCCTGGATTGTCACTCGCATCCAGCGGCCACAATTTTTACCATTATTAAATTCGCCGATATATTTAAGGTTATCACCGCTCAATGGGCGCGGATAAAAACTATAAACACCCGGTGTATTAAATACATTGAGCGCGACAAAACTCTGGGTTTCCAATTTATCCTGCGGAATTCCGCAACCACCATAAGGAACACCCAAACCATCAAAATGCGTGGACATGCCCACAACATCACTTGCTGCCGATGAATTTACCGAGCTGGACGATGAAACAGAACTGGAACTTTTTATACTCGACGACGAAATTCCCACCGAAGAACTGGAACTGCTGACCGATGTTTTTAATGAACTTGTAACCGATGAACTTACGGACGACGACGTATCACCCACAACACCATAAGGCGCCGGTTGCGCAGCGCAAGTTACGCGCGCAATACAACTTTTATTATTTTCATAACCCCAACCACTCGCTGTAGTTTCGCATAAAGGATACAAAGTACCGTACCAATTACACTGCGCTTTTGCGGCAGAACTTACGCTGGATGCCACCGAAGAAATTGCACTGGACGATGAAGACTTCACCGAACTCGATACTGAACTGGAGGTTTTTGGCGAGCTTACACTTGAGCTGCTTTTTGATGAACTGGTAGAAGCAACTGAACTGGATGTAACAGTGCCATCACAAACACTTCCACTAACCACAGGAATTTCCGCAAGCCCACTCGTTTTGGTTCCCTGGAAACCAAATTCCGCAGACTGGCCAACAGCAATAGTGCCATTCCAATTGACATTGGTTGCAGTGTAAGGATTTGCGCCTGTTACATTTGCATTCCAACTACTGGCAATCACATTGCTGCCCGTGTATTTCCAACTCACGGACCAACCATTGATCGGAGCTGTTCCGGTATTAGTAATACGTATAGTGCCGCCGAACCAACTATCGCCCTGGTTGTTAACAATATATTGGCAACTTGCAGATGCGTTGAAAGATACCGCAGCAAGTAAGGCTAACAGGGAAATAGATTTGCGTGAGAAAAAATATGAAACTGTTTTTTTTGAAATAGCGCCTTTTTTTGAAATAACACCAACGCCTGTCGATGCAGAATGAGGTAGATACATATGCAATTCCTGAGTGAATTGAAACCTGGTGAAGTTTCAATAAATTATTGTTTTACAGCTCGCGCTGCTGTTCAGGACACAAGGCAAAACACAATCTACCGCGAAGCAATTAACATCGCCCGCAAAAAAGATTGGAATACCTTTGTGCAAATTTATCTAGCCAAACAATATGATTTTTTCCGTGGCGCTGTGAGCCGATTTTTATAACTGCAATCCCTTACAGTGTCGCCTATGATAGTTCTTTTTACTGACAATGCACAGGCAATGAGATGCCAATACTGTGGCATAATAGTTGTCTATTCCATTCACCATGCATTAGTGTTTTCTTATGTGGATTAACCTTTCCCCGCTCAAAAAATACCGCGATTTCCGTCTACTATTCATCAGCCAAACCATCAGCTTCCTGGGCAATATGGTCAGCTATGTCGCCGTGCCTTACCAGGTTTATCTGCTGACGCAATCATCGCTTTATGTAGGCCTTTTGAGTCTTGCGCAATTAATTCCCATGTTATTTTTCAGTTTGATCGGCGGACAAATTGCCGATACCAAAGATCGCCGCCGTATTTTAATCGCCAGTGAAGCCATCATGGGAATATGTGTTTTGGTACTCATGCTGAATGCCTTACAAAGCCAGCCATCCATTGCACTTATTTTCCTGAGCACCATCATCATGCAAGCAACCAATGGCTTTCACAGCCCTGCATTGGGTGCGCTCTTACAAAAAGTCGTTAATGCGGAAGATTATGGCGCTATAGGTGCACTCGGCTCTTTGCGCAGCAGCGCAGCCATGATTCTGGGGCCGGCACTCGGCGGTATTTTGGTGAGCCAATTCGGGGTGGCATCTGCTTATATTTTTGATGTGGTAAGTTTTGGTTTATCACTCGCGTTGTTACTGCGTTTATCACCCGACTTGCGCACAACCGAAAAAGTGGTTTGGAAAATAAGTGCGTTCTTCAACAATATAAAAGAAGCATTCACTTATGCGTTGCGTCGCCAGGAATTATTGGGCACTTATTTTATTGATATAGCAGCTATGACCTTTGCATTTCCCCTCGCACTTTTTCCGGAAATGTCTAAAGACTGGGGCGGAGCTGATGCGGCGGGTATGTTATTTTCAGCCATGTCGGTTGGCGCTTTATTGATGGCAGTATTAAGCGGTTGGACACACAAAATAAAACGCCAGGGAATGATGGTCATTATGGCCGCTGCATTATGGGGAATTGCGATTGTTGGTTTGGGATTTTCAACTTATTTATGGTTAGCGGTTTTCTGGTTGGTACTTGCAGGCGCGTTCGATAGTTTGAGCGGAATTTTTCGCGGTGTGATTTGGAACGAAACCATTCCAAATGATTTGCGTGGCCGCATGGCGAGCCTTGAAATGATTTCCTACATGAGCGGCCCTTTACTTGGCAACGCGCGCGCAGGATGGATGGCCGCACAGCAAGGCTGGCACACTGCAATTAGTTTGGGCGGAGCCATTTCTTTTATCGCCGTTATTGTATGCGCGCTTTTGTTACCCGCATTTTGGCATTATAAATCCACCGCTATTTCATCATCAGAAACCATGTAGATAAATACGCCGAAACCATAAAACTTCGCATAAATCGTTCAAAAAAATGTGTACGTTAACCAACTGAATCCACTGCTTGCACAGGCGCAGAATATCCTCAATACACGTTTGTGCGAGGTTGGGCTATGAAAAAGTTAATATTGGTTTTCGTACTCATATTGGCAATTCCAGCGTTCTTGCTTGTGGGCTGTTTGGGAAAACCCGATAAAATAAATCCGGTCGCCAATTTCCAGGCCGATAAATATTTAGGGAAATGGTATGAAATTGCGCGCCTGGATTATTACCACGAGAAAGGTTTAAACCAGGTTACTGCAACCTATAGCCTGCGTGATGATGGTGGCATTAAAGTCGTTAATCGCGGATACCTTTCTGAAAAAAATAGATGGCGCGAATCAGAAGGCAAAGCCTATTTTGTAGAAGATAAAAATACCGGATATTTAAAAGTTTCATTCTTCGGGCCGTTTTACAGTTCCTATGTTATTTTTGATCTCGATCAGGATTATCAATACGCGTTAGTAACCGGCTCCAATAAATCCTACTTGTGGCTTCTCGCACGCACACCAACAATTTCTGGCGAAGTTAAAGCCAGGTTATTAGCCAAAGCCGCTGCCCTGGGTTTTGATACTGATAAATTGTTGTATGTAGAGCAAACAGAAACGCAATAAGTCTCTCCATTAATATCAGTGACTAATCATCCACGGACGCATGGATGGAAACATTTTGTTTCCTTCAGCTGTGTACATTAACGCTGATTTTCTAATAGGCCGATCACCGCAACCGCAGCCTTTTCTATGTTTATGTTCTAGCCGTGCCTTTTTTTCTGCGCGATATTCCGGTGTAGAAAATACCGGTTCATTCATTGCCTTTTCATTGCGAGCATGGGCTGCACGGTTTTCTTTTTTCATATCCAGGAATTCCGGTGCCACCATAATCACCCGCGCCGATAAATTTCCACATGTCGGGCACGCGCACGGTTGGCTGGATGCTTCCATAGTATTTAATTCGTGGAATAAACCGTGGGTTGGGCATTTGTAGTCGTAGACGGGCATAAAAATTCCTCTTCACATTTTTATTACAATCAAGTTTTCAAATAATTAGATTCTATTTTTAATAACAACTATTAGCACCAATGAAATCCCATGTGAGTTCTCCGAGCATTGGAAGAAAATTTCTGCAAAACGCACAGGACGTGCGTTTTAGTGACGATGCGACATGGATGTCGCACCGGAACGGCGGGAATTTTCTGAAACGCGCAGGAAACAAGAACGAGCCGGGTCGCCTTTCTTTTGCATACTTTTCTTTGGCGAAGCAAAGAAAAGTATGGCCCGCGGCAGGCGAAACCTATTTATCTTTCGATAACGGAACATCCATTCCCGGTGTCACTTTTTTAGTTGGCCCTTCTGCACTCGGGTTAACATCAAAATCAAAAATATCTGTTGGTAACCAGAGTGTTGCGCAAGCGTTAGGAATATCTACCACGCCACTGATATGACCTTGCACCGGCGCACAACCAAGAATCGCGTATGCCTGCGCCTTGCTGTAACCAAATTTGGTTAAATAATTAATCGCATTCAAACACGCCTGGCGATAGGCAACATGAACATCCAGGTAATGTTGCTCACCATATTCATCAACAGAAATACCTTCAAAAATTAAATAATCATCGTATTTGGGTGCGATGGGACTTGGTTTGAAGATTGGATTTTTAATCGCATATTTCGCCATACCATCTTTAATTAAATTCACACGCAAATGAATCCAGCCCGCCATTTCGATGGCGCCGCAGAAAGTAATTTCACCGTCACCCTGGCTGAAATGTAAATCGCCAACGGATAAACCACCGCCCTTCACATACACCGGAAAATAAATTTTTGAGCCGCGCGATAAATCTTTAATATCGCAGTTACCACCGTGTTCGCGCGGCGGTACAGTGCGTGCGCCCTCTGCCGCTGCAACTTTTGCTGCATCGGGAGCCATGCGTCCCATATGTGCCGTATCGGCGTAAGGAAGTGTTGCGAGTGCAGGTACACGATCAGGTTCAGTTTCGTACAATTCTTTTTCGCGTTTATTCCATTCCAGCAACATGTCTTTGGAAGGCAAACAACCAATTAAACCGGGGTGAACCAAACCTGCAAATTCCACATTGGGAACATGGCGGGATTTGGTGAACATACCGTTAATATCCCAAATAGATTTTTGTGCTTCCGGAAAATGTTCTGTTAAAAAGCCGCCGCCATTTTGTTTGGAAAAGAAACCATTAAAGCCCCATAAACTTTCCTGGAAAGCACCAATATCCAGAATATCAACCACCAGCAAATCACCGGGCTCAGCACCTTCCACACCAACGGGTCCCGACAGGAAATGTACTTGCGACAAATCAACATCGCGCACATCGTCAGCACTATCATTGTTCGCAATTTGTCCACCGGTCCAGTCGTAACATTCAATAATAAAATCGTCACCCGGCTTAACGGTTTTCACCATGGGAATATCAGGATGCCAGCGGTTGTGGATCATGTCGTTTTCGTAGGGCGATTTTTTTAAATCAACTTTAATAATCGTTTCAGTCATGTTGCTGACTCCTGCTAATAGTGGCTAAGTGCTAACAATCACCAAGGTTTTTTTGAAAATCCGAGGCTAGCGGTCAAACTTAGTATCTATTTAGCAAGGGTTAACGACCATACGATAAATAGCCAAGCTGCCTACGTCATTCGACGTATGGTTATAAGATAGGCAGAAATAATCGCCATTTTTTCTGTTCGCAAGCGAACCGACCTGCGTGCATTAAAACGCCAATATTATCTCCACGTGCTCATTGGCATCGCACTCAAATCCGGAACCTTTTATTTATATCGCTGACCTTTTATTTATATCGAGATAAGTAGTCGCAGTTCTCAAATATGCTTTCGCAAATGAGTTGTTCAGAAAGCGTTAAGAAAGAAAAGGTATAGATACACTAACCTTCTTTCGAAGGTCTTTTAACTGAACGAGGTTTAATCATCATGAATAGATCAATGATCATTGGTATTGTATTGGGCGTAGGCGTTGCTACCGCTGGAGGAGCAATTGCAGGTTATAAAATCTTTAAAGATCCCGATCATGCCGACGTGCTCAATGCGCAACCTATCACCAAACAAACAAAAATTCCGCATAAAGAATGTGTCGATAAGCCCGTCGTGCACCAACGCGAAGTAAAAGACGAAAATCGCGTTGCAGGGAAAGCGATTGGTGCGGTATTGGGCGGTGTTTTAGGTCACCAGGTTGGCGGTGGCAATGGTAAAAAAGCTGCAACTGTCGCAGGTGCCGTTGCGGGTGGTTATGCAGGAGATCGCGTGCAGGATAATATGCAAAAGAAAGACACCTACACAACAATGGAAAATGTTTGCAATACTACCTATGAAACTCGCGATGATATTGTGGGTTATGATGTTACCTATCGCTTGAAAGGCAAGGAATCAACCGTGAGAATGTCTTATGATCCAGGCTCCAGGATTCCGCTCGAAAATGGTCAATTAGTATTAAATTCACCCAATAATTAAACATCATTTAAACGCTCCCAAGATAATTGGGAGCGTGCACAGTTTTTTGTGTAAACATCCACGTTAAATATTTTAAACAGAAAAAACCAACTATTAACCGGAGGCATTAATAGCTGGAAGATAAACTGTATTTAGACCGAAAGATATGAAGCTACTTTTGCTTCATCGACCGATGAGCGCAGTTCCTCGTGTACAATCTCCCCTTTTTCTATCACCAAAATCCTGTCGGCAATATCCAACGCAAAACTTAACACCTGTTCTGAAACAATAATCGATAAACCACGTTTATCGCGAATGGCCTTTAATGTTCTTCCCATCTCACGAATGATGGAAGGTTGAATACCTTCAGTAGGTTCGTCCAGCAATAACATTTTAGGATCGCTTGCCAACGCGCGTGCGATCGCTAATTGTTGCTGTTGTCCACCCGATAAATTTCCTCCACGTCGCGCACGCATTTCATGCAATACCGGAAACATATCGTACAATTCTTGCGGCACATATTTTTTATTGGTTACGGTTAAACCCGTTTCGATATTTTCTTTTACTGTCATGCTCGAAAAAATCATTCTCCCTTGCGGAACAAAGCCAAAACCAGTAGACACACGCTGGTAGCTTTTTAAATGACTGACTTCTTTTTCACCCAATTTAACGCTGCCGGATGCGCTGGGGATAACGCCCATTAAGGATTTCATTAAGGTGGTTTTCCCCATGCCATTGCGGCCCATGATGGCGACAATTTCATTGGGTTGTATTTTAAAATCTAAGCCGTGCAAGACTTCGCTTTGGCCGTAACAGACTCGGTAATCGGAAACTGAAAGCATAATATTTTCCTCTAGAAATCTAACTAACATTGAGATCGATGCCTGCCGCAGGCCTCACTTTTCTTTGCTTCGCCGAAAGAAAAGTAAGCAAAAGAAAGGCGACCCAACTCGTTCTTATTTCCTGCGTTTCTCAGATAATTTGCGCCGCTCCGACGAGACATCCTTGTCTCGACGTCACTAAAACGCACGTCCTGTGCGTTTTGCCCAAATTCTCTTCCGATACTCGGAGAACTCATATGGGAAATTAATGCCCCAAATAAACTTCTACGACATTAGGATCAGCTTTAACTTTTTCGATGGAACCTTCTGCGAGAATTTTTCCCTGGTGAAGGACGGTTACGCGATCTGCAATTTTTGCAACAAATTGCATATCGTGTTCGATCACGATTACCGAGCGATCTTTGGTAATTCGTCGCAACAATTCTGCCGTTTGGTGTCGCTCTGCCACTGACATTCCCGCAACGGGTTCATCAAGCATAAGTAGTTCAGGATCTTGAATCAGCAACATACCAATTTCCAGCCATTGCTTTTGTCCATGGCTTAAGAGTTCAGCTTGTTTATTTAAAAACTCTGTCAGGAATATCATGTCTGCAATTTCGTGGACTTTGCTAATCACTTCTGCGTCGCGTTTAAATGCAAGGGCACCGAATACTGAGCGGCCGCGCGGAAAAGAAATTTCCAGGTTTTCAAATACAGTGAGATCGCCGTAAATAGAGGGAGTTTGGAATTTGCGTCCCACGCCGGCTTTTACAATGTCATGCTCCTTCATTTTGGTGAGTTCTTCATTGCGGAATTTAATAGAACCTTCAGTTGCTTTGGTCCGTCCACAAATCAAATCCAGCACGGTGGTTTTTCCTGCACCGTTGGGCCCGATAATGACGCGAATTTCATGTTCATCCACATAGAAGGTCAAATCATTTACGGCTTTAAATCCATCAAACGATACCGTGAGCCCTTCAACTGCCAACAAAAAGTCTGTGTTGTTACTCATGGAGAACTCCTTGCGTTAATGGTGAAACATTTAAATTACCTGCATCAGGTTTACTCGCTGGTTTTGGTTCAATTTTTTTAACTGTTTCAACTACAGATAAATTTTCAGTTTTTTTTGGTGATGCAATCCACTGTTTATATTTGGGAGCAATATAGGTTGCGTATAAGCCTGCCAAACCGTTAGGGAAAGCCATTACCACCGCGATAAACAATCCACCTAATGCAAATAACCAAAGCTCAGGGAAACTTTCCGATAAACTGGATTTCGCCCAGTTCACTAACACAGCACCGTATACCGCACCGATAATTGACATGCGTCCACCCACAGCACAGAAAATTACCATTTCAATCGAAGGGACAATTCCCACGAGCGTCGGTGACATAAATCCAACTTGCAAGGTAAATAACGCACCACCAATCGCCGCAAAGACTGCGCCTAAACAAAACACAAATATTTTGAAATTGGAGACATCGTAACCGGAGAAGCGTACGCGATCTTCTTTATCACGCATGGCCACTAATAAACGTCCGAATTTACTTTTACGTACAAATTGCGCTGCAAACAAACAGAGGAACAACATTCCCACACACACAAAATACAAAATATATTTTGCGTGATCTGTGCGAATATCCCAGCCGAGCAATGTACGCAAATCCGTCATGCCGTTAACGCCACCGGTGTAACCTTGCTGGCCGATAATTAATATGGTGAGGATGGCAGCAATTGCTTGCGTAATAATGGCAAAGTAAACGCCACCTACGCGACGCTTAAACATAGCGGCACCAATTATGTAAGCGATTGCTGCTGGCAATATAAGAATGGCTGCAATGGTGAACGGAAAACTGTAAAAGGGTTTCCAGAAAAATGGCAGCGCCGTGATTTGGTTCCAATCCATAAAATCAGGAATGCCCGGCGTTGACTGGATTTTTGTCGTGACAGGATCAGAGGCTTCCAATTTGAGGAACATCGCCATGGCGTAACCGCCCAAACCAAAAAATATTCCCTGCCCCAAACTTAAAATTCCTCCGTAGCCCCAACACAACACCAAACCTATGGCGACAAACGCGTAAGTTAAATATTTGCCCATTAAATTCAAACGAAAAATATCCAGCGACAAAGGCAGCACCAACACTAATAAAACTGCCAGTACCACAAAACCGGACATTTCTTTTTTGGGAAATAGTGATGCCAAGCCTTGATAAGACATGATGATCTCCTCAGCGACGAACTTTCAGAGTGAACAAACCTTGTGGGCGCAACATTAAGATAAACACCACAAACAAGAGCGTTAAAACTTTGGCCATGGAACCACTCATAAAAAATTCCATTGTCGATTGCGCTTGCGAAATACTGAATGCCGATGCGATGGTGCCGAGCAAACTGGTTGCACCGCCAAACACAACCACCAGGAAAGTATCCACAATATAAAGTTGGCCGGATGTCGGCCCGGTAGAACCAATCATGGTAAATGCGCTGCCTGCAACACCTGCAATTCCACAACCTAATGCAAAGGTAATGCGATCTACTTTTGCGGTATTAATTCCCACAGCACCTGCCATCGGGCGATTTTGTACAACGGCACGAACGCGCGTTCCCCAACGCGAGCGATACATTAAAACTCCCACCGCAGTAGAAATTCCAAGCGCAAGGCACATCACAAATAATCCATTAATCGGTAATTCAATTGTCTCACTGACTTTTACCGACCCCATTAACCAATTCGGTAAGGTCACACCCACTTCACGCGCGCCAAATACACTGCGATAAGTTTGCTGCAAAATTAAACTTAAACCCCAGGTTGCCAATAATGTATCCAGCGGACGATTGTAGAGATGCCGTATCATCGCCCATTCCACCAGCGCCCCGAGCGCGCCTGCGGCAATGAATGCAAGTATCATCGCGAGAATAAAATAAATACTGAATAGACTCGGCAAATAAGTTTCAAACACATGGGAAGTTAAATAAGTGACATAAGCACCGAGAATCATAAATTCACCGTGCGCCATATTAATAACGCCCATTTGCCCAAAAATAATGGCAAGGCCGAGTGCCATTAACACAAATACGGAAAACAGAATTAAACCAGCAACGCCTTGCATGGCGAAGATGGACAGTAAATCTGAGGTGCTATATTCAGTGAACATTGCGTAATCCTCTTTTAATAATAAAAAAATTTTATCCCGGTTAGTCGTCATCTTCGCGAAGGCGAAGATGACGATTTCCTATTTACTGATTACTGAAATTAAATAGTTTTTTAATAAATCAAATAAAAAAGAACCACTCAGAGAAAGTGGTTCTTCTGCTCACGTTATTGATAACCCGCAGGGAAAGGATTAGGTTCAATCAAATCTTTGGTTTCGTAAATCACATCGTATTGTCCATCAGCACGTGCATGACCTATGCGTGTTTTCGACCAGAGGTGATGGTTGGGGTGAACTTTTACGTAACCTTCAGGTGCCGTTGTTAATTCAATACCTGGGGATGCGGCCTTTATTTTATCGACATCAAATGAGCCGGCTTTTTCCACAGCGGCTTTCCACAACCATGGACCAAGGTAAGCGGCTTGCGTTACGTCACCGATCACGACATCTTTACCCCAACGCGCTTTGAAAGCTTCAACAAATTTTTTGTTGTTGTCGTTCGTTAAACTTTGGAAATATTTCATTGACGCATAAGCACCCTGCATATTTTCACCGCCGATACCGAGGATTTCGTCTTCGGTTACGGAGATGGTCAATACCAATGGTTTCTCTTTGGTCATATCAATACCCGCCGCTTTTAATTGTTTGTAGAACGCAACGTTAGAGCCACCCACAACAATTGCGTAAATCACATCGGGTTTGGTTAATTTGATTTTGTTGATCACTGAGTTAAATTGCGTGTGGCCGAGTGGATAATATTCTTCACCCACGACTTTCAAACCCAATTTTTCAATGTGCTTGCGCGCAATTTTATTGGAGGTACGCGGCCAGATATAATCTGAACCTAACAAGTAAAATGATTTGGCTCCTTTGGCTTTGGTAACCCAATCAATCCCTGCAATAATTTGCTGGGTAGCTTCTTGCCCGGTGTAAATAACGTTAGGCGATTGCTCCAAGCCTTCGTAAAACGTTGGGTAATACAGCATGCCGTTGTATTGTTCGAAAATGGGCAACACTGCTTTACGCGATGCAGATGTCCAGCAACCAAATACAGCAGCCGCTTTATCATTCACCAATAATTTTTTGGATTTTTCCGCAAAGGTTGGCCAATCACTCGCACCGTCTTCCTGGATAAATTCAATCTTGCGACCGAGCACACCACCCATTGCATTGATTTGTTCGATGGCTAATTTCTCAGCTTGTACTGAACCCGTTTCACTGATAGCCATGGTACCGGTCACTGAGTGAAGGATGCCGACCTTCACGGTTTTATCAGTCACTGCAAGACCTGTGGTATTCACATCGGCAGCATGCGCCGTACTGAACGCAAATGAGGCAGCCAGGGTGAATAAACAGGTTTTCCAGCCAAACGATTTTGCTGTTTTAGCAAGCGATTGCCCACCGTTAAAAAATAATGTCTTCATGGTCTATCCCCAAATTAAATTTTTCAGGCTTGATTGAGTGCGCGATAAATGTTGCAGGGCGAAAAAACATTCTTTGCCCACAACTCGCAATCTACGCACATCCTTGCGTTACACCCATTCGATAAATAGCGCAGGGGACTACGTCATTTGACGCATGGCATCAGGTAATGCGACTACGTATTTTCTAATCTTGAAATAAAGAAGGAGGATTGGATAAAACGCTGATTGCAACTGGTACGGGATTTGAAGGGATAAATTAACGTTTACTGAAACGACAACATACTGATCGGCTTTGCCAGAAGAAATGCAAAGAATTTTTTTTCGGAGTGAGCCCGATGCACCAAATAAATACCACTTTACCTCTCAAGGCACCAGAAACAGACAAGAATATTGATTCATTGCGATTCATAACGGGCATTGCATGACAGCCAAACAACATATTTTTCGCGTCAGGCGCAATTACAACCAGTGGGTTGCCAACCAGACACTGGAAGATTATGCCCTGCGTTTTACCGCAAAAAGTGCAAGGCGCTGGAGTTGCGCACGCGTTGCCACCACCGCCCTGGGTGCAATTTCTTTTCTTGCGCTGGAAGCTATTGGTGGCTCTATTACATTGCATTATGGTTTTAGTAATTCGATTGCGGCGATTTGTGTTGTAAGCATGATTATTTTTTTAACCGCCATCCCAATTAGTTATTACGCTGCAAAATATGGCGTGGATATTGATTTGCTCACCCGCGGCGCCGGATTTGGTTATATTGGTTCGACAATTACATCGCTGATCTACGCTTCATTTACATTTATTTTTTTCGCACTCGAAGCTGCAATTATGGCAATGGCATTGGAGCTACTCTTCCATATTCCTTTGCCGGTAGGTTATCTGCTCAGTTCAGTCGCTATTATTCCTTTAGTTACCCACGGCATAACGGTGATCAGCCGCTTTCAATTATGGAGCCAGCCGCTGTGGATTATCCTGCAATTGATTCCTTTTATTTTTATTATTTACACCGATGCCAGTGCCGTTGAAAATTGGAAAAATTTTAGTGGAAATTTACAAACGCTTGACGACCAACAAGGAATAACTATTTTATTTTTTGGCGCTGCATCTGCCGTAGTATTTTCGTTGATTGCACAAATTGGCGAGCAAGTGGATTTCCTGCGGTTTTTACCGCCTGCGCAAAAAAATAAAGAATGGCGATGGTGGGCAGCCTTGATTAGTGGCGGCCCGGGCTGGATTGTAATTGGTGCCGTAAAAATCATGGCGGGCTCATTTCTGGCGGTGCTCGCACTTAATCATTATGTACCCGGTAACGAGGCCGCAGACCCAACCCGCATGTATATGGTTGCCTTTGGTTATTTGACGCATTCACCGCAAATTGCACTTGCCTTCGCGGGAATATTTGTGATTTTAAGCCAGTTAAAAATCAATGTGACCAATGCTTACGCAGGCTCTATTGCGTGGTCTAATTTTTTTTCGCGATTAACTCACAGCCATCCTGGCCGTGTCGTTTGGTTGGTATTTAATGTTGCTATTGCGCTCTTATTAATGGAGCTGGGTGTGTATCGTGCGCTTGAACAAACCCTGGGGTTTTATGGCATTGTTGCAGTAGCCTGGCTAGGTTCACTGGTCGCTGATTTAGTGATTAATAAACCACTTGGCTTGAGCCCCAAATATATAGAATTTAAACGCGCCCATCTTTACGATATTAATCCTGTAGGCTTTGGGTCAATGTTGTTGGCATCGGTTATTGGAATTATTTGCCACACGGGATTATTGGGAGAAATTGCGCAAGCGCTATCACATTTTATTGCGCTCACCTGTGCGTTGCTAACAGCACCTTTTATCGCATGGGTTACACGTGGGCGTTATTATATTGCCCGCCCGGATACAGTAACCAAACGATTACATTTTGTTGATTTACATTTAAGCAACAATAATGCGTTTAGCACAACTACCTGCTGCATTTGCGAACACAGGTTTGAACACGAAGACGTTACCTATTGCCCTGCTTATGCTGGTGAAATATGTTCCCTGTGTTGTTCGCTGGATGCACGTTGCCATGATTACTGTAAACCCGGTGCAAATTATCGCGAGCAATTACAAAAATTTTTTACGATATTCTTACCGCACTTTATCACTTCAAAAATTAATTCCCAGGTCGGTCAATTTTTAGGTCTCGTTATTTCAATTAACGGTTTGTCAGCAATATTACTGTCATTAATTTATTTCCAAACACCTATCAAAGATAGTGATACCGCATTGCTATTGGAAAATACTTTGTGGAAAGTATTTTTCTTGTTGGTAATTATTACCGGTGTTGTCAGCTGGCTTTTTGTTTTAGCTCATGAAAGCCGACATGTTGCGCAGGAAGAATCGCAACGCCAGACGCGCTTGTTGATGGAAGAAATTGAAGCGCACGATCGCACCGATAAAGCCTTACAACTTGCCAAAGAACAGGCAGAAGCCGCAAACCAGGCAAAAAGCCGCTATTTAACGGGAATAAGCCACGAACTGCGCTCGCCCCTGAATGCAGTTTTAGGCTACGCACAATTATTGGAGAAAGACCCTGGCATGCCTGCGCATCGCAAAGAGGCGTTAGGTGTTATTCGACGCAGTAGCGAACACTTGGCAGATTTAATTGAAGGTTTGTTAGATATTTCCAAAATCGAAGCGGGCCGTTTTGATTTGCATAAAGATCAAGTGCGTTTGCCCATGCTAATGGATCAGCTCGTTAATATGTTTCGCTTGCAAGCTGAAGCAAAAGGTTTGCAATTTATGTATGAATGCAATGATCGCCTGCCCGAATTAATTCGCACCGATGAAAAGCGCCTGCGCCAGATTTTAATTAATTTATTGTCCAATGCGATTAAATACACCGAGGCTGGCAGAGTATTTTTTAAATTGCGCTATCGCAACCAGGTTGCAGAATTTACGATTAAAGATACCGGCGAGGGAATTGCGCCAGAAAACCTTGAGCGTATTTTTCGACCCTTTGAACGCGTTCGCCGTCCGGGTTCTACCGCAACAGGAACCGGTTTGGGTTTGACGATTACGCGGTTATTGACAGAAATTATGGGCGGCGATATTTCTGTTAACAGTTTTCCCGGTGAAGGTAGTACCTTCAAAGCGAGTTTAATGTTATCCAGCATTGCTACTCCACTTGCCGAAACAGTGCGCGCTCCTGTGCAAACTATTTACGGTTATGACGGCAAGCTGCGCACAATTATGTTAGTGGACGATGAACAAACGCATCGGCAATTGATGAAAACATTATTAATGCCATTGGGCTTCCGTGTTATTGACGTAGATAATCCGTTAAATGCGCTGGATGTTTTAAACCAGCAAACAGCAGACAATAATCGCCCCGATTTAATTATGCTCGATGTTTCAATGCCTGCACTTAATGGCTGGGAGCTCGCCAAACAATTGCGCCAGTCGCACTACAATTCACCCATTATTATGGTTTCTGCCGATGCGAGTGAAGGCCGCAACCAATCTATTTCGCAGGATGTTGTTGCATCGCAAATGACGCCTCCCCTTCACGATGCCTACATTACCAAGCCGATACAATTGCAAGCCGTGCTGGATAAAATCCAGGAATTGCTGGATGTGCAATGGCGCTATCAGCAGGAAATTTCATTAACACCTTCTATGATGACAATTGATACAGTGACGCTGCCGGATGATGAACACCTGGATGATATTGCACACCTCGCCCGCATAGGCCACAAAAAGGGACTGCAAGAAAAAATCATCCAACTGGAACAACAAAACCTCGCTTCAAAAGCCTTTATCCAACAGTTAACAACACTGACGACCAATTTTCAATTCGACAAAATTATCCAGTGGGTTGATGGTGAATTTTCTGAAGATATGGATGAATGTTAATGAATATTTTTTTACTTTTAATTGAATAACCTTGCAATAACCAGAGTAGTTTTACATGAACACCAAAGCCCAGCGCAATGTCGCATTAGTGATTGATGACAGCATTGAAAGTATCCATATGCTTAACGATGTACTTGAAGAAGCGGGATTCACGGTACTGGTTGCATTGGAAGGATCGCAAGCCTTGACCATCACCAAAAATATCAAGCCCGATATTATTTTGCTCGATGCCATCATGCCGAATATGGATGGATTTGAAACCTGCAAACAATTGAAATTAAATCCGCAATTAATTGATGTCCCCATTATTTTTATGACGGGTTTGAGTGATACAGAACACGTGGTCATGGGGCTTACTGCCGGTGGAGTGGATTATGTCACCAAGCCCATTAATGCCGATGAATTGATTGCTCGAATGCGCGTTCACCTCACTAACGCCCGCATGACGCAAAGTGCGCGCATGGCGCTGGATACTGCCGGGCAATATTTATTTACGGTCGATGTAAATGGGCAATTATTGTGGGCAACACCACAAGTAAATCAATTACTGGACTCGGCGCAAAGTGAAACAGGAAGCGAGGCGCTGGGTATTCGTTTGCCGTCCATTCTGCTTGACTGGCTTAAACACAAACCAGAGACAGGAAATCAATTGAAGCTGCCACAATTGGTGCAACCGCTGACCATTGAAATGCTCAACTTTATTGACCATCGTGAATATTTATTGCGACTTTCCAATCCACATAAACCGGCAGACGATACGCACGCGCTCAGGGAACAGTTTGGTGTAACAGGACGCGAGGCAGATGTGCTTTTGTGGATTGCCAATGGAAAAACCAATCGTGAAATCGGTCAAATACTGGATATGAGTCCACGGACGGTGAATAAACATTTGGAGCAAATTTTTAGGAAATTAAATGTGGAAAATCGCACATCGGCTGCAGCTATTGCGATTAAGTGTTTAACGCGGGGTTAAAAATTGAAATATCATGAAGATTTATTTTTATAAGTAATTGATATTTATCAAGAAGGAAATCGTCATCCCTAGCCGGGCGCCCCCGCAGGGGATCCAGCGACCTTAACTCAAAAATCAATGACACTGGATCCCCTTCGGGGATGACGACTACCTTTTTCCACTATCTGAACTTCAAAGATTAATGACACTGCAGCGTCATCCCTGGCCGGCCGCTCCGCTGGCGATCCAGCGGCGTCAAATTTAAATAAGTGAATGGTACAAATCTGTCCAATAAGGATTATTCTCTTCTATAAGGAAAATTTTCTTTGCTCGTGACATCCCTTTCAATTCTTTTTCACGATAAATAGCAGATTCTATACTCAGTGATTGCTCAAAATACACTAACATTGTTATGTTATATTTTTTAGTAAATCCATCAACCAAATGATTTTTGTGCTGCCAAATTCGTTGGGTCAAATTACTGGTAACACCCACATACAGAGTGCCATTTCTTTTATTTGTCATGATATAAACTGCTGCTTCTTTCATACATTTCCTTGTATTAAAGTCACTGGATCCCCTGCGGGGGCGCCCGGCCAGGGATGACGGCTCCCTTTTTAAATAGTTTTTAAGCTAAACAGGCGCAACCCCCGTACTTTGTCGCACAATTAATTTATGCGGAAGTATACGTTGCACGCCTTGCATTTTTTCTCCGTTCAATTGCGGCAATAATAACTCCATACACGCCATACCAATTTCCGTTAAGGGTTGCGCGATAGTTGTTAGCGCGGGATAACAATATTCAGAAGCGGAAATATTATCGAATCCCATGACTGAAATATCATCAGGAATTTTATAACCCATTTTTAATAAGGTCGAAATGCAACTAAACGCCATCTCGTCACTAAACGTAAAAATCGCTGTCGGACGATGTGTTAACCCCATGAGCTCGCGTGTACAAGCTTCTGCTTTCTTCTGCGAGTAATCGGCGGTAGTTACCAGCTCTTCTTCATAAGCGATACCTGCTTTTTCCAACGCACGTTTGTAGCCTTCCATGCGCGAGAAGGTGCTGGGCACTGACATATTTCCGGCAATGGCAGCGATGCGTTTGTGGCCGAGTGAAATTAAATAATTGACAGCATCTTCGGCAGCGGCCGCGTTATCAATATTGATTTTATCCAAACCTTCCAGCGGAATATCTTCACAGGCATTGACTAAAGGCGGGAGTTGATCGGCGAGCGGAATGTCAGGACTCACATCAAACGGTAGACGGGAACAAAATAATAAAATACCGTCGACCTGGCGGGTGCTGACCATGGCGGCGAATGAGCGTTCGCGAGATTCCATTTCCTGGGTGTCACCCAATAAAAGGTTGTAACCATTTTCGAGGGCAATATTTTCAATGGCGCGAATAACCGGGTAATTAAAACTGCTGATTACGTCGGGAATGATTGCCATCAGGTTGTTGCTTTTGGATTTTCGTAAACTCACGCCCAAACTGTTGGGTGTGTAGCCATATTTTTTTACCGTTTCCATTACCGCATTGCGGGTTGCTTCAGTCACGAGTTCAGGATGACGGAGAACGCGCGATACAGTTGCCGGAGATACATTCGCTTCTTTGGCGATGTCTTTAATGCCGATCATATGTGTACCTGCACCCATTTTATGGGTTTACTTATTGTTGTCGGAGAGTCCAGTCAGGGGGCTCGCTGGGGATCTTAGCTAACGAATTCCTTAGCATTCCATTAGATACTTGAAAGACTAACCTAAATTTGGGCTGTGACCAATCAATTGGCAGAACCCCGAGTAAAAATCAGGACTTCCATCACTATGTTCAGGATAATAATGAAAATATGCCAGCTTGAAAAACGAAAAGCGCAGGTTGCTGCCAACCTGCGCTAGTGAAGGGCGATCATCACACTCGCCCTTTAAGATGCATTACAGACTGATCGAAATACTACCAACCCGTATTGCCTGTGGTTTTGTTGAAGAAGGAGTTCGCAGCGCCGCCGGCATTGAGCGGTGCAATGGCCGAACCGGACACTTTCACACCTTCAAAATTCACCTGGCCGCGACCACCGCCATCCAATACTTCAATGCCATAAGTGCCCGCATTGGTGATGGTGATATTGCGCAAGGTGACATTCCTCAGCACCGCCGAATCCGCACCGGCCAGGACTTCTGCCGAGAATTTCTCCCCTGGCGGAACGTAAGCCGTACCGAAGCCGCGGAACTCAATGCCTGAGTAAGTCGGGTCGATAATATTGACGTTCTCGACGAGGATGTCATTCACATCGCCTTCGCGTAAATAGAACTTGAGTGCGCCGTGTTTCCACACATTGCCATTCTCAAAGAACATTGGCCCACCCGCGCGGATCAGGTCGATATTCCTGAAGGTCGTCAAACCTGGCCCAAATGGATAGGACGAGAATTCGTTGTCGATCAGGATGCCGGGATAGGTCAATACGTCCTCACACTTCAGGTTTTCGAAGGTGTTGTCATAGCCGCCGTAAGCTGCGAAGCAGTTGGCGCGCCATGGCATTTGCACCGTCAAATTGCGGAACACATTGCCGTGGCCAATCCCCTGGTCTGGTGCATTTTTCGCTTCCGGTTTAATGAAATCCGGGCCTGCGTTTACAGTTTTATCACGCACCCAGTTAGTCCATTTGATCGACCAGACAACCGCTGCATCATCGCCGGTGTTACGGAAATGCGAGTTCTCTACCACACTGTTTGAGGTGCCGTTATCCAGGTTCACACCGTCTGCATAAGTATTGCGAATGCGCACGTTGCGAATGGTCAGGTTATCCGTTGGCTGGGTTTGGTACGGTGGATCATTGCCTACCCAGATTGCACCCACCACGTGTTCGATCCACATATTCTCAATGACTGAACCCACTCCCATGGGGCCAGCAAAGGCTTTTTGCACGCCCTGGGATTCTTCAGCACGGGCTTTGGATTCGCCGCGAATGGAGAAATCACCAAACACGCATTTCACGGGGCCAATACAGAAGAAAATCGATTTCGCACCCTTGATGGTGGTGTACCACATACCAGCACCGCGAATTTCCGCACCTTTGTTGTCCATACCGGCATTGCCGCTCGTCAACTTCTGCGCAAGGTATTCACCGGGCGGGAACCAGAGTTTCGCACCGCTGTTCATGATGCTGGAAATCTTATCGGCGTAGTCGATGCCACTGTTGGGAATAATGCCCAGGGTAGTTACATCGGTAAAACCGGCTGGCATGGTGAGCGGTGGTGCAACTTGTTCGAGGTCAACCAAATCCACTACATAGAAAGCCGCAGTATCTTGTGCATCGCGCTGGATTTTTACTTCAGCACCCACAGGAATTGGATCGGTCAGCACCGCAACTTCATCGAAGAAAGTGTGTGGCTGTTCCGCTGGTGTATCCACGATGGGGTCGCCAATCAAACCGCCCTTGTATGACCAGGAATATTTCGAGGTCAATGCGAGTGATTTCACGCGCGTGCCATTAACGTACAAACCTAAAGTAGCATCTTGTCCGCCGCCCAATGCCGAATCCGGAATTGAGTAACGCAACACTACAGAGTTTGCTTGCGCGGTGGTGGTAATCGCAACGTAATCGCCGGTTTTGTCGAGCTGCACTGCACTGCGGCCAATGGCTTCAGCCTGGATAATATTTTTATCCCACTTGGTGCGGTTAGGCGCTAAAATTTTTGCATTGGTTCGACCATTCTCCAATTGATATTCAGTCCATGGCGCTGCATAACCACGCGTAGAAATAACGCTGGATGTTGAAGAGCTTGAAGCTGAAGAAATCACACTACTTTTCGAACTGTTCACACTTGAGTTGGATGAACTCACCGATGCAACAACACTGGACGTCGATGAACTTTTTGACGATGCTACTGATGAAGCAACCGAAGAAACCACACTCGAACTTTTCGATGATGATGCGCTTGAAACCACAACGTTCAACGGAACGAGTTGCCATTGCGCACTTTGCCATACATCGTAAATAGTGCCGATCTGGATTGAACCCGTTTGGTTTTCCACGTGTATAAATTGCGTGGTCAACCAACGGCTGCGAATGCGCACGTAACCATCGCCCGTATCTTCGAGTGTCCACTTGGAACTATCCCAACCGGCCTGGCGCGATGTCGCTTGCACTGAGCCGTTGTTACTCTCGATATTTAAATAGTCGCCGGTAGCAGCATTGCGAATTTCAAATACACCGTTGCCAACTGACTCCAATACCCAATGTGCATTTGCTCCGCTTTGCGTCACATAATTTGCGTTGGTGCCGCCATCATTAATGTATGCGTGCGACCAGCGATTCACGATGTCATAACCGGAAATAACCGGAGTCGTTGACGACGATGATGAAGACGCAACGGAGGAAGATGTACCGCCCACTGGATTAAATTTCCATTGCGCGCTCCACCAACTTGGATCAATCGTTCCGTATTGTGCAAAACCATTCTGGTTTTCAACGTGGATATATTGCGTTGGCTGCCAGCGATTTTTTACGCGCACAAAAGTGCCATCAACATTTTCCAGTTGCCATTTCGAACTATCCCAACCTGGCGTACGCGCACTTGCTTGCACTTTGCCGGTGAGATTTTCGATGTGCATATAATCGCCGGTTGCCTGGTTGCGAATTTCAATAAATCCACCGCCAACATCTTCCGTCACCCATTGGCATGCAGCACCGGATGATGAAGCGCTGTATGTCACCGAATCGCCACCATCGCACAAATAGGTATTTTGCCAGCGATTGGTAATCGTAAACGCGCCGGTATTAGACACCGTACTGCTTGAACTGCTTGAGCTGGATTTACTGGAACTTGTTGTCGCAACACTGCTGGAAGAACTCGCAGACGTTTTTGAACTGCTGGTCGCAACACTACTGGACGTTTGCGAGCTGCTGGTAACTGCCGTTGAACTGCGGCTACTACTAGAAGTCCCGACATTGGGTAACGGTAAAAAGTTAGCGACCAAATTAAAGCCGGCATTTTGGTTAACCATGTTTCCATCTTCAGTGTTGCCGATGTAAACATTATTAAAGGTCACACCGCCGCCATCAGCCTCACCGTAAAGGCCTACACCACCATATATATTTGCGGGAATATTACGCACGGTTGCATCGAGGCCGGTTCCATCAATCGTTGTGTTGTTGAACACAATATTAGTGAAGGTGCCCCTGAGCATTTGTATCGCATCGCGTTGCGAATTTTTAATGTAGATATTATCGAACTGCATATTGCGCACACCTTTCGGTGCAAAAAACTCAATTGCGCCGCGCTTCTGGTGCCACAGATCATAACTGGTTCCGCAATTATAAATATCCACATCATGAATAAGATACTTACCTTCAGAACTGAAAGTATAGCCATCAAAATCTGTGGTAAAACGAATAGCAGAACCGCCAAAGCAATCGCGAATTAGCATGTTGTGTACCTGATGGTTTTTACCACCAAATATCGCAACACCGCCTGCACGGAATTGATGCTCAACCGTGTTGTAACGGAAAATATTATTCGCTTCTTCAGGCACCGCAGGACTGTTGGACGGCCACATCGCCAAACCGTCATCACCGCCATTACGAATGTTGGTTTGTTCAACCACAGAATTCATAGTGCCTTGCGAAAAATTCACACCGTCCGCATAGTTGTTGCGAAAGCGCGCTTGTGAAATCACAAGGCCATCGGTGTATTCCACAGGATAAGGCGCATCGTAGCCCCCCAACCAGGCACCCACTTCAAAATGTTCTGCCCATACGCGCGTGAACTTTGAATTTTTCCCCCAGGTGCCCATAAATGCTTTGGTAATCATATATTGGCCAAGGGGACACGCCATATTGCGGCACAAGCGCTGATTGTTGACGGTACTGAAATAAATATCAGAAACCTCAACATTATTTACGCGCGCAAGAATACCGCCGCTGAATTGCGCAGGGTTTGAATAATTAATATTGGTGTACCACATACCGGCACCTTTGATGCCGATGTTGCTGGTATTCAACACCACTTTATTATCAAAATCCCATTGGCCTGGTGGCAAATAAACGCCCGTTCCCGCGGTTGCTGCCGCAGCCACTGCGGAATTAAATGCAACCAGGTCTGACTGACCGTCATTGGGTATGCCACCAAAATCAGCAATAGAAACATAACCGGCAGGCTTCTGGATAATGGCAGGTACAGGCTCAAGCTCAATAAAATCTATACCATAGGCATTGCCATCATTCGTTTTCTTTTGGATACGAATTTTATCGCCAGGATTTACCGCATGATTCAACAAAAAATGTGTTTCATCAAAACGCATTGCGATGTAATCAGTGCTGGCAAACGGTGTTGGAGTATTTTCCGGCTCTTTATTTAAAAAATATTGCCAGGCCCAACGCGATGTCACTGCAACGGTTTTATCAAACTGACCGTTAACATACACATCCACTTCACCACTCAAACCTTTGCCATCGGCAGAATCCGGCATGGTGTAACGCATGGTCACACCATTGCCCGCCGTGCCCACGGTAAACTCCACCGAACTGCCTGCACTCGGCAGGTTCACATATTTTTGTTGTGAGGCTTCAGATGCAGTGGTTGAAATATCGAAATTAGTGGTTTGTAAAATTTGCGCATTATTAAGCGTTCCCACATCGGCCTCATAGCGCGTATAAGGCATGAGGGTTGCGCCGCGATCTGCACTTTGTGCAAACACCTCTGCGCATAACGCTATTTGCAAGGCTGCAAGCCCGAAGCCTAGACAACTACGGGCGGTAACTCCACGGGGCTTAGGATAAGTGCCCCCGGGCGAACCGGATAAAAATTTCATTATGTTTACCTCGTTATTAAAATTGTAACAATGAAAGCGATTTTTGGTTGATTATGTAATGGGCGTTCTAACAACTACACTTGCATTCGCAATAACACCTAAATGCCACTGCAAATTCTTTATGTGAAACAACGTCCAGGGGACATTCACGAGTATTCGTATTGCCGGATCATGATGAACAAAGTCATATCGCTATCGATAAGAAAACCAGGCGGCAATTTACACACTTAACAATAAAATAGAGCAGCTTTTTAATGCATCAAAAAAACAGGTATTTAATAACGCACAGCTGCTCTCAAGGGGAGGACTCCTAAACACTTCCAATACAAAATCCTTGTAATTACGCACAAACTCTTGAATTATTATTTTTATATAAAGGGCTTATCAAAGCCCTTAAAAAAGACCGTAAAAAATCACTGCTTCTTTCACTACAACATGAACAGTAGAATTATTTTTCTTGAAGCAGGCTGATTGCAAAACCACCGCCAGCGGCCAAATTAATACTCATATTGTCTTTGGCTGTTATCACACGCTCCTCAATTTCATAAGCTTCCGGATTTGTAAGGTAATTGGCATCTTTGGCATCCTTATAAATTCTCGCTTTATATTTTTTGCCCGCATCCAGAAATGAGAAATCAATATTGGCAGTGCGTGGATATTCGTTGGTAATTCCGCCTACAAACCAATTATTGCCATTGCGTTGTTTTCTTGCAGTCGTCACGTATTGACCAATCTCAGCTTCCAATACGCGCGTGGTTTCCCAATCGGTTACTACATCGCGAATAAACTGGAATGCATCCATATGCTTTTCATAATTTTCAGGAAGATCACACGCCATTTGTACCGGTGAATAAATAACAACATACAACGCCAGTTGATTCGCCAGGGTGGCATTAACCTGATTTTGCGGACGCGATGGCAAGGTCAATTGAAAAACACCAGGGGTGTAATCCATAGGGCCGGACAACAAACGCGTGAAAGGAAGGATTGTTAAATGATTCGGTGGGTTACCACCATCTTTTGACCACGCGTTATATTCCTGCCCACGTGCAACTTCGCGCGAAATTAAATTGGGATAAGTCCTACGCTCGCCAGTATCTTTTACAGTTTCATGTGCAACTACTGCAATGTGATGTTTGGCAGCCGTATCAATAACTTTTTGCTGGTGCTCAACAAAACGCTGGCCATGGTGATAAAAACCGTTTGTCAATAATTCACCTGACTCAACGTAGCCCGTCTTCACAGCTTTCATGCCATGATCTTGCAGGAACTGATAAGCGCCTTCGAGTTGACGCTCATAATTATCAATACCAGCACCCGTTTCGTGGTGGCCAATAATATAAACACCTTTTTCTTTTCCATAACGACTCAATTCATTAATGTCGTAATCAGATGTTGGGGTGGTGAAATTAAATTTATCGCCATTCTTCCACCACTCGCCATCCCAACCTTCATTCCAACCTTCAACCAACACACCGGCAAAACCATACTTGGCCGCAAAGTCGATATATTTTTTGGTATTTTCTGTGGTGGCGCCATGACGCGGGCCTGTCGCCCAGGTGGTTTTATCCAAATGCATTTCCCACCATACGCCAACATATTTGGCGGGCTTAATCCAGCTAACATCACCTAATTTATTTGGCTCGTTGAGGTTCAGGGTCAAATAATTGGTAATCAAATCGCCCGGCTTTTGGGCAATTTCCAAGGTACGCCATGGTGTAACAGCAGGTGCGGTTAATTTAACTTTTACATTGGTTTTCTTGGTGAGCGGAACCAGGCTTGCAGTTATTTTTCCACCATCAGCGGCAGACATTAAATTCATAGTGGAATAATTATGCAGCGCCGCTTCGTGCAAACTTAAATACAAACCCGATGCTGTTTTAATTGTAACCGGCGTATGTACCAAACCCATTTTGCTAACCCGGGTATTGCGATACAAATATTCATATTGCTCACCCGCAAGCGCAGGTGTCCACCAGGCTGCGCCATCATCCGCAAGGTTAAATTGCGTTAATTCATCGGTAATTTCAAACGAATGCAAATGTTCTTGCTTGGGGAACTCATAGCGGAAACCTACACCATCGTCATACACGCGAAATACCAGGTTCACCTTGCGTTTGAGCCCACCAGCTTCTTGCAAGGCGACGCTTAACTGTGAGTAGTTGTTTTTAATGAAATGTTCTTCACCCCAGGGCTGCTCCCAGGTTTCATTGAAAGCACTTTGTTTGGCTGATAATTCAGTGAGCCCATTCGCCAAGGCAGATCCATCACCAAACTTAAACCCTAACAATGAATCATTGACGATAAGCTTGTCATTAAAGTAGGTGCGATAGGCAGCCTGGCCAGCATCCGTCAAAAAGAATTCAACCTTGACTTTTTTGGCAGGCGAATAAACGGTTTCTGCGGCGATAACAGGCACGCAAAAAAATGATAGCGACAATAATAAAGCTGAAATTTTTTTCATTGGTGTATTCACAAAATAGTTAATATTTTTATTTTAGTTGGCGTAAGTAGCAACCAAAATCATCCAATCGAACTTTATTTTTTTTGATAACGACCTGACAGTCATTAATGAATCCATCATAGATACTTAGCGCACTCCGTGTCTATAGAGCGAGCCCTCCTGAAAACGATTTCAAAAAATTGAAATCGTTTTCAATACAAAATAAATTTTTCAGGAAAAATTAAAATTAAAAATTTTTAAGGGGAAAACGTTTTCATTTTAATTGGCAATTTACTTACCAAAATAAATACATTAGAAATATAAAAAGGAATTTTGATTTAATTAAAAAAAGAAAAAATCAGGCACAAAAAATAAAGCAGTAACAGAAATAACGCAGATACAAAAAAGGAATGAAGAAGGACATCGTAATAATGAAAACTATTATCTTTACCGCAATAGCTTCCGCTTTTATTTCAATAAGCGCATATCACTTCATTGTTGAACCTGAAACATTTTATGAAGATACACAGACATGTGAATCCAGCTCACAACCAGAGCTTGAGTTGTCCACGAAAGTTTCCGTATTGCAGCAAGAAAAACCTGTTGCCCAGCAACCGTCAAAATTTATTACAAAATCGGGCGTAGTTAGTCTTCCCACGGATTCTGACGATAAGCCGATAAAAAATGAAAAAGACCTTCAGGAGCTGGAAGCATTAAAAATGGAAAAGAAAGCAGAACCTTTTAATGGCTGGCTAAAGGAATCCATCACAAAAAATCCAGGCTTTGATTTAAACAAATACCTGGAAAATCATTTTTCCACGGAAATTGTCGATAGCGATTGGGCTCCCACGCAGGAAAATAAATTGGCACCCCTAATTAGGGACATGTATGGCGTAACACTTCGTGTAACTTGCTGCGGGTCAACAACGCTGCAATGCGTATGAAAGTATTTTACAAATGATGAAATATTTCCCGCATCCGGTTTAGGCCGTAGCCTCCAGAGTACTCCTTTGCCCGCTTGAATTATCAGCGGGCTTTTTTAATTAATTATTTAAAACGTTAAGGCGCACAACAAATATCACGAAGCGATAGCTGCCAGCTTTTTCATATTATAGAGCGAGAAATTTTGTGCATAAACATAGGTGGCAATTTCCAGGAATGTATTTTTGCTGGCCTCATCCGCTGAAACGAGCTGTGCAACTTTATTGATATCAACACAATACAATCCTTCCAATACATGCTTTGGTTTTCCCGGGCTATGTATTTCTGCATTCAATTTGGAAACCAGATTCAGCTCAATCACTTTTTTCACATAATCTTTCGTCTTATCGAAACCATCATAAAGCTCACCCAGTGCAGTAAGGGCAACGTCAAACGCATCTGACTGTTGTTTAAAAATATAGTCGCCTTCCCCCTTTCCAATATTGATGCCTGGTGATGTTTTATTGATCCCCACTAAAGGACGATCTTCTCCCGCAGGAGGCGCTACTGATACAAAAGGCAGCCTGCGAATATTTAAAGGTAAGTCGTCATCATTTTGCAGATTCAATTGATCCAGCAAGTTCGCTTCTGCCGACACCCCAAGAAGAATTGAGCAGGCAAATTCACCTGTTTCCTGATTTTTTACAAACACAATAGGATAATGAAACATTAGCGAATGGAACTCAGAAATCACAACCGGAATCAATTCTTTACGCGATGCACGGCGAGCCTGGTTGAAATCAATATTTAATTCCTGATGCTGTCTATCGTCGAGTATTTCAATAGATGTATTCATAATGTTATATTTTCTGTAAGCCGTATTCACGGATCTTGGTGATTAGTGCGCGATTTGTGGGTAATGAATGAATTAAGGCTGCCATATTGCGTTGCTGGTTCTGGATTTTTTTCTCCAGCATATTCAATTGGCCGTCGCCGATGGCGTAGGTCGCCGTTTTAAATTTCATGCCGTACAAAATATAGCAATAACTTTCGTAAGGGAAAACCTCTGCACGACTTAAAAAATCTACTACTGATGGGCATTGTTCTCGCCACAATTCCAGTTTTTCCAACAACGTATCAGGAATAGAATTCGGGTGAATATTGTCTCGCCAAAAATCTGTATCAGTACGCTTTGAAATACAATAGTGGAGTTTTAAAAACTCAATGATGTTATCCCAGCGATAATTGAATGTTTCATTAAACTGTTTTTCACACCTGGAAAATCCGCTTTTTTTGTGCGGTAATTTTTCTGCAATCCAGTAGGCAGAAATTTCAACGAGCAAAATTGACGATGCTTCCAGTGGTTCGACAAAACCGGCGGAAAGACCAACGGCCACACAATTTTTGGTCCAAAATTTTTCACGATGGCCAGGCGTATATTTAATATGTCGCACATCAAGCTGATCCATTTGCTTGCCTAGGTAATTGCGCAGGTTCTGCTCTGCCTCATCGGCATTCATATATTTGGACGAATAAACGTGACCAATACCGCGGCGTTTTTGCAGGCCTATATCCCAGATCCATCCCGAACCTGTTGCGGTGGAAATGGTGTGGCTGGCTATGGCAGAATCCTCTTCTGCATATGGGCATTGCACTGCGACAGCCCTGTCACAAAATAAAATATCGCTTTTATCCAGGAATGGAATTTTAAAATGCTTATCGATTAGCAATCCTGCAAAACCGGAGCAATCTATATAAAAATCAGCAGCAAGTTCTGAGCCGTCAGCTAAACAAAGCGAACGAATTCCACCGTCATCCTCCGTAGTAGTACCAATAATATCCATAACGACATGATTGATATTTAATTTGCTGATGCAATGTTCTTTTATAAATACCGAGAATTTATTGGTATCCAGATGATAGGCATAATTTAAATACCCCTGATATTCCGGGGTTGTAATAGTTTTAGGTGCTAAAGCACGCTCGCAGGCAGCCTCTTGGCTACACAACATAGTTGAATAAGAGAGATCATCGCCACTCGTATCCATATTTAATTTGCGGATTACAGCATTCAATGGACCAAGATTGGATGGCAGCATCAAAGGATGGTAATAGAAATCGTCTTCACTATTATCAATCCATTTTTTAAAGCACGCGCCTTGCTTAAAAGTTGCGTCGCATTTGCGGATAAATTCGGTTTCAGATATCCCCATATCTTGCAGCGTTGTTCGCAGTGAGGGCCAGGTGCCTTCACCAACACCAATATTTCCAATCGTGGGAGACTCAATCAACGTAATTTTTAAATCGCGCCCATGTTCTTTTACACATTTTGCAGCTAGCACGCCCGCGGTAATCCAACCGGCAGTTCCGCCGCCAACAACCACTATGTGTTTAACATCTTCATTTATCATGGCGTAATTACCATTATTGTTTTCGTAGAGTTATTCTTTTTAAAACTATTTTTTCAATGATTTCTTTTTCAAGACTGTTTTTCGAGACTTTTTTGAAAATTTCTTTTTTCGAGACTTTCTTTTTTAAGACTTTTCTTTTTTTAAGACTGTGATTTTTTAAGACTGTGCTTTTTTCGAGATTATATTTTCAAAGCAGGAAGGGCCTTTTTTCAAAGGCCCTTCTTTGTACAGCGTATTACAACCGATATTAATTAAAAACTTGCACGAACACCCAGGCTATAACGTGGACCACTCGTTTCAGCCAGCTCGAATTGATTGGCGTAACGGCCACGCACTTGGTAGGCTTGATTGGTGATATTAATCCCGTCAAAGGTCAACGTAATATTTTGAGTCAAGTTATAGCTTGCACTAAGATCAAACTGACCGTAAGCCTTTACGAAGTGAGGTTCAGCATCATGCAATGACTGTAAGAACTCATCCCTCCAGTTGTACGCCAAACGCACTTGGTACTTGTCGGTTTCATAGAAACCCACCAGGTTATAAGAGTCACTCAAACCAAGCAAAGCAAAAGCAGTATCAAACTTGTTAATATCATAGGTTGCGTTGGTATTAACAATAGTACCGTTTACTACAGCACCAAAGCCTGACTCACCGAACATATGCTGGACAGCAAATTCAAAGCCATCAACATTAGCGGTTTCCACGTTCGAAGGTTTGGTAACCTGGAACATAATCTCTTGACCGGTTGTTGGATCAACAGCAGGTTTACCCGTTGAATCGTTGATCTTCTGACCGCCGGTTGCATTCACAATAAAGTTATCAACTTGTTTGTAGAACAGGCCAGCAGAGGCATAACTACCCTTCCCATAGTACCACTCAAGAGCAAGGTCAATGTTTTGCGACTCAAGCGGCTTCAGTTCCGGGTTACCCGCTGTTACTGGATATGGACCACCTGTCTTGAGATCTCCAAATGTCAAGTTAGGACGCAACGCATCGATTTGCGGACGAGTGATCGTTTTTGAGTAATCTGCGCGAGCAATTAAATCATCGGTCAAATTAATTTTGAAATCTATGTTTGGCAAAAACTCATCATAGCTAGATTTAAGAGTCGTTGGCGTAACATCAGATAATGTTTTAGATAAGACTTCACCTTGTGGGGCAACAGAAACAAGAGAAGACAAGTTTCCGTCAATATCAAGATCTGTTCGCTCATAACGCAAACCGGTAACAAAATGATAAGTGTGACCAGACAAATCACCCGCAAATTCCAATTGCGTATAGAGCGCGTTAATATCTTCATTCACAGCAAAAGTATCACTTGGCACTAGCGCCGTGTTGAAAGTCAGACCCACTGCCCCTTCATACACTTTACGGAATTCGTCATAGCTAAATTGCAACCATTTGGTTTGAATAGGTCCGGTTTTGCTCACACCACTCAGGAAATCTGAACCTGCATCCAAAACGGTAACTTTGGGCATGGGAACCTGGGTCCAATAGAAGGCTCCATCACAGAACATACAGTTGAGATGTCCGTCTACATTTGCTTCCGGGCGATTCGCCTTCACAGTTGCTTTCTCGGCATCCGTCAACGCACGATCAGTTGTGTAAGACTCACGCGCTTTTTCGTGTGACTTGGACGAGAAGCCAAAGGTTGATTTTACAAGACCTGTCGACTCGTCCGAGTTATAGATGCCCTCTAACTTGAATTGATCCATGGTGTCTTTTACTACACGACCATTTCGAACGGTAAATCCAGGACGTAAGTTAGAGGGATCAAGATAGTCTTTGTTAGGAATAGTTAAATTACCATCAGCATCAGGCTGACGGCCATCAGTACCGGTGCCAGATTCAAAACCGGAAATGGCTGGAATAGAGTTGCCATTCATATCCCATGTCAAACGGTTACGATAACCCATGGTAACTTGCGAGTTACCAAAACCATTCGGGTCTTTATAATTCGATTCAGATCGGTAAGCATCGGCAATCACACTAAAATTATCGGTGATTTCATATTTTGCATTAAGACCAAACTCTAAAGTATCAGACTTGCGGTTTTCTCTAATGGCATTAAATTCTGTGCTCTGAACAAAACCACCCGCAACATCTTTATCATCTGCAACAAAATGGGTAATGGTGCCGTTTTTATCGGTCACTATATCGTGCCAACCTGGACGACTACCAAACCAATTCACCAACATGTTTTGATCGCGCAAAAGCTCATACTTTGAATAAAGCGCATCTGCCGTAACAGTCAGCTTGTCGGAAGGTGCAAACTGCAAGACTACATTCGCGTTATCGCGGGTACGACGATCACGCTGCACATTAATAAAATGGTTTTGTGGTTGATACACGTATCCAGTTGTACTGTTATTCGACTTGTAATCACTAGGATCGTAAGAGTCTACAGGAACACGAGTCCAATGGTCGTTGGAAACGCGATCTACGGTAGATTCCCGCTCAAAATGGTTATAGGCAAGGAGAACACCGAATGTGTCATCCGCAAACTTGTGGCTCACCAACAATGAACCTTCCGGTGCAGATTCGTTATTCAGAGTCTCGTAGCCCATTTTAAGGCCACCGGAAATTTTATTACCCACGTCAAGCGGACGAGGTGTTTTGATATCGATAGTTGCACCGATACCACCAGACTCTGCAATGGCAGAACCACCTTTATTAATAACCAAACCGCTGACCATGTCTGCACCCAAGGTGTCAAACTCAAATGCGCGGTTAGTATCTTCAGAAGTCAGTTGACGCCCGTTTAATGTAGTAATGTTGAAATCCGCACCAAAACCACGAACGGTTACGAATTTACCTTCACCACCTTCACGATCAATAGATACACCAGGAACACGCTGCAATGACTCAGCCATGTTGGTATCAGGGAACTTACCGATATCTTCTGCGTTAATAGCTTCTACAATACCAGATGCATTGCGCTTTGTTTCCATCGCAGATGTCAAAGCAGCCCTAACACCTGTAACAACAATTTCTTCTGTGGCATCTTGATCCTGGGCAAGTGCCTGTGTGCCAATGCCAATAGCCGCATAAGATGCTATGGCACTCGCAATAAGCTTTCTCTTAAAACTTCTATTATTTTTCATGATGATCTCCGTTTACCCATTATAAAATTATTTTTCCAAAACACTCGGACACTTCAAAAAAAATGTTGTCAGTATTGGAAGATGGTAGTTATGTATTAAAAAAGTATTTTTATCTAACGGGACACAATAACTATTATTTTTATGGAAACCTCACACTCATTTCCACTTCCATAAAACGATGTAAATCAAACCAAGCCCCAATAGATGTCTTTTTAGAATTTATAATCACCAGCGCAATCAATGTTAATGACATATAGATTAGCGTGTCTATAGGTAAAAATTTAATTTCAAAAATGAAATCGATTTCAATTTTTTAGAAAACGATTTCTTTTTTTGAAATCGTTTTCAGAATTTCCTTATAAAACACGAGACAGTAAAATTTATAAATCAATGCAAAAATTTCCTGCCAAATTTTTTCCGAACTGCCAATCATTGAAAACGTTTTCAGGAAGCAATGGCGCTTTAAATAAAACACAAAAAACCATTAAAAAAATGATTACATTTTTAAAAAATAAAAGGGTTTTTATCGCACGTGAAAACCTCGATAACGCAAATCATTTGCATGCTGGATAGGTTGAAAGATGCACGGCGCCTAATACACCTTAAAGACCATCAAGGAGAAAGGTTGTTGTGCCAACAGCTTGATTCAGGGATACTTAACCCTTCATAGAGCCTGGGTATATCCAGACCTTAAAATAACAATGAACGATCCCGTACAGTGGATTATTGGCCATCCTCTCCCAAGAATTTATTATGACTTCCAAGCCATCGCTCAGCTTTTGGCAAATATGGAACCTGTGTTTCGGGTTTATCGGCATACAATTTGGATTCGCGCTACAAAACGCAAATGTCAGCAGGATTTTCCAAATTCTGGGAGCGCCCATAGAAAATATCCCTATGCTGTGGGTTGCTGCACCAATTACAGGTTTATTGGTGCAGCCTGTCATTGGTTATTGGAGCGATAAAACCTGGAATCGCTTTGGCCGCCGCCGCCCCTTTCTGTTAGCCGGTGCAGTCCTGGCATCACTGGCGTTATTCATTATTCCAAATTCATCAACACTTTGGATTGCCGCAGGCATGTTGTGGATTATGGATGCCTCTTTCAACATAGCGCTCGGCCCTTCGCTTGCATTGGTGGGAGATATGCTACCTACCAAGCAACGCTCAACCGGCTTCGCAATGCAAAGTTTTTTTATCGGCTTTAGTGCTGTGGTGGCTTCGGCATTACCATGGATTCTCAGTCACTGGCTTGGTTTAAGTAACACCGCAGCGGAAGGAATAGTACCGCCCTCGGTGAAATATGCATTTTATCTTGGCGGCCTTATTTTATTATTGAGTATTTGTTGGACCACTTACACAACAAAAGAATATTCTCCAGCCGATATAGCCGGTTTTCGCTTGCACAAAGCTCATGACAATATTGAATACGATAAGGACACACCAAATTTTTTTCGCACCGGATTTTATTTTTTAATTCCGGGTGTTTTAGCATCCTTACTTATTACAACGCTGCAATTAGGTAAACAACTTTATATATTGACGTTCGGCATTGCAATTTTCGGCATAGCGCAACTCACTGCGGGTTTTATGCGTAAAAATGGAAAAACCCACAATGGTTTTTACCATGTCACACAAGATTTATTGAACATGCCCGAAACCATGAAACAACTTGCTTTGGTGCAATTTTTATCATGGTTTGCGTTGTTTTCATTATGGATATATGGGACAGCGGCTGTAACCAGCTTTCATTTCGGCGCCACCAATACCAGTTCGCCCGCGTACAACCAGGGGGCAGATTGGATAGGTGTTTTATTTGCAACTTATAACGGCTGTGCTGCAATTGCAGCGATTTTTATCCCTGTGATGATTCGTTTTACCAACCGTAAAGTAACGCACATGATTAATTTGTGCCTGGGAGGATTTAGTTTAATTGCTTTTATGTTTATTAAGGACCCCGATTGGCTGCTAGCTCCCATGCTCACTTTAGGTTTCGCATGGGCATCCATTTTATCGCTTCCTTATGCAATGCTCTCCAATGCGGTGCCAAGCCATAAAATGGGAATATATGCCGGGCTTTTTAATTTTTTTATTGTGATACCGCAAATTTTAGCCGCGAGTATTTTGTCGGCGGTAGTGCATCACCTGTTTCATCAACAAACGATTTATGCATTGGTGAGCGGTGGAATATTTATGTTTCTGGCAGCCATGGCAACTTTTTTTGTAAAAGAGCATACGGCAGATTAGGCATGTAGTTTTCAATTATATAAAACATGCAGGCAGCACCCCGATAAGATGAACTGCCCGCTACGTGTATTTATTTTTGCTGATGCGCCTTCACATATTTCATTTCATTGAGGAAAGTATCTACCCAATAAATATCTTTATGTTCAGCGAGATACTTCACCAATTCTTCATGCGCTTCTTTTGACGTTGTTAAATGATCACCGCCTACACCATGGAATGTAAAGTTTGCCATAGTTCCTTTTGCAGCCGCTTCTTTTACAATATCAATTAATTGCTGACCGGTCACACCCGATGGAAATGCAATGCCTACATCGTAGGGATCAAGTTTATTCATATCCGGTGTAACACCACCACCTTCCAATTTAATAGCCACAAATTCTGATTTAACGGCATCGATATAATTTTGGCCACCCGCATTTTTATCGATACATGGCGCAGTAAAAGTACGCTCGCGCTTTCCATCAATCGCATACAAAAACGTATTCGCCAACATGACCTGGTCTTTCATTTGTGCAACCGTTAATTTATCCAGATCGCGACCGGGCTCAACCCAATCACGCCCAGGTTGGGATTTTGAGCACTGATGAAATAAAGTATGGTTACCTAACTCATGGCCTTGTTTTGCAGCGGCGCGCCATTCAGGCAAACGCTGATCAATAGCCGGGCTGGAAAGCTGCAAATAGAAAGTGCCTTTCAATCCATATTTGTTGAGCGTGGGAATCACATTATCCAACTGTGAATTTAATGCATCATCGTATGACAAACTCACCGCTGCTTTTTGGCCTTTTGGCCATTTGAATGCCTGGGTTGAATCATCTGCGTTGGCAATGGATGCAGACAATAAACCGCTTATGATAAAACCAAATATGAATTGATTATTTTTTTTCATAGTTATCACCTTTGAAAGTTTTGGTAGCCTATCTGGGAGTGGTCATCCCTGACCGTGCGCCCCCGCAGAGTATCCAGTGACTTTGTATTACGAAAAAAGTCACTGGATACTCTGCGAGGCTGACGATTCCCAGTTTAATAAAAATCAATGTAAATTATTTTAATACGCGACTCGCACTAGCAGGATGCCAAGGGTCTGGCACATAAGTGGTTCGTGCCAGCATTTTGTAATAATCCAAATCGTGTTCAGGTTTTTCGTAGTTCGCAGGAATTGGCAACTTTGAAAAACTCTGGAAATATAACACACAGGAATCACGCCAACGCACAGCATCGCGTTCCTGCACTGCCAAAAGCGCTTGAATTTGCGCAAAACGCTCGCTGTCAATTTGTCCTTCAATCGCATTCCATTCTGATTGCATGGTGCGGACTTGCGTAACACCCGCATAATATTTATCAACCAATTCTTCCCACAGGGTACGACCGGATTTCATTTTGTAATCCCAACCCAAATGATGGAACCATAAAATAAAATCTTCGGGAACGGTATTCAAATCAGCATATTGTTTTGCGAGCGCCGCAGGATATTGTGCAAGTGCATTTGAACCCGTAGCCGTGCGATTAAAACCGATTCCGTCTTCTGCTGCACGGTGATAATAAATTGCATTCCAGTCAGCGCGCGCCATATCGGCTGTCCAGGGTGCAGGGCCGTAATGGTCGCCTTGCGAATATAAATGCGTTAACCCCAAAGGCGAGCGATAATTCACTCCCGCCTCACGCGAGGCCAGCATTATTTTTTTTACCGGTGTAATAAATTTTTCCTGGTTGGAAAATGTCATGCGTAACCATTCATCAGCAATGCTTGCGGATGTCAGCGAATAATCCCACGCCATACGACCAAACGCATACCAGCTAGATTGCACAAAAGGATGGCCAGTCCAGTTGCGATCAGTGCCCGGATTTATAACAGCGGCAATCCCAGTGCGTGGATTTTTATTGGTCGCTTTATTAAATTGCCCGCTTAAAATATTCGCAAGTGTTGCGCCTTTTCCGTTAATCAATAAATCGGTATTTAATGCTTCTTCAAATAGCGGAGCTTGATAAGCCAAGTGCGTCGCAAAACCAAAATACTCTTGCGTGACTTGCACTTCCATCATCATATTGGTTTTTTTCAAGGAACCAAATAAAGGTGAAACGGGTTCGCGCGGTTGGAAATCGATGGGCCCATTTTTAATTTGTAAAATAACATTTTCTTTAAATTTTCCATCGAGCGGAGTGAACTCATCATAGGCACCGCGAAAACGATCACCTATATCCGGGTGATAAACAAAGGCTCGCCAAAACACCACACCATTATGCGGCTTTAAAGTATCCGCCAACATATTTGCGCCATCGGCATGATTACGGCCATAACCTTGCGGACCAGGCTGGCCTTCAGAATCAGCTTTAACCAAATAACCGCCGAAATCTGGAATATACGAATAAATTTTTTCAGCGCGCGCTTTCCACCAGGCTTGTACACGCGGGTCAAGTGGATCAGCCGTATCCAAATCACCGTATGCACGCGGCGCGTTGTAATTAACCGACAGATACATTTTTATACCGTAAGGACGAAATATATCTGCCAGCACCGCAATTTTTTTCAAGAACTGATCGCTCATCATTCTTGGATCAGCATTCACATTATTGATCACAGTTCCATTGATACCCAATGATGCATTGATGCGCGCGTAATCGGTGTAGCGCGGGCTTTTATATTCCGGCAAGGTTCCCCAATCCCACAAGGATAAACCTGCATAGCCGCGCTCAACCAAGCGATTTACGTTGTCCCAATGATTCACTACACGATATTGTAACTTGGGTGAACTTTTAATAGGGAGAGATGCAAGCGATTGTTCTGTTTGCAGCAAACGCAAAAAATGAAAACTGCCGTACAAAACACCTACATCAGTATTAGCGGCGATAAGGATTTGGTCATTATTATCGCGATGGATTTTTTGGATGATGTAACCTTCATTGCCGACAGTCGCCAATACTTTTTGTAATTTTAATGAAGCAATTAATGGCGAATTAGCAGGTGTACCAATCAGTAGACTTCCTGCGGCAAGATTATTGGATTGGGAAACGGGCAACACAGCCGTATTCAGCAACCCCGATAAACCGCGCTGCAATTCAGCAACTGCTGCTTTGATTGTCGGTGAGTTCCCTTGCGCAACAATTTGATGGATTTGTGATTGATAGTCTTGCCGTAAACTTTCAGAGGCAACGGGTTGATAGCGCAGCCACATATCGTAACCGTCTTCTGCGTAGGAAAAAGCAGTGAAAAAATAGCTGAACAATAGCAACAGACTGAATTTACGCATAAATAATCCCACTATGACCAGGCAACCCCAATGTGAGTTACCCATAGTTAAGGGCCACGAAATTGCCATTCATGCCCCAGATTCTTAAGCGTTAACTATAGCACTTGCATACAAGATACCATCTATTAAGAAATGTTATTTTTTATCGAAAAACAAATCTGGTTTCACCTTTTATAATTTTATCGCCTTTTATGGTTTTACAGGTTTGAGTACGCGACAGGGATTTCCTACAGCCACCACGCCTTCCGGAATATCTTGTGTTACTACGCTGCCGGCACCAATAACGGATTCTTTGCCGATAGTAACGCCCGCCATGATGATCGCCCCGCCCCCAATCCAGCAGTCATCGCCAATCACTATGGGCGCATGAAATTCTTTACCACTTGCGCGCTCGACAGGATCAAGTGGATGAGTGGTTCCATAAATTTGTACATTCGGGCCGAATAACACCCTATCGCCAATATGGACTTCGCCCACATCCAGAATTACACAATTGTGGTTTGCATAAAATTTTTCGCCTAGAAATATATTACTGCCGTAATCGCAAAAAAAATTGGGTTCGATATAAGCAGTCGACACTTTTCCAAATAATTCTTTATAAATGGGTTTACGTGCCTTGTGCTGGTCTGCACGCAATGCATTTAATTGCTGACAGAGAAGTTTGGCGCGTTTGCGCGCGGCAACCAGTTCAGGTTTAAACGGATCTACTTCAGTGAAATTTTTCATACACTTGCCAATAACTATTTTAGGGAATCAATCCGAATTCGCTTTTTAATACATCACCAATTTCTTCCGGTGAAAAATCCTGGATGCTGGCATTACCATTTTCGATAGTTTTTAAACGTCCATCCAATAAAATTTTTCGACCTTGCGGAGTTTGCTTAACGACTAATAATTTTTGCACGAAAATAGTGTCGGGATTTTTTGAATTGAAAAAATTGGCAGGAATAAAATCCAGCAATTCATGCGGGTACAAATCAAATCCAAATTGATTGACCCATTCGCCATCGTTTAATGCTTGCAGGGTATAATTTTTATTATCGGTACAGAGCAACTGGAAAACATCGTCATCTTGCTGGACAGGTTGATTGATTTTGCTTAATGGAAAAGGGGCACGTAAACCGTAGTTACCAAATCCTATATCACACAAATATTGTTCCCCGGCAATTTTAGCAAGCACTACCATATGGGTTTTAGGGCGACGATCCGGATAAAACATGGGGCGCGCACCGATTAAATCGTAATCAATACCCAATTCTGTTAACGCCATGGCAAATAAACCATTGACTTCATAGCAATAACCACCGCGCGGATGATAAACAATTTTGTTGACTATATCCTGCGGCGCTATAGATACCAGTTTTCCTGCCTGGACATCCAGATTCTCAAACGGCACTGTAAATAATTGGCTGCGCATCAACGCACTTAAGGTTGCAACATCTGCCTTTGCTTCTCCTGTAAATCCAATGCGTTTGCAATAATCTGCAAATTTAAAGTTTTCTGCTTTTACTAGACTCATTATCAATACCAATCCTCTTCAATTTAACGACAAAGGTCACTACATCTCATTGCGCACTTGGCCCTATAATGACGTTCCCTCATCGTTTATACCAGCAGAGTCATCAATGACATCAAAAACAAGCAGTATTTGGTTAATGGTTATTGCCAGCACATTTTTTTGGGGCAGCAATTTTAACGCCGGGCACGCCGTTGCCGGTGATGTAACTCCGCTCACCGCCGCTGCCGAGCGCTTCGCTGTGGCATTGGTACTTTTCTGGGTAATTCGTTTTAGCTTTGGTAAAGCCGAATCGCAACTTGCGTTGCGCGATGCATTTATTTTGGTGCGCCTGGGCGTCATAGGTGTGTTTGGTTTTAATTACGCTTTTTTTACGGCGCTTCACACAACATCAGCGCTTAATGCTGCGTTGATTATGGCGTTATCGCCAATGGTTTCAACGCTTTTGTCTATTGTGATGCTCAATGCAAAAGTTCGCCTGCATCAATATATCGGCATGCTCATCGCATTTATTGGCGTGACTTTTGTGATTACTGGCGGCCATTTTAGTTTATTACACAGCGCTGTTGGTGATGTGTGGATGCTACTTGCCTGCGGTGTCTGGAGTCTCTATAGCGTTGGCTCAAAAAAATATGCGCCACATATTCCGCCACTGCAATTTGCACGCTGGACAGTGAGTATTGGTGCTATCGCATTGATGATTGCAGCATTTGCTATTGAACAGCCGCTCGCAACTATCGGACATTTATCATTTACGACTCACGCTATTTTAATGTACATGGGCGTATGCGGTTCTGTACTCGCGTATATTTATTGGTTGAAAGGCGTATTTTTTCTTGGGCCCGATAAATCTGCCATCGCGTTTAATCTTGTTCCCGTATTTACTTTGTTAGTTAGTTTGGCGTTTGGTTCTATCCCAAATAGCGTGCAAGTGTTGGGATTATTATTGGTATTGGTGGGTGTTGTTATTTCGACTGGCTGGAAACGCAAAGTACCTGTTAATGCGTAAAATTTTATAATTCCTCAATAAAAACTGTTTCTAATGGCAGAAATATTTCACGTCTATTAGCGATGGACTATAAAAGGGAATCGTCATCCCGTAGGGATCCACCGGGCTGGCGTTCCAGTGCCTTTAAAAAATTACAAACCACACTGGATCCCTACGGGATGACTATTCCCTACTATAAGCAGTATTTTTATCAATAGTTCATACAGTAATTTTTTATTAAGCTTTATTTCTTAGCGACTTTCACACCACTGAAAAAAACTTTTTGCTGGCTAATATCAGTCACATCTCCCGTCACATTAAACTCACCCGTATTGCGAGCATCTTGCGATGAAGAGCCAATCATAACCTCAAATTTCCCAGGCTCAACAACATATTTCATGTCTGTGTTGTAGAAACCCAATTGGTTGACCGCGAGACTAAAAGTTACAACAGCGGATTCTTTCGGTTTTAAACTGATACGCTTAAAGCCTTTCAACTCTTTTACCGGACGCGTCAAACTTGCAACGGCATCGTGTGTGTAGAGTTGGACAACTTCATCGCCTGCACGCGTGCCCGTGTTGGTTACTTTCACGCTGATATCAACCACGTCACCCGCTTTAACGTCGGGTTTATTAATCTTGAAATCAGAATAATTAAACGTGGTGTAACTTAAACCATAACCAAATGGATAAAGCGGTGTTGTTTCGGTAAATTCGTAGCCACGTTTTGCAGCGGGTTTGTAATTGTAATACACCGGCAAATGACCGACTGAGCGCGCAATGCTCACGGGTAATTTGCCACCCGGATTTACATCACCGAATAAAACACGCGCGACAGCACGACCTGTTTCCTGGCCAAGATACCAACCCTCAAGAATTGCCGGAACTGTTTCAGCAATTTTGGTAATCGATAATGGACGGCCATTGTTTAACAACACAATTGTTGGTTTACCCGTCGCAAGAACAGCATCAACCAATTCTTGCTGTTGGCCAACTAAATTTAAATCTGTACGATCACCTAAATGACTTTCAGCCCAACCTTCACGGGAAGTTGCTTCGTTATCACCGACGACAACTAAAGCCACATCACTTTTTTGTGCAGCAGCAACGGCCTCTTCGATCATACCTTTAGTATCAGCAGGTGTTGCAAGCTCAACTTTATCGGTATTCCAACGTTGCTTTGATCTGCTATTAGCCGCAAGCGAGTCTGCATCTACGGGCCATTTATCTAACGTAATTAATGTACCTTGCGCATAATTCACTTGGACTTTATTGCCGACATAATCTTTGATGCCCTGCAAAATGCTAACGGTTTGTTTGGGCACATCGCTATAACCGCCCAACAAGGTTTCATTAACATGCGGGCCAATCACTGCAATGGATTTTAATTTTTTAATATCTAACGGAAGAATATTTTTTTCATTCTTCAGCAGCACAATGGTTTTTTCTGCCGCTTGTTGTGATAACGCACGATGTTTGGCATTACCCACAAACTCATCAACACCTTTGGTATCAACATAAGGATTTTCAAACAAACCCAAGGTAAATTTTTCACGCAACACGCGTGCTACCGCTGTGTCTATTTGTGCAGTGGTGAGCTTGCCTTCTTTAACCCAGTCAATTAAATAGGGATAGGAATCTGCATCGGGCGTTTCAACATCTACACCCGCTTTAAATGCAATCAAGGCAGCGTCTTTACGATTATCAGCAAGGTGATGACGAGTGACCAATTCATTCACTGCGTAATAATCACTGACCAATAAGCCATCAAAACCCCATTCGCCGCGCAAAATTCCATTGAGCATTTTTTCATTTGAATGGGAAGGAACACCATCAATTTCATTGTAAGAAGCCATCACACTTTGTGGATGCGATAATTTGACTACCGCTTCAAATGGAAACAAAAACGTTTCGCGCAAACCGCGCTCACCTACCGGCGCAGGCGCAGTATTTAAACCACCTGTTGGTTCGCCGTGGCCAGCTAAATGCTTTAGCGTGGCGATGACATGGTTTTTGGTAACGCCGTTATCGCTGCCTTGAAAACCTTTAATCGCAGCAACGCCCATGTTGGCAATTAAATAAGGATCTTCACCCATGGTTTCTTCAATACGACCCCAGCGTGGATCGCGCGCGACATCAAGAATCGGTGCGAGCGCCTGGTGTGCTCCGCGCACACGAACTTCTTGCGCCGTTACGGAATATATTTGCGTAAGCAAATCCGGGTCCCAGGTACTCGCAAGGCCAATTGCCTGCGGAAAACTGGTGGAGTTGTGGCCCACATGACCATGTAGGGCTTCTTCGTGAAATAACACAGGAATTCCCAAGCGCGTATTTTCAGCAATCCATTTTTGGATTGCATTGGTGAACAGCGCGGTTTGCAATGCAGTTTTATTCGGCGCTTTTTTGTTTTCAGCAGGGCGTGCGATTTCACCGATGCCCAAACTTAAAAATTCTTTGGCGTGCTCACTGGTGAATTCTCCGCTGTCAGTTTCCAGCTGTTTTCTTTTTTCCCAAATGGTATCGAGCTGTGCAACTTTTTCTTCCAGTGTCATACGCCCAAGCAAATCTTTAACGCGCGCATCGGTAGGTTGTTTTGCATCTTTATAGACAGGTATTTCTGCTAATGCTGACAGACTCAAGCTTGCACCCATTGCGCTGATCACAATGGACATTAGTAGTTTAAGAGAATTTATTTTCATAGTTTGTGCCTCGGCGGATGTTTACACTGCAATTTAAAATAGATATTTTCACAGGTGTGGATTTATTATTAAAAATCTGGGCCACAAATAAAAACTGCCAATCATTTGAGTTATCCACTCTCCTGATCAGCAGCTAATTCTTAATGCTTACAACAATCTGTTCGCATTAAACGCTTTCATTAAATTTAGCAGCTGCCAATCCAGCAGCCAGCTAAATTTAACCGGCAATAAATATTACTTACTTAAATAAGTCCCATTCTAGCCGGCATTCAATTAACGAATGTAGCGATTGATTGTGTTTTCATACAATTCCTGGCGACCGCTTTGCAGAACAACTTCACCGCCATTGTTACCAATGTCAGCCAATTGTTGCAGGGTCAACTTACCTTGTTCGTAAGCTGCACCATTGCCGCTGTCGAATGATGAGTAACGCTCTTTGCGCATATTTTCCAACGGAGATTTTTGCAACAAATCGTCAGCGATCAACAATGCGCGTGCGAATGTGTCCATACCGCCAATGTGGCCGTAGAACAAATCGATAAAGTCTGGTGAGTTACGACGAGCTTTTGCATCGAAGTTCACACCACCACCTTGCAAACCACCGCTGCGCAACAATACCAACATCATCTCAACAGTTTCGTTGATGTTGTAGGGGAACTGGTCGGTGTCCCATGCGTTTTGGTAGTCGCCGCGGTTGGCATCCAGTGAACCCAACATGCCAGCATTTGCAGCAGCTTGCATATCGTGGCACATAGTGTGGCCAGCTAAGGTTGCGTGGTTGGTTTCAAGATTCAATTTAAAATCTTTATCCAAACCGTGGTGACGCAAGAAACCAATTACAGTTTCAGCATCGAAATCGTATTGGTGCTTTGAAGGTTCCATTGGTTTTGGTTCAATGAAGAAAGTACCTTTAAAGCCCTGGCCGCGCGCGTAATCGCGAGCCATGGTTAAGAAGCGAGCCATATGCTCTTGTTCGCGTTTCATGTCGGTGTTGAGCAAGCTCATGTAACCTTCACGACCACCCCAGAATACATAGTTCTCACCGTTCAATGCGATGGTTGCATCGAGCGCATCTTTCAATTGCGCACCAGCGTAAGCCACTACATTGAAATCAGGATTGGTTGAAGCACCGTTCATGTAACGTGGATTAGAGAACAGGTTTGCAGTGCCCCACAGCAATTTCACGCCAGAAGCTGCTTGTTTTTGTTTTGCGTATTCAACAATCGTTTGCAAACGCTTTGATGTTTCTGCACGGGTTGCGCCTTCGTCAATCAAATCGATATCGTGGAAACAATAGTAGGGAGTGCCGAGTTTGGTAATGAATTCAAACGCTGCATCCATTTTTTCTTGCGCACGGCCAACCGCATCGCTGGTAGAAGACCATGGGAAAATTTTGGTGCCTGGACCAAACGGATCGTGGCCAGCGCCGTTGAATGTGTGCCAGTAGCACGTTGCAAACTTGAAATGTTCTTTCATCGTCTTGCCAGCAACAACACGATTTTCATCGTAGTATTTGAATGCTAAAGGGTTATCAGAATCGGCGCCTTCAAAGCCAATTTTACCGACACCGGGGAAATATTCTTTGCTACCAAGAACTACACTCATAAATCACCTCGTGGTTAAAAAAATCGAAAATAGTTTTATTTTGGGAATCGTCATCCCGTAGGGATCCACCGGGCTGGCGCACCAGCGCCTTTTAACCAAATAGCAAAGACACTGGATCCCTACGGGATGACGACTCCACGGTTAGTTACGCCTAACCAAGCGTTTTACATTATTCCTTTGGCAAAAGTGACACCCAATATTGATAGGCATCCTGATATTGCCCTGATAACTTACTATCGGGTTCAATCACGCCTAAACGTGTCAAACCGTTGAAAGCTTCTTTTTGTGAAGCGTAGAAGCCAACCCCCAAAGCTGCTGCACGTGCAGCGCCTTCAGCGCCATCGGTTTCATATAACTCCACAGCAGCTTGCGTGGTGTTTGCAAAGGCTCGCGTGAAAACATCACTCAAAAACATATTTCCTTTACCTGCGCGCACAACATCACAACTACCGCCCAGTGATTTCAATACATCGAAACCCTGGTTGAGCGAGAAGACGATACCTTCTTGTGCCGCGCGCACCATGTGACCTAATCCGTGGCGATTGAAATCCAAATTGCGCAATTGCGCGCCCAAATTTTTATTTTGGAAAATTCGTTCTGCACCGTTACCAAATGGATGGAAAACCAAACCGTCGCTACCGACAGCAACCTGTTCAGCCAAATTATTTAACAGCGGATAGGAAGGTGTAGCGCCCGCTGCGCTAATGGTTTGGCGCAACCATGAATACAAACGACCACAACCATTTACACACACCAAAACGCCATTGCGATTTTTTTCAGTAGTGCTGGTAACGTGCAAAAAAGTATTTACGCGCGATTCAACATCTGCCGCAGGTTTATCCGTAACGCCGTAAATTACACCGGAGGTTCCGGCTGTCGCCGCAACTTCGCCCGGCTCAAGGACGTTGAGACTAAATGCATTGTTAGGTTGATCGCCACTGCGATAGCAAACCTTTACGTTGTCGCCCAAACCTAATGCAGCGGCAACATCTGGATGCACAACACCTTGCACACCAAAACTCGGGACGATGGTCGGGATAACTGCTGCATCAATTCCCCAGTGATCTAGCAACTCGGTAGCAACACGTTGCTCTTTGAAATCCCACAAAGTGCCTTCCGACAAACCCGATGCGGTCGTCGTAATTTCACCGGTTAATTTCATAGCGATGAAATCACCAGGTAACATGATTTTGTGGATTTTGCTAAAAAGTTCTGGCTGGTTTTGTTGCACCCAACGCAATTTTGCGGCGGTGAAATTGCCGGGAGAATTTAATAAATGGCCAAAACAATAATCCGTGCCCATTTCCGCCAGGGCTGCATTGCCCAGTGGAACAGCGCGGCTATCGCACCAGATGATGGATGGACGCAACACCTGTTGTTCGGCGTCGACCACAACCAATCCGTGCATCTGGTAAGAAATCCCTATGGCCTGGATGTGCTTGCTATCGAATTTGCCACTTGCGAATAATTTTGCCGCACCTTTCTGGATGCAATCCCACCAGACATTTGGGTCTTGCTCGGCAAAGCCCACTTCCGGGCTCGCAATGGCCAACTCAGTTTCGGGATAGGACAAAGCCCCAACACATTTGCCGGTTTTACCATCAATGACAGATAACTTGGTGGAGGAGCTTCCAACGTCAATACCTAGAAACAACATAATGAATCTCTTTCAATAAAATAGTGGGGAGCAGCACATTCCATTCGCCAGCAAAAACAACAGAGCTTTGGATACTTATTATTTTTGACAGGTACAGCATATCTTATTGTCTCATTGACCACAAGCTTGCAAATGGCCATTTGGGGCTTATATTTTTAATGGACAATTAGGTGATGATGGATACAATGAGGCCGCGTGCACCGTTCCATCAGGCACTGCATGCCATTTTTACAAAACATTACGCAAACCGATTTAAAATAGCCCTCTAACGTCAACTCGCTCAGGAACTCACTGTGTCAAATATCGCGACGCCACCCAACAGCCACGTAGAGCCCTTACATTTGCCAAAAGATGTCATCAAGGCACTTTCTATCGACAACCTGATTTTCGGGCTCGATAACGACGAGTTGAAAATCCTGCTGGTAAAGCAAACCGACCCTATGCACCAGGGCAAATGGGCGCTTCCCGGTGGCTGGATTCGCTATGACGAGAACTTGCGCGATGCGGCTTATCGCCTGCTGGAAGAATTGACCGGTGTGAAGCAGCTTTACCTGGAGCAGCTCAAAACCTTTGGTCGTGTTGACCGCTTCCCGACAGAACGCGTTGTGACTATCGCCTACTATGCGTTAGTAAGTGCCGAACATTATTCCCTTGTCGCCGGCCAAAGTGCTGCCGATGTGAGCTGGCAAAGTGTTAACGAATTGCCGGAACTGATTTATGACCACGCCGAAATTATCGATTACGGCATGAAGTTTTTGCGTCACCAGGTGTGCCACCAGCCGATTGGTTTTAACCTGCTGCCAGAGAAATTCACGCTCTTGCAGTTGCAGGCGCTTTACGAGGCGATTCTCAACACTAAATTGGATAAGCCCAATTTCCGTCGCAAAATCATGAAAATGGATTTACTGACCCCTTGCAATGAGAAACAACAAGGCGTCCCCCACCGCGCTGCCAACCTTTACCGTTTTGATGCTGAAGCTTACAAACAGTTAACAGAAAGCGGTTTTTCATTCGAGATCTGAGTGCAGCCCAAGCGGACAAGGAGCCCTGCCACAGCTCCTTGTGCACAAGAAAACAAATTCAGGCATTCGACATATAGTCATTTAAACCATATTGGTTTACCATGATCCCACGGCTATCAATTATTGTCTTACTGAATAATAAAAAAGCCGAAAAACACTAGAAAATAAGCAAGTTTTGCAACCTGAACCGTATGCTAAAAACCCGGCATTATGATATGGTCGCGCATCCCTTTCCCAGTGCATGACTGGCAGGGCTCCAACCAACGGCTTGTAAACCATAATTTCAATAAACCCATAATTTAAAAAAGCAGGTATCACCATGCATTCATCATCCTCTACCAATGAGGTCGGCATTTCGCTGGACGCCAGCGAAAGAAACATGACCTCTATTGTCATCATCAGCATCATCGCCACTATCGGCGGCTTCTTGTTTGGTTTTGACAGCGGCGTTATCAACGGTACTGTTGAAGGCCTCCAACTGGCATTCCACTCTGAATCAGCAGGTACCGGCTTTAACGTGGCATCTATTCTTTTAGGGTGTGCCGTAGGTGCATTCTTCGCAGGTTCATGGGCCGATACCTATGGCCGTCGCGGCATTTTGATCCTGGCCGCCGCCCTGTTTGTGCTTTCTGCCTGGGGTGCCGGTATCGCCAGCTCATCATTGGAGTTTGTGATTTATCGTTTGATTGGCGGTCTGGCAATTGGTGCAGCGAGCATTATTTGCCCTGCGTACATTAGCGAATTAGTGCCTGCGGAGTACCGCGGAAAATTAAGCTCCATGCAACAAATCGCTATTATTACGGGTTTAACCGCTGCTGCATTGAGCAATTACTTTTTAGCAACTGCGGCGGGTTCTGCCGTTAATGAATTGTGGCTGGGTTATGCCTCCTGGCGCTGGATGTTCTGGATAGGCGCAATCCCCGGTGCCATCTTCCTGGTTACCTTGCTTACCATTCCTGAAAGCCCTCGCTTCCTTGTTGCAAGCGGCAAAAAAGAAAAAGCGTTGGCCGTTTTGACCAAACTCTATGGAGCCAGGGCAGCGACCAAAACCGTAGATGATATTTACGCATCCATCTCCCACGATCATAAACCCCGCTTTGCCGATTTGATCGACAAGACCAGAGGTCGTGTTCGCCCAATCGTTTGGGTAGGTATTGGTTTGGCAGTGCTGCAACAATTTGTGGGCATTAACGTGGTGTTCTATTACGGCTCTGTACTATGGCGCGCTGCCGGTTTCTCTGAAAGCGATTCATTAGCCATTAGCGTTGTATCAGGTCTTGTATCGATTGGTGCATGTTTCATTACCTTCTTCCTTGTCGATAAAATTGGCCGTAAGCCTTTGTTGTTGATTGGTTCTGTCGGTATGACCATCACATTGGCGTTAGTAGCTTATGCGTTTGCCGGCGCTCCACTGGATGCAAAAGGTGCGTTGATATTGAGCGGCCCTATGGGCATAACGGCACTGGTTGCAGCTAACCTGTACGTGATTTTCTTCAACATGTCCTGGGGTCCAGTGGTATGGATTATGTTAGGCGAAATGTTCCCTAACCAAATCCGCGGTACCGGCCTGGCAATTGCCGGTTTGGCACAATGGGCTGCAAACTTCCTGATTACCTGGACCTTCCCAATGCTACTTGCTTCGGCATTAGGCCTGGTTGGCGCTTACAGTATTTACGCCGCCTGCTCACTCTTTTCAGTATTCTTTGTGATCTGGTGGGTAAGAGAAACCAAAGGCGTAGAGTTGGAAAATATGGAAGGCTAATTCCTCCCTGTTCCAACCAAAAGGCCGCCCTCTAATTCATACAAGGGCGGCCTTTTTTATTTATCTTCCAATCATTTTTTATGAAGGAAAAAACACACATATCGCGTAAATAAATCCTTACATTTTCATCTTGTGAACATGTATACAAGATTGATCAACTTATGGTGTAATTGACTCTAACACCGTTTTTTACCATAACAATAAATGGAGTCATTATGCGCAACCTCAACGTTATTTCTGTATTCACCCTTGGTTTATTAGTTTCCGCCTGCGGAGGTGGTGGTAGCCATTCGAGCAATCCACCTGCAACAACCAGCTCGGCGGCAATTACCAGCAGCTCATCGAGCCTTGCGACCAGTTCATCAAGTCCTGAACCAAGCAGTGTCGCAAGTTCATCCAGCAGTTCATCTCCTGTTGCGACAAGCAGCTCCAGTTCTTCAGTAGCGAAATCCTCTTCGTCATCCACCGCATCAGACAATGTCATTATTGTTGATATGACCAGCGGTTGGAGAGGCAATGGCACCGGCAACTCCGGTGTTAATTACGACAATAACGGCGTAAGTTTTACCGCAAGCGCAGCAGATGTGGGCGCGGTGTTTGATGTTGCAAAACCAACGCAACTGGAAAATGCCGTTGTTGAAATGGTGGTGAATGTCAGCAGCGAATTTAAAACCAGCGGTGCAGATTTGCAGATTTTTGCCCAGGTTAAAAATACCTGGGCGGGTGAGTGGAATTGCTGGAGCAGCAATAGCCTGGTGACGGCGGGAACCGATGTAACGCTCACGTGCACAATTGATGAAGCAGATGATCGCTTCAACCAATCTGCCAACGATGTGCAAGTTGGTATCCAGGCCAAAGGCACACCAACAGGAATTGTCACTATCAAAAGTGCAAAAATTATCCTGGCACCAAGTGCGTCTTCATCCAGTTCGAGCAGTGCGGAAAATACATCAGATTACTCAGCCAATGTCAGCCACTTAAAAGATTTGGCAACATTTCCCATTGGCGTGTCCGTATCCAATACAGATTCGCCCAGCTATAACATTTTGACAAATACCAGCGAGAGTACTATCGCCGAAAAACATTTTAGCCAAATGACGGCGGGTAACATTATGAAAGTCAGCTATTTGCATCCAACCAATAATGGCGATGACAATGATTTTACATTTACCAATGCCGATGCATTTGTCGACTACGCCAAAACCAAAAATATGAATGTGCACGGCCACGCATTGATTTGGCATTCTGATTATCAAGTGCCCGGCTTTATGAAAAATTGGTCGAGCAGCGACTCCAGCGGATTTTTAACCATGCTGGATAATCATGTCACCACTATCGTCAAACATTTTGCAGCAAAAGGTAATGTTGTTAGCTGGGATGTGGTCAACGAAGCGATCAACGATAACAGCCCCGCAAATTTCCGCACAGATTCCCCTTTTTATATCAAGAGCGGAAACAGCGCCGTTTATATTGAGCGTGCGTTCCAGGCTGCCCACTTGGCCGATGCAAACGCAGAACTTTATTACAACGATTACAACACCGACCAAAACGGCGCAAAAATGGATAAGGTAGTTGCAATGCTTGATGATTTTAAAGCGCGCAATATCCCAATCACCGGCGTTGGATTCCAGATGCACGTCTACATGGATTATCCCTCTATTTCCAATATCAGCACAGCGATGAAAAAAGTGGTTGATCGCGGTTATAAAGTAAAAATTTCCGAACTGGATGTTGCCATCAACAATCCTTATAGCGGTAGTTGGCCCAGCAATAAAATCAGTGTATTTACCAGCACATCTGCCGCTGCACTTGCGCAAAAGCAACGTTATTGCGAGATAGTAACTGCTTACAAAAACACAGTGCCTGAAGCACAACGTGGCGGTATTACTGTGTGGGGAGTCACAGATGCAAACACCTGGTTAAACGATTTATTTAAAGGCGCAACGCAATACAACGGTGAAAAAATTGCGTGGCCACTGTTGTTTGATAGCCAATACAACGATAAGCCAGCACTACGCGGATTCGCAGATGGTTTATCTGGTATCACCTGCACAAATACCTGATCCAATTTATTCGCGGGCTTGACCAAGAGCCCGCTATTTTTCCTGTATTGACTGAACAATTTATCCTCATTTTTTTGAACAACACAAGCTGAACGCAAAGACCGCCAGCGGTTTTATAAAACTTATCCGTTATAGCTAACAAAAGGTAACGCGAACCATGAACTGTAAAAAATCTTTGTGTTTGAGCCTTGGAATCAGCGCACTACTTTTATGTGCGAGCCCATTCAGTTTTGCATTGGGCGAAAAATCTTATCTCACTAATTCGGCAAAATCCGGCGACCTTGTTTTGGTAGACGCCAGCAACTCTGCCACGCTTTATGTTGATAGCCAGGATTATCCGGGTGTACAGCGCGCCGCCAAAAATTTGCAAACTGATATCGAAAAAGTGACTGCGAAAAAACCATCGCTGACGCAAACGCCTGACAATTTAAAAAATGAAGTCGTGATTATTGGCACCATCGGCCACAGCCAATTAATTGATGAGCTTATTGCGAAAAAGAAAATTAATGTCAGCGACATCAAAGACAAATGGGATGCGTACCAGCTATCTGTAATCCAAAACCCGACCGCAGATATCAAACAAGCCCTTGTTATTGTGGGAAGCAACAAACGCGGAACGACTTACGGCATTTATGACCTGTCGGAACAAATCGGGGTATCGCCCTGGTATTGGTGGGCAGATGTTCCGGTCAAAAAGAAATCCTCAATTATTATCACTAAAAATATTCACGTTCAGGAAATGCCCAAGGTGAAATACCGCGGAATATTCCTGAATGACGAAGCCCCTGCCCTTAGCAATTGGGTGAAGCAACATTACGGCAATTACAATCACGATTTTTACGAAAAAGTATTTGAATTATTACTGCGCCTCAAAGCCAATTTTTTATGGCCAGCCATGTGGAATAACGCATTTGCCGATGACGATATCAACAATATGATCCTGGCCGACGAGTACGGTATTGTGATGAGTACATCGCACCACGAACCCATGATGCGCGCAGACAAAGAATGGAACCGCCACGGTAAAGGCCCCTGGGAATATTCTAAAAACGCTAAAAACCTTTACGATTTTTGGACTGATGGCGTTAAGCGCAATCAAAATTATGAAAGTATTTATACCCTTGGTATGCGCGGCCAGCAAGATGAACCTATGAGCGAAGGTGAAAATATCCAACTGCTCGAACGCATAGTACATGACCAACGGGAAATTTTAAGCAATGCATTTGGCAAAGAAAAATTAACCGAAGTTCCGCAAGTCTGGGCACTTTATAAAGAAGTACAAGGATTTTATGAACGCGGCATGCGCGTGCCTGACGATATCACCTTGTTATGGTGCGATGATAATTGGGGCAATATCCGCAGGTTGCCAACACCGGAAGAACGCAAACGTGTTGGTGGTGCGGGAATTTATTATCACTTTGATTATGTAGGTGGACCGCGCTCCTATCGCTGGATTAATACTATTTCCATCGCAAAAATCTGGGAACAAATGAACCTGGCCTATCAATATGACGCCAATAAAATCTGGATCGTCAATGTGGGCGATTTAAAACCCATGGAATATCCCATCGAATATTTTTTACGCATGGCGTGGAACCCGGAGCAGTGGCCAAAAGAACGAATCCCGGAATTTGGCAAGCTGTGGGCTGAACGAGAATTCGGTGCGCAATATGCGAATGATATTGCAGACATAATGACCGGCTACACGCGCCACAATTTGCGCAGAAAACCCGAGCTGCAAGATGAAAAAGTGTATAGCCAATTGAATTACGATGAAGCAAATCGTGTAACAGCCAACATCACCAGCCTGCGTACCAAAGCAGAAAATCTTTATGCAAAAATGCCAGCGCAATCCAAAGATGCATTTTTCCAATTGGTGTTACATCCGGTAAAAGCCAGCGCCATTATTACCGAAATGTACGACATGGTTGGCAAGAATCATTTGTACGCCGAACAAGGCCGCGCCAACGCCAATGATTACGCCCATAAAGCGCGCGAATTATTTAAAGCCGATAGCGATTTGCAACAGCAATTCGATACTGAATTAAGCCACGGCAAATGGGCACATTTTATGGACCAACCCCATATAGGTTATGTGAACTGGAATAACCCGCCCGCCAATACCATGCCCTTGTTATACGATGTGCAACCACACAATGCCGCCGATATGGGCGTTGCCATTGAGGGCAATCCCATCGCCTGGCCGCAGCAGATCCCGTCATCCAAAGGCGCTTACGAGCTGCCCACGTTTGATCGCTACGGCCAGCAAACACGCACTATCGAGGTGTTCAATAAAGGCACGGAACCTTTTAAATTTTCTGCCAAAACTAGCGACCCGTGGATAATAATTGTCTATACTGGTATACAAGTAGACCCAGTGCAAAAAATTGGCGTCAGCATCGACTGGACAAAAGTACCCAAAGGTCGCGCTTCCGGAAAAATCACCATTACAGGTACAGGCTGGGGCGGTGCGACTATTCAAGTGAATGCCATCAACAATGATTCTGTTGCAAAAGGTTTTAAAGGATTCATTGAAGCTGACGGCTATGTGGCTATGGAGGCTGAACATTTTAGTAAGGCGCAAGCGGCATCTGGATATGCCTGGGAAAAAATTCCTGAACATGGCCGCAATTTATCGTCCATGTCTGTTTTTCCAGTGTCAGATAAAACATTTCCTGATGTGAAAAGCGCACCATTCCTTGAATATAAGGTTTATCTGTTCACCACCGGGCAAATTAGCGTAGACAGTATTTTTGCGCCTTCATGGCCATTTGCGCCAGGGCGCGGTTTGCGATACGCGATTGCGATTGATGACGAAACGCCGCAGATTATCGATATTGTAAAAGACATGAGTGACAGCGCGTGGGAAGAATCTGTGCGCAGCGAAATGCGTAAAGCCACCAGTATCCACAACATCAGTAAAGTGGGCGAACACAAGGTGCGAATTTATGCAGTCGATCCCGGTGTTACATTGGAAAGAGTTGTACTCAACACCGGCAGCTTGTTACCAAGTTATCTCGGCCCCAAAGAAAGTCCTGTCGCACATTAATGTGTGACGCAATATAGAGAGAACCCTTTTGGGCAGTAGCCTTCTGCTGCCTTTTTTATACGTTGTTTTTTTACATCCAAATATAGTTGTAAGTTATTGAGTCGTACCAATGAAAATTATTGAAGCAAAAGTGATTGTATCCTGCCCCGGTAGAAATTTTGTCACCTTAAAAATCGTGACCGACCAAGATATTTATGGCATTGGCGATGCAACCTTAAATGGCCGCGAAAAAGCGGTTGTTTCCTATCTGGAAGATTATTTGGCACCTGCGCTGATTGGTCGCGATCCGCAACAAATTGAAGATATCTGGCAATTTTTTTATCGCGGTGCTTACTGGCGTCGCGGGCCAGTCGGAATGACCGCGTTAGCCGCTATTGATGTTGCACTTTGGGATATCAAAGCCAAAGCTGCCAATATGCCGCTCTATCAATTACTTGGTGGCCGCAGCCGCGATCGAATACTCGCCTATACCCACGCGAATGGAAAAGATTTGGAAACCACGCTGGAAGCAGTCGCAAAAGCAAAAGCAAAAGGTTACAAAGCAATTCGCGTGCAATCCGGCATTCCTGGCATCGCAAAAACTTATGGCGTTGCAACCACGCAAAAAAATTACGAACCTGCTGATTCAGATTTACCCTCCACAGAAGTGTGGTCAACTGAAAAATATTTGAATTTTGTTCCCGAACTTTTTGCTGCCGTGCGTAAAGAATTCGGCAAGGATTTACATTTACTACACGATGTTCATCATCGTTTAACGCCCATAGAAGCTGCGCGTCTGGGTAAAGATCTGGAACCCTATCACTTATTCTGGATGGAAGATGCGGTACCAGCAGAAAACCAGGAATCTTTCAAATTAATTCGCCAGCACACCACAACACCATTGGCTGTTGGCGAAGTATTTAACAGCATTCACGATTGCCGTGAGCTTATCCAAAATCAGCTCATCGATTATATTCGCACTACGATTGTCCACGCAGGCGGCATTACACATGTGCGTCGCATTGCTGATTTTGCCAGCTTGTTTAATGTGCGCACCGGCTTTCACGGGGCGACTGATTTGTCACCGGTTTGCATGGGCGCCGCCTTACATTTTGATTACTGGGTTCCCAATTTCGGCATCCAGGAACATATGGCACACAATGAATTAACCGAACAGGTTTTTTCACACGCTTATCAATTTAACGACGGATTTTTTACGCCAGGTGAAGTGCCAGGCCATGGTGTAGATATAGATGAAAAACTTGCCGCCAAATATCCCTACCAGCGCGCCTGTTTACCGGTAAATCGTTTGGAAGACGGGACATTATGGAATTGGTAGACATAATAAATTTTTACAACAACGAAAGAGGTCAAACATGAAAAATTTTCACAAGCTTACATTAGCAACAATGATTGCCAGTGCAATGCTTTTTGCCTGTCATGAAAAAAAAGCCGAAGCACCGGTAGCTGCAACAGAACCTGCACCGGCAAGTGCGGCTGTTGAAAAAAAGCCTGAATTTACATCTGAACCACTCGTTACCAACATTTATACCGCAGATCCATCTGCACATGTATTTAACGGAAAAATTTACGTTTATCCATCACACGATATCGAATCCGGCATTCCACAAAATGACAACGGTGATCACTTCGCGATGAAAGATTTCCACGTGTTGTCCATGGATTCTGTAGGCGGCCCCGTAACCGATAATGGTGTTGCACTTGATATTAAAGATATCCCCTGGGCAGGCCGCCAATTGTGGGCACCTGATGCTGCAGAAAAAAATGGCAAATATTATTTGTATTTTCCGGTTAAAGATAAACAGGATATTTTCCATATAGGTGTTGCCACCAGCGATTCACCAATTGGCCCTTTCAAAGCAGAAGCAAATCCTATTGAAGGCAGTTTCAGTATTGACCCAGCCGTATTTAAAGACAGTGATGGCAGCCACTACATGTATTTCGGCGGAATTTGGGGCGGCCAATTGCAACGCTGGACCAGCGGCACTTACAACGCAGCTGACACATATCCTGCCAATGACCAACCTGCCCTGTCAGCCAAAGTGGCCAAGCTGAGCGATAACATGCTGGGCTTCGCGGAAAAACCACGCGATGTGCAAATCCTCGATAAAGATGGCAAACCATTAATGGCTGGCGACAATGGCCGTCGTTTTTTTGAAGCATCATGGATGCATAAATACAACGGCAAATATTATTTTTCCTATTCCACTGGCGACACCCATAACATCATGTACGCCATTGGCGATAATCCTTACGGCCCATTTACTTATCAAGGCGTAGTGCTCGAACCTGTATTGGGTTGGACTAACCATCATTCCATTGTTGAGTTCCAGGGCAAATGGTATTTGTTCTACCACGACAGCTCTCTTTCAGGCGGACAAACCCATTTGCGCAGCGTGAAAGTTGCTGAGCTGCATTACAACGAGGATGGGACGATCCAAACGCTCAGTGCGTTTAAGAAATAATTTTTTTAATCATCGTAAAAACAGAAAGCCCGGCTCAAAACCGGGCTTTTTTATTTTTTGCTCATTAACAAAGTCCTAATAACTTTCTCGTATTTGACAAGTTCCAGTCGCTTTGCAAAGATGGTTTTGCACGTATAAATATTACTTAATAATCAATAAAAACGAGGTAATTTTCATGTCGATCACAAAGCGCTTTTCCGTTAGATTTTCCCTGTTAACCCTGTCACTTTTCTTTATTGCAACCACAGTACACGCTGAAGATGCTGCAAAACCTGCAATCAATCCCAAACTTGTTTATATCCACGAAGGACAAGCGGTAAGTGGCTGGAGTTTTCAATTGGGTGATCCTGACAATTGGTCCACACCTGTCGATGCAAGCCGTATTGCAAAATCAGCATCGGGAAAAGTGTCGATAGAACCCACCGATAAAACCGGTAAAGGTGATGCATTGAAAATATCCTGGTCGGGACACAAACCGGTCAAAGGTGTTATCGCACTTTACGGCTCACCACTTGACCTTAGCAATTTTAAAGACGAAGGTGCATTGGCAATTGATATTCGTTTGGATGTAAAACCCGATAAGGATGTTACTTTTGGGATGGATTGTGGTTATCCATGCCGCGCCGAAATATATTTAACCAAAACACTCAAAGACCTTAAAAAAAATGAATGGAAAACTATTCCTATTCCATTGAACTGTTTATTAAAAGATGGTTTTGATATTTCAAAGGTAAACGGTCCTTTTGTTATTGGCACCGATGGAAAATTGGGAATCACAATTGCTGAAGTTCGTTTATTGAGGTTACCGGAGGGTGATAAAGGCTGTGCGAAAGAGCCTTGATGAATAAGTCCTGGATAAAATAAAAGAGCGGGCAGCTTTTCTGTTCGCTCTTTTGGGTTAGGCTGTTGCTCTAATCGAATCCGGGCACACATCATTAACACTCCAATCTCCAACATCAACAATTCTAGTCAATTTTAGCTTTGTCATTAAAACCAAATGTTTTATGCTGCGTTTTTAAATTAAATATATTTTTCCCTCTATTCAGCGTTACCAATTATTAATTTCCGTACATAAATTATGATCAATAAAATTGCAGAAACCACCCATCTAAGCGTTGAAGATTTTCACAACCATGTAGTAACAGCGGGACAACCTCTGGTTATTCGTGGTCTTGTAAATGACTGGCCCATAGTGCAGGCGGGAAAAGAAAGTGCCTTGGCTTTTTGCAATTATCTAAGGCGCTTTGATCGCGGAGTGGAAGTTAACACCGCATTTGGGCCACCAGCGATTAACGGCAGAATTTTTTATAACAATGACATGAGTGGATTAAATTGCCGCATGGGCAATGAGAAACTTGCAACATCGTTGAATTATTTACTCGAACATTTTAATGACGACCCGGCTCCAATGCTCGCCATACAATCGGTTGTCGTCCCGCAATATTTACCCGGAATGCAACTTGAAAATCGCTTGGGTTTATTACCCAATATAGAGCCGCGCATCTGGATTGGCGGCAAAGCAACGGTTGCAGCACACTATGATCCATCGGAAAATATTGCGTGCTGTCTCGCTGGAAAAAGACGGTTCACCCTCTTCCCACCGTCACAAATTGCAAATCTCTATGTAGGTCCATTCGAATTTACGCCGTCTGGAACAACGGTCAGCATGGTGGACTTTGATAATCCTGATTACGATAAATTTCCCAACTTCAAACTTGCGGAGCAACATGCGCTACAGGCAGAACTTGAGCCTGGTGACGCAATCTATATTCCCTATTTATGGTGGCATCACGTAAAGGCATTGGAAGGTATTAATGCATTAATGAATTATTGGTGGGGCAAAGGCGATGAACAACGTGGTGAACCCCGGAATGCATTGCTCATGTCCATAATGGCGATTAGGGATTTACCGGAACACCACAAAAAAGCCTGGCAAGAAATATTTAATCATTATGTTTTTTCAGCGCAAGACACGGTGTCACAACATATTCCCAAGGCACGCAGAGGTATTCTCGGAGAATTGACACCCGATTTATTACGCACATTGAGAAAAACCATTGTGCGCGTCTTAAGCAGAATAGATTAATTACATTTTACTCATTTCGGATTTACAATTCTCCCGAATAAAATCTTCCTGCGATTGCATTGTAGTTAATCGTTTTTGAACTGAAGAACGAATTTGTGTCAGGCGCAATTGTAGTTCGTCATCTGAAATTGTATCTGCCATCGGATGATAATTTTCAATATTGACACCCTGCCCCACCAACACCGCATACCAGCTTGATTCTTTAAATAATTCTGTTGGCTTGATCATGGCTTCACCACGCGCCCTAAATATCTCCAGACGATCATTAAGGGAATCGGGTATAGGCATATTTTTTACATAACGCCATAACTCGGTATCGTCCCGTTCGGTGATTTTATAATGCGCTATGAGAAAATCCTTAATATTTTCGTATTCACTTTTCATATCCTGATTAAATCGGCTAATTAAGGTTTCATTAAAATTGTCGCGTGGAAACATAGCTAATAATTTCGCTATTGCAGTTTGAATAAGGTGGATACTGGTAGACTCAAGTGGTTCAAGAAATCCGCTCGATAAACCTATTGCAATACAGTTTTTATTCCAGCAACGTTCACGCATTCCGGTAACAAATTTTAAAGGCCTGGGATCGGCAAGTGCTTTACCATCGAGTCTGCCAAGCAGCGCGTCAGAAGCTTGTTCTACACTCAGAAAATGATCAGAATATACATAACCATTACCAATCCTATGCTGTAAGGGAATACGCCATTGCCAGCCAAATTCCTGCGCCGTTGCACGGGTGTAAGGCAATAACTCGCCTGCGCTTGCACAAGGCACAGCGACGGCACTATTCATTGGCAACCAATGACTCCAATCCAGATAACCCGTCTGTAGGGTTTGTTCAATCAATAGCCCCCTGGCTCCAGAACAATCAATAAAAACATCACCTGCAATAATATTTCCGTCCTCAAGCCGTAGCGATTGTATAAATCCAGAGTGAGGATCTTGTAAAACTTGTGCTATTTTTCCCTCGACACGCTTTACACCGCGAGCTTCAGAATAACGACGCAGATATTTAGCATAGAGCGATGCGTCAAAATGAAATGCATAGTTTAAATTTGGCATGCCAAAAGGATTGGGATCTTTCGCCGTACGTTTGAATTTATTGGCTTCTGCCGCCATAGTTTCAAGATTGAATCTGGTGTAGTCCAGCGTACCGCCATCGCGCTTCCAACGCATCCAAAAATGCGTAAAACCTACACCGTCCATATCGACACCATAATGTCCGAACGGATGAAAATACCTGTGGCCGACATTACGCCAATTAACAAACTCAATACCTAATTTGAAGGTTGCATTGGTCTCTCTAATAAATTCATTTTCATCAATGCCTAATAGATTGTTATAGAGAGAAATAGGGGGAATTGTCGCTTCACCAACTCCCACCGTACCTATCTGCTCAGATTCAACCAGAGTTATGGAATAATTTTGGCACCCCAGGGTCTTTGAAAGTGCCGCTGCGGTCATCCAGCCAGCTGTACCACCACCAACAATGACGATTTTATTTATAGAGTTTTTTGTCATAATGTTTATTTATCAATTGAAAGCTATAACAGGGTAATTTCTGCCTGCGCCTGTAGAGTTGGCATTTGCTCTACTTCTTTTTTAATGTGATGTAATATTTTTTGAAACTTTATAATAAGTTCATCATCAGAAATATTATTGGCCAAAGGATCATAGTTTTTAGTTTGAATTTTATGTCCAACAAACAATGCAGTCCAATTTTCTTGCTCAAAAGTTTCATCCTCATCAAGCGATAAAATTCCGCGAGTCTCAAACAATTTTATTTTATATTTCAAGCTGTCCGGAATGTCGGCATTGCGAATCGCATCCCAAAAAGGTTCATCGTAACGTTTGTTAAGATAATAGTGCGCAATTTGGAAATCCCTTACATTTTCCACAAAACCATTTATTTTCTGATTATATATTTCTGCCTCTACCATGTCGGTAGCGTCATTTGGAAAAAGAACCCTTAATAAAGATAAACCCACGTGCAACAAATGCAACTGGGTTGCATCAAGTGGTTCAAGACTAACAGCAGCTGAACCCACCGCCAGGCAATTACCTATCCAATGTTTTTTTCTGGCTCCGGCAGAAAATGGCGTTTCTGTCGCGTCACTTATTTTTAATCCAGAGACTGCAATCGCAGTTTCAAGTGCGCGCTGAGAGGTGCTATGTTTTGATGAGTAAACAATATTAATAGCGGTGCTATCCAACAGGGGATATATTCCAATCCAACCTGCTTTGAATGCTGAAATTTGACTAAACGCAGGTAAAGGCCTCAATGGCGGAGCCGATGCAACAAGTATCCGATTTGCTGGCAGCCATTTTTCCCAACTTTGAATATTGTCACTTTCTAAATGCTTGATAAGTACGGCTTCTGCACCTGAAGCATCTATAAATAAATCTGCTTTAACATCTATCCCTGTCGATATGGTGATTGAGTCAATGCGATCGTCTATTACATTAACGCTGGCAATCTCACCTTTCCGATGTATTACGCCTATTGCGAGGGCCGCTTTTGCAATAGCTTTAATATAATTAAAAGCCTGCAGATGATAACCGTAGCTTGCCTGGGAAAAAGTCTGGGCGAGATCATCAAATACAACATATTTTGCTTGTTTGGCAGCCACTGCACCTAAATTAAATTCTTCAAGTGGCACATTCATGCCATTTGAAATAGCACGTAGCCAAAACTGGTAAAAATCAATACCGTCGAAATCAACACCAAACCGATCATAAGCATGCATAAATGGAGCAGCGCTACCAGACCAATTTGAAAATCGTTGCCCAAAGCAATAGCATCCTTTTGCCTCCTGTAACATAAGATTTTCACGCACACCAATAACCTTGTGTAAGGTTTTATGGCTAGGCAATACTGAAAAAAAATCTTGTTGGGTCAAATCAGACGGTAGTTCAAAAAGCTCAACTTCAACATTTTGTTCAGACGAGCGAAACCCTTGTTGCAAGGTTAGCGCTGTTAGCCATGCATCTGCATCTCGTCCAACAATAACAATTTTTCTTATAGAATTATTCAACTGCAGACCTCACATTTTTGAAGCGCAATAGTCAGCGAGAAAGGCATCGTGAGATGGGACTTCTGCCACACGGTTTCTTATTTGTGCCAATAAGCTTTCCATTTGAAGATTTACATCATCCAGCGATAGATTTAACGTAAAAGGATCAAACCCTTGCTGCTTCAATCCTTGCCCGCTAAACACTGAAACCCAGCTAGGTTGTGCAAACAAACCATATTTATAGCTGTCGATAAATCCTCGTTTTTGGAAAATAGCCATTTTTTGTTTGAGGCTTTCCGGAATATTCATTTCACGGCAATAACGCCATAAGTCCGAATCGTCGCGCTGATTAAGATAATAGTGAAGAATAAGAAAATCCCTGACTCGCTCATACTCATAATCAATCATGCGATTATATTCATTAATAATTAGCTCATCTGGCGTTTTTTGTGGGAACAATTTTAAGAAATTAATAAGCGCGGATTGAATAAGGTAAATACTGGTTGACTCCAGCGGCTCAAGGAAACCACTTGCCAAACCAACAGCCAAACAATTTTTTACCCATGTTTTTTTATAGCGCCCGGATTGAAACTTGATTAACCTGGGCTCCGCCAATGCTTTGCCATCCAAACCTTGCAGCAAAGAATTAGCGGCTTCGTCCTCGCTAATATAATCGCTGGAAAATACATAGCCATTCCCGGTTCGATGCTGCAATGGAATTCGCCATTGCCATCCCGCTTTCTTGGCAGTGGAACGGGTATAAGGCGTTATAGGTGATGTTTTTTCGCATGGAACAGCAAAGGCTCTATCGCATACAAGCCATTCTGACCAATCCTCAAATTCGGATGTTAGATGTTGCCCAAGCAAAATGGATTTAAAACCGGAGCAATCAATAAAAAAATCACCCTCAATTATACGACCATCATCAAGTTGAACAGATTCAATTAAACCTGAATCGCTATTAATAACCTTAATTATTTTTCCTTCAATTCGCTGGACATTTTTTTGTTCAGATATTCTGCGAAGATAGGCAGCATAGAGAGATGCGTCAAAATGATATGCGTAAGAATAGGTAGAATTTATATAGTTTTGATCAGTGACAGGAAACTCAAATCGATTCTGGAGTGCACACTCAATTGCGTAGGAATATGAGTCTATATTTTTAACAAGGTTTTCTTGTTCAGCCCTCGCCCATTGTTGATGGAAATATGAACCTCCAATTTGGTTTCCATATTTTCCGAAAGGGTGCATATAAGAATTGCCAATTGCGCCCCAATCAATAAATTGTATGCCTAACTTAATCGTTCCACTTGTATTTCGCATCATATCAACTTCATTGATACCAACACGATCGTTGAATTCCTTCATATGCGGCAGTGTTGCTTCACCAACACCCACACTGGCAATTTGATCGGACTCAATTAATGTAAGCGTGCAGACTTTATCACCGGCAATACTTGCCAGGGCTACAGCGCACATCCAACCAGCCGTACCACCTCCGACGATCACAATATTTAGCGGTTCTGACATTTTCAGTATTCCAGAAATAAAAAAAACGCTGCCACAAAGTAGCAGCGTCCTTTCATAGCAACAATGTGGTTAGTAGGTAAAACGAAGACCGAGTGTATAACGAACATCATTTTGGAACCAAGCGTTTGGCATTTTTTGGCCGCCCGCACTGGAGTCTTCAATTTGTTGCGTCAACTTGGTTTTTTCATTCAACAAGTTACTAGCCTGCAGAGCAATCGTGAAATTGTCGTTAAACTTATATTTAATCGAAGCATCCAACTGTCCATATGCATCGTTCCAAATCGGAACAGCTACGCAACAGTCAACTGCAGTAACCATATAAGCAGAACGCCAGTTGTACGCTATACGTGCAGCAACCGCATCTTTCTCATACATAAACACAATGTTGTAGGCGTTTTTCGATAAGCCTTCCAGCATATCAACCTGAATTGCATCAGGTGCCTGACCTTGAATAGTTGTTGCACCGGCACCTGTACTGGTAACGTTGGTATTGGCAATACCATCATTTTTAACATAGGTGTAATTTGCTTGTACCCCTAAACCGTCATAAGGCGCAGGCATAAAATCGAAGAAACGTTGGAATGCAACTTCAAAACCACTGATTTTCGCACCATCGCCATTCAACGGAGCACGCACTTCAACATTGCGCGTAATTCCGTTGTTGGTGATGTCAGCATAGTATTTGCCAATCTGGATATAATCCTTAAATTGTTTAGCAAATGCAGTGACAGTAAAGGAACCGACCTTCGCGAAATAATACTCTAATGACAAATCAACCTGGTCGGCCAAAATGGGTTTGAGTTCAGGATTTTGCGCATCTGCTTTGTATCCCACGTTAGCACCGATAATAGTGCCTGAACTATCTTTAATCCAAAGCGGATCATCGGCAGTTGTGGTACTTGGCAACGATTTTGTAACGCCGATGTAATTACGCAAATTCCCGATATCAGGACGCGCCATCGCTCTGGAAAGAGCCAAACGCAACAGCCATTCATCAGTGAGATCTAACTTCAGGTTTAAGCTTGGAAGAAGATTTCTATGAGTGACATCGGTGGTAGATAAAATACTTGCACCATTCATGTAGTTCTTATCGGCATCAGATAAATAACAGCCTACGGTATTAGGAACTGCTGGCGGATTACCAGAGTCATCCGGTTTATTTGGTTCACATTTCAATTCATCCGCACTTAAGTGCGGAATACTTTTACCACCGTTACTTATATCATCGGTTTCAACATATCTAACACCGAAGTTACCAGACAAGGGTTTATTGAACAGGCTAAGTTCATCTCCGCCAAAATTCAGCTGCGCATAAATAGCTTTGGTTTTTTCGGAAATATCAACCGTTTCAGCAGGCGTAAAACAAGTTCCCGATATTTCAAGAGAGCGGTCACCGGTATTCGAACAAATTGGATCCCAGCCTGTACCATTTTTCATACCTAAAGCGGTAGCTGACATAGCCGAAGCCCACGCTTTTTGGTTTTTCAACAGCTTCATATCGGCGAATACAAAATTGTTGCCACCCGCATATGTGCTTACATCACCAAACTTGGAAGTCCATTGTTTAGTGGCATAAAAATTTGGATAACCAGTAAAGCCTGATGCAGTTGGTGTATGACTATCAAGGAAGAAGAAGTCATAGTCAGTAGGGGTTGAGGTATAACTATTTGACACACCTTGCCAGTTATATTGACTCCAATTCACTTGTTGCTCGCGGTCTGCATAACGCACACCCGCTTTCACCGAGTGAATCCATCCGGAATCAATATCAACTTTGACATCAGCCCTAATAGCAAGCTCATGTCCATGACTATCTTCGACGTGATCCATGATGTTGCCGAGATAATAGTTATGAGGATTAGCAAAACCATTAGCACTCATTGCCACGTTGGTTGGCTCACCGAAATATACTTTGGGTACCCTACCCGTCAAATCTATAGTCGGATTGGTAAAACTATCATTCTCAGTGCTTATGTCGTAGTTTTTGACGGTAGATGAAACGCGTTGAACGTCAAAATTTGCATGAATTGTGTCTGTAGGTTCCCACTTGAAATTCAAACTTACGTCTTGGGTGACATTTTCATTTTGGCTAAAGCGAGTGGTATTAGCGAGTATCACACCAATATTCTTGTTATCACAAGTTGACCAGGATTGGCATCCAGCGATGAAGCGATTACCCGCATCATTTGTCAAGGCACCACCATCGGCCCAATATCCCTCAGGCTGCGTCCAGGTTCCGGTACGGAAGAATCCTGAATTATCGTAAGTGAAATCAGGAGTGCCTACGGCTGCAGTAGGAACCTTAAGGGGATCATCAACCGTTGCATAAACACTTTTGCTGTACGCTGGGTTTCCAAGGCCTGGAGCAACAACATATTCTTCCATTGTATTGTTGTATTGAGAGCGGTTGACCTGCAATGTCACAGTATATTTGGAATCATTATCTTTCCACTGAGCAGCAAAAGATCCACCCTTACGGGTACGATCATATTCATCATCACGGAAGTTTATAGTGTCAGGAAAGTAGGTTTGCACCGTTGTCCCTGCCGCAACACCAGGCTTATATCTATCCAACCGTCCAAATTGCACACCCTGGGAACGAGTATTTACATTTGAATAGGCAAGGTTTCCCAAAACACCAAACTCGCCTGCGTCTGTACTCCAGCGATGGCTGAGCAAACCAGAAACTTCCGGAGTGGTTTTTTCAGAAAGATCTCCGTAGTTGCCCTGTATGCTCAAGGCATACATATCACCTGCCTGATCGAAAGGAACGCGGGTACGCATATTGACTGTGCCCGCAATACCACCCTCAATCAATTCCGCAGTCTGGTTTTTATACGTATCGACACCTGACATGAGTTCAGGAGAAATATCACCCCAACTCAATCCACGCGCCGAGTTAGCACTGAAAGAATCGTGACCATTAAACTCGGTGCGCACCTGATTCAAGCCACGAACAATTACGCCCGATGGCTCCGCAGAAAAGTGTGCTGTATCTGAAGATGCGGCAAAACGGTTAACCGTAATACCGGCAACCCGCTGCAATGCTTCACCGACGGATTTATCAGGAAATGAACCCAAATCTTTTGCAGTGATAGATTCAATAACAGTATCTGCGTTACGCTTATTTTCCTGGGCACTACCTAAAGCTTCTTTCATGCCTGTGATAACAACTTCTTCCACATTTGTATCTTGAGCGAATGATGGAGCACTGAGCGCCATCACGCACATTGCAAGCATTGATCGTTTGAATCCCACGCTTTTAAATGCTTCGCCTTGATTACGTTTTTTGTAATCCATAGCCAACCCCTTTGTTAACATTATGATTAGGTAATTTGTGTTATTTTTATAGCTTAAAACCAACATTTCGCTGTCGTTTTTAGCAAGCCACGGGCACTAATTTAAAGATACCCGCAACTTTTCCATGCTATAGCTGTCACCCATATGGTTCAATGTGACTATAAGTAAAGAAATGATTAGCGCAGCTTTAGCACTGTAAATATTTGTAAAAACTTTCATATATGAAAATTTTTTCCCCAAAAGAAAATAATGTCATCCTTTTCAACATTATTACGAACTAATGCGCAATAATAGTACGATCAGGCAAAGGGGTATTTCGCCATATCATTATTAGAGCTATAGTTCCAAGGTCGCTTTAAATCCACGGGCTCCCTTATATGAATTTTTCCGCAACCTTGACCTTTAGCCTTACCTGCTTATTAGTTTGTAGCTCAGCCATTGCCGCTGAAAAAGTCTATAAATGGACCGATGCAAAAGGTCAAACCCACTATAGCCAACGCCCTCCGCTGAATACTGAAACGGAAGTGATCAAAACCCAAACCGGGCATAGCGATCCTGTAAATTATGGAGCTGCGACAGAGCAAGCACCTAAAGAAGAGGCTGACAAAAAAGCGGTTGGTAAAGACAATCCACCAAAAGATAAAGAGCGTTGCGAGATTGCACGCAAGAATGCCGATACACTCAAAACCTATGCGCGTATTCGCATTAAAGGCGATGACGGGGAATACAGGTATCTAACCCCTGATGAGCAAAAACAAAAAATGGATGAAGCCAATAAGGCTATGAGCGAGAGCTGCGAGTAGGTGTTTGTGTAGCATAAAAAGGCCGTCAAATTGACGGCCTTTTTATTTTTTCATCTTGTCATTTCATTACTGCAATCGCTTTGGTTCAAAGAAAATCTTGTCACCTTTCAAGGTGCCATGAATGATTGAGCCAGGCACAAACTTACCAGCCAGAATGTCATTCGCCAGAGTATTCTCAACCAATTGCTGGATTGCACGTTTCAAGGGACGCGCACCATAAACAGGATCGAACCCTACCGCTGACAATTTATTCATCACCGCTTCATCCAACTCCAGGCTCAAATCACGCTCAGCCAAACGCTTCCGCAACAACTCCAACTGAATGTCTGCAATTCCACGGATTTGTTCACGACCTAATGGATGGAACACAACAACTTCATCAATACGGTTAATAAATTCCGGGCGGAAATGGCCACCCACAACCTCCATCACTGCATCTTTCATGGCGTTGTAGCGATTTTCATTGTTGATTGAAGAGTTGAGCGAATTATTCATGTCGCCCGTAACACTCGAATCAAAACTCACCGTGTCAAAAGATTTATCTTCCGCTAACTCCTGGATGCGATCTGATCCCAAATTCGATGTCATCACAATCACCGTATTTCTGAAATCAACTGTGCGCCCCTGCCCATCGGTTAAACGGCCATCTTCCAACACCTGCAACAAAATATTGAATACATCGGGATGCGCTTTTTCAACTTCGTCGAGCAACAACACCGAATAAGGTTTGCGACGCACCGCTTCTGTTAAATAACCACCTTCTTCATAGCCCACATAACCCGGTGGTGCGCCAATCAAACGTGCGACTGAATGCTTTTCCATAAATTCAGACATATCAATACGCACCATGGCATCACTCGAATCAAATAAAAATTCCGCGAGCGATTTACACAATTCGGTTTTACCCACACCGGTTGGGCCCAAAAATAAAAATGAACCATTGGGGCGATTGGCATCACTTAAACCTGCGCGCGAACGACGCACGGCATTAGCGACGGCAACAACAGCTTCGTCCTGGCCGATTACGCGTTTGTGCAAAGCGTCTTCCATGCGCAGTAATTTTTCGCGCTCACCTTCCAGCATTTTTGATACGGGAATACCGGTCCATTTGGAAACTACTTCTGCAATTTCTTCATCGGTCACTTTATTGCGCAGCAATTTCATTTCCATCATTTCCGCCTGGCTCGCCATATCCAATTGCTTTTCAAGCTGCGGAATAATGCCGTATTGCAATTCACTCATGCGCGCCAAATCGCCTTTACGACGTTTTTCTTCCAACTCTAAACGCGCCTGTTCCAAATGACTTTTAATTTCTTGCGAGCCTTGCAAGGCTGCTTTTTCTGCGCGCCAGATTTCTTCCAAATCATTTAATTCGCGTTCAAATTTTTCAATGTCCTGGTCGATTTTAGCAAGACGTTTTTTACTACCTTCGTCTTCATCTTTTTTCACCGCCTCGCGTTCAATTTTCAATTGGATTAAACGGCGTTCAAGGCGATCCATTTGCTCTGGTTTGGAATCAATCTCCATACGAATACGGCTGGCCGCTTCATCAATTAAATCGATGGCTTTATCCGGCAACTGGCGATCAGTAATGTAACGTTGTGATAATTTCGCCGCAGCGATAATCGCAGAGTCAGTAATATCAACACCATGGTGAACTTCATAGCGCTCTTTAAGCCCACGCAAAATGGCAATGGTGTCGGACTCGCTTGGCTCATCAACCTGGACTTTTTGGAAGCGACGCTCCAGTGCTGCATCTTTTTCAATATATTTGCGATATTCATCCAGCGTTGTTGCGCCCACGCAATGCAATTCACCGCGCGCAAGTGCCGGCTTCAACATATTTCCGGCATCCATTGAACCTTCGGCTTTACCCGCGCCGACCATGGTGTGGATTTCATCGATAAATAAAATAACGCGGCCTTCTTGTTTACCCAATTCATTGATGACGGATTTCAAACGCTCTTCAAAATCACCACGGAATTTTGCACCGGCTAAAAGCGCGCCCAAATCCAGCGAGAGCAGACGTTTATTTTTTAAACCTTCGGGCACTTCGCCATTCACAATACGCTGCGCAAGGCCTTCAACGATTGCAGTTTTACCAACGCCCGGCTCACCAATTAATACGGGATTATTTTTGGTACGGCGTTGCAACACTTGAATAGTGCGACGAATTTCGTCATCGCGACCAATCACGGGATCGAGCTTGCCCGACTCAGCACGCGCGGTTAAATCGACAGTATATTTTTCCAATGCCTGGCGATTGCCTTCTGAATCTGCATCATCAACAGATTCACCACCACGCACTTTTTCAATTGCCTGTTGCAAGCGCTGTTCATTGCCAAATTGTTTCAGCAATTCGTGGATGCTGCTTTGCGGATCTTTCATCGCAACTAACAAAACAGTATCGCTGGAGACAAATTTATCGCCAATTTTTTGCGCGTACCTGTCTGCTAAATTTAATAAACGCCCCATCTCGGGCGACATACCAACTTCGCCGGTCGGATTTTTTATGCTGGGCAAATCTTCAAGCTTTTTGCTTAAAGCCTCGCGTAAACCAGCCACATCAAAACCAGCCTGGCTCAAGAGCAAACGCACGCTGCCCGCACCTTTTTGTTCGACCATCGCCCACAGCATATGGATAGGTTCCAGCTGGCTGTGGTCGCGCCCAACGGCAAGCGATTGGGCATCGGATAGCACAAGTTGCAATTGATTGGTTAAACGATCGATACGCATGGAAAACCTCTAGGAATAGATTAGGGATTGCAATAGACGTGGGGGCGCCACAGGGTATTTCAAGCGCGAGATATAACGTACAGCAAGGATAGCTGAGGAATATATAGGGAGTTGTGTAGAAATGAATAAAAAGTTGCGATAGATCAATTTTGCGAGGCACGCTTCAGATGATCTTGAATATTAATACGCCAAGTCAAAATCAGGATTTCAATAACATCCAGATGAGAAGCTGCTTGAGTCATTATGAATATCTGCAAGCCGGCATAGCCTTACTATTTTTTGTTGCTGGCTCGCCATTAAACACATTCATTATTTAAAGAGGAAAAAAACACAACAAAGAATTGTGGTGCACGATGTTGAAGGTGCGACACACAAGCTTATTGATTGGGATGCGATTAAAAAACCGGAAGTGTTTATCGAAAAGAAAGCCAGAAAAAACGGCCAAAGTGATGACAAGGATAAAAATAATCCTGAAGAAAACAGTCAGGTATAACTCGATAATAAAAACACCCGGGCATGGCCCGGGTGCGAGTATTCTTAATTGGTAAAAATCCCTTGCGAGCGCAAATATTCTTCATAAGTTCCGCTGAAATCGACCAAGCCTGTTGGCTGCATATCGATAATGCGTGTGGCCAATGAAGATACAAATTCGCGATCATGGCTGACGAAAATCAATGTGCCCGGATAATTTTCCAGTGCGAGGTTGAGTGCTTCGATGGATTCCATATCTAAGTGGTTTGTCGGCTCGTCCATCAGCATCACGTTTGGGTTAATCAAACTCAACTTACCAAACAACATGCGGCCTTGCTCACCACCGGAAATAACTTTTACCGATTTTTTGACTTCATCGTTTGAAAACAGCATACGTCCCAAAGCGCCGCGCACTAGTTGTTCGTCACCTTTGGTCCATTGCTTCATCCAGTCAAATAAATTGTCGTCGGCAGCGAAATCCTCAGCGTGATCTTGCGCGAAATAACCTATCTCAGCTTGCTCAGCCCATTTTGCGGTTCCGCTATCGGGTGCCAAATCGCCGTATAAGCAACGCAACAAGGTTGTTTTTCCCGCACCATTGGGACCAATAATCGCAATACGCTCGCCCGCTTCTACTTGCATATTCAAATTGCTAAATAGCGGACGATCAAATGACTTACTTAATTTTTCAACCACAACTGCCTGGCGGTGCAATTTTTTGTTTTGCACAAACTTGATGTAAGGACTCACGCGGCTTGAAGGTTTAACATCTTCCAACTGGATTTTTTCAATCTGGCGCGCACGCGAGGTTGCCTGCTTGGCTTTGGATGCGTTCGCAGAGAAGCGGCTCACGAAGGTTTGCAGCTCGGCAATTTGTGCTTTCTTCTTGGCATTTTCACCCAGCAATTTTTCGCGAGCTTGCGTTGAGGCCGTCATGTAATCGTCGTAATTGCCGGGATAAATGCGCAGCTCACCGTAATCCAGATCGGCCATATGAGTACAAACGGCATTCAGGAAGTGACGATCGTGCGAGATGATAATAATGGTGGAATTGCGCTGGTTGAGCACGTCTTCCAGCCAGCGAATCGTGTTGATATCGAGGTTGTTGGTCGGTTCGTCGAGCAACAACACATCTGGATCAGAAAACAGCGCCTGGGCAAGCAACACACGCAATTTCCAGCCTGGGGCAACGGCGCTCATGGGGCCGGTATGCTGTTCAATGGGAATATCCAGGCCAAGTAATAACTCACCGGCACGCGCCTCGGCGGTGTAGCCATCCATTTCTGCAAACTGGACTTCCAACTCTGCCACAGCCATACCATCTTCTTCGCTCATTTCGGGCAGACTATAAATGCGGTCGCGCTCAGCCTTTACCCGCCACAGCTCGGTGTGTCCCATAATCACAGTATCCAGCACCGTAAACTCTTCGTAGGCAAATTGATCCTGTTTCAATTTACCCAGGCGCACATTGGGTTCCAGCATCACCTGCCCGGCAGATTGCTCCAAATCGCCACCCAGAATCTTCATAAAGGTGGACTTGCCACAACCATTGGCACCGATCAATCCGTAGCGGTTACCGTTATTGAATTTAACCGAGACATTCTCGAACAAGGGTTTGGCACCAAATTGCATGGTGATATTAGCGGTGGAAATCACAAAAACGTACCTGAATAGATGATGGAAAAACCGGATACCTGATTAAGGGCGTGCATTCTACTCAAATCAGGTGATGATTACCCACAAACCCATAAACTTTGGCGAGATATTCTTGCCATTCCCCCTCAATAACCCCGATTTGGACACTAAGGCAGGCTGAAATTCGACTAGACTCTGTACATAACACCGGCTAACCCAGCCAATCAACGTACTGAAGCCATCCCAATGCTTACAAACCTCCAACGTCTTGCCAGGCTCGCCGGCGCATTCTTGCTTTATGCCAGCCTGCTCACGGCTAACAGTAGCCATGCTGATGTATTGAACGTGACCATTCCCCCCATCGAGCAAAGCGCGCAGACCTCTATTTACTATTCCAAAGTATTACAACTCGCACTCAGCAAAACAGAGGCAACCGATGGCCCGTTCCAAATCATCCAATATCCCAACTTATTAACCAAAGCCCGCTTCGAAGCTGAATTAAAACGCCAGGGTGTGGTTAACCTTATTTGGTCCACGACCAACAAAAATATGGAAGCGACATTTTTACCTATCCGCGTTTCTTTATTAAAAGATTTAAATAGTTACCGGATTTTTTTAATTCGCAATGAAGATCAGGAAAAATTTAATAAGGTGAAAAAATTAGATGACTTGCGCAACTTTAAAGCAGGGCAAGGCTCACACTGGACCGATACCGATATTTTGTTAGCAAACGATTTACCCGTTGTAACCTCTCCATTATTTGAACCGCTGTTCAACATGCTGATAGGAAAACGTTTTGATTATTTCCCCAGGGGATTGGATGAAGTCTGGAGCGAAGAAAAATTATTTAGCGAAAAAGGTATCAGCATTGAGCAACATCTCATGTTGAAATACAGCGCCGCCAAATATTTTTTTGTTAACAAGCGCAATAAAGCGCTTGCTGACAGAATCGAAAGAGGATTAAAAATCGCCATCGCCGACGGCAGTTTCGATGCGTTGTTTTATAGCATCCCGGGATACCGAAGAGGCTATGAAGAAATTGCCAGCAAAAAGAGATTGGTGTTTAAGCTTAAAACAGCTCGATGATTTTTGGTTGTTTTTTATGTAAGCCAATAGCATTTATTTTGTGCCTTTAATAGCTCGCTCCAAACCGCTTGGTCCTTCCGGCTTTTTGAGTTTCCATACCCACATCAATCCGCGCACATAACCATCGCCTTTTACAGATGTATGATCCAAACCTTCCATCGAATAATTTAACAAATGCAGACCGTTGTATTTTCTGCTCGCAATTTGCTTCTGGAATTTCATTATAGGATTGCGAAAAGAACTATATTCTGTCGAACCGTAAGAAATAAACATACGACCATTTAATTTTTTATGGGTTTTAGCGTAACTTTCGTCCAACTTTATCAACGCACTATTATCCCAACTCACCGCAGGACTTATCGCAATATAACCGGAAAAGAAATCAGGTTCCTGATAAGCCCCATTTATAGCAACTAGCGGAACTGATTACTACTCAATGTTCCTTATTAATATCGGTAAACGACAAAAATACTTGATTTTCAAACATTGAAACTCAAACAACAAAAAAAGCCATAGTCCGAAACTATAGCCTTCGTTACCTAACGATAATTACATAATAGATATTTGAAATCAGGTACTAATTTATTTATGACTGTATATCAGCAAGTTTAATAGGTATCAAAATATCGACTTTTAATTTATTCATTGGCTCTTTTTTCAGTAAGTCAGAATAACAGGCTCGAATATTCCGGTAAAAGGTGAATCAGGCCATACGAGTCGCCATACCTCATCCGACTCAATATGCAGAAACCATTTTTCCTCCAATGAGGCTGTCCCCATGTAAGGTATTTTAACCGGGACCTCCTTTATTGTATGCATGTCCACCCGCTCATATATCCAATCTATAAAACGGTTGAACTCAGAGAGATTATTAAAATCATCAATTTTTTCTAAATTAGATTTCATTATTTGACTATCCATTCCGGATTGACATATTGAAGGAATATTTGATTACACGGTCGTCCCTCAAATATAAGTGTTCTTTTAATCTTCATAACGTCGCAACTGATTGTTACATTCATTAATTTGTTATTAGTTAACTCAACTGTTCAACGCATAAAAATTTTTCTTTGAAAGCTCATGCCCCTTTAATAAATTAAGTTTCTATCTTTTAATAGTTTCAGATTTATTTAAGAGCATCATTTAGCGAGTCCATTAACAATTCTGCCTTTCTTTGCATCTCAGTTACTAAGATTTTTTTTTCAATAATTAGAGAAAGATGAAAGCGCAAGGCCATAAAAATTTCTGTTCCAGTTGAACCTTCTTCGATAGCACTTCGCAGATTCGATGCATACTCAACATGACCATTTTGCTCAAGAAAAAATATTAGCTCTTGAGCAACACCGTAATAATCAAAATTAATCATGGCATTCCCGTAAACCATTTCATTTGTACACCACCAGAAGGTACAACAACTTCAATACCTCCCCCCACATTACTGCCTATCCCAGGAGCCTGCCTAGTAATAAATGAGGCGCCAGGCTTAAGTGTCGCAGCTTCAATAAAATTAGCATTTGAAACATTTCCTACTGGAATCCCATATCGGCTTGCATATCCAGTCGATAAAGGATTTTCAAGAGACCAAAACTGTGCTTCAGCGGCTTGGCTTTTACCTGTTGTACCAATACGGTATAAAGTTGCCCCACTACTGACCTCAGCTCGAGCAGCTAATGCGGCAGCACTTTGACTCTGCACTGCCAAACCATAGGGAGTGAGAATGCCTTTTGCCTCCCCCCCTAGCAGTGCTTTAAGACCAATTCCACCAACAAGATATGGGGTAGCCATATCAACAAGAGAGTTTATTCCAATCTCATCATTCGCTAATGCAATCTCATAATAAATGCCATTAATTGACTGGTCGATATCATGATAAAGGCCTCCAAGCTGCGGATCATATCCATATTTACTAAGCTCCGCTCTTTGAGTATACAAACCTGTTAGTCGTCGACTCCAATCGTTAATTTGTTGTTGACTAACCAAGCTCTGCCCAACATACGTATAATCCCTTCTTTCGCTCCATATTGCATCATCACCAGAATTAAGTTTCCAAGTGCCGTCGTCTTGCTGCGTAGATGCTGTATAAGTGGTAGTCGAGGTTACAGTATAACTACAGGCATTTACGCTACTCAACCAAAACCAACTTGTAGCGTGTTGATATGCCATCTGCTCTAAAAGTGTACCCATATCAGAATACCCAGTCGGATCGACCCGGCTCAATGGATTGTTACTTGCGTAAGAATATCGATTGTAGCTTTGAGAACTATAAGGCGACTGAACAAAAATATCCGCACTCAGGAAACGTCCCAGACCTGGGTCATAGACACGCCCTCCCATGTGAATAAGATTGTGATTATCAAGCTCGTCGTGCCCGGTAAATCCGTTAGATGTCTGGAAAATTTCCGTTGGCGAGCCAGGTTTCCAATCCGATTTTTGGCGCTCACCCCAAGCACCAAAACTCATACGGTTGACGAATTGACCAAGGGCATCTGTAGTCGCATCGACTGAACCTAAATTGTCTGTGTGTAGATAAATCGTGTCATTCGCACTTTGTGTACTGCCGTTCAGCACACGGTTGTTCATGATCACACCATCGACATAACTTTTTTGCGTAGTATTAGCACCATCAACAATTACTTCGTAGATGCCACCCGCCAACCTATAAGTTGTTTTGGTTCCACTAACTTCTTTATATAACTCATGGTCAGGGCCGTAAGTAAAATCAGTGACAGTTGCTCCTGCAATACGGATGGGTTTGTTGAAAGTGTCATAAACAATCGATTCAGCAACACCGCGCGCTGTCATATTTCCGTATTTGTCATAACTATAATTCACACCATTTGCAGATGTAACTGCATGGATGCCGGCATTACGCACTTGTTCGTATTTCAGTTCACCGACATCATTATTAACTGAACTATCAGTCAACATATCAGAGCGGTTTACCAAATTTCCTAAACCACCAGTATCGTAATCATAGGTCTGCGTACGACCAAATAAGCCACTGCTTGTTTCCGTTTTAATACGATTGAGTTTGTCATATGTGTAAGACTCAGTCATATTTTCTAATGCAACACCGGAGGCATTTGTGCGTGCAGTTGTGCGGGTAACTAAATTCCCCAAAGTATCGTAGCTATAACTAAGATTTTGAATATCACCGTATAAATTAGCGAAATTATTGCTGCCACTCAAATGGCCGGATTTAATACTAGTCAAACGACCACTGGTATTATCAAATCCTGTCTGGGTAACCACACCATTACCCCATAACTGGTTATTGAACTCACCGCGAGCGTCCAATGTATCACCGAGCGCCCATAAAACTTTCGAACCAGACGAAATATCACGTGTTTGCACTTGATACCCAGCTGCATGGTAATCACGCTGAATTTTAAATCCATTGGGATATTTAATGGTTTCTGGACGACTAAAGTCATCGTATGTGTAGACAAATTCTCCGCCGCTTAAACCCGTTGTTGTGACAACTTGGCGAGATAGACGTGAGAAACCATCATAGAAATATTCTTCATTGAAACCATTACCAGTGCGATAAGAAAGTTTTCCAAGTTGCTTGGTATCCCAGAACCATGTATATGAAATCGGACTGCCTGATGCAGGTGTATCAACACGACCAATTTGGCGGCCAAGCTTGTCGTAATCATAAGTAATATATTTTTCTACTTCCGTAAGTCCCTTTTGCCAAATCTGGCGACGCAACTCACCAAAACCGTTGTAATCGAAATTGATTATGCCTGCATCCGGATCCTTAATATAGGTTTTATTACCCGCCAAGTCATACGTTAAATCTATTTTGGTCGCAACATTATTATTAACCTGTGTTGTTTCCAAATTGCCAGCGGAGTCGTACCCGTAAGCCACTGTGTTATATAACGCATCTTCCACTTTTACCACTTGTCCAAGCGGATTAATAATACGGCTGGATGTTTGTGTCTCTGAATTACCGCCAGGTTTTACAACCCAAAGATTATCGGTAACTTTTAGCCCGTATGAATCAGCTGCATACGTTGTAGTTTTACTACCACCATCTGCATTAGAAATTGAATTTGCACGCCCTAACGCATCGTAAGTATTGTAATTTGTCCAAGCAGTCGCAAGAAAAACGTCAGCCAAAATATTGGTAGTTACGTAGGGTTCTGAAACTCGAGAGAGAAATCCATTCGCAAAATATTGGGACGCCCGATTGACAACATTTCCATCCAAACTATAGACGACATTACGTACTTCACGTTGCAAATTATCGTAGAACACAATACTTAAAGGTTCTCCTAACTTCCCTGGTTTAATGGTGTTAGTAATTTGTGTTGCAACACCATAATAAGCTCCGTTCGGGCATGTGACTGGTGAGCTGGTACAATAAAAAGTGATACTTTCTGTTAGCGATCCGTCTGGTGCTTGCTGGGTTTGCAAACGACCCAATGCATCATAGGTATTTGTGGTGGTCAGACCAATAAATGTTTTTGTTTTTACACTACCGAAGCGGTAATCGTAGGTGATCGAAGTTTGATGACTCTCTGCATTGATGATTGTTTGCGGATACATTCCATAGGCAAAATTACTCAATGACGTGATACGAGCAGGCGCATCACCGCCATTAATATCTTTTGCAACAGAAGTAATAGTATTAACTACCCCATTACTTTCACGATCATAAGTCGTGATTTTTTGAATAGACTCTCCCTTAAAGTCAGTACGGGTTTTAATATCGTGCTGCGCATTAGGTATAAATTCAGTAAGCACACGTTTAAGGTCAACATTTCCAGCCTTGGAGACCTCTTGCGTAGTACCTGTTAAAAAATCGTCATTACAGTAAGAAGTTCCATAATATTCGTAACCATTAATCACATGCTGATTAATTAACTCGCCTGTGACATCATTACCATTAAAACCACTCCCAATTTTGGTAATTTGATCGACTAAGTTACCGCAAGTATCAAAAGTATTAACAGACTTGCTAACACTGATAGGCGAGCTTTCGCTAGTCGTGCTTAAGTCATAGTTTTTCTGTAGAGAATATTGCAAATAAGGAAAGCGAGCATTTTGTGGATGCAAACTGTAATTATTGTCAGTAATGCTAATTAACTTATTTGAAGTATCTTTAACAGTTTGTTTTTTGACGAGCCCCGAATAAGGCCAGCCCTGGCGATATTCGGTAGTAGAGATCACATTATTTGCGGTATTCGTAGTTGTAATTGATTTAAAACCATTAAAACCACGGAAAATATCCTGAACTCCGCCAGTATAATTAAAATAGAGATAATTAAATCCACCCTGCCCATTACTTGCCGAAACTTTTTTCACGACCTGCATTGAGCGATTTATCGGCTTTTGCGGAAAAACGGGAGCGGTAACATCAGGCGTATAAAGTGGTGAACCGTTGTTGGTGTCGCTTGTTAATGGGCTATAAGTAAGCTCAGTAGTAGCACCAAAACCATCAGTAATTTTATTGATTAAATCAGGCTGCTTTTGTTTGGCGAGATAAACCTGATCACCAATAATGAGATCGGGTATCCCATCATTATTGATATCGCCCCGCAAAGGATTAATGGTTTCTGTTGCCGGCACATCGACTACTCTCGTTAAGTAATCAAGCTTACCCATAAATGGATCTATCCCTCCATTTACAAATGACAGAGTTCCATTGATGTATGCTCCGTAAAATACCCTGAGGTTGCGCACACCTGAAGGATCACCAGTAAATACAATAAAATCATCCAGGCCATCCTTGTTGTAATCCATAACAAATGAATATTGCCCAACAGGTGCATAGTCCATTGGTACAACCGGTATACCAGTAGTAAGTAGCGGTGGTGCTGAAGATGGTTGAGTCCCCGTAGATAATTTAATTGCCCATTTTTTTACTACATTAAGATCAAGCGTGTGGAAGTCGTCGTATAGTACATCCGGATTTCCATCACCGTTAATATCTATCCAGCTGTGCCAAAAACCGAGATTACTCTTATACCCACCGTTTGGCGCATAACTAGGAGCACTAGGCATTTTAATCTGCGGTGAAGCACTGCTAACCCGCCCAAAATTTATGACCGCTCCACCAAAACTATCTCCCGTGTTCGGATATCCACTGAGACCATTATTATAATTTCCGGTCCCCTGATAATATCCATAAAAACGCACAACCGTTTGATCTAAAAGACCATCATTATTGACATCAATATAACTATATTCAGCTGCATCGAAGGGCCAATAACCTCCAGCACTCATTGATGAACCTATAAATGAAGCATTATCCTGTTGCATCCAGAATCGACCATTGATGATTAAATCCGTCAAACCATTATTATTCAGGTCAGCAACATGCAAGGTCGGTAGAAAGTCATCATACTGTACACTGGTAATCAGCTCAGAAGTCATAGCGCTTGATGGTGCTACACGACTTAAATAGACATCCAAAAACTTAGTTGTGCCTTGTGTACGAGCAACACCCCTAATTAATGCTTTACCCAGACGTGTTTGGATTAACTGAATGACTTGGGAAGCAGCGTAACCTGTAGCAGTAAAACTTCCATTAGCGTTGCCCCACGCTAAAACACTTTTTTCTCCAATAATATCCACGTAACCATCATTATTGATGTCATCATAAAAGAAACCTGCGAATGCCAACGTCTGAGAAGTAGAATCAAAGCCCAACTCCCCAGCCTGCCAATCAAATACTAATGGTTTTGCACATTTCCAAGCATTTAAATCGTATCCACATTCCCGAATGGTATCTACCAATTCACGGTTGGTCGTTGCACTGATCTTGTAGTTGACATCGTACTGCTTGATTGGTGTGGTGGTGGTTGTACCGAAATATGTCGTAACTTTATCTAAAACTTTAGTAAGCTGATATTTGTTACCCACGTCATAGCCCCATGGCATTTGTCCCGCCCTGGTTTGATAGGTGAATACGACAAGCCCCGTAGAGCCTAATTGGATTTGGGAAGGGTAAAATTCACCATTCGCATTATTTTGTTCATAAGTAATGATGTAGTTATTGCCGTAAGCGTCTTCTACTTTGTCTAACGCCCATGTATTAATTGGTCCTGCGTATTGGTTTGGCGCGTATATTTTACTATTTTGTGAATGATTCTCTGCACCAAATGTAAGAATTCGTCCATCCTTTGTCCAAACTTTAAAATAGTTGTGCCCCCCATTTGCACTTGTTCCATAAGAAACTATTCGGGAAAAACTATCTAATTCAGTTTTATATTCAGTGCCAGTCGCCCAATAAGTCGCATCATTTGCTGCCGATGTACTTGATGCAACCACAAGCTTTTGCCCGTCCAAGCATAAGCGATCACCATTGGTATAACGAGGATTGGATTTTTGGGCTTCGGCTCCCTCTACAGCAAAGCTTGTCCGGCAACGAGTAATGCTTGAAAGACCGCTAAGTCCCCAACCAACTCCCATCAGACTATTACCATTACGACTATTATAAGAAAGAGCGAGTGATGGTTTTAAGTTTCTCACAGCAGGAGGAAGATCTATTTTTACTGAATATTGAGCAGCCCCATTAGAAACGTTTATATTACCTTGTGTAGTTGCTACGTTTTGCGATGCACCCAGATCAGGCACACCAGAAGAGTCCATCGAATATTTAAAGCTTGATGGTGCTTGAGTTTGGAAATCAAACTCAGAGCTACTAGGCAAATTCGATGGTATAAAACTCCGTGTCTCCGAATAACCAAGACCATTAGAGGTAATAGATACAACTTGCCAATAATGCGGCAAACCAAATGTCAAACCAGTTGGCAAATCTTCTTTAAACAAACCATCCCGTGTCCAACCAACTCCTCCATCCCAACAAACTTTTGTTGTACCTACTGGAACTGTTTTGACCCAACGTTGCGCAGCAAAGTCGTCTGTATTACTAATATAAACGCTATACCCAGTTGCAAAGACATCTGTCCCCCACTGGAAACAAGGATTAGGTGCAGCAACAGACACAGAGGCAACATTGGCAGGACTGATCAATGTTGCAGATGTCAGTACGGGTATGGATGAGTTTGGTATACTCTCGATCTTAAACCAATTAATATTAAACCCACCTACAGCACCAAAAATCTTAAAGCTACGCATACCTTTTCTAAGATTAACGGCAGGCTCAACAACATTTACCCATGTTTGTAATCCACCAGTATTGGGGATGGCTGCAGTATCGAGAGTGCTATCAGTGACCCCATCTTTGAGGACTAAACTTGCACCTGCGTTTGGGCTTGCAACGCGATAAGTTATTTTGTAAGGAGCCGTTACGGGAATATTTACACTGTAATTGGTGTAGGACATCCAATTTCCAGCACTTGCCACTGATACATTCAGGCCTCCATCAGCATCTGTCGTAGTTTGCTTCGACACACCACTCATGGTGGCATAGTTTTCGGCCTTGATAGTTGCTGGTAGAGAAATGGTGTTGGCCAAGTTAAAACTGCGAGTTGATGTAAAACTCAACCCAGCAGGCATTGTAGATGTTACTCGCCAATAGAAAGCTGTTCCTTCCTTCAATTCAGGTACTTCTGTAGAGTAAACCCCCTTCTTCTCCCAACCACCTGCCATACCACCATTCCAACAGACATCTGTCGCACCTGCTGGCAATGTCTTTTGCCAACGATGATCAAGGAAATCATTGGTATTGCTAATCACGACGACAATCTGCGTTGCCAATGGATCAGGTTGCCATTGGAAACAGGGATTAGCATTCACAAAGGATACCTGGGCGCCATCCGCCGGAGTAATCAAACTGGTTGTAGAAGCGACTGATTGGGGTTGAAATGCCCTAACTCGTGAATAAACCCATGCAGAACAAATTGAGTTACATGCTTTCACACGCCACTCATTGTATAAGTAAGAAGCATTCATTATCTCAACCCATTGCAATGCCATGCCATTGTAGCGAGGAGTCCAGCTACTGGTGGGTGTAAAATTATTGGTGCTGCTACCAGCGTATTCCAAATAATATGAGGTTGCCCCGACATTGCTCCAGCTGACAGTAAAATTAGATGTAGACGATAAAGCATCCGAAGGGGTAACAGTGATTGAAGGAGCCGAAGGTGCAGCTGTTAAATTAAAACTTTGCGTTGCCGCAGCACCACAGCCGTTGCTATTACAAGCCACAATCGAATACTGTGTAACCCCGGTAACTGTTGGCCTATAGGAATTTGTTGTTAAACCATTGTACGTTTTGGTTGTGCCACCATTAACTTCAACAACATTATAAGAAGTTACACTGCTATCAGGTTTCGACCAGGTAATAAGCCAGCTGTTGTTATCAACCGACGTCTTTAGGGATGTTGGGGCTGATGGAAGCACAGGTGCATTAGTTAATCTAAAAGTCCGTGTTGGTGCAAAGCTCCATCCCGCGGCCATCGCAGAGTTTACTCGCCAGTAAAAAGTAGGTCCTATGCTAAGAACCGGTACATCCCCTGGATAAATACCTTTTTGCTCCCAACCACCTGCCACGCCACCATTCCAACAGACATCTGTCGCACCTGCTGGCAATGTCTTTTGCCAACGATGATCAAGGAAATCATTGGTATTGCTAATCACGACGACAATCTGCGTTGCCAATGGATCAGGTTGCCATTGGAAACAGGGATTAGCATTCACAAAGGATACCTGGGCGCCATCCGCCGGAGTAATCAAACTGGTTGTAGAAGCGACTGATTGGGGTTGAAATGCCCTAACTCGTGAATAAACCCATGCAGAACAAATTGAGTTACATGCTTTCACACGCCACTCATTGTATAAGTAAGAAGCATTCATTATCTCAACCCATTGCAATGCCATGCCATTGTAGCGAGGAGTCCAGCTACTGGTGGGTGTAAAATTATTGGTGCTGCTACCAGCGTATTCCAAATAATATGAGGTTGCCCCGACATTGCTCCAGCTGACAGTAAAATTAGATGTAGACGATAAAGCATCCGAAGGGGTAACAGTGATTGAAGGAGCCGAAGGTGCAGCTGTTAAATTAAAACTTTGCGTTGCCGCAGCACCACAGCCGTTGCTATTACAAGCCACAATCGAATACTGTGTAACCCCGGTAACTGTTGGCCTATAGGAATTTGTTGTTAAACCATTGTACGTTTTGGTTGTGCCACCATTAACTTCAACAACATTATAAGAAGTTACACTGCTATCAGGTTTCGACCAGGTAATAAGCCAGCTGTTGTTATCAACCGACGTCTTTAGGGATGTTGGGGCTGATGGATATACTTTGACAGTAAATGAATTAATATTTGAGTGCGTTTGAGTTTGAGCGTAATAATTACCAACAACCTTCCAATAATAAGTCACACCTTCCTGAAGACGACTTGGTGCAGGAGGTGGGGAGCTACCTTTTGATACCCAACCTGAACCACCATTCCAACACGCCGAAGTGACTAGCTGATTGTTAATTTGATACTGCCAACGCGTGGTGGGTAAATCAGGCGTTGTAGATACGACAATCGAATAATTGGTAAATGTAGAATCGCTCGCCACAGACCAAGAAAAACATGGTTCAGAGCTTGAATAATTAACAACTGCCCCATTGGATGGCGAAGATAGAGATGCAGTGGGATAAGCCAATGATGTATTAGTAAAAAGTAGTAAAACAACCAAAGGAAAGTGAAAAAGCGTGAAAATAAACTTTCTTTTAATCATTGATGCTTTCATTTCCAGCAAATCCTTAAGTGTAATCACTATTCTTATATAAAAATGCACGCAATATGCATTAAAAATATAATTAATTATAAATTTAGGCTATATGGGGAGATTTCTAAATTATCGACATTTGATAATTAAAGTGGGAGGCACAAGACATTATGATCATAAAACTCCGTAAGGTGCGCATCCATCGCATCTCCATTTAGGCGCCATAGTATTGAACAATGGTACGAAAAACAAGCGTAAAAAGAGACCAAAACACCAATTAGACACCAGCTTTATACTTAAACGATCAAATTTTATTTTTTGCCTCAATCCATTGCGACATATATTGCGTACTTTTTAACGAATGATGGCGAAGCATTACGCCGATGAAATTTTTTTGTCTCTCCTGCGCAAGCGATCTCCGCAAAGATTCCAAACGGCTGATCAATAATTCTGAATTATTTTCAGCTTGAAAATAATTTTGTAAAACAAAATGCCCTTGTTGCTGGCAATTTTTCCATGCAGCTTCATTGCTATAGAGTTTTACTGCAGACTCAGCAATGTCTTGCGCGTTATTGGCAATCAAACCGCCCCATTCCAAATCGCCACACATTGCTTCGGCGCCAATATTGGTAGTGATGCTCGGTGTACCGCAACGCATTGCATCCATGAGTTTGCCTTTGATACCAGCACCAAAGCGTAAAGGTGCAAGGCAAACCCTGGCTTGTTGCATTACAGCAAATGCATTCTCCGCCCAGCCCTTAATATAAAATCCTTGTTTGGCGTTATGGAGCTGTGTTGCCTTGGGTGGTGGATAGGCGCCATAAATATGCAATTCCGCCTGCGGCAGTTGCGAACGTATCAAAGGCCAAATTGCATGTTTTAAATAAAGCACCGCATCCCAATTGGGTTCGTGGCGAAAATTTCCGATACAAATAAAATGTTGGCGATCATTGAAATCAGGAAGTGCATCTACCGTTTGTAAGGACAAGAATGGGCAATAACGCAATAGGTGTTGAGGAACAGAAAAATATGTCGTGAGCAATTCAATTTCAAAGAGGGAAATCATCAAGGTTAAATCGCAACGAAAAATAGCGGCTATTTCCCTAACCACCATGTCATCCGAAAACATCTGCTCGTAAAGCTCCTCCATATTTGCTGATACAGGATCAACACTCTGGCGCTCATTTTCATCGCGAGTATTTTTTTGTGATTTTTTTAATAATTGTTGACGTGCATGGCGCAGGCTGTGCAAATCCTCGGTATCTAATATGCGTAAAGCATTTGGGCAAACTTTTTCTACACGCCAGCCGAATTGTTCCTCTGTGAAAAAGCGATCAAATAAAACAGCATCAGGTTGTATCTCCCGCAGCAACTCATCAAAGCTGGAACAATTTAATGCAATACTTCTTTCGTTGACACCCAATTCTGTTAAATTAAATCGATGTTCCGATAACGCAGAAGCTGATGCAAAAACAACATCAACGCACTGTGCTAAAAATAATTTCACAAGCTCCAACATGCGACTGCCAGCCGCCGATGAATTGGGTTCCGGCCACACATAGCCAACAATGAGCAGCTTGTTAATCACAAATGAAAATCACCTGACCGCTCAGGCTGATAATCAATAGCATCAATACGAACGCGCATGGTTTTTGATACATCAATAGGCCATTCAATTTCTGCACCGATTGATAGCCCTAACAGGGCACTACCTATCGGGGTAAGGATAGATAGCGTATTCAAGGTTCCATCCTGATCTTTTGGGTAAACCAATCGACTTGTCATGCGTTGGCCCGTTGAAAGTACCGTAAATGTTACGCACGAATTCATTGTCACTACAGTCGGTGGAATTAAAGTTGCATCAAGCACATCAGCGCGACCCAATTCGCTCAACAAGCGTGATTTAATATCAGAATAACTCTTTGGCAAGGAATCCAACAAATTTTCGATACGTTCAAAATCGCGCGATGAAATACAAATGTCAGGTAGCATAAAAAAATCTCGCAATAAAATATGCCGATAAAATTATCGGCATAAGGGAATAGATACAGGGTGAATCACAGATCATAGGCCAGCACTTCCAAAACAGCAAGCCTTTGAGTATGTTGGCGGAAAACCTGCTTAGCGAGTCATCCAATTCACTACGCCATCTCCAACTGCCTTGCCAGTAGCGAAACACGCCGACAATAAATAACCACCCGTGGGAGCTTCCCAATCCAGCATTTCACCAGCGCAAAAAATACCGGGAAGTTTTTTTAACATGAGGTTTTCAGTTAGCTCATGAAATTGAATGCCACCAGCGGTGCTAATAGCTTCATCAATAGGGCGAAAACCGGTAAGTGGCAGCGTTAAATATTTAAGGGCTTTTGTAAGCGCGTTATTATCATGCCAAACAGAAACTGGTGTAAGTTCCCGCAGCAATGCAAGTTTAACGGGCGGCAAATTAAGTTGTTTACGCAAAAAATTACTGACTGAATTTTTACCTCGCGGTTTATGCAGTTGTGAAAATATTTTTTCTTCGCTTAAATCCGGTAATAAATCTATTAATAATTCAGCTGAACCTTTCTCGATAATCGCATCGCGCAAACAAGCCGATAGCGCGTAAACACTGGTTCCCTCAATACCGGTTTTGGCAATCATTGCTTCACCACGTATCGACCGTAAATTACCCTCTAAGTCCATCGCGCTCAATTTTATTGTTTGCAATGGAGCACCGCCAAATGCCTGCTGGAATTGTTCGCTCCAATGCGCCTCAAAACCACAGTTGCTCGGTATTAAATCAGTGACATTGATATTTTTTTCTCGCAAGAGATTAACCCATGTACCATCTGACCCCAATCGTTGCCAACTCGCACCGCCAAGGGCAAAGATTATTGCTTTTGCAGCGATATTTTTTTCCAACTGCTCATTATTTTTCTGCTCAATAATCTTTAATGTTCCATCGGCATTCCAGCCAACCCAACGATGGCGCGGATAAATTTGTATACCGAGTTCACGTAAGCGATGCAACCAGGAGCGCAAGAGCGGAGCCGCTTTCATATCCGCGGGGAATACGCGGCCAGATGTGCCCACAAAGGTTTCAATCCCTAAATCGTGGATCCAGTTGCGTAAATCCGCGGAAGAAAAACGATCAAGATAAGGTTTTAAATGTGGGGTCGCCTTTCCATAGCGCGTTAATAATTTTTCGTGTGGCTCAGAATGAGTGATATTCATACCGCCCACGCCCGCCAATAAAAATTTGCGGCCCACAGATGGCATTGCATCGTAAACCGCAACGCTAAAACCTGCGCGCGCAATTACCTCAGCAGCCATTAAACCCGCAGGACCACCGCCAATAACAGCGACCTGTGAGTGAGAAGTTTGTGTGTGTTTTGATGGAGGTACGGACATTAGTATTCCTGTTATTAATGCCCGTCCTTGAGATTATTGAAGTGATAACTCAAACGGCGATGCGGGCAAACCAGCTTTATTATACAGGTTTGCACCTTCAGGATTATCGGCCCATGCATAGCGCACACTGACTGGCTCAGGAACCTGATCGCTCCATACCAGCAATTTATTACCCTGGATTTTTGCGTTAGCCCAAACGTATTTTTTATCCGCTCCCGCTATGGCGATGTGATGCGGCACACCATCTTTAGTAAAGACTAAATCTCCGCCAGACTTATCAAAACCAATCAATAAACCATTGTGATCGCGCTTGATAGTTATTGCATTGGGACCGGAAGCAATTAATTTTTTATTTCCATACGCCAGTTTTTGTGCAGCCAATGCCAGGCGCTCACCTACGGCTTGTTTATTGAGTGGATGAATATCGTTCCATTCACCCACATCGCTTGCCACAACCATTGCTGTATTTTTTACTGCTAATGTTTTGCGTTGTGCCTCGCGCGTTGCGGCCCAATCACTTTCTGATGGCTCAGGTTTAGCAGCCATAAAACTTGCAAGCTGCACGAACAGGAAAGGGAAATCACCTTGCTTGAATTGCGCGCGCCAATCAGCAATTAAATCGGGAAATAAGGTTTCATATTCTTTTGCGCGATCTGTATTGGATTCACCCTGATACCAAATCACGCCTTTCATTGCGAAACCCAACGTCGGCGCTAACTTCGCATTGAATAAAGACGCAGGTTGATAATGCAAAGTCGTCGTTTTTGGCATATCTCCCATGCGTGCCGCAATTTTATATTGCCATTCGCCAGCCAAAGGAATTGATTCATTACCCAAATCCAAGGCGTAACGTTTTTCTTTCACAAAACCGGCATTAGCGGTGTAACTGGTCACACGAATGCTAATTGTATTTTTACCTGCTTTTAAAAGGCCGGACGGAACAGAATATATACGCGGAGGATATTGATAACCGATTTGGCCAATTTCTTTTCCATTTAAAAATATTTGGTCGCCATCCACAATAACGCCCATCCAAAGGGTTGCATTTTTGCCAGCTTGCTCTGCCGTCAATTCAAATGTTTTACGGAACCATACAGAGCCTTGTACAAAATCACTACCTTGCTCTTTTAAATAACCTGGAACCTTGAAAGTTTTCCAATCTTTTGTGTCGATATTTTCGTTTGACCAATTGCCTTTCAAGCCTTCATCTTTTGCAGCCAGATCATTGTACCAACCTGAACTGGCTGCTTTATCTGATGCTATGGTTTTTGCTACAAAATCATCGCTCTTAAACGGCTGCAATTGCGCGAGATAGTGAGGATATTTTGCAAGGCCAGTTTCGCTAAGCCAAGCTTCAGCAGGCGAGCCACCAACTGGAATGGTAATAAGGCCGACAGGTATTTTTAATTTTTCATTGAGTGCACGGGCAAAGAAAAAACCAACAGCGGAAAAATTGGGAAGATTTTCGGGTTCGGTGGTTTTCCATTGCCCTTGCTGGAAATCATCCAAAGGACCTTTAAATGCATAGACAACGGGCACATTGAATTCGCGAACTTGCGGAAGATGAGTAGAATCAATCAAACCGGAATAGTGATATTTAACACGCTTGAGCGGCAATTCCATATTGGATTGGCCCGCAGCAATCCACACATCCCCAAGCAGTACATCTTTTACTTGTAAATGATTTTTTCCGTGGATATCCATAACATAAGGGCCACCGGCAGAGAGCGGCTTGAATGTTAATTGCCAGCGTCCCGATTGCGCCGTCACAACACGGGTTTGTGTGCCCAAAGTCACAGTGACTTGCTCACCATCGTCAGCCCAACCCCACAATCTTATAGGCTTATCACGCTGCAAAATCATACCGTCGCTGACTAACCGGGGAAGCTTTACATCGGCAGCGGCCTCGCATGCAATGATAGTCAGGTAGATGCACAGAAAACGCAGGAGAATTTTCATCATCAGCTCTCTTTATTATTAACCAGGATTTTATTGTCTCAGGTTAATGTAACAACAAATTTTTATTCTTGTATACAAGATATGCAAATTTTTACACTTAAGGCAAAACCGCAGATATAAAAAAACCAGCACTTGGCTGGTTTGGTTTTATTGCTCATCGTTAGCGTCATCGGGGCGAATATAAATTTTATAGTTATCACGATAATCATCCAGGTTATCGCGCACCAATTCCGCGTAGCGTCCGGTAAGGTATTTTTGGGCACTTTCAATTTCATCGATAAATTCTTTACGATCAATGGAAGAGCTTGCCACCACGAAGGCATTAAAACGCGCAGCGGCATTTAATAATGCAGCACTGACGATTCCAGGATCAGCATCATCACACGCAGCATTGGCTTTTTCGATAAAAGCATCCACCAAATCCCAGAATTGGTTTTCTTCCGCATTACTCATAATTTACCTGCACATATTAGAAATAAAGCACTGTCTTATGGACAATGCTTTATTATAACGATTAAACCGGGATTTTTAAGGTTTTACTTTTGCAAAAGGTGCATCCTTAAAATTTTTCCCACGTATTTGTAACAACATACCGGAACTTTTATCGTTTAAAAACAGTTCCTCATATATTTTTATTAAATCATCTTTGGTGACCATTTTTAACGCCGCCAATTGCCGATCGCGCTCATCAAATGCATATTTGGCTTGCCAGAACTCACCAGCATAGACACTTGCCTCTTTATAAAAATCCGTTGGCTTTTGCATGATGTTTGCAATCATCGCCTGCTTGGTTGCCTCAAGATCTGCCGGATCGAGTGCTTTCAATTCCGTTAAATATTCCTGGCGAAATTTATCCATACGATCCTTGATTTTCACCAGGTCTGAATTTGAACTTTGAACCAGCATTCCATAGCCCGGTGTATCATCAACGGGGTAAGGCATACTTTGCACAACATAACCTAACTGCTCATTAGTGCGAAGCTTCATAAAAAATGCTTTATCTAAAAATGCATTCAGGATAACCAATTGCGCCTGCTCATCATCAGATTTTTTATCGCGGAACCAAACTTCTAGCACTGCGCTGTCTGCCAAATCCAGTGAATCGGTAAACTCAATAATTTTTCCTGCTGTTGGTGTTGTGTAATGCTGGATTACCCGCGCACTTGGCAAACGTTTACCCGGTAAAATTTTAGCGGCGGTTGCCGCTATTTGTTTCACGGTTGCTTCACTGTAATTGCCTACTGCAAGGATGCGAATCAGTGAATCAGCCTTGACTGCTTTGTGATATGCAATGACATCTTTCAAAGTAACTTTTTCAGCGGCAGACAATAAGTCCCTATCGCGCCACTGCACACTATTGGTGAGTCGACCTAAATGGCCATAAAGCTGGCGAAATACGTGATTCTTATTGTTGTTGGCCAAGGCTTGCTTGTAAGTGACCAGCGCCTCGTCAAACTCAGTTTGTGAAAACTCCAGCTTTGCAAAATTGGTCAGCAACTCTTCGGCCAATAGCGGATGCTTGGTAGTGTAACCGGAGATGTACACTGTTTGTGAATTGGGACCGCTTGGCGATATAAAAATACCTAAAGAAGCGTTGTGCGCACGATCCATCAATGACGTGTTTTGTTTTTTGTAGATTTCACTCAAAAGATTTGCAAGAACGATGTTTTTCGGATTTTTAATGCCTAACCCTGAGTTAATTTCTATCGACAATTGCCCCTTATCTTCACGGTAGAATTCGGGATGCTGTAAAAATGCCTCAACACCGGCAGCACTTACTACTTCATGTGGTTTTAAATATTTATTATCGACAATAGGAGCAAGCTGGTCGGTAAATAAATTATTCAGTGGAGGCAAATTAAATGTAAACTTTTTAGAAAGCGCTACCAACTGATTATATTTATCCGGCGTTATATCCTGGATATCATAATTGCCATCAAAATAACTGATTGGCTTATTCACTTTTTCCTGTTGGCTAATATGCCAAACACGAACTTTGGAAGTATCCAATTGGTCAAGAACATCCTTAATGGCCTTTTCGTCGTAACGCTCATAAATGAAACCCGCGTTAAGGATATTTTCCACCGGAATATCGAACTGTAAGGATGTAAGCTGTACCGCCTGTTGCAGAGGATTGGGCTTGCTAACATTCAGGAAATCCTTGGAGCGCATCGCTTGCAATTCGCGATAATAATTTTGGTTCAAGCCATCACGTTTGATTAAATCAATGTATGAAAAAATAGCGGCCACGACGTCATCCTGATGCTTAAGGCCCGCATCCGTTAATTCCACCTGAACACGCATATAACCATCTGGTCCGTATGCGTCATCATCAAAAAAAGCCGTTGTGTTTACTGCCAGGCCTTTTTTACGTAATTGTTCACACAAAGTGCCAGCTTCTTCTGTTGTCAGCAGGTTACGTACATATTCATTGGGTTTTAATCGCCATTGTTCCTTATTGGATTTAACCGGGAAATCCACATAGAGCGCCTTAAAATCTTTATTGGGTTTGTAAAAAATATCTTTGGCTTTTTCCGCATCAGTTAAACCCGGCACATTAACTTTGGGTTCAACGACATTTTTATTGGCGATACCGGAAAAATACTTTTCAGCAAGCGCTTTTAACTCCGGGATAGATTGTTTGCCCACCAGGGTTAAGCGCATGATGTTGGATGAATAATAACGCTGGTAAAAATCCTTCATGGATTCATTCAATTTTGAATTCGGCTTATCCGCCAGGGTTTCCAGATTACCGATATTAAATTTTGCGCGTGGACTTTGTGGATTTCCCGTTATCGCGTCCAAACGATTCATGATCCAACCATCTTGTTGCTTTTGCATGGACCATTCATTGTTAACCGCGTTGCGCTCTTTATCGGAATAATTTGCATCAAAGGTAGGCGATTTAAAATAATCGCTAAATCTATCCAGGGCTTCATCGAATTTATTCGCGTTTACCTGGAATAAAAAATTGGTTTTATCGAACGCCGTGAACGCATTACTCATACCGCCATTGGTTTGGGTAAATTTCATAAAACCATCGGGCTCGGGAAATTTTGCAGTTCCCAAAAACAACATATGCTCAAGGTAGTGCGCCAAACCTTGTTGCCCTTCAGGATCTTGCGCGCTGCCCACACCAACGGCCAAAGATGCAGCCGAGTTTTCCAAGGTCGGATCGGATACCAGGACAACCTGTAAATTATTCGCCAGCATCATGGCGGCATAGCTGCGATCATCATTCGGGCTTTTTTGGATAACTGCATTATTAATTGCGGCGGCGGCAGGACTTATAACTGCCGCTGGTTTTTTAACAGTTTGGTGTTGGCAAGCAGTTAACAAAGCACCGGAAAATGCCAGTGCGGTCAACCATTGCATTTTATTTATTTTCATTAAAGGTTCCTTTTGGGTCATGGTAGGCAAAACAACGGAGGGAATTTATCGCTTGTGCCTCAGACATGCAAATATTCTTTGAAGTTCAGGGATATAAAACACAAAAGCAAAAAAAAGCCTTGGGATTCTCCAAGGCTTTTTTATAGATCAGGCTACTGGCTAATTTCCGGGTTGATAACACGTTCTTTTCGGATAGGCGTACTCGCCGAAGGCATACATATCCATAAAATAATATAAGTGATGAGCCCCAAGCCACCAATAAATAAAGAAACCAGGAAAATGACTCGCCACATCCACGAAGGTAAGGGAGTGTACTCCCCAAAGCCACCGCAAACACCAGCAATTTTTGCATCACTTGCGGATTTTTTTAAATCACGGAATTTACGCTCTTCGCTCATAAAAATTTCCTCCAAAGAATAATAGGATTACTCATCTGTTCGCCTTTCTTATATTTCGTAACGGTTATTTCGCAGCCAAATCGATCCAGCAAAAAACAGTGAGCCTATAATTATGCAAACAATTAGCGGGATTATCATATTGGCCTGGAACACAAAAGCTTCGCGAAGGGTAAAAGCTGCACTGGTAGTTGCAAGCGCACGACCATATAACGCAAAGAGATCTATAACACCTATATCAATCCCAAACAGTGAGTTCAGTATTTTATCCAGCAAGGCCAATAAAGCTGGACTGGCAAAAATGAAGAATGGTGTTTTTTTCGCATAGGCTGATGAAAAAAAAGCAAAACCTATTATTGGTAAGGACATTAATAAACTAAACAACAATTCATAGAATATCTGGAAAGGAATATAGAGTGAACCACCATGGACAACGGAAGAAATCAAATCGCTGAATGGAATGCCTTTAACACCAAACAATATCAAGCCAGATAAAAACACCAGCAGGGTGATAATGACATTTAATGCCAACATAATTAACGGAATAACCAATAACACCATTCCAACTTTAACTAATACATTAACAGCCTCACTTACGGGCATGGAGCGCCAAAATAAAATATCTTTATTCTTCCTGTCATCAAATAAACAACGCAGTGAGTAGGCAGACATTACAATGGAAAATACCAGGTAGAGCAGCGCACAATTCGCGTACATAATTCCCATTACCATTCCGTTGAATACACTTGGGTCTTTCGACACGACAGTTTGTATATCAAAGTGCTGGCGAGCTTGTTTATCATCGGGACCATGGAGCTGTGACTGTGGCGATTGGCCATCCACAATAACACTCGCTTCCTGGTGTTCATTATTTGACGAAAAATTAAAATGCATGCCATTGCCGTTGATGACGCCCTTGGAATAAAGCGCGGCACAACTTGCTATCACCAAAATCAATAGTGTGACGAACATGGGGGTATAAATAAAACTGACTTTATTCTCCCAGATTTCCCTTTTAAATTGAGTCATGATTAATTTTTTGTTCATTTTTATTCCCCAATTACAGAGGTCACGGGTTGCATTTTTGCAACAAATAAATCAGCCACGCTTGGCGTCATGACTTTGCCTAGCGCTTCCAACCTGGATGCATCAGCATTTTCAAAGATCATACTGAAACCGCCCAATATAGATCGTGAATGTATAGGATTTAAGGCCATGGCTGCAGTTTTATGATTGGCATCCACATGCAACTCGTAAAAAATCTTTGGCAACTTGTCCATGGAAATTTCCAGCAGGATTTTTCCATCATTAATAAAGATTAAATCGGTTAAAATTCCTTCGATCTCTTCTACCTGATGCGTGGTAATAACAATTGTTTTTTGTGCATCGTAATAATCATTAAGCAGTGCTTCATAAAATTTCTTGCGATAAATAATATCGAGCCCCAAGGTTGGTTCATCCAATACCAACAGCTTGCTATCAATCGCCATAATCAATGCAAGATGCAATTGGGTTACCATTCCCTTTGATAAATCCTTTACTTTATTCGCCAAAGTAATATTGGTTTTTGAAAGAAAGCCCATGGCTTTTTCGCGGCTAAATTTGGGATGCACGCCCTCAATATAATCAAGCGCTTCGCTTACCTTGATCCAACGCGGCAATATGGCGGTGTCTGCAATAAAAGAAACATCTTCCAGCAGTTTTACGCGGTCAGTAAAAGGATTAAGGCCTAATACACGCAAATCACCACTCACGGTTGCCAAGCCTAGAATACCTTTGAGCAAGCTTGTTTTGCCTGCACCATTGGGGCCTATCAAGCCGACAATTCGCCCTGCCGGAATTTTTAAGTCGATATTATCTAACGCAATTTTTTTACCGTAAACCTTATGGATTCCCTGTGCATGAATAATATTTTCCATTATTGTTCCTCGCTGGTTTTGATAATGGCTGCACACAACTCCTCTGTGCTAATACCAAGATTTTTTATACGCGCAAGTAAGGCTGGCAATTCACTCGTCAGGAATTTTTCTTTTTCAATTCCGTGTAATTTTTCTTGTGCACCCGGCACCACATACATACCCATTCCACGCCTGGCTTCAACTAATTGCATGTCTACCAACTCCTGATAAGCTTTGCTCACAGTTAAATGATTTATTTGGTAATCGCTCGCCACTTGCCGCACTGAAGGCAAAGGGTCACCTTCCTTAAATACACCGGTCAACATTAAACCGACGATTTGTTCTCGCAGTTGGCGGTAAATAGGTTGATCGTCATTCCACGAATGGGTCATAAGTTACCTTCTGGAAGCTAAAAAACTGAATGTCGAAGTCTTGCCTTAGATTGTGGTTCCAATTACGCAACCTCACCCCAATGCATTAATAATTGTTGCAATTGTGCCCGTCCACGCGACACATGGGATTTAACCGTACCCAGCGGCAAATTCATAGCAATTGCAGCATCTGCATGGCTGTATCCCTCTTCCAGGCACAAACGCACTGCGATTTTTTGTGGTTCGCTAATCGTATCCATGGCTTTTGCCAAATCGCCACGCAAATCACTTTGGCTCAGGAGTTTACAATTATCTGCAAAGCCCTGGATAGATTCCAGGTCACAATAGTCGAGCGATTTTCGACGGAATTTATCAGCGACCAAATTAAATGCAATGCGATATAACCAGGTAGAAAATTTTGCTTCACGCCTGAAACTGCCAAGCGAGAGATAGGCGCGCAGGAAAGTCTCTTGCACCAAATCATCAATTGAATGACGATCTCTCCTGCAGCAACGCGCTAACAAACTCCTTACTACCAGCTGGTGGCGCAACACCAGGCGGGCAAATGCCTGTTGATCATTCATGGTTAAGGTGCGCTCTACCAATACAGCATCAGAATCCATTTTTAATTTACCTTTACGATTATTTGATGAGTTTTTTTGATGATTAATAGTTCACATCATTATTGCGATGGGCTTTTAAGCCTAATTAGATTGAACGAATTGATTTCCCTTATGGCTTGCCTTAACTCTTCTTCCTTGCGATCCAAAGCAGACACAGCCATACAAACCGATGCTCCACGTCGCTCCATCTTTTCTGCACGCGCGCTCATTTCATGTTCTATTTTTTCACCAAACTTATTTATTCGAGCGGCAAAATTACCGTTTTTGTCATTGGAGAAAATGGCAGCGCCGATACTTTTAACGAACGCCCAACTTATTTCCTCACCTGATGCCTCAATAATGTTGCCAATTCGTTTTTCAAACTCCATTCCAAAATAATCCCTATCATCAAAACCTTTTTGATTGATATTAAGTGATGTATCACTCGCAAAATTTTTCTCAATATCGTTTCTTAATAAAAGAAATTCCGCGCGAACGTTTTGTACTGTTTTATTTTCCGGCCCCAGAAACTCCTGGAAAACCAATCCTGCTGCCCGGGAAGCCAGGTCAATACCATCCAGCGTGAGCTGATGGATTTCTGGCACCAATGCCCTAATGCTCCCGGCATATTGAGCAACCAACGCCTGTTGATGTGAATCCAGATTTAACGCCTGACCATTCACGATCACTGTCTGGTCATTGAGGATTTTGAACCGGGTTTTATCGCCCTCGGTAAATTCCAGCGCCTGGTTTGTGATACGCAGGCCTCCCTCCAACTCCACATCACAGCCACCTTTGGCCTGTACAAATATGGACGCCAGCAAAAGCACCATCGCCATGACTAACTTCATGATGATCTCCCAACCTTTTAGAATCACCGAAATACTGTTATACATAACTATAACACCAAAACAACAAAGAACAAGAGGTTGGTTGATGTTTTTTTAGGCAGGTTTAAATCGTTGAAATACAGCTGGCAGGTTTATGATTGGCTCACAATGTAAGACTCAATCATCCATGGGCGATATAGGCAAAGAACATCCGCGCTTAACTGCAATCAGGTTGATAGGTATGTATTGCAATATTTACGGAGTTTGTTAGCTCCACACGCGAACTAAAAAAACAAAACCCCGATGTTTTGCACCGGGGTTTTGTCATTCACGCCTGTTCAATATCACCAATAACGCGGCAAGGTTTTCTTGATTTCGATATAGCCGGAACACTGCTCAATATATTCGCCAATGAGCAACTGTTTCATAATGCGGCTCACCATTTCACGCGATGAACCCACCATATTTGCGATATCCTGGTGCGTAACTTTAGGATTGTGGATGCGCTTGTTTTCATCACTTAATTTTTCCAGCGTTGCGCTCACGCGACCATACACATCCAACAGCGCCAAATCTTTTACACTATCGGTAAGTTTTCTTACACGCTGGGTAAGCTCTTGTAATAAATGCAGCATAAATTCGGGATGCTTATGCAATAGCTCAAGCACATTTGCGCGCGACAATAAAATAATTTCGCAATCAGTCACGGTTATTACAGAAGCGGAACGCGGCTTACCATCCAGCAAAGATAATTCTCCAAAATAATCACCTTCGTGCATGTAATTTAAATTCACCTGGCGGCCATCTTCATTATTAAGGTAAGCGCTCGCTGTGCCTTTATGAATAATATAGAGATGGCTGGATTCGTCGCCTTCCGTTACCAGCACCGTATTTTTTGCGTACTTACGCAAGACGCTCAGTTTTTCCAGCTGCGCAAGATACTCGGCAGGCACATTCGCAAATAGGTCAACATTCTCTAACATGGCTATATCTTTTCTTGGAAGTTATTAAAGAGGTTATTGGAGAAGTTATTGAATAGGAACCGGCCTAATCATACCTAGGCGACCCCCATAAGGCCAATTGTCATATGCTGACGCTAAAATCATCAAAATAAAATACGTGATGCACATCTGGCAGATAAGAAGTTGTAATTGCAATAAAACCTCTCAATAATCGCATGCATCTGGCATTCCACAATAAGATTGCACTCTCAACATGCGGCCAGGTTAATGATTTATCACACAGCTAAGGCAAGCTGCCCTATGGATTCAGAAGCGTCACAGCATCGTGAACTGACATTAATGTTCACCGATATCGTCGGCTACTCGCGACTCATGGGTCGCGATGAAGCGCTAACGATTGAAATGCTGGGCGATTACCGCAAAATTTTACTCGCACACATTGCAGAAAACGGCGGTGTCTTTATTGAATTTGCAGGTGATGCAATTTTGTCGCGCTTTGATACTGCACTCGCGGCGGTCAATGCAGCTGTCGCCATCCAGAAACACTTACAGCTTTTCAACCAGGGCCGAGACAAAGAATTGCCGCCCTTGCGAACACGTATTGGTCTCCACAAAGGCGCAGTGCTTTTACGCGAAAATGCAGTCCTGGGTGACGATGTCAATATTGCCGCGCGCCTTGAACCCTTGGCGGTACCCGATGGAATCTGTATCTCAAAAGCTGTTTACGACGATATCAAAACGGATTTGCGCGAGCCGATAAAACCCTTGGGAATCCAATCGCTCAAAAATATCGAACAAAAAATTCGCGCTTATTTGATTAAACCGACGGGGCTGGGTTGGAGAGATCACTTCCATTATTTTTGGCTTGGTTGTGCAAAAAAAATCAACGCATATCGTTATCCCATCGTCCTCGCGTTTTTATTGTTAATTGCAGCAGGATTTTATTTTATCCCTCGCTGGCTGGTTCCGGGTTACGCCGCCAACTACGTGGAAATCGCCAACTTCCAAAACCTGATGAATGCAGACGGAAAATCAGATTACTTCTCTACCGGCATTACCGAAGCCGTGCGATCACAACTCGCCGATATGCGCGATGTTTATATAGTTGATGCAGATAAAGGCATACACGCACCTATACGACTTGAAGGTAGCGTACAAAAAATTGGCTACAATTTACGGATTGTGTATCGCATATTCAGACGCAAAGGAAATGTACAAATCGCCGGAGGAAAACTGGATGGCGCCTACCAGGATATTTTTATCCTGCAAGATAGATTGGTTGGCGATATCGCGCGCAACTTAGCGAGTGAATTTAAACTACAAAATTTCAGGCCCGCTCCATTAAAACTCACCAATGATATTACGGCTTATGATTATTATTTGCAGGGGATGGATTATTTAAGCAAACCGTCATCGCAGGAAAATTTTGATGCTGCTATACAAAGATTCAATGAGGCATTAGTACATGACAATAAATTTATGCTTGCCAATTCCGGTTTATGCGAAGCCTATCGATTACAGTATGAATTAACGAAAGCTTCAAATTGGATTAAACAAGCTGAAGAGAATTGCCTTAAAGCGCTTCAGCAAAATAAAGATTCAGTTAAAGCTCTAATAGCAATGGGAACACTTTATAGAGACACAGGTAAATATACAGAAGCTGTCAGGTATTTAGAGCAAGCGAATAAAAGCCACGCAGACACAGGCGCAAAAATCGCATTAGCTGGCACATATGATTTAATGCAGGATGAAAAAAAAGCTGAGTCTTTATATAAAGAAGCTATTAAAGAATCATCCAAAAACTGGGAAGCTCATCAAGAATACGGTTACTTTCTATTACGTAGAGGCCGTCTTAATGAAGCGATTCAAAGTTACAGAAAAGTATTAGATTTAACTCCAGAAAATGTTGCCGCTTTTAATAATATAGGAGTTTCGTATTTATATTTAGGAGAATTTAAAAAAGCAGCTCAATACTTAACAAAGCAAGCTGAATTAGAGCCGAGCAGTCGGGCATTTTCAAATATTGGTGTTATAAATTACTACGATGGTCTTTACGAGAAAGCTATAAATTCATATCAGCAGGCAATTAAATTATCACCAGACAATATAATGTACTTAAACAATATTGCAGACGCCTATTTTTTCTTACCAGAACATAATGACCTTGCGAATAAGTATTTTGAACAGGTACAGACATATGCGGAAAAAGATATTAAAATTAATCCCAACAATATTTCTAACTTTCAATATTTAGCATTATCCCGCATACATTTTGGAGACATAAACGAAGCCAAAAAATTTATTGATAAGGCCAACTCGCTTGATGCTAATGATGTGTTTTCGTATTACGTAAATTTAAGATTATCGATTGTGACGAAAGATGATCCTTCAATAAAAATTTATGCAAAAAAATTGGAAAAAGGAGGATATTCTGCAAAATTAATTCTTGCCGATCCATACTTTCGAATATTGAAAGAAGACCGTTTTCGAGATGTTTTACAAAGAGAATAATTTCATAACTTATCAGGAGATTAATATGCGTTATTTCAATATTTTTATTATTTCAATCATACTCCTTGTTTTGGCGGGATGTGCAAACCTGGATTGCAAACCCGGTGTGTACACAACCTTACAGGGCACAGATACTGCAGTTGTAAGTCTATATATAGATAAAAATGGTTATCCCCAAGCAAATGCAGACACCGTTAGAGTATATCCAGGCCAAAAAATAGTGTTTGCAGGGCCGGATAGGTTTGAAATTTTATTCAAAGATCAAAAATCTCCTATAGGAAAATTGGAAGTGCAATCCTCTAATGGCATTGTAGTTATTGAAATCCCTAAAAATATTTTTGAACAAGATCAACGAGAATCCAAAGCAACAAATACAAAGGAAAAGCTGTTTTATCGCTATGGAATTCGCGCAAATGGTAAAGTTACTGATCCAGGTATTGAAATTGTACGGCGCTAATTTCAATATTATGATCAGCAAAAGCCAGATTTAATTTTATTTAAACTCGGCAATATTAAGTTATTGCTGAGCCTTTTCCCAATCACTGCAAGTCTATAACGTGAATAAATCACAAATCCCCTTCGCACTTCCTCACATACACCTTACCCAAAAAACCTTATCTTGATCTTTGTAGCAGGGACTCGACAGGGTTGGCGAGCGAATTTTCCAAAGTGAATTTCGTCGATCAGGGATAGATCCTCCCTTCGGTTGATTTAGAAACCACTTAACGCAACTCTCCATTGACCTGACTGGATTGTTAAAAGTTATTTTTGGTGACAACTAAGGACAGATAAAAAGGAATGGTGAAAAATGACTAAACTACTAGTAACGCTCATTTTATTTTCTGCATCGTTAAATTTATTCGCTACTTCGGTAACTGAGGTATGTGAAAAGCCTTTGGCTGCTACTCACCAAATAGCTCATAAACGAACACCGTGTCTTTCCGTAGAAAACGAAAATCCGGCCGCAAAAAATCAACCGGAATATTCTGGCAATGCCGATAAAGAAAATCTCACCCATATACGATTAAGCAAAAGGCAACCCTCAATTGCAGAATCATTGATGACGATATTTTTCATTCCAGTATTAATATTGTTATGGTTTTCCCGTTTTATAAAATCCAATAAATAACATTTGCGATCTGGCAAATTGACGAGCCCGTTTATTCGGGTCGCTCAACGCTATAACCTTTTGCGGCCAACGCAGCCAAATATCCATCCGATTTATAGAGTTCTGCCATGGGCAACATAGCAAATGTCGATTCGTTAGTTGCAAGCGCTTTTTCTGCTGCTGCCAGCCATTCATCTTTTAATAACTGCTTAATATTTTGTACGCCCTGGTCTTGCGCAATTTCGGAGTTGAGTACGGCAGATTCACAATCTTCCCGCTCATTGTGGTAAGGCAAATTGCGCAAGGTTACCAAATCGCCTTTCGCCCATGCATTGGCACGAACACGCATTGCCCCCAAATCTGTTTCTAACCGCTCGATTGTTTTTGCAAAACATTCCGTATCATCCAGCGATGATTTTTTAAATTTCTTGACTGTTGCACGGGGATTTTTTAATTCGTGATCAACAATGGGCTTTGTCGTTTTTATTTTGTTATCCCTGACAATATTCTCAATGGCCCATCGCACACTGTCGTTTGGCGCCATATCAGATTTATCAATAGATTTTTTAAATAATTCAGTCGCTGCAAAAATGGGTCTGTTTTTCTCAATATCATTATCTCGCCCAATGTATTTCTCTTTTAACACTGACCAACGTGCATAGAGCGGCTCGGGCAAGACATTCACTAATTTTTTTCCATTCGGATTATGCTTAATGCCGATCAGGGAAGGTAGCAAACTGACTTTACTCCAAAAACCAACTTCAACTTTCACACCGGGTTGCGTTAAAAATTCCTGTGAATGTGCAACAACGTCTTCAACTTTTTTTGAGTGCCATTGCATATTTTTTGGTATAGGTGAAATCGTACCCATTACCCAGAGGACATGATTATCTTTATAAACTTTCCATAAACTTGGGCCTGGCTGTTCGCCCACAACTAATACTTCCAGCACCTCATCTGACGGAGGTGACGCCATCGGCTGTTCATCGGATGATTGGGAATCTTGCGCCAAAACCCATGCGCTCAGGAAAAAAGCGATGAATGTACAAATGAGCTTTTTCATAAATCAGGTTATCTACCCTATACCATTTCATTGATGGCATCTGCCATACAAAAGTGACAAAAAAAACAGCCGCTAATTTTATTAGCGGCTGTAGTAAATCACATTGATGCGGAAAAATCTAAGTGACCTTTAAACAACCCTTAATCGATAGGTAATAAATTTCGCGCCGGCAATGGTTCTGACGACATTTTTTGCATACCGCCTTCACGACCATTCATGATAATTAAACTGGTACACCAGTCCACGCCAATCAACATGCTGCGTGGTGCAGGCAAAGCTGCAAAATAAACAGCTGAATCATTGATACCTAATATTTTTTGTACAATAACTTGTGCACGTGATTTCACTAAAGGCTCGCCTATGCGATTCCTGACGCCCCAACGCACAATGTAATTAGCGCAGCTTCCACCCGTAGCAGGTGGTGCATCGGTAAAAGCTAATTCACGATCAACATTGAAATGATATTTCATCATAACTTCTTCAAAAAGCATGGCGGTGTCTTCGTATAGGCTGGAATAGTTGTAGGAATCATTCGCACCATCAATAGAAAAATCCAGACCCACTTGCTCAGCAGTCAATTTCTTTTGCGCATCTGTAGCAGTTACGCCCCAAAACATAACTTGGCCCAAACCAAATTGCATGGCCGAGTTCAGTGGAATTTGCATCGTTAAACTTGTGGATGCCCTAACATTTGCCAAGGCACTAATTGCCTCGGATACCGTAACCTGTGAATCAACCTGCGACATATAAGCAGGTGGCATGAAGTCATTTGCGTGCGCCAGCTCGTGAAATAATAAATCCGCCATGGGACGAACAATATCGCTGATGGTGCGCGAACTTATTGGACCATCCAGGGGAAAATAACCAAACGCGTCGGTATTACCTTGTACATAGCGCCATAAACTGCGAAACGCCAAACCGTTGGAAAAACTGCTGCGATAATCTTCTTCTTTGGAAATAGTTGCTCGCTCACTTGCGATGAGCCATAAATCGGCAGGGTCCAAATAAATTGCACCTGTATCTGAACGATAATGCGATGGACGAATATCTGCACCTATGACTACGGCTGTCACGCCGCGGAACAATAAGAAAATATCGTTCGGCATTTGATCCAGTAATTGTTCAAAACGTGTTGCCATCCACGGATGTGATACGACAGTTTGCGCCAAAATATCAGCCTTGGTTGGCGCACTGGTTTTTTGGCCAATAAAAGGTAAGGCGCTCAGTTTGCAATTTTTGACGGGATCATCATTAACGATTTTTACACAATCAACAATTTGGTTTTTGTAGGGTGAATCAGCCTTTGCCGGGCGAAAAACACCATCGATAATGGTGGTGTTGGTATTATTGCTGCTTGAAGTTGCAACCGAAAAATTGCTGCCAAAACTGCCGGAGTTACTGTCGCCACCCCCACCACCGCAAGCGGTTAGCACAGAAATGATGGCAAGTAATTGACACGTACGAACGAATGGAAATTGCATCCTGTATTCCCTAGGTAATTTGAGTTATTTTCCCTGCCAGCGATTGGCACCGTGCAGAGAATTCTAATAGCGCAGGTTAATACCTACCTTGAAACTATAACAGCCGCAATTAATGAGGGACAAGCGATCCATCTTGTTAGCACAAAAAAAGCCCCGCCATTTTTTTACAGCGAGGCTTTTTAGTCAGACACTAAAGTTAATTAACGGCGTTTATATGGCTCGCACCACTGGAATCGCTTTGCAGTTTTGGTTGCCCTGAATAGCGGACATTGGAAGCACCGCTGGCATTGGCTTTCAGGAATTCCGTAACATGCAATTCGATATTGGATGCACCACTAGCCCCCACATCCGCCTGTTCAACCCTCAGCAATTTACCGCGAAAATTACTCGCACCGCTGGCACCCACTTGTAAAAACTTTGTTTGGCTTGCGGATTTAATCTCCGTATTGGCCGCACCTGAAAGTTCAAATTTCACTTTGGCTGCCGTCAGGGATTGTAGATTTGCATTACTGGCTCCGGTCAGTTCAACAAACAAATCATCCAGCTTGAGAGCCGAGAAATTAACGCCTCCCGCACCACTTACATTGACCGCTATATTTTTACCAGTCCAATTACCAAACGTAGCGTGCGATGCGCCAGATAATCCTAAATAATTGAGTTGCTTAAGTTGCAATATGTAGGTGACCTCATCATTGCGGTAAGAAAACAGATTTAACAAACTAAAGCCTTTTCCTGATGAGTTTTTTACACCCAAGCTAAGTTTATCGCCGCTAAGATCGACGCTTACACGATCAATGACATCTTGCGCCGCTTCTACTCGTAAACTCTCTGTATCCCCCTGTGTGATTTGTATATTTCCGCCGCCACTGACAACAACTTCGGAGACATTTTTAATGTCGTATGACTTTGCCACCCTTTCCGCCGCGGATGCATTTCCAACAAAAAAAATCGCAGTGGTAAAAAGTAATGCGGATAAACGTGTTAATGCTTTCATAAAATGGCCTTCACAAAGTGTTGAAATTAACAGCAGCTCTCCTTAAGACACAGGTTAAGCGTGTTTGGATTCACCCATTTTTTAAAAAACCCAACCTCAGAAAAAATGCAAATGCAAGACTGGCGGCTCGCGACATTTTAGGGATAATGGCTGCCTTTCAATAATCCCTTCGCAATACGAGTTCGCTTTATGACCAGCCTTTCCATGACAAGCCGCTCCGTGGCCTTACCCAGCATCTTCAAACGCATTGCCGATGAATTAACCGTTCAGGAACAACAGGTTAGCGCAGCAGTCGCGCTGCTGGATGAAGGTGCAACCGTACCTTTTATCTCCCGTTATCGTAAAGAAGTGACGGGCGGCCTGGACGACAGCCAAATGCGTACCCTGGAAGAGCGCCTGCGCTATTTGCGCGAGCTGGAAGAGCGTCGTGCCGCCATCCTGAAATCGATTATCGAGCAGGAAAAACTCACGCCGGAACTGGAACACGAAATTAACCTTGCCGACACCAAAAACCGCCTGGAAGATTTATATCTCCCCTATAAACCCAAGCGCCGCACCAAAGGCCAAATTGCCAAAGAGGCTGGTCTGGAGCCTTTGGCTGAAGCGCTGATGGCAGATCCAACATTAAACCCTGAAATCGAAGCCGCTAAATACCTCAACGCTGAACATAAAATCGATGACACCAAAGCCGCACTCGATGGAGCCAAGTACATCCTCATGGAAAAATTCAGCGAAGATGCTGAATTACTGGGTCGCCTGCGCAATTTCCTGACGCAAGAAGGCACCTTGAGCGCACGCATAGTGACTGGAAAAGAAACGGATACATCGCAAGAAGTCCAAAAATTCCGCGATTATTTTGAACACGATGAACCGCTTAAATCCGTTCCATCACACCGCGCCCTGGCTATGTTCCGTGGCCGCAACGAAGGTGCATTGACGCTTGCCATAAAAGTTGGCGATGAAACTGTTCGCATCGGCCACCCGTGTGAAACCATGATTGGCGAACACTGGCAAATCCTGGATAAAGGTCGAGCTGCTGATGCATGGTTAGCCGAGGTTGTGCGTTGGACATGGCGAGTAAAATTATTAACGCATCTTGAAACCGATTTATTGAGCGAGTTGCGCGAAAAAGCAGAAGACGGTGCAATCAAAGTTTTTGCATCCAACTTAAAAGATTTATTACTGGCGGCACCCGCAGGCCAAAAAGCCACTATTGGTTTGGACCCCGGCATGCGCACTGGCGTAAAAGTCGCTGTTGTGGATGCAACCGGAAAAGTGCTTGACCACACTGTTATGTACCCTACTCCGCCGCTCAATAAAATTGCCGAATCTGAAGCGATTCTGGTTCATTTGTGCAAAAAATATAATGTGGGATTGATTGCCATTGGCAACGGTACTGCATCGCGCGAAACTGAAAAATTTGCAAAAGATGTATTAAAAGTCCACAAAGAAATTACCGCGAGCACAGTGATTGTGAGCGAAGCCGGTGCATCGGTTTATTCTGCATCCGAATTTGCGGCGAAAGAGTTCCCGGATTTGGATGTGACGATTCGCGGTGCGATTTCTATTGCACGCCGCTTGCAAGACCCGCTCGCAGAATTGGTAAAAATTGATCCCAAATCTATTGGTGTTGGCCAGTACCAGCACGATGTTTCACAATCGCAGTTGGCTCGTTCACTCGATGCCGTGGTAGAGGATTGTGTGAACGCCGTAGGTGTAGAAGTCAACACGGCATCAGCAGCATTGCTTGCGCGCGTATCCGGTTTAAATACTACACTCGCCAATAATATTGTTGAATTCCGCAATCAAAACGGTGCATTTGCTTCACGTGCAGCATTAAAGAAAGTACCACGCTTTGGTGAAAAAACCTTTGAACAAGCAGCGGGCTTTTTGCGCATTGCAGGCGGTAGCAATCCATTGGATGCATCAGGTGTTCACCCGGAATCTTATTCAGTCGTGGAAAAAATTGCGGACAAAAATACCCGTGAAATAAAAGGCTTGATTGGCGATTCAAATTTCTTGCGCGGATTAAAAGCAGCCGATTACATCGATGAAAAATTTGGTGTGCCTACCGTTACCGACATCATTAAAGAATTGGATAAACCGGGCCGCGACCCGCGCCCCGAATTTAAAACCGCTACTTTCCAGGATGGCGTTAACGAAATTACCGATTTGGTTCCCGGCATGGTGCTTGAAGGCACAGTGACCAACGTAACCAATTTTGGTGCGTTCGTGGATATAGGTGTACACCAGGATGGCCTGGTACATATCTCTGCCTTATCGCATACTTTTATCAAAGATCCACGCGAAGCCGTAAAAGCCGGTGATATTGTGAAAGCAAAAGTGATGGAAGTTGATGTGCCGCGAAAGCGTATCGCATTATCGTTGCGGTTGGATGACACGCCGGGTGAAAAGGTTGAGGGCAAGAAGGGCGGTGAGCGACCACAATCGCAAAACCAGCAACGCCATGCACAGCGAAATAATCCTGCGCCAGCCGCTATGGGCAGCATGGGCGCCTTATTGCAACAGGCGATGAAGAAGAAGTAAGCTTGGGCTGGATTACCTATTCACCACTGAGTAACTAACTATCACCGAGTAATTAACCATTGAGGTGTTTATGAAAAAGGTATTTGTTGTTGTGATCTCAACCTTGTGTGCATTTGCCTTACAGGCAGAAGCGCGTGAATTGAAAAACATGTCCATTCAAGATGCGCTGGCAACAGATGAAGCAAAACTGAACTTGCCGGATGATATTAAATTTTATTTTGGCGATGCAGCTCCCGCTGGCAGCGTTACTAAAAACATCAGTCAATATACTTTTGACCGTGAAATTAACGCGTCGCTGAAATCGCAAATTGCCGCGTGTAATTCTGCGCTGATTGTCGCGCTGAAAGATTTGCGTGAAGCTGCAAAAAAAGAAGGTGCGACGGCTGTTATTAATATCAAATCAAATGCGAAAGGTAAGGCTGTTTCCAGCAAAGAAATTTATGCATGCGACTCCGGGATTTTAAAATCCGGTGTTTCCATTTCTGGTGATTTGGTTGTTGTTGAATAACCCGATAAACTGAACCCATAGAATCCCGGCAAGCAGCAACACTTGCCGGGATTTTTTTTGCTTCTTTTTTTGCACGCCACACATAACTATTTCCGCTGTTGCACCGCAAGGCAAAACTTCGCTTTACAAAAATTATCCGCACCCAGGTTATGACTGTTATAGTCTATTCACGGCGCTATTCTCCGTAATAACCAATAACGAGGACTGATTATGTTCAAACAACTTTTTTCCAAGCTGGCGTTATTGTCCAGTTTACTTCTGGTAAGCCTTGGCAGTTATGCCGAACAATTTAATGTTTTATTATTTACCATGACACAAGGCTGGCATCACCAATCGCAATTGGAAGGTGTTGCCGCAATGCGCCAAATGGCAGACAAACATTTTTTTAAACTGGATTGGCAAGAAGATCCTTCTGTCTTTACCGATGAAAACCTTAAAAAATTCCAGGCGATTGTGTTTCTTTCTACCACCGGCAATATCCTGAACCCCGAACAAAAAGCGGCGATGGAACGTTTTATTAAAGCAGGCAATGGGTTTGTCGGTATCCACAGCGCGTCAGACACGGAATACCAATGGGATTGGTATACAAAATTGGTGGGTCGCAGTTTCCATATACATCCTGCAATCCAGACTGCAGAACTACAAGTTCTCGATCGCAAATTTCCTGGCCTTGAGCGCATGCCTGAACATCTTTTGTGGACAGAAGAATGGTATGAATTTGGTCCGGAAAACATTAAGGGTCTGAATTATATTTTAGCGGTCAATGAAAAATCCTATGACCCTGTGACCGATTGGGGAACCAAGAAAGGTTCGGGTATGGGCAAGTTCCATCCCATCGCCTGGTATCACCAATACGATGGTGGTCGCTCTTTTTATACGGCGCTTGGACACACTGCAGCCGATTATTCTGACCCATTATTTTTAGAACACGTTTACGGCGGACTTTATTGGGCTGCGACCGGAAAAGGATTGCAAGTGAAATAACGGCAAAAAAAATCCCCGCAACACCATAAATATTGCGGGGATTTTTAAGAATTAAAAATAAGTCACGATTAAATCAATTTAAATTGTTTTGCCGCCCAAAATGATGCGCCGGAAATGGCGGCAATCGATATTGCCAATCCTATTTTCAATAGGCTCGCCACATCAACCACGAATAATAACGTCCACATTTTTATTAAGACTTCCAGCACAGGAAATTGGCTGACAACTAATAAAGTGATAATCAATACAGGGACAAAAATAATCAACCGTTCTTTCCAGACAGGCAATTTTTTTGCGGCTGGTAATTTCGCCATCACTTGTGATGTGAATTCATCATCCATTAAATAGGGCTGGCTTTTCTGTAAGTGTGCACTTAAGAAATTATCGAAGCCATCATCATCGGCTGGCGTATTTTGATGTTGTTTCATCATGCTACCTGACTCCAGGATGCCAAGAGAATTTGCAGTTTTTGCTTGCCGCGTGCGACATGGGTTTTTAAAGTGCCCAGGGGAATGCCCATGATGCTGGCGGCTTCATCGTGCGAAAATCCATCTTCAAAGCATAACCTGATTGCGAGCTGTTGGGCAGCAGAAAGTTGCTGCATTGCCGCTTCAACATCGCGTTTGGCGTCGAATTGTTTAAGCTCGCATAATTCAGATTCTATATCTTCATTATCATCCAACTCACACCATTGGATTTTTTTTCCGCGCCAGCGATTCGCCGCAATATTAAAGGCAATGCGATACAGCCAGGTTGAAAACTTGGCTTCAGCACGGAACGCGCCCAAGGCGGCATAGGCCTTGATAAAGGTTTCCTGCGCAAGGTCATCCGCCAAATGGGCGTCACCGTCGCAAAGGCGACGGGCCCAAATGCGCAATTGCGACTGATAGCGCAAAACCAGTTGCGAAAACGCATGCTGGTCTTTTTTGGCGACTACCCGCGCAATCAATTCCTGATCGGGAACTGACATGCTGGTTATTCCTGAATCCGTTCAACTTCTGTGGCAGGACGAGAATTCAGGCTCGTACTTGAGCCCGGACTCGATAGTTTCCAGATAACAACCTGCGAGATTCCCAGGCCGATAAAAATAAACCCGAAGGCGCCAATTTTGATACCAAACATAATCGTCAGGAAAATCAGCCAGCCGGTTCCCAACCCGATGTTGCGCACGCCTTTGTGCATATTCACATCATCGCCCTGGTAAACCGTGACCTCACCGCTAACATTGCGCCTCACCACCGCAGTATCTTCGCCCAACAATAGCTCTACGGGTATATCGCGGCCTGCTGCCAGGAGTTTGTCGATATTCGCATTAATGTTTTGCTGGCGGCGCGCTTTCGCCCGGTAATGCAGGAGCGAAAGGATGATCACCAGGAGCACGGGACCGCCAAATAGTAAAGAAATGCCTACGATTGGAATCATAAGTTCGGGACTCATATTAAAACCGCCAAAATCAGGGTCCGCAGCCTGCGGGAAATTATTACGCAACTCTTCCATCGCCTGATGGATATCCGCTTGTGGGGAATCTATCGCAGGCGCTTCTGGCGGTTCCGGTTCGTCAGGCATCATGGGCGCAACGGGCGCGACAGCAGGCTGGCCGGTTTGGCTTTGCGATTGCGCGGACGCCCGCGCTGTGCTGCTCGCTACCGCCGAATGTGCCGCCTGCGAGCCTAATGGGACTGGTTTGCCGACCAATTCAGCCGCGTAGCCAGGCGTGAGCGCAAAGGGCGTAAGCAGCAAACCCACGAGCGCGAATTTGCGAAGGGCTTGATGAGCTAACGGGATGATTCTCATAGTGATTACTCGTCAGGTAAAAGTATTTAATTCAATGTTTTGCAAGCTGCTGCAAGAGTGACTATGGGTATAGACACAGGCCGGAAGATTTTGGATTCACATCCGGTTTATTTTTATTCAGCGTGATATCCATGGGAACTATGCCCTGTTGCTGGATTCTTACGCGTTGGACGGGCGTGAAGCCTTGCCGTCAACGAATAGAGTAGTCAAGACTCGGCACTCTGGGCATACTGATCGCCATTACACACCCCATTAGCCATTGCTGTCACCTCCAGGGAACCCTATGACATTTTTGCGCCTCCCGCTTCTCATTGCGTGTTTATCACTACCCACTTTTTTATCGCTACAAACGTTTGCCGCACCCGGTGCATCTACATCCTCTGCTGCAGCTAACCAGGATCAAACTGAACCCGCCGCTACAGCACCGTCATCCACCGCACAGGAACTCTATGCCTCCGCCCAGAGCGATTTGTTGCAGATTCGCGTGCTGCTCAAAAACGGCCACAGCCAATCAGCGGTGGGCTCAGGTTTTTTAATTGGCACCAGCAACCTGGTTATCACCAATTTCCATGTGGTATCGCAAATAGCCCTTGAGCCCGATACCTATTTAGGCGAATTTAAAGATACTCAGGGGAAAAGTGGTGATATAGAACTGCTCGCTGTTGATGTACAGCATGATCTGGCGGTTGTACGGGTGAATCGCAAAGGTACAGGTTTTTTCAATCTCACTGAAACGCCTGCCGTGCTTAGCCAGGGTGAACATCTGTATTCCCTGGGCAATCCATTAGACCTGGGATTTTTTATCTCGGAAGGTACTTACAACGGTATCAGCCATCGCGGTTTCAGCGAGCAAATTATGTTTACCGGCCCGGTGAACCCCGGTATGAGTGGCGGCCCCAATGTCACAGCCAATGGACAGGTTGCCGGTATCAATGTGGCCCATCGTCGCGATGGCGAACTCGTCAGCTTTTTGGTTCCTGCGACTTTTGCACAAAAGCTGGTGGCAAGTATTACCGATAGCAGTAAACCACCGGAAGATTTCAAACCCATCATCGGCGAACAATTGCTTGCGCATCAAACCATCATGATGAATACCTTGCTCGCAACGCCTTTGACATCGAAAACCCTGGGGCCCTACTCGGTACCAGTGCGCGAATCTGAACAGGTTCGCTGCTGGGGAAGTTCGGATTCAAAACGCGAAAAGACGTACAAGACAGACCAAATCAATTGCCGCATGGAATCCGCTATTTTTGTATCCAACGATTTACAAACCGGACAGATAGCTATCAACCATAAATTTGTCCAGACCGATCAATTGAATTCGCTGCGCTTTTCCAATTTAACGGGAAAATTATTTAACAATCGCCTTAACAGCAACACCAAAGATGAAGACATCACCACGTCGCACTGCAAAGAAGAATTTATTGCCAATGACAAATTTAATAGCAGAGCAGTCGTGTGCGTTGAAGGCTATAAAAAATTTGCAGGCCTGTATAATTTCACATTATTTACCGCAAGCACTGACGAGCCGCTCATGAGTTTACAAAGCCGCCTGGATATTGATGGTGTGTCGTTTGAAAATGGCCAAAAATTCGTATCGCAATTTTTAGCGGGCCTGGTGAAGAATCCAAACACTAACAAATCCTCGCCAATGAAAAATAACGCGGCAACATCAAGCAATAATCCAACAGATACGGCACTCCCAACAGGTACGGCACTTTCAAACAGCAGCGTATCCAGTAAAAAGGAGGCTAAGTAATCATGAGCCTTTTTTACTTTGTGGAAATCCTTAATCACAGCGGCGATGTACAAGCACGCCACAAATTTTCTGAATTACCCATACGTTTGGGCCGCGGTTACCAGAACGATATTATTTTGGATGATCATCACACTGCCGCTGAACACGCCATCATCGAACAGGATGAACATGGAAAATTAATCCTGCGCGATCTCGGCAGCCAAAATGGAATTAAAATCAAAGGTAAAAGCCACACGCAGATACAACTTGATGGCGATAAAGTTGTACATCTTGGCCACACCCCCATACGCGTTCGTGACAGCCACTATCAAGTCAACGCAGAAATTATTAGCGACACCATCCACAACCGCTGGCAGGGTTGGCCGCTGCTGGTTTGTTCCGTCCTTATTATTGCTGCGCTGTCGCTATCAGAAGCATGGGTAAACGACATCACCGAAAATAAAACAACTGATTACATCATGGGAGTTTTCCCATGGTTATTGTCAGCGGCTGCCTGGGCGGGAATTTGGGCGCTGGCTAACCGCGTGTTTGGCGGTGCAGCCAACTTTAGTCGCCACGCATTTATCCTGAGTTGTGGTTTGCTCATCATGCAACTCATTGAATATATTTATACGATATTGGGCTTTTCCTTTTCATGGGAAGCACCCATTCTCTATAAAGGCCACTATGCAATTGCGGTGATCACGGCCACTATTTATTATCATTTACGCCTTATCAATCCACGTCGACGCAAACTGCTAAAAATATTATGCATTGGTGCCGCACTAACGGTTTCAGGATTAAAACTTTTGCATAATTACCAAACCACCAATAAATATGCCGATGAGATTTACATGAACGAAATGCTACCACCGGCAATGCGTGTGAGCCGCAACCACAGCCTTGCGGAGTTCGATCAATCGATCCTGACACTCAAGCAAGAAATCGATAGCGAACGCGAAAAAGCCTTAAAAGAAAAAGCGGAAAAGAAATCAGCAACAACCAAATGAACCCAGGTAACAAAAAACTTTTATTAACTATCAGCCGGATACGCGATTTAACACCGCGTATTCGCGCTTATGAGTTGCGCGCCGTATCTGGCGATGAATTACCTTTGGTAACTGCCGGTTCACATCTCACCATTCCGGTTTTATTAAATGGCAAAACTGTTTTTCGCAATTATTCAATTTGCAGCAATCCGGGTGAACGCCATTTTTATGAGATTGCTGTTTTACTCGATGAAAAAATTCGCGGCGGCTCAACCTATATTTTTAATCATTATGAAGTGGGAGCGACACTGGCATGCAACTATCCCGACAATAATTTCCACCTTCACGCAGACGCCAGCCCTTCGGTTTTATTTGCCAGTGATATTGGAATTGCGCCCATACGATCAATAGCGCATACATTAGCGTCGCGAGGTCGCCGTTTTGCACTTCACTATGTAGGCAGAAGCAAAACTGATATGGCATTTATCGCCGAGTTGGATCACTCTTTTCCACGAAACGTGTATCTCTATCCTGCCGATGAAAACAAACATCTGGATATTATGAATGCGTTGGCAGATGCTCCGGGCAACGCACTTTTTTATGCATGTGGCCCGCAAAAAATGCTTGAGGATATTGAAACCTCTTCACGTTTGCTCGGCATCCACAAAGACAGGCTGCAACTTGAATCTTTCGAAGACAATTCGGCCAGCAATAGGCCATTGGTTTTAGAGCTGGCTTATTCCAACAAATTAATTCATGTGAATCCCGACCAACCGCTGCTGAATGCCGTGCGCGATGCGGGTGTGGAGGTCAACTTTGATTGTTGCGTTGGCGATTGCGGAAGTTGTGCGGTGAAAATCCTGACTGGCGAGGCTGATCATCGCGATCATGTGTTGAGTGACGCGCAAAAAGCCGAAGGATTTATCTGTTTATGCGTATCGCGCGCCAAAGGTGATAAATTAGTTCTCGCGCTTTAAGACATCGGTCTCATAACGCCAAAGAAACATTGAATGCACCTGCCGCTTCAGGTAGAGTCGTCGAGCTGAAATTTGTCCCACCCAAAAGGCTGTTACAGCCAGATCGCCAGAGAATGTTCACCATGAAAAAACTCAATGTACTCTTTGCCGCCCTTATCAGTTTAAGCCTGGCATTTTCAACCTCAGCATTTGCTGATAACACCCAGAAAAAAGTACACAAAAAGAAACACCAAACTACGCAACATGTTGCTAAACAAGACGCTAAAAAAAATACCACTAAAAAAAGCACCGCTAAAAGCACTGCAAAAAATAAATCGCACGCATCACAACAAGCAACCAACAAACATCACAACAAGAAAAAATCGAGTAAAAGCAAAAACACCCATGCAGCGTGATAACTAAATATATCGATCATTATTGCAATCCTGAAGGCGTTGAAAAAAATATTTTCAACGCTTTTTTATTTTTGGTCACACGGTTATTTTTACCCGGGCTAGTGCGAGTAAAAATCCAGCCTGGAATTTTCTTCCGGTCACGGTAAAGCGATTATCTTATTACCGCCAGCATAACTTGCTAAATGCGCCTCATTCCTTATATTCTCGCGTCACGGCGATTGTGATTTGCAATCGTTTCTTGCCGACTAAAACTCATATAAAGGATGCAACTATGGACTCGCTTCTTTCATTTTTATCCAACCCTACCTTCTGGATCGCTGCGGTTTTATTATTTACCTTGAAAAAAGGCGTTCACTTTGTGCCGCAAAACCGCGGTTATGTGATTTATCGCATGGGAAAATATACAAGGACATTAACTTCGGGCCTGAACTGGATTATTCCTTTTTTTGATTCCATCGCTGCGGATCGCAATTTGAAAGAGCAAACACTCGTGGTGCCGCACCAGTCTGCGATTACCAAAGACAACGTCGCCCTCATGATTGACGGTGTGCTCTTTATTAAAGTGATTGATGCTGCCGCGGCGACCAATAACATCACCGATTACAAGCTCGCCACTACGCAATTAGCGATGACGTCCATGCGTAACGCAATCGGCACCATGGAGCTGGATGAATGTTTCCAAAACCGCGCGGCAATCAATGCTGAAATCCAGAAAGCCATGCTGGAAGCTACGCAACCCTGGGGCATTATTGTGTTGCGCTTTGAATTGCTGGAAATCACTATTCCGGCATCCATTAAAGAGGATATGGAAAGACAAATGTCGGCTGAGCGCCAAAAGCGTTCTGCTATTTTGACCGCTGAAGGTGAAAAAGCGGCGGCTATCGCTAAAGCGGAAGGCCATAAAGCTGCGATTGTTTTGGAAGCCGAAGCGGCGCGTGAGCAACAAGTGCTTGCTGCACAAGCCAGCAAGGAATCACAAACATTGGAGGCCGAAGGTAAAGCTGCTGCCATCACTTTAGTTGCCGCTGCTGAAGCGGGCGCGCTAAGAACAGTCGGCGAAGCGGCTGCAACACCTGAAGGAAAAATCGCCGTGAATTTTAATCTGGCGCAAGGGGCTATTGATGCCCATAAAGCTATCGCCAAAGAAAGTACTGTGGTATTAACTGAAGGAAAAACAGGCGATAACGTTGCCAATACCGTCGCACAAGCTATTGCCGTTTCTTCCACTGTTAACCATCGTTAATCAGGAGTTATGCCGTGATTAATTATTTTTCGCAGCATCAGGATTATTTTTTTTACGTGCTGGCAGGCATTTGCCTGATAGTGGAGCTAACATTCCTTGGCATCAGCGGCCCTTTGCTATTCGTGGCATTGGGCAGCTTGCTGACAGGGTTATTTGTTTCGCTCGGGTTGATCCATGAATTCAGTATCGCCGTTGTATTGCTCGCCGGTTTATCCGTATCGAGCACTGCCCTGCTGTGGGAGCCACTCAAGAAAATGCAAAACAGGGAAGTCGGCCCGGAAACCAGTAGCGATATGGTAGGAAAAATATTGCTCGTGACAAATCGTATAACCCAAACCGATGGCCGGGTAAGTTATTCGGGTGTAGATTGGCTGGCGCGTTTGGATGATTCCAGTATCGAACCTATAGAGACAGAAAGCCGCGTTGAGGTCACCAGCGTAGATGGAACTATCCTGATGGTAAAACTCGTTCAACCCAGCGCCGGGGTGCAGCTATAAGCTGCAGCTCGTTTCACTTTACGCCCACTTTCCATTCATTCAATTTCCATTCATTCACTTCACACTCATTTTCGCCGCTCATTTTTTGGTTTGGGATTTTTTCTTCTTCCAACACCAAAATGCATAACTCGCAATCAATGCACCCAACACAGCCTGGGCGATATTGAACCAATGTTGCTGGGTTTTTGTTAAACCGTCTACCCAATGCGTGTAGACATACATAACCCAGGGCACTGCGTAAGCAGTAGCGATAGTCAGCAGGATAGCGATGACAACGGCGATGATTCTAACTTTTACTATAGGACTCATTTTACGATCACATCCAATACAGGGACCGGCAGCTTAGTAGGTACCTATCGTTTAGGCAATGCAGTCTAACTGGATTGTGCATTTATGGTGTCATTAGCGCTCATAAAAAAGGGAGTTACTTAGGTAACTCCCTTTTTTATGAGCGAACAGAGTTTGCCCGTGAGAAATATTAAATCGAATTGATAAACTTCACTAAAGCATCCTTGTCGCTGGCAGAAAGTTTTTCGTAAGCTTGTTCTGCCTTCAAACCTTCACCACCGTGCCAACGAATAGCTTCATCAATAGTACGCGCACGGCCATCATGCAGATAATTCGCATTTGGCGTACAGACCTTATGGCCATCCACCCCATAGGGTAAGCCATCCGTATTATCCGGGCCGGTAACCCCACCAGTCACACAAGGTGATAAGCCAATACTCCACAAAGGTGCAGTGCGCCATTCAGAACCGCTCGCTTGCCCTTCTGCCAAATTATCCGCAAGGCCGGCACCCATATCATGCAGCAGCAAATCGGTATAAGGATGAATCGTTTGGCTGCGCAATTCAGCCAAAGGCGCATAACTTGATGTTGTGAAAGTGGGCGTATGACAAGCAGCACAACCTGTTGCAGTAAATACATTTTTACCCTGGATAACAGCGGCATCGGCATAATCGCGTTGCGAACGTACACCTAACAGGGAAATGTATTTCACCAGATTAGCTAAATGCGTATCGCTCAATTCTGATCCTGCGGTATTACCGCAATTGCTTTGCGCAGAACCGCAATCAGGTTTAGGCAGCACACTGGTCATCACCCCCATATCCGTATTTAGCGCGGCTGCCACTTGATGGCGAACACTGGTAGTCGCAGCTTTGTAGCCAAAACGGCCAAGGCGAACTTGCCCGGTTACCGGGTCGGTAATTTTTTGCGCTTTGCCAGAAATACCATCGCCATTTGCATCGTTTTCATCCGCAAGCGCGAGGATTGCGGATTCTGGAATCGCTTCCAACAAGCCCATGCCCACGAGTTGCGGCGCTATACGTGCCGAGAATTGTGCGGGAGCACCGCGCTCAAATTGGAAATTAGGTTTACGCAAACCGTTCACTTCAGTGAAGGAAGATATAGATACAGTCCCCTCACCAGAAGCCACACCATTTACGTTATTGGGCTGCAACACACGGCCAATAGAGGGCGATGGATTACCCGCGCTATCGCCAACTTTAAAGACCCATTTGGTAAGCGATTCACCGATCGCCGCTACAGGCGCTCGGCCATTACGGTTATGGCATTGCACGCAGGATGAGTTCACGTAGTTAGGGCCAGCTTTGCCTACCATCTCATCGAAAATACCGTTTTCATCCGACTCGTCATGCTTGCCGTTGGTAAATTCGGTATGCGCAAGGCGACGTCCCAACATAAAGGGTTGGCCATTGTCGTAGCCCGTGCCGTAAGCCATCTGCATGAAATGATCGGCAGGTTCCGCCGAGGTTTGGCGATTGAGGCTGTGAATGCCTCCCGTCAAAGCCGCCGTTGGCATTTCGATGGAGTCGCGCTGATAGGTTTTGCCGCCCACGAATGGATTCATATCAGTCACATCCCAGGGAACGAGTCCCTTGCCGACGATGTAAAGGAATGTACTGCCGTAATAATGGTTGCGACCGCGTAACAGCGTAGAGCCATCAAGGAACAAACTGACCTCAAACTCAAGCTTATCGCCGATTTTGATGGGATTAGTGCCGCCACGGCAGTTAGTCGTAGATTCTTTCCAGTAATGGGTTTGGTCGATCACGTTCATCACACCATTACCGCAAAACTCAGCCAAAGTGTTGTTGCCGATATACCACCAACGGTTTTCAGCCTGCAGGTCATCCAGCTTGCCCAACGTCGTAACGTTCATTCTTACCCTTGTGCCGCCCTTGGCAACGTAATCGACAATCTCAATAGAAGCCGTACGGGTTTCCCAATAAAACGGCAGGTAATGATCGTGCAATTGGAAATGGTTTTCTTTGGCGTGGCGATCACGCGCACGATCAGAAAAACGGGTAACTAGCGCATCGCCACGATCATACTGAATCACCTGTTCCAGGGCTGTCGTAGTGTTAAAGAGCGGCACAATAGTACCAAGCGCTACGGATGAACTACTGGAACTTACAGAACTTGCGACACTCGCTTTAGAAGATGAAGCGCTGGATTTAGACGATGAAACTGCAGAGCTTGCAACTGAAGACTTCGAGCTCGCTACGCTTGATTTGGACGTCGATGCCGTTGAACTGGCCGGCCTGGAACTTGAGCTGGAAGTCGCCGCTGATGACGCCACTGAACAGCAAGTAAATTGAATCCAGGCCGTATCAGTCTGCCCGCCTGCTGCAACACCAATACTCATAAAATATTTAACCGTGGCGCCAGCGGGAATCGCGCTCAAAGTATACGTATTTGAGTTATCCGCGTTGTGAGTCATGCGGATATTTTGTTGTCCGCCGCCATTCACAATGTAGTGAATATCTGCCCAAGGAGCATTGTTTGCGTAAAAACGTACGCTTGATGTGGTGAGAACCGTGTAGCCATTGGTTTGCGCAAGTGCTGTCACACTCGCCAATAACAGCAAAAATCCAAAAAGATAACGGAAAGATCGTGTAAATATGCCCAGCATAGTTATGCCTCCTTTTCCCGATTACAGAATCTACAAAAGCTGCTTTTTCAATGGTTAAACAGTAGCCAAGCCACGCCCATCAATGATGAGAAAAAGCGAAAGAAAAACTGTAGCAGAACGCTGTATTTGGGAAATCTGTTAAAGGGTGATTGATGATTTAACGCCACAGACCAGAGCAATTGATCGCGGCAATTTATCGTTATTATTGGTTAAAACATTTTTTACTTTCGGTGATTACAGCCTCACCGAAAATCATCTTTGCACACCCATTCGAAAAATAGCGTCCCACTTCAACGGCATTTTGAACATGGGATAAGGTCACTTAAAACTGGAACACTGGGACAAAACACCAAATGCGAAGCCGTTCGCCTTTTAAAAATTTTGTTTTTGCACCAATTTAAAACATACATATCGCTTGTCGCTTCATACTCAATTCAATTTCAGATGATTGTCCGCCCCGCAAACTTTCTTTTTGGTGCCCGCCACTCTATTTTTTGCACCTCATTTGCGCATAAATTTTATAAAAACCTTCTCGAATTATTGATTCGCCAGGCATTAAATAATTTATTGGGCGGAGTTAGCCAACTTTCCCGGCCATTTATCGGCAAACTTTGATTTTTTTCCTGGTTTTTAACGGCAATCTAATTAAACCCCGGGCTCGTGGCATACCGCTTGCAAAACTCCCGTTACCTGGAGTTTTGCATTTATGTCTTCCATCCCTACCAAAACCGTTGCATCTGTCTGTCCCTATTGCGGAGTGGGCTGCGGCATGCTGTTAGAAACCGATGGCAAAAAGGTCATCAAGGTGAGCGGCAATAAAAACCATCCCACCAACTTTGGTCGCCTCTGCACCAAAGGTTCGTCGAGCGCACTTGCCCTGACCAATTCGGGCCGCATGGAATCGGCGTTTGTGCGCAATGATCGCAGCCATGAGCCGGTAAAAACGGCGATGGATGAAGCCATCACCACTACCGCAAAACGCCTGCGCGAAATCCTGGATAAACACGGGCCAGACGCGCTGTCGTTTTATGTGTCCGGCCAGATGTCCATCGAATCCCAATACCTCGTCAACAAGCTCGCCAAAGGCTATGTGCGCACCAACAATATCGAATCCAACTCGCGTTTGTGCATGGCGAGTGCGGGTGCGGGCTACAAACTGTCGTTGGGATCAGACGCACCGCCCGGTTCCTATCAGGATTTCGATCACGCGGATTTATTTTTTGTGATTGGCGCCAACATGGCAGACTGCCACCCGATTTTATTTTTGCGGATGATGGATCGTGTAAAAGCCGGAGCGAAACTGATTGTGGTTGACCCGCGCCGTACACTCACTGCGGAGAAAGCGGATTTGTTTATGCAGATCAAATCCGGCACCGATTTATCGCTGCTCAATGGCTTGTTACATCTGCTCGTAAAAAATGGCAAAACCGATGCGGCGTTTATTGAAAAATATACGCAAGGCTGGGAAGCCATGCCGGAGTTTTTAACGGATTACACACCGGAAAAAGTCAGCGAAACCACCGGCATTCCGGTTGACTCTATCCTGAAAGCCGCCGAGATGATCGGCAATGCACCCGAATTTATGACCTGCTGGACCATGGGTTTGAACCAGTCCACACACGGCACCTGGAGTACCAACGCCATCTGCAATTTGCATTTGGCCACCGGCAAGATTTGCTCAAAAGGCAGCGGTCCTTTCTCGCTCACTGGCCAACCCAATGCCATGGGCGGACGCGAAATGGGCTATATGGGGCCTGGCCTACCCGGCCAGCGCAGCCTCCTGGTCGATAAAGACCGCGCTTTTATTGAAGATATGTGGGGAATCGAAACCGGCACCATTAGTACCAAAGTCGGCAAAGGTACTGTCGATATGTTTGAGCGCATGGCGACGGGCGAAATCAAAGCCTGCTGGATTATTTGCACCAATCCCGTTGCGACTGTGCCCAATCGTAAAATCGTGATTGAAGGCCTGCAAAAAGCGGAAGTCGTTATCGCGCAAGATGCCTTTCTGGACACCGAAACCAATCGTTACGCTGACATTCTTTTACCCGGCGCACTCTGGGCAGAAGCCGAAGGCATTATGATCAATTCCGAGCGCAATATCACGCTCATGCAAGAAGCCGTAAGTCCACCGGGCGATGCACTACCCGATTGGCAAATCGTCGCGCGCGTCGCCTGCGAGATGGGTTTTGAGCAAGGCTTTAGTTTTAATTCTGCCTCCGAAGTCTTCGAGGAAATCAAACGCAGCTACAACCCCAAAACCGGCTACGATTTGCGCGGTGTAAGCTATGAACGCTTGCGTGAGACTCCACTGCAATGGCCTTGCGCAAGCAGCGATGGCGATGATCGCAATCCAATTCGCTATTTAAATACCGGTATCAACCAACCTTTAAAAATTTACGAAGACGGCAGCAAACCAAATTTGGTTTTTGCGACCGATTCCGGCAAAGCTATTTTTTTCGCGCGCCCGCACGTTGAACCTGAGGAAATGCCGGATAAAGAATTTCCCTTTATCCTCAACACTGGTCGCCTGCAACATCAATGGCACACGCTGACCAAGACCGGAAAAATCGCCACGCTTAACAAATTAAATCCCGGCCCGTTTATTGAAATCCATCCCGAAGATGCCGCCAAATTAGGCATTAAAGATAAAGACAAAGTAGAAATCCGCTCGCGGCGCGGCTACGCCATTTTGCCCGCCGTGGTGACGAATCGCGTATTGCCTGGCGGTTGTTTTGCGCCCTTCCACTGGAACGATGTTTACGGCGAACACCTCACCATCAATGCCGTTACCAGTGATAAAGTTGATGCGATTTCACAACAACCCGAACTCAAAGTCTGCGCGGTAATGCTCACGCGTGTTGACGTCATTGCCGAAGAAACACCTCACCATTTCGAAAGCGCACGTGCCGCCAAACGCCCCGCGCTCAGCGCCCTTAGCCAGGAAACCAGCATGCCGCTTATCACCGCATTTGCCGAAACCATTGGCGTCACCCAATCCGTTGCACCGGAATTGGCGAGTGAAGAAAAACGCTATCTCGATGGTTACATTGCCGGATTAAAAGCCAGCGCCAATCACATTAATACAGTGCCGAGCATTCCTGCGGATGCGCCGATTCATCCGCATAATCGTGTGTGGATTAATGGTTTACTCGCGGGCATGTTCAGCAGCGTTTTGCCTTTTCATTTGGTATCCGCACGCAGCCTCGAAGCACCACAAAACGAGCAGGCAAAACCGAAAATCAGTTTGTTGTGGGCATCGCAAACCGGCAACGCCGAAACGCTCGCCGAAAAATTCAGCCTGGAATTAAAAAATAACGGCTGGGATGTAAAACTCAGCGCGATGGACGATTACACACCGGCAAATCTCGCCAGAGAAAATCACGTACTTTTTATCACCAGCACCTTTGGCGATGGCGATTCGCCGGACAATGGCCAAAATTTCTGGTCGCAATTACAAGCGGAAAATGCGCCCGTATTAAATCATTTGCAATTCGCCGTGCTCGCCATTGGCGATTCAAATTACGATCAATTTTGCGGCCACGGAAAAAAATTATTTGCGCGCATGCAAGCACTTGGCGCACAACCCTTAATTGACCGCCTTGATTGCGATACTGATTTTGAAGAGCCGTCCACACAATGGTTCAGCAAATTGCGCGAGCAATTACAAGTCGTATCCAATGTAGAAAAATCCACCAGCGTTGCAACCCAAAGCAAACCAACACTCAATTTATTATGGGCATCGCAAACGGGCAACGCGGAAGAACTCGCGCAAAAATTTGCAACGCAACTAAAAGCCGCAGGTTGGGATGTTCATCCGCAATCCATGAATGATTATTCAGTAGCAAAACTCGCGCAAGACAAACACATTGTATTTGTCACCAGCACCTTTGGTGATGGTGATGCACCCGATAACGGCGGCGATTTCTGGAGCCAGCTCAACAGCGAAACTGCACCGCGCCTTGAGCAACTCGAATTCGCTTTATTGGCACTCGGCGATTCCAGCTACGATCAATTCTGCGGTCACGGCAAAAAATTATTTGCACGCCTTGAAGCGCTTGGTGCCAAAGCCTTAATTGAACGTGTGGATTGCGACACAGATTTTGAAACACCGGCGGCGGAATGGTTAGCTAAACTCAATAAAGTATTGAGTAATAAAACTGCCGCACAGGGTTCAACGCCTATGTCATCACCCGCCGGAGATCTTGTCAACGCCACCCTTGGCGCTTACAGCAAAACCAATCCTTATGGATCGCGTTTGGTGATCAACAAAAAATTGAGCGCCGCAGGCTCAAGCAAAGACGTTCGCCAATTCGGTTTCGATCTGGGCGATTCCGGCATCACTTATGAAGCGGGCGATGCGCTGGGTGTGTGGCCAAAGAATGATCCTGAACTGGTGTTTGAATTAGCGCAAACATTACACTTTAATGGCGACTCATCGGTACATGTAGACACGCAAGAAAAATCCTTGCGCATGGCTCTGCTGGAAAATTACGAAATCTGTCGCCCCAGTAATGAAATGCTGAATTTTATTGCCGAGAAAACCGAGAGCAAAGATTTCAAAAAATTACTCGCAGGCGATAAAAAAGAATTGCAGGATTGGTTGTGGGGACGCCAACTTGTGGATGTGCTGCAAGAATATCCCGTACGTTGCTCGCCTGAAGAATTCTTACAAAACCTGAAACGTATCCAACCGCGTTTGTATTCCATTTCTTCAAGCCCGAAAGCGCAGATCAATCAAATCCATCTCACCGTTTCTGCGGTGCGTTACAACCGCTATGGAAAAAATATCCGCAAAGGCGTCAGCTCAACCTTTTTGGCTGATCGCGCTGAAGGCATAAATGTTCCCATTTTTGTGCAAGCCAGTAAACATTTCCATGTACCGAACAACGGCGATGCACCAATGATCATGGTTGGCCCAGGCACAGGCGTAGCACCCTTTCGCGGATTTTTATACGAGCGCCAGGCACGGGGTGATAAAGGTAAAAACTGGTTATTCTTCGGTGAACAACACGCAGCAACCGATTTTTATTACCAGGATGAATTACAACAATTCCAAAAAGATGGCTTGCTTACCGAATTAAGCCTCGCGTTCTCGCGCGATCAAAAACAAAAAATTTACGTGCAAGATCGTATGCGCGAACACGGCCAACAAGTGTGGGAATGGCTGGAAGATGGTGCGTACTTTTGCGTCTGTGGTGATGCCAGTAAAATGGCAAAAGATGTTGATAGCGCGCTGCGCGATATTATCCAGCAATACGGAAAATTCGATGATGCCGAAACCGCAAACTACATGCGTAAATTAAATATGGATAAACGTTATGTACGGGATGTTTATTAAAGTCCCTCACCCCAGCCCTCTGGCTGCGCGCCCCGCCCGAAGGGAGAGAGAGTAAAAGCCGGGCTAAAGAAATACATTTTACCAAAGGGCACTTAACATCCCCTCTCCCTCTGGGAGAGGGTTAGGGTGAGGGAAATAGCAAAAAATTTTTACTTGCTACTTAATGGAGAAACCTCTTCCGGCTTTTTCTCTACATCCAACTTAAGAATACGCTCAAGGAATTTCGCCAAAGCGCTCGGCTCTTCATTTTTACTGTCGGTGGATTCAGCCATTTTTTGGGTCAGATCCAATAACAGTTTATGTGGATCAACAAATTGATCGGCTATTTTTAACGTTCCCAGAACATCACTAATAAAATTGCCCACTGGCGCTAATTGATTTGCCAGACTGGTGGATTGCGAATCATTGCCCTGGGCAAATGCACCATAGGTTTCTGCTACCTGCTGGATTTGTACTTGCGATAAATTGAGCGCATAACTCGCGATTTGCTGATCGTCATAACCCAGGCTCACCGCTTTATTAAATACATCATCCAAATTGCCAGCATAAAATTGGCCAGCAAGTTTATCCACACGACCCAGCAATTCATTAATTGCTTTTAATTCATCGTCATTTAAATTGCCTTCCACAGACAACTCGAAATTACTGGATGAACTTTTACTGCCATTTACCGAAATTCCATTTTTATCTTGCGATGCGGAGACACTCATACCAAGGCTTGAGGATGCATGGATACTGACTTTATCGCCCTCTTTGGTCACCAACTCGAATTTAAAATCGCGCGCTTCTGCGTATTCGTATAACCCTTTTTGGATAGCGATATTATTAACGGCTGATGGCGCTGCAATAGCGGGAGTAGTGGTTGGGCTGGTGGTTGAGCTGGTTGTTGGTGTCGTTGTACCGCTGATGAATTTTGCCCGCAAGGCGTCGATACCACTTAATACTTGTTTGTAGGTATCTGCCACATCGGCTTCAACTTCCGGTGAAAATTGGCTTAAAGCTTTCAATTGGTCTGCGGCCTGGGCAAAACCTTTTTTAAAACCTTCGAGGCCGGCATCCAGGCGCGATTGCAATTGTTCCTGGGTTGCCCCCTCAGAGATATCCATCCTCAAACGGCGCTCGATAAATCCCAAAATTGTATTGGCGGCCTTGGTTGCGGTCATTGGCCCCTGATCATTCGTTGTGGTCGCAACCGCATCTTTACCGGCAATTTTTGCGTAGGCTTGGGCTAGGGTGTTGGTCACCAACTGCAATGCAGATTGGCGCTTGTCGCTCGTTGAGGGCACAGCATCAGCGGGCGCGGCAGAGGATTTTAATTGCGAACGCGCCTGGTCTTGTTTAGCGGCCACGTTAGCGGGTTGAAGCGCGCCTGAGTTTATTGATGATAGGGTCATAATGCACCTGACAGGTTAGAAGTCACGTAAATAGGGTTTCTATGTTCGACATCGGCTGGAAACCTTAAAACTAAAAGACTTTTTTGCACCACTAAACGGCCTGCTTATAACCAACATCCAGGCACCAAATGTAAAAATCAGGCCTGTCCTTTCTTTTGTATCCCAAAAAAGATAGGCAACAATGGCAGCCGCTTGATGACTTCATACAAAGCCAGGCAACCTATGGTAACCGAAACAATAATAAGCGCAGGTTCGGTAAATCCACCCAACTTTTTGGGCACCAGAAAATAAGCAATCACAATAATTAATGTTTGGTGCAAAATATAAAAACAATAAACACCACGATTTAAATAGCGCAATATCGCATTACTCGACTTAAACCAATGCTGTGTCCATGCGATAAGCGTTAGCATCCAAAACCAGCCATTTGCCGTCCAGAATAATCGATTGATAGTTTTTGCAATGGCACCATCCCCTAAAGATCCACCATTAAATGAAAATAAAATATAGCCATAGGTAAATATAGCGATTGGCAAAAAATACCAGCGCAGTGAAGCAAACCGCAACCAGATTTGCGGCATCCTCACCAACACAAAACCCATTAAAAAAACCAGCAACGAGCGCGCATGGTTAAACCAATCATGCACAAAGTCATGGGTGACGGGATATTTATTATCCAACCATTTACCCAAAAAATATGAAATGACGATGGGAAGAATAATAACGAGCAAGATCGATGTTTTATTGGCAAGCCATGACCACATTGGTAAAAGCCGAGCTGCTGTGATTAATGGATAGATCATCCAAATAATCAAACTGTAAGCCAACACATAAGGCAAAAACCATAGATGATTCCACGTGAGTTGCATGGCGCCTATGGTTTTATGGGTGGCGAATTCGGGGCTTGTTTGATCGAGATAGGCGTACCAGAAGTGCCAGAAATTCGGGCAATCAATGATTCCTTTACTATTCGCTTCTACATACACTTGCGGTACCACAACAACCAGCATGCCAAACACCAGCGGCAGCAACAAGATGGGCACACGCCTGCGCACAAATAACCACCAGGATTGGGTCGCGAGTAAAAAAGATACTGCCGCGCCGCTAATCAAAAACAACAGTGACATACGCCATTGATTTGACCACAACATAATATTGGTGAGGAATTTACTGCTGTAGGTGCTTTTGTAGTGGTAACCCCAGCCTTCCGCATAGAGCATACCCACGTGATAAAAAATCAACAAACCAAATACCAGAACCCGGAGCCAATCCAGTTCCACCAAACGTTTGACGGTAACATTTTGTTGCAAAGCACTTTGTGATAAATGATTAAGGATCGCCTGCGTCATATTTATAATTCCTGTTTGCACGTTATATCGCTGTGAATAAAACGCTATGCTAGGAAAAACAGGCCGCGCAGTGTGTGGCTAAGTGATTGTTCTACATCACTATGTGACAAACGGAAGCCCGGTGTGACCAAATAACTTTTATTTAACGCGCAGTAACTTCATCCTGGAAGATAATGAACATCAATTCTCAAACACAGCATTTTTTAAAACACCGGCACTTTTGGGCAATATGTTTATTGTTAGGTTGGTTTGCACTGAATGTTGTTGTACTTGCAACAACCAGCCTGATGGAATTTTCACGGGCGGGCAAAAGTATTCCCGCATGGGAACCTTTTTGTTGGGAAATATCCAGCCAATTAATACTCTTGTTGTTAATCCCGGCGGGAATTTTTATTAATGATCGCTGGCTTGATAAATGCGCATATAAAACTCGGCTGATTACACATGCGGCACTGACCATTCCTTTCTCGGCAATACATATCGCGGGCATGGTTGGCATTCGCAAACTTTGGTACAGTGCTATGGATAGCCAATATATATTTGGCAATCTTCCCCTCGAACTTTTATACGAATATCGCAAAGACGCACAAAGTTATCTCACGCTTGCACTTATTATTTTCGGTTATCGTTTGATCGTTCGTCGCCTGCAAGGTGAAGCAAGTTATTTGGCAAAGGATGATGAAAGTAACGATATCGAACCGGAATCACCACCGGAACGTTTGCTCATCAAAAAATTGGGGCGGGAATTTTTAATACAAACCAGTGACATTGAATGGATCGAAGCTTCTGGTAATTACGCCAACCTCCATATCAAAGACAGCGTTTACCCAATGCGTATCACCATGGACAAATTGGAGAAACTATTGCCAGCACATTTTATGCGAATACATCGTTCCACTATCGTGAATCTCAAGCATATCCATGAAGTACAAGCGCTCGACACTGGCGATTACCAGGTCACTTTGCATTGCAAAAAGATGCTGACTTTATCGCGTAGATACCGGGAAGGATTTAAATCGCAATTGAGCCTTGGTGTTTAAGATATTTTTTATTTGCATAAAATAATGGCATCAAACTGGTGAACAATTTCATCAATGTTGAATTCATTTATCGCATTACGCGACCTTAAAAAGTTGATCAACTCTCATTCAAAAAAATTAACACAACGAAACAGTTGCCGTTAAAAAAATTTTGTTTATTCCGCAAAAGACCAAACTAACTATCGCTTAATTTTGCAGCCTGTCACCACATCCCATCTGCTTTTTCAGCTGTGCTCCTGGAGCTTTTTTTCGCAAACCAACTGTTAACGATAACAGTTTATCTGATAAATATTTTAACCAAATTATTTACCCTTTCAATTATGAAAAACGTGAAATTGTTCTTATAGTCATGTTGACAATAAAAAATATCGGCGATAGCATACAAGTGCATCAGATGTTTTGATAACCAAATTTGTTAATTTGTATTCAGGCAACTGTTATGTAATGGAGAGCCACTCGGCATTTGGAGCACCCTTTTTGGGGTGCTCTTTTTTCTGTTAGTTGGCGCATAAATTTGAACATGGATATTTTCAATATCTATCAATAAAGGTTTTTCTTAAAACCCTTTTTATTTGCACGAAGTAGCGGTCGCAACCCCCAAAATTTTTGCAAACAAAAAACAAATCATATTTGAAAAATATTTACTTTTTTTAGTCGTACTTTTCATGAATTTTTGAAAAGTCATACGAATTAAAGAGTTTGATTGTTGACACCTTTTAGCCGTTATAGTATCTATGACCATATCAAAGGGATACTAGAACACTAGATAACAAAAATATAAAAAGCAGCACCTTCACGGTGTTGTTTGAGAGCTGGCAAGAGTTTTATTAGATACAACGAGAAGAGAGATGAGCGGCGGTTCAATTATTAAAAAAAAGCTCATAAAGAACTTTGGGAACCAACTCGCAGAAGGAGGTAACCAGGTAACAAAAGTCCGGTTATTCGTATAACTCAATTGGATTTTTGTTTCTTGTACGGTCGTCAACAAGGCCAACAAGAGGAGTAAGGCCACGAGATTCAGGGGCTTTTAATCTAATAACAATCACTGGAGGCATAGTCTTATGCTCAACATTTTACAAAAAACATACAAGGTAAAACCGCTCGCTGTAGCAATCGCTTCTGTTATGTCCTTAACAGCAGGTTCAATGGCTTATGCGCAAGACGATACCCAAGAAATTGTAGTAACAGGTATCAAGGCAAGCTTGAAACAAGCAATGGACATCAAGCGTGATTCAGCGGGTGTTGTTGACGCGATTAACGCTGAAGACATGGGTAAATTCCCTGACACTAACCTTGCAGAATCTTTGCAACGTATTACCGGTGTTTCTATCGACCGTACCAACGGTGAAGGTTCAAAAATTACCGTCCGTGGCTTCGGTCCTGATTACAACATGGTGACTTTGAACGGAAGAACCATGCCAAGCGGTAGCGCCTACGGTGGTAGCTCAGGCGCTGACGCATCAACAAGCGGTGGTAACTCCCGTGCATTTGATTTCGCCAACCTGGCTTCTGAATCAATAGCAGGCGTAGAAGTTTACAAAACAGGTAAGGCTAATATCGCCGCGGGTGGTATTGGTGCAACGGTAAACATCAAAACTGCTCGCCCATTAGATACTTCAGGTTTTAAAGCATCTATTGGTGGTAAAGCGGTATCAGACACCACCAATCGTACTGGCAATGATGTAACTCCAGAAGTTTCTGGTTTGGTAAGCTGGTCTGATGACGATTCCAAATTTGGTGTGTCTTTGACTGCCAGCTATGCAGAGCGTGACTCAGGCTACACCGGTGCCACCGTTAACGACTGGTCAGTGGGAACATGGGGCGGTGGCAGCACCGATACTTTGTGGTCTATCCCTGCTGATAGCGCAGCTTTCAAAAACGCGCCAGCAGTTGGCCAACTCTACTCTCGTCCTAATGACGTTCGTTACACTTTCGCTGATCAACAACGTGAACGTACTAACGCACAATTGACATTACAATACCGTCCTATTGAAAACCTGACGGCCACCGTGGATTACACTTACGCTCAAAAAGACCAGTCTGAGCATCGCGGTGAAGTTACTACCTGGTTACAAAAAGGTGCGTACACCACGCTGGTTGAATTTGATAACTCTACTATCAAGACTCCAAAATTCGTTAGTGAAGATTATGCCGCCAAAAACGCTACATTGGACACCGGCTTCTCTCAACAATATCGCGAACAGCAAGATACCCTTGAGTCAACTGGTTTAAATCTTGACTGGGCTGTTAATGATCAATTAACAGTAACGCTCGACGCGCACCACTCAACCATGGAGAGCTTGCCCACAGGTCCAGGCCACTCAGGTGAGCTGGACGTAGGTATTGGCTCCGTTGTTAAAACCAGCGCAAACTGGCAATTTAGCGGTGCCGAAATCCCAACCTGGACTCAAACCAATTCAGGCGACCTGGGTGAACACTTGAGTTCATCTGTTATGCGTGTTTGGTCAGTTGAGCAATTATCCAAAGTAGACGAAGGTAAAGTTAACGCCAAATGGAAGTTCGATGATGGCGGCAGCTTTGATTTCGGTCTTGAGCGTCGCGAAATGAGCTCAAACACCATTAACTACAATGGTAACAACCCACAAATCCTGGGTGGCTGGGGTGCTGCGGCTCCGGGCGAGTTCCCTGCAGGATTGTTCACACCTTTCGATGTGGCTGGCGAGTTTAAAGATGTTAGCACTGGCAATTCACCTCATATCGGCTACCGTGCTGACGCGCGCGACCTGGCTAACTTCCTTGTAAGCAAATACACCAATGTACCTGCCTATATTGGCGTAGAAGATACTCAGGTTGCTGGCCAGGTTCGCAACAGCAAGAGCAACAACGATATTGAAGAAAATACCGATGCAGTTTATTTCCAACTGGGTGACAAAGGTACAATAGGTGGTGTTGAAGTTGATATGCTGGCTGGTTTACGTTATGAAACGACCAAACAGACATCATCATCAGATACTCCACTGCTCGATCACTTTGTGTGGGCATCTGACAACGACTTTACACCAGTTAGCGGAGCTGCAGGCGCTAAAACCACCGTCAATAATGACTACGATGTATTCCTTCCAAACCTGGATTTGTCAGCCAAGCTAACCGATGATCTCGTAGCCAGATTCTCTTATAGCAAAACTATTGCTCGCCCAAGTTTGTCTAGCCTTGATGCATCTGTTTCCGGTTATAGCATTAACGGTTCAAGCCTCAACGTTGGCACCGCCGTTAAAGCAAATACAAATAACCCGCTGTTGAAACCATTGGAATCAAGTAACTTTGATATATCTGTAGAGTGGTATTTTGATTCTGCCAGCTACTTGTCTGCTGGTGTGTTTGAAAAACGCGTATCCAACTTCGTGGGTCTTGAAAAAACTACACGCACCATTGGTGATATTCGCGACCAAACTGCAGGTCCACGCGCTCAAGCGGCTGTTGCTGCGCTTAAAGCGAATGGCTTCTCAACCGATGACCAGCATATTTTTGCGATGATGAATTTCCTGGCTCATCCAGACAAATGGGGTGCACCGTCTGGCATGACGGATGCTGACGTAGCTGAATTGGCCACAACCAAAGCAGAGTACGCCATTTTACCAGCGTCTGATGATCCGTTAATGGAGTTCGATGTAACCCAACCGGTTAACAACCATGAAGCAAAACTTTATGGTGCCGAGTTTGCAGGACAGCACTTCTTTGGTGATACCGGCTTTGGTTTGCAAGCTAACTACACCATCGTAAGAGGTGATGTGCACTTCGATGACCTGAACATTGACGCAAACCAATTTGCGTTATTAGGTCTTAGCGATACTGCTAACCTGGTGTTAATGTATGAAAAGTATGGCATCGAAGCTCGTGTTGCTTACAACTGGCGTGATACCTACCTCAACAGAACTAACTGGGGCTCTGGCAACCCAGGTTACGTTGAGGCTCACTCACAAATTGATGCGAACGTGACTTATCATATTACTGATGCTCTGGCTGTATCTCTCGAAGGTATAAACATTACCGGAGAAGATCGCCGTGAACATGGTCGTAACAGTGACATGATGATAGGCTATGACGATCTTGGTGCTCGTTACCAACTCGGCGTTCGTTACAACTTCTAAGTTTTAACGTAAGCTTGTTAATAAAAAAAGAGTCGCCTCGGCGGCTCTTTTTTATCTTTGATCCATAATAAATTATTCGGCTTACCGGTAATCCCTATATGCAAAAAACAGAATTGCTCAACAATATTACCCATGAACACCTGAAAGTGAGCCCAACATTTTCAGCAGAGCTGGGCGATAATGTGGTCAGCACTATTACCTTTTTGACCGAGCTTTCTGATGTCCAAAAAGAATATCCGATACTGTGTCGAAAAAGTACGGAAACAAATGAATACGAAGCCATTGTATTCTTTGGTTTTGAAAAAGATGAAAACTTATTTTTGACCGATATCGACCCTACAACCCAAAAGAATCCGGGCTGGAAGGCAGAATATATTCCGGCTGTTGTAGCAAGAGAACCTTTTTCAATTGGTATGCATCGTGAAATTGTCGATGGCTTAGAAACACGTAAAGCGATGGTGCATGTCGATGTAAATCACCCTAAAGTGAAATGTGAAAATGGAGCCAAGCTGTTTTTAGAAAATGGCGGAAACAGTCCTTACTTGAACCATATATCCAAAACACTCGAAATTATTAACAATGGAATGCATCCGACCAAATTAATGTTTGATGCCTTCACTCAATATCAATTGCTAGCCCCCGTAGTTTTGGATATAGAATTTCAAAACCACATCAAATTAAACATCTCCGGTTTTGAAACCATAAATCTGGAAAAGTTATCGCGCCTGGATGGTGCCGCACTTGAAGAACTTAACACGTCAGGTTTTCTTCAAGCCGCCTATTTTATTGCCGCATCCATGTCTAATATTAGAAAGTTAATTGATTGGAAAAACCGTAAACTTTTAGCAGGTGGCGCTAATTGACCCTGAAACCAATAAAGATTTTGCACGGAATCGATCCACACCATATTCCACAGGATGTCATTAACGCTGCAGAGCCCATCGTTTTTAAACACTTAACTCGCGATTGGCCAGTAGTTCAAGCAGGGCAAATTTCTGATCAGGCATCCGTTGACTATTTAAAATCTTTTTATAATGGCAATTCGAGTATCGTCAGTAAAATCCCTGCAAAAAACAACGGCAGGATGTTTTATAGCGACGACTGCACGCAATTGGATTATGAAAGTTTTAAAGGGCGAATTGATGAAACACTGGACGCAATTTTAGAAGGCCGCAACCAGATAGATTATCCTGCGTATTACATTGCATCCAATGTGATTGATACGCACCTCCCCGGATTCAATGAAAAAAACAATCTTGTCATTCCGAGGAATCCGCACAGTGAAGCGATGGAAAACAGGATCAGTATTTGGATTGGAGCAGCAACTACCGCCACTTGCCATTTTGATGCACTCGACAACATCGCATGTTGTGTTGCCGGAAAGAGAAAATTTACACTTTTTCCTCCAAGCCAAATAAGCAATCTTTATCCTGGCCCGCTAGAGCCAACACCCGGCGGGCAAGCCATCAGCCTGGTCGATTTTAAAAATCCCGATTTCCAAAAATTTCCTCGCTTTAAGGATGCTCTCTTGACTGCACAAGTCGCCGAGCTGGAACCAGGCGATGCGTTATACATACCGAGCATGTGGTGGCATCACGTGGAAAGCCTGGCGCCTTACAATATTCTGGTTAATTACTGGTGGGAAGACAGCCCAATTTTTTTAGCGTCTGGCATGAATGCACTTTATATGGCGATGCTCGGCATCAGGGATAAATCGCCCCACGAACGCGAAGCCTGGAAACATCTTTTTAATCATTACATTTTTGACGGTGCTGAAAAATCCAACGCTTACATTCCGCAAGAAGCGAGAGGCTTTTTAGAAAAACTGGATCGCCTAGGTGTGAGAAAATTAAGAGCGTTTCTTATTAATAAATTAAATCGTTAACGCCAATAAAAAGTGAAATAAACATGCTAAATAAAAAAATGAAGGTTGTTATTGCTGGCGGTGGCACAGCAGGCTGGATTACCGCAGCTGCGCTTTCTCACCAAATGGGTAAGCTCTTGGATATCACTCTGGTGGAATCCCAAGAGATAGGAACCATTGGTGTTGGTGAAGCGACCATTCCCCCTATGCGTACGTTTCACCGATTGATAGGCATTAACGAACAAGAGTTTATGCGTGCAACCAATGCTACGTTCAAACTCGGTATTCATTTTGAAAACTGGAAACAAATTGGCGAAAAATATTTTCATTCATTTGGCGTTACCGGCAAACAAACCGTAATTACTGATTTCATCCATTTCTGGCTCAGAGGCCGCGAGCTGGGTATAGCTAATGAATTTGGCGATTACTGCCTTGAATTTAAAGCTGCGCTGGAGCATCGTTTTTCTTTCAGCAATCAAACCCAATTAAATTATGCATTCCATCTTGATGCAGGACGCTATGCGGCATTTTTACGCGAGCGATCTGAAGCCCGCGGTGTAAAACGTGTGGAAGGAAAAATAGCCGAGGTACAACAACACCCTGACACTGGCTTCATAGCCTCACTCAAAATGGATTCTGGCCAGGAAATACCGGGCGATTTATTTATCGATTGTACCGGCATGAGAGGTTTGTTGATTGAGCAAACATTGCAAACAGGATTTGAGGAATGGACGCAGTGGCTGCCCTGTGAAAGTGCGATTGCAATCCAGACTGAAAGCACAGTGCCACCAGTGCCCTATACAAAATCGATTGCACATCATGCGGGCTGGCGTTGGCAAATTCCCCTGCAACACAGGGTTGGCAATGGAATCGTTTTTTCCAGTCAACATATGTCAGATGATGAAGCAACAAACATGCTGCTTTCGAGTGTAGATGGCAAAGTGCTGACCGAACCTCGGGTTATAAAATTTAAAACGGGCAAGCGTAAAAAATCCTGGAATAAAAATTGTATTGCCATAGGACTCGCATCCGGCTTTTTAGAGCCATTGGAATCAACCAGCATTCACATGATCATGACCGCCGTAACGCGCTTGTTACAATTGTTTCCCCATGGTGAAATCAATCAGGCGATTATCGATGAATATAATATTCAGGCTGATAGCGAAATTGCCAGGATCAGGGACTTTATTATTTTGCATTACAAAGCGACAGAGCGTGATGACAGCGCTTTTTGGCGTTACTGTAGAGACATGAGTGTTCCCGACGACCTAAGTCACCGAATGAAAATTTTTAAAGAAAATGGCACATCATTTCAAGTTGAAGGTGAATTATTTCGTCTGGACTCCTGGACACAAGTCATGCTCGGACAAGGTATTATGCCGTCGTCCTATCATCCTATTGTTGAGCTGATGCCACAGCGCGACCTACAACAATTCCTGGGTGCTATTGCGGAGGATGTCGATAACAATATCGCTATGATGTCCACCCATCAGGATTTTATTAATAAGTATTGCCCAAGCAGCTGGAATAAATAATAAAAAGAATCAAAGAAAATTTATGAAGATAACTGATTTCAATACATTACTTGGTGATGGGTCAACAGCAAAAGCCAGCGCCCCTGTCAGCTTAAATGGCCAGGAGCTTCAGGAGCTTGTAAACCCGATTTCCTGTGAAGAGTTTGCAAATTCCTACTTCGCGCAAACCTCATTAAATGTGGAAGGTCATCCCAATAAATTCGATCATATTTTCAATTGGGAAAAACTGAAGCAAGCCCTGGTAAACGGGCAAGATATTTCAGACAAACGTTACAATATAAAAGCATCATTTACCGGTGGAGAAGATTCCAGTAGTTCGCGACAAATGATCGACGTGAACCACAATCAGGTCATTGAATTACTCAATGCAGGTGCAACGATTTGCATCACCAATATCCACATGGCGGATAAAAATCTTGCACGATGGGCGCAAGCGATTCGCACACAACTTAATTTTACCGGGACCGTGGGCATAAATTGTTATGTTTCTCCAGATGGCTCCGGATTACCCATGCACTATGACAAAAGAATCGCAACCACCCTTCAGATTGCCGGCAAAAAGCGCTGGAAATTTTCCACTAAACCGGCCACCGTCTGGCCAAACTCCAACGAGGTTTATACGGAAGGGAAAACTGGAAACGAGGTTGGAAAATTACCTGCCGATATGGAGTTTCAAGAAGTTGAATTGCATCCTGGAGATCTTCTCTGCCTGCCTGCAGGCGCCTGGCACTCGGCGCGCGGTATTGGTTTTTCGTTAGCGTTAAATCTTTATTTTGCCCCCAGAAATATCTTCGACCAATTTATTCCATTACTACATCATTTCGCAGCAGCAAATGAAAACTGGCGTGGCGGTCCACCAGCCACGCTGGAAAAAACGCAAGGACATATGCCGCAAACAATTGCAGCATATATGCGGGAACGCCTGGATGAATTTCATAAGCAAGCGTTGGAAATTATAAATAACCCCGATGTACTTGCCGAACCCTGGTTGGATTCATTAACCAATGCGCCCTATACCGGATGGCAACCCGACCCGCTTTTATCTATACCGGAAGTAACGCCAGACCAACGCTTTCGCGTTGCAAGCCCCTCATTTCGCTTTATTGAACTTCAGAATAAATTGATTGTTTCCTCTGATAATGGTGTGCTCAGGTTTCCAGTGAGTTTTGCTCCTATCCTTCAGCGGTTCTCTTCAGCGCTGGAAAGTTTCACAATCCCCGAGACTCTTTCATGGCTGCCAAAACACAATAATCTGGACCCTCATACCATCATGAATTATTTGAAAGTTTTGTATGCAAACGGAATTATTACGCGAGCATAACAAACTCAGCTTGCAACCATTCGACTGGGCAAATACATAATTCATCCCCAGGAAAACGCTAATTTCCTTTATAAATCCACACGTTTTCCAGCCCGGTCAGCTCATATTGAGCCACTATAAATCGCGCCTGTAACCTAACGGAAAACCCGGTGATGTTAGTGAACCCCGCCGCACAAATATCATAACTTATTGATTACAAAGGACTGTCGTACACCTGACAGGAAAAAGTCGCAAAGATGTCGTAACCTTATTAATCCAAACATTCCTAATATTGGCCCTGTGATAGCTAAGGTGTTTCAAATGATAGTACGCAATCTCCGCTTAGAACGCGGCTGGTCACAAGAGCAGTTGGCGCAGATGTCAGGACTTAATATCCGAACCATTCAGCGAATTGAAAGTGGCCAGAAAGCCGGACTGGAATCATTGAAATCCCTGGCAGCAGTTTTTGAAGTTGAACTTTCAGAACTTAATCCCCAGCAGGAGCCAGCCATGAACGATATATCTTTAACGCCAACCGCCGAACCGCAAGCCTCGGTAAGCGAATCCACGAACGCAAATACTTCGCCTCAAACAACCGGTTATGATGCCAAACGCGAACGCGCAAAAGTATTGATCCTTGGTGCGCGTTTCCTGTTAATTATCTTCATGATGTTTGGCATTAACTTACTGACCAGTCCTGATCGCATCTGGGCCTGGTGGCCAGCACTTGGCTTGTGCATAGCGTTTGCATTTAGGTGTGTTGATAAACTGGTGATCGATCCGCTCAAAGAACAGATGAAATCCAAATAAAATCAGGCGAAAGAAGGATCGACTAAACCAGGGTTTTATTCACGCTGGCGGTTGCCGCAGATGCCACCAGGTATTGCGTGGGAGCCGTGCCGGTAATTTGTTTAAATACCGAGATAAATGCACTCAAACTTTCGTAACCAACGCTCAAGGCAACATCAGTAACCGACTCACCTGCATTTAATAATTTGATCGCCTGGATGATCCGCGCACGCTGACGCCAGGCGATTAATGACATCCCGGTTTCTGCGCGGAAGCGCCGAATCAACGTGCGTTGCGCAAGGTTTACTGTACTCGCCCATTGCTCCACACTGCGGGAATCCGCCGGATTTTCCACCATCAATTGCGTCAACAGGCGCAGGCGTTCATCTTGCGGCACCGGCAGGTGTAAATCATCGCGCTCCGCCAGCAAAATTTCATCTTTCAATACTGACCACAAATGCTGCACTGGTGCGGAGTTGTCCCTGGAACGCGACATTTTTTCCAACAGAGCATCAATCAAGGGATTGGTTTTAATAATGGCAATTTCGTCCGGAAGATCCTGGCAAATATCCTCGCTGGCAATAACCACAATTCCCTCGATATCACCACGCGAACGAACGCCATGGGCGGTCTTGGGTGGAACCCAGCATGGATGCTGCGGCGTCATCAACCATTCACCAAACTCCGTAATATAGACCGCAGTTCCCCGTAACAACATGAAAAACTGCCCTTCGGGATGGGAATGCAGTCCCATGCTGTAATCCTGCTTATGCGTAAACCTTCGGCTACCGAGCAACATATTGCCTCCTGTATTTTGGCCGAATATAGCACCAGATTAGGCCATGTTGCGATAGCAGGCCAAATTTATTGTTCTTATACTGAACCCCTATTTCAAAACATGAACAGCGGTAGAGCAACATGACCCATCCGGATTCGCATCCAAACGCATTCAAATTATCATTATTTATTGGAAGCTGGTCCGGAAACGGAGAGGTATTTGCCAATCCATGGGGGCCTGCGGGAACCTGCGAAAGCCTATGGCAATTCGGGTTTGATAATAGTGGGCTCAACCTGATTCATGATTATCACGAGAACCGCAGCAATGGCTTTAATTTTGATGCCCACGGCGTATTCAATATTGACCCCGCAACCAAAGAAGTGGTGTGGTTCTGGTTTGATACTTTTGGTTTTCCACCGCTGAATCCCGCCCGGGGCAATTGGGATACAGATCAACTTACGCTCATCAAAAAAACACCGCGCGGCATTGGTCGCTCGACATTTATTTTTGCGCATAAATATTTTGAATATCTGATAGAAGCGCAATTAAACGGTGAACAGGAATTTCAACCGGTAATGCGAGGGGAATTTAAAAAATTACCGCATAAATAAAAAGATGCAGCAATGCGTGATGTGAAAAAATATTCAAGCGTCGGAGTTACCAAAATCTGCAGCGAAACGAGTGATCCATTCAAGCGCAGCTTCTTCCGACGTTAATTTTCGCCCTACTTCTGCAAGCTGCTGGCGGTATTCTTCAATCTGGCAAATTTGCTCTACCATACGAATACGAAAGTATTCATCATCGTTCGCAAAACGCACACCAACTTCAAACCCTTCCGGCGGTTGATGGCGTCGCCAAACAATAATGCCCTCACCCTGATAATCCGGATTGACGCAAGGAATCATTAAATCGACTACTGAGCCAACCTTTACCGGAATATCCGTTAAAAAACTCAAACCACCTGCGCTTAAATTATTGACGGTTACTTCCACGCTGGCTTGTGTGCCGGTGGAAACATGTATGGGGATGGATGTTGGATGGCGAATGTAATTGCGCATGGCGAGCCCTCACCGCAGTGTTGTTTTCAGTATAGGCACAAAATATCCATCCTGGATTCTAAACTGCGATGAAGGATACGCATCAAACGCTTCGCAATCAAAAACTAAACTACTTAGAACATATTCAACTAAAAATTAGGATTGCCCAGCCTCAGAATCAACAATATTTCCACGCAACTTTAGCTGCAACCCTTTCAGGAAATTCCTCAAAATCTGCGTTTGGCACTCACGATAATTGTGGTGATCCTGCCGGCGAAACAATGCACTCAATTCATGTTTACTAATTGGAAAATCCGCCAACTGCATAACGTCTAAAATATTTTCTTCTTTATAATCCAAGGCGATTTTTAATTTCCGAAAAATAATATTGTTATTTAAACGACTTTCTGGCTCAGGTTGTGCACCTTCTTTTTTGCCGCGTTTTTTATTAATTAAACCATTTAAAAAAGTGGCCAACAGGCGATCATTTAGCACTTTAAAATCCGGCTTATCGTCAGTCTTCAACCAATCGCTCACCTGTTCGCGAGTCACGGTAAGATCCGCTTGCGCAAAAATATCAATCATTTTTGTGTCGCTAAAATCAAAGATAAAACGCAGACGTCGAAGTATATCGTTATTGGTCACAATAAATTCCTGGCAATGGCATTAAATAAAGGGAGTTAATCAGCGCATGATACCGAGTACTACTTTTAGTGCCAGCTATTTTTTTAAAATTGATAAAGATTACAAAGAAAGGAGAGCTGGCAAGACAGAGTAAAGTAGAAGGAAGAAAGCATTGTGAGTTAAAGATCCGCTCACAATGTTTCATAAGTCCTTACAATTGGCTCGCCAACATTGCTGAGGAACCTAGATGCTCAACCAATTGTTAGCCATCTACAAGTGATGCATTAAAGAGGATAACTCAGCTTTAGCGTAATGTTTGAATAATATCTCATCCGAATCAACCGCTTCACGGAAAAGAGTAACCCGCTTTCTGCCACACGCATATCAACATAAGCGGCATCAATATATAATTTTTCATTTAAACAGAATGTAATAAATTACATAAAACCAACCCAAAAATGCGTGGATAATTATCCATAAAATAGAGTGATTAGCGCTCCAGGATAATACTGCAGCAATTACAGTTCCCAAGCCAACTCCCGCTCCCGCTGCTTGCTTTTTCATATATTGCTCCCAAGTTTAGTTTTTGAAATATTCAGTCGCTTATCCGAAGTGAATAATATAATTACTTACGATAACAGCTAAGCGGCATCCAATACTTTTCCTTCGAGTTTTTGCGACAAAAAATCTACAAATGCTTTAACACGCGGCGCCAACGCTTTTTGTTTATAGAAGACTGCCCACACCGGCTTTGACCAGGGTAAAACATACGGCTCAAGTACAGGAACAAGTTTGCCACTACTAATTTCTTTGTGCGTTAAGAAATCGGTCAACGCGGCGATACCTGCACCAGCGACAGCTAAATGCAACAATGTCTCGCCACTTGACGCTGCAATAATTGGTGTTATCGCAATTCCATCACCCTGTTCTTGCGGTAAGGGCCAAATATTCAGCGATGCCGGTTCAGTAAAACCTAACAGTCTATGCTGGGCGAGAGCATCTATATTTTGCGGACTCCCGTGACGCGCTACGTAATCAGGCGATGCTAACAAACGCACCCGACTATTGCCCAAACGCTTCGCGTTGAGCGTTGAATCTGCCAAGGGGCCGATACGGATTCCAACATCAGCGCGCTCTTCAATTAAATCCACAAAAGTTTCTCCGCTGACCAACTCTAAACGGATAAGCGGATAAGTATCCATAAACTCCGCAACAAATGGTGCAACCAAATGATCAAGCCCTGGCGTGGAAGCATTTACCCTCACCAGGCCGGACGGTTGCGAGAGTCGCGCTGTTAATTGCTCTTCAGTATCCTGCAAATCCGCGAGGATTTGGCGAGCGCGCACCAACAACCATTCCCCCTCTTCAGTGAGATCCAATTTGCGCGTGGTGCGCTTCATTAATGTCATCCCCAATTGGGATTCCAGCCTGGAAATCGTCCTGCTGACACCCGATGGAGTTTGCCCCAAACGCGCAGCGGCGGCGGAAAATGAGCCGGTATCTATGACTGAAATGAAGCCAATTAGTGCATCTATATTTAACATTATTGACCCCCAAGCAAAAGTCTAGTGTATCCGGAGGGATTTTTCTTTGCCACTCCAAAGGAAATACTGGCTGCATCTTTTATCCCGCCGGAGAAAATCATGCCCCTTGCCCTCTTGGCACTCACATTGAGTGCTTTCGCCATAGGAACCACTGAGTTTGTTATCGTTGGCCTTATTCCCACCATTGCCACCAGCCTTGGGGTTTCCGTCCCTTCTGCTGGATTGCTTGTTAGCCTTTACGCGTTGGGTGTTGCGATAGGTGCACCAATATTAACTGCCCTAACTGGTCGCGTGCCACGCAAACAATTATTGTTAGGATTAATGACTTTATTCACCCTGGGCAACCTGATCGCCTGGATGGCGCCCACCTATGCAGCCCTGATGGCAGCAAGGGTTTTAACGGGTTTAGCCCATGGTGTATTTTTCTCAATTGGATCGACCATTGCCACAAGCCTGGTACCGAAAGAAAAAGCGGCGAGTGCCATCGCCATTATGTTTACCGGTCTGACAGTTGCTTTGGTAACAGGTGTTCCACTTGGAACCTATATTGGCCAGCATTTCGGTTGGCAGGCGACGTTTTTAGCGGTGTCATTGCTGGGAATTATTGCGGTCATCGGCAGCTGGATATTAATTCCAAACAATATTACAAGCAGCGCACCGGCCTCGCTCTTAACGCAACTTTCTGTGCTTAAAAAACCGCGTCTTTTGTTGGTATATGCGATGACTGCTTTCGGCTACGGCGGAACCTTTATCGCGTTCACCTATCTCGCGCCCATCTTGCAAGAAGTCTCTGGCTTTTCAGCAGGCAGTGTTGGTCTGGTGATGCTGGTGTACGGTGTTTCTGTTGCATTTGGAAATATTTGGGGCGGGAAATTAGCCGATAAAAAAGGCGCTATTCCCGCACTGCAAATTATCTTCGCCTTGCTCGCACTCGTGTTATTTATATTGACCTTTACTGCATCCAATATGTGGCTAGCACTCGCAACCGTAGTGGTTTGGGGCGCAGTCGCTTTTGGAAATGTTCCAGGCTTACAAGTCTATGTAGTGCAACGTGCAGAAATTGATATACCGCAAGCAGTGGATGTGGCATCTGGTTTAAATATCGCTGCATTTAATGTTGGTATTGCAGGCGGCGCATCAATTGGCGGATTTATTGTTGCGCATTACGGCTTGATGAATACACCCTGGGTGGGCGCACTGTTTGTGTCAGGTGCATTTGTATTAACCACATTGGCTGGACGATTGGAAAAGAAAAACAAACTTGAACCATCCAGCTCATTCGTTGCCACAAAACTTAGCGAACATGCATGTTAATTTTTACTCATTTCTGAATTTATTTTTCAACATCATTGAGGACTCATAATGAATATTCCAAATATCGGTTTAGGCACCTTCCGACTTAAAGGCCAGCAAGTCATTGACTCGGTCACGAGTGGTTTGGAACTTGGCTACAGACATATAGATACCGCACAAATTTATGGCAACGAAGCCGAAGTTGGGCAAGCTATTATCAACAGTAACGTTCCACGCAAGGATATTTTTATTACAACGAAAATATGGGTAGATAATTTATCGCGCGACAAATTAATTCCCAGCCTGAAAGAAAGCCTGGAAAAATTACGTGTTGAACAAGTAGATCTCACTCTGGTTCATTGGCCATCACCCAATCAGGTTCCTGTACAGGAATATATGGAAGCAATGATGGATGCTAAAGCACAAGGATTTACAAAAGCGATTGGCCTTTCAAACTTCACAAATGCACTTTTTCAGCAAGCAATTGATGTTGTTGGCGCGCATGAAATTGCGACGCACCAGGTGGAAATCCACCCCTTTTTACAAAACAAAAAAGTCGTGGATTTTGCGCGCAGCAAAGGTGTACACATTACCGCTTACATGCCACTTGCCTATGGCAAGGTCATGAACAATGCGGTCATAACAAAAATTGCAGAACGCCATAAATATTCTGCCGCACAAATAGCATTGGCTTGGTCATTACAACAAGGTTTTGCTGTGATTCCGTCGTCCACAAAACGTTTTAACCAAGAATTAAATTTGCAAGCTTCTGCTATAAAATTGAGTGACGATGAAATGGCAGAGATCGCAACACTGGAAGCCAATGATCGCCTTGCAAATCCGCAATCAATTGCACCGGAATGGGATTAAATATCCGCAGCGGCTTATTTAATTTAATAAGCCGCCTTATCAATATCCGTAAATATCCAATTCATTTTCCGCGATTCGATAGGAAAAATTTTGGCATACAAATAAAGTTGTAAAAAATAAAAACAGATTTACGAATCTGCAATATATGGCTGAACATATTCTTTCAGATTATCAAAAAACATTACGAACTCTTCATCGTATTTACTGTAATGATCTTCTAATATATTTACCGCATCACCCAGGTTTACCGGTTGTCGTAATCTTAAATCAATACGCTGAAGCGTTAATTTCACACCTGAGATATCCTTGTAACTTTCAAATATATTGTTACTTAGTATTCGCTGAAATATCAGCAGTATCTCTGGTGGAATCTCCTGCTTTATAAATTGCAAACTTTCACTAAATTCCCTCGTAAATGCATTCAAACTAATCGAAGAATAATTGCTCCAATGTTTTGCAAGAAAATGATCGTAAAATACATCGGTTAAAATACCGCCATATCTTCTATAGCGTGCTGGTAAGCGATTAAAACTGTTTTTTACAATGGGATGCGAATCAGTAAACATATCAATCGCTTTGTGGCACGCTATCCCGTCTTGAATTGCGGGAGAAAAATTTTTTAATTCTGTAATCGACACAAGATCAGGCAATATATTCCCAACACGAAACGCAATGTCTGGTTTAGATAGGAATGCGTGTGCCAGCCAATTCATAAATATATTCCGATGATGATTTTCACACTAAAATCCACATTCATTTAACTCCCATAGAACATCTTTGGTGGATATGGGGCGAAATTATTTTGTCGCAAGCTTGGCTAAAATTTTTATCACCAACCAAACATCATTTTGAACGTTAATGATTTCGCTTTTATTCCTGATACAACGAAGTTTCTACACCCGCAATTTGATCGAGATTGCTGATTATTCGTGTGAGTAGATCAACAAGCTGCTCAGTTTCCGCATGAGTGAATCCGTTTAACGCCTCACTATTTCCCTGAAGCAGAGTCGTTATCGCCTCGGGCATACGATCCTGCGCAGCTTTTGTCAGCACAATATGGCTACTACGACCATCAACCGGGTGGCGCATTCGCTCAATCAAACCATCGCGCTCCATACGGGCAAGCATTTGCGCCATCGGAGGCTGCCCAACCTTGGCGAATTTAGCAAGATCACGCTGCGTGCTGGCATTTCCATTCTGCAATGCAACCAGCACAGGTAAATGACCAACCCCAAAACCAAGCGGCTTAAGGCGCGACTCACTAAGTCGAGCAAACCCTCTCGCCGCAAGACTAATAAGGTGCCCGGGTGTAGAAAGCACATCCTCATTCATATCAATTCCCCATCTTTAACTCTGTTTGGCAAATATACATATGCACATATATATTTGCCACATCAAATAAACATACGTGCATATATATTAAATCCTGGCAACAGGCAATCCGAGTCGATTCTGTCAATGAGCTATTAAATCCAATTGAGGAAATAATGATGTCTAAAAGCCACGTTCAGCTTATCCAAAGACTTTATGAATGCTTCAACGCGAGGGACATCGACTGTGTCGTTATCGCCCTCACCGACGATGTTGCCTGGGCAAATGGAATGGAAGGCGGCCACGTGCATGGACACGAAGCCTTAAGCGATTATTGGACACGTCAATGGGCAATGGTTAGCCCACATGTTGAGCCAGTAAGTTTTCAAGAGACCGAAGATGGAACTGTGACTGTGGAAGTAATCCAGTCAGTATTTGACCTCAATGGCCAACCATTAAGCGGACAAACTCACGGACTGAAAGACAAAACGGTAATGCATATTTTTCAAATCGAGAATGAAAAAATTAAGCGGTTTGATATTCGGGATGAAAAGTAATTATCGAGATCGAATCTAAACTTTGCTCTCACGCTCTAAACCCGAATCAAAAAATGAATTCAAATATAACTCAGGTTCCAGATCGCTTTCTCTAAGCAATGAAAACACTTCAATACCGTTTTCTTGAGCTGACTCATACATTGCGTAACCTTGAGAGAATCCTAAAAACTCACAAGATTCATCTGAATATTCTGATGCCTCTTTTTCAGCGAACTGTATGGCCTGGTTAATATTTTCAGCTCTCCATAGAGTTATGCGTTCCTCATAAAGGTATTTGAGCTTCTGATCTGCTCTAGGACTCCATTTAAAAATACAACGAACTGAGAATGATTCCATTTGTATATCACGTCGACTAATCGGAAGCTTATTGGAATAATTTTGCTCCGCAAGATACAGGGGTGCTTAGCTAAACTGCGACTTAAAAACTGTCCAGCACGCGAAACGTGCGAGCTGCAACGACTTGTTAGAGTTTTTTCTCTGAAAGCCGATTTACGCATTCAATAAACTCGCCGACATCTTTTAACATAACAATCAGGTTGTCTGATGTGATTGTAAGAGCAGAATGTAAATACCTTGCGTCAGCTCTTAAATTTCTTAGCATATTGAATGTATCTACATGCTCACTCTTAACATTCCCCAATCTACGTTCAAGATTTATTTTTTTGTGTATTACATCATGTGATTTGGCTTGAACAAGAACTTTGTCTGGCTGGCGTAGCAGGTATGCCTTTGCTGAAAGTTCGGATGCACTTACTAGATTATCAATGGTTGCTCGAAAAAAGCCAGCCTGAAAACTCATTTCAGCAGCATAAAGAAACTCTTTTGCAGCGAGCAAATGGGCTTGTGATTCTTCTCTGTTATAGATGAAATTATAAAAAATATACCAATTGCTTCGTATAGCAATTAGGTAGCATGCCCACAATTTCTATCACTATCCTCTAGTTCAAAAGCATCTATGGATTCTAAATGATTCGACTCAACAGAGTTGCCTTCTTTAGCTTGAGATGTAAATTCATTTTTTAAATTTACAATCATTCTTCCTTTGACTTCACCATTTATACGAACCAGTGATTTCAATTCATCTGGCTTAAAAATAAGTTGTGCCATTTGTAGATCTACTGGATTTTCAATTTCTCCGCTTTCCTGCCTTTCGTTTATTGATGGAATAATCCAGATTTCCATAAGATTTTTAAATAGATTATTGCCAAATATATTTTCCATATTCTTTAGTAATTCCACTACTCTAACGCCGAGTTCAGCGGCGGATTTTAAGTTGTAGTTTTGCGGTACAGTGAGCGTAGCGAGCCGCAAAACTGCGACTTAAAAACCGTCCAACGGAGGCGCAAAGCGCCGGAGTGGTGCTGCAACGACTTGTTAGATCTTTTGAGAATACACTAACGCTTATCGTCCCAGCGCGTAACAAACCCATCATCAATAGTTACTCGTAATAAAAATCTATTTATACCAACCTGATAATATTTGTATATACATCTAGACTTTGTCATTAAATACTTATCTTCAATTTCCATGGGTTTTCCGAACATTTCTTCGACCATTTCCTTTGAGGCTCCGACCCATAAAATACCATTCTCTATCATTTTTCCATTCTCATGGCCAAATAATTGAGAAAGCCTCTGTGATCTAGCAGCTTGATGAGCTTTTTCTTTTTCTACCTTTTCAAATTTAACGAAGCAATAGCCTATCGTAGCAATAGCTAGAAGCACAAAAAACAATGCTAAATTATGACGAAATACGAATAAGCAAAAAATAAATGCAACAATGTATAATCCACTATAGCTTTCACTCTGAGCCTCATAAGAATAGGAAGAGTTATTTCGGTGATTTCTCTTTGGCCTTCCATTAAATAATTTATCTATTGAGATTGAGGTTCTATTATAAATTCTGTTATATGCGGCTTTTTTTGGGTTTGTTAGCCAACCCCAGCCTCTTGGTGCTTTAAGTCCCATATTATGATGAAGCATTCTTTTCCAAGATGTCCTTGCTGCAAGCCTTCTTTTCAATGAAGGTTTTCGAATTCCAAATTTCATATCACACCTAAATTATTTAAATTAGTTTTACCTGATTATCTGCAACCCATCATGATCTAACGCCGAGCTAAGCGGCAGTTTTTGTGTTGTGGTTTACACATAAAATTAGCGCAGCTAATGTGCAAACCACAATACAAAAACTGTCCACGGAGCGTAGCGACTGATGCTTGAGCAAATTTTTATATTTTTTCATTCAATAAATTTACTAACTAACGATAGTATAATTTTTATACTTACCGTTACAGATGGAATAGCAACCAATGTAAAGCCTGTAATGTAACCTAAAGCAACAGATGCCCTGATTTTTTCATTGCTATGGTTCTTAAAAAACCAATTGAATTTTAATATATTTAAAATGGCTGAGTTTTTTATTTCTTTTTCATATTCGACCTTTCTAGATTCATTATTCCAATATGCATTCGTAGCTATTTGACCAGAGTTTTTGTATTCAGATACATAATTGCTTAATTCTTCATACAAAGAGCTTTCTGGTATTAATTTAGACTGATAAGAGTTGGTTAGTTGTTTAAGTCTTTCATAAGTCATTACATTAACTTCCTTTTCTAAATATTCGTATTCAGATGTGATTCCCTTTATTTCTACTGGACAAAAAAAAGCAAAAGCTATTGATGACAAACCGAGAAATGAAAGCCCAAAATATAAGTAATATAACCTTGATATGGATTCTTTTAGAGCTACTTTATATCCAATAACATGTTCTGAAATAGAAATATAGTTTATTAGATTTTCATTAAATAATAGTAAGTAGCCAATAAAAGGAATTAAAGCGGTAAAGCCAACAACTTTAGATGAACCTATAATTTTCAATCCTTCCCATGTCGGTACAATATGCATAAATTTACCTGGAATATAACGCCGAGTTCAGCGGCAGTTTTTAAGTTATGGTTTTATGGAATAATTTTGCGCAGCAAAACCATAAAACTGCGACTTAAAAACTGTCCAGCGCACGTAGTGCGCGGTGCTTGAGCGACTTGTTAAATGATTTTTTGAAACCACCCAAACAACAGATAACCAGACAATAATAACCCAGCAACACCCGTATAAATGAAAAAATAAAGTATATACACCGTATTTTCAAAGGTGTTTTTTTGATTTAGCACCAATTGGCGAAAACGAACACTGTAAATACTTGAAATGCTTATGAAGATTAAAAAGCAGGAAACGAAAAGAATGAAAAATGTTGGTATTGGTGCTTTTGTTATAGCCGATATAACAGCAGCAAAAACTCCACCAATGATTGTATATTTTAGGTATTTGTATAAATAGGTACTATTCAAGTTCCCAAAAACCAAACCGAGAATTGGAGCTTTAGAAGCCACTTCAATGTACCGCTTAATTATATTTTCAAATATTTCCATATGAATTTTCCGGACTTAAAGCTCTAGATGGAGAAGCTCATTTAACGCCGAGTTCAGCGGCAGTTTTTAAGTTGTGGCTTTATGGAATACTTTTGCGCAGCAAAACCATAAAACCGCGACTTAAAAACTGTCCAGCGCACGGAGTGCGCGAGCTGCAACGACTTGTTAAAAAATTTGATGATTTGAAAAACAATAAAACACGTTTTTTTAAACCACAACTACTTGCACCAGTTAAAAAGCAAAAAGTTTAGTATTACTACTTTTCTTCTTACTAAAAATAGCCCAATAAGAATGCGGACTTTTGGCCGATACGTATTTTTTAGGAACTACCTGCCCGATTATTTTACAAAGGCTGCCACACGCATTTTTCAGTCTTTCCAAGTACGACGTTTTCTTAGAGCTAACACAATTGCTAAATTGCACAAACCTTTACGATTACGAAGAACCAAAGCAAACTCAAATGTTTAACAGTTTATTCAACGGCCTAAGCCGTATATTCACACGGTAATCGAGATACTGATATTTTAAAATTATCGCCTCATCAACCGTTTAGCCATAAACCCCAAATACGCTCGGAAATATACGGTTAGATAAATTCGTAGATATGTGGCTTAATTTCGGTCGCAAATTTCCGGTTTGAGGACAAAGCAGAAATATACTCCTCGCCGTACATTGGCGCAATTTCACACAATTACAAGTGCAAGACAAAATATTTAAGCGATGAAGACTCAACCCAAATTCGAGCTGACTCATAGCGCTTAAAAAGAAAAAAGAAATTCAATCCAACAAGAATCAAATCAAACGAAAGGGAAATTGCAGATAATAAAAAACCCGATGTTCTTGCGAACATCGGGTTTGAATATGGTGCCCAGACCCGGAATCGAACCAGGGACACGAGGATTTTCAATCGTATATTAATAACACATCACAACCGTCCGCAATAGAAAACGGCAACACATTCAACGAGTTATCAAACCTTATCGATTGTAGCCTACTGTCAATTTATGTGTTTGGTGACTAGCTAATGTGACGCCAATGTGACATGAACGTCACGGCTGTTTTTCTACGGCGAGAATGGCTTAGCTGCTGAACTCGCGGTAAATGTACAACTTGAATCGATTACAGCAAGAGTCACCGATGGCAGCCCCGTTAGAAACGAATTTTTACTTAAATACGCAATAGACTTACCGTTTTTTATGATAACCGGAGGATAAGATGCGAATCCATTATTGACGCCGTAGCTAGAAAATTGTGAGCCATAACTTGAAAAACTATTCCGAATACTTGATGAGCCAAACTGACTACCAAAATTTCCAAATTGACTATTAATTGAGTTAGCAGCGAATTTACTTCCAAAAAATCCAAGATACACAGGCTCATCTTCTTGAGAAAAAATTGAAGCTCCGTTTAAATCACTACAAGTTACCGAACTACTATTTGTACTCGTGTTAGAGGATGACTCTGTAATAGGTAAATTAGCTAAAGACGACATATTTGAGATGTAGCCGCCGGGTAATTCCATAAGACTCTGAACAGAGGCATTTTGTGTTGATGTAATAACTAACTTCCATTTACCAGCGCCCGCACCAAGCGAGCCAATTAAACCTAATGCTGTATTTCCTTGTTCAATATCAACCGAAGTTAATGTTGCCGTAGCATAAGCTGAAACAGCTATAGAAACGGAACCGGCAGTTTTTCCGGTGTCATCGATACCTGTAATGGCAAATATATTTTGTGTATCCGTATTGTTAGATAATCTCAACTTACTTTGTTGATTGGGATTTTTAGCCGGATTAAACATTCCAATTTCATGCAAAGTTGCAGACAAATATGCCGGAGCAACATCATGCATTGAATTTAAGAACCCAGATGGCGAGCGAATTAAACCCATTGCAGATATCTGGCTGGTAGACGAAATAGCCAACCGCCAATTACCTATACCTTGCCCTGCTAAACCTATCAAACCTTTAGACGGGCTACCATTTTCAATATCAGCAGAATTAAAGGTTTTTGTTTCATACCCAGCAAGAGTTACAGACATTGGAGACTTAATATTTCCAGCATCATCGATTGGAATTATAGTGGTAACTGCCTGTGAGGAGGTTTCATTTACGATGCGAATAAACCCCTGTTGCTCAACGTTTGAAGCGGCCGGAACATAATTCAGGGTAATATTATTCGCTAGCGTGAACTTGGAAGTGAAAAGTAAAACTAGTAACAAAGAGATATGTTTCATAATAATTTCCTCAAATCCATTATTCCATGAGATGAAATTTTCGATAACTAATACCAATACTGGCGTCAAATTCTATCCAAAGTTCATTGCATAATCTATAACCAAAGAATCAATCCAAATTTGAGCTAATATCCAGTTATAAATGAATAAACAGGAATTTGATTTAACACGATCAAATCAAAAGAAAGGGAAATTGCAGGCAATAAAAAACCCGATGTTCTTGCGAACATCGGGTTTTAATATGGTGCCCAGACCCGGAATCGAACCAGGGACACGAGGATTTTCAATCCACTGCTCTACCGACTGAGCTATCTGGGCGTGTCGCTTGCAGGCTGGCTGCAAGAGGCGCGTATTAAACCCGCTTGGGGGTTTTGAGTCAATACTCGCTGTGAAAAAAAGTCCTTTTTTATCAAGGGTTAATTAATTGCTGAGCCAATTGTGTGTTTATTGCGCAATCAGGCTTTGGGTGGCGGAACATAGCCGTCTGCCTGGTCGTAATTGTCGCCGGACAGGAACTTCAGCATTTGTTCGTTGAGGTATACGCGGGTGCCCATGTCCATCATATTCAGGCGCTTTTCGTTGATGAGCATGGTTTGGTGCGCCATCCATTCCTGCCAGGCTTTTTTGGAAACATTGTCGAAAATATCCTGGCCTTTAGCTCCCGGGTACGGAGGAACATCCAGACCTTCAAGTTCTTGTTGGTATTTTCGGCAAAAAACGAGTCGAGCCATTGGGAATTCCTGATGCAAATTATCGTAGAGGCTTATTGAAAGCTGCATATTGTAGGGCGATTACCGCCGCGGGTCTAACTGGCCGAGTTTTTCCAGCAGTTTTTTTACCGGTGCAGCCAAGCCGAGCGCTTCGGGTTCGTGCAGGCTGTACCAGTGATATCCGCCACTCGCTACCGCACCGGGAGATTTCGCGAGTTGGATGAGCACTGGTGTGATGTCCAAATGGTAGTGACTAAAAGTGTGTCTATAGCTACTCCAAACTTCCGTACTAATGACCTTGCCGAATTGATCCTGCGCATGGATTGCAGCATCAACTTCCATGGCCAATTCGGGAAAACTCCATAAGCCGCCCCAAATACCTTGCGGTGGGCGCTGCTGTAAAAAAATATCACCGTCAGGATTGCGGAACATTAATAGTTGGATGGATTTTTCCGGCAATTTTTTTTTCGGTTTTTTTCCGGGGTAACGTGTTTGTTCACCTTGTGCATAAGCAATGCAACCGGATTGCAATGGGCATAAATCGCACTTGGGTTTACTGCGCGTACACACCGTTGCGCCCAAATCCATCATGGCCTGGGTGTAATCATTGCAGCGTTTTTTAGGTGTGTATTCTTCGGCAATTTCCCATAATTGGTTGAGCGTATCGGTTTGTCCTGGCCAGCCATCAATAGCGCGATAACGTGCAAGCACTCGTTTGACATTGCCATCCAAAATCGCAGCACGTTTTTGAAAAGCGATGCTGACAATCGCTCCCGCCGTTGAGCGACCAATCCCTGTTAATTCACTCAATTCTTCCACTGTACTTGGAAATTCACCGCCGTATTGCTCAACAACAGTTTTCGCACAGCGATGCAAATTGCGCGCACGCGCGTAATAACCTAAACCTGTCCACAAATGCAAAACTTCATCAATAGGCGCAGCTGCTAATTCCTGTACTGTAGGAAATTTTTTTGTGAAGCGTTCAAAGTAAGGAATCACGGTCGCTACTTGTGTTTGCTGCAACATAATCTCCGACAACCACACGCGATAAGGTGTGATGTTTTGTTGCCAGGGCAAATGTTTGCGACCGTGTTTATCAAACCATGTTAAAACCGATTTTGAGAAATGCGCTGTCATTGTTCTTTTTTGTCTTCTTTTTTCTTGAATAAATTTTTGAGTAAATCTTTGGTTTTTTCAGCCTTGCCTTCACCGCCGAGTTTTTCATCCAGCTTTTTCAGCAGCTCTGATTTTTTTTCTTCCAGCTTTTCGCCGTGTTTTTCCTTTAATTTATAGACTGCAAACTCTTTGATTAAACTGCTTAGTTGTTCTTTATCAGGACGGCAATCTTTTGTCGGCTCCATTTGCGCATAAGCGCCTTTGCAACGCAACAAGGTCATGCTGCGCTCTACCCAGTAATTGCTGGTCACTTTACAGCCCTGCGCGCTTGTTGTGATGCTTGTAGGAGTGTCACTGGCATCGCGATTGAGTTTGAGCGGCAAAAAGAAATCGTAGTTGCCATCCGCCAAGTTTATAGTTCCATTGGTTCCTAACACCAGCTTTTCGACATTGCCACTAACATTTTCAACCTTAATGATACGCTTGGCGATGGTCGCTTTGCCGGATAATGTTTTCAGTTCGGTATAAGCTGCCCAATTAGGTTGGGGCGCTTCTTCCTGATTGACAAGATTCACCAGTTTGCAGAACTGTTGTTCAATATTGAGCGGAGCTAAACGCATTTCATCGCCCGAAAAATTAAACGTACCGACCAACGAATCCATGATCTGGTTTTTACTGACACCGGCGGCTTGCCCATTGGCATTGGCTTGAAGATTTCCACTTAACTGCATTTTTTTATCGAAGGCTTTGTCTTTTAATAATGCGGCTATATCAATACCTTTGGCGATAAGGTCAAAACGCAATTGTGGATTATCTGAACGAATATCAATATTCGTTTTTTCATGCAAGCTTCCAGCGTAGGCGTTTGCATTAATGGTTTGTTGAACCTGGCTTTGTTTTGCATCAACTTCCAATAAAACTTTTTCCAAATGCATTTTGGAAAACAGGAAACTGTTTAGCGAAAGCTTTGCATTCACATTTAGTTTGCGCAAGAGTTCAACGGGAATTATAGGTTCGTCGTCCGTTGCATGTACGGCAGGTTTAGCTACTGCGGCGACAGAGGCAGTTTGAGTTTTATCTGCTGGAACAGGGGTTGGCAAGGGTGGCGGCAAATAATCATCCGCATTGATATCTCCACCGTGTAAATCTATCACCAACGCCTGGCTTGAAAAATCGTTTACCGCGATGCTGCCATCAAAAGGAGTTTTATCAAGTTGTAACTTCAACGCGTTAAAAGCAATTTGTTTTTTATCGCCGGTAATATCGCTCGTAAAACTCAATTCAGTCAGCGCTTTTTCATTTGCGGATTTATAGGGAATACCAAAGACTGCCATCCATTGCCGTGCATTGATACTGGGGATAACCAATTTTCCGCTGTAGCGAAGATTATTTTTTAGATCATCCACATGCAGCGAATATTGTAATTTTACCGATGCAGTTTCCCTGGAACGAATATCCAATGCCAGCTCACCTTTATCCAACACCAATGAATTCATATCTTGACTAATGGACAGATCGCTATGCAATTTGCTTTTAACCTGTAGAGGTTCGGCGTTTGTGTTTGTTTGACTTAAACGTGTTTCCCACGCGGCATCCAACGAAAAAGGTTTGCCTTTCAGGTTGACATCTTTCATATCCAGGTTGATATCGGCCAGCGCGAGCTTGTTACCTTTGGCGAGGTTGACGTAATTAACCTGGCTGTTGTGAAGGCCAATTTTTTCGATAGAAAGTTGGAGATCTTTTTTATCGGACTTTACTGGCGCTTGCGGTGCATCATTTTCTGCGGATGTTTTTTTCTTAAGAATATTTTCCCAATTGCCAATACCTTGCTCATTGATTTCAAGGTTAATCGTGGCGCCATCAACCAACACATGCTTTACCTGGAAATCTCCTCGCATCAAAGGTGCAAACGCAACGAGGAAACTCGCTTTTTTGATATCAGCGATTGTTGTTTGCGGATGATCATTATCAGCAACAGAAACATCATTAACCGCTAATCCGATTGCGGGCCAATATGCCCAATGCAAATCACCACGCATGGTGAGTGCAATGCCATGTTCAGCAGCCAGCGCCTGGATGCGCGGCTTGAAGGTATTTGCATCAACCAAAAATGCCAGGATGATGATTGAGCTAATTAAAAATGCAACGACAAATCCGGTTATTTTTAATACAGACTTAACACTCATCTGCACACTCCTTCATTTTATAAATACAATAAGTTGGCCTCAGTATGCCCCTTTTGCTGCCTGGGTCATAGCCTGTAAAGATGCGACAACAATTTATTATTTTTTGCACCGACATAATTCAATGGCCAACACCTGGATGAGCACCCGCCCAATCCTGAAACAAAGACTATACTCATGAACGACTCGCATTGACCGGTCTATCACAATAAAAAACATCCGGCATCTTTTGGCACACGTTAAGGTCTTTGTCATCAATGACGCGCATAAGTTTATTTTTTACATTTTTGCTGCTGATGCTGGCGTCACCCGGTAGAGCCGCTGACACTATTGAAGTGAGCTACACAGGCACAGACTCTGTGGGCATTCAGGATGACCGCAACCTCTACTTTATTGAGCTATTGCAGCAAGCGCTGGCGCGGTCGGGCAAACCCTATAAAGTGACAATGAAATTGCGGGGTGCAACCCACGCGCGCCAAATGCAAATGGTTGTCGACGGTTTAACTGATGTACTGTGGGACGCTCCCGGACCGGAGGTGGACAAACGCCTGATGCCGATTGAAATCCCCATCGATAAAGGTTTGATTGGCTGGCGCCTTTTTTTCATTAATGCAGATGACCAAGCCTTATTTTCAAAAATAACAACTGAAGCTGAACTCAAAAAAATTCCGCTTGGGCAAGTTAAATATTGGCACGATACCTCCATCTTGCGGGCCAATCATTTTAATATCGTTGAAACGCCGTCCTACAGCGGTACCTTTAAGATGCTCACGTCTAAACGGTTTAATTACTTTCCACGTTCTATTGCGGAAATTTGGCAGGAACAGAAAAACCAGCAATCCATGTTGACGAATGCCGTTATTGAACAGCATCTGGTGCTGCAATATCCCATCGCCTATTTTTATCACGTCAACCAAAACAATAAAGTATTGGCGCAGGACATCCAGCAAGGCCTTGAGAAAATGCTGCACGATGGCAGCTTCGACAAATTGTTCCAGCAGTACAACGGGGATTTTATCGCCAAGGCTAACTTAAAAAACCGCCATGTTATCCACATCAAAAATCCGTACATGAGCGATGACACCTATCGCCATTTTGAGCATTTCTGGTTTAACCCTGAAACCCGAAATACCGGTGAATCATCCAGCCCTCCATAGAAGTGCGACATTAGCCGGGATTCAACTGGTAGAAGTGTCGGCTGGCCGTTAGAATAGCGGCCTTTTCTTATCTCCTTACGATCGTTTCCTTACTATCGAAAATTTGATGTCGAGGCATTTCATGGGTTTTAAAACCGCGCTTTACGCTACCCACCAAACAATGGGCGGCAAACTGGTCGATTTTGGCGGCTGGGATATGCCTTTGCATTACGGCTCACAAATTGAAGAGCACAATCATGTACGCCAAAACGCGGGCATGTTTGATGTGTCCCATATGACCGTTGTTGATGTTAAAGGTGAAGATGCCAAAGTCTATTTGCAATATCTGCTTGCGAATGACGTCAGCAAAATCGAGGCAATTCCAGGCAAGGCACTTTACAGCGGCATGTTGAATCCCGATGGCGGCGTGATCGACGATTTGATTGTTTACAATATGCCCCAGGATTCATCAGGAGCCTGGTTTCGCACTGTAGTGAATTGCGGAACGCGCGAAAAAGACCTCGCGTGGATGGCAAAAATTGCCGCCGATTTTAAGGTTGAATTGACCGAGCGCGACGACCTGGCAATGGTTGCCATCCAGGGCCCGCAAGCCATTTCATTGACCAAAACCGTGGTATCACCTGCCCGCGCAGCCATTATTGATAGCCTCAAGATTTTCCAGGGTTTACCCGAAGGCGAATGGTTTATTGCCCGCACCGGTTATACCGGCGAAGACGGCTTGGAAATTATGCTCCCCAACGCAGAAGTTGAGGATTTCTGGAACGCGCTGAATAAAGCTGGCGTCCCTCCCTGTGGCTTGGCTGCACGCGATACTTTACGTTTGGAAGCCGGGATGAACCTTTATGGCCATGAAATGGACGATAGCGTATCGCCTTTGGCCGCCAATATGGGTTGGACTATCGCCTGGCAACCTGCTGACCGCAACTTTATTGGCCGCACGATTATCGAGGCAGAAAAGAATGCGGGCCCGGCCTTTAAACTGGTGGGATTGGTACTGCGCGAGCGCGGTGTTATGCGCGCCGAACAAGTGGTATCGGTAGAGGGTACGGAGCAAAAAGGTGTTATTACCAGCGGGACTTTTTCGCCAACTTTAGGCTATTCTATAGCGCTAGCGCGCGTGCCGGCGAACATCGGCAGCCAATGTCATGTGGAAATGCGCGGCAAGCAAATATTAGTGGATGTGGTTGCACCAAACTTTGTGCGCAACGGCAAACCTCTCGTTTAAGACTTCATTTACAACCAGATCAGAACAAATTTTTAAAGCACAGGAAAACATCATGAGCGACATCCGCAAAGAATTAAAATATCTCAGCAGCCACGAATGGGCTCGTGTAGAAGAAGACGGTACAGTCACTATCGGCATCACCGACCATGCACAAGAAGCCTTGGGTGATGTGGTTTATGTAGAAACCCCGGAAGTGGGCAGCCATGTTTCTGTTGGCGAGGAAGCAGGTGTTGTGGAGTCGGTAAAAGCGGCATCTGACATTTACTCGCTGGTATCGGGTGAAGTCATTGAAGTGAACGATGCCCTTACTGATGCTCCCGAAACTGTTAATGCCTCACCTTATGACGATGGCTGGTTCTTCCGTGTTAAGCCCGATGATTTGGCAGAATTGGATGAAGCATTGGATGCCCAGGATTACCGCGAGTTGATTGAAAGCGAAGAATAAGTCTTCGTTCAATCAAAACTCCTTAAAAACGCAGCTTCGGCTGCGTTTTTTTATGCCGCCAATATAGCGGTATCCCAATATTCAGGCTAATTTTATCCGGATAATATTGATAATTTGTTTTTATCCGGGTAAAATTCACAAAAATTCACCTGGATATATTTTTATGTTTATCGAAAACCCCTACACCAGTTTTGATGGTCATCAGCTAATTGCCACCGGCTCCCTGCAAACCAATGCCCTCGCCATTAAAAAAGCATTGGAAAACGACTCCCATGGTTCGGTGCTGATGTTTGATAACGCCACTGGCCGCACCATTGATGTGGATATCCGCGGTACAGACGATGAGATTCGCGCGCGCTTTCCAGACTCTACTGTCATCAATCCAACTTTTGAAAGCCAGGAAAATGCACAGGAAACGCCTGAAACAAAAGGTCGTGGCCGTCCCAAATTAGGCGTGACGCCACGTGAAGTAACCCTGTTGCCACGCCATTGGGAATGGCTGACCGCGCAACCGGGTGGCGCGTCTGTCGCTTTACGAAAACTGGTTGAAGAAGCGCGCCGTGCAAGCAGCGATAAAGACAGGCAGCGCAAAGCGCAGGAGAGAACCTATCATTTTATGCTGGCGATTGCGGGTGACCTGCCCGGTTTTGAAGAAGCCACCCGCGCGTTGTTTACGAACAATCACCAAAAATTTTGCGATCTTTTAGCGACCTGGCCAAGCGATGTGCGCGATCACGCTATGCAATTATCAGCGCTTTAATTTGCAAAAAATTCTCACCGAAAGGACACAAAAATGACATCGCTTAAACAAGAAAAAATCTATTTGGAACCCACGCAGGAATCCGGGCGCGCATTTTTTAGGCGGCAGATTCAAGGCGAAGTTACCATGCTGAATTTGCTTCGCTTTCGCGCAATTGCCGATTATTCAGCGCACCCGGAATTAGCGCCACAGAATCCTGTTAGCGGCGCACAAGCATTTGATCTTTATATCCAACACACCATGCCTTTTTTGCAACAAAGTGGTGGCGATCTTATTTTTCTTGGCGAGGGAGGACATTATTTAATTGGGCCCGAACATGAGCGATGGGATCTTGCCATGCTAGTGCGCCAAAGCAGTGTGGATGCTTTTTTTGCGTTCGCATCCAACACTGAATATCTTGCTGGAATTGGCCATAGGACTGCGGCTCTTGAAGACTCTCGCCTTCTGCCACTAACTGTTAAAACTTTGTTCCCCCTCTCCCTCTGGGAGAGGGGCCAGGGGTGAGGGCTGAGAGATGAGGACGCTAACTATGACTGATCAACAATCGAAAACGTTTTTAAGTTCGCGGCTGCTGCACGCAAAATACCTTGATCTTGCTCTCCACGAACACCACTAAAAGCCAGAATCAAGCGCTCACCTTTTGCTGTTTTTGCCTCAAGCCCACCTAACCAGCCAATAAATTCCGGATGTGGAATTCCAAATTTTTCCGGGTCAAGATCGCCATTGTAAACATGCTTTTCGTAAGCGCCCGTCGCATAGCCTGTAAGCCATACTTGCAAGGCTTTTTTGGTCGCGACTTGCGAAACCTGACGCTGGCGAATTGGATTATTGCCGTACATACGCGTCACTGTATCGCCCGCTGCATTCATAATGCACAACACACAATTGCCGTTTGAAATTTGTAATTCCTCCGGCACTTCCAAAATCTTTGGCAGCAAGCGCCCCGCTTCGTCGGCAATTTCGTTAGCCAGGGTTTGAAACTCTGAAACATTCATAAAAAGAGCACTCATAAAGATTTAATGAAATCTGAAGTAATACCAAAGCAAAATACACTTATATAACAGAGATTATTTATTTTTGCGTAGATACAATATACTCGTTGATTCGATTAATCGCCTGAGTAATGTGAGCCAAATAATCAACCAGATGTTGCCGGTCACGAGTCATACTGGCAGGGCCTCTTTGATAATTTTATCGCGAAAAGTTTCTGGCAATGAATTAGGTGTTAATACATCAACACTAACTCCCAATAACATTTTTAATTTGTAACGTATGGCACCAATATCCATTAAAGATGTTTCATGCGTTGGATCTATCAACAAATCCAAATCGCTATCCTCAGTATCATCGCCTCTTAATACAGAACCAAAAAAGCGTACATTGGTTGCATGATGAGCCAGGACTATCTGCCGAATACTCTCACGATTATTACGCAAAGCTTCTGATGGTCGCATAAAATACCTGCAGCTAATTTTTGATTAGGTAAACAATAACATTAAATATCTATATTGCCATGCAACTTTATTAAACGCCCCAGTCCCTGCACGTTTACATCAATAAACAAATCCGGTTCAGGTAAAACCCCTTTACCGCGCTCGGGCCACTCCATTAAACAAATACTGCCGTCGGAAAAATAATCGCGAATCCCCATGTATTCCAATTCTTCCGGATCACCCAAGCGATATAAATCAAAATGGTAAACGCGACGTTCGGCAAATTCGTAAATTTCTACCAGGGTATAGGTAGGACTTTTCACGGCGCCGGTATGGCCAAACGCGCGCAAAATCCCGCGCGACAAGGTTGTTTTACCGGCACCCAGGTCGCCATTTAGAAATATGCAAAGGGATTTTGGTTGCGCACGCAAACTGCGACCAATGCGTTCACCAAATGCGACCATATCGGTTTCGCTGTCGATATAAAATTCTTGCGTTGCTGACACCTTATTCACTCAACAATTGCGATACATAAGGAATGATATCGGTCGCTAATAAACCGCGCTGGCCAATTTTTTCAACGGCCAAATCCGCTGCGCTTGCATGCAAACTTGCACCCAGTTGCGCGGCTTCTTCAACGGATAATCCCTGCGCAATCAGGGCACCTAAAATACCGCTGAGCACATCGCCCATACCGCCCGTTGCCATACCGGGATTACCCGCAGTGACAACACCGGTTATCGCCAATTCACCCAGCACCAGACTACCGGCACCTTTTAAAATAACTGCACCGCCGAGTTTTTGTTGCAGGCGATCAAGCGCTGAGAAACGGTCTGCATTAATGTCATGATTGGAAATGCCCAACAAACGTCCCGCTTCGCCGGGGTGCGGCGTAAACAGCCAATTGGCGTGCGGCAATAAATTGGGAAGCACTCGGCCTTCAGCGATAATGTTGAGCGCATCAGCATCCACCACCATTGGCAGACCGGAATTGGCTGCGACTTGCAGCAATTGCTCTGACCATGGCGACCGACCAAGACCGGGGCCGATCACCAGCACAGTCGCACGCGACAACAACAACTCAAGCTCCTGTCCCGACGATACACCGCGAGCAATAATTTCGGGGCAGCGCGTCATTAACGCAGTCACATGCTCAGGACGAGTCGCCACAGAGACCAACCCCGCTCCGGTACGCGCCGCAGCCTCGGCAGCCATAATCACCGCACCGCCGTAACCATGATCGCCACCAATCACGAGTACATGACCGAAATGGCCTTTATTGGCATCAGCAAGGCGTGGTGGCAGCAATTCCAGCAAATCAATCAAATGTAATTGTTCGACATTGACTTCTTGCTGATCGTAAATGTCGGCGGGAATCGCCAAATCAGACAGCACAATTTCTCCGCAAACGGCAGGACCGCGCCCCGTCAACAAGCCTCGTTTTATACCGATAAATGTCACGGTCAGCGCCGCATTGACCAGCGCTCCGTGACTTGCGCCCGTATCACCATTGAGGCCGGAGGGAATATCAATCGCCAGGACGGGTAAATTACTGGCATTAATCTGTGCAATAGCCGCTGCGAATGCAGGGCGGACTTCGCCTTGTACGCCTATACCCAGGAGCGCATCCACAATCACACCAGCAGTTGGTGCAGTGGCGTCAACAAACGGGATAATCGAAACCTGCTCTTGCACTGCAAACTCATAAGCCGCGCGCGCTTCGCCTGTTAATTTATCGCCGTCGGTAAGTTGGATAACCTGTACCGGGATTTTGCGCTGCGCCACCAATGCCGCGACCACATAACCATCACCGCCATTTTTCCCGGCGCCGCAATAAATGCTAATCAACTCAGGCGCAGGAAAACGCTCAACCAACAGCTCAAAGGCTGCACGCCCGGCACGTTTCATCAACTGGATACCAGGAATTCCACTGGCGATAGCAGCGGCATCCAATGCGTAGACTTGGGCCGTTGAATAAAGGTTGGTGTTCGGCGCGGTAATTTTCATAGATAACTCATACGGAAATAGACAACTCATAAGGGAATGGGTACGCAAAGGAAACAGGTAAACACAATGGCGGCGATTATACGCAAGTTACCGGCGCTATCGAAGCTGGAATTTTTATGTGCGTAAAGTTCGCGGAGGTAGCCAATTAAACCTATAGTTAAGCTCATGCCAGCGCCGGGTTTAACCCGGGCCATTTATCCAATTCGCGATATTCCCAATCAAGATGCAACCAAACTTTACTATCCAAGACATTATCCAGGGTGATATCGCCCAACTTGAGCAATTATTCCAATCCGCGGCCAAACCATTACCGATAGCGAGTTTGCGCACTACAACCGCAGAAAAATTTTGTGCATTTGTATTAAAAGGCGAGCAATTTGATGTCGCATTAGCGCCACAACTCAGCGCCCTTCAACATGCGCTAAGCCAAAAGATTGCGCAAGACGATAGCTTTTACTGCTATACCCGGCACCCACTTCGCAACGCCATCCAAATCATCATTAATCGCGCAAGCACCTGGTATGAGCGCGACTCAAAAGCCAGCCAGCAGTTTTTGGGAAAGCTATCGGACTTTATTCAATCTTGCATTAACAACACACCTGAGAATTTGCAAACAGCCCAACACGAATTACAAACCTGGCTCGATAGCGAAGATAAACGTGCCGCCATGTTGGAGACACGTTTGCGCGAAACGGAAATCAATCATTTTAAAATGCTCAGCGCAGAAACGCGTGTGCTTGATTTAATTAATGCAGCGCTTGCGTTTAAATTTTTCCCGCAGGATTTAAGTGCAGGCATCGCATCCATACTAAAAAGCGAATTGTTACATTCCTATTTTATTGGAAGCAGTGAAAGCCCCTTCTGGAAAAAATGGCAACGCCTGTTGCCCATATTAGGCAAAACCTTTGTCACTATTAATTTACCGGAACGAAGCGATGAAGATGAGCAAACACTTTATCGCACCATTCCTGCGCTTCTGAATGAACTGGAAGATAGCCTTACATTAAATATCAGCAATCCCGCATCCTACCAACAATGGGTTGAAGGTATTTCGGGGCAATTAATGTTTGCCATTAAAAAGCAACCCATCCAATGTGAAGCATTTGTTGCGCTGCAATACCCTGAGGGTCACAGCAATATCAACACACGTGTCACCGCCGATTTATTGCAACAAACTGATAACTTAAAAGAAGGGGACTGGATTTTATTTAGCGGCGAAAATGGCCAAACCATTCGCTGCAAACTTGCATTTAAAAGTACCGAGACAGACCAGTTATTATTTGTTGACCATACCGGCCGCAAAGTTATGCACAAAAGCATTAAAGATTTTGCTGTATGTCTTTCAACCGGTATCGCCAAAAAATATGTGCCCATTAATGTTGAAGAAACGATTGTTAAAATAATCCAGGCATTAATGGATTTATACCAGCAAAAACAAGCCCAACTCCACGCGCAGCAAGAAGCACAACAGGCAAAAGAATTGGCTGCCGCAGAACAGCAACGTTTGGCGGATGAACAGCGCAAGCAAGAAATAGAAGCAGAAACCAGACGCCAAATTGTTGCGAAATTGGCGGAGCGCCAGGCAGCAGCACAAAAAGCGCTCGCTGAAGCCGCAGCAATTGCCGAGGAACGAGCACGTCGCACAGCAGAATTACAACTCGAGCAGGAACGAATCCGCTTGAAAGCAGAGGCGGAACAGGCCGCCGAAAATTTACAGCGCGTACACCTGGCCAATATTAATATAAGCTCACTCAATTTAGGCGCACGCGTTGAATTAATCATCAATAACGAACCTGTGCGCTGCAAATTGGCTGTTATTATTGCAGCGACCGGTAAATATATTTTTGTCGACAACCTTGGCCGCAAGGTCGCAGAGTTGCAGCGCGAGAATTTGGTGCAAGCATTGCTCGACAACCAATTAAACCTGTTGAACAACGGCGATAGTTTTGATGACCAGCTGGTCAAAGTGATTCGCGGTTTGCGTAAAGATATTTCCTAGTCGATCACAAGAGAAATCCATCATGGCAACAGAAGAACAACGCCAGGAATATCGCCTGGAAACGCAACTGATTGTATTCCTGGAACTGGGCGAAGAAAACGATCAGCAGCCGACCATTGTCATCAGTCGCAGCCTGGATATTTCTGCCAACGGTTTACGTATTATTACCGACCGGGAATTAACACCGGGCAGCATTTTGCGCAGCTGCATCCAAAACCGCGACGCCACACAACAATTCACCTTGATCACTGAAGTAAAATGGTTGCAACCCTGGCACAATCCCAACGAATTTTTAGTGGGGCTGGCCCTATTTGAATCTGAAGACTCAAACATTGTTGAATGGAAAGAATTTATCGCCAGCGAGTGCAAACTGGAATAATGTTTTTGCATAACAATTATTTTTTGCTGCTCTTGATCATTTTCTTATTGAGCGCCTGCCAAAGCACCAAACTGCGTGCTCCCTTTATTCCGCCTGCAAATGCATTCGTCATTACGGCATCTTTTAAACATCTTGCGATTGAAAAAAAGGGCACGCAACCGAGGCTACACGTCTACATAGAAGGTGACGGTATCCCGTTTGAAAATCGCTTTCAAATTGCACGCGACCCCAGTCCGTCCAACGCGTTTATGTTGACATTGATGTCGCGCGATACCAATACGAGTTTTTATTTAGGTCGCCCCTGTTATTTCAACCGTTCACTTTCCGGATTAGCAGACGAAAAATGCAATGCAAGATGGTGGACCAATGCGCGTTATTCCGATGAAGTGGTCACCAGCATGATCAGCGCTTTACGCCAGGAATTATCAACACATCCGGCAAAAGGTATTACGCTAATTGGCCACAGCGGTGGTGGAACCCTTGCATTGTTGATGGCGGCACGAATGAAAGAAGTTGACCAAGTCGTCACATTAGCGGGCAACCTGGATACGCAAGCATGGACGCGTTTACACGGGTATATGCCCTTAAAAGATTCGCTCAACCCCGCTGATCTCAATAGCAAGCAGTTACCACCCAGGCAATTGCATTTTATTGGAGACAAAGATGACAATATTCCCCTATCCGCAGGTAAAAATTTCCTCTCCCGCATGGCGCAAACACCGCAAATCCTTGCCGATGCCGATCATAATTGCTGCTGGTTGCAACACTGGAATGAAATCCTGATTCGCATAAATCAACAAATGGTTCCATAAACATCCAGCTCCGCCGTTTAACCAAAGCGTTCGCCACTCCCCAGCCATTTCCGGCCATTCTCACGAATTACCAAGCCCATACCCAAAAGCTCTTTTAACCTACAACTTCATGAATCGTATTGTTTTTTATTAATACCCGAAGGTAAAAGGAGCTGTAATATGTTGTGCAAAAAGAACGGTGGTTATATCGCAATTATTATTGGTGTATTGGTGGCCTTCTTTGTCGCCAATAAATCCCACGCGGAAATATTTGAGGGAATGGATGTAAAAACCGAAGGAAAAGGTACAGCCGTTATTTTTATCCCCGGATTAAATAGTAACGCAAACGTCTTTAACGAAACTTGTGCAGCGATTAAATCGAATTATCAATGCCATTTAGTACAATTACCTGGCTTTGCAGGATTAGCGCCCATAGCAACGGATAGAGATTTCCTTATCAATATGCGCGATAAAATTGAACACTACGTGCAAACGAAAAAACTGAAAAAAGTAAATCTGGTCGGACACAGTTTGGGCGGTACACTCAGTTTGATGATTGCGCAACATTCACCAGATCTGGTGAACAAAGTTGTCATTATTGATGCACTGCCTTTTTATTCAGCCATTCAAAATCCAACCGCAACAGCTGAATTAATGAAACCGCAAGCAGAACAAATGCGTAACATGATGTTGAATCAACCGAGGGAAGATTACCTGAAATATGGTGCACAAAACCTTGCGGGTATGAGCAACAATCCAGAGCGCATTAAAACGCTTACCGAGTGGTTAAAGACGAGCGATAGTGCTACAACGGCAAGTGCCATGTACAGCATGATGATTACCGATTTGCGCAAATCCATTGCTGATATAAAAGCTCCAACACTCGTCCTGGGCGCATGGGCGGCGTATAAAAATTTCGGTGCGACCAAAGAATCCACCAAAGCCATTTTTACAACACAATATGCTGAATTAAAAAATGTGGACGTTCGTATATCTGACACCGGCTACCATTTTTTAATGTGGGATGATGCTACGTGGGTTAACCAGCAAATTAATGATTTTTTAAAATAAAACTTTGGTTTGGCGCAAGGATGCCTTATGCCTACACTTTTATCGCTTAACCTCGACATTTAACAAGTTTGATGTGATTGCCCTTCTTGTGGATGACTCAACGCTAGTAGTAGATTACACCTATTGAGCCAAATCCTGGCGACAGTTGCGGTTTGGTATTTATTCCCCCAATATAGTTTTGTTGTCATTCCTGGTGTCATTGTCCTGATTTATGCAATGACTATACTCGCACTGGAACAACGCTAAAAAAAATATTAAAGGCATCAACAATATCAAAATGAATAAAAAGATGATGGAAAAACCCCCAACACATTATATTCGTGCCCAAGTTTTATTTTGGGGAGCCTATTTTGTTTTAAACCTTCTCTTTATGGGTTTATGGGGTGCACACATAACATCCTTTTTAATCATAATGTTTGCAGGGCTTTCCGTAGTGTTGGGAAGTATTAGCCACGGGTTTCGATATCTTTATAAAAGCCATGCCCAACATCGTTCATTGCTAAACACAAGCCTGCATCTCATTTGGTTAATCCCGGTTGCCGCTTTAAGCGCACAAATTATTATTTCTGGCTTTATTTTTTCTATAAGTAAATTCGTGCCAGCAATCACATCGGGTTCACAACCGGTTAGCCTGGGAGGCTTGCTGGGTTACACAATAAATTATTGCATCCTGCTTGGACTATGGTGCACGATTTATCTGTTACGCGCCGAATTTTACAAGCGCCGAAATTCCGAAATCGCGCACTGGCAACTGCAAGCACAACTTAAAGAAAATGAATTGCAATTTCTGCGCAGCCAAATCAATTCTCACTTCTTGTTTAATGCGATAAATAATGTGCGCAGCCTGGTAAAAGAAGATGCTGAAGCCGCACGCGATGGCCTTGCAAGTCTATCTGTTTTATTGCGTGGACTTTTACAAACCGACGGACAGCAATTAGTGACACTGCGAGATGAAATGGAATGGGTTAAAGGATATCTTTCATTAGAAGCTTTGCAATTTGAAAATCGCCTTACGGTATCTATTGATATGGATGAAAGCTTGCTAACCGCAAAACTACCATCACTTATCTTACAAACCCTCGTAGAAAATGCGATAAAACACGGTATTGCTGCCCGTCGCACTGGAGGCCATTTGCATATTGCTATACAAAAAATAAACTCAACATATTGGCAAATAAAAGTGATTAATCCACTACCTGAATTCCAGCCGGAACATCGAGGCAACAAAATTGGTTTACGCAATGCGCGTGAACGTTTACAGATTGCTTTTGGTAGCGATGCCAATTTGCATTTGGATATCGCACAGCAAGTCACTGCCACTGTGGAGCTACCGCTATGAATTTATTAATCGTGGATGATTCACGTCTGGCTCGCAAAGAACTTGCTGATTTGTTGAAAGATATCCCCAATGTCAGCGTGATTGCAGAAGCTGTGGACGTCAATAGTGCAGTCGCAGCAATCAATACGCACAAACCCGATTTGGTTTTATTGGATATACACCTACCTGATGGTGACGGTTTTGATGTTTTGGAAAATAGCCACTACACACCACAAGTTATTTTTACCACAGCTTATGAACAACACGCACTGCGTGCATTTGAAGTTAATGCGTTGGACTATTTGTTAAAACCTGTGACTCGCGAGCGATTGGAAGCCGCCATCCAACGCAGCTTTTCCAGGCAACAAAATGATGGGCAGCCAGCGACAAGCAAACCTGTCAAAACGCGCACCGACCAAATTTTCGTGCGCGATGGCGAACACTGTCATTTTATTCGATTAAGTGATTTACGCTTGATTAATGTGGAGGGAAATTACGTTCGCCTTCATTTTTTGAATACCAAAACCATGTTGGCGCGCTCGATGAGTTACGTTGAAGAAAAGCTGGACCCGCAGATATTTTTTCGCGCTAATCGCCAGCAGATAATCAATATGGATTATGTCGCATCCATTGAACCCTGGCTTAATGAAGGATTATTAATAAAATTAGCGGATGGCACTGAGGTGGAAGTCTCACGCCGCCAGGCGCGAGACTTGAAACAACGCTTGGAAATGTAATTTTTTATAAAAATTACTTCAACAAATAAACCACATAAACCTGCGCTTTGGCTTTCATCACACCCGGTTCAAATGGTTCATTCGATACTCGTTTTGCCAACATAGCTTGCGGCGCAACATCACTTGCCGATTCCCCAACAATACTGCGATTAACGCGCAACGAAAACACTTCTTCCGCACGCGTATTAAATTCAGAAATCGAAAAAGGTTCGCCCAACTCCTTACCCTGTGATTTTGCCAATCGTTCCGCGCGCGATTTTGCATCGGCCATGGCATTCACCAACACTTTATCTTCCAGCGCTTTTTCATCGGATACCGATAACCTGGTATTAATCGTTTGGGTGATTTGCACATCGACCAGCGCTTGCATGACTTGCGAATATTTGGTGAGGTCTTTCAACGTAATATCAACCTGGCGCGACACACGATTTCCGCTAAATACACGCTGTTGATCCTTATAATCGTATTCGGGAAAAATAGATAAAGCGGTGGTAGCAAGCGCATCGGGTTTGATGCCCAATTTTTTACAGGTATTGATCAATAAGGTCGAACGCGCATCAACATCAGCTTTAGCTTTTGCAAGATCAAGGTCACTTTTTTCAATTAACAACGTGAATGTCATAACATCAGGTGTAACTTCAACATCTGCCGAACCCTCAACATACACATGCGGTTTGTCAGGCAGAGGCGACCCTGCAAATAGTGGGCTGGAAAAACACAGGGTTATCACTGCAATTAATTTTTTCATAATTTCAATCTCCATTGTAAATTTCATTGACTATACCCTTTCCTTAAAGGGCTATTTGTAACTAAATGTGTGTCGCAAAATATTGCTATATCGCAACAAAATCCGCAGCCATAAGCACGCATATTTTTAATAGATTGCATTTTTATCATTTAGTTTTTAAATCTTTGTAATAAAATTCATCGCCAAAATGTAGCTGGCAAATCAGCTTGAGTAAAAAGAAAAACACCAAGCGCCAGGCTGATTTCTGGCAAAATAGCATTTATCCAATTATTGAATATCGCCATGCCTCACTCCCTCGACCTCAATAAACTCGCCGCAGATATCAAAATCTGGGGACGGGAGCTGGGTTTCCAGCAGGTGGGCATCACTGATATTGACCTAAGCCAGGCGGAATTGCGCCTGCAAGAATGGCTTGCAAAAGGTTATCACGGCACCATGGAATGGATGACCGCACACGGCAATAAACGCTCGCGTCCCGCTGAATTATTGCCCGGTACTGTGCGGGTAATTTCGGTGCGTATGGATTATTTGCCGGGCGACACTAACCAAATCGCCACTTTGAAAGACCCTGCCAAAGCCTATGTATCGCGCTATACCTTGGGACGCGATTACCACAAACTTATCCGCAAACGCTTAAGTGTGCTCGCCAAACAGATTGATGATGCCTTGCCGGATGATTATCCACTCAAAGGCCAAAACCGCGCATTTGTGGATAGTGCGCCGGTCATGGAGCGCCCGCTCGCCGAAAAAGCCGGACTCGGCTGGACGGGCAAACACACACTTATCATTAACAGCAACGCCGGCAGCTGGTTTTTCCTGGGCGAAATATTCACCTTTGTTCCTTTACCGGTCGATATCCCCAATCAACCCAATCAATGCGGTGATTGCACTGCGTGCCTGAAAGTCTGCCCAACCGACGCGTTTACCCAACCCTATGAATTAGATGCGCGCCGCTGCATCTCCTATCTCACCATCGAAAATAAAGGCGCAATCCCACTCGAATTTCGCGAACCCATAGGGAATCGCGTGTTTGGTTGCGACGATTGCCAGGCAATTTGTCCCTGGAATAAATACGCACAATTCACACAAGAAACCGATTTCCTGCCCCGCCACGGGCTGGCCAACGGCGACCTGGTGGATCTATTTAATTGGACTGAAGAGGAATATTTAACTCGCACAGAAGGCTCCGCTATTCGCCGCATCGGCTACGAGGGTTGGTTACGCAATCTGGCGATAGGTTTGGGGAACGCGCCCAGTGATATACGGATTATCGAATCCCTCCAGCGTAAACGCGACCTGGTATCCGACCTGGTTCGCGAGCATATCGATTGGGCATTGGGGCAGCAGGCGAAGATGAATTATCGGCGGAAGCGGAAAATTAAGCGGGAGTAAGGGCCCTTACCCAAACCCTCTCCCAAGCCCTCACCCCAACCCTCTCCCAAAGGGAGAGGGAGCGAAATGAGTCCTGTAGAGACCTGAGAACAGTTCAATGTTGACACACGGCAAAGCCACTTTCCCGAGAAATCCAAGTGTCCATGCGCAAGCCCTGTTCAAATTCCATTCCACTCCCCTCTCCCTCTGGGAGAGGGCTTTTCTTCCCATAACTAAAAACAATCACCCACATAGCCATAAGTCACGGCTTTTTCACTAGGAATTTATGCGCTAAAGGGGAATAATAGCGCCCCCAAAGAGCATCGCGCCGATTGAGATCATTAAGGTAGCGAAGCCGCCAATACAAAGGGTGTTTAAAACCTTGCCAACTTAGCTGAATACAGGCGTGAGCCAGACACTAGCGCGCAGGAATTAAGCTTCGGTCGCACCCAAGTCAACCCCTGATGTATCAACCACAGACGATAGGCTACGAATTTTATGAAACCACTTTCTGATATAGGCTTGGTTGGCCTCGCCGTAATGGGCGAAAACCTGATCCTGAATATGGCCAGCAAAGGCTACACAGTAACCGCATATAACCGCACTGTAGACAAAGTTGATCATTTCCTCGCAGGCCGGGCCGCAGGCAAAAGCATCCGCGGCGCGCACTCTATCGAAGAGCTGGTTGCGTCACTCAGCAAGCCACGCAAAATTATGTTAATGGTAAAAGCGGGCAAACCGGTTGATGACTTCATCGAACAATTGATTCCGCATTTGGAAGCTGGCGACATCATTATCGATGGCGGCAACACTCATTATCCAGACACTGATCGCCGCACTGCATACCTTGCGAGCAAAGGCCTGCGCTTTATCGGCACTGGCGTATCTGGCGGTGAAGAAGGTGCATTGACTGGCCCATCCATCATGCCCGGTGGCTCACCGGAAGCATGGCCATATGTAAAAGATATTTTCCAGGACATCTCCGCCAAAGTAGCCGATGGCAGCCCATGCTGTGACTGGGTTGGCGAGAACGGTGCTGGCCACTTCGTGAAAATGGTTCACAACGGCATTGAATACGGTGACATGCAATTGATTTGCGAAGCCTACCAAATCATGAAAGAAGTGCTGGGCATGAACGCCGATGAGATGCACGAAGTATTCGCCGAGTGGAACAAAGGCGTACTGGACAGCTACCTGATCGAAATTACCCGTGACATCCTTGGCTACCGCGAAAACGGCGAGCCATTAGTTGAGAAAATCCTCGACACCGCCGGCCAAAAAGGCACCGGCAAATGGACTGGCGTAATCGCATTGGATTTGGGCGTACCTCTTACATTAATTTCTGAAGCGGTATTTGCACGTTGCCTGTCTGCGCAAAAAGATGAACGCGTACAAGCATCAAAAGTTATTTCTGGTCCAGCGGTAAACTTCACTGGCGACAAAAAAGCGTTTATCAATGATTTGCGCGATGCGCTTTACGCATCAAAAATTATTTCTTACGCGCAAGGTTATTTGTTGATGCGCGAAGCTGCGAAAGAATACGGCTGGCATTTGAATTACGGCGGCATTGCCTTGATGTGGCGCGGTGGCTGTATCATTCGTTCATCTTTCCTCGGTAACATCAAAGAAGCTTTCGATAAGAATCCAGAATTGAACAATTTGTTGCTCGACGATTACTTCAGCAAAACCGTACAAGATGCACAAGCCGGTTGGCGTCGTGTTTCTGCAGCCGCAATTGTGAACGGCATTCCTGCTCCAACAATTACCTCTGCATTGACCTACTTCGACGGTTTCCGCACGGCACGCTTGCCAGCAAACTTATTGCAAGCACAACGCGATTACTTCGGCGCTCACACTTACGAGCGCACCGACAAACCACGCGGTGAATTCTTCCACACCAACTGGACAGGTCGCGGCGGTAATACAGCATCTTCAACTTACAATGTGTAAGTTTTGACGCGATGAAAATAAAAAAGCCGGATTAGCAATAATCCGGCTTTTTTGTATGTGATATTTTATTGATACATCTTCGGCAACTCATCCTCAAACAACACAAAATCATTTTGTTTAAACTTTACAAAATCATCTGCGCTAGGATGACCCGGATATGGCGCATAAAAATGACGCCCATTAAATCCGCCATGCGTGGCATTGCGCCATACCATGACGTAAACCATCTGGCGGGATTGATCATTCGCCATAATTCCTTTCAGCAAAATTTGCGTCCAGAAATCTGGATTGGGAATTGATTCTGAGCCCGTTTCTGTCAATGCCGCTAATTTATGGTGTGCATTAGCAATATCAGCTACAGCACTTAAACTTTGCGAAAAATTCGCAAGCTGTTCTTGCGGGCTCGCCTTATTCGCTGAATGACCAAGATCCCAATAATTATCCAATCCCATAATGTCCACGTATTCATCACCGGGATATGCGTACAAATAATCCTGTTCAAAACTATTTAAATCAATGCGGCTGCGATCCGGTGAGGTCGCAATAATAAAATTGTGGATGTGTTTTTCATTGCGCAAATAATTAATGGTAAAACGCCAAAGCGAAATATATTCCTGTTCCGTCGCATTACCCTTTCCCCACCAAAACCATTCGCCATTATGCTCATGCCATGGACGAAAAATAATGGGGATATAAGTATTTCCAATTTTTATTTTTTCATTAAATTCAGCGAGCGCATCCAAACGCGATTTAAATAATTCATGTTTACTACCACCGGGTAATATTTCTTTAACTGCGGGTGTTTTATCAGCGTGATCGCCACCGCTAACAGGATTGCGCATGTGCCAGCTAATGGTATTCACACCGCCGCGTTGATATACGCCCTGAATACCAGTGCGTATTTTATTCATGTTGACGCCATCAAGATTTTTATCGCTTCCAATTTCCAATCCACCCAAATCCCAACCGACCAACGCGGGATGTGAACCCGTCACATCTTTCACATCCGAGCGAGGCATATTCCCATCTTCATCACCACTCCAATTAAAACCATAAGCGAGTACGTCCTGCTGACCAAAAAGCGTGTGTGCATGTTTAATGTTTTGTAAATGTGCGTATAAAGCGCGCGTTTCTGGAGTAGCATGAATGTCACTCAACCCCTTGCCAGTTTGTGTTTTCTGGCTAGATTTAGTGGGCTGAGCCATTTGATGAGAGGTTGCCAGCGGCTGCGTACATGACAGCAATAAAAGACCAAGCAACCCAATACTTCCTGACCGTAAACCTAACATAGCAACTCCCAAAATCGTCGATGCAGCTGGACGCTGCCGATCGATATAGTTATAGTGGAACGCAAATGTAACCGTTTACATCGCTAGATTTCAATCATTTTGTAGCGCTTTACAATAACCAATGCTGCTTTGCACTGCTTAACAGCCGGAATCTTATAAATCAACTTTAATAAGCCTTAACCAACCAGAGTTCGTTCATTTATCGGAGAAAACCATGCCGCATAACAATAAACTCGCGGAAGCCATCGGGGAAGAAACTGAAACCCCACGCCGTACCGCGCTTAAACAAATGGCTTTACTATTCGGCGTGTCGCTGTCGGCGCAATCGCTGGATGTTTTGGCCGCGACCGTGAAAGGCACAATGCCTCATGTGACCAAATTTTTTACACCCGATCAATTGCAAATGACCGGCGAAATTGCGGATTTAATTATTCCAACAACGGATACACCTGGCGCACTCGCCGTGAATATCCATGGTTTTCTTGATAATTATCTTGCGGAATGTGTCAGTAAAGATGACCAGAAAAAATTCCTCGATGGATTAAAAAAAATAAACAGTGTTGCAGAAGATAAATTCCACAAGACATTTCTCGCTTGCACGCATAAGCAACATATCCAACTGCTTACTGCCATCGAAAAACCTGACACAGGTTTTACCGCAGCCGATAAAGATTTTTTCCGATATTTTAAATCGCTCACCTTGTTTGGTTATTACACCTCTGAAGTTGGCGCAACCCAGGAACTTGCTTACCTCGCCATTCCCGGTGGTTACAAGGGCAATTTTCCGTTTGCCAAAATAGGCAAAGCCTGGGCATTGAACTAATTTAAAAAATCTTCCAATCGAACGATAGGTAAGCGTGATGGATAGCAATATTTATATTAAAAAATCGGCAAAAGTGTTTGATGCGATTGTTGTAGGTTCTGGTATTACCGGTGGCTGGGCCGCGAAAGAATTAACCGAAAAAGGTTTAAAAGTATTGATGGTGGAGCGCGGTCGTCCGGTTGAGCATCGCACCGATTATGTGGGTGAAGGCGTACAATCCTGGAAGCTGCCGTTTCGCAATGCCATGAATTACCAATTGGTGGAAGACCAATATTTTATCCAGCGCCAATGCTATGCATTTGGTGATACATCCAAAAACTTTTTTATGAATGACCGCGATTATCCTTACAGCACGCCGGAAGGAAAACCTTTCAGTTGGATTCGCGGAAATCAACTCGGTGGAAAATCTTTATTGTGGGCGCGTCAATCTTATCGTTTAAGCGATTACGATTTTAATGCAAACCTCGCCGATGGACACGGTATCGATTGGCCAATCCGCTACAAAGATTTGGAGCAATGGTACAGCTACGTAGAGCGTCATGCTGGGATTAGTGGCTCGAAAGAAAATATTCCCGTGTTGCCTGACAGCGAATTTTTGCCGCCGTTTGAATTTAACACGGTGGAATTAGCGCTCAAGAAAAAAATTGAAGCAAAATTTCCTGATCGCAAAATGATTATGGGACGCTGCGCGCATTTAACCCAACCTGCACCGCATCACCTGGAGCAAGGCCGCATGCAATGCCAGGCTCGCAATGAATGCCACAAAGGCTGTTCATTTGGTGCTAATTTTACGACACAAAGTTCAACACTTCCCGCCGCGCTTAAAACCAATAATTTAAGCATCGCAACCAATGCAATTGTGCACAGCGTTATCTACGATCCAAAAACCAATCGCGCAAAAGGCGTGCGCATTATTGATAGCGAGACAATGGAAACGCGCGAATATTTTGGCAAAATGGTTTTCTTGTGTGCATCAACACTCGGCACCACACAAATCATGCTCAACTCTACGAGTGAGCGTTTTCCGAATGGCATTGCAAACTCATCGGGCGTGCTTGGCCATTATTTAATGGATCATTTGTACGGCTCTGGCGCCACAGGTCGCATTGAAGGTTTTGAGGACGAATATTATTCTGGCCGTCGCCCAACCGCACCTTACATTCCTAACTTTAGAAATGTAAAAGAAAAGCATCCGAACTTTTTCCGCGGTTATTCACTCTCAGGTGCTGCAACACGTGAAAATTGGGGAAATTTTGCGTACAAAGATGGTTTCGGTGCCGACTTTAAAAAGCAAATCCAGCAGGCAGGCAGTTGGTATTTCGGTTTGTATGGCTCGGGCGAAATGTTGCCGCGCTACGATAACCAGGTAAGTTTGCATCCGACCTTGAAAGATAAATGGGGCATGCCGCAATTACACATTGAAGCAAGTTTCACCGAAAATGATTACAAAATGAATGAAGATATTGCCAACACCGCCGCGGAAATCCTGGAAGCCGCTGGTGCAAAAGATATTGAAAAACATGTGATCAGACGCAATGAAGATCGCCCTTTTGGTTTGTCCATTCACGAGATGGGCACAGCGCGTATGGGACGCGATCCAAAAACATCGGTGCTCAATGGCAATAACCAGACACACGATGTTCCCAATTTATTTGTGACCGATGGCGCATGCATGACATCCAATGCATGGCAAAATCCATCGCTCACTTATATGGCGATCACGGCACGCGCGTGTGATTTTGCGGTTAAACAATTTAAGGCTGGAAAAGTTTAAATAAAGCCCCTCACCCTAGCCCTCTCCCAAAGGGAGAGGGGACAAAGCCGTGATATTAATTTGCTCCTCTAGCTAAAACTCGTTTCGTGCTTTTTAGCTCCCTCTCCCCTTGGGAGAGGGTTGGGGTGAGGGGAAAAATCCACAAATAACTCCATCAGGAAATGACAACTATGAAATTAAAAAAACTCGCAATTGCAATGTTATCTACCGCCGCCATTATGGCGAGCTACGCACAAGCAGCAGCGCCAACCAAGCCGCAATTGAGCGTGCAACTTTGGTCAGTTAAAGATGCCGTGAGCGCAGATTTTGAAGGCACTTTAAAACAACTGAAAGCTTATGGTTTCCAAGGTGTAGAATTCGCCGGTAATTTTGGTAAATACGCCGATGATGCAAAAGGCCTCAAAGCATTTTTGGATAAAACCGGTTTGAAAGCATCCGCAGCGCATGTGCCTTTTGACAAATTGTCTCCGGAAAATTTTGATAAAACCGTAGCATTTTATAAAGCAATTGATTGCCACATGTTGATTATTCCATTCGACAAGCGTGCAAATACCGCTGAAGGTGCGCTGGAAATTGCCAAAGAATTGAGCGCCATTGAAGCCAAACTTGCACCTTTGGGAATGCACACCGGCTATCACAATCACAAGCAAGAAATGCTTGATACTGGCGATACAACACCTTGGGATGTCATTGCTAAAAACACGCCTGCTGCCGTTGTATTACAACAAGATGTGGGCTGGACAGAAGTTGCTGGCAAAAATCCGGTAGATATCGTTAAACATTACCCAGGCCGAACGATCACCACACACTACAAAGCAGCCGCGCCCGAAGAAGGTAACAAAGAAGATCCAATCATCGGTAAAGATACAACAGACTGGAAATCCCTGATTGTTGCCAACCGCACCATTGGCGGTACGCTGTGGTTAACGGTGGAACAGGAAGTGTATCCTGCCGGCATGACACCCATGCAAAGTGTTGAAGCATCGCTAAAAGGCCTGAAAAAAGAAATCGCCGAGCTGGATAAAAAGAAATAATTTATCCGGTAAAATAAAAAAGCCAGTGACACATGCACTGGCTTTTTTATTTCTGCAAGCATAGGATTCAACCGCAAAAATATCTTACACAAGGAAACTGGGGATTTATTCATGACTAACAGAGCTGATGAAAAACAAAAAACGATTAACGCGCCGCTCGAAAAAGTATTTGGCACGTTTAGTAACCCTGACATACTGGCCACCTGGTGGGGGCCTAACGGATTTACCAACACCATCAACGAATTTGATTTCCAAAACCAGGGCTACTGGCGATACATCATGCATGGTCCCGATGGAAAAGATTATGAAAACGAAAGTCGTTTTCTGGAAGTTATTCCCAACACACGTATATCCATCGAACATCTGTCAGGCCATCACTTTATCCTCACACTTGAATTTGTCGCCGCAAATGATCATACCCTCGTTTATTGGCGACAATTATTCGATACCGCTGAACACTACCAAAAAATCGCCGAATTTGTTTCAGAAGCTAACCAGCAAAACCTGGACAGGTTTGAGCAGGCAGTTATGAGAAACAGTTAATGCGTTATAAATCCTATATCAATCACTCAGCGAACTCGATGTTAGGTAATCCGTTATGAATATTGAGATATGCGAGGCCAGTATTGAAAATGCAACTGAAATATCACATTTAACCAATGAGCTTGGTTATGCGAAAAATGAGGTAAAAACGAAAGAATGGTTAAATTATTTATTGAACTCAGAGAATCACTTTGTGCTCGTTGCGCTGGATAATTCCAAACAGGTTTGTGGTTGGGCTGTCATAGAAAAGCGTATTTCCCTGGAAAGCGGATTTAAAGCAGAAATAACAGGTTTAATAGTTGGTAAAGAATATCGTCGCTTTGGTATAGGTCAACAGCTGGTTTCAATGGCCATAAGCTGGGCAAAAAATTTACAGCTTACAAGAGTAGTCGTTCGCTCTAATGTTCAACGAGAAGAATCCCATGAATTTTATAAAAACATTGGATTTAAATTTAAAAAATCAGCCCATAATTATGAGATAAGTATTTAAATATCCTTAACGATTTGGAGATCGGTTGTGCAACAATCGTAAATAATTCTACATGTGCTCATTAATTACAGGCTCAAAAATAAAAAAGGCGCTAATGATTAGCGCCTTTTTTGTAATTCAATAATTATCAAGCCATTTTAAAAAACGTGTCGCGATAGTGCTGCAATTCTGCGATTGAATCTTTGATGTCATCCAACGCCAGATGCGCGCCGGATTTTTTAACGCCGGCAATAACATCAGGGCGCCAGCGGCGAGCTAATTCTTTAACGGTGCTTACATCCAAATTGCGATAGTGAAAATAATCTTCCAGCAATGGCATTCCGCGAACTAAAAAGCGGCGATCCTGGCAGATGGAGTTTCCGCAGATTGGCGATTTACCTGCCGGCACCCATTTTTCCAAAAACTTAATCGTTTCGGCTTCCGCTTGCTGGATGCTCACCTGGCTCTCGCGCACACGTTGGGTCAAACCGGATTTGCCGTGTTGATTGGTGTTCCAGTCATCCATATTCAACATAATACTGTCAGGCTGGTGGACGGCAAAAACGGGGCCTTCGGCGAGGATATTGAGGTTAGCGTCGGTGACAATAGTGGCGATTTCGATAATTACGTCAGTGTCAGGATTGAGGCCGGTCATTTCGAGGTCAATCCAGATGAGGTTGTTTTCGTTAAGTGTTGGGGCTGACATAGGGTAATTCCTTGGTAAATAGGGCACAATTGCCTCCCAGACTAAACCAATTTTGGCGATATCGCCAATCGACTACACGCAGAACGCATGACCAAACGCAAACTCACCCGCCGCCAGCAATGGCGCATCGAAAAAATCCAGGAAGAGCGCAGCGCCCGCGCCAGCAAACGCGACCAGCAGGCCGATGAGGCGCTCGGCGAAAGCGATTTAGGGCCGGAGCAACATGGCCTGATCATCACGCACTATGGTACGCAAGTAGTGGTTGAGGCGACTGAGGGTGAAAATGCAGGAGTCCAGCAGCGTTGCCACTTCCGCAGCAATCTTGGTTCTTTAGTGACCGGTGACCGGGTTGTGTGGCGGGCGGGTAACCCCCTGGGTGTGGTAGTTGCGGTTATGCCGCGCGATTCGGCGCTGCAACGGCCTGATCCGCACGGTGATATGAAAACGGTGGCGGCAAATATTGATCGCATTATTATTGTGGTGGCGCCCTACCCTGAGCCCCACGCAAATTTAATTGATCGCTATCTTGTTGCAGCTAACGCAATTGATATAGAACCGGTGTTGCTGATTAACAAGACTGACCGCATTGATGAGTCAACGCGTGAAAAAATTCATTATCTTGAAAAAACCTATCGCGATTTAGGTTATGACGTGCTGATGGTGTCAACCAAAAACGGTACGGGTTTGGATGAGTTTCGCCATTATTTAACACATTACACGAGCGTATTTGTGGGGCAATCCGGCGTAGGGAAATCGTCACTCGTCAATGCCTTATTGCCCGAGAGTAATTTGCGCGTGGGCGATTTATCGGAGCGCCAGCAAGGCACGCACACCACAACCAGCGCGACGCTTTTACATTTTCCCGGCGGCGGTCATTTAATTGATTCGCCCGGTATCCGCGAATTTGGTTTGTGGCATATGGAAGAGGATGAAGTGCTGGAGGGTTTTATTGAATTCAAACCTTTTATTGGTCACTGCAAGTTTCGCGACTGCTCACATCGCCATGAACCCGGCTGCGCAATTTTACATGCGCTTGATAACGGCAAAATTAGCGAAACGCGCATGGATTCTTATCGATATATTTTGCGAACATTGAACGAGAATTAATTGAATTTTTAACGGAGTAATAAAATGGCTCTTCCATTTGTCATAGAACCTACACAACTTGCCGCATTACTCGCACAGCCCACGGCGAATAAATTATTGATTATCGACATGTGTTCCGAGCAACAATATTTGCAGGGGCATATTGATGGTGCGATTCATGTTCCACCACAAAAAATTTTAAGCGGGCAAGCCCCCGTTCCAGGAAAAATTGCACCCGTCGAACAATTGAACCGTGTGTTTTCTTTTTTGGGTTTAACACCTGACACCCACGTTGTTGTGTATGACGATGAAGGCGGTGGCTGGGCGGGCCGAATGATTTGGACACTCGATGCCATTGGGCACAAACATTATTCTTATTTAGATGGCGGTTTGCATGCATGGATTGGTTCTGGCCAATCAGTGACGCAAGAAATCCCGACCGTGACGCCCAGCAAAGTTGATATCAAACTTGATCCAAACGTTGTGATAGAAATTCCCGATATTATCGGCGAGCTGGACAAAGGCGATTTTGTTGTATGGGATGCACGCAGCCCGGCGGAATATCGCGGCGAACGTGTGGTGGGATTGAAAGGTGGCCATATTCCCGGTGCAATTAATGCAGAGTGGACATCGCTAATGGATCGCAATAATAATTTGCGCATTCGCAAAGATGCCAAAGAATATTTGGCATCACTCGGTTTAACTTCTGATAAACGCATGATCACCCATTGCCAAAGCCATCACCGCTCTGGCTTCACTTATTTGGTGGGCAAAGCATTGGGATTTAATATCCGCGCCTATCACGGCTCCTGGGCTGAGTGGGGAAATCACCCGACTACGCCGGTTGAGGTTTGATTGTCCACAGATATAGGGGTGGTATAAAAACTGCCCTTAAAATTGTTCTGCTAGCCTGGGCCTTTCAATCCCCCTACAATTCCACCTTTAAAACCTGACGTAACATCGCCCCATGAGTTCATCCCTTATTCCCGAACGCCCGCTGCTGGTTTCGCCCTCGCTGGCGGCGACAATTGGCCTTGAAGAAGCCTGTATGCTCTCTGTTTTGAGCGATATGGCGACTTATCGCCCGCTGGCTGCGAAGGATGGGCAGAACTGGCTGGATGTTGATGAAACCCTGATAGCACGCGCCATGCCTTTTTGGTCGCCGCAGGATATCCAGCGCATTAGCAAGAACTTACGTGACCAGGGGATTATTTTGCTGGCTTCCGCACCTTTTATGGAAAGCCGTCGGTTGATTGTTGCCTTCAATGAAGGACAAACATCGCGGAAACCTGTTGAAAACCGGATTGTTGAAAATAATCGCCCATTGCCCATTATTAATATGGGCGGCGGAGCCAATTTGATTGCGCCCAATTGGCAACCAGATCAAGAACTGTTGCGTCAGGTTGCGCAGCACAATATCCCGGAGGATTTTGTTCGCCAGCAGGTGCCAGAATTTATTACTTACTGGCGTGAGCGCGGTGAAGCCAGCCATTCATGGGGCGCAAAATTCCTAAAAGATGTATTGCACAAATGGCGCAATTACCAAACGCAACAAGCGCGTCAGGCGCGTGAAAACAATGAAGAATTTTTAAATCGCGAAAAAGATATTGCGATGCACATGAACTGGCGGCCAAGCAAAGATGCGCTGGAAGTGTTGGTGAAGCACGCGAATATCAGCTACGCGTTTGTTGAAGATGCGATTCCCGAGTTTGTACTTTATTGGCAAGAGCGCGGTGAAGTTGGGCGCACCTGGAACAGCAAATTTATCCAACACGTAAAGCGCCAGTGGGTTCGCTATTCATCGGCGCTTGAACACGATTCCGAACCCAAACGTATCCCTGAAAACTGGCAGCCGAGCAGCGAAGTCTTTGATGTGCTTCGCCTCGCTGAAATTAAAATGGAGTTTGCGCAGAAGCAAGTTGCCGAGTTTGTTTTATTTTGGCGCGAGAGCAACCAGCTTTATGCGTCATGGAATACGAAATTTTTACAACACGTAAAATATCACTGGGCTAAACAGCATGCGTTAGCTCCCATTACACAGCAAGGTAATCACCATGCAGGACAGCAAGCACCTAATATCTCAACTCGAACAAGAGATCGCGGCCTCACAGAACAACTCAACGACCGCAGCTGGGCAAACTGAATCAGAAAAACAACATCGTCCGGCAACAGATGCTCATATCGATGCCATCAACCAGGTATTCGCGTTATTTCGAATCAACTATCACAACCAGTATTACGCCGGTTTTTCTGATACTGAATTATTAAATAATGCAAAACGCCTTTGGCTAGGTTCGCTAACCCAATTTGCACCGGAAACTATTTTGCGCGGTGCGCGTAAAGTGATTGAAGAATCGGAATATTTACCAACCCTCAACCGAATGATTCGCGCGTGCCAGGGCGACCCGGAAAAATTTGGTTTAATTGATGCTCATCGCGCGTATGTAGAAGCTTGCCGTGCACCGAGCCCGAAAGCGGCTTACGCGTGGAGCCATCCGGCGATTTACCACGCGGGTTGCGCGAGCGATTGGTTTTTCCTTTCCAGCAACTCGGAAAAAATCGCCTTTCCAATTTTCGAGCGCCATTATTTAAAATTATGTGAGCGCGTAATGAATGGTGAAGAATTACCCGCGCCCAATATTCCTGCATTGCCGCAAACGATTGAGACTCCCTTAAGCAAGGAAGAAAATGCGAAGCGTATGGAAGCTTTGCGCAAACAATTAGAGCTGTAAGCTTTATCCAAAAAAATTAGTCGTCATCCCCGCGAAGGCGGGGATCCACATATTTTAAAAACTGGATCCTCACTTTCGTGAGGATGACAATTTCCTGTTGGGCATGCATTGAATTACGATAAGTTGCATCTCAAACTTGTCTCACTTAAATATATAGATTACACAGAAAGAAAACTTAGGAAACAAAATGCAACAAAGCTTTTCAAAATGGTTATTAGGCCTGGTACTGATTGCCTATGCCATTGGCACCCTGGTGCTGGTATTTATCCTCTCGCTCAATCCGTTAAGTGGAAAAATAGATAACGATGTTCTCACCAGCAACACTTTGTTACCCGATTTAACCGCCGTTGATCAACCCATGGAACGCGTACAATTATTTATTGATGTTATACGTCCCTTAGTTGAACAAAAAAATGAATTGCTAAACAGCACGCGTGAACGCCTGTTGCGAATTAAAAACGAAGTTGATCAAAAGCATGAATTAGGATTTCTTGATCGTGAACAACTCAATCGTTTGCGTGAAGATTTTTCGGTGAGTGTTGAAGATTATCCAAGTGATAAACAAGCCATAGAAGTATTGCTATCCCGTGTTGATATTATTCCGCCCGCAATGGTCATTGCCCAGGCGGCCATTGAATCGGGCTGGGGGACATCTTTATTCGCACAGGAAGGTAATAATTTATTTGGCGAATGGTGTTTTAAAAAAGGTTGCGGCATTGTACCGACGCGACGCGCAGCATCAGCCACCCATGAAGTGCGCAAATTCGAAAGCATTGAAGATTCTATTAATTCTTATTACCGCAACATTAATACAAACAACGCTTACCGCAGCTTGCGCGATTTGCGTGCAAAAATTCGCAATGATAAAACCAAATTCAATGGCCGCACCCTGGTGGCAGGCCTGGGTAAATATTGCGGTCGTGGCGATATTTATATTACCGAGGTCCGCACCATGATCAGTTCCACCAAGTTGGAATAACCACATCGCAAGCTCCTGCCAAGGCTCCTGATTATTGGCCAGATTGATCAGTAAGTTGCACCACTAGAGGTGTGTGAGCCTGATGATCTGGCCTCATCCGAAAAATGCTGGTCGATCTGGCTGTTCACGCCATCGCACCCGTTGGATAAAACCAACCATTTGCTGATGCTTAAGGCATCCGCTGATTAGCGCAAAGATACCAAGCCAGACAGTTTGTCCAAGGCATCATCAAATTTGGGATAGGCGTTGGGAAACCCTGCGAGACCTGCTGTGTAAATACCCGCTAGTCAGCCGGGGAAACAACCAGGGGTAAGATGTCGCCGGAAATTGCGCATAAAGTCGATTTTTAGCGAAGCTTTGCTAAGCTGGTAGTACCTCTTCATTTAGAAAAGATTTGTAGCACGGCAAGGATAAGAACAACCTATGGCAGCCCTGATGAGCGTTGATAAAATTTCTTCCGCCACGGTTTATATTGTCGATGACGACGACATTATTCTTTGGACCCTAAAAGAGCTGGTGCAATCCATTGGCGCCCGCGTGCTGACGTTTACCTCTGCAAAAGACTTTCTCACTGCTTACTCTCCTTCACCTTGCGAATGCGTTATTTCTGATGTGCGTATGCCTGAAATTGGCGGCTTACAGGTACAGCGGTTGTTGATGTCTACCGGCGCACCGCCACCGATTATTTTTATTACCAGCCACTCTGAAATCAGTGCCGCCGTGGAAGCCATGAAAGCGGGTGCATTTGATTTTGTGGAAAAGCCGGTGAATGGCCATCTATTGATTGAAAAAGTCCAGGCAGCCCTGGCTCACAGTCGTACATTGCACAAGGAACGCCTCAATCAATCCAGCAAGCAAGCCCGCCTGGATTTACTCACCCCCAAAGAGCGCTCAATTGTAGACCTTGTTGTGCAGGGACAATCCAGCCGCGAAATTGCGACCACCCTGGATATCTCAGTCCGCACAGTTGAAAACCATCGTGCCCGTATCATGGATAAGTTACATATAGCCTCAGCGGTTGAGCTGGTAAAACTCTTTGTATAACTGATCTATTCCTATAACGCATCCGCCACAAGTGTGCGGTAGACCTTTCGATAAGCTGTACCCATGCGTCATGCCACACTGAAAATACCCTCGCTCAAATTATCAAAACCACGGTTTTTACGTAGTAACCCCCTTCGATTTTGAGTAGTTCTACTCTCTCTGGAATTTTCCTGTTCACCCACAATGTGTCATATGGGACAGCTGTTACAAGCAAGCTCCACATTCCACCCTATAGCGTTAAACAAAACACTGAACTTGTGAATTTAAAGGTATATACACCCATGCGTACTCACACAGCGCAAGCAGTGCAACCCATTAACCCCGGTATCCGTATGACGAAGGCACGTGTGATTGAGTTATCACCCGAAGCAACTCTGTTAAGTAGCACTGCGTTTAAGAGAATCCAGGCTTTTTTCCAGAAGCAAAGCGGCATTTTTATTTCTGACAACAAGCATCAGTTGATCATTACCCGCTTGCGTACCCATATGTTGTCACTGGGATTTAAGGATTTTGATCGCTATTCGGTTTATCTCACAGAAAGTGCCAGCCAGATTGAGCGCACACAAGTTGTCGATTTATTAACGACCAACGAAACCTATTTCTTCCGCGAACCCGATCATTTCACCCAATTGGCCAATATGATGCTGCCGAAAATCCAGCATCGTCCCTTGCGAGTATGGTGCGCGGCTGCTTCCAGCGGTGAAGAACCTTACAGCCTGGCTATGGTACTCAATGAAAAATTGGGCCCAACCGGTTGGGAGTTAACGGCGAGCGATCTTTCCATGCGTGTACTGGAAACCGCTGAGCTGGGTCTTTATCGCATGCAACGCCTTGAATTTATGCCACCGGAATACCTGAAAAAATATTGCCGCCGGGGCGTAGGTCCTTACGAGGGCATGTTTATGGTGGATTCCGAGCTACGCAAACGCGTTAACTTCGTGCAGCACAACCTGCTTGAAAGCGCGGCTAACCTTGGTCAATTTGACATTATTTTTGTCCGTAACGTCATGATCTACTTTGATGCCGATGTTAAAAACCAGGTGTTACAAAACCTCTATTCCCAATTGCGTCCGGGCGGTTGGTTGGTGACCAGCCATTCCGAATCCCTGATCGGTTTGGATACACCACTGAAATCCGTGCGCCCTTCAATCTATCGCCGCACCCAATCTTGATATTACTCACAACTCAATCCCAGGCGCTGGGTCTTTGGCATCATGAAGCCAGCCTCACCAACACCTGCACATTGTGGACATGGAGGCGAGTATGAATCGCGGGCTTGAACAGCAAGTGTCCGAGGCAGGCAAGCTGCACCCTGCGATTTTACGTAAGGGTGTGTTGGTTGTGGACGATAGCGATTTGCAACGATTGGTTTCCAGCGAAATCCTGCGCAGCATGGGCATTGAACGCATCTATGAAGCTGCCCACGGAGCAGATGCCATGGATTTGCTGCGCGTCGAAAAAATTGAGCCGGCGGTTATGCTGGTCGATTTGCATATGCCCGGAATGGATGGGATTGAGTTAATCCAGGAAGTCGCCAAATTTAATTCCCATATCGCAATTATTATCCTCAGCGGTGCCGACAGTGTGTTGCTCGATACTTTGGGCAGCATGGTGCGCGCCTGCAAAATGGCCATGCTGGGTGCGTTATCCAAACCGCTCAACGGTAAAATCCTGTTCGAGAAACTGACGCGCTACCAGCCTGCGTTTTTGCCGCCCATGCCGCCGCGCACCCGTATCAGGCCCTCTGCACTTGATATAAAACGCGCTATCCGCCTCAACCAGATCAAACCCTTTTACCAACCCAAGGTTTCGCTTAAACATGGCGAAGTGGTTGGCTTTGAGGCCCTGGCCCGCTGGTGCGATCCCTTGAAAGCCATTATTCCGCCGAGTGAATTTATTGATGTTGCCACCGACCATGGCCTGCTCAAAGAATTAACCTTGAGCCTGCTGGACTCCATCTTGGCCGATATGAACGCCTGGAACAGCCTTGCGTTATTCCCCAGTATTTCGGTAAACATTGCCGTTTCGCTGCTGGAAGACCCCGGTTTTGCCAACCACATTATCCGCAGCGTTAAAAATGCCAATATCAATCCTGCAAAAATTCTCTTGGAAATCACAGAAAGTGCTTTAATGAAAGATCAGGCGGTTGCCTTGGGCACCATTGCGCGATTGAAATTAAACGGCTTTGGTTTTTCTATTGATGATTACGGCACCGGTTTTTCATCCATGCAACAGCTATCGCACATTGCGTTTAGCGAGTTGAAGATTGACCGGTCGTTTGTCTGCCGTGTGGCTGAGAGCGAACACCTGTGCAACATCGTGCAATCGGCGCTGGATATGGGACAGCGGCTGGGTCTCACCACCGTGGCTGAAGGTGTTGAAACGCTTGAAGAGTTGCAGGTACTGCGCGATATGGGCTGCGATGAAATCCAGGGACATTTGTTTTCCAGCGCTATGCCCGCTTGCGATGTACTACCCTGGTTAAACGATAAGAAGGCGCATATCGCCACCCTGTGTCGGGGGCAGCCTTAACCTAATAGCCTACTAATCCGGTAACTTCATGAAGTTAGGGAAATATACATCCGTCTTGCTCGCCATCAGCGTCAGCCTGATCCTGGTTGCCATGACAACCGTTTCCATGCGTTTTATCTACGCCTACGACCGCGCCAACGTTTCTCACCATCTGCTCACCCGCTTGCAAGCTACCAGTGGCCTGGTTGAGCTTTGGCAACATAATTATCTCTCCGGCGTACAGGCGCTTGCGGAAGACCCCAGCCTGGTCAAACTCGTTGATGACCGGATCAATAATAAAATCAGCTCCGCCGACGCCAGCGCCACCATGGATCAATGGCTGCGCCCGATTTACCTTGGCCGCGGCTACGATGGCCATTCCATTATCGACCCGGAGTTTTTAATTATTTTATCCAGCAGCCCGGCTTATACCGGCAAATCAGTTGTATCGCCCGCATCCAGGCAAGCAATCGCCAAGGCCATGACCGATGGCACTATGATTAGCCTGCCGGTGGAATCGCGCTATCAATTCAGTGTGGCCAATAAGATTGCCGAACCCGGAACCCTGTTCCAGCTGGGTTGCGCACGGATTAATAAAAAAGGTGAGCTGCTGGCCGTGCTTTGTTTGCGCCAGGACCCCTACAGAAATTTCTTCGCAATGTTAAACACCGGCTTTTCGGGCACCTCTGGTGAAGTTTATGCGGTCAATCGCAATGGTGACATTATTTCCCCTACCCGATTTGGCCAGGCATTGGTACACAACAAAACCACCACGACCGAGCCACCGTCCTATATCAAGGGCTTGCAAGCACGTGTGCCGAGCAAAACCAAAAATGGCGTGCTGGTGACCAACCCTAAAACCAGCCCAATCACCAAAGCCGTTAGCCTTGCGATGCAGCGGGGTGATAGCGATTTTGTGGATGGTTATGAAGACTATCGTGGCGAAAAAGTCGTTGGCGCAGTGAAATGGTTATCCGATATGGATATGGGCATAGTAGTCGAGCAGGATGCCGCCGAGGTTTATGCCCCTTTCCGTATTTTTCGCAACGCCATCATAGGGTTTACAACCCTGGCTATCCTGCTGATCAATATCCTGATCATTGTGATGGCACGCGGGCGCCGATCGCTGGCCGAGCGCGAGCAAAGTATGCGCGCCTTCCTGGATAACTTTCCCGGCCTGGCCCACATGCGCGACATTGAAGGCCGGTTTTTGGTAGCCAATAAACAACTTGAGGCATTTTTGAATGTCCCCAGGAATAAAATTATCGGGGGCACATCTGCCAATATATTTCGCACACCGCAAAAATATACCCGGCAGATGGATATCGATCATGAAGAGGTGATTCGCACCCGTCGCGTCAGGGAAACTATCCAGGAGCTGACCGGTTATAGCTATAACAACATGCAATGGATGAAGACCATCCGCTTCCCGATTTTTGACCCGGATACCCATGAGATTTACGCCGTAGGCACCATTCTTATGGATATCACCGAGCAAACCCGCAACGCCCAGGAATTGGATTCCATTCGCATCAACCTGGAAAACATGGTCACCGAGCGCACCGTGCAATTTGAAACGGCCAAGCTTGAGGCCGAACAGGCGGCGCGCGCGAAATCTGATTTCCTCGCTAATATGAGCCACGAAATACGCACGCCGATGAATGCCATTATCGGCTTATCCCATCTGGCCACACTTGTATCTGACGACCCCAAATTGCGCAGCTACCTTGAGCGAATCCACCAATCCAGCACTCACCTGCTCTCCATCATCAACGACATTTTAGACTTCTCCAAAATCGAAGCCGGCAAAATGACCATTGATAATGTCGACTTTTCACTCGAGGAAATGCTGGACAATGTGCTGGGTCTGCTGTGGGACAAAGCCGATACCAAAGGACTTGAACTCCTGCTGCACATAGACCCGGAATTGCCGGATAACCTCAAAGGCGATGCCCTGCGCATAGGGCAGATTTTGATTAACTTCACCAGCAATGCCGTGAAATTTACCGAAACCGGCAACGTCCTGGTGCGCGCAAACAAAGTCAGTGAAACCGCCAGGAACGTGCGTGTGCGCTTTGAAGTACAGGACACAGGTATAGGCATCCCAAGCGCAAACTTTAGCCAGCTGTTTAAACCTTTCCACCAGTTGGACACCTCATCTACACGCCGTTTTGAAGGCACCGGCCTTGGGCTCACTATCTCCAAAAACCTGATTGAACTTATGGGTGGCGAGCTGGACTTCAACAGTGAACCCGGCGTGGGCAGTACATTCTCCATGGAACTGACCCTCGCCAGAAGCGCGGCACAAGAAACGCCCAAATTGCCTAACAGCGTGCAGGGAAAACGTGTCCTGGTGGTGGACGACAATCCAAAAGCGCGCGAAATCCTGATCAATATGCTCCGCGCCCTGACACTCGATGTCACCGGTGTGGATTCAACCGCAGCAGCATTGACAAAAATCAGCACCGCCGATCAGCAAACCACTCCGTTCGATATTATTTTCCTCGACTGGAAAATGCCCGGATTATCCGGCCTGGAGGCTGCGGAGAAAATCCACGCCTTGCCAAACACCGAAAGCACTAAATTTGTGTTGCTCTGCGCGCACAATAAACACGATATAGGCCCCAATGCCGAAAACCTGTTTGCGGCCATCATCAGCAAACCTGTACTGTCCTCGGTACTCCACGACACCCTGGCGAAGCTCTTCAAAAGCAATCACACACGCCCGTCCTACGGGGTACAACTCGATCTGAGCGCCTACCAGAAGCTCGCGGGCAGCCGTGTGCTGCTCGTCGATGACAACGAAATCAACCAGGATGTCGTAAAAGAGCTGCTCAATTTGATCAAGGTAGAAATCACCACCGCCGCCAACGGACAACAAGCGCTGGAGTTACTGGAGCAAGGGTGTTTCGATATGGTGTTGATGGATGTACAAATGCCAATCATGGATGGCATGGAAGCAACCCGCCGCCTTCGTTCGCAAGAGCGCTTTGACCAGCTCCCCATTATCGCCATGACCGCCGGCGCGCTGGCGGGCGACCGCGAGCGCTGCCTGAGTGTGGGCATGAACGATTACATTTCCAAACCCATCTACCCGGAAATTCTTTACCGCATTCTGTTGCGCTGGTACACGCCGCGCGCCCTTGCCGCCAAAGCTGCTGAAACAGTTCCCAATGATGCGAAAGCCGCCAACACAACCCGGGTGATCTCACGGTTATATCGCGTGTCAGGATTGGATGTCGACCAAGCATTAGAACGCCTGCTCAACAACGAAACACTCTACTTAAAATTAATTGTCCGCTTTATCCAGGAGCGCAGCGATATAGTGGATGTTATCGAAACCGCCATCACCGCCAAAAACCTGAACGAAGCCAGCAGCCAGGCACACTCATTCAAATCCCTCGCAGGAACAATTGGCGCTGTAGAGCTGCAAGCACTCGCCCTGCAAATTGAATTGGAACTCCTGCAAGAAAAAAATCCGCAATACTTACTGAAAAGTTTGCGCGTCAGCATGGATGAGCTGCTGATGGAATTGCGGGACAGTTTGAGTTTGTAGAAGCTTATATTTATAAGATTTGCGTTGTGCTTACAACGCAAATCTTTATTCAACGGCTATTTTTCTTCCAACGTTTGGACTAGCTTCGATGTGGAGTTTTCAAAAGAACCAAGACCAAGCCTTGTTCTCTCTGCCTGAAGCTTTTCATATAGCTCATCAGCTAACCGATTGACTTGCTGCTCTTCGCCAGAGGTCAATCTTGAATCACCAAAATAACGCTCATAAATTTTGTGAGACTCTGCTGTACCAATTCTAGCTATCTGAGAATCTCCACGCATTTCAGCAACCTTATAAACGGCGAGCTGCTCTAATAATTTAGGTTTTCCATATACAACATCCCCTTTAAATTCAGGACTTGGCTCCGCCAATAAAGCTAATTGATCAAGCGCAGGTGTCGAACTAACTGCAGCGGCTTGCCAATAATATTTTTGGGCTAACGGAAAATTATGATCCGTCATTGCTTTTTTAGCCAAAACATTAATGGCAATAACGTCATTATTCTTCGCTAAATCCTTAATAATATTGTCATCATAAAAACCATAATTATCCTTTTCTTCCTGACTCGTATAACCCATGGTTTTGAGCCACTCACCATGTTCAGCAATATCAGCTTGTGTCAATGAAGCTTCTTTTTTTGGGCCACTATTCATGGCCGTAGATGCCGATAAGCTTACGAATTGAGGTTGAATTTGTTGTGTAGAAGTCACAGAGGCTGCTTTCTCATCACCACTTAATTTAATCAATGGTTCAGCATGGCGACCAGAAAACCAATATGTGCAGGCTCCCATCAAAATTAACAACCCGACTAATCGCCCCAAAAAATCCAGCGAAGAAGATTTTGATTGAGTTTGCATATACTTCCTATACCAATTTATCAATCCTGATACGTCCAATTACCATTTTTATCTGTCACTAACCAAAGTTGCGTGTACCAATAAAAACGACCGCGCTCATTACTCGCCGCGGTGCAGTTGAATTTTGTACGGCCCGCTGGAAAATCCTGTTTGGATTGAACCCATAATTTCCCATCAATAACCTGGGTATTAATTTCACCTTCATTGGATGAAAAGCAGTGAATTTTATTGAGCAGGCTTGCATCTGTGAGAGCCAACACCAGAAACGGTTTATCGCCGGCTTTCACGATCATGTCACCCAGCTTGTGCTGTTTGTCTGCATAAAACTCAACACTTTTAACCGGCATGGGCAATGTGTTTATTTTCTCAATAAAATCATTCAGCTCGGTGAAACTGCCACCAAACGGAAAGCGCGGCAATGTTTGCATATCTGTTGTGCTATTGAGCACACCCGCTTGTTGTGTGAACGCAAGGTAGCCGGATTTTTTCAATAACCTTTTGAGTTCAGCATTATATTCACCAAAAGGATAAGCAAATATTTTTGGCGCAGAACCAATTTCCTGTTCCAATTTAGTTTGTGCATTTGAAATTTCGCCAGCAATACGTTCACGCCATTGGCTAAGACTTTCATCTTTATTCAAACGCACAATGTGATTGTGTTTGGTCGTGTGATTGGCAATAGTCACGCCGTGTTTTGACATTTCGCGCAGCTGATCCCAGGTAACAAATAATTTACCGGAATTCACTGCATCGGTATTCACAAAAAACGTAAACGGCCAACCGCGTTGTTTCAGGATCGGATAGGCAGAGCTATAAACATCTGCATAAGAGTCATCAAAGGTGATAGCAATTGTTTTATCTGGCAGTGCATCACCTTTAAGTAATTTTTCGGTGAGTTCAGTTAAAGGAACAATGTTAAAATTATTTTTTTCCAGATAATCCATTTGCACGATAAAATGCGCGGGACTAATACTGGTAGATGCCGGCATGTTATTACTAACGTGATGATAAATTAAAACCGTAGCAGCCTGGGTGAAGGTAGATACACACAAAAATGCGGCACATACAAAAATATACCAGCAATTAAAAAAATATTTTTTAATGAACGAATAAACAGGCATTTCAGTTAGAGTTTATCAAACCATATATGGATTAATATCAATCATCCAGGTTTACAAAACGCAAACCAACGCCGGATGGCTCAACCCGTACCACTTCCATTTCTAAAATAGGTGCGTCATCCATTAAACCCTGCACTTGCCCCGTTACATGTGAACCAACTGGCGGCACCTGATCTGGTTCAAGCACTACGAATACACCACCATCAGAAATATCCCGGGTTTTTACAATGATTTCTCCCATTTCCTGATGGGTGATTTTGATGCGGCAAGCTAATTGGGTACGGATATGGCGACGCTTATCTTTTGAACTCATGATGACTCTCTTGTTATTTATTGTTAATTAATTTTAAAACCCGGCATCACAATAAGAAGGAAATCGTCATCCCCGCTGGCGCTCCAGTGTCATTCTAAATATCAACGTCACTGGATCCCCTGCGGGGATGACGATTTCCTTTATAAAGTTGGTTTTATTTGTCAGTCACTTCTACCGCATCTACCTTTTGGAAACCACGCGGCAGTTTATTACCACGGCGACCACGCTCACCTTTGTAATGCTCAAGGTCAGACATTTTTAAAGTAATGTGACGCTTGCCAGAATAAAGTGTGAGCATTTGGTTTGGATTAATTACCTTCACCGACATCACAAACTCTTCATGGGTTTGTGCACGGGCCGAAGGAATATTCATAATCTTATTGCCTTTACCGCGCGCCAATTCCGGCAATTCGGTAACCGGAAATACCAACAAGCGGCCATCGTTACTCACTGCAGCCAAAAGCGCTTGCTCAGGATTATTCACAAATTGCGGTGGCAATACTTTTGCATTTTCGGGCAAGGTCAGCAGCGTTTTACCAGCTTTATTTTTACTCGCCAAATCTTCAAGTTTTGCCACAAAACCATAACCGGCATCAGATGCTAACAACACACGTTGATCATCCGCCCCCATCAACGCACCTTCAAAGGTTGCACCACTGGGTGGAGAAATTTTTCCAGTGAGCGGTTCGCCCTGGCCACGGGCCGATGGCAAATTGTGCGCAGGAAGTGAATAACTGCGGCCAGTTGAATCAAGCAAAATCACTTGCTGGTTACTTTTGCCGTGCACGGCAAATTTCAAACTGTCACCGGCTTTGTAACTTAAACCGGCGGCATCAATATCATGACCTTTGGCCGCGCGAATCCACCCCTTGTCAGAAATGACTACGGTTACCGGATCAACACTCAACAATTCAGTTTCGCTCAGCGCTTGCGCTTCAGCACGCGCAACAATAGGAGAGCGACGATCATCGCCAAACTGTTCAGCAACCTGAACTAATTCTTTACGCACAAGGTTTTTTAATTTCACGGCAGAGTCGAGAATTTTTTGCAAACCATCGCGCTCTTTTATCAAATCTTCTTGTTCTTCACGGATTTTCATTTCTTCCAAACGCGCTAACTGGCGCAATTTGGTTTCCAGGATATATTCCGCTTGCATTTCAACTAAATTGAAACGTTCCATCAATACAGGTTTGGGATATTCTTCTTCGCGGATGATGCGAATCACTTCATCCACATTTAAGAACACAATCATCAAAGCCGCTAAACGCAGCAAACGCTCTTCTACTTTTTCCAGACGATATTGCAAACGGCGACGAGTGGTTACTGTACGGAAGCTCAACCATTCGCTCAAAATTTTATTCAGCGGTTTTACTGCAGGCTTACCATCAATACCAATCATGTTCATGTTGACACGATAGGTGCGCTCCAATTCAGTCGTTGCAAATAAATGTTGCATGACTTGTTCAAGGTCAACGCGATTTGAGCGCGGGATAATAACCAGGCGAGTTGGGTTTTCATGGTCAGATTCATCGCGCAAGTCGGCAACCATTGGCAATTTTTTCGCCTGCATTTGCGCGGCGATTTGCTCAAGGATTTTTGCACCACTTACCTGATGAGGTAATGCGGTAATAACGATATCGCCTGAGTCTTCATCCTTTTGCCACACTGCACGCATGCGCACGCTGCCGCGCCCGGTTTCGTACATTTTGATGAGATCTTCACGCGGGGAAATAATTTCTGCATCCGTTGGCATATCGGGGCCGAGGATGTGCTGGCATAAATCCGTTACGCTGGCTTGCGGGTTATCAATTAAATGCACGAGGGCATTTACCACTTCGCGCAAATTGTGCGGTGGAATATCCGTCGCCATACCTACCGCAATACCTGTAGTTCCGTTTAACAAAACGTTAGGGACGCGCGCCGGTAATACCGCAGGCTCTTCCAAAGTCCCATCAAAGTTAGGTTGCCAATCAACGGTGCCTTGACCCAGTTCTTCTAATAAAACTTCGCTGTATTTGGTGAGGCGCGATTCGGTGTAACGCATGGCCGCGAAAGATTTTGGATCATCTGGCGAACCCCAGTTCCCCTGGCCATCAACCAAGGTATAACGGTAAGAAAATGGCTGCGCCATTAACACCATGGCCTCGTAGGAAGCCGAATCACCATGCGGGTGGAATTTACCAATAACATCGCCCACGGTACGGGCAGATTTTTTATATTTCGCACTGGCCTTTAAACCCAACTCGCTCATGGCATACACAATGCGACGCTGTACCGGCTTTAAACCGTCGCCAATATGCGGCAAGGCGCGATCCAAAATCACATACATGGAGTAATCAAGATAGGCTTTTTCACTGAATTCTTTTAGGGCGATGCGCTCATCGGCATCGGGGAGGGTTGTTAACTCGCTCATTCAATATCCTGCTAAAAACTTTAAGGGAGTGATCGCATAAGGACCGCTGCAAGCGCTTATTATTGCTTATGGATGTTCGTTTTCTTTATGTCCGCCCAAGGGCAAAACACCTTTTTTATCCACGTGCATGGACGGTAACCAGGCGCTGAAATCGATAACAGCTGAAAAATTATAATTTACTTTATTGCCAACGCCATTGTTACTGAAATGTTCCAGCAGGCGCATAATGGAAATAATATCCGCAGACATTTCCAATGTAACCGGTGTCTCCTGCATGGCTTTTAGAACAGGGACCTGGTCGGTGGCACCTGAAAGCAATTTTATACTTTCAATACCCACATTGTAATTAATGCTACGTACGCTCAAATCCTGGCGATTAGGGTTTAAAATAGTCAGGTCAACGGCAATTTGTCGCTGCAAAATACCTTGTGCAGGCAATATGCGCAAACCAGCCAACTTTACATCGGGATGTTTAAGGGTTGGATTCATGGCCGCACAAGCGCTAACCAATAAGATCGAAAAACATAAACACACTAGCTTTATGGTTTTGTTCATGGAATATCCCAAGGGATTGTAAGATAAAAATGTGACCCAAAGCTCTCGCTCTGAAGCCTTCCTTGTGGTGTAATCCGCGCCCTGATGTGATGCACGGATGCCAGTTAATGCAATGGGTTGCCAGACTAGATGAATTTACTATGCCGTATCCCAAACTAAAACCAGACGACATACTCGGCAGCAGGGAGATTTGCTTCACGAATCGCAAAGATTCCATTCATCCGCAGTTGATGCGTTTGTGCATGGATTTTGATTTGGTCGTGCTGCAAATACAGCGCCGCGCATTTAGCCATATCTCCAAGCGCCTGCTCGCTACCGGCAATGCATTTGTGATTACCAATCGCGATTATCGCACCACCGGCCTGATCTTCTCGCCCTGGTGCGACACCATGCTTGAACTCGAAATCTTCGCCAAGAAAAATCATGTTGATATCCTTCACGACCACCTGTTCGGCGACGATATCAACGAAACCAACTGGCGCTAGTCGTTCAACTCCTGATCAAACTCTTCCAGTAAATCCAGCGGTTCTATCTCGACGCCTTCCAGTTCTTCATCCCAATTAATGCCCGCCAGAATGACATCTTCATGCATACCGGTAAGCCAGTCCTCCAGGAACTCCTCCAATTCGATGGCGACAGGCTCGTAGTCTTTCCAATCTTCCACGCAGTGCGCGCGGGCAAATTCCTCCTGCGACCAGAATGGCATAACATCCGTATTTTCGTATTTCTCGGAACCGCACAGCGCCCATCCTTCCGGCCCTTGCAAGCTCCACACGCAACCATTCTCAATAGCTTCAACAATAAAACGGTCGAAGTTTTCAGAGTCGTTATCGCTCAATGGCTCAATCATGGGTGTCTCCCGAAGGGTTTATAGAGAAGATTAAAAAGGTCTGAAAATAAAATTAAAACATCAGTTGCATGCCATGGGTTTTAAGCCAGGCACGACGGTTTTTGTAATCCGGGCATAAACTCGCAACCACTGCCCAAAACGCAGCACTGTGGTTGTGATGCAATAAGTGGCTAACTTCGTGGGCGACAAGATAATCGACTATGGGCTCAGGAGCTAGCAGAATCTGCCAGTTGTATTGGATGGCACCTTGCGCCGTACAATGTCCCCATTTTGAACGAGTCGCCTTGATTGTGACTCCGGCATAACGGGTTCCCAAACGCGCAACAGCGGCATCGGTTTTGGCTTTCAACAATGCCAGGGCCTGCTCCTGAAACCATTCGCACACCAGGCGTCGGGTTTGTTCTTCATCCGGCAGCCTGCTGCGCGAACCCAGTATCACCAGCAACTGCGAACCGTAACGCACAACATCCGCTTTGGATTGCTTGTGAACTACCAAGGTCAATTGCTCACCGAGATAAGGCAGGCTGCTGCCATTTGCAAAACTGTAAATCGGCAATGCCGAAAGCTGCTGCTCTTGCTGCGCTAATTTTTGCTGCACCCAAACCGATTTTTCACGCACAAATTTTTCGATATCTGCCTTGGCCACAAAATAAGGTGCCCGCACAACGACTTGTGCCTTTGCAATTTCAATGCTGATACTACGCCTGCGTGACGAGCGCACCAATTCAAATGCAAAAGGCACAGCCGCAACCGGCTTTTTTAAAAAAGATAAAGACATAATGCATCGACAGGAAAAAGTTCACGGGCATTATGCCTGTAGAAAACATGAAGGGCTACTGCATAGAAACCGGATAATATTTATAACCGCACGAAGGCGAATCCAGGTCACAAATCTCCAACATCAGATACAAAGTTTGCGGAACGCGATTCATTAAACTGGCAATATCGGTTGGATGCCGCGCATTATTGCAGGACAAATAAAAATCAGCTGTGTATTCACAAATTACATTACCACCTTGATCGCAACCTCGGCCAGCGCCGCAAATATCTGAATAAATTAACAGCGAATTTGATATTGCAGATGTCGAACCTATACGAATATTGACTCGATAATCCTCAAGGCTGTTTGCCCGCCAGAAAACATCAAACAAACCGTTATCGATATAGGGATCTATTGCCAGTGCTTTGGAAGAAAGGCGATATTAAGCCTATAAATAAATCCAAAAAAAAGCCCCCACTCATCCGCTGAGCAGGGGCCATAAAGCCTGTATTCAAATTCATCCATTACTATTAAATCACACACTAGTTAATTTCAAACATACTGACCAATCATCAACGAAAATAGCTTACCTCCTTGCACTCCTTGTGACACTAACCAGTATTACCGATTAATGACGCCATTTAGCCAAAGGTGACAGATTGACACTGCCATCCTCTTCTAAAATTGCAAGCTTGGATTTCTCAGAGTTTTTTACTACCACCATAGGGGGAACGAATAATGGACGACGGATAAATGCCAACTCCCATCCAAAATTCTCAAGACTATTCAATGCAATACGCTGCACTTCGTTAAGGTAATAATAAATATCAACGGGAAGCGCACTGCGGGAACCGCGCAACTCTTCTTTGGAGGAAGGTACAGCTTCATCAAAAATTGCGTCAAAATCAGCATTGAAATTTCGGATAGAATCCAACATAACATCTCCTATGAACAACCAGAAATAATGCGCCAAAAGGCTTTTAAACATTGTGTTATTGAGGGGTAGTTTTGCGCCTGCGCTGAGGATTGTCAAAAACCGAGTTGGAATATGAATTCTTTCTGAAAGAGCGCAAAATAATATCTCGGTATAAAAGCTCGCTATCAATAACAATGCGAACTAAAACAAAGCAAAATGAAGCGACAGCTGATTTTTATGTTATATTCCGCGGCACTTGCTATTAAATTATTTTTCATACAACCCAATAAATGCACAACATAAGTGCTTCTACATTAGCAATGTTAGACCGGCAATGTTTTCGCTCAATAAATCAAACCTGATAAAAGAGCAAACATCATGACAAAGAAATATTTATTAGCGGTATGTTTTTTAACACTTGGCCTGATCCAACCGGCCATAGCCCACAAAACCGACGAAACAGCCACCCAGCAAATCGAAGCACAGGTTGAACAATTGCGTATCGCAATGATTAATGCAGATGCGAAAAAACTCAAAGAGCTTACCGCATCTGAACTTAATTACGGCCACTCGGGCGGGCACGTTGAAAATCAAGCAGAATTTATAGAAAAAATTGTCAGTGGAAAATCAGATTTTGTCACCATTGAATTGCAAAACCAAACCATTCAAATTGTGAAAGATATTGCCATAGTACGGCACACATTGGTTGCAACCACGAACGATAGCGGCAAACCTGGGGAAGTAAATATTGGTATCATGTTAATCTGGCAAAAACAACATGGTGTTTGGAAGTTGCTTGCACGGCAAGCGTTTAAAGGTCATTAATTTTTGAGTTCAGGTGTTTTATGAAACTTTATGGTAGCTACACATCGCCATTTGTGCGTCACTGCCGAATCGCTTTATTGGAAACAAATTGCGCTTGCGATTTTATTGAAACAGATCAAGTAAGCAGCGCAATACAATCCCCCACCAAACGAGTTCCTTTCCTGGAAGATGGTGATATTTTTTTAACAGACTCAACGTCAATCCTGAAACACCTGCGCGAGAAAGCTGGCCAACCCTATTTGGCCAACACAATCGAACTCAATCAATTCTGCATGATCAATGCAGCGCTGGACTCAACAACAAATTTATTTTTCCTTGAGCGCGATGGAGTGGATTTGGCTGCCTATGAATATACTCGTCGCCAGGCGGCACGGATTGAATCAAGCCTTGCAGAATTAAACCAATTGAATTTGCCGACACATGCATCTTATAACGATGTACATTTACGCTTAGCCTGTTACCTGGCCTGGGGATTATTTCGTAAACGCATCAACATAGATTCCCATGAAAACTTGCAAATATTTTTAACCGGTATCAATCAATATCAACCTTTTGCAGAAACCGCACCACCAGCCTGAGCCAGATAAAAATAAACCCGCTTATTAGCTAATGCCAGTCAGTTGAGCTGATTGGCATTTTTGTTTTGGATCGTGCTGCTTTTTTTGAACGGATTACAGCGAGCTTTTTATTGGGAGTTGTGTATGCAGATCCGTAGGATGGGTGGAGTACAACGATACCCATCCTACATTCTACTTCGTGCTCAGTTTGCAGGCCTTTTTCTATGGGGCAGTTAGATAGCAATACTGCTTAACTGACTGGTATTACGCTTATTAGCGGGTTTATTTTTTGCAGGAATTATCAGGAACCATAAATAATTTTTGGTCGCCGCAACTGTTTAATCCCCAGCCAAAATGCCAATATTGTCATTATTATCCCAACCAACCAAAATTTCCAGAATGCAAATGCAGCGATTGTTCCACCCAAAAGAATTTCCTTAATGACCACCGCCTGGCCAAGTACCGGCACCCATAACCACCAGTCATAAAACACACCAGGATTAAACATGGTATAAAAATTTAGCAACATGGGGACAAATACCAAACCCGCAATTAGCGACTGCGCATCCTTAAAAGATTTGGCAAAAATAGACAAGCTTAACTGCAACGCAACCGCAAAAAATACGATAGGAATAAGAACCCAAAAAACATTGATCAAATCAATGTAATTAATATCCACACGTAAGCCCAATTGATTAAAAGGTAAAAAACGAAACGCTACTGCCAGCAGCAACAGCTGCATAATCAAAATACACAAAGTGAGCGTTACCGATGTCAACCACTTACCCAAATACAACGAAAAAGTCGGCGCAGGTGTAATCAATAGCGATTCCAGCGAACGTCGCTCCCGCTCGCCGGCTGTCATATCCGCCGAAAAACCGACACTTCCAATAAATGCAGCCATTAGCAACGTTAAGGGAACACTTGCCAGTAAATACACACTCATCTTCTGTTCGTCAGCAATATTATCTTCACGTAATGTCACTGGATTACCAACATCCGGTGCAATGCCGCGAGCCATTAAATTAATAGCACCCACACGTGAATTCCAGACATAAAATTGCGAACGCACAAAACCAATGCTGGATGACAGTTTTTGATTTGCTCCGTCGTAAACCAGCCATATTGGCGCGGACTCACCTTTGGCTCGCTTCTGTTTTGCCTCGTCAGGAATAATTAGCGCAAAATCAATTTTCTTTTCTTTTATTTGTTGGTAAGCATCCTTATCTATCGTTTTTATGACAGCGCCCTGTTCACGCAACCATGCAACCAGTTCAGGTAGGTTCTGCTCGCCCTCGACATACACTGGAATAGAATTTACACCCGCCACTTTTTTATCATTTGCCATATTGACCGCAAAGAAAACGACACCAACAAAAATGGCAACAAAATATAAGGGCGGCAAAAATGCCATGCGCAATGTTCGCTTATCACGCAAGGCATCACGTAACTCTTTACGATAAACAGCCATGGCAAACCTGAACGTATTTTTATTAAACATGGGATTCACCGTCCACCAACTGCGATAATTTAATAAAAGCATCTTCCAATGAGTTTGTTTCAGATAGCTCCATAATATGGGCGACAGTTCCATCCGCCACAATTTGTCCACCGGCAATAATTAATATGCGGTCACACAAACCACCGACCTCATGCATCAAATGGCTTGAAAATAAAATACAACGCCCTTCGTCGCGCAACCTGAGCAACATATTGCGTACTGCTCGCGTTGTAATAACATCCAAACCATTCGTTGGCTCATCCAATAAAATATGCTGCGGACGATGGACAATCGCACGCGCCAAGGCTGTTTTCATCCTCTCCCCAAGAGAAAATCCATCTGCACGGCGCTCGGCAATATTCTCCATTTTCAATAACGAAATAAGTTCGCGTGAGCGTTCAGACAATTCAATTGAATCAAGACCTTGCAACTCACCAAAATAGTGAATATTTTCCCTGGCCGTTAAACGTTTATACAAACCCGTGTCATCGGGTAATACACCCAATCGATGGCGCGCAGCATCCGGATTTTTCTGTACATCAATATTGTCAATAAAAATATTGCCTGTCGTTGGAGCCTGCAGGCCGTAAATTAATCGTAATAAAGTAGATTTACCGGCACCATTTACTCCCAACAAACCGGTGATTTCGCCATCACGTATGTTTAATGAAATATTTTTTAAAGCTTCCAACACATCCGTTTTATTATTACCAAAACTTTTACTGACATGCTCAATACGAATCATGGTCTATTCCTTTTTCTCAATAATAGTTTGATCATTAGTATCCTTTATTGATGAAACAGGAAGATGAATGGCTAACGGCTGGATATTTTGCGCACATTGAGCATCCAAATCTTTCGTGTTGCCTTTGGCAATAAATGCAGCAATTAGTTGTGCAATACAACCCTCTTGCGAAATGATGTGATGTCCACCCGGCGCAATAATATGAATGGCATTCGTTAATTCTTTTTTCACAAGCTCTGCCCAACGCGGAGGTGTGACTGGATCAACAGCGCCAGACAACATAAGTACGGGCAAGTCGCTTTTTATCGGTTTCCAATAATCAGGTGGCAATTGCGCGTGTGGCCATTGTGAACAAACCTCTGTATATTTTTGCACTGACAATGAATTTAAAAAAACATTGGACTCAGCCGCATTCTTATCTTTATATAAAGGGTAATCTTCGTTACAAACAACCGAATAATGCATGCCATAACTGATACCCGCCATATCACTTTTTGCCCTTGCCAAATAAATCAGGGATGCAAAAAGCTCATAATTACCAGCTTCCGCCTCACTGATAACTCGCGGTAAAAGTGATGATAAATCACGGCTATAAAGTGCAAGACGAACAACACTGGAAAAATCCTGCGCGCTTAGGTTCACCGTAATTTTTTCTTGTGTGCGCGGATGAAGAATTTTTATCGCTTCTGGCTTAGCCAATAATTGTGTTGATACTTTTTGCGCTTTTAGAACAATATCACCATAAGAAGCAACACATGCTGGTGTTTGTGCACATTGCGTATTAATAGCCTGTAATGCAGCAAGCCCATCAGATTCCATTGACCAAGGTAGCGCTATGGCAACAGGTGCAACCCCATCCAGCACACTCACACGAGTATGCGCGGGATAACGGCGCATATACTCAAGCACAACTCGAGAACCATAAGAGCCGCCCCATAAATTAATTTTTTTATAACCTAAAGCTGCACGCACAGCATCCAAATCTGCAACCGCATAATTTGTTGTGTAATAGGCCGCGTGATCTTTTACTTTAGCAATACATTCCACCAACGCCTGCTTGGCAAAAGCTTCTTGTTGTGACTCCGATAATTGTTTACTGGCCTCTGTTTCAAATTCGCAATCCAGTGGATTGGATTTTCCAGTGCCGCGCTGGTCAACAAATACGATGTCACGATTTTTACGCACGTCATTAAAAATAGAATGTACTGATTCTGCAACGACAACTGCCGATTGCCCTGGGCCACCAGCAATAATAAATAATGGATCTTTTTCTGGCACAGGATTAACAGCAGGCAGCAATAAAACATTAAGAGAAATTTTTGCTCCATCCGGCTCTTGCGGATTCTCTGGAACATCATAATGTCCACATTGCGAATTTTGTTCAACCGGGGCCTTGCCTGTTTTGGAAAAATCAGGACAGCGACTCAACCAGCCCGCACTTTTTTCCTGGCTGAGTTGATGGATACGATCGCAACCAACGAGCCCGATTAACATAAAGGCACAACAGATAGCGGCATAACATGCACGCATATAAATCTCCATCTTGTTCGTTATTTTTAAACTTTTTATTTTCACTAACATTCGCTAATTATTCATATCACTTAACAATTTTTTTAATTCCTTAATAAGTACATCATCAGAGATTTCCAGCTGCCTGGCCGCTACAACCAAACTATCTAATTGCGGGCGCAAATGCGCCAAACGCGATTCTTTGGTTTTTGCCAGGGGATTTTCTGCAGCAACTTGCATGGGTTTACCACGTTGTCGCACCAGTAATCCTTCTATTTCGAGCATTGAATAAGCTTTGGAAATAGTCATAGGATTTACCGCATGTTCGACGGCCAACTCACGCACTGAAGGTAAATCATCACCAGCCTTTAGTTGGCCCCCGGCAATCATTCGACGCACCTGCTCAACCAGCTGGCGATAAATAGGAATTCCAGATTGCGGATTTAAAATAAACACTATTGGGCTCTCACCGATAAATTACCCACAAGAAAATTCTTTTTGGCATGACGTCGAGCCAACATAAGGAGCCCAATAAGAATTACCGCCATCAATGCATACCATTCAGTTTCAACACGAAGAAATATGAAGGCAAACATAATCGCCATTTTAATAAATACAAAAATCAGGAAAATGATTCTGGCACCGGGATAAATAAATTCCGCAAAATAATCAAGCACCATGATACATAATAAACTCAACAAAAATCCCATCACACCGTAACGAGCCAGTTCCGGATTTATTTGACACCAAATGACAAGCAACAAAGATGCAGGTATAAGTGCATACAATGCAAGCTTTAATAATAGATTTTCGGTGATATAAAATTGTTCCAACCGACTATTCCCACTTAAGAGCCATAACTTTGCTTGCGATTGAACCACTTTAATGCGTGGCTTACCGCCGCCCAGAAGAAGAAAAATCATCCATAAAGATAACTCGCGCATATTCCTCATGGCTACCACATAAAAAGTAGTAAAAAGTAAAGTAAAAATTGGCGAAAGGATAATTCGATTTAAATATCCGTCGCCTTCTCCCATTAATATGACGTGCTCTTTACAGTTTACTTTTGTTAATGCTTTTTTAAGGTTTTCCAGCTTTAGTCGCTCGACACAGTAGTCCACCACGTTCGAAAAATTGTCAAACTTGAATTGCCGCTGGAGTTTTCCACGCGAGAGCCAAAATGCAAAATATCCCCATAAGGACACACTGAAAATCAGCAATGCCGGTTTTACTCCTATCCAAAAAATAAGGAAGATGCAACCTATAGTTATCAAAGCTACCACTAGCAACGAAAAAAGCTGCAAGCAGTAAAACCAAAACATCCAAAAAAAACTTACGCTATAGAGTGCAAACATAAGGAATTTTGCATTTACCAGGTTATCGGCATTTTTAGGATCAAAGAAACAGAGCGAGAACAACAAACACAAAAAAGCACTATTAAGGAATAATTCTTTACGAATTCCCACCAGATGCAACTGTGAGTTCATTAACAGCTGACTTCCCCTGTACCCCATCGACATAACCACTACCAATTGAAGCAAGCCAGGAACAGACAAAACGGCAGCCATTTTAGGTACAGATATATTTGCCAAATAGAACAGCGCAGCCAAACACCACATGCATACCAAGCTTACAAAAACAACTCGTAGCCAAAAAGCACCAACCCAAAGTACTTTAGCGAGAGACAAACTGCGATAGATTAAATGATTTTTACGCATGATTAATATTTCCCTAAAAATCAGTCCGCAGCCATTGTTTTAAACTCCTATGCCTGATGGTTCTAAATGACACTACCATCGCAAGAGTAATTACTATCGCAATAAAATCCCTTACTTCAAAAACGAAAGCTTTTTCGTATTTAACAACCAAATACACAACAGGAGGCAAGAAAAGCACAAGACTTATAATCATTTTTGGGAAATTAATTTCACCTGGAAAGATCTTCTTAATCCCAAAAAAGTAGATGCTCGTATAAAAGTTCAATATCAACAACAAAGTAAAAATTACAGCACCAGAAAAGCAATATACAAAATAATTGAATCGGTTATTACATAACAAAAGTACAATAATGACGCCAACACTGATCAGCGCTATAGATACAATTCCACGCAGGCAATAACGCTCCAAAAACAGGAACAAATCTGTCCTGTTACCGTGGAATAGCAACCAACATTTTTTGACATTTATCAGCATCCTTTGGCTAAGGAAATCTGCTCCTGTAATGACAAATGAGTAGGCTAAAGCAATCAAAACAGCAACAAATATACTTTCGGTAAAGTGCCCATCTTTTAAAGCGCCCGTTGCAAACACTGAAAACAGTGACGCCATCAGGAAAATCAATACAAATCTCTTAAGCAATCCAATCAAACCATCGCCATATCCCAATAACAAAGAACCTATGGGGCTAATCACACGATTTGATGATAGGAAAAACCATTTCTCATAGGGTATTTCTTGAAGCTTCCTCGGATCAGATTCAATAAGAACTGATTTATGGCTTATTCGCTTGGGATGGAATGCAATCCACCAACGATAAAATGCAACCCATAAGAAGACGCTTGCCAGGACGATAACTACCGGATGTAACATCCCAAGATATGATGTATAAAATTTGGCTTGTGATGCAGCAATAAAGGGAGTGAGTCCAATAAATATAAAATTCTTATTTGCCAAATAAAGGGATAACCAAAAATAAAGAACTCCCCCTAAAAATATATCTCCCATAAACCTTAGTAAAAATTTTGTATCGCCCATATCACAAAGAATTGGGATAACCACTGAAAAGAACATACAAAATCCACAAACAATCACAAATAACTTTTCGCGGATACCAGGCATAAGACAAATTTGTTTGTTTGCTAATATGGATAACATACCCATAGGAAAGCTTATTACACCAACAAACAAGAAAAGAAATAATGCCAAGAAAACCACAGGTTCACTTATGAGTTTAAAAATAGGGAAAACCAATCCGAGAATGCCAGGCACAACAGCAAGAAAAGAAAAAATAACCAAGAGGCAACCAAAAACTTTGAAGTTGAAAAATAAAACCCTTATGAGCTGCCAATATTGACTGGCAATCGAAATGAAATTTACACCTTCATAATATTGTTTATGTTGGGCAATCACGTATTCATCTCCAGGAAAATATCTTCCAGCGATAAGTACTCAACTTGAACATTGGCATTGAACTTCCTGGCAATAATATCTTGCTGCTCTGGCGCCCAGTTTTTTAATGTCACCCAGGCTTGCTGGCCCTGCACGCGCTGTTTTATTACATCGTTTAAACCGAGGTTTGCAGGAAGATTCTCAGCTGCATTAATAGTAATGCGTGCAATAGATTCCTTAAGTTCATCCAAACCACCTTGATAGCTCAACTCACCGTTTTGCAACATCCACACCTGGTTGGCGACGCGCTCCATGTCAGACACTATGTGCGATGAAAAAATAATCGCACGATTTTCGTCAGCGGCTATATCAACCAATTGCTGCAAAAATTGACGGCGTGCCACAGGATCGAGACTTGCTACCGGTTCATCCAAAATCAATAATTCCGGCTCATGGGCTATCGCCAGTAGAATAGATAATTTTTGACGCTGCCCCACTGACATTTTACGCGCAGCTATATCCATTGGAATCAACCATTCAGCAACCAAACGATCAACCAGTTCCTGATTCCAGTTTTTGCGAAACGCTTTAAACAACTCCAGATGTTCACGACCGTTAAACCCAATCAGCAATTCATCTTGCTGGGGAACAAACCCGATACGCTGTTTTATATCACCGTTAAGTTCCGTTGCATTTTCCCCCCAAATTTTAACGCTACCAAACGAGGGAAAAATAAAACCGAGCAAAGTTTCCAGCAAAGTAGTTTTACCTGCGCCATTTTTACCCAGTAGCGCAACAACATCCCCCGCTTTAACTTGTGCGGTGATACTTTTGATAATAGTGACCTGATCAATTTTTCGTTGGATATTTTTCATATCGAGAACTGAAGAATTCATAATTATTTTCCTGTCGTTTGTCTTATTTTTCCAATTGATAAGGTTTTATTTTGTAACCCGCTTTTTTCAGTTGTGCTAACAAACCATCATCACCGGATAGATGCAAACTACCTACCATAACCATTTCGGTTTCCGGTGTTTTTAGCATGGCCTCTATTGTCGGAAGCCACTTCTGGTTTCGTTCAACAATTAAAGACTGATAAACCGCAGGTGTTTCTTTACGCATTTTTTCGCTAAACATTTTATCGAGGCCAGACAAATCACCTTGCTTCCAGCTGTTAATCATTTTTTCCAAATCCGCTGGCATATTCGTAACATCTTCCAAGGTGCTTGCGATAATTTTATTGGGTTCTTCCTGTCCGAATTTCTTCATATATAAAAGAACATCATCCAGCGACTCCAGTTCACCGATGATTTTATTATCGGCACGTGCGGCCTTATCATAATAAGCATCCGCACCTTCACCGACACCTAACTTTTTACTTTCATTCAGCGTAATTAAGATGCTCACCATGGCAGGATTAAACATCATTGTCTGGCTAAGGGGATATTGGCTTTTTTCGGCGTAGGCTTGTAGTGCGCTCCAATTTTCTGGACTTAAAATATCTTTCAAAGTTGTATTGTTCGGCAGAATCATGGCTTGCGCGAAACGCTGGCCAAACTCCGGTGACTTGGCCTTTTCCATATCGGTTTCAAAATAAATTTTTTGCGATTGCTGGTAAGCGCCATCAAATTCTGCAGGTGGAGGGAAATCCTGGCTGCGCAATAAATGTATTGTTCCCGCCAAATACAGCTTGCTCTTGCCTTTACTGACTTCATATACGGTAGATATTGCAAACAGACTTTTACTAAAGACCAGTCCGGTAAAAAAAACCAATATGCGAAATGCCTTACTCATATGAATTCCCTAACGATGAAAAAGATATTAAATCTAATTAACTCACACACAACCGTATGTGTATTATTACACTAATACACAATAATAATTTTTGCAATTTTTTTATGCGTAATAATTCAAAGCTGATCTGTACACTTAAATTAGGCTAGACTCACCAATATCATTGAACCAAGCTCAAGTATCACGTACACAGGATTGAAAGAATCATGCAACACAACACCTTACTCTTATGGTTTACTGGCTTATCAGGTGCGGGGAAGTCCACCCTATCGCAATCTGTTAATGAAGAGTTGCGCAAATCGGGAATTCATACAACTTTGCTTGACGGTGACATTTTACGCCAGGGCTTGTGTAATGATTTAGGGTTTGCACAAGCAGATCGCACTGAAAATATCCGTCGTGCCGGTGAGGTTTCAAAATTATTTGTAGATGCCGGTATAATGACGTTGGCAGCTTTTATGTCACCTATGGAAAAAGATCGCACTTTTGTCAGGAACCTTGTAGGTGCAGACAGGTTTATCGAAATATATTGCAAATGCCCATTTGAAGTTTGTGAATCCAGAGATGTAAAAGGCCTCTATCAAAAAGCAAGGAAGGGTAAACTCATTAATTTTGTTGGCCTTGATGAGCCCTATCAGGAACCGATTAGTCCTGAACTGAAGATCGATACCAGTGAATTGAGTATTGATGAATCAACGTCAATAATACTGGCATTTCTACATACAAAAATAAATTCCCTTAAAAGAAACAATTAATTATCGGAAACAATGGATGCATCCAAAAATTTGGCGCTCCAATGTAATTTTTGATAAATACCATTAACAAGAGATGGTGAATTATCGCTTGGAATAAATCCTAGTTTTAAATACCAATTGCGCGCAGGATTATTAATATCAACATGTAACGAAAAAGTTCCCTTTTTTTCCACTACCAGATCCATCAACTCGCGTATCAACTGGCCACCAGTGCCTTGGCCTTGATATTCTGGCAGGAGACTTATATCAATCAGCCGCAGGTTATTTTTTTCCCATCCATAATATAAGCGCCCAATTGAAAGCCTATCCAGCTCAATAATTTTAAACTTGGCCTTAGGGAATTGCTGTTGGTAATAATTATGTTGCAATTGAAATTGAGAATACAAAAAGAACTTTTTTTGATCTGCTGACCAGCTTGTCAAATTCATTTCTGCGGCGCGGGTACACGCATAGAGTTCAGATAAAAAAGCCATGTCATCAGAGTTTATCGCACGCAGCCGTGAAAGACTTATTGGATTATCCATCATAGTTTCCGTTATTTTTTTGCACAGTAATTAAATAGAAATCAGATGCCATTACCATAATCATAAAATCACATTATATGTCACTCATCGACTCGCCTTAAAAGCGATCATTTTTAATTTCAAAAAAAGTAGCAGAACAATTTCCTTTCCTGATAGTTGTTCTACTACACTCCAGAACTGCGCCCACTAAACAGTTAATAAATGAGCTTTGATGAATGAAGCGCCAATGAAATATTGCGTAATAACTACTTTAAGCGTACTAGGATTAAGATTTGCTTTATAGGGGAATTTTTCCATTTCCAGCAAGATTCTCCCGCCTCTAATTTACCCCATAACTCAGAATAATTTTGATCAATGGGTAAATCAGCCCAGCAAGCTGGGTTTTAATCCCGGTCTAGACCGGACAATATATTTGCAACAGGAGATTTGTAATGAGTGATCCATTTATTGGCGAAATTCGCATGGTAGGTTTTAATTACGCGCCACGTGGCTGGGCGTTGTGTAATGGACAAACATTGGCCATTGCCCAAAACAATGCTTTGTTTGCCCTGCTCGGGACAACCTACGGTGGCAATGGAACAACTAATTTTCAATTACCGAATTACAACAGCCGCAGCCCGGTGGGTATGGGACAAGGCTTAGGTTTATCGCCGATTACCCAAGGGGAAGCAGCGGGGACTGAGAATGTCACATTGACTCAGCTTCAAATGCCAATTCATACCCACGCTGCTACAGCGACGGCAACCGCGACTAGCACAGGCACTTTACAAGTTGGCAGCGTCAACTCAAATCCAGTAGCTGTACCTTCGGCAACCAATAATGTCCTAGCGGCATCAGGTAGTGGTCCAGGCAGTGCTACCATCTGGTCAGATCAGCTATCTACTCCTGTAACACTTGCAAACCCTGAAACAATAACGACAACCGTGGGTGTTAATGTCGCAGTTCAGCAAGCAGGAGGTAGCCAACCAATACCTATACGTAACCCTTATCTTGGCACCAATTTCATTATTGCACTTGAAGGGATTTACCCTTCTCGAAATTAATGTAAACAAGGATACACATAACATCATCCTTGCCTTGGCAATACGCCAAAGGCAAGGATGGTTTTTTCAAGATGCAGGCCTGAACAAATTCGCTGATTTTAAAAGTCGCTGCTAAGCTGAAACAATTCGAGACTTAATAACGAAGACTATCGAACCAGGAATGACCAATCTCACTTTTTTGGTCAACACATACTAAAAATACAATGTGAGCTGCCAACTTGCCTAACCACCAAAAATTTCATTTTATTTCAGGCTTACCGCGCTCTGGCTCAACTTTATTAGCAGCGCTCCTTAAACAAAACCCGCGTTTTCATGCCGGTATGACCAGCCCTGTTGGCGTATTGTGCGCCGGAATGCTGAATCAATTTAGTGCTGGCAGTGAATTTGGCTCGGTCATTGATCAACCGTTACGCCAACGTTTGCTACGCGGGATTTTTGAAAACTATTACGAAGGCCAATCCAATAAAGAAGTGATTTTCGATACCAATCGGATGTGGTGTGCGCGTATGCCTGTCATCGCCGATTTATTTCCCGAGGCAAAAGTTATCGCTTGCGTACGTAATGTTGCCTGGGTCATGGATAGTATTGAGCGTCTCTATCGCGCCAATCCTTACGAAAATACCAAATTGTTCTACGACGATAACGAACGTAATACCGTTTACAGTCGTGTAGATACCTTAGCCCAACGCAATCGCCTCGTCGGTTATGCGTGGTCAGGACTAAAAGAAGCCTACTACGGCGAACATGCAAAATCCCTCTTGTTAGTCGACTACGATTTATTAGTGCAAGCGCCCGAAAAATGTTTGCGCCTGATCTATGATTTTATCGGTGAACCCTGGTTTGAGCATGATTTCAACAATATCCATTACGACGCTCCTGAATTTGATCAAGCCCTTGGCCTATCAGGCCTGCACAAAGTGAGATCAAAAATAGAAGTCACTGCACGGCAAACCCTGCTACCTCCCGATTTATTTGAACAATATTCTGCATTGTCTTTTTGGCGAAACAACGACAGCGCCGCAAGCATGATCCGCGCAAAAAGTCAGAGTGACAATGTTGCAGAGCGCTATAGCACCACCGCCTAAATTTAATAAGGCCGTAAATACACGGAGATAATGATGACAAACATGATGATTGAATGGTTCAAGAAGAGACAACGCGCAAATGTGCCAACCAGTCCAACCACGCTGGTGCGCCCTAAAACTTCGGCAGCTCTAATGATTCCCCTTGAACCCCGCATCATGTTTGACGGTGCCGCGGTGGCCACAGCTGCCGATACTGCCCATACCGTCATTGATAATCATGCTCCCGACGTTGCAAAACCTGCTGAAGTCGCCAAAGCCGCAGAGCTTCCGCCACCCGTTGCGATTGCCCCACCGGCGGCAACCCAAGTGAGCGAAAGCCATAACGTCTTGTTTGTCGACAGCCGTGTTGCCGATAGTGAACAACTCCTGACTGATGTAGCCAAGGGCACAGAAATTGTTTATCTGGATCGCAACTCTGATGGTTTGGCGCAGATAGCAGCCTACCTTGACGCACACGCCAATGCAGATTCAATCCAGATCATTGCCCACGGTAATACCGGTGATTTATGGCTGGGAAATACCTATTTATCATCGGACAATATTGCCAGCCACGCCGATGAACTCGCGGCTATAGGTAAAGACATCAAAAGCGGTGGCGACATATTGATTTATGCATGTAACACGGCGGCTGGTGATCAGGGTTTGTCGTTTATCGATTCAATTGCCAACCTCACTGGCCGCGATGTAGCTGCGTCCAGCAACCGCACAGGTGCCAATACCGATTGGGATCTTGAAATCGCAACTGGCACTATTGAAACCACATCAGTTCTGGCCGCAACCTCTGAAGCAACGTATAACCATGATCTATCCCTGCTCACTGTAACCAGTAATGCTGATTCAGGAGCCACTACTTTGCGTGGCTTGATCAGTAGCGCAACAGCAGGCGACACCATTACCTTCAATGCCGGCATGACCATCACCCTGAGCAGCGGTCAATTGGTGATTAACAAAAACTTGACCATCGACGGTGATCTTGACAACGATGGCAGCGCTGACGTGACATTGAATGCAAATTACAAGAGTCGCGTTCTTCAGGTACAAGCCGGCAACACTGTAACGCTGGACGGCCTGATTCTTACCCATGGCCTGGTTGCGGGCAATGGTGGTGATGCAGGAAGTGGACTGGCCGCGCCCAATGCGTTCGGTGGAGGCATATGGAATGCGGGTACGCTCACTATATTAAATACCTCGGTTACTGCAAATGCCGCTGCCGGGGGCGGGGGCGGGGGCGGTAATTTCGCCTACGACGGTGGTGGCGGTGGTGGTGGTGGTGCACTTGGAAATGGCATTGGCGGCACTGGTGGCGAATCGGGAGTTTCTAATAATCTTGGTGTCGCCGGTAGCACTAATCAGGGCGGCCGTGGTGGCGCAGATGCGAGCTTCCCAGGTATGGGCGGCCAAGGTGGTAATTCAACGGGAGGCGCCGGCGGTAGTTATTTAGGTTATTCGCCTGGCGGGGCTGGCGGAACTGCAAACAATGGCAGCATTAGTATTGGCGGTGGCGGCGGCGGATTGGGTACAGACGCTACTGGTGGCGCCGGCGGCTCGGCAGCTGGAGGTATTTATAACGCCGTCGGCGGTACAATCAACGTAATTGGCACATCAATTATTAGCAACAACCTGGGAGCTGGCGGTGGTGGCGGTGGCGGTGGCGCCGGTGGATCACTCGGTAATCAGAACGGCGGAGCGGGCGGGCGTGGTGTTGGAGCTGTATGGAACAAAGGCACTTTCAACATTACTGCTACTAACAACTCAGCCATGACCGGAAATGCTGCCGGTAGTGGCGACGGGGGACAAGAGTTAGGTACCGGCTCTCCTGGTAATAGCCCTGTAGCCGTTGTTGGCATCTATAATGATGGCGGCTCACTTAATACCAGCTATAACCCCAACGCCGCCCCAGTAGCCACCACCAGCGGCGGCACTACGGCTTTCACCGAAGGGAACAACGTCACCAGCACACCGGTCGTTATTGATAGCGGTATTACCATTACCGACAGCGACAACAGCACCCTTGCCAGCGGTACAGTATCGATTACTGGCGGCTTCCAGAATGGTCAGGATGTACTCGCATTTACTAACAACCCAGCCACCATGGGCAATATTAGCGGCACCTACACCGCCGGCACTGGCATATTGAGCCTCTCCTCGGCTGGCGCCACGGCTACCCTGGCGCAGTGGCAGGCCGCCATGCGTTCAGTCACCTACACCAATAGCTCGGACTCTCCCAACACCAGCAACCGCACCCTCAGTTTTGTCGTCAACGACGGCACATCGAACAGTACCGCAGGCACCAAGACCGTCAGTGTGACCAGTGTCAATGACACCCCCATCGCCACGGCTTCGGGCGGTACCACAGCCTTCACCGAAGGTAACAATGTCACCAGCACTCCCGTGGTGATCGATAGCAGTATTACCGTCACCGATCTTGATAGCACGACATTGTCTACTGCAACTGTTTCTATCACCGGCAACTTCCAAACGGGTGAAGACGTTCTGGCCTTTACTAATAACCCGGCAACTATGGGTAATATCACTGGCAGCTATACCGCTGGCACAGGCATATTGTCCTTAAGTTCAGCCGGTGCGACAGCAACCTTGGCACAATGGCAGGCGGCACTGCGCTCGGTCACTTACACCAACAGCTCTGATTCGCCCAACACCAGCAACCGCACGATCAGTTTTGCGGTTAACGATGGATCTACCACCAGCACGACAACGACCACAACAATCAGCGTAGCATCTACCAACGACACACCTGTCAGTACAACGTCGGGCGGGAATACAGCTTTCACCGAAGGCAATAACACAACCAGCACACCGGTAGCCGTTGATAGCGGTTTCACCGTGACCGATGGCGACAACAGCACACTGGCAAGCGCCACCGTAGCCATCACCGGCAACCTGCATACCAGTGAGGATTCGTTGGCGTTTACCAACAACCCGGCGACTATGGGCAACATCACCGGCAGCTATACCGCCGGCACCGGCGTACTGAGTTTGTCGTCAGCCGGCGCAACAGCCACGCTGGCACAATGGCAAGCCGCGCTGCGTTCCATCACGTACAGCAACAGTTCCGAGACGCCCAACACCAGCAACCGCACCATCAGTTTCACCACCAACGACGGTACAGCCGATGGCAATACATCGACCAAAATCGTCACAGTTGCCAGCGTTAACGATTCACCAATTGCAACGGCTTCGGGTGGTACAACTGCATTTACCGAAGGTGCGAATGTCACCAGTACGCCGGTCGTCATCGACAGCGGTATCACGCTCAGCGACGTAGATAGCACCACCTTTGCTACCGGCAGCGTGTCTATTACCGGCAACTTCCAGAGTGGGGAGGATGTACTGGCGTTTACCAATAACCCGGCGACTATGGGCAACATCACCGGCAGCTATACCGCCGGCACTGGCGTACTGAGTTTGTCGTCAGCCGGCGCAACAGCCACGCTGGCACAATGGCAGGCGGCATTGCGCTCTGTTACCTACACGAATAGTTCGGATTCTCCGAATACCAGCAACCGCACTATCAGTTTTGTCGTAAATGATGGCAACAGCAATAGCACCGCTAGTACCAAGACAATCAGCGTTGCTTCGGTTAACGATGTACCAGTCGACACAGCTTCAGGTGGCAACACCACGTTCGTGCAAGGTAATAATGTCACCAGTACTCCGGTGGCGATCGACAGCGGATTCACCGTTTCTGACCCAGACAACTCGACGCTGGCCAGCGCGACCGTGGCTGTCACTGGTAATTTCCAATCTGGTGAGGATGTACTGGATTTCACCAACAATCCCGCCACCATGGGTAATATCTCGGCTTCTTACAATGCAGGTACCGGTGTGCTGACACTGAGTTCGGCTGGCGCCACTGCAACGACCGCGCAATGGCAGGCGGCGTTACGCTCGGTCACCTATACCGATACTGCAATTACGGTTAACACGAGTACCCGAACCATCAGTTTCACCACTAACGATGGTACTGCCGATGGCAATACGACCACTAAATCGGTAACAGTAACCGCGACTGACCAATCACCCATCGGCACCGCATCCGGCGGCACCACTGCGTTTACCGAGGGGGCTAACGTGACGAGCACGCCAGTGGTAATCGATAGTGGTTTAACCCTGTCTGATACCGATAACACCACACTCGCCAGCGCCACCGTCAGCATCACCGGCAACTTCCACACGAGTGAAGATGTACTGACCTTTACCAATAACCCGGCGACTATGGGCAACATCACCGGCAGCTATACCGCCGGCACCGGCGTACTGAGTTTGTCGTCAGCCGGCGCAACAGCCACGCTGGCACAATGGCAGGCGGCATTGCGCTCTGTTACCTACACCAACAGTTCAGATTCACCCAATACCAGTAACCGTACCATCAGTTTTGTCATCAACGATGGCAATTCTGACAGCAATCCAACGACAAAAACGGTGAGTGTAGCATCGGTAAACGATACGCCTGTCAGCACAACTTCTGGCGGCAATACTGCCTTCACCGAAGGTAATAACACCACCAGCACACCGGTAGTCATCGACAGTGGTTTCACCGTTTCCGACCCGGACAACACAACACTGGCATCAAGCACAGTCGCTATCACGGGCAACTTCCACAATGGCGAAGATGTGTTGGCATTTACCAATAACCCAGCCACCATGGGCAATATCAGTGGTAGCTACAACAGTTCTACAGGTGTGCTGAGTTTAAGCTCGGCTGGCGCGACAGCGACCAAAGCTCAATGGCAAGCTGCGCTGCAATCAGTCACTTACACCAACACATCTGATACGCCTGATACCAGTAATCGCACCATTAGCTTTACCACCAACGATGGCACGGCTGATGGCAATACTGCGACCAAAACCGTCACCGTATCCGCTGTTAATGACACTCCTTTTGTAACTGCCAGTGGTGGGACTACCGCCGCCACCGAAAATATTGCTATCGCCGTGGACACAGGTATCACTCTTAGCGATGTCGATAGCACCACACTCGCCAGTGCAACGGTTTCCATCACCGGAAATCTCCATACCAGCGAAGACGTGCTCACGTTCACTAACAACCCGGCCACCATGGGAAATATCAGTGGCAGCTACAATAGCGGCACTGGCGTGATGACACTGGCATCATCTGGGGCAACAGCGACCTTGGCACAATGGCAGGCTGCCTTGCGCTCGGTGACTTATAACAACACATCCGATACACCCAATACTGGCAACCGCACGATCAGTTTTGTAGTGAATGATGGCGCTACCGATAGCACTGCGACCACCAAAACAGTCAGTGTGACCGCAGTAAATGATGCGCCGGTTAACAGCGGTCCAGCGACCCAAACGTTTTCACAAGACACTAACCTCATTTTCAATACCGCAAATGGTAACTTGATCAGCGTCAGTGATGCGGATTCAGCTGGTGGTGTAGAACGTGTAACCCTGACAGCTACTCACGGCCTAATTACCCTTTCTGGCACTAGCGGCTTGAGCTTTCTGGTAGGCTCCGGGACAAGCGATGCGACGGTGACATTCGAAGGTACTCTTAGCGATATCAACAACGCGCTGAATGGACTGACTTTTGCACCAACCAGCGGCTACAACGGCAGTGCAAGCCTGCAAATTGTGAGCAACGACCTTGGTCTTACAGGAACTGGCGGAGCCAAAACAGATACTGACACCATCAACCTGACCATCTCGCCCCTCAATCCCAATGTGACCAACGTATCCAGCAGCACCGTTAATGGCAGCTATAAAGTGGGTGACACCATTAGCCTAACGGTCGCTCTTGATCAGGTAGTTAATGTAGACACCACCGGTGGCACGCCAACATTGCTATTAGAGACAGGCACGGTTGATCGCAACGCAACTTATGTATCTGGCTCGGGCACTAACACACTAACGTTTAGCTACACCGTCCAAGCCGGAGATAACAGTAGCGATCTGGATTACCAATCCACCGCTGCGTTTGTACTCAATGGCGCAACAATCAAAAATGTCACCAATGATGATGCGATCCTGACTTTACCCTCGCTTGCAGGTGTCAACTCAATTGCTGGTCAAAAAGCGATTGTTATCGATGGCGTTGCGCCCACCGTAAGCTCGGTAAGCGTGCCCGGCAACGCAACCTATGTTGCCGGCCAGAACCTCGACTTTACAGTGAACTTGTCAGAAAACGTGGTAGTTGATACCACCGGAGGCACACCGCGCATCGCTATTACTCTTGATACGGGGGGAACGGTTTACGCGAGTTATTTGTCAGGTTCAGGGACATCTTCGCTGGTATTCCGTACCACTGTGACTACAGGCCAAATGGACATCAATGGCTTGAATATCGCAAACAACCTTGATCTCAATGGCGGCACCCTTCGCGATAATGCAGGTAACAATGCCAACACAACACTCAATAACATTGCATCCTCCAGCGGGGTTTACATAGACGCAATTGCACCCACAGTAACCAGTGTTGATGCACCTCTGGATGGCAGCTACAACTCGCTTTTAAACTTTAGAGTACACACCAGTGAAGATGTAGTAGTTGATACCACTGGCGGTACTCCATGTATTGCACTCGATATCGGTGGAAGTACAGTCTATGCAAATTATATTGGTTACGGGGTTACCAGCTCTGAATTGATATTTCAGTACTCAGTACAACCGGGTGACAATGATCTGGATGGCATAACAGTAGGAAGCCTAAGTACCAACGGCGGAACCCTGCGCGATGCAGCAGGCAATAACATGACGCTTACATTAAACGGTGTAGGCAGTACCGCAAATGTCCTGGTCGATACCACAGCACCCACCGTCACCAGTATCGTGCGTAGCGACACAAACCCAAATAACTCCAATGTTGTGAGCTACCTGGTCACCTTTAGTGAAGCGCTAAATGGCGGTGTGGATGCAAGCGATTTCAATCTGAGCCTGACAGGTACCACTACCGGCAGCGTGGTCAGTGTCAGCCAAGTCAATGATCACTCTGTTGAAGTGTCGGTAGGAAATATAACAGGTACGGGCTCGATTGGCCTGAACCTCAATACCAGTGGCACGGGCATCATTGATAAGGCTGGCAATCTTATTAGCGGCGGTTTAACCGGTCAGGTTTATAGCATTGATCGCGATGCACCCACAGCAAACATTCTGGTTGCAGATGCCACGCTGAAAATCGGTGAAACCTCGCAAGTAACCATCACCTTTAACGAAGCGGTAACAGGGTTTACAAATTCTAACCTTAGCGCTGCCAACGGTACCTTAAGTACAGTTACTTCCAACGATGGAGGAATTACCTGGACTACAACCTTTACGCCAAATGCAGATGTTAGCGACACCACCAACCTTATAACCTTAAACCATTTCCTCATTCAGGATGCTTTAGGAAACACCGGTGTCGGCACTACTGATTCCAACAACTACGCCATAGACACCCTACGCCCTACCGCAACTATTTTGGTAGCAGATACATCGCTCGCGATTGGCGAAACCAGCGCAGTAACAATCACTTTTAGTGAAGCAGTCACCGGCTTCACCAATGCCGATTTGACTATCGCTAACGGAACACTGAGCACCGTGAGTTCGTCTGACGGCGGAATCACCTGGACAGCGACTTTCACACCCACAACGTCCATTACCGATACGACCAATGTCATCACATTGGATAATACCGGTGTGCAAGATGCAGCAGGTAATACCGGCACAGGTTCCACCGATTCCAACAACTATGCTATTGATACCTTGCGCCCAACCGCTTCCATTGTGGTAGCCGATACCGCCCTTGCTGCGGGTGAAACATCGCTCGTTACCATTACCTTCAACGAAGCGGTGACCGGCTTCACCAATGCCGATTTGACTATCGCTAACGGAACACTGAGCGCCGTAAGTTCGTCTGACGGTGGAATCACCTGGACAGCGACTTTCACACCCACAACATCCATTACCGATACTACCAATGTCATCACATTGGATAATACCGGTGTTCAGGATGCAGCTGGCAACACAGGAACCGGCACAACCGACTCCAATAATTACGCAATCGATACTGTCCGCCCCACCGCCATTATTGTGGTGGCTGATACGGCTCTCGCAGCCGGTGAGACCTCTTTGGTCACCATCACCTTTAGCGAAGCAGTCAGCAATTTCAACAATGGGGATTTGAGTGTTTCTAACGGCAGTTTGAGCAACGTCAGCTCAAGCGATGGCGGCATCACCTGGACAGCTACTCTAACCCCGAATGCTAACGTAACCGATACAACCAACCTCATTACCCTCGCCAATACTGGCGTGACAGATGCGGCGGGCAATACCGGCACAGGTTCCACCGATTCCAACAACTACGCGATTGATACTTTGCGCCCAAGCGCCATTATCGTGGTGGCAGATAACGCATTAGCTGTGGGCGAAACGTCGTTAGTAACCATCACTTTCAACGAAGCTGTCACGGGCTTGACCAATGCGGATTTGACTATCGCCAACGGCACCTTGAGCCCGGTCAGTTCAGTCGATGGCGGCATCACCTGGACGGCAACCTTCACTCCAACCGCTGCCATCAACGACACCACCAACGTGATTAGTCTCGATGAAAGCGGTGTGCAGGATGCCGCTGGCAATACCGGTTCAGGCATCAGTACCTCTAACAACTATGTCATTGATACTGTGCGACCAACCGCCAGTATTGTGGTTGGCGACAACAGCTTGATTGCGGGTGAAACATCACCTGTTACCATTACCTTCAGCGAGGCAGTGACCGGTTTTACCAATGCGGATTTGACTATCGCCAACGGCACCTTGAGTGCAGTGAGTTCAGCGGATGGTGGCATCACCTGGACAGCAACCTTTACTCCCACGGCAAATCTCGTCTCCACTGCCAATGTCATCACGCTCGCTAATACGGGAGTGCAGGATCTGGCAGGGAATACAGGTACAGGAACAACTGATTCCAACAATTACCAAATCGATACCATAGTACCGACCGTTAGCAGCGTGAATGTTCCCGTGGGCATCACCTACAACGCTGGCGATGTATTGACCTTCACCGTCAATACGTCAGAAGCGGTACTGGTCAATACTGCTGGTGGCAAACCGCAAATTGCGCTGGATATCGGCGGTACTACGGTTTACGCCACCTACATCGGCGGCTCAAATACCACGACACTGGTGTTCCAATACACCGTCAAAGCAGGCGATAACGATGCCAACGGCATCACTGTGGTTGGCCTTGCAGCGAATAACGGAACCTTGCGCGATGCGGCAGGCAACAACCTGAATCTTGCACTCAACAATATCGGCAGTACTGCTGCGCTGAATGTGGATACGGTTGCACCAACCTTTACCAGCCAGGTTCAAGGTACGCCAAATTCCTACGATCAGAACATCAATTTCCTCGTTAACTTCAGCGAAGCCGTTGAGAACGTGGATATTGCAGATTTCACTTTGGTCACCACCGACCACGCGACCGCAACCTTGGGTAGCCTCACGCAAGTCGATAACCACAGCTGGCTCATATCCGTTAAAGACATTAAAGGTAACGGCACTGTAAGGATTGATCTCAATGCCGCTAACGACATCACCGACAGCGCGGGCAATGCCTTAACCGGTAGCCTAACCGGTGGTGGGGGATTCTCAGCCTTGCCATCGCCCGTGCTACCTATTCCGAATGCTCCACAACCTTTAGTAAGCACACCGGTTGATGCACCCACACCCACTCATGCGGTAGCACCTTTGATCGTACTTTCGCCCGACTCAACCCAAATTGGCGGCGCGACTAACATCACACCATTAACCACCGTTGAGCCACCTGCGTTGGCGACCTTTGTCACCGTTGCTGGCGCAAACCCTATTGTCACTAGCCTGGATACCAGTACCCCCGGCACCGAACCGATTGGTGTAGCAACCGCAACCAGCTCAGGCACAGTCAACACAGCGTCAACAGGCGGATTTACGCCGCTCACCAGCGGTGGAAACAATGTACCTACAGGTCCAGCACGTAGCCCAACCATCGAGCGATTGAACACTACGCAAGATAGCGGACTACAAGGCTTGCCAGTAGCCAGTACCGTGGATGCCCAACCCGGCGTACCGCTCTATATTCCATTACCAGGTACGCAAAGTGCGGATGTAAACCAGCATTTGAGCATTGAATTACGTCTGCAAGATGGCAAACCAATCCCAAGCTGGCTACGCTTTGATCCAGTCACCGGCACTTTGGTTGGCCAGGCTCCCAAAGGATTTGAAGGTAAGGTCAATATCCAGGTCATTGTGCGTGATAGCAAAGGCAATAGCAGCTCCAGTGCTATAGAACTGAACTTCAACGATCACGGCGGCAACCGCGAACAACCAGGAAAAGCAACGCCCGGCAAAGATGTCAATAAACCGGGTGCCCATATTCACGGCAAACCCGGTTTGAATGAGCAGTTTGCGTTATATGGCAAAGCAGCGAACCAGGTTGAGCACGACGCTTTGTTAGACGTACTCAACCAGTTGTCGATCGCACCAGTCGCCAGTGTTCCGGAAGCCCAAAAAGCCTAACTCTAAAAATAGCGACTTTACATTTAACAGTGGGGATGGATGCAGCGTCATCCCCACTAAAATCAAATTAAAAATATCAAGATTACCAAGGACTCATCACGATGATTAATACCTTAGCCCGCCGCTTTCGCGCACACTCCACCCAGGTTTCAGCCGCTGTTTTAATTACCGTTTTATCCGGTTGTGCGGTGGCGCCTAAACCCATCACCATGGACGAGCGCAAAGCACAAATCGCCAGCGATAAAGAAGCTATGTTTGCCGGGCAGGATGCAATTGTGGGTCCGATTACCCTCGAAGACGCCATCGCCCGCTCACTGAAATACAACCTGGACAATCGCCTGAAATTGATGGAAGAAGCTTTGGCAACGCGTCAACTGGATATGGCGAACTTCAACCTGTTACCCAAACTCACCGCCAGCGCCGGTTACAGCTCGCGCAACAACGAAGCCGGTTCGTCGTCCATGGATTTGATTACCGGCAACCGCCTGCCAACATCCTCAACCTCACAAGATAAAAACCACACCTCCACTGACCTTACCTTGTCATGGAACGTATTGGATTTCGGTGTAAGTTATTTCCAGGCCAAACAACAAGCCAACCAGGGTTTGATATTGCAGGAACGCCGCCGCAAGGTGGTGCAAACCATGACCCAACAGGTTCGCCAGGCCTACTGGCAAGCGGTGGGTGCACAATTGCTGGAAGATAAAATCAACAAAGTCATGAACGGTGCTGAACTCGCACTCACCGACTCACGCACCGTAGAAAAAGAACGCTTGCGCTCGCCGCTGGATTCGCTCAATTATCAACGTCAGATGCTGGATATCTTGCGTCAACTGGAATCCATCCGCGATGAATTGACCCAGGCAAAACCGCGCTTGGCATCACTCATGAATTTACCGCCAAACGCCGATTACAAAGTGGTTATCCCAAGCCAACTCGAAATTCCCACCGTGACGACCGAATTGGCCAGGATGGAAGAACTTGCCTTGCAAAACCGCCCGGAGTTGATGGAAGCCAGCTACAATGAGCGCATCAGCGTGGATGAAACCCACAAAGCCATCGCCCGCCTCTTCCCTGGCATCGAATTCAGCGCAGGTACCAGCCACGATACCAACAGCTTTTTGGTGAACAACCAATGGAGCACCACCGGCGTACGCGTGGGCTGGAATTTGATGAACGTATTTAACATCAGTAATACCAAAGGCTTGGCGCACGCCCAACTGGAAGTATCCAAAAACCAACGCCTCGCACTGAACATGGCGGTACTGACCCAAGTCCATGTTGCCTACCGCGATTACCTTGGCCGCAAACACCAATATGATCGCAACGCGGATATGTCGAATGTAGACCAACGCATCCTCACCTACACCCAAAATGCCGCCAACAACAGCGCCGACAGCCGCTTACAGGAAATCCGTGCCAGCGCCAGTGCACTTATGTCAGAACTGCGCCAATACCAAAGCTATGGTGCACTGCAAAGTTCCTATGGCCAAATATTGGCGACCCTTGGGGTAGACCTTTTGCCAAAAGCCTTGCCCGGCAATGACCTGCCAACATTGAGCCAAGCCATTAAACAAGCGGAAGCAACGGCAGATAACAATTTTGGCACAATCATCCGAACAACCCCGGTTACCGATATCCCGGCGCCAGCGAACAAGGCGGTGAAATGAGGTCCATCGTTCGTTTATCTATGCTGCTACTGATGACCCAAACCCTATTGGCAACCAGCAGCTGGGCGCAATCTGTAACACCGGCAGCAAATCGCGTCGCTAATACCAACGAAAACCGCATACGCACGCAGTTAAGCGCGCGTGATGCGGTGGTTTTATCGAGCGAGCTGGCCGCCAAAATCGATCAGCTGCCCTTACGTGAAGGCGATAGTTTTAAACATGGCGACCTCCTGGTAAGTTTTGATTGCAGCATTTACGATGCCCAACTCAAAAAATCCCTGGCCATAGCAGATTCCGCAAAAAAACTTTTTGCGGTCAATAAGCGAATGGCTGAACTGCACTCCATTGGTGAGCTTGAACTCATGCAATCCGAAAGCAAAGTTCGGGAAAGCGAAGCTGATGTTAACTACATGCAAGCCAGCGTCCGCAAATGCACCATTAATGCGCCCTTTAATGGCCGTGTCGCCAAGCGTCTGGTGGCCAATCACCAGTACGTCAATATGGGTACGCCATTGCTGGATGTGGTTGATAGCGGCCAGCTTGAGCTGCAAATGATTGTTCCCTCGCGCTGGTTAGCCTGGATTAAACCGGGCCAAAACTTTAACGTTGCCATCGAAGAACTGGGCAAAACCTACGTCGCCAAAGTTACACAAATTGGTGCACGTATTGATCCCGTCAGCCAAACCTTACTGATTACCGGAAAAATCGACACGGCAGCACCGGAATTACTCGCAGGAATGAGCGGTTGGGCGAGTTTTCCGCAACAATGACCACTATGAATACAGGTATTGACACCCCCTCTTCCCAGCAGGATAACAGCCACGTCCTGATGACCTTGCTGCAACTGGGACGCCGCGCACGCTCCGTTAAATCAATCGAAGAGCTGGGCTTTGTCATGGTGAATGAAACCTTGCAGCTCTTCAGCTATCGCCAAGCGGCATTCTGGTTAACGGGGGGCTTGGGCCTTGATGGCTTTGGCCGGATTACAACTGCCTCCGGAACACCACAAATCGATCCTAATGCCCCCTATATCCAATGGCTCAGCCAGCTAACTCGCACCTTGCAAAAAAGTGACGACAAAACGGTGCGGATTGTGGAGAGCAGTGAACTCCCCGAACACATCGCCAGCGATTGGCACAACTGGCTACCGGAGCATATTCTCTGGTTGCCTTTAGTCAACTCACAAGGCGATGAGGTTAACGGTGGCCTGTTATTCGCGCGATCTGAGCCCTGGATACCCGCTGAATTGGCCCTCGCTAACGAACTTGGACAGGTTTACCAGCATGCCCTGGAAGCGCTTAGCCCTCGTCGCCACTGGCAACTTAACCTGCGCGAAAAGCTCAAACCCACACGTACCAAGGCCTGGATTGCCGCTGGCACACTCGCTATCTGTCTATTTCCGGTTCGATTGAGCGTGTTAGCTCCCGGTGAAGTCATCCCGCGCGACCCTTTTCTGGTACGCGCTCCGCTGGATGGCGTGGTGGAAAATTTTTACGTGCGCCCCAACCAGCCAGTGAGTATCGAAACGCCACTATTCAGCCTGGATACTACCGTGCTGCAAAGCCAACATGCAGTAGCGCAACAGGCTTACATCACTGCCGAGGAGGAATATCGCCAGGCAGCTCAGCTGGCGGTAACCGACGACAAAAGCAAACTTGAAATGGCCTTGCGTCGTGGTGCCCTCGCTGAGAAATCTGTAGAGCTGGACTACACCGCCGAACAACTTGGTCGTGTGCAAGTCAAAGCCGAGCGCGCCGGCGTGGCCGTGTTTAATGACATCAACGACTGGCAAGGTAAAGCCGTGGTCCTGGGCGAGAAAATCCTGCTATTGGCTGATCCGAATAAGGTTGAACTCAGCATTGAGCTGCCCGCTGGCGATATCATCGCCATAGAACCCGGTGATCAGGTAAAACTTTACCCGAATGCCAGCCCGGTTTCGTCATACAATGCAAGGGTAACCACAGTCGCCTACCGTGCCGAACCGACTATTACGGGGATTCTGTCCTATCGCATCAAAGCCGAACTCGATACCAACCAAAACGTGCCCCGCATCGGCATGATGGGAACGGCCAAAATATCCGGCAATCGCGTGCCCTTTATCTATTACCTGTTGCGCAAACCTTTCTCAGCTGCGCGCCAATGGTTGGGCTGGTAAATGGCAAACACCCATTGCAGGCTGGATTGTATCCGGGCGTATTTCCCAAGAGCGCAGCCAGCTAGTTCCATCGTGGGAATGCAGACCAGTCGGGGAGGTTTAACAAGGCACGTCCAGACTGGGCCAGGAAGCAAGACAAATAAGAAATTGGTCATTTCCATTAGAGCGAAAGCTGTCACGTCCAACAAAAAAGAATTGTAAAAAAGGAAGTCGTCATTCCCGCGCAGGCTGGAATCCATTCCGACAGAGTGAAGAGTACAAAAAGTGGGATCAGTTGCGCAGATCCATGGACTCCCGACTGCGCGGGAATGACGACTCCCAATGAAATGGTTGAATCAGCATGACTGACAAATTTATCTTACCTCCCCTGCGCCAGGAATTAACCCTTACGCCCGGTTCGCCCGCAATCGACGGCTCGCCCACCTGGATGCTGCAAGACCCTGTCGGCAACCGCTTCTTCCAACTTACCTGGCCTGCCTTCGAAATCCTGTCGCGCTGGCATTTTGGTGACCCCGCTGCGGTTATCGAATCTGTCAACCAAAATACTACCTTACAGGTCAGCATGGATGACCTGGACACCCTGCTTCGCTTCCTGTCGCAGCAACATTTATTACTTGCTTATTCACAGGAAGATACGGCGCGCCTCAGTCGTTATGCAACCGCCAGCAAAACCAAAGGCGCAAAATGGTTGCTGAAAAACTACCTGTTTTTTCGTGTGCCCCTGATCCGTCCAAAACCTTTTCTGGAATGGTTCGCGCCCTACTTTGCCAAGGTATTTACGCCGGGATTTTGGTGGACGATTTTAGGATTACTGGCAGCAGGCATTTACCTCGTCTCCCGCCAATGGGATAGCTTCACCCATACCTTTTCCGGTTATTCAGGCCTGGAAGCCTTGCTAGGCATCGGCGTTGCACTCAGTTTTGCCAAAGTGCTCCATGAATTTGGCCATGCGCTTACGGCGTATCGCTATGGCTGCCGCGTCCCCTCCATGGGCATTGCCTTTTTGGTGATGCTGCCCGTGCTCTATACCGATACCACCGACGCCTGGAAACTCAGCTCACGCCGTGCCCGCATGCACATAGGTGCCGCCGGAATGCTTGCGGAGCTTGTGCTCGCCGTAATCGCCACACTCTTATGGAGTTTCCTGCCAGACGGCCCTTTGCGTGCAGGTGTCTTCCTGCTTGCCACCAGCACCTGGCTGCTCACCCTCGCGATTAATGCCAGCCCTTTTATGCGCTTTGACGGCTACTTCCTGCTCTCTGATTGGCTCAATATGCCCAACTTGCACGAGCGCTCTTTCGCTTTAGGACGCTGGTGGATGCGCGAAAAACTTTTCGGCTGGGGCGATCCGGTACCCGAACAGTTTCCGCCGCGCCGCCATAATTTTTTAATTGCCTTCGCGTTCGGCACAGCACTTTATCGTGCGATTTTATTTTTATCCATTGCACTGCTGGTCTATCACTTATTTTTTAAATTACTCGGCCTGCTGTTAATGCTGGTCGAACTTGCCTGGTTTATCGCCTACCCCGTGCAACGCGAAATAAAAATCTGGTGGCAGCGTCGCGCCGACATGCACTGGAAACTCGAAACCTATCGCAGCTCTGCAATTGCATTGGTATTAGTGGCACTCATCGCCGTTCCATGGCAAACCAGTATTCGTGCACCCGCCGTGATCGGTGCCGAACAAGCCCAAGGTTTGTATGCGATCAGTTCAGCCCGTGTTATTAGCGATGGCATAGCGCAAGGCACGCATGTCAAAGCCGGGCAAACTCTCGTACAACTTGAATCACCGGATTTACAATTCAAATTAAAACTCGCGCAAACCAGAGAACAACAATTGCGCTGGCAGCTCGAACAACAATCACTTACCGCCAATTTACAAATCGCAGGACCCGCATTACGCAAACGTTGGGAAGGTGCACAAGAAACTGTAAACGGCTTAGCAGAACGCGTAAAACAATTAACGGTAACTGCGCCCTTTGACGGTATAGTTTCCGAACGCAACCCTGCACTCACTACCGGAACCTGGATTCCCGCAGGCGAACAGCTTTTCCATCTCGCAAGCCCAACAGGAATAAAAGGCGAAGCTTATGTCAGCGAAAGCGATATGATGCGTTTAACCGAAACAATAAATGCGACAAAGGATAAAAACTATCGTGCAAGCTTTATCGCAACACTAAGTAGTTATCCGAAATTACATTGTAAAATCGAAGATATCGACCAATTAAATTTAACCCAACTCGACCAACCTTATATCGCGAGCCAATACGGTGGAAAAATTCCAACACAAGAAAATAAAGACCATTCACTAGCCCCATTACAAGCAACCTTTCGCGTGCGATTAAATAATTGTATTGGCGCCGATAAAAAAAATTCGCTATTGCAAGAACTAGCGGGAACAGCAAGTTTGCAAGGAGAAAGGAAAAGCGTTGCAGAAACAGTGTTTAAGAAAGCCGTTGCCGTCTGGAACAGTGAAGCTGGATTTTAATCTAGCGACATTCCTGCATCGACAATAAGATAGAAGGATGTAAGGGACACCGCAAACATCATATTGATGTACTTTTTCAGGATATATTTACCATTACTTATCAAAGGAAATTTTCGTGTCTAGATTAATAACATTTAACCTCCATTTAATATCTTGCGTATTATTCATATCCAGCTTCTGCGCCATTAGTGTTAACGCCGCTGAAGGAAAAAATTTAAAAATAGACGTTATTCCTTATCTATTGGAAACAGGATCTCAGGCGGGTGAAGCAAAAGTTACTAATAACACCCTTAGCCTTACTGCACCTAAAGGTTCTGATTTATTTGTAGGAACTGACGCAACATCACTTGTGAATACCGCGCCAAGAGTTTTGTTTCAACCCAAAGGAGATTTTATTTTTTCTGCCAAAGTAAATGCCGACTTCAACGGTCTTTATGATGGCGGCGCGCTTTTGGTTTACAGTGATCCGGAACATTGGGCGAAATTTTTATTTGAAATGGAAAGGCCAGATGAGTTTACAGTAACATCTACGGTAGCCCGGCCTGACAGTGACAATTCGGCGCACAGCGTTGAAAAAACCAAAAGTGTTTATTTAAAAATAGCCCATGCAAAAGATATGTTTGTATTTTACACATCGCAAGATGGTGTTAAATGGAATTATGTAAGGCATTTTGGTTTAAAAACTGCAACACCAATTAAAATTGGCTTTAGCTCACAATCACCTGTAGGCGATAAATTTACAGCAACTTTTTCTGACATAAAATACAGGGAAGCAACCTTCAAGGATTTTTGGCAGGGAGAATAAAGCCATTTATCCATAACTACAAAAACCAATCGCACCAAGGAAGTATTAGGTGCGATTTCATGAATATACAACACAAAGTATCGATAAAAAATCCAGTATCATACTGGCAGATTAGATAGCTGAACGGATCTTTTGAAAGACGTAGAATCTTAATAATTATTTTATGACCAACAGATCCGCCAATCAGGAGAGCTTATGAAACGCTCATTGATTTTATTGTCCTTTTGTTTCTTTTTTGTAATACAGAATTGCCCTGCATTTACCAATCCGCAGTCTCCGGCTGATATTTATGGCGATTTATTTGAGCGTGTCCAGCTACAAAAAATATTCAGCGATGGAAAAACTTTTGTTGATGCTATCCCAAAGCGAAATCCGGAAGAAATAATGGCTGACTTTTCCCGGCAGAACCCAAACACAGCAGAAGCCTTGCGTAATTTTGTCGCAGCCAATTTTGATATCCCAAATACAAATTCACCCGTTCCAAAGCTTAATACGTCGTTCCCACCGTTGCGCGAACATATCAATCAACTTTGGTCGCAATTACAACGCCCTGCGCTTAAAGAAATACCTGGTTCTTCGTCCATTAGTTTACCGGAAACATTTATTGTTCCCGGTGGTCGTTTTCGTGAAGTTTATTATTGGGACACCTATTTCACCATGCTGGGATTGGTAGCTGACGACAGGAATGACGTGGTTGATTCCATGCTCGCTAACTTTGAGAGCTTGATTACACGTTATGGTCACATTCCCAATGGAACGCGTACTTATTATCTCAGCCGATCGCAACCGCCTTTTTTTGCGTTGATGGTTGGTCTTTCGAAAACCAACAACAAAATGCTCCAACGAAAATATCTGACCGCCTTAAAAGCTGAGCATGATTTTTGGATGAAGGGAAAAAGCTGCGTGACCACAATTATGTCTGCATGCGATCGCGTTGTAAAAATGGATGATGGTAGTTTACTGAATCGTTACTGGGATGATCGCGATACACCGCGCGATGAATCCTATGCTGAAGATGTCGCTACAGCAAAACTAACCAATCGCCCCGAACAAGAAACCTATCGTCATCTTCGCGCAGCCGCAGAAAGCGGTTGGGATTTTAGTTCGCGCTGGCTGGCGAACCCAAATCAAATCCAGACTATCCATACAACTGATATTGTTCCGGTGGATTTAAATAGTTTGTTGTGGGCGCAAGAAAAAGAAATATCGCGTTTGTGCAAAATGCAGAAAGATAAAAATTGCGCCCATGATTTTAATGATCAGGCATTAAAACGTGCCAAAGCTATCCATAAATATTTATGGATAGCAAAAGAAAAACGGTTTGCGGATTTTGATTTTACTAATAAAGAATCCACCAACACTCTTTCTGCTGCAACGCTTTATCCATTATTCGTTAAATTGGCAACAGCTGATCAGGCTGAAGCTATTGCACGTACAACAAAAACTTTTTTACTCGCTGAAGGCGGTTTACGAACCACACAACTTGCAACAGGGCAACAGTGGGACAAACCCAATGGTTGGGCGCCGCTACAATGGATTGCAGTCCAGGGCCTGGAAAATTACGGAAAGCATGAGTTAGCAAAAAATATCGCTGCACGCTGGTTGCGAACAGTTAACCAAACTTATCGTGAAACGGGCAAATTATTGGAAAAATATGATGTAGAAGAGCGGCGCCCCGGCGGCGGCGGTGAATATCCATTGCAAGATGGTTTCGGCTGGACGAATGGTGTCACACGTGCGCTTATTAAAAAATATCCCGAATTAGATCCCGATATAAAAATGGAGTCCGACAAAAAAAATAGAAAATTTTAGGTTTATATTTTCACCTTATATAAATGAGCAGACATAAAAAAGCCCCAAACGCATTGGGGCTTCTCACCAGGTTACTGCGAATTACTATCCCAGGAATGGCATATCCATCGCGTCAATAGCAACGTCTTCCATTAAAGAAAATATTTAAATTTCCTTACCATCCATCATTATTGAAACAATTAAATCAGAACTAATATCGATACCGCTACCTAACAAATAATAATTCGAGAATACTCCTTCAGTTACGGACAAATTGGGGTTAGTAATTTTGCGTTTAATTTCAACCTCACAAGCTCTACGCATTTTTCCAGCGCGTTGAATATTTACAAGACCTTTAAAAGTAGCTCTCTCTTCGTGTTTATAATAAAAATTATCACGCGGCCCTTCTTGCCCATTTTTTGAATTGAAAGATATAGCGTGCGCATTAAAAGTAATATAGTTTTCAACACCCACAGCAGATTTAAATGAAAATTTACCATTCACGTCCTCGTAATTAGTAATGGTGTTATATATATAGTCGGCGGATGATGCAGATGTGCTGGTTCCACTAGTGGAAATCAATGTCATAGATTTTTCTTCAAAATTAACCGCAAATTTGGATATATAATTAGCGTGGGAAGGCATGTAGCTATTATCAAAATAAATTAGATCACCATTGGACTCCAAGTTAAGAATGGGCACCCCATTCTCAATAACCGTTTTTCCATACAGATAATTCAGGTTCAAAGCATATCCAGCATATGCGCCTTCCGTATTATTTGGAGCAGCGGCAGGCTCTGATTTGTACACAGTCGAATAACCTGAACCTTCCAATAAGTCTGGATTAAAACAAACCTCTGCGGTTAATACAGTATTACCGGTTGGCGAGGGGATAGTTTCAACACCTTGAGTTTTTGCTAAATCCACTAAAGCATCGTATGTTTTAGTCTCTGAATGTCCCAAGCCTTGTGTGAACTGATCCAATAAAATATCCCATGCATCACCAATATTAAATGTGGTCGTGAAAGGTTTAAATTCTTCTGAAGGCAATTCATAACCCATATCATTTAATCGATTTTGGATTGCCATTTGCGCTTCGGGTAGCTGCTCAATTGCATATTGCCAACTATCACTTACATACCAATCTGCGCCGCTTTTACCCGCTGCAATTACTAGCACAAGATCGGTAAAGGAAGTGATATTTACGTTGCCCGCTTCACGCGCAACACTGAAGTATGTTTTTTCCTGATTAGATGAAGTGAGTTTTAGCGCACAGGGAAATGCAGTTTCACCTACTTGCCCGCTAAAATGACCCGAGGCATCTGTTTTTACTGCAGTGTCAAATCCTGAACCATCTGAACATTTGGCAGAAACATCCGCGTTTTCCAAGGCAGCACCTTCGGCTGCGGTGCCTTCAATGGTGGCAGCTTTTTTAAACGTGATAGAAACTGAACAATTAGCCATTACAGGAGCCGTGGTGTAAGTGTTGGAATATACCGATCCTGCACCACAACCAGAAAAGCTATCTACTATAAACCCTGAATCAGGAACAGCAGTTACTTTGACAGATTGGCCAGGAGTGACCTGTGCGCTTTGCAAAATATAGGTTCCATTTGCCGATGCAGAAACAGATACGTCAAAAGTCGTTAATTCGAAAACACCCACGACATTGCAATCAGCAGTGATTGCACCTGTTGTAAATAGATTATTGGATAAAACGCCTCCACAGCCTGTTACCGCTTTAAGATGATAACCATCGTTTGCTGTAAACGTGAATGTTGTAGTCATGTTGGACGAAACTGTGGTTCTGGAAGGACTAACACCACCACCCTCACCGGCTGTTGCTCCTACAACATAACTGGCTGCACTGGATGTGGAACTATTTGCTGTTGGAACAGAATTACTACTTCCACCATTTCCACCACCTCCGCCACAACCTGTCAAAACAGTTAACAAACACAAGATCAAGAATAATTTAAGATTTTTCATATACACTCCGATGTAAATTATTTTTTAAAATTTCAGGAACAAGTTGATTTTTTGTTTAGCAATTTACTGTGCGTTTTTATTTTACAAAATAGGTAGTGATAAAAAAGCCCCGATGATCGGGGCTTCTTTTGCGACAACTATTATTTATTACAAAAATTAATCTACAGTCGTTTCGTCAGTAGACAATTCTGATGGTTTAGCGCCAGCTTCATCCGCCATAGCTTCTTTGATAGAAAGCTTGATGCGGCCACGTTGGTCTACATCCAGGCATTTCACTTTTACTACCTGGCCTTCTTTCAAATAATCGCTTACGTTGGCAACGCGCTCGTCAGCGATTTGAGAAATATGCACCAAGCCGTCTTTACCTGGCAGGAAGTTTACAAATGCACCGAAGTCTACGATACGTACCACAGTACCTTCGTAAATTGCGCCGATTTCCGCTTCAGCAACAATGCCTTGTACGCGATAAATTGCAGCATTCAAAGCATCTGTGTTATCTGCATAAATTTTTACAGTGCCGTCATCGTCGATATCGATTGAAGAGCCGGTTTCTTCAGTAATTGAGCGAATAGTTGCGCCGCCTTTACCGATGATGTCGCGGATCTTGTCTGGATGAACTTTGATGGTTTCAAAGCGTGGTGCGTTTTCGCTAACCGCGTTGCGAGAAACAGCCAGGACTTTGTTCATCTCACCGAGGATATGCAAACGTGCAGCGAGCGCTTGCTCAAGTGCAATTTCCATAATCTCTTCGGTGATACCTTCAATTTTAATATCCATTTGCAGTGCAGTTACACCGCTGGTGGTACCGGCTACTTTGAAGTCCATATCGCCAAGGTGATCTTCGTCACCGAGGATGTCGGTCAATACCGCAAAACCTTCTGGCTCTTTTACCAGGCCCATTGCGATACCGGCCACTGGCGCTTTCAGCGGAACACCAGCATCCATCAATGCCAATGAAGAACCGCACACAGACGCCATTGAACTTGAGCCGTTAGATTCAGTAATTTCGCTCACAACGCGCAAGGTGTATGGGAAGCTTTCTTCGCTTGGAAGAACGGCTGCAACACCGCGACGCGCCAAACGGCCATGGCCGATTTCGCGACGGCCAGTGGCGCCCATACGACCACACTCACCTACAGAGAAAGGTGGGAAGTTGTAGTGCAACATGAAAGCGTCTTTTTTGGAGCCTTCGAGGAAGTCGATGATTTGTGCATCGCGCGCGTTGCCCAAAGTCGCCACTACGAGCGCTTGAGTTTCACCGCGGGTGAACAAGGCAGAACCGTGGGCTTTACCCAACACGCCAACTTCAACCTGGATTGGACGTACAGTTTTATTGTCGCGACCATCGATACGTGGTTGGCCGGCAACGATGTTTGCACGCACCAAACGGTATTCCAAAGTACCAAATGCTGCTTTAACGTCATCTTCACTAAAACCAGTAGCTTCAGTTGCCAATTCGGTAACAGCTTCGTTACGCAATTCGCCCAAACGATCATAACGCTTGGCTTTGTCGGTAATGCGGTAAGCCATGCTGATTGAATCGGCGAAACCTTTTACCAATGCATCTTTCAATGCAACATTTTCCGGCGCTGCTTGCCAATCCCAACGGGGTTTGCCCGCATCGCGTGCTAATTCAGCACAAGCTTGCACAACTGCTTGCATCTCCTGGTGAGCGTAAAGCACTGCGCCCAACATGGTGTCTTCCGGCAATTCCTTCGCTTCAGATTCAACCATCAACACAGCGTCTTTGGTACCCGCTACCACCATGTCCAACTCAGACGTTGCGAGTTGTGCGTAGCTTGGGTTGAGGATGTAACCCTCGTTAGCGGTGTAACCAACGCGAGCAGCACCAACCGGGCCGTTAAACGGAATACCGGAAATGGCCAGTGCTGCAGATGTACCGATCATAGCGGCGATATCGGGATCTTGTTGTTTATCAGTCGAAACAACCGTACAGACCACTTGTACTTCGTTCAGGAAGCCTTCTGGAAACAGTGGACGGATTGGACGGTCGATCAAACGGGAGGTCAAGGTTTCCTTTTCGGAAGGACGGCCTTCACGCTTCAAATAACCACCGGGAATACGGCCGGCAGCGTAACTTTTTTCTTGATAATGTACAGACAATGGGAAGAAATCCTGGCCTGGTGATGCTTTTTTCGCACCAACAACAGTACACAGAACAGATACTTCGCCCATGGTTACGAGAACTGCGCCAGTTGCTTGACGAGCAATGCGGCCAGTTTCGAGGGTTACGGTTTGGTTGCCGTATTGGAATTTTTTAATAATCGGATTCACTCTTTTATCCTTTGGTTGCATGTAGATATATTTGCTCTATGCATCTTCGTCATGCCCGAAGGGCATCCAGTGACTTTTGCTTTTTAAGACGCTGGATCCCCTGCGGGGATGACGGCAAAGCGCAAGAAAAATCTTAGATTGTTTTTACGCGCTATAAATTTTTTCGCTCAAGTTTTAATAAAATCGCATCCTGCCATTACGCCATTTCTACTCTCATTGGCGCACAACTCCATAAATTTTCAGCTCATCAAAAACAAGAATGCCCGCCGAGGCGGGCATGGATCAAATTAACGGCGCAGACCCAATTTTTGAATCAGTGCAGTGTAACGTGATGAGTCTTTACCTTTGAGGTAATCCAACAGCTTACGACGCGCATTTACCATGCGAATCAAACCACGACGTGAGTGGTGGTCAGCTTTGTGGCTTGCGAAGTGACCTTGAAGTTTGTTGATGTTAACAGTCAACAAAGCAACTTGAACTTCAGGTGAGCCAGTGTCGCCAGCGGCTTGTTGGTACTCGGATACAATTGCAGCTTTTTCAGAAGCACTCAGTGCCATGATATTTTCCTCAGTTAATATGCGATTACATTACAGCCCGCCCGTGCATATTTACAGGTGGGTTGTCGCGATGATTATCAACTTCCTATAGTAGAAGCGATGTCACCGCAGGCTTTTTACCAGACTGAAAAAACAGACTCGGTAAATCCTCTTCGTCATCCCCGCGAAGGCGGGGATCCACTGGTGTTGCACTCCAACCTTTAAAAACATGGATCCCCGCCTTCGCGGGGATGACGATCTATATATTAATTATCCTTCGTTCGCCGAGCGGTTAGCAATAATTCGTTTTGGTGCAACCCGACCATCTTCGGTCAGTTCGCCCAAGCCCAGAAACTGCTGGCTTGAGCCGCCCGTTTCTGCGCAAAAGACGCGCACCATATCACCTTGTTCGCCAACGCGATAGACCTGTGGGTCCATAACCGGATTCCCCAGGCGAAAGTAATGGGCGCTGGTCACCGGTAGAAGGATTGCAGGCAAAGTTGCCACTGGCGCATCAGCACTTAAAAGATGCTTATCCAGCGCATCGTAACTGCCCTGCTCAAAGTCTTTTTCCAAGGCTTCCAGCGTAATGCACTGTTTTTCTACAAACAGACCAGCACCTGAGCGATGCAATGTTTTTACATGAGCTCCGCATCCCAATGCAAAACCCAAATCCTCTGCAATCGAGCGAATATAAGTGCCTTTGCTGCAACGGATATCAACATCAAGCTCTGCGTGCTCACCAGGACGAAAATCCAATATCTCTATGGCGTAGACCGTGACAGGACGCGGCTCTCGCTCAATCTCGATACCATCGCGCGCCAATTTATAGAGCGGCTGGCCCTGGTGTTTCAAGGCTGAAAACATGGACGGCACTTGTAGGATATCGCCAGTCAACGGGATCAAGGCTTTCTTGATTGCATCAAGTGTAACGCTCGCAGCAGACGCTTCCGCCACTATTTCGCCATCTGCATCGCTGGTATTAGTACGCTGTCCGAGCAAAAAAGTGCTGCGGTAGCGTTTATCAGCGTCCAGCAAAAATTGTGAAAACTTGGTCGCTTCGCCAAAGCACAGGGGCAAAACACCGGTTGCCAGGGGATCAAGCGCGCCGGTATGTCCGGCTTTTTCCACAAAAAACAATCGTTTTGCGCGTTGCAAGGCATGGTTTGAGGTCATGCCTTCAGGTTTCATCAACAACAATACGCCGTCCACCGGACGGCCTTTTCTACGCGCCATTAAGCTTTCTCGCCATCCGCATCTGTATCAGCACCCGGTTCGTCATCATGGACGTGCGTGCTGTCTTCTTTGATGGCGCGATCAATCAAGAACGACAGTTCCTGGCCGCGGATGGCCGTTTTGTCATAAATAAACTGTAATTTTGGCACAGTGCGCATGATTAACTCTTTGGCGATAAAACCGCGCAAAAAACCACTTGCCTTGTTTAACGCGGCAGCAGCGGCCAGGCTTTCAGCTTCATCTGCACCGACGAAAGTCACATAGACTTTCGCGTAAGCCATATCGCGCGTGACTGTCACTGCGTTGATGTTGACCAGGCCTATACGTGGATCGCGGATTTCCTGGGCAATTACCTGCCCCAAAATGCGTTGGATAGCATCGGATACGCGGTCTGATCTTGTAAATTCTCTTGGCATTAGCCGTAAACCTCTGGGAGCTTTAACCTCACTCCAACTCAACCGAGCAGGAGAAACACCCCCTCCCAACCTCCCCCTTGGCAGCGGGGCGCGCAGCCGGGAGGGGCTCAACTCCCTACTTAATGTACGGAGTGCAGTCTGCTCCCTCCCCTGTGAAGGGGAGGGTTGGGGTGGGGTGCTCTTTGAAGGCTAATAAAATAACAAAGCCCCGAACACCATCAAGCGTCGGGGCACAAGGTTTTGCGCAAGCGATTACAGCTTACGCGCTACCTCTTTCACTTCGTACACTTCGATCTGATCGCCGACTTTAACGTCGTAGTTCTTCACGCCGATACCACATTCCATACCGTTGCGGACTTCGTTAACGTCGTCTTTAAAGCGACGCAAAGATTCCAGTTCGCCCTGGAAAATCACCACGTTGTCACGCAATACGCGGATTGGCTTACTGCGGTAAACCGTACCTTCGACCACCATACAACCGGCAACCTGGCCAAACTTGGGCGACGTAAACACTTCACGCACGTTTGCGATACCGACGATAGTTTCGATACGCTCTGGATCCAACATACCGCTCAGGGCCGCTTTGATCTCGTCCAGCAATTGGTAAATGATGCTGTAGTAACGGATGTCAACGCCTTCGGTTTCAGCCATACGACGGGTATCTGCATCAGCACGAACGTTGAAGCCCACGATAATTGCACCAGTGGTCAACGCGAGGTTTACGTCGTTTTCGGTGATGCCGCCGATGCCGGAGGAAATCACGTTAACCTGAACTTCATCGTTACCAATATCGGCCAATGACGACAAAATAGCTTCGAGCGAACCACGTACGTCGGCTTTGGCAACCACAGACAGAACTTTCTTCTGGCCCGCATCCATACCGGCGAACATGTTTTCGAGTTTAGCCGCCGTGTGACGGGCAAGCTTCTCTTGACGCTCTTTCTCGGCACGGAACTGGGCAACTTCACGGGCTTTACGCTCGTCGGTCAGCACCACGAAATCATCACCAGCGCTTGGTGCGGTATCCAAACCGAGAATTTCCACTGGCGTTGATGGACCAGCTGCTTTCACGGTATTGCCACGCTCATCACTCATCAAGCGCACGCGACCATAGCTTTGACCGGCCAATACCAGGTCGCCCTGGTTCAAAGTCCCTTGTTGTACCAACAGGGTTGCAACCGTACCGCGGCCTTTATCCAGACGCGATTCGATGATCACACCCTTAGCGGCGGCGTGAGTTACAGCATTCAACTCAAGAACCTCAGCCTGCAAGGAAATCGCTTCCAACAGTTCATCGATACCTTGGCCGGTATGGGCAGATACTTCGATAAACTGGGTATCACCACCGTAGTTTTCAGGGATAACGCCTTTCACTACCAATTCGTTTTTAACGCGATCTGAATCCGCACTTGGCTTATCGATCTTGTTGATGGCAACCACGATTGGAACACCAGCAGCGCGGGCGTGCAGAATCGCTTCTTCCGTTTGCGGCATAACGCCGTCATCCGCAGCAACTACCAGGATAACGATATCTGTTGCCTTGGCACCACGGGCACGCATAGCGGTAAACGCGGCGTGACCGGGGGTGTCGAGGAAGGTAATTTCGCCACGGCTGGTTTGTACACGATACGCACCAATATGCTGGGTAATACCACCCGCTTCGCCAGCGGCAACCTTGGCTTCACGGATATAGTCGAGCAGTGAGGTTTTACCGTGGTCAACATGCCCCATGACGGTAACGACCGGCGCGCGCTGAACCATATCGCCTTCAGTTTCCAGCGATTTTTCCAGTGCATGCTCAATAGCATCCGCATGTACCAGGTTCGCCTCATGTCCCATCTCTTCAACGAGCAATGCCGCAGTATCCTGATCGATAGATTCGTTCATGGATGCCATAACACCCATCTTCATCAACCGCTTGATCACTTCACCCACTTTTACGGTGAGGCGTGATGCCAACTCAGAAACCACGATAGTTTCAGGTACATCAACTTGATGCACAATCTTGGTCGTTGGTTTCTTAAAGGCGTGTTTGTTGGTCTTTTTGTGATGCGCACGCAAATGGCTGCGGCGAGCTAAAACATCACTATCTTCGTTCTCGTCAGCAGCGATATCCAACAGCTCGACTTTGCTGGTCTTCTTGGGCACAGAACCTTTCTTGGCCGCTTTACCGCCAGGACCACGCTTGCCGCGCAAATCACTACCTTCATCCGAATCATCTTCATGGCGATGGTTTTTCTTATGGCCATGGCCATGATTAACCTTAATATCATCCAAAGACGCAACCATAACTGGCGGCTTGGCAGGCTTGTTCGCCGGACGCGCAGCGCCACCTTCTTTCGCTGCAGGTTTTTGCTCAGGGCGAGCACCTTCAGCCGGGCGTTTAGGCGCCTGTTGCTGCTGTTGACGTTTGGCCTCTTCACGTTGCTTGGCCTCAGCAATGCGCTGGGCTTCTTCGTTCTGGCGACGCTCAATAGCGGCACGACGTTTTTCCTCAACACCATCGGTAAAGGAAATACGGTGTGATGCGGCTGGGGCTGGTTCAGCAGCAGGCTGCTCTGCAACAGCTTCAACGACAGGTTCAGGAACAACAACCGGCTCCGGAGCAACTTCAACCACAGGCTCCGGCACAACTTCTACAACCGGTGCTGGCTCAACAGCTGCAACCTCTTCAACCTGCGGCTCTTCTGCTGCCTGCACTTCTTCATCATCGCGCTTAACATAGATTTTCTTTTTGCGAACTTCTACGTTAACGGTTTTGCGCGCGCTGCCACTACCGGTCTTGATGGTAGTTGTGGTTTTACGCTGCAAGGTAATTTTCTTGGGCTCAGCTGACGACTCGCCGTGGCTGGTCTTCAGGTAAGCGAGCAAGCGCTGTTTTTCATCATCTGATACACGTGCATCAGGTGTTTTTTGGCTCAAACCTGCTTCTTGCATTTGTTTTAGCAATCGTTCTACCGGTGCACCGACCGATTTGGCGAGTTCGCTAACTGTTACTTCTGCCATTGTTTTTCCTCAGGAATAGTTCTTGGCTCAAATTTGGGGGCGAGGTTTACATTATGCAAACCATGGCTCACGAGCTTTCATAATCAGCGCCGCAGCGCGGGTGGCGTCAACACCTTCAATACCGGCCAAATCGTCAACTGACTGCTCGGCGAGGTCTTCCATAGTGATAATGCCGCGTGCAGCAAGGCTGATTGCCAAGGCTTGGTCCATGCCTTCCATATTCAGCAAGTCTTCTGCCGGAGCTACACCTTCCAAACGCTCTTCTGACGCTAACGCCTGGGTCAACAAGGCATCTTTAGCGCGTGCGCGTAATTCTTCCGCGATGTCTTCATCAAACCCCTCAATTGCCAACATTTCTTCCAGCGGAACATAGGCAACTTCTTCGAGCGTAGTGAAACCTTCTTCTACCAATACCGCCGCAACGTCTTCATCAACATCCAGGGCGCTCATGAAAATCTGGATGAAACTGCCAGATTCAGCTTGTTGTTTGGCTTGCCAATCGGCAACGCTCATGACGTTGATGTTCCAGCCAGTCAGGTCACATGCCAAACGCACGTTCTGGCCGCCGCGACCAATCGCCATGGCCAAGTTGTCTTCATTCACCGCCAAATCCATTGAACCGGCATCTTCATCAACCACGATGGATTCAATTTCAGCCGGAGACATGGCATTGATAACAAATTGCGCCGGATTGTCGTCCCACAAGACTATATCAACACGTTCATTGCCAAGTTCGTTCGATACCGCTTGTACGCGCGAACCACGCATACCTACGCAAGCACCCACCGGATCAATACGGCCATCGTTGGTTTTTACTGCAATTTTCGCGCGCAAACCAGGATCGCGGGCAGCGCCTTTGATTTCGATAATGTCTTCCGCGATTTCCGGCACTTCAATTTTGAACAATTCAACCAGCATTTGCGGTGCAGAACGGCTCAGGAATAATTGCGGACCGCGATTTTCAGTGCGAACTTCTAACAGCAATGCGCGAATGCGATCGCCCATGCGGAAAATTTCGCGGCCAATTAATTGATCGCGTGGCAACAAACCTTCTGCGTTATTACCGAGGTCAACAATAATGCTATCGCGTGTTACTTTTTTTACAGTTCCGCTAATTAATTCGCCCATGCGGTCACGATATTCGTCAACCATTTGCGCACGTTCTGCTTCGCGGACTTTTTGCACAATAACTTGCTTTGCCGTTTGCGCAGCGATACGACCGAAATCAGCGTTCTCAATTTTTTCGCGATAGGTATCGCCAACTTTAACGCTCGAATCTTTTTCGCGCGCTTCATCCAGATAAAGTTGCGTACCCAATTCAGCCATCACATCGTCAGCAACCACTTCCCAGGTGCGGAAGGTTTCATAATCACCGCTGTGACGATTGATGTTTACTTCAATCACAGAATCTTCATCGAAACGTTTTTTGGTCGCCATTGCCAAAGCGCTTTCAATCGCCTGGAAAATTAATTCTTTATCGACACCTTTTTCGTTAGACACTGCATCAGCGACTAATAAAATCTCTTTTGCCATTATTTAACCTCTGCTAACTCCTGAAGCTAATCGCGCACGATTAGGTAACGGGTGGCTGAAAATACGTGCGAATCTTTTTTGTAATCACACGTCCGTTTTATACAATTTTTTTGAAAATTTATTACTCTTTTGCGCTATCAATCTTTGCAATAATTTCATCGTAACGCGGCACAATGTTGGCTTTATCGATGGCATCAACCGGAAGCAATAACTCTTTGCCTTCAACAGTAATCACAACATCATCGCCATCAACTTTTACAATTTCACCTTTGAAACGACGGCGACCATCGCGCGCCATACGCAAGCGCACATTCACGGTTTCGCCCACATAACGTGCATAGTGCGCTGGTGTATATAAAGGACGATCCATACCCGGTGAAGAAACTTCGAGCGTGTACTCACCATCAATAGGATCTTCCACATCCAGCACCGAACTCACCTGACGGCTCACTTTTTCGCAATCTTCTAATGAAACGCCCGTGGGCCCATCAATAAAAAGACGCAATGTTGTATAACGCCCCTGGGTTAAATATTCCAAGCCCCAGAGTTCACAACCCAACGAAACCACAATTGGCTCAATCATGTTGTGCAAAATTTCTTGCTTTGATGCCATGCCTTAAAACCTTCCCTCACGGGATATGAGAACGAGAAAAACAACGTCCGGAAAACAAAAATGGGCACGAGGCCCATTCGAACGATACTGCTGATGTAGTTGCGGACTGATGTCAGTCAGAAAAGCAACACGTCGAAGAGGCAGAGCCTGAGCAAACGACACATACAAAAAAACCCCATAAAGGGGCTTTTTATAGCTGAGTCGCTACGTTGGCTGACTCAGTAAATCTGTTAGTGGAAACTCAAATGGAATCTCACACTTTATTTATAGCCTAGTGATGACAAGCGGCTATAAATTGAAATTTGGTTGCGGGGGCAGGGTTTGCACCTATGACCTTCGCAGGCTACGCCTCACAAGGTAAAAAGAGAGCCCGACTCGTCGGCTTACCTGGATTGTACGTAGAATTGGTTGCGGGGGCAGGATTTGAACCTACGACCTTCGGGTTATGAGCCCGACGAGCTACCAAGCTGCTCCACCCCGCGTCCGTAATTCGGTTTTGCTTACGCCTAACCGAGGTCGCGCAGTATAGGGATCTCACCCAATATGGTCAAGTAAAACTTTACAACTCAATTACTTAGTTTAATCCAGCGACATTAAACATATTGATAAAACCTACGTGGCAGACGCTTATCAAACACTGCTATTTAAGAAATTACCGAGGGTTGGAGTGCTTTTTACAGCGCCAATTTCAACCAATCGACGACTGATATCAAAGGTAGTTTGCGCTGATCTGGCCAAAATAGCAGCCCGCTCCTGGTTGCTACGATCCAGCTCAGCACGCTGCCGTTCTTCCTCTTTATCAATTTCTTTGCGTAAATCGTCTTCTTTGGCCGCCTGCTCTTTTGCCTCTGCTTTGCTCGCACTGGTTTTGTCATCGGCAGCTTGAGCCGCTTTTTGCACTTCAGCCGCGCCTCGTTCAGCAATTTGCGCACGAGCTTCATTTTCAAGGCTGGCCGCTTGCGCGGCGACACGACGATCTTGCGGTGATGGCTCAACGGGCGCACTAGCTGCCGCCCGGATAACCTGGGCTTTACGCAAAGTTGCTTCCGGATCATTGGGAACGGGAGATGTATCTATGGAAACCTCGCCACCAACCGCGTAATTAACCCCATTGGGACCACGCTCAAAAGAATAGGTTGGTGAGCCAGCATATTGGCCGCCAACAGATGCATGGGCCTGCTCGTGGGCGCGAACTTCGCGATCTCTTGTGGCCAGCTCGCCAATAGCCCGCTGCTCTTTTACTTCCTGCTCTTGCTGGGCAGTACTTTTATCTTGTTGGGAGCCCTGGCGCTCCTGGACGGAGACATTGCTCGAAACACGTTCGCGCTCTATGTCCTGGTTAGGATTATAGTCAGGCCCGCGGCGATTTTGGCCGGCGGCAGACTCAGCGGATTGCTCAAGCGCTTTTAGGCTGGAGCTCTTGAGTTCGGTCGATTCCAATCCAACTGGCTGCCTGCCAATTGGCGCGTAGGGCGCAATTGTGCTGGTAGTCGATGAAATTGAATTGATCACTGCAATCACCCTTTAAAAATCATTTAATCTTGCAAAAACCACTCATGCCTTGGTTCTAAGCAGAGTGCCGACAGTTTCATCCGCCGCCTTTACGAGCTTGGCGGAGGCATCAAATACCTGGGTTTGGGCCTTAATATTGACCACAGATTCAGTCACATCATTCTTGGCCGGATTATCGCGCTCGGTAGTACCCGCCTCCACAATTTGCTGGGCCGATTTGGAAATTTCGGCCTGGCTGCGCTGCATACCAATCAAGCCCTGGGTTACCGCTGAACCACTTGCTGAACCTACGTCCATCTCTACTGCCCTCATAAAAATGATAGAAAGACTGCACACGATCTAATTTTACGCGCAAGAATGACTAAAAAACAGGCGAACTTGCCGCTTTATTGAGGATTTTAAGACGAGTTTGGATTAAGAATACAAAGAATATAACCACCAGCGACTTAATGCGGTCTTTTAAGCAGACCCCGTTCAGCCTGCCATTGCGAGATAAACCTTGCCTGCTCAAAGACGCCTTGCGCCGTCAAGCGGTTGGCGATCGGCAACCCCGCAGCCCGTAAAGCATTGCCACTCCAGGTATTGCAGTTGCTGAAGACACTGTAATGGTCTTTGGACTGGAAAAACGTCCCCATAGCATCGCCGTAAGCCAATAAGCGTACAGGCTTTCCTTGCCCATCCATAGCGATTGAACCTGCTAAATATGCAATCAGTTTTTGCATTCCTTCATCCGTAATTGCCAGGGGCACACGGGTATCTTTTGGAATTTCGGTAAAAGGTTCGTACTCGTAAGTTAATAATTGAATTGCGGAATAACCCGATGCGACCAAGGCTTTTGCCGCGGTCATGGTCGATTTGCTTTTGCCGGTAAAATAATCGCCATCACCCCAGCCAATGCGTGCGTATTTTTGGCCTTTTAAATCAGCAGCCAACTGCGGGCTTTGTGCTGCAAGCCATGTTGCATCGAGCAAAATACTCGTGTGCCAACCGCGATAAATAAAATAAATTGTGTGCTTGGTATTGGTAACAGGAATATTTTTTGTGGCCGGCATACTCGCGCAGCCAACCAGGAAAAAACTCAAAAAAATAAACGCACGAAAAAAATAATTCATGGGGATTACTGCATTAAATGATCGATAGCAGTTTCATCAATATAACTAGCAACTTTTTCAGGAGATATATCTGTTAAAAACGGCACTACACCTAAACAAGGAATCGGTAAGCGCGCGCGTAATGTATCAATATTTTCTTGCAATACCGGCATATTTGCATCGACACAATTAGCGACCCAACCTGCAACGGCAACACCATCACGCACAATCGCTTCAAATGTTAGCAACGCGTGATTGATGCAACCCAAACGCACGCCCACGACAAGAATGACAGGCAAGTCGAGATTTTTTGCCAAATCTGCGAGAGTTTCGCGCGCATTTAATGGCACACGCCAACCGCCAGCACCTTCAACCAACATAAAATGTGCTGATGTTAAAACCCCGCGACAAAAACCGGATAAGCGATCTACCGACAAACTGCGTTTTTCTTGTTGCGCTGCAATATGCGGAGCAATTGCAGCTTCCAACGCGCAAGGATTTATTTGGTCGTAATCCAGTTTTTGAGTGATTACAGATTGCAACAAAAGCGCATCGGAATTGCGCAAACCCATTTCAGTTTTTTCACAGCCAGCAGCAACGGGTTTTAATGCAGCGGTCGTTAAACCTTTATTTTTTGCAGCGACTAACAGACCCGCCGCCACAAGCGTTTTGCCAACATTGGTATCTGTGCCGGTAATAAAAAATGCTTTTTTCTTCATTGCTTTTTCGCTTTTATATAAAACACATCGTAGGTTGCTGGCAACATGGTGTTGCAGCGAAATTTTTCATAAGCCTGTTTAAATGCCTGGATTGTTTTGCGGCCAGTCAAGCCCGTAGCGCGCCCACGATTCACATTTTGTGCGCCCAAGGCTTTCAAACTGCGCGTCAAATCCGATAAATATTCAAACTCCATAATCACCGGTTTGTGTTCCAGCTCGACATCGACAAAACCGTTGTTTTCCAAATCACCCAGCAGGGTTTCGCGTTCATGGAATTTATTTACGTGGACAAAATTATCCACTTGCATCCAGGCGGATTTTAATTCGTGCAGGGTTTCAGGACCAAGTGTTGTAAAAATAAGTTCGCCACCAGGCTTTAAGACTCGCTGCAACTCAGCGAATAAGCGCGACAAATCAAGACACCACTGCAACGCAAAGTTGGAATAAATGATATCGATGGATTGATCGGCAAAAGGTAGCGATTCAGCATCGGAACATGACCAAGAAAATTGGTTTGCTTGCTGCTCGCGAGCAAAACGCAACATGCCCTCTGCGATATCTACGCCAACAATTAATGCCTGCAAAAACTGCTCTTGCAATTGCGGAACAAAATAACCCGTCCCGCAACCCAAATCGATAACAACTTCAGCGGACTGAGATGGATTTATTTTTTTAAACAGCTCACTGCCCACCATTCGCTGCAAACTGGCGACAGAATCATAGGTAGTCGCTGCACGACTAAATGAGTGCGCAACCTGCTTTTTATCTAACGCAGGAAGAAGCAGGAATTCTTTAAGTTTTTTTTCTATCACATCTGGTTGACTCCAATGCAACGCATGGGCAGCACCAGAAATTAAAGTTACTTGTTGATTGGCATTTAACGCAATTAACGATTGAACGGCGGAAGCAGGGACCAATACATCTTTCTCTGCCAACAAATGTAACCCTGGTTGAGTCAGGCTTGCAAAGGCTTCGCGATTATCAAGTCGCGCCAATAATTCCAATGCTTGCAACCAATTTGGATTGATTGATTCAGGTATTGCAAGCGTACGAACCTGCTTGAGCAACATACGTTCCTGGGCGTCACCTTGTGCCAATAACCCGCCGAATAATTTCAAGGTCGCAACAGGATCGGCCGCAAAGCTTTTATTGAATTGGCGATTAACAGCCAATGGCATTGCAGTTTCATAATCGCGACTCGCGACAAATTTTGCGTTGGCGGCGAGCGTAATAACACGCGATATTTTTTGCGGATAACGTGCAGCCAGCTGAACAGCAATCATTCCGCCGAGCGACCAGCCTATAAGCACGCATTTTTCGGGTAAGACTGCTGCAATTAACTCAGCAACGGCCTCTAAAGTAAATTCGAGAATTTGCGGGCTTTCGCCAAAACCAGGTAAGTCAATGCTGATAACATTCGCCATATTTTGCAATGCAGGAAGCAAAGGTTGCCATGCATTGCTTGCACTGCCCCAGCCATGCAGAAGCACGAGAGTCTCGGTTAATGGCTGTTGTAAATGACAAGGATATTCGTGCGTAGCCAGTTTATATTTTTCTTCAATCATGCTCACGATCACCATGAGCACTGCCAAGAATATCATTCAAAACAGTTAATAAATGATCCACTTGCGCAAGGCTATGCTCAGCAGAAAAGGTTACGCGCAAACGCGAACTACCAGCGGCAACAGTTGGTGGACGAATAGCAATAATTAAAATTCCGCACTCGGCAAGTTTATTGGCAATATCCAGGGTACGCGCTTCATCGCCAATAATAATGGGTTGGACTGGCGAGAATGAATCCAGCAATTGCAAACCCATTTGCTGGGCACCTGATCGAAAATGCGCGATTAATGTTTGCAAGTGTTCGCGACGCCAATGTTCTGATTGCAATAAACGCAAACTTGCTCGTGTTGCCGCTGCAACGGCGGGCGGCATAGCAGTGGTGTAAATATATGAGCGTGAAAATTGGATAAGCGTTTCAATCAAAGTTTCGCTGCCAGCGATAAAGGCGCCGAAAGTACCGAAGGCTTTTCCAAGTGTGCCCATCAAAATTGGAAGCTGGTTTTGCGTTAAACCAAAATATTCTGCACTTCCACCACCGTTTTTTCCGAGGCAACCAAAACCGTGGGCATCATCCACCATTAACCAGGCATTATTTTTTTGTGCGAGATCAGCAAGTTCAGTTAAAGGTGCGCAATCACCATCCATACTGAATACACCGTCGACCACAATTAATTTTCGTTGTGCTTCAGCTTTATCCAAACGTGTTTGCAAATTGATTAAATCGTTGTGTAAAAAACGCTGGAAGCGAGCACCACTTAATAAGCCGGCATCCAATAAACTCGCGTGATTTAAACGATCTTCAAAAATCGCATCGCCTTGCCCCACTAACGCGGTAATTGCACCCATATTGGCCATGTAGCCGGTTGAAAATAATAGCGCGCGATCACGCCCGGTAAATGCAGCAAGCTCTTCTTCGAGTGCGTGATGTTCGCTGGAATGGCCTGCAACAAGATGGGACGCACCGCTGCCAACACCAAATTGGTTGGCCGCATTCTGGAAAGCTGAAATTACATCGGGATGATTGGCTAAACCTAAATAATCATTGCTGCAAAACGCGAGGTATTTTTTTCCATCGACAATGACTTCTGGCGTTTGCGGCGATTCTAAAACGCGACGATTGCGATAAAGATTTGCCGTACGACGTTCAGCCAATGCAGAAGCCAGGATGCTATTTATATCAGACACAATTTTTTAAACCCGCTATGACAAACCATATCCATGCGCCATAAATACTGCACACAATGGAATTAACAGAAGCAATGTTAATTCTGTGCGGATAATCATGATGATAGATTTTGGGACAACCACTTCATCGACAGATTTATTGCGGTTACGCAGGAAAAAAATCGTGGGATAAATGGACAGAATTGCAATAACTCCAAACAAGGTTAATTTGGTATGAAAAATCCAGTTGTGTGAATAAAACGCTGAGGGCTTACCAACAACAAACCACAACAAAAGCCCTGCTGCTAATACAAGCGTCGCACTTAAACCAAACACGGCATCTACAATGGCAAGGCGTTTAAATTTTTTCACACTCGAATCAACACTGAGCAGGATATGCTCGGAAACCAGTGCCATACTGAGCACAATAATCCCAAAAAAATGTGCGTAGCGAACCAGGACTTCTTGCATATCCAGCTCCTGTGAATATTAATTAGCCGCGTTATAAAACAAGGCGTCCATTTGTGCTTCCTGGATTTTATTGACGATTGCAGCTTCCTGTTCGCTTTCATCTTCATGCACTTCGTAAGCTTCAGGTTTGATGCCGAGGCGCTTGAACAATTGCATGTCTTTGTTGGCTTCTGGATTGGGAGTCGTTAATAATTTTTCGCCGTAGAAAATTGAATTGGCGCCCGCCAAAAATGCCATGGCCTGGGTTTGTTCATTCATTTGCTCGCGCCCCGCGGATAAACGCACGTGGGATTTGGGCATTAAAATCCTGGCGACCGCGATGGTGCGAATAAAATCAAATGGATCGAGATCGGCTTCGTCAGCAAGCGGCGTGCCGCCAACTTTTACCAGCATATTGATGGGCACAGATTCGGGATGCTCCGGCATGTTCACCAATTGTTGCAACAAACCGGCGCGATCAGTCACTTCTTCACCCATGCCGACAATGCCACCGCAGCACACTTTCATACCGGCTTTGCGGACATTGGCGAGGGTTTGTAAACGATCCTGATAGGTACGAGTGGTGATAATTTCACCGTAGTATTCAGGCGAGGTGTCGAGGTTGTGGTTGTAATAATCCAGACCGGCATCTGCCAACTCTTGCGCCTGGGCTTCATCCAACATGCCCAGAGTCATGCAGGTTTCCAAACCGAGCGCTTTTACGCCTTGAACCATGGTGGTAACGTAAGGCATGTCGCGATTTTTGGGCGAACGCCAGGCGGCGCCCATGCAAAAACGCGTCGCACCGCTGGCTTTTGCGGCTTTCGCTTCTTCGATAACTTTTTCCACGGCCATCAATTTTTCGCGCTCAAGGCCAGTGTCGTAACGAGCCGATTGCGGGCAGTAAGCGCAGTCTTCCGGGCAAGCGCCGGTTTTAATGGAGCAGAGCGTACTGACCTGGACTTCATTAGGATTGAAATGCATGCGGTGCACGCTTTGCGCCTGGAACATGAGGTCGCTGAAGGGCAAATCGAACAATGCCTGGATTTCTGCGCGGGACCAATCGTGACGAATTAGGGGCTGGGTAAAAGCGTTCATAGCGGGATTCCGTTAATAGGCGATAAAGCCCATATTAACGGTAAGGATTTAGCTGTCAACCTAAAAATGGTTTTTAGGTTGACAGGATTTATTGCGGCCTGGAAAGTTGGCTTGCCTCCTGAGAAGTTCAGGTCGCGAGCGACGTAAATAATTGCAGCTACTTAAAGCTGGTTAATACAAACTATCTGCAATAGCACGTATATCGTCGCGATTCACAACCACAATCTCCAACTCATTGGTATCCGTAATCGCATTATATTTTTCTGGTAACTTTTGATAGGCGCATAGATGGGTGATGGGCGGCAAGCGATTTGCCGTCATCCGCGCTTTTAAAGAGTGATATAGCCCGAGGTTCACAATATCGATCAAACCAAAGGGGTCATTTTCTCCTGCTTGCCAATTGCCGACCTGGCGCACAAGCTGGATATATTCATCCCCCATTTCCCAATCCTTCAGCAAGGCTATACCAAGGCTTTTGGCGAATTCGCGGCATAAATTGACATAGGTTTCTGTATTCGGCACCGGCAAAGTGCCCGATTTGAATACAGACAAGACCGCGAGCGTCCCCACTTCGCTCAACAAGCTGCCAAGCAGCGCGTAATCGGGCGCAACGCTTCCTACTTTTTTGGCAATAAGTGCGCTCATACTTGCCTTGTTGATCAACCGATCCCAAGAAGCCGCAAATATGCGGGTGTAAGCCTGGGTGTGGCCGCTGAACAGCGCTTTCACCGCGTGTAACATGGTCACCCGCTCCACTTGCGCCATGCCCAAAATTCGCACCACATCGAAAACCGTTTGCGGCGGCATATGGTTGTGCATCATCACACTGGAAGCGTAGCGAAGAAGGAGATGGCTGAGCTGGCTATCGCACTCGATAAGTTTGCTCAGCGAGTGGATTGAACTGTTTGAACGAATCAGGGATTGGCGGATATCCTGAACAACACCCGGCAGGCGAGGAAAATTTTCCGGATTATTCAACAATGCAGACACTGCACTTTTATAGCTAGCGTAATCGCTATTGACAACATCCACAGCAAGGCACCCTTAAACCCATCAGAATTATCCCTAAGCCTAGAAGATGCCCTTATAAATTCAACGCCGTATTGGATAATCCCTGAAAATTGTTACACTGGCGCAAAAAAGCCGTTATCACGCAACATACACTCTTAACCAAAAGGAATTTGGATTATGCGACGCCTTAAGCCCGCACTATTTATTAAGACCACACTGCAAAAACTCGGTACATCATTCTTTCCCAGCCAATGCCTTTTATGCGCCTGCACCTTAACCGGCGATTCTCTTTGCACCAGTTGCCAATACGATTTGCCCCACACGTACGGTCAACCACTATGCCAACAATGTGGTATCTGCATTGAAAGCCTGGACAACTTTTGCGGCCACTGTTTACGTCATCCGCCCGCTTTTAACCGCAGCTTTATTCCATTTACCTATCAACATCCAATCGACTATTTGATCCACAAATTCAAATATCGCCGCAACCTCACCTGCGGAAAATTACTCGGTCGCATGCTGGCAGATTATTTGAAATATCACGCACAAGATCACAGCGAATGGATTACACCAGATTTAATTATCCCCGCCCCCATGCATTGGTTACGCCGCTGGCAACGTGGATTTAACCAGGCAGAAATATTGGCGCAATACGTCGCACGCGAATTCAATATTCCACTTGCAACCAACCTTATCCAACGCGTGAATAGAACGCCGGCACAAAAAGAATTATCGCGCATTGATCGCCAAAAAAATTTACGCAAAGCATTTTTGATTGCAGAAAAAAATATCGCAACAATTAAAAATAAAAACATCGCACTAATAGATGATGTAGTGACCACCACAGCAACCGCAAGGGAACTGAGTCAATTACTGATTAAAGCAGGAGCAAAGGATGTGCAACTTTGGGCGTTGGCGAGGACGATGTGAAAAATTAAAAGAAAAGAAATGGAAGAAAGAAAAAAATTGCAGTATTTGTTTAATATTTAAAAATACAAATACCATTACCGCTCATCCGAACGCTAAACAATATCATGATTAGATAGCAAAATATTGCCAGTGCAGATAATAAGATTTACGTTCGCACCCATGGTAACCCTGGCTTCTAAGCTGCCTGTGCGGCAGTGAATGATAAATTTCTGGCAGAAACAATTTGATCGTATTTCTTAGTTGCCTACTCGGCAGTGAATAACCTTGCGGTAGGCCTTCATGGTGTCGTTCATTTCTTAGCTGCCTGCACGGCAGTGAATCCCGCTGCGGCTAATGTGTCGATGACCTGCTTTTTCTTAGCTGCCTACACGGCAGTGAATTTGTCGCTGGGTTGTGTATCACGATGGATGCTTTTCTTAGCTGCCTACACGGCAGTGAATCTTCACCACCGCCTGGACTCGTCACATGGATATTTCTTAGCTGCCTACACGGCAGTGAATTTCACACGCTGGACATCAGCAAGGATTTCTTCTTTCTTAGCTGCCTACACGGCAGTGAATATTAACCGAGTTAATCGCACCGCTGACTATCTTTTCTTAGCTGCCTACACGGCAGTGAATGAGGTGGCCGAGCTCAGATTTATTGATGAACTTTTCTTAGCTGCCTACACGGCAGTGAATATCACGTTGCCCTCGTGGAAGTCGGTCGCGCTTTTCTTAGCTGCCTACACGGCAGTGAATGTTTGCAGAAGGCGCCGAAAAATTATCAGCCTTTTCTTAGCTGCCTACACGGCAGTGAATTTCTACCGGCACAATGCGTGGCATTCCGTGGCTTTCTTAGCTGCCTACACGGCAGTGAATTAGAAAAGGCATTAACTGAATTGCCGTCACATTTTCTTAGCTGCCTACACGGCAGTGAATTAATCGTAAGGCGTCGAGTCCATGGCCATGATTTTCTTAGCTGCCTACACGGCAGTGAATAATCCTACCTATTCCAAACAATGACCCAGTGGTTTCTTAGCTGCCTACACGGCAGTGAATCTCTGCGTCAAGTGCGGAATCCTTGCGTATTTTTTCTTAGCTGCCTACACGGCAGTGAATATTTATTCAGGGCTCGGTTCCCGTTTCCAATTTTTCTTAGCTGCCTACACGGCAGTGAATTTCGCTACGCATTACGACCCCTCATGAGTAAATTTCTTAGCTGCCTACACGGCAGTGAATTTTTGCAAGCTTGCTGATGTTTCGGATGTTAATTTCTTAGCTGCCTACACGGCAGTGAATCACCAATCTACAGTTATGCAGCTACTGCGCTATTTCTTAGCTGCCTACACGGCAGTGAATATTGAAGATTTTCGTACTGGCACCTTGGCAATTTTCTTAGCTGCCTACACGGCAGTGAATGCGAAACAGCAAGATAAATGTGTTTCTTTGCATTTCTTAGCTGCCTACACGGCAGTGAATTACACCGCGAAGAACAATATCCTGCCCGGTGGTTTCTTAGCTGCCTACACGGCAGTGAATGCGCAAATCATCATAATTTAACGACAATACACTTTCTTAGCTGCCTACACGGCAGTGAATCTGCTGTCACTTTATCGCGCAATCCGCCGTTTTTTCTTAGCTGCCTACACGGCAGTGAATTTAGTCGGGGCTTTTTCTGCCTATTCGGCAGTTTTCTTAGCTGCCTACACGGCAGTGAATTTTTCAAACCCAATTTTTCAAGCATTTTCTTGTTTCTTAGCTGCCTACACGGCAGTGAATACGATAGCCAACGCCGGTAAACGGGTAAAAGATTTCTTAGCTGCCTACACGGCAGTGAATTTCGAGCTCTGCAACACGCTTTAGCAAATCATTTTCTTAGCTGCCTACACGGCAGTGAATCATATTGTTGTGTTAGGTCTCTGTACCAAGCGTTTCTTAGCTGCCTACACGGCAGTGAATATTAATTGAAATGGTATATTTCAATGGCTGGATTTCTTAGCTGCCTACACGGCAGTGAATCGTAAATGTTTTATAAGAGCCCGGTGGCCCGTTTTCTTAGCTGCCTACACGGCAGTGAATTTTCTAGGGCTTGGCGTCGCTAATCCTGAAATTTTCTTAGCTGCCTACACGGCAGTGAATCCGCTGCGGGTTATGTGTGCCTGGGTAAAAGTTTTCTTAGCTGCCTACACGGCAGTGAATACTCGCTCATTCGCGCACCACTTTGCGAAGGTTTTCTTAGCTGCCTACACGGCAGTGAATCTTCACGTTTAGCAGATGCCAAGAGGCGTTACTTTCTTAGCTGCCTACACGGCAGTGAATTTGTTGTCGGGAATGATTACCCGATTCATTATTTTCTTAGCTGCCTACACGGCAGTGAATTGCAGGAATCAACAGGCGAAGTTACAAGCTACTTTCTTAGCTGCCTACACGGCAGTGAATTTGCTGAGGTTACCGAATCCATAGTTTGGCCATTTCTTAGCTGCCTACACGGCAGTGAATTCAGGTTTATCTGGAACCAGATGGATTGATGTTTTCTTAGCTGCCTACACGGCAGTGAATAAATCGGACACGCCAAAATCTGCATTGTCTACTTTCTTAGCTGCCTACACGGCAGTGAATGCCGCAACCGCACGCGATTGGCGCGCGAATCTTTTCTTAGCTGCCTACACGGCAGTGAATAAGAATTAACCGCGTGGGCGGGCAATTGCGAGTTTCTTAGCTGCCTACACGGCAGTGAATGTGTTGAATGTCCGCTGGATGATTCGACGGTATTTCTTAGCTGCCTACACGGCAGTGAATTGAAGTTAGCGACGAAAGACTCAGCCACACATTTTCTTAGCTGCCTACACGGCAGTGAATGTTTATTGCGGCGATCACCACCACGGCTTTGCTTTCTTAGCTGCCTACACGGCAGTGAATAAGGCAAGGGCGGTACGCGTACGTGCCATATTTTTCTTAGCTGCCTACACGGCAGTGAATAAGAGTCTACCTCAAGTAAGTTCCTGATTGTTAAAGAGCATTTGACAAAAAAGCCGAATAACCCTTTTTTGAGGCTATCGGCTAAGTTGCTGATTTTTAAGGGCCAAATCTTTGGCTCTTAAAAAAGGTTAAAAACAAGGCACCGTAGCTCCTATGCCAAGACCGTAGCTATTGAATACACCATCTACAGGTTTTTCCTGTGACGCTCCTTGTTCGATAAACAGGCAAAACGTCTGGCCTGTGCTTGAACTGCGCAATGTTAGAAACGGCAAATCAGGTTTTCGCACTATCGTGTCAGGTATAGCCTGCACTACCTGCTCGTAACTCTCACCTTTGCGTTTCATCCTGCGTCTGCGCAAGCGCTCAGCATTTGTTTTGTATTGTCGACGGGTTACCGAATAATGGCAGGACGTTGCCGGTATCGCTTGAATATTAGTAACCGCCGTGTGGTCACGCATTCCTTTCAACCAGTCGACTGCTTGAAGCTGATCCAATGCTGCCCGCTTACCATGTACACGCAAAATAGTACCTAGCGTTTTAGGTTTGCGCTGATATTTGGGAAAACTAATCCCAATATCAGTAGCCTCTAAAGTTACCAGCGCACGATGAAATTTACTGTAAAGCGCGCCCATTAATATAGGCTCGGTAAACTCCGGGTCCGGTAATAGCTGAATATCCAGGTAATGATCCATGGCCTACCCCGCATCACCAAATACACCACCGCGAATCAGCGTCGCTACAACATAGTGCTGTTGGTCAAGCTCCGGCGTTTTATCTTTTAACACCCATGCATCCAGCAAATTATAAAAATCCATTTTTTGTTTGGGTTGACGGTAGGCTTTGCCTTGGGTTGTTACCGAACCATAGGGTTCAATAGCGATAGGCCCGAGTTCATCAGCACCTTCATACCAGGTATCGATAGTGCGTAAGGCATTACCGATTTTTTGTGAATGGATGGCAGCAAATTTTTCATTAATTTTATATAAAGTTTTACTTTTCTTACCCCGTTTACTTTCAGAGTTGTCACTTTGAAGAATCAATTCTTGTGATGGAAAAACTTCCTGTCCTGCTCCAACCCGAACAAACGCATTGACTTGTAACAACACATGATGGGTTCCTGCTAAACCTTGTTCAACCACCTTTGCCAGCGCATCCAAATCATGATTGTTATTATCAAAACTACGCAGCGATAAATTTAATGCATCAAATGTCCAGCTCGATACAGCTTGCCCATCGCGCAAATGCGAAACCTGGACCTCAACACTCTCTGCCCCAACACGGTTACGCCATAAAAAACGACCATTCGCCACATTAGCTGCGTAACGTTTGGCCAACGCAGCAAAGCCATTACCCGTTACATAAGCTTGCACGGTCTGCAATAATTTTGCTTGGTAATCTGCATCATTACAGGCAGACGGTTTACCTGTGCCGGGTAATACGCGCAACGTAAATACAACTTTTAACGTATCTGCATCGGCAGGCAATGACGCTACATCCACCGTTTGCAGGTTTGGGTTTTCAATTGCAGCATCCAGTTTTGCCGGGTCTTGATCTTTGGTTTTCAAGCGATTGGAAATAGTGCCGCGAACAGATTTTTCGATAATTTCAATAGGCTTCCAAGCCTGGTTACTTTCGCGATTATTCCAAGTGCCGGCATAAAACAATGCATCGGAAGGATCGAGCTTACGTTCAAAAGCCAAAACAGAAGCAGTTTTAATTTCAATAGCCATAGTTAAATTCCTTGTGTGCAAAAGTGATTAATCAAGATCGATTTCAAGTTCAAAAGTGGATTCAGTTTTGTAGCCATTGCAGCAACGATAAATACCAGACTCTGCATCGCTATTGGCATACCAGAGCAATTGCTGAGGAGATTGCAAACGGTGCGGGCTTAGCCACTGGCCAATGCCGTAGAGACTTTCCACAAAGCGGAAATCCGTTGTCATATCGCGTGCATTAATTACAGAGCCCGCAGGTTGCAGGTCAGTCAACGCGCCATAACCAACCGGTATAGGCACAACCCAACCCAAATGCTGGCGGTCATGTTGCCATTTCCCCTTGTCAGGCTCGCCCTCTTCTTGCCAATGCCAGTTAATGCGAGCCAGCGAGAGCCAGGCATCAAGGCGTGAAGCTTGTGGGTTTTCTACCAGGAGTTGTTGATGGCGTTGCTCTAATACATCCGGTCGCTCCACTAATACAAAGCCGGGCAACAAACGCATTTTGAGTTGGTTGAATAATTTTTCGCGCGCCTCTACCATCCCTGTAAAGGGCACAACATAAGGTGATGTACGCCGATATGAATGCGCACTGGGAATTACACTTCCTCCCGCAACACGCATTCCACTTACCAGAGCCGCCAATTGTGTTGCTATTTCTTGCGTGCGTGTTTGGTCATTCAGTTCTTCGCCATTCAACGCAAACACTAAACTGATATCCAGGTGAATACGCCCTTCTTCCACAATAGCGGCTGTCTTTCCATCTTTATCAATCGGGTTTCGCGTTAAACGGAAAGATTTTACAAAACCCTCTTTAGTGGTTTGCTCATCATAATCATGGGCAACCACACCGACCGCTTTAAATTGCACGGCTAAACCACTCGCTTGTGCCTGACGTTGCAACGCCCACATTAGCCCCATAAATGCACTCATTGCAGGAAAACCGTGCGTTAACGGGCTGGATATAGCGTTGGCGTTTTGCACGCGCAGATGCGGAACAACCAATAAGTAATCGAACTCTGGACAATCAGGCATTGGCAACCTCCTTATTTTTTAGCGATCGACGCTGCATAGGGGCTGGCCATTCAGCATCAATCAAGGCTTGCTTGGCCCAGTGGGCATGTTCAGCATCACCTACAGGCAAGCCTTCTTTCAGCAGAATGGCATTGAGCCAATTGCCAAAACGGTGTGCCACCTCATCAGGCCAATCCTTCCATTCATAAGCCTGCTGAAACTCAGCATCTTCCTTTTCGTGCCCAGGTCGCAATGGCAATTCAGTTCGCATTGGATCAAGCCACAGTTGTTCGCACAAAGATAATTTGCAATTGATATCTCGCGTCCATCCATCTTCATGAAACTGACGATTTGCCAAACCAAAAGCAGCAAGGGACTCACCCAATGTACGCTCAAATTTTTCGCGCGTTATTCGAGTTTCCATCGTGGGTTCTGGATTAGCCTTCAAGAACTGCACTAATCCCCTAATTAAATTGCTCACATTTTCATAGTGATAAAAGCGGTCGAAAACAGTTTCTATCTGTAAGAGGTTGCGAGCGTGATCTTGTTTCCAACGAGGAGGCGAAGAGGACAGTAAATAATTCACCCCGCCGCGCTCACTATTAAGCTGGCTAATATTTTGCGGTTTGGTCCCACCCAATTTACGCATTACCAAACCACGATAATCGCGATAGCTTTGTGAGTAAGGCGCTTTCTTAAAGTAAGCCTGGCGCGCCGCTGTGTTTTGTTCACCGAAGCGTGCATCATTAATTTGTTGATGTACTTCATGAGCCAAACTGCTGGAAAATAATGGTTGCAACAAATGGTAATTGGCATCATCAACAGGATCACCAGCAACACACCAGTAAACCTGTTTTGCTTTAGTATCTGTAGAGAATGAAGAAACTTTTTCATCCAGTAGGGCCGCATATTTATTGACCAAATTCTTCGCATCCACATCATCTTCAACATCCCAGCAAAAAGCGGCGATAGCATCTTGATCATCCTGCTGAATCAACTCACCCAATGATTTCCCGTCAAAGCGAAGATCAAGCAACAGATATAATTCATAAGCCGTAGAATTATAAGCTCCATCTCCGGTAGTATCCGCCAGACTTTTCTCATCACTCAGCAAATGAGAACTAATGTCGAAACCATGATTCAGACGACCAAAACGAATATTAAGATTCGTTACATTCTTAACTTTTAAATCAGGATGTACGGCTTTTGCAATATGAGTTGCGACAGCAATATTTACGCTACAAGCAGCTCCTTTTTCTAGAATCTTTGACAATTCATATTTTTCATTCGCCTTATTAATTTCCTGTTTAGCTAATGCATCATTTCTACCCTCCCATTTATCTAAAACCTTTTTAAGTCTTTGATTCACATGCTCATGCAATAACAAATGTATTGTTTTACTTCGTTCTGTTTTTAATCGAATCATACCTTCTCCTTTTAACTTTATACTTTAATCATTTTTTCCCGCCAAACCCCAACAAAGGATGATAACGCCATCCACCCACTCCAGAATCAATCACATTCACCGCTGTAAACTTGGCGGCAATTGTCATTAATGACTCACTACGCATCTCAGCTTGTTCAACCAATAACGCCATCAAATCGTGCTGCCCCCAAGGTGTAATACCATCCCCATAATTCAGATTAAGATTTTCTATCTGGCTTTCAGCAGTGGTATATATCGCAGGTTTACCGGCTTTTGCTTCTTCGTGGACTCGATGTATCACCAATTCATCTTCATCGTCGTTCGGCAGGAAAACCAGGGTGATTTCTTCTTGCCCTGAACTATCGCGAAAAGCCTGGTGTTGAGGTAAAGCCCAGGTAAGTGACGCTTGTGGATTTTGCCACGCATGGGCAGCATTCAATTCTCTTTCATCAAGAGGCAATGGCAACATTTGTTGCTTCATCCGTGCGTGCTCCAAATCCACCCAATATTCTTTGTTTCTCCATGGCTCCTGTGGAGGTTGGATTCGTGGACGGGCAGTTATGATTTGATATTCATCTTCACGCAATATTTTTTGCAGTTTGTTGCTGACCAATCGAAATGGATGTTCTTTTACTTTTGAATTTTTTCCATCGTATTCAAATCCGGGACGAACAAAAGCAGCTCGTCTAAAACCGTCCTCGCCAACATCAGCCGTAAAACTTTTTAAATTTCGATCAAAAATAAAAACATTGGGTGTTGTACAGGTTTTTTGCCTATGCCGTTGCACTCTCCCAGCCAATTGAATTAACGAACGCATAGATGAGGGTTCAACAACCGCCCAATCGTAATCGTGGTCCCTGCCCACCTCGGTCACGGGAGAACCCAGCACTACAAACAGGTGATTTTGTGCTGATGAAGCATCGATTAATTGACGAATATCTGCACGCTCATAAACCAACTTGGGATTGCGCCGATTCAAGGAGGTATCAAGCTGATGTTCAATCGCAGAACGAATTAATAAAGGGAAACGCGAATGATATACACAAAGATGGACGCAATAATTTTCCGGTGCACCACGACTAAACAGTTCTTGTGCAACCTCAAAAAGTGGTTCGATATTTGCCATGCGAACCAAACCAAAACTGATGTGTTTACCACTGACAGGGCAGATTTCATGATGTGCGTTATGCGCATTAATAATGGTTGCCATAACAGGTTGTGAAAATTCACGGTAAATCTGTTCGCGCTTTTTGTTTTTATAATTTTCAAAATCCAACGACACTAAAACACCGCAACGTTTTGGACCATTCTTATCAATGGATTTTAAAAGTGCTTTTACCCGCTGTTGCACAAATTGGTCATGAGCGTTTGCGTAGCTATCAGCATCGGGGACCACATGATGGTGAACCGAAAATTCATCAATCCATAAACACGGTATTTCACAAGATGTGTTTGCAACACTGGCTTGAGGGCCACGATTCTGCTGATAAACTTGCCGCCCGGCGCGATAGGCTTGAAACATTCCCTGCACTAACGATGGCGGCAAGGTAGCGGACGATAGCAGGATTCGAGAGCCCAATAATCCAACCCAATGCACCAACCGTGTCAATGCCGGTAAATCTGCCAAATCAAAATCATCCAGTTCATCCAGCACCAAATCACTGCTCATTAAACGCAACATGGGAGCAATTTGCCGGCCTGCGCGTTGAGCTTCTGTCGCTGGCATCAAGTGATCGATTGTGCATACCAACATTGGTGCAGATAACAGCGCGCGAATTTTATTATCAGCCATGGCTTTGGATAAAAGTGGATGATCAGCATATTGCCCTTCATATAACACATGGGAATCTTCCTCGATCAAATCCTGTATCGATGCAGAACCACTGGCTTCCGCTTTTGCTTCATAAAATTCAAATAACTGGCGACTGGCAGAACCACCCACACGAATCGCTAACTCATCTTCACCAAGATGCAAATCCTCGCGATAGCTGCGCCCTGTTTGTAAGGTTAATGTGCGTAACCCGAGTGCAAAAGTGGCTCGCATTCCCTGCGCAGGATCAGCAAGGTTGTAAAGTACACGGGCATTGGCAATGGTTTTACCACAGCCTGTAGAGGCCATATTCACAATAAATGCGCCCTGTTCCGCAGTGATGCTCCGCATAGCATTCGCGGCATCGGCAGCTTTATCCTGCCAACGAAAACGGTCTGACTCACTGCGTTTTTTTAAACCGCGATGCTTGGCGAGGCGCGGCAAATGCAACTCAAAATCCGGTAAATAATGACAAATGCTGCCCGCCAATTTAGCCACGCCGAGCAGATGTTCATCCAATGGTTGCTTTAGCGTTCCATCCTTATGTGTGTTGGCATAAATTGGATAATGCTTATCGCCCCTTACCCTTTCGTTGGAGTCAGGCGGCAAAGAGGAATAATAATGATCTGCCAGCATTAAACTCAGGCGAGATACATGCATGACATAGGGATTATCCAGCCAATTATCCTGAGTGTTGTGCAATGCCAGCAAACGTGTTGCCAACTTAGCGGCCTGCGTGCGCCATTTAGGTAGCACTACCGGTAAGCTGCTTTCAATCTGCCAATAGGATTCGAGGATTTGCTTATCCGCATCCTGTTTAATTTCATTCCATTCATGGGAAACTGATTGCAATAAATCCACTAAGTGGGTGGCATTAAACGAAGAATTTTTTTTGCCTAACCATAATTGTTTGCCATCTATGTCAAACTCCGGTTTAACCGGTAAACGATGATGCGTAACAACCAGCCATGCAATAGCAGCAGCTACAGGTGGTAAATCTTTAAAAGGAAGTTGCGTTTTGTCCAAGCCATCGCGCTCATAACGATCCGGCGCCAACCACAACCTGTCATCCTCTACCGAGGATTGCGCCATACGTTGCAACCACACCTTATCGTCATCGTTGCCTACAAACGCCAAAAATAGTCGTAAGGAAATCCATTCGTGTCGAAAAATATTTTTTTCATTTCGCTTTCCACGTAAACGCTGTTGAAAAGCAATGCTGGATTTTCCTAAATCGTGCAGTAAGGCTGCCATTTGTGAAAATAGTTTTATAGCTTCGCCTGTGTGCCAGTTATTTTCATCACCTGCACGCAACACATCTCGCTCTGTGGTATTTGTGGGCACAGCACCTTGCGAATTAAACCGGCTGGCATCACCTACTATCCACATTAATTCACTGTGATCTTTTCCACGAATCCAATGGCAGGCAACTGCGGTATTTTTGCGTGCTTTTTTTCGCAGCAATTTTCTGAGGGTATCGAGACCATCCATCGTGATGGCGGTTTGCCACGTGCGATCACCGCAGCGCTCAGCAAATTGATCGAGAATACGGCGGGTTTCTGTGAGCGCGCGTTTGGAACATTGTGAAATGAGGAGCACATTCATTATTTAGCTCCAACTTTCTCTGCAGTCATCATTGCAATTTCTTTGAGCGTATCAATCATAAAATCTAATGACTCACTGCGGGTCAAAGCTTCTATACAATTGTGTCGAAATTGCTGTTCATCATCGCCACGCATTGCTGAAAGAAAGGCTTGCGGAAGAATGATGGCATCCTTTACCAAATCAGCCGCATCAAATACCAAACCACCACGCCGTGTTTTGCCGTGCAATACTGCGAGACCATGAGGTAAGCCCAACACCCAAGTCGCCGTTGCGCCTAAGCCGTAAGCCAAATAATTGCCATGATCGAGAAAACGATTAGCAGGGTCAGTTCCTGCTCCACGCTTTGCTCGCGTAAAATCACCATAATTGATGGCATCTACTGCTAGATTAAATAAGGCCTTACTTAATCTAGCCTCTTCCGTTAGCAATATTCCAACATCCGGAATTGAATCAATTCGCCGTGCGCTGTCTGATAGCAATACATCGAGGCGATTCAAATCCACTACAAAACCCGCATCGTGCAAAGCTCGCTTGGCCCATGCCTGTTGCAATCGCGAGAGCCGTGCCAGTTGCAAGGCTTTTGCAGCTTGCAAACGAAGGGCATCATCAAACCAGAACTTGACCCAAGCTTGTAAATATTCCGTGGGGCGATATTCACTTTGAGGAGAGAACCAGGCCACATCAAAATCCACTTCATTTGCAGTGAATAACGGAGTTCCACCGCCGCCACAAAAACCCACCAACACACCGGCCTTTGCTAATTCACGCATTGCCGCCTGAGTGATCGATGTGCCTGTGCCCAATAAAATCGATGTTGTATTCGCAATCGGAATATTCCAGTAGAGGGATTTTTTACCCTCATCGGTTACATATTCAACACGACCGCCATTCACTAATAACCGACAATGTTGCAAATAATAAATATTTGCTCGTTTTGAATGAAGAATTGTCTTTAAATCTGATGATGATAAATCGTCCATTGACTAATGCTCTTGTTAATTGTTTTTATAAACCTATAGCATTTTTTTAAGATCACAATACTGCACAAAAACACAGGTAAACAAATCTGACAGGTTTTGTGAAATACATAACCTCACCCCTCAAACAACCAAGGCTTTATGTCATGTTGGTTTACAAGTACGAGTTGTTGCGCTTCCGGTGTGCCGTCCAACATTTTTGTATTTATTTGCATTTCTCTTAATAAATAATTTACTAAACATCCTTTCGTTGTTATCTCAAGCTGGCCATTTTGCATTTGGTAGTCATTTTCTAGCACTTCGCGTTTGGCAAGTGAAAGGCGTGGGTCTGGTTGTAAAATTATTTTTACTTGAGTGCTCCATCCGTGATCGTGTTCTTTGTTATGAATGGATTTGTCGAGTAACTCAGGTTCACCGCGAAATCGGCTCAACACAAAATCGCGGAACTGTTGGGACTTTTCGCACCATGCGCGCAGATGCCATCGCAAACCAGTATTAATAAAACTATGCGGTGCGATAACGCGCCCTTCGCGATTTGGATTATTAAGCGATACGTAATCAACCTCGATGCGACGTTGTTGACGAATGGCATTAACCAATCCTCGCATAATGAGGGGAGAGACTTTTCGTGTGGGTAAGTTGAGTGTGATATTCGATAGGGCGAGCGATTGAAGCGTGCTCACCCTGTTCTGACCAACGTGAACCCAATTCAAATATTCAATAATGTCGCCGGTAATGAAGTTCGCTTTAAAATCCTTTGTTGGTAACCAGCCTTTAACAGAAGTGTTATATATGAGGTTGTGAGGCGCTACTCGACGATAGTGGTTGATGTCGGCACTGCTATGCTGGCGAGATAATCCGAATTGCTGCGTGAGGTGGCTGGCATTGACCTTGCCTTCCCAATAGGCGATGAGTTCAATGAAATGAAACCTTTGTTGGGATGTCGTTTTTTCCATGGGAACTCCATGTTGTATTTAGGTGGCTGTACCTGGATTAGTTTAGCGTCAAAATATAAAAAACGCAGTTTTACATCGGCCAGCCGCGTTAGTGGAGTTATCACGCCTCTTCTACTTATGCAAATCCCTGTCAAAATACAAAATTTGGATTAAAGAGGGTTTACGAACTGAATTTTTTCCCCACATCCCCTCTAATTCTGCGAGAATTCGCATCCAGCTTTTCGGCGCGCAAGCGGTGGCCTCAACCTTGCCCAGGCGTCTTTACTCGCACTTGCCGTTTTGGCACTTGCTCTATTTGGAGGTTTCCATGAAGTTTCGCTTTCCTATTGTCATCATCGACGAAGATTTCCGCTCCGAAAACACCTCTGGCCTTGGCATTCGCGCACTTGCTGATGCCATGGAAAAAGAAGGTATGGAAGTGCTGGGGGTAACCAGCTACGGTGATTTATCGCAGTTTGCGCAGCAACAATCGCGCGCATCAGCATTTATTTTGTCGATTGACGATGAAGAATTTGGCGAAGGTTCACTGGAAGAAACTGATTATGCGCTCAAGTCTTTGCGCGCCTTTGTGGAAGAGATCCGCTACAAAAACGCCGACATCCCGATTTACCTCTACGGTGAAACCCGTACCTCGCGCCATATCCCTAACGATATCCTGCGCGAGCTGCACGGCTTCATCCATATGTTTGAAGACACTCCCGAATTCGTGGCTCGCCATATTATCCGCGAAGCAAAATCTTACCTGGACGGTTTGGCGCCACCGTTTTTCCGCGCGCTGGTTCATTATGCGAACGATGGCTCTTACTCATGGCACTGCCCTGGCCACTCCGGTGGCGTAGCGTTTTTGAAATCGCCTATCGGCCAGATGTTTCACCAATTCTTTGGCGAAAATATGTTGCGTGCGGACGTGTGTAACGCGGTGGAAGAACTCGGTCAATTGCTCGATCACACCGGCCCTATCGCCGCGTCTGAACGCAATGCCGCGCGTATTTTTAACGCCGACCACTGCTACTTTGTGACTAACGGTACATCGACATCCAACAAGATGGTATGGCATTCAACCGTTGCGCCGGATGATATTGTTGTGGTCGACCGTAACTGCCACAAATCGATTCTGCACTCCATCATTATGTGTGGTGCGATTCCGGTATTCCTCATGCCCACACGCAACCATCTGGGTATTATCGGCCCTATTCCGCTGGAAGAATTCACGCCGGAAAGCATCGCGCGCAAAATCGAAGCGAACCCATTCGCGCGCGTTGCGGCCAATAAAAAGCCACGCATTTTGACCATCACCCAATCGACTTACGACGGTGTGGTTTACAACGTGGAAACTTTAAAAAATATGCTTGATGGCAAAATCGATACGTTGCATTTCGACGAAGCCTGGTTGCCACACGCCACCTTCCACGACTTCTACAAAAACATGCACGCGATTGGCAAAGATCGTCCGCGCGCAAAAGAATCGATGATTTTCTCCACGCAATCCACGCACAAATTGCTCGCCGGTTTATCGCAAGCCTCACAAGTGCTCGTGCGCGAATCTGAAAAAGTAAAACTCGACCAGGACGCATTTAACGAAGCTTATTTGATGCACACATCCACCTCGCCGCAATATTCAATCATCGCATCATGCGATATTGCCGCTGCGATGATGGAAGCACCGGGTGGCACAGCGCTGGTAGAAGAATCAATCCTGGAAGCGCTCGATTTCCGTCGCGCCATGAAAAAAGTGGACGCGGAATGGGGCCAGGATTGGTGGTTCCAGGTGTGGGGCCCGGAAGAATTTGCAGAAGACGGAATTGGCACTCGCGACGACTGGATTTTGCGCAGCGAAGACAACTGGCACGGCTTTGGAAAATTGGCACCGGGCTTCAATATGCTCGACCCGATTAAAGCCACCATCGTTAACCCTGGCTTGTCCGTTAACGGCGATTTTAGCGAAACGGGAATTCCTGCATCCATCGTCACCAAATATTTGGCAGAAAACGGCGTAATTATCGAGAAGTGCGGCCTCTATTCGTTCTTCATCATGTTCACCATCGGCATCACCAAAGGCCGCTGGAATACCTTGTTGACCGCGCTGCAACAATTCAAAGATGACTACGACAAAAACCAACCCATGTGGCGAATCATGCCGGAATTTGCGCAAGCAAATCCACGTTATGAACGCATGGGCTTGCGCGATCTTTGCCAGCAAATCCACGATTTCTACAAAGCTTACGACGTTGCGCGTTTGACCACAGAAATGTATTTGAGCGATATGCAACCGGCGATGAAACCATCCGATGCATTTGCAAAAATGGCGCACCGCGAAATTGAACGTGTACCGATTGATGAATTGGAAGGTCGCATCACGTCAATTTTGTTAACGCCTTATCCACCAGGAATTCCATTGTTAATTCCGGGCGAACGCTTCAATAAAACCATTGTGGATTATTTGCGTTTTGCGCGCGATTTCAACGAAAAATTCCCCGGCTTTGAAACTGATGTTCACGGTTTGGTTAAACGTGAAGTTGATGGCAAGAAGGGTTATTTTGTGGATTGTGTTAAGCAGTGAAGCTTCAATTGATTCGTGCTCCGATCCACCGGAGCGCGAAATTGAGAGACTTACTAATCATTATTTAAACGTCCGACGACTAAGGTTAATGCTATGCAAGATATTCGCTGGCAACAACGGTTTAATAATTGGAAAGCAGCTTATTTGCGCTTGCAAGAAGCTGTTGATGCTAACACGCAAACACCACACAACACACTTATAGAAATGGCGTTAATAAAAGGTTTTGAAATGACCTTTGAACTTTCATGGAAAACAATGAAAGATTTCCTAAAATATAATGGTATAGATGTGAGCCTGCCGCGGGAAGTGATTAAGAATGCATTTGCCCACAATATAATTACTGATGGCCAAGTATGGATAGATATGTTGGAGGATCGAAATTTAATGGCGCATACGTACGATGAAGCCCGTGCACAAAAAGCCGTAGAGCATATTTGTAATCGCTATTTAATTGCACTGCGAGACTTACAGCATTATTTACAAGAAAGGTTGGTATAAATGTTTGGCCTGCCTGAACAAACAGTTCATCAAATAACTAACTGTTTAACCCAATTTCCTGAAATTCAATGGGCAAAAATTTATGGTTCCCGTGCCAAGGGTAATTATGGGCGAGGCTCGGATATTGATCTCGCATTCAGCAGCCCAAATGACTTAACCGCTGAATTATCAATGACACTTGATAATTTGCCTACACCCTATATGTTTGATGTAACTCATTATGAAACATTACAACATAACGAATTAAAATCACACATTGATCGTGTCGGGATTATTTTTTATGAAGCCAAACATACGAACGCGAATCCATGAGTAATAAATTCGAACCAGAAGCGCTTCCCGTCGAACACACCCCACAATCACACCCCTACGAAAAACTCAGCCCGGATTTGGTCATGGATGCCGTAGAAGCAAACGGTTATTTAACCGATGCGCGCATTCTTGCATTAAATTCTTACGAGAACCGTGTCTATCAAGTTGGCATTGAAGGCGGCAGTCCGCTGATCGCAAAATTTTATCGCCCCGAACGCTGGACGCGCGAACAAATCCTTGAAGAGCACGAATTTTCACAAGCCCTAAAAGACCTGGAAATTTCTGTCGTACCACCACTGCCAAATGACCAGGGCGAAACCTTACGCGAATTCGCAGGATTTAATTTTGCACTCTATCCGCGCCAGGGCGGGCATGCACCTAACCTTGATGACTTCGATGCGCTGTTGAGTTTAGGACGAACGCTTGGCCGCATTCACGCATTGGGAAAAGCAAAATTATTTTCACACCGCCCCAATATTTCTGTGCAAACTTTTGCACGCGAAAGTTATGCGTTTTTACTTAACAATCAATTTATTCCCACAGGTTTGCACGAAGCTTATCGCACACTCGGTGCAGATTTAATCCAGCGCTGTGACACCATTTTTAATCGCGTAAAATATCAACCCATTCGCTTACATGGCGACTGCCACCCCGGAAATATTTTATGGCGCGATGAAGTCCCGCACTTTGTGGATTTCGATGATGCTCGCAACGGCCCCGCCATCCAGGATTTATGGATGTTGCTGTCCGGCGAACGCGATCAGCAAACCGCGCAACTCTCGGAAATATTGGAAGGCTATCAGGAGTTTTGTGATTTCGATTTTGCAGAATTACAATTAATTGAAGCGCTGCGAACCTTACGCATTATGCATTACAGCGCATGGCTTGCCCGCCGCTGGACAGACCCGGCATTTCCAAAACATTTTCCGTGGTTCAATACCGAGCGCTATTGGGCAGAGCATATTTTGGAATTGCGTGAACAATTGGCGGCTTTGCAAGAACCGCCATTAACCATATTTTAGTAATTAAACCGATTACCGGATTAAAATTCAAAACCTCTAATTACTTAAAAAATTTTTTCAAACCTTCTGGCTGAGTATTATCAAAATCTCCTAACCCTAAAGTCTGACGCTCTACAATCCATTTGTTATATAATTGATTGGCTTTTTCATCAATTATATTTTCATCGTCAGAAGACAGTAATAGTTTTTCACCAAACACTTGTTCATATCCTTGAATTATTTTCTCTTTTTCCAATTTGGAAAAATGCTCATCACCACGCAATTCAATCGCTTTGCTAAAGGACAAAGCATCAAGAGCAGATGCTCTTCTTTCACTCGCACTTTGCATTGAATTTGGGGCATTAATGATTTCAAGTGCGGCTATTGCATGTATCGATCCTCTTATTGCTGCGAGATCGTAATAATACGAAGCTTTTTGTGTATCTCGATATTCAGTTATATACCTTGAGCCAAGAATCGTCAGTGCTTTTATATCTCCCGTCTGTCCTAATGACTCCAACGTTTTATCATCATAATATTGATAATCATCTCTTTCATCTTTAGTGTATCTGCCATTTTTTCGCATCCACTCAGCAGCTTCTCTAGCATCAATTGCAGAAAATTCGTTTTTTGTTGGTGTAATTTTTTCTCGTCATTAAACAGTTTTAATTTTTCTGGATGTAGATCATCAGCTTTTTGATGATTCGAAACCGATAATTGTTCCGGCAAATTAGAAACAGAAGAATCTTTATCAATTAAAAAATAATATGCAATTGCCAGCGTAGTGATTATCAAAATAACAACTGTATATTGTTTCCATTTCATTTTAGGATTTCTCCCCCTGACCAGTAAAGCCTTGTTGCGTAATCGGTTGTTTGAAAACCACAGCGCCGTTATCGTACCCTGGGTGACGCATCATTAACGCTCACCGGCACAAATCTTGGTTCGGTAACCATGAGTTGTTTTCTGCGCAAGCTGAAATATTTTGTACAGAGGTGGTTTGCTTTGCAAAACTGCGCGACGGATAAGCCGCTACGATTATCAACAGTCCCGTTATAGCTTGTGATATTACCGGTACCTGGACGGATGATAACTTCGGCTATTAATCCCTCCATCCCTGATGTATTTGAATTAATACGTATTTTTGACTGTAGTGAAATTTTCCGCGCGGGTCAATTGGCCCGCCCTACAAGGCTACAATTGGCAATGCGCACATGGCTCATTCAAAGGGAAAAACGCCGATGGACGTTGTTTGTGACATCTCGATAAAACTCCAATTTGGGAGGAGGTGAGCCAAGAATACAAAGCTGAAAAAGAGAGGATTCAACTTTCCAATTATCAACGCGATTTGAAGTTGAGAAAGTTGAAACCATCTCTATGAATCACACACTTAATGTATACCTTCGCTAACCTGAAGCTCACCAAAAATTAGTTTGGACATCTCGTAGTTATCCTCGCATCCTGGCTGATTTTTGTAGATATCTTCAACAAAAGGATACGATCGCTGAAAACCGGCGGCCGCAGCGGTCAAAAACCCACCTAAGGCAATTGTCTTGTTTCCGTACAAATATTCATTCATTGCGAGATAAAAAATAATTTCTTCGTCAGGTTTTTGCGAATTTTTTAAAAGAATTTCTTTCGCCTTAAGAAGCCCATCCGGAGTGCTTGACTTTGGGTTTGCAACCTGGAATTTAGCAACTTCAATGTTTGCAAAATCCCATTTTGATTTAATATCAGTCTTAAATTTCTTACTCCTTGCAAGCTCAATATTTTCAGAAAATTTAAAGTAATTTACGTCTCTATAAATTATTTCCGCCGAAAGTTTAACAGTAGAATACGAAGCCTCTATATGCTCCTTTGCATCATCTATCATTCTTTTTGATACGTTAGGATGATAATAAATTATCGCCGCAACCGTTGGGTTGCTCTTGTATTTAGACAATTGTTTAAAATTCACCTCGCTAATATTCAGTGAAACACCACGTACGGCGGAATATTCAAATGTTGGGAAAGCGTAAGGACACTCCGCAGCACATATTTTAGAATTTACCATTACTGTGAGGCAAACTAAGAAAAAGGACACCAATTTATTGTTCATTAGATAGAAATCTCTCCTGATTAAAAATGAACCCACGTGTTATAAAGCTTGATATGTATGTAAGTAAACACTCGGCTGACTTGTCAATCGAGTGGCGTGGCTCTTTAGGATTGGAAATATTTATCGTGATTTTGCATTGAGCGACCGGTTCAATTTAAGCTGTCACAATTGCTCGCGTTCAAATTCCGGTGATATTTGTAAGCAGTTCAATCATGTGGTGATTGCTGTCATTTTTATAGCACTTAATACCCGAACTCATTAAGCTGGATCGACTTGTGCTTTATTTGGTCAGCGAGTCTGTATAGGCAAAAAAAGCCAACTACGCAACCGAAAGCCCGACAATCATAACTCCGAAATATTTGGATTTTCTTTTTACAAAAATCGTAGTTCTTACCCTACGATGCGCATTAATAGACCTTTTCCATCGCCGAGTCATAGGGCAAAAACAGTTTTAGCTCTTCAAGACCGATATTCGAAAATAGGACCACCTGTCCACGAAAAACAAACGTCACGAAAGGAACGACAGAAGAGTTTGGATCGGCTTCTAGTGAATATACATACACTTCATGATTCTTAATGATTCTTATAAGAATATTTATCTATTTCTGCATCAGGTAAGTCAACGCTTGGAGACTTGAATTGTTTTCCTATTACCTCGACACTTTGAAGTTCACCATTACGGACTCTTGAAAAGTATTGCCTTTTCTTATCTGCCTTGAAGTCATCTGGAAGATGGAGTTTGATATCTTCAACACATAAATCAACTGCCATACAGGGAATACTAGATCCCAACAATAGAATGCTTAAGCTAATTAGACGAAGAAAAAAACACATTATTTTACTATTCCTATGTCGTTAACATGGCAATGATAACCGGAACAAGCGTAATCGGGCGCATATTTTACATTGGTTTCAAAGCCTTGGAACGTGCTCCAATACGTTGGGCAAAGCGTTATGCTATTTACAATCGCAATGGCCGCGTTTAATCAATTATACGTTGCACGGTGATTATCCGATTGACAACAATGCGGCTGAAAATGCGATTCGCCCGTTTGTGATTGGTCGCAAAAACTGGTTATTCTCGGCCAGTCAAAAAGGTGCGACGGCGAGTGCTAATTTATACAGTCTGATCGAAACCGCCAAAACCAACGGACTTGAACCCCACGCGTATTTAAAAATCATTTTTACGCAACTACCCAATGCGCAAACACTGGAACAAGTCGAAGCGTTGCTGCCATGGAATTACAAGGGTGGGGTTGATTAGGCGCGTACATACAATTGCCAATTTCATGCGAATCAATCTTTTGCAGAATGACACTTAGAAATATTTACCAATAAAAAAGCCCACTACATCTTTTTCGTGCGCGGGCTCAAAAAAGCATCTTTTTGTTTAAGAGCATTATCGGTAAACATTTGCCCGCTTTCACTCCTCTCTTAGGAGGGTTAAAATATGTTTACTCACAGTTAACATAATATCCTTTCCGACCAGTCAGTACTTGATGACGTTTCTCGTCCGGCGATAATTTCAATTTTTTTTCATCATCAATTATCATCACCAGTCCAGTCTCACGCATTTCGATAAAACTTATTGAGCGTATATCTGTTCCATCCAAACTCTCCATGTTTCTAAATGCGATGGCAGCATGATCTCTACTAATCCCCAGATAATCCCAATTTAGATCAATCTTTTCGAAAAGTAGAGGACTATGCGTTGACGATAAATATCTTTGATGTTTTATGAAATCTTGAAAATCCTGGTCATTTTCCCGACTTTTAACCCATTGTTCCAAATACGAAATTTTTTTTGCATCATTGGCAATATTCACCAACGCTTGACACTGTGAACTCAGATGTGTTTTCAGGATAAAAAATGACAATCCAAAAAATATTATTAGACACAACGCTAATCCACATAAAAATAAAAAAGCGATTTTTAAATTAATAGAACCTCGCATCCTACTTTCTCTTATACAACGACCATTATCTACTAACGCATTTATTTATGAAACATCTTCATCTGCAATCAACATAAAAGTCTTTTTCATTTGTGAGAATCTGATGCTTTTTTTCGTCCTCAGACAATCGTAATTTATCAACATCACCGATGACCATAACCAAACCAGCTGCTCTACCATTTATGAAGCTTATTGAAAAAATTTCTGATCCGTCATGGGCATATTTTTTATTGAAAAAAATTGCTGCAAAATGTTTTTCAATGCCAAGATATTCCCAGTCTAAATCCATTTTCTCAAATGGCGTGGGATTGTCTCTCGCAGATAAATATTCTCCTTGAGTGAAATAACTGCGAAATTGGCTACTATTTGCATGAAGAGAAAACCATTTCTTTAAATACTCGATTTTCTCTTTGTTGTTTGAAATTTCAAGCAACCTTTCGCAACTCGAACTTCTATATGTGTGATAAGTAATCCAAGCAAATAACGACAGCATCAGAAAAACCAATAACACACCGCCAAAAATCAACGCAGATATTTTAAACCAACGATTTTTAAGCATTTACCGATCCATATAAAGTTCTGGATGATGATACATTCCGGCACCAAATAATGCCCACTGACCACCCAAATATATCTGTTTTAAGTTATAAGTTTGAAACCCTTCCGTCAAATATTGCATACCGTTCCAACCAGTTACCATTGGTGGCAAGAGCATTTCACTATGATAGCGAGCCGCCATCATGCCAACTGCAATATAATTGATATTACCACCGGCATATATCTCCCCGTCATACCTGAATCGAATACCACTTAAGTCCCCTTTCTGTCCACTCCAGAAAAAAGTATCTGCCGTTTGAAAATTCTTTATGTAAGTAGTTACATAATTATCATCTTTACTGTACTTATCAAGTCGCACAGCATCAGTCTCATATTTTTTCCATCGAAGTATAGTTTTCATTTCTTCGCTAGACATATCTATAACAAGACCCGAAGTATCGCTGTTGCATTTTAAATAATCGGAAACTATTGCTTTATATTTATTCCCAAGAGCATTGTATTCTGCTTCTGCCTGCTCCCGTTGCTTTCTCTGTCCCATCTCGTTAAACAAATGCTGGAACGCCGCTGTGGTCGCCCCATTCGCAAACTTCCCGCCTGTGAGTTGACTAATTGTTCCACCAACCACTGCGTTAACTATTGTTTCACCGAAGAATCCACCTGCGGTACTGCTATCCATATCAAAGTTAGAATCAAATCCTTTGGCAAGACCAGCACTTATAAATCCATTGCCAAATTTGCCCCCCTGGACAGCCGATAAGATCCCTCCGGCCAATGCATGAGCAAGAATATGACCAGCACCACCCTCGGAGCTTAATGACCAGAAATCTCCGCCATCAGAAACGGCCTTCCCGTTAAACGATTGTCCAATTCCGTGAAAGACGGCAGCAGTAACCATGCCCGTAATGGCCCCCTGAAGAATATTGCCTCCATTCGCAGCAGCCTGGGCAGCACCGGATGCACCACCGATCCATAAATAGGCGTATTCTCCGCAAGCCGTATTTTCACATAAATAGGTAGCGACAGCTGCAACAATAACGCCTACAAACTGTCGCAGCTTGAAGAACCCTGTTGGGTCTGTCGCATTTAGCGGATTGTTTTGTAGGTAGCTGTAACGGTTGAACCCTTGCGTGTCCCTCGCACCATCGACATGAGGGTCAGCTTGTAAGAAACGACCGATACGTGGATCGTAAATACGCCCATTCATATGGATGATGCCCATATCATCCAGCATTTCGTGGCCAGTAAAGCCTTGTTGCGTAATCGGTTGTTTGAAAACCATCGCGCCGTTGATGTATAAGGCAGCAATGCGTTGATCTTCAGTCATATCTGCCCAGGTATCACCATCACGTCTTGCACCCCATGGGTCAAAGCCCATGGAGTTGGTCACGTTAAGTTGACCAACGGCGTTAGTAATGACGTCGACAGAGCCCAAATGATCTTTATAAAGGTAAGCGACGTTAGAGCCATTGGTCACTAACTGGTTTGTAGTGCTGGTCCTGTAGGTGAAGACCACATCACCAACGGTGCGCCGCCATTCAATGTAGCCGTCTGAACCTTTGACGCGTTCAATATTGCCAATGTACGTGGTGGTAGTTGTTTGGCCATTTTTAACATCCTCACGCTTCCAGCGGGCGCGGTCTGCACCATAGGTGAAGCTGATGGAATCTCTACCCTTGCCGATGCGTTTAACCAGGTCATAGCTGGTGTAGTCAAACGAGCGAGTACCGTCAGACAGCATGTTGCCATTGGCATCGTAGGTGTAAGTGGTTGCGGTGCCTGTGTCAGGGGTGATTTTGGTCACGGCATGCGGGC